>Ga0208884_100006_pt1 | contig 468471 bp, 414 predicted proteins | sample LakWasMet68_HOW9_2_FD_183898 | JGI IMG/M metagenome (GOLD analysis project Ga0208884, IMG submission 183898) | Freshwater sediment methanotrophic microbial communities from Lake Washington under simulated oxygen tension - Sediment Metagenome... | ecosystem: Environmental > Aquatic > Freshwater... | reverse complement strand
GACTTGGTGTAGTTGGCGCTGCTAAATCAGGTCCCGTAGTACCTTCAAATCCTTCAGTTCCGGGTGTAGGAAACTGAGAAAAACCTGCTACCGAGAAAAGTAAAGCAATAATCAGTAAAGTAATTTTCTTCATTAACAAGAAGTTTTTAGTTAATTAATTTTTAGTTTTAGTTTTGTTTTAATCTCCAAATTTAACAAAATTTATAAATAAAGTCGTAAAATCAATTATTTTAACTAAAGAAATTTGTGCATATTAATTAAGCTTGCAGATAATCGATTATTTGTGCATTTTGTCTATTTTTGCAAAAGAAAAAAGAGTTATGTTAGAAAAAGAAAAAATAAATTTTGAAAAAACGGTCATTGTTGGAATAGTAACTCAGAATCAAAATGAAGAAAAACTGATTGAGTATCTTGATGAATTAGAGTTTTTGACTTTTACAGCTGGAGGAGAAGTAGTAAAGCGTTTTTGGCAAAAGATGGATAAACCCAATCCTAAGACCTTTTTAGGAACTGGGAAAATGGATGAAATAGCACTTTACATTAAAGAAAACGATATTTCTACCGTTATATTTGATGATGAATTATCGCCTTCACAGCAAAAAAATATTTCTAAAATATTAGATTGCAAAGTATTAGACAGAACCAATTTAATTCTTGATATTTTTGCTCAGAGAGCAGAAACTTCCTATGCTAGAACTCAAGTTGAATTGGCTCAATGTCAATATTTATTACCCAGACTTTCTGGAATGTGGACGCATCTTGAACGTCAAAAAGGAGGTATTGGTCTTCGTGGTCCTGGAGAAACCGAAATTGAGACCGACCGTCGTATCGTTCGTGATAGAATTGCTTTATTAAAAGAAAAAATCAAAACTATAGACAGACAAATGTCGGTTCAGCGTGGCAATCGTGGCGCAATGGTTCGAGTAGCTTTAGTTGGTTATACCAATGTGGGAAAATCTACCTTAATGAATGCTGTGGGCAAAAGCGATGTATTTGTAGAAAATAAATTGTTTGCTACTTTAGATACTACCGTTAGGAAAGTAGTGATAAAAAACATGCCTTTCTTGCTTTCCGATACCGTTGGATTTATTAGAAAATTGCCAACTCAATTGGTCGAATCTTTTAAAAGTACCTTGGATGAAGTTCGTGAAGCCGATTTGCTGCTTCATGTTGTAGACATTTCACATCCCGATTTTGAAGATCATATTGAATCGGTTAATCAAATTTTGATGGACATCAAAAGTAATGACAAACCAACTATTATGGTTTTTAATAAAATTGATGCCTATAAACATCTAACCATTGATGAAGATGACTTAATAACCGAAAAAACGTCTAAACATTATACACTAGAGGAGTGGATGCAAACTTGGATGAATAATGTAGGTGAAAAAAATGCACTGTTCATTTCTGCTACTGAAAAAGAAAATTTTGAGCAATTTAGAGAAGTGGTTTATGAAGCTGTACGAGCAATTCACATAACGCGCTTCCCATACAACAAATTCTTATACCCAGATTATAAAGATGCTATAGATAAAGAAGAATAAAAAAAGCCCTTAAATAAGGGCTTTTTTTATAATATGTGTTTTCTAAAAACCATAATTAACTCCTAAACCAATAACTTGTCGGGTTTGAAATCCAGAAAAAGCATTGTCGTCATAAATAGTCTGAAAAGCCAAATTGGTAGACAAATATTTATTCACTTTCATGGCAATATTCAAAGTATAATCAACATCAATGTTTTCTGGTTTTTCCGAATAATTAGAATACAAATTCAAAATATTTTCTACCGTAACATTTTCCATCAATTTGAATTTGTAATACCCATTAACGGCGGCACCAAATTCATAACGGCTAGATTCTCCTTGAAGCACACCAAATGATGGACCTAATTCTGTAAAATGTTTATGAACTACAATTAATTTAGAAGTGGCTGGAGCCAAGTTAATCTTTAAATTATCACTTTTTTTCCAAAGCATTCCGGGACCAAATTGAAGATAAGCAGGAGAAAAGAAATGTGAGGTTTTAACACCCGATTCAAATCCAGAATCAAATTGGGTTTTAAAATTTATAAACCCTGAATAAAACCACTCGCCACCAGCTTTTTTTCCTAACAAAGAGCTTATTTGAAAACGGTCATCCGATTTTTGCATTTCTTGGTACTTAATTTTGGTAAGTCCATAAGCTGCAATTAATTTATTATCCCAAGTCCAACTATCGCTTTTGTAGTTAAGATCATAATTCAGCCCAATACTTCCCGAAACATTACTCTGACCACCAGCTAACCAATTGTTAAAAGAAGCTTGATTGGCTAAAAAAGTAAACATTCCTTTCTTTTCCCAACCATTAGGCTTTTCTTGTGATATTTTTGCAATTATTTCTTCCGTCTTTTTAAGAAATTCTTTTTCACTCGTTTGAGCAAAAAGACCATTATATATAAAAAGCAAACCTATAATCAGAACAACTTTCTTCATTCTTAGTAACGTTTTTAAAATTCGGTGCAAAAGTAAAAATAGTATCTACTTAGAACAACTCTTTATGAAAAAACTAACACTAAAAACTAAAAATTTATGAACTATTTCGATTTTTTAAACAATGGAACCGCCGAACAAGCTTCGCCATACATGACGCTTTTAGCAACCAACTGAAGTTGTTGAATTGCAAATACATAAGCACTTTCGGGTACGGGTTTTTTAGAACAGCCTTTTAAGATAATTGGTTTGTCTTGATAAATCGAATAATCAATTTTGGAAAGAATATCTTGATACAGTGAAGTTTCTAAATCGGATACCGTTCCTAAGACTACTTTTTGAGCAAAAGGCGCCACATAGGTAGTCACTAAAATACTTGCCCAAGCAGGGATTATGGCATCGGTCGCACAATGAATTGCTACAAAATGATCTTGATATTGCGACCAATCATGCGCTTTTAATGCTTCACGAAAATCTTTTTCTTTCAAAAGAAAACCCTCGTAAAGCCATTGCGAAATATCAATCTGTGTTCTAACTCCCTTTGGATAATAATCTTCCAAATCGAAAACTTCGAGCACCGAATTGGCTACTTTATTGATTATTTCTTCCATTTATTAAAATCTCTAATGATTTTTAATCTGAATACTAAAATAATGTGTCCAAGTTGAATCTTTCGAATCTTTCCCAGAAACAAAATATTTTAAGATCCCTCTTTCTTTATTCTGTTTTGGCACAAGTATATCGAGTTGAACCTCTTCTTTGCTGTTTTCAATTTTTAAATTTGAAATGCCAGGGCCTGCAAAAGATAATTTTATTGGGTCTATATTTTCTAGTTTTAGTATTAGCTTTGATTTTACATTCCATTTAATATAGGATTGTCCATTCTCTAATTTTATAATCATTTTTTGATTTCCTCGTTGGAAAATAAAATCATTTTTTTGAAATGTATTCCAACCCACAAATAAAAGAGATACTAAAATCACTAGACTAATATTCTTTTTCATTTTCATTTTCATTTATAATAAAAACCAACTTATAACATTCCCAACTCTAACTTAGCTTCTTCACTCATTAAATCTTTACTCCATGGCGGATCAAAAGTAATTTCTACTTCACACGATTTAACGGCGTCTATTTTCGTTATTTTTTCTTCTACTTCACTTGGCAAAGTCTCGGCCACTGGACAATTTGGCGAGGTTAAAGTCATCAATACTTTTACTTCGTTATCCTCATTAATCATTACATCGTAAATGAGTCCTAATTCGTATATATCAACCGGAATTTCTGGGTCATAAATACCTTTTAAAACCTTTACTACGTTTTCTCCTAAATTGATTTCGTCTTTAAATTCTTCCATAATTTTTAATTCTTAGCATCAAATGCTAAAGCATACATTTTAATTTGTTTTATCATCGAAACCAAACCGTTAGCACGAGTTGGCGACAAATGTTCTTTCAATCCTATTTTATCAATAAATTCGGTATTAGCCTCCAAAATATCCGCTGCTTTCTGATTGGAAAAAGCTCTAATCAAAATGGCAATAATACCTTTAGTTAATATTGCATCACTATCAGCAGTAAACACAATTTTGTTATCATTTTCTTCTCCATGAACCCAAACTTTGGATTGACATCCTTTGATAATGTTGTCTTCTGTTTTGTATTGATCATCGATTAATGGCAATGATTTACCAAGTTCAATGATATACTCGTAACGTTCCATCCAATCATCAAACATCGAAAACTCATCAACAATTTCGTCTTGTATCTCTTGTATTGTCATTTTTGTTATACTGATTTAAGCTATTCTTTCTTTCCTAACGCTACTATTTTATGTACCAGTTTTTCAATTTCCACAGGTGGAAAACCGTGGTCAAAATCGAGTGTTTGGTATTCTTTTTCTTTGTACGTTACTTTCAAATTGGCTATAGCCGCACCATCATAAAACCGCTTTTGAGTTGGATCTTTATAAGTGGCCAAACTGTCTAAGGGTATAGTTTCAAAATCACTTACCAATTCCTTCCAATCAGCATCAGAAATGGTACTAGCATCGCCTTTACTTTCATCACCTCTAGTTGCATTAACAAACACTTCGTGATTTTGGATGGTGATTTTCTGATAAAATCCTCTCGTGTTGGCAGTGTATACAATTTCGGCGTTGGCCAAATCATTTTTAGCTTCCTGAGAACATCCTTTTGCCATAAAAATGGTAATTAAAATTAAGGAAATAGCTTTCATAGTTTTATCGTTTTAAGACAACATTGTTTTGGCTTTTTTAATCGCTTCGACAAAGATATCAATTTCTTCTTTAGTGTTATAAAAAGCGAAACTGGCTCGAATTGTTCCTGGAATTTTATAAAAATCCATTATCGGTTGGGCACAATGGTGTCCGGTTCGTACTGCTATACCTAATTTATCGATAATCGTGCCAATATCATACGGGTGAATGCCTTCAATATTAAAAGAAATTACGGATGTTTTTTCTTTCGCAGTTCCGAAGATTTTTAACCCTTCTATCTCTAATAATTTAGCCGTTGCATAGTCCAACAATTCATGTTCATATGCGGCTATGTTTTCAAAACCTATTCCGTTTAGATAATCTATCGCAGTTCCTAACACGATTCCGGCTTCAATATTCGGTGTTCCGGCTTCAAATTTATGGGGCAAATCGGCATAGGTTGTTTTTTCAAACGAAACCGTAGCAATCATTTCGCCACCACCTTGATAAGGAGGCAATTTTCGCAACCAATCTTCTTTTCCATATAAAATTCCAACGCCTGTTGGTCCGCAAATTTTATGTCCAGAAAATACATAAAAATCGCAATCTAAATCCTGAACATCGGGTTTTAAATGCGGCGTTGCTTGTGCACCATCAATCAAAATCGCTGCACCCACTTGATGCGCTTTTTCAATCATATATTCAATCGGATTAATCGTTCCTAATGCATTGGAAATGTGATTCACCGTAACAATTTTAGTTTTTTCAGAAAGTAATCGGTCAAAATCTGACATAATTAACTCACCGTTTTCATTCATCGGAATGACTTTCAAAGTCGCTCCAGTTCGTTCACACAACATCTGCCAAGGCACAATATTACTATGATGCTCTAAAGCAGAAACCAAAACCTCATCGCCAGTTTTTACAATCGATGCAAATCCATTGGCAACTGCATTTATAGCATGAGTTGTTCCTGAAGTAAAAATCACTTCATGTGGAAATTTAGCATTGATATGATTTTGGATTTTTCCTCTTGAAACTTCATACGCATCTGTCGCTAATTGACTTAAGGTATGCACGCCACGATGAATATTTGCGTTAATTTCTTCGTAATATTTAGTTATCGCATCTATCACTACTTTAGGTTTCTGCGAGGTGGCTCCGTTATCGAAATAAACCAACGGTTTACCGTTTACTTTTTGGGAAAGTATCGGGAAATCGGCACGTATTTTTTGAATGTCTAACATTTGTTTATTTAGAATTTTTCTAAATACAAAAGTAATACAATTGAAATTGATTTTTACCAAACAGATGTTAATAAAATCAAAGTTTTATAGAACATTAATTTCACAAATTACTACAGATTAGATTTTAAATTTGTGCCAATCTGTGAAATCTGAGTTCATTATTTCCTAAATTGCATCAAAATCATACTTTAAATGAAAAAATTTCTGAAAATCTTCGCGCTGCTTCTTGTTGCTGCTTTAGTTTACCTACGAATTTCAATTTATCCGCAACTCGATTTAATTTCAGGTTTTTCGGCCAAAAGTGTGGCTTCAGGACATTTTTTAGATCATCGTTCCGTTCCAACCATTGAGCAAGGCGACAACGATATTGATAAAGTGAATTGGGCCACCAACACCATTGATGAGAATGGAAAATTTGCAGTTTCATCAGTTCACGGATTGAAAGAACGCAAAGCCATTTATCGTGAAGGTTTGGGTGCAACCTTGATTAATGATGATTTTGATGTTACCAAACCCTATGAAGTTCCGAAACGAACGAAACCTAATACTAATTTACCTTTTCCGTATGGAAATTTAGACCCAAAAGACACCCTTTTTTCTAACATTGATTATAAAAAATTAAATGCAATAGTAGCAAATGCTTTTGATAAAAAAGGAGAAAAAAGCAAACGAACTCGTGCCGTAATTGTTATTTACAAAGACAAAATTATTGCCGAAAAATATGATACGGGCTTTGATAAAAACTCCAGAATCTTGGGTTGGTCGATGACTAAAAGTCTGACTGGAACGTATTTTGGAATTCTGCAAAAACAAGTTAAAATCGACATCATGAAACCAGCACCTATTGCCGAATGGAAGAACGATGAGCGCAAAAACATTACCATCAACGATTTGCTTCATATGAATTCGGGCTTGGCTTGGGAAGAAGATTATTCTAAAATTTCAGACGTGACCCAAATGTTGTTCCAAGCGGAAGACATGAGTCAGTCTCAAGCCGAAAAACCTGCTGCATTTAAACCCAACACACACTGGAATTATTCATCAGGAACTACCAATTTGCTGAGTGGCATTTTACGAAAACAATTCAAAACCCATCAAGAGTATTTGGATTTTTGGTACACCAATTTATTAGACAAAATAGGCATGAATTCGGCAATTGTAGAAACTGATATGGCTGGGAATTTTGTGGGTTCATCTTATGGCTGGGCCACCACTCGAGATTGGGCAAAATTTGGCTTATTGTACCTACACAAAGGCAATTGGAACGGCGAACAACTATTTGACCAAAGTTGGGCAAAATATGTGGCTACACCAACCAATACTTCTAACGGAAATTACGGTGCTCAATTTTGGTTGAACGCTGGTGGAAAATTCCCAGATGTGCCCAAAGACATGTATTATTGCAGCGGCTATCAAGGGCAAATGGTAGCCATTTTTCCAAGCCAGGATTTAGTAATTGTGCGCATGGGATTAAGCGAAGAATTTGATTTTAATGGATTGTTGAGTGGGGTTGTTTATTCTATAACCGCAAAGAGCGCAAAGTAAAAAAACACAAAGAGCGCAAAGATTTTATACCTTGCGCTCTTTGCGTAAATCTTAGCGACCCTTGCGGTTAAAAATTACAAATCAAACCCCAAATTCACGCCCAATTTCTGAGCAATGATTTTAGTAATGCGTTGTTTCAATTCCGGTATTTTAATGCTTTCAATCACTTCGTTAGAAAACGCATACATCAACAAAGCTTTAGCTTCTTTCTTTGGAATACCGCGTTGTTGCATGTAAAACATGGCGCTTTCGTCCAATTGACCTATCGTGCAACCGTGTGAACATTTCACATCATCAGCGAAAATTTCTAATTGTGGTTTGGCGTTGATGGTCGCTTTATCACCAATTAAAATATTGTTGTTTTGTTGAAAAGCATCCGTTTTTTGCGCTTCTTTTTCTACAAATATTTTTCCGTTGAAAACACCTGTTGAACTATCAGCCAAAATGGTTTTGTAGTTTTGATGGCTTTCACAATTTGGCGTTGCGTGATTTACAAGTGTGTAGTGATCAACATGTTGCTTATCACCAATTATCGTAATTCCTTTCAACGTAGAATCGATTCGTTCTCCAAAATGATAGAAGTTCAAGTTATTTCGAGTGATGTTTCCACCAAAAGAAAACGTGTGAACGGAAACTCTACTTTCTTGTTTTTGAGAAATATAGGTGTTATCAATAAGGTTTGCCGATTGCAAATCGTTTTGAATTTTATAATAATCGACGATAGCGCGTTTTTGAGCAAAAATCTCCGTAACGGCATTGGTTAATACCGGATTTTCATTCAAACTTTGATGTCTTTCAATAATTTGAACGTGCGCATTTTCACCAACGATTACCAAATTTCGAGGTTGCACCATCAAAGCATCTTCTTTTCCTGTAGAAAAATAAATGATTTCGATGGGTTTTTCAACCACTTTACTTTTCGGAATATTGATGTAGGCTCCTTCATTGGCGAAAGCGGTATTTAACGACGTCAAACTCTCGTCTTTACTGGCAATTTTATTGAAATACTCGTCAATAACCATTTTGTATTTGGGTTTGGTCAATGCCGATGACATCAAGCAAACATCAACTCCGTCGTGCGTAGTTGCTGATAGAAATGAGGAGAATTTTCCATCTACAAAAATCACTTTGTAGGTGTCAATTTCGTGAAGAAAATACTTTTTTACTTCCGCAAATTCAATAGCATTCTCATGTTTTGGAAAAACGGTGAAGTCATTTTTTAAAATGGCATTCAGCGATGTATATTTCCATGCTTCCTCTTTTTTGGTTGGAAACCCTTTATTTTCAAAGTTTTTTATAGCCGAAGTACGCACATCATGCAACTCAGAAGTCACATCGATTTGCTCTTCGAACGCCATAAAAGACGAGATTAATTTTTCTTTCAGTTCCATATTAAACTTCTAATTCAGCTTTAATCCAGTCGTATCCTTTTTCTTCCAATTCGTAAGCCAATTCTTTTCCGCCCGATTTTACGATTTTTCCATCCATCAAAACATGAACGAAATCCGGAATAATATAATCTAACAAACGTTGGTAGTGCGTGATGACTAAGACTGCGTTGTTTTCGTTTTTCAATTTGTTTACACCATTGGCCACAATTCGAAGTGCATCAATATCCAAACCAGAATCAGTTTCATCTAGAATCGCGATTTTTGGCTCCAACATCGCCATTTGGAATATCTCATTACGTTTCTTTTCACCACCCGAAAAACCTTCGTTTAACGAACGAGATAAAAACTTTCTGTCCATTTCCAATAATTCTGATTTTTCACGAATTAACTTCAGCATTTCGTTGGCAGGCATTTCGTCTTGACCGTGCGCTTTTCTCTTTTCGTTGATGGCTGTTTTGATAAAATTCGTCACCGAAACTCCTGGAATTTCTACTGGATATTGAAACGATAAGAAAACACCTTTATGTGCTCGTTCTTCTGGAGCTAATTCTGAAATATCTTCACCTTCTAAAAAGATTTCTCCTTCAGAAACTTCGTAATTTTCATTTCCTGCAATGATGGAGGAAAGTGTTGATTTTCCGGCACCATTTGGTCCCATAATCGCGTGAACTTCTCCAGCTTTTATCTCAAGATTAATTCCTTTTAATATTTCTTTGTCTTCAACCGAAGCGTGTAGATTTTTTATTGATAACATAATTAATTTGGAAATTTGATAATTTGGAAATTTGGAAATTCCAAGTTTATTTTTGTTTAGATGTTATTATTATTTTATTGACTATTCGTGATATATTATTTATTTGTTCAATTAATTCATCTGTGTTTGGGTAGTTTTCTGAATATTTACAGAGTTCTAACCAATATGTTGTTTCTTCTATTTCTTTTGCAGCAATTTTAAATTTATGGATGAAATCTGCTTTACTTTCTGAGTTTTGTGCTTCTCTTATATTTGCTCCAATTGATGTTCCAGATTTTAAAAGTTGATTTGCAATTACAAATTTTTTGGTCGACTGTAAATCTTCGCAATACTTAACAATTTCTAATGCAAATTGAAACGTTAATTTTATAATTACATTTTCCTTTGCTTCCATTTTCAAATTATCCTACGGAACCTTCTAACGAAATTTCCAATAATTTTTGAGCTTCAACCGCAAACTCCATCGGTAATTTATTCAAAACTTCTTTACTGAAACCATTTACGATTAACGCAATAGCTTTTTCCGTTGGAATTCCTCTTTGGTTGCAATAAAATACTTGGTCTTCTCCGATTTTGGATGTTGTTGCTTCGTGTTCGATTTTGGCACTTGAATTTTTACTTTCGATGTACGGAAACGTATGGGCGCCACAATTATTTCCCATTAAAAGAGAATCACATTGTGAGAAATTTCTAGCATTGTCTGCATTAGCACTAATTCGAACCAAACCACGGTAACTATTTTGTGATTTTCCTGCTGAAATTCCTTTAGAAATAATCGTCGATTTAGTGTTTTTTCCTAAATGCACCATCTTAGTTCCGGTATCCGCTTGTTGGAAATTATTAGTAACAGCAATCGAGTAAAATTCGCCTATTGAATTATCGCCTTTTAAAACTACTGAAGGATATTTCCAAGTTACGGCCGAACCTGTTTCTACTTGTGTCCATGAGATTTTGGCGTTTTTTTCACAAATTCCTCTTTTGGTTACGAAGTTAAACACACCACCTTTTCCTTCTTTATTTCCTGGATACCAGTTTTGAACGGTTGAATATTTAATTTCAGCATCGTCTAACGCAATTAACTCCACAACAGCCGCGTGCAATTGATTTTCGTCACGACTTGGTGCGGTACAACCTTCTAAATACGAAACATAACTGCCTTCATCAGCAATTAAAAGGGTACGTTCAAATTGACCTGTACCTGCCTGATTGATACGGAAATACGTTGATAATTCCATCGGACATTTTACACCTTTCGGAATGTAACAGAAACTTCCATCCGAAAAAACAGCCGAATTTAAAGCCGCATAAAAGTTGTCTCGTTGAGGCACAACCGTTCCTAAATATTTTTGAACCAAATCTGGATATTCGCGAATGGCTTCCGAAATACTCATGAAAATAATGCCTTTTTCTGCCAATGTTTTCTTGAAAGTAGTCGCTACCGAAACCGAATCGACTACAATATCCATAGCGACATTGTTCATCATTTTTTGTTCGTCGACAGAGATTCCTAGTTTTTTGTACATCGCCAAAAGTTCAGGATCAACATCGTCGAGTGTTTTGTTTGGATCTGCTTTTTTGGGTGCCGAATAATACGAAATAGCTTGAAAATCAGGTTTTTCATACTGCACATTTGCCCATTCTGGTTCGACCATTTCTTGCCAAGCACGAAATGCTTCAATACGCCAATCGGTCATCCATTGCGGTTCGTCTTTCTTTTTTGAAATCGCACGAACAATATCTTCATTTAACCCAATTGGAAACGTCTCCGAATCCAAATCGGTGTAAAATCCATATTCGTATTCTTTATTTTCTAATTCGACTTTTAAGTCGTCTTCTGTATATTTTGCCATATTTTTTATAACGAGAATGATTCTCCGCAACCACAAGTTCTGCTGGCATTCGGATTGTTAAAAACAAATCCTTTTCCGTTCAATCCGCCCGAAAACTCTAAAATTGTACCTGCTAAATACAAAAATGATTTTTTCTCCACGGCAATTTTTACATTATTATCTTCAAAAACCTTATCGTTTTCGCTCAACTCTTTATCGAACTTTAATTCATACGACAAACCTGAACAACCGCCACTTTTTACGCCCACACGAACGTAATCTCTGGCCGCATCAAAACCGTCTTCTTGCATCATTGCAACGATTTTTTTACTTGCATCATCTGAAACTTTGATCATAGCTTATTTTAATTTTGTCTAAATAACAGGCAAAGTTACTACAATTATCTATTTTTTCAACAAATACTAACATTTTTATAACGAATGACTGGATAGAAAAAATTGATTTTAACAGTTGCGAAACCAACCTATTTAGTAAATTGCAACGTTTTAAATTTAAAAATAATGAAGCTATATCCTATTGAAGCTGGAAATTTCAAATTAGACGGCGGTGCCATGTTTGGTGTGGTACCGAAAACCATTTGGAACAAAACCAATCCGGCCGATGAAAATAACCTCATTGATATTGCTGCAAGATGTCTTTTAATTGAGGATGGAAACCGGTTAATTTTGATTGATACGGGCATGGGGAATAAACAATCGGAGAAATTTTTCAGTTATTATTCGCTTTGGGGAACGCATTCGTTAGACAAATCGTTAGCGAAATATGGTTTTCACCGCGATGATGTAACCGATGTTTTTATGACTCATTTGCATTTTGATCATTGTGGTGGAAGCGTGAATTGGAACAAAGACAAAAGTGGCTACGAAGTGGCTTTTAAAAATGCAAAATATTGGACCAACGACAACCATTGGGAGTGGGCAACGAAACCCAATTCGAGAGAAAAAGCCTCTTTTTTACACGAAAATATTATTCCAATGCAAGAAAGTGGACAACTAAATTTTATTCAAAGGCCTGAAGGAGATTTCTTATCAACTTCCGAATTGGGCTTCGGAATTTTCTTTGCCGATGGCCATACCGAAAAGCAAATGATTCCACAGATTCGATACCAAGATAAAACCATTGTTTTCTGTGGTGATTTACTAGCAACCGCTGGGCATATTCCGATTCCGTATGTGATGGGATATGATACAAGACCTTTGTTAACCTTAGATGAAAAAACCAAATTTATGAACGCAGCAGCAGATAATAATTATTATTTAATGCTCGAACATGACGCACATAACGAAATCATAACTGTCGAAAAAACTGAAAAAGGCGTTCGTTTAAAAGACGTTTTTCGCTGCGACGATATCTTAATCTAATGTTAATGATTTATAAGATTGTAACAAAACGCAATATTTTTATACCGATTACTAAAATAATTTATACAAAATGGAATTAATAAAACCTATTTATGTTTCTGCAATAGCGCTTTTAGCCTGTGCTTCATTGAATGCACAACAGAAATCAGACACCAAAACATTTACAACAAAAAAAGCGGCTTTGACCGAAGTGCAAAAAAAGCGCTGGAGTGATTTAGATTTAGCCAAAGATTCTATTCCTGGAATGAGCGTTGATAAAGCATATGCCGAATTGTTAAAAGGGAAAAAAGGAACAAAAATCATTGTTGGAGTAGTCGATTCTGGTTTGGATATTGACCACGAAGATTTGAAAGGAAAAATTTGGACCAACAAAAAAGAAATTCCCGGAAACAATATCGATGACGATAAAAACGGATTTGTAGATGATGTTCACGGTTGGAACTTTTTAGGAGAAGCCACAGATGAAAATCTAGAACTGACTCGCATCGTTAAAAAAGGCGACGATGGATCGGAAACCTACAAAAATGCAAAAGCTGAATTGGATAAAAAGTTGGGCGAATTAAACCAACAAAAGCCTCAAGTAGACATGATTTCGAAAGCCGATAAAGACATTCGTGACTATTTAAAAAAAGATAAATATACCCTTGCCGATTTGAAAGCTATTTCTACTACCGATGCTGGTTTAGGAAGAAGTAAAATGATCATGACCAGTATTGCAACGCAAGCTGGAGAAGGTTTTCAAGACGAAATTAAATCGTATGTTGATTATGTTTACGATCAATTAAACTACAACTTGAATGTTAATTTTAACGGTAGAAAAGTAGGTGACAATCCAGATACTATGGAAATGACGCATTACGGTAACGGAAATGTAAAAGGTCCAGATGTAGAAGATGCGCTTCACGGAACACACGTTGCTGGAATTATTGCTCAAATTAGAGGAAACGACAAAGGTGGTGATGGTGTAGTAGCGGATAATGTAGAAATTATGGCAGTTCGTGCCGTTCCAAATGGAGATGAGTATGACAAAGATATCGCATTAGCGATTCGTTATGCCGTTGACAATGGTGCTAAAGTCATCAATGGAAGTTTCGGAAAAGACTATTCTCCTCACAAAGAATGGGTTTGGGATGCTATCAAATATGCGGCTAGCAAAGACGTTTTAATTGTTCATGCTGCTGGTAATGATGCTAAAGATGTAGATACAGAGCCTAACTTTCCAACAGACGAAGCTAATGGAAAAGAAATTGCAGATAACCTAATCACAATTGGCGCTTTAAATAATGTTTATGGTGAAAAAATTGTTGCTGATTTCTCTAACTATGGTGCTAAAAACGTAGATGTTTTCTCGCCTGGAGTTGAAATTTATGCTACCGTTCCTAATAACCAATACAAATACGAACAAGGAACGTCAATGGCTTCACCAAATGCGGCTGGAGTTGCGGCTTTAATTCGTTCGTATTATCCAAGTTTAACGGCTTCTCAAGTGAAACATATTTTAATGGATTCTGGAACTGCAATTACTGAAAATGTAATTGTTGATGAAGAAAAGAAAAATGTTCCTTTTGCAACAACGTGTGTTTCGGGTAGAATTGTAAACGCCTATAACGCCTTGCAAATGGCAGAGAAAATGTCGAAAAAGACCGCTCCAAAAAAAGGAAAAAAGAGTAAAAAATAAGACACTGAAGGAAGGTTAATCGCCTTCCTTTTTTTTAGCATTTTAAATTATGAAAAAGATTTTCTTACTAGTTATTATTGGTTTCACAACATCCAAAACGACCGCACAAAGTAAAGGCTATTGGCAACAACATGTTGACTATAAAATGGAAGTGACCATGGATGTAAAAACCTATCAATACAAAGGAAAACAAGAATTAGTGTATACCAATAATTCCTCCGACACCTTGCGCCGTGTTTTTTATCATTTATACAACAATGCCTTTCAACCAGGAAGCGAAATGGACCTACGTTTGCAAAATATTAAAGATCCAGATGGCAGAATGGTAAACAAAATTAAAGTAGGTGATAAAGACGTAAAAGAAAGCCGAATTTCAAAATTACAACCGGATGAAATTGGGTTTTTACACGTTTCTAATTTCAAACAAGATGGTGAAAATGCCATTGCTAAAGAGGTTGAAACTATTTTAGAAGTTACGCTTGCTAAACCACTTTTACCAGGAAAATCAACTACATTTACGTTAGATTTTGAAGGACAAGTTCCGGTTCAAATTCGCCGTTCGGGAAGAAATAACAAAGAAGGCGTCGAACTTTCTATGGCACAATGGTATCCTAAAATGGCCGAATTTGATTTTGAAGGTTGGCATGCCGATCCTTACATAGCTAGAGAATTTCATGGCGTTTGGGGAAATTTTGATGTGAAAATTACTATCGACAAAAACTATCTTTTGGGCGGAAGTGGCTATTTACAAAACGGCAATGAAATCGGATACAACTATCAAGATGCAGGAGTTGTAGTAACGATTCCTAAAAAACAAAAAACCTTAACTTGGCATTTTATCGCGCCAAATGTGCACGACTTTACTTGGGCTGCCGATAAAAATTACATTCACGATGTGGTTCCAACAACCTTTGGAACGACTTTGCATTTCATCTACAAAAATAATCCAGCAATTATCGAAAATTGGAAACAAGCTGAACCAAAAACGATTCAGTTAATGGCCTATTATAACAAAATTGTTGGCAAATATCCCTATCAACAATATTCGGTGATTCAAGGTGGCGATGGCGGAATGGAATATGCTATGTGTACGTTAATTTTGGGTGAAGGAAAACTCGACGGACTAGTTGGCGTTATTGCACATGAAATGGGACATTCGTGGTTCCAACACATACTGGCGTCCAACGAAAGCAAGCACCCATGGATGGACGAAGGTTTTACGTCGTTTATTGAAGATTTAGGAATGAACGAAATTGCTGAGAAAAAAGTCGAAAATCCGTTTAATAGCGCTCTTAAAAGTTATGTTGCTTTGGCTAATTCTGGTAAAGAACAACCACTTTCTACCCACGGCGATCGATACGATGAAAACAGAAGTTACAGCATTGCGTCATACAGTAAAGGTGAAGTGTTTCTAGTGCAGTTGCAGTACCTCATCGGAAAAGAAAATTTGATGAAAACATTGCAAAAATACTATGCCGATTTTAAATTTAAACATCCTACGCCAAACGATATTAAACGAACTGCAGAACGCGTTTCGGGAGCCAACCTAGATTGGTTTTTAACCGATTGGACCGAAACTTTAAACACCATTGATTACGGAATTAAAACTGTTGACAGCGCAACCGATGGCGTTCAAAAAACCGGAATTTCATTAGAACGAATCGGTAGAACACCAATGCCAATTGATCTTTTAGTTGAATATGTAGATGGCACCAAAGAGAGTTTTTACATACCACTGCGAATGATGAGTTTTGTAAAAGAAAATCAAAACCCAGAAATCAAAAGAACCGTTTTAAAAGATTGGACTTGGGGAAATCCTAATTATTTTTTTGAACTTGATAAACCCAAAAACAGTATCAAAAAAATCACCATTGACCCTAATGGTTTATTGGCCGATGTTAAACCTGATAATAATGTTTATGAAATAAAATAAAGCAAAAAGCGTTCTCACAAAAGGACGCTTTTTTTTGAAATAGAATTTGTAGTTTTACTGCCGATTAAAAGTCATTTTATGAAACACTTCAAATTGATATTCCTTTTTACTTTGTTAAGTATTGGATGGCAAAGCCATGGTCAGACCCTTGCTTTTAAAACAAGTAGTGTGAGTTTTATTGAGAAAAATGCCAAAAACGAATGGGGACAATGGTCCGATTTTGTAAAGGCAGAATTGATCATAACCATTGATGCCAAAAAAGATCGAATTGTAGTAAATTCACCAGAAATTCAGGTGTTTACCATAAAAAACTACGGCGATAAAATTGAAACACCAACCAATGATATAGTCCCATTTGATTGTATTGATCAAAACGGATCAAAATGTAAAATCTTAGTCATTACACGAAAAGATGAAGGAAATAGAATGCAGTTTTACATCAATTACAACGAAGTGAAATTCGTTTATAACATCTATAATTAAATTCAATTATGGATTTTACGTATTCCAAAAAAGAAAAACTCAAAAGCAGAAAAACCATCGATTTACTTTTCTCAGAAGGGAAATCGGTTTCAAAATATCCATTGCGGTTGGTTTATGCTCCATTGATTGCTTCTGATGAAAAAATAAATTTTGGCGTTTCTGTTTCTAAAAAACATTTTAAAAATGCCGTTGATCGAAATTATTTTAAAAGGATATTGAGAGAATGCTACCGCTTAAACAAGCATTTGATTCATGATAATTTAGACAAACCTTATGCGATGATGTTTTTTTATCAAACCAAAGAGCGGTTGAATTATCAGGAAATTAATGAAAAAACGGTTTTGTTGTTCGAAAAATGGGTTGCTTTTAAAAACGAAGATTTGAATCCCATTCAAAAACACTAAATTCTTAACAAAGCCATAAAAAATTAGTTTTTTGACGTTTATGCAATATATTTGATTTTGTTTGTTAAATTCGTCTGTTAAAATTCAGAAAAAAGAAAAATAACTATGCTTCAATACTTTAAAAAAAGATATGTAATTCCGGTAGTAGCCTCTGGATTTTTGTTTTTTGCTGCCAGTTTCAAAGACGATTTTTTTGAAATTGCCAAGCAAATTGAAATTTTCACGACACTTTTTAAAACGATAAACCAAAATTACGTTGATGAGGTTAATCCGTCCGAATTGATGGACAAAGCCATTAAGAGCATGTTGGCCGATTTAGATCCGTATACCAATTACTTTAACGAACAAGATGTTGTAAAATTTAAAATCAACAACACTGGTGAATATACTGGAATTGGCGCCATGATAACTCGTAAAGAAGACAAACTGATCATCAAAGAACCTTACAAAGGATTTCCTGCTGACAAAGCCGGATTAAAAGCTGGTGATGCTATCATTCAAATTGGAGATGTGATGTTGTCTGATTTTAAAGACGATGCTTCGCAATTGCTAAAAGGTGCCAAAAACACCAAGGTTGATGTAAAATACATCCGTCAAGGAAAAACCTTAACAGCACAGATCGTTTTAGACGAAGTAGAAATCAAAGCCGTTCCTTATTTTGCCAAAATTGATGACAAAACGGGTTACATTGTGCTTTCGGCATTCAACAGAAAAACGACCCAAGAAACCAAAGAAGCTCTAGAAAAACTAAAAGCTGATGGCGCACAAAGAATCATCTTAGATTTACGAGGAAACCCAGGCGGATTGCTTAATGAGGCGGTTAATGTGTGCAATCTTTTTGTGCCCAAAGGCGAAACCATTGTAACTACAAAATCTAAAAACCCGAAATACAACACTACATACAAAACGACTAGAGAACCTATCGATTTAGACATTCCTTTAGCAATAATTGTAGATGGAAAAAGTGCTTCGGCATCTGAAATTGTTTCGGGTGCTCTGCAAGATTTAGACCGTGCTGTGATTGTAGGTTGTAGAAGTTTTGGAAAAGGATTGGTGCAACGCCCAATTGACATGACGTATGGAACTCAAGTTAAAGTTACCATTTCACGCTATTACACACCTTCTGGAAGATGCATCCAGGCGTTAGATTATTGGCATAAAGATAAAGACGGTAAAGCAGTTCGAACAGATGCTTCAAAATATAATGCTTTCAAAACCAAAAAAGGAAGAACCGTTTATGATGGCGGTGGTATTCAACCCGATGTTGAATTGGCTGATTCTAAACTGAGTACGATTGCAGAAGTATTGCAAAAAAACGATGGAATATTTAATTACGCTACCTATTACTACTACAAAAATCCGAATCTTGGCGATAAAATTCCAACCATTACAGAGGGCGATTATGCCGATTTTAAAGCGTTCTTAAAAAAGGAAAAAATAAGCTTTGATACCGAAACCGAATTGGCGTTGAAAAATACGATGGAAAAAGCCAAAAAAGAAAAAATTGACGAAACAATAACGGTTCAATACGACCAATTAATGGCTGCTTTACAAAAAAGCGAAGAAGCCCTTTTGGATAAAAATCAAAAAGAAATCAAAAAATTAATTTTGGACGAAATTATCAAACGTTACCAATACAAAGAAGGACTATATCAGTATTATACCAAAAACAATACTGAAATAGCTAAAGCAAGTGCCATTTTAGCAAACCCTGCTGAATACCATAAAATTTTAAATTAAAATGTTGCGATTTTTAAAATACTTACCGCTGTTGGTCTTCGGATTTATACATGCACAAGAAGAAGCCGTAAAATCTGTTTACTTCGAATTCGACAAATTTAACTTAGACGAAAAACAAGCTAAAGAAGTCATCGATTTTATAAAAAATACCGATTCTACTCGAATTGAATCCATTCAAATCTTTGGTTACACTGATGATATTGGGAAAGAAGCCTACAATTTTAAATTGTCTACCAATAGAGCCAATACTATTCAAAACAAGTTGACTCAAAGCGGCATTAAAAGCAAAATAATCGTTACAATTGAAGGAAAAGGGCGAATCTTGATTGACGATGATATTGTGGACAATCTTCCTGAAAAACGCTCTAAAAATCGTCGTGTGGATGTGGTGTTGAATTTGAAAGAACTTCCCAAATTAGTACTGCCAGGATTTTACAATATGATTCAAAAAAACCATGTGGTTGGCGATCATATTTATCTTGAAAACATTTTATTTGAAAAAGGAAGCAGTCATTTAACAACCAAAGCCAAAACAGAATTGGATAAAGTGGCACTTTTGTGTTTGAGATACAAAAATATTGAATTTGAAATTCAAGGACACGTTTGCTGCACACCACCGAACCAAAGAGAAGCAATTGATAAAGACACTAAAAAACGTCAACTATCTACAAATAGAGCACAATCGGTGTATAAATATTTGGTTTTCAGAAGAGTTCCTAAAAATAGAATGACCTTTAAAGGCTATGGAAATACCGTGCCACTAGGTAAAGAACCCGAATACGATAGACGTGTAGAGTTGGTGATTACAAAAATCTAGTTACCCTCTTTTCATTTCGATATGCGGAATATCGTCTTCTAAATACATCTCGCTCGTTTGCACAAAAGCGTGACTTTCGTAAAATTTCTGCAAATACAATTGTGCCGAAATAGTAATTTTATTAGTATCAAAATTACTTTCAATTCCAGCAATAGCGGCTTGCATCATGTGATGGCCCCATTTTTTATCCCGATAATCCGGATGAATAACCACGCGTCCTATGGAAGCATTGTCAAAATAATCGCCGGCTTTAAACAACCGTGCATACGCTACAATTTGTCCGTCAAATTCACCAAGTAAGTGCAATGCTTTTTCATCTTTACCGTCAATGTCTTGATAAACGCAATTTTGCTCCACTACAAAGACGTGTGAACGAAGTTTTAATAAAGTATATAGTTCTTGCAGCGAAAGTTCGTTAAAACGCTTTATTTTCCATTTTGGGACTAGGGTCATTTTATTTCTTTTTTAAAAATTGCACCGATTTAATAATGGCTTCCAATTCGAACATTAAATCTCTTTTCTGTTTGGATGGCGCGTAACAAAATCCTTCGATAACTAGAATTCGATTATTATTTGGATCTACAATCGCATAATTGATGAATGGGCCGTTCATAAAATCATTGAGCAATTCCCAATTGCCTTTAGTTTCAAAAGCTTTCCTATTGAAAATTTCGGTTTTAGAAAGATACGGAGAAAATGCTGGTTCGGTAATCATTCTGGTTCTTGGAACGGCACCATGAATGTAAATTCTACCTATAGAATCGCGAATGTGCTTGATTCGTTCTACGGCTTTAGCATTATCTTTAATACTCGTTATTGGAATTTGATAAAAAATCAAACTCAGGTTACCGCTGGTAATTTCTTTCTTAAACCAAAGGAATTTTTTTCCTTTAAGCACGATTTTATACTTTACAGGAATGTCTAATCGAATATTAAATTTTTCGGAAATTGCTTTAGTATCCAACAAAGAATCTTGCTTGATTCGCTTTTGCAAGACTTTAATTTCTGAGGCTTTAATGCGGTTGATAATGAGCGAATCGTTATTTTGAATGGTATCTAAAATCTCCTGAACGGTTTCGCCAGAAATATGTACTACGACTTGAGGATTCGCATATTCGTTATTTTCAATCCTAAACTGACTTTTAGCTTCCTTTTTAACCACAATGATGTTTCGGCTGTTGGACATAAATCCTTCCAACAATTTCACAGGATATTGATTTAGTGTAAAAACAGGCTCTTCTTGTGGCAAACCCAAAGCTGGTGAAGCAAATTTATTTCTCATGCTATCGCCTACTTCTCCGTTCCACAATTGGTCGTCAATAATAACGGCAACCTCATTGGTTTTTCCAGAAGTTTCGCTATTGGGTTTGGCTTCTTTAGAATTACAAGAAGTCACCAAAAAAGTAATGGGTATTAATAAAAAAAGGGCTTTATTCATGATGTGAAATAAAGCCCAAATTTATAGAAGATTTTTGTATTATCCGTTTATTTTTAATTTCATTCCCGGTTTAATACTTTCGCCTTTGATATTGTTCCATTTTTTGATGTCGGCAATAGTGACACCAGGGAATTTTTGGGAAATTTTTAAAAGGGTATCGCCTTTTCTTACTTGATAAAGACTCTCTTTGGCATTTTTGTCGTTAACAGCATACGCCTCTTTTTTAGCTTTTTTGTCTTTAATTGTGGTTGAAGCTATTTCTTCTTTACCAACAATTAACTTATCACCTAACTTAATGTTGCTATCAGAAAGTGAATTCCATTCTAAAATATCGTTTATAGAAACGTTATATTTTCTGGCAATGGTTCCTAAATATTCGCCTTTTGCAACAATATGTTCAATATTTTTAACCTCAGCTTTTGATCGATTTTCATCTTCTTTTGCTTCGGCTAAACTTTGATCAGAAATGATTAATTGCGTTCCAACTTTTACATTGTTGTCTGCTAAATTATTCCATTCTTTAATGTTTTCAATAGTGACGTTATTCTTTTTAGCAACCGTAAAAAGATTATCACCTTTGGCCACTGTATAATAGTTTTCCAACTTTAAACCTTTGTGATCATTAGACGCTAACGCTTCATTTTTGTCTGACAATGGTTGTTTAATTTCCTTTTTGACAGTAGTGATTACTTTTTCGTTTTTGATGATTTTTAAATTAACACCCAAACCAATATTATCACCTTTTAACTTATTCCATTTTTTAATTTCTGCTACAGAAACATCATATTTGGAAGCTATAGCACCTAAATTATCACCACTTTTTACTTTATGAACCTTGGTAACATCTTTGTAAGTAACGACTTTTTCAGTTTTGAAAACTTTCTCCGTTTTTGGTTCTTTACTCGCAACTGCTGTATTTTTTTCTTTAGAAGTAGCAGAAATTTGCTTAACAGATGCTGTGTCTTTTATAGATTCTTCCTTACCTTTATAAGCTATTCTTTCAGTAGAAACAATTTTCAAGCTTCTTCCTTTGGGTGCTTTATTGCTTCTCAAATGATTCCATGATTTTAAATCGGCTACAGAAACATCATACTTGCTAGCAATTTCGCTTAAATTTTCACCTCGTTTCACTTTGTGAAATTTGGTTCGAGTTGTAAATTCTTGATTCGCAATTCCAGTACTTGTTGTGTCTTTTTGACGAACGGTTGCGATTCTTTCGTAGGGACGTTCTCTTTTGCTTTCAATGTAATCTACATAAGCATATACTTTATCTTCGTTAGAAGTAAACACAGCAATTTTATCTTTTGGCAATCTTAAAAAAGTAGTTTGACCAGAAATATGCGGAATTTCATTTCGCTTATACGATGGATTAAAGAATTGAATTTCAGCCACAGGAACATCTAACAAATCAGATATTTGTTTAAAAGTCATGTGTTTTTTAATCATAACCGTATCGGTAGCAAATAGATTAGCAATGGCCTTATTAGGAACAATTCCGTGCTCTTTGTGATATTCAAAAATGTACATCGTTGCCAAGAATGCTGGTAAATAGCCTTGTGTTTCTTTGGGTAAATTTTTTCGGATGTTCCAATAATTTTGTTGTCCGCCCGAACGACGAATCGCTTTGGCAACATTTCCTGGCCCTGAATTGTAGGAAGCTAACACCAAATCCCAGTCGCCAAAAATTTTATACATATTGTTCATGTATTGTGAGGCGGCCTGACTTGCTTTTAACGGATCGTTTCTATCGTCAACATACGAATCAATTCCTAATCCGTATTGTTTTCCTGTTTGAAACATAAATTGCCATAATCCAGTTGCGCCAACACGTGACACTGCTCTAGGATTTAAAGCGGATTCTACCACTGCTAAGTATTTAATCTCCAGTGGAATATTGTTTTTTGCTAATTCTTCTTCAAAAAGCGGAAAATAATACTGTGAAATACCTAATAATCGTTCGAAAGATTTTCTTCTGTTTTTTAGAAATGATTTGATAACATTTTCTAAACCAACGTTATATTCGATATTGAATGGTGATTTTTCATCCAATTTCTTCAAACGTTCTTTTAATAGTTCTGTTGGTAATTCGAAGTCTACTTTTTGGTCAACGTCAACGTTTTTAATGTCAGAAGCCATTTCGTCATAGACGTCAAGCGAAGCTAATTCTTTCATCCAAAGGCTATCGATACAAGACGCCATTTCGTCGTTAACGAACGTTGCTTTTATCGAATCTAGGTAGGAGATTTTTACTTCTTTTTTTACAATCGAATCTTGATTAGAAGCCACTTCCTGCCCGTAAAACGTAGCAGAAGCAACTAAAAGAATCGAAGTTAGTTTATTTTTTATAGTCATATTATAATTTTGTCAATGGAATGTTAATCAGCATATTAAGCTTTTTGCAAACATACTACCTTATAACGTATAAAGTTGTTTATTTATTGTTAAAATCAACAAACTAGTCTAAAATTGCCTGAATTCCAGGTAAAATTCTACCTTCTAACATTTCCAACATAGCGCCACCACCAGTAGATACGTAGCTCATTTTATCTTCTAATCCGAATTGTTTTACAGCCGCTACTGAGTCGCCACCACCTACTAATGAGAAAGCCCCATTAGCAGTAGATTCAGCAATATATTCTCCTAAAGCTATTGTTCCGTGCGCAAATTTTTCCATTTCAAAAACCCCTAATGGTCCGTTCCAAAGAATGGTCTTAGATTCCATTATAATTTTTCTGAAATTTTCTAATGATTTTGGTCCAGCGTCCAATCCTTGCCAGCCGTCTGGAATTTCGCGAACGTCAACAAATTGAGTTTCGGCATCGTTTGAAAAAGCATTAGCAGCAACCACGTCAACCGGAATGTGAATGTGTACATTTTTTAGTTTGGCTTGATGTAAAATTTCTAAGGCTAAATCCATTTTATCATCTTCACAGATCGAATCCCCAACTTTTCCGCCTAAGGCTTTAATGAATGTAAAAGTCATTCCGCCGCCAATAATCATGTGATCTACTTTATCCAGTATATTTTCGATAACTGTAATTTTAGAAGACACTTTAGAACCTCCTAAAACTGCCGTTACTGGTTTAACAGAGTTATTTAAAACACGGTTTAAACTTTCTATTTCTTTCGCTAAAAGCAATCCGAAACATTTATGATTTGGAAAAAATTGAGCAATTATGGTTGTAGAAGCATGAGCTCTATGCGCCGTTCCGAAGGCATCATTTACATACACATCTCCAAGAGAAGCTAATTCTTTCGCAAAAGCCACATCTCCGGCTTCTTCTTCTGAATAAAAACGTAAATTTTCTAACAATAAAACTTGGCCTGGTTGTAAGTTTGAAGCGGCTTGTTGCGCTACATCGCCTCGACAATCGGAAGCAAAATGAACGGGAACCCCAAGAACTTCTGAAGTAGTTTTAACGATATGTTTTAACGAATATTTTTCTTCTTTTCCTTTAGGTCTTCCTAAGTGCGACATCAAAATCACACTTCCGCCATCGGCAAGAATTTTGTCTATTGTGGGCTTGGCGCCTTCAATTCTGTTGACATCAGTTACCTTAAAATTTTCATCCAATGGAACGTTGAAATCTACTCTAATTAAGGCTTTTTTATTGTTGAAATTGAAATCGTTTACGGTTTTCATCTGATTTACAGTATTAATTGATATTAATCTGCAAATATAAGTATTTTGTTTTTGAATAAAAATGAGTAATGTTAGTTATCATTTTCGTCATCATCAACACTCGTCACGATTGAATTGAACCGAAAAACATTAGACTTTTTTTCCATTTCTCTCCAAATATATGGAAACATATTTTTTCGTTTTTTTAGAGAGGTGTAGATACCGTAAACTATAATATTAATCGTCATTGGATGTGATGGTTCTGTTATTGTTATTAACGGATAATATCCATATTTTACCCAAATAGGTGTTGTTTAATTTAGAAAGGTATAAGCTTATAGCATTTTGTTCTATTAATTCTTTTTCTAGATAAACATAATTATAATTGTTTTGTGGATTGACTAAAAGATGTGGATTTAGTCCGCTAGCTTTTAACTGATTCATGAATTTCGTAGCATTTTCTTCATGTAAAAACACATTAGCTACAATGTAATAAGCGCTCGATTCATTGGGTATGATTGCCGATTGAATTTCGTATGGCTCTTTGGTTTTACCTGAATCTTTAGCTTCTGAAATTAATTCCATATCGCTTTTGTTCACCGCCAGTATTTGCATTCTTTCATTATAACTATCGTTCATATTTGAACTATATAAATCGATGGCTTCTTTTTGACTTTCTGTTTTTTTAAGATAAACGTATTTGTAATTGTTCAAGGAATTAGTGAATATTTCAGCGTCAATATGTTTTAATCCGAGATAGGTAACAAACTTTTTAGCGTCGTCTTCTGTTTTGTAGATGTTGGCAACTATATAGTAACCATCGGCTATTTTAGAGGCGTTTAAGATTTGAATTTCAATAATTCTTTTCTTTGCTTCAATGTTTTTATCTCTACTAATTCTATTAAATGATGATGTTGTTTTCGAACCATCATTCAACAAATCATTGTTAGCTGGTACAAATTTCACCATACCATTAAGGGTGGTAACCTTGAGAACATTATCATCGTTTGAAACTAAAATGTTTTCATCAACAATACCTGTAGTATCATTTGAACTGGCCATTGTTTCTACAGAAAAGGCATTAAAAAACATACCTACTTTATCTCCAGAAGTTTTTAGTCTTAAAATGGATTGGGTATTTCCGTTGGCAATTAGACTGTTGTTAGCATTTGGAATTGTAAATAAGGCTGTGTCATACCCTAAAGTGTTTTTGCTGTCTGGAAAACGATTTAAAAAATACTTATTTTCAATCGTAATACAACTGTTAAAAAAATTTGTGTCTTTTCGAAGTGTGTTGCTTAATGGTGAAAATGTTTTTCCGTTATTAGCACTAAACAATAATTGATCGCCGGCAACATTAGAATCACCATCAAGCGTTGCAAAAGCAATTTTAGCCGAAACATTTCCTGTCTTTAGTGTTTCATAACCATTAAACAAAATATCTACTGGTTTGTCTGTAGCTCCGGCAAATCCATCGTAACTGGTAATGTTTTTACCCGACATAGAATCGTCTTCATAAACCACAAATAAAGTCCAACCTGCAGCTACTCCACCACTTAATTTTCCTTGCGTTGCTCTAACATTAGCAACCGTATAAATTCCAGCTGGATTTGATAATTTTTTGACATAATTTGTAACATCTGCATAGACAACATAAGGCGCAGATTCTTTAAAGTCTTTACTGTCTTTTCCGTCAAAAACAATTTGGCCTGAAATATCAACGTACTTTTCTTGGTTTGGAAGTTTCAGTTTTACATTAGAGAATGAAGCTCTTGCTGGATTGTCTGCGACGAATTTATCTTCATTTTTTTGAAAACCAGATTCGTATTTATAAGTTGCCGACCAATATAAACCCGCATACACAATTCTTTTGCGGCTTGGTTGTTCCAAAAGTAATTCGGCACTACTGGATGAAAAAGTATCTTCGTCGTTGTCAATATCAATGTATTCCATATCAAACTCATCGTTCAATTTGGCCGAATTCGTATGATTGTAATAAGGTTGATTGGATCCATTATTATAATCCACTCTGTTCACAATATTATTTGCAATTACCGACATGTCTCCTTTTACAAAACCCTGATATCTCATTTTGAATGGAACCGAAAGTTGGGCAAATGAAGCCGAGGATAATGTGAAAAAAAGAATGGTATATAGTTTTCGTTTCATCATCTGTGTTTTCATATTAATTCGTTTTTAAGATTAAATATTTTAAAAACAATTCCTACTATTGATTTTCAATGATACAAAGCTATAAATAAAAATCGATAAAATGTATATTTTTATCGACGAAATGCATTTTTTTATTTTAAATATGGATTTTTTCTTATATTTGAGTGTAAATAAAATGCTTAAAAGGTCTGTAATAATAAATAGATTGGCTTCAAAACAACTTTTTTCTACTATATTTGCTTATGCAGTTTTCAGAAATTTTAGGTCACGAACACATTAAAAATCACTTGATTAAGAGCGCAAGTCAAGGCAGAATTCCCCATGCTCAACTTTTTATCGGTCCAGAAGGATCAGGGACGTTGGCTATGGCAATAGCTTACGCTCAGTATATTGTTTGCCAGAATAAAGGTACTGATAATTCTGGTACAAATGAATCTTGTAACTTGAAATTCAATCACTTATCACATCCTGATTTACATTTTGTATATCCAACTGTATCGACTGAAGATGTAAAATCGAAACCCAAAAGTTTGGATTTTATTCAGGAATGGCGTCAGTTTATTTCGGAAAATAGTTATGGAAGTTTGTTTGATTGGTACAAAATGTTAGGCGTTCAAAACAAACAAGGAGAAATTCGGGTTGACGATGCACAAGAAATTCTGAAAGCTTTAGCCTTAAAATCGTTGGAGGGAAGTTATAAAATAATGATCATTTGGATGGCCGATAAAATGAACATTGCAGCTTCCAACAAACTTTTGAAATTATTAGAAGAACCAACGGACAAAACAGTTTTTATTTTAATTTCTGAAAACGAAGAAGACATCATTCAAACCATTCGATCACGCTGTCAAGTATTGCATTTTAACGGTTTGCCCGAAAATATCATTACAGAAGCTTTAGTTTCACGTGAAAATATTGATGAAAAATTAGCCTTTAAAATTGCCCATCAAGCACAAGGAAATTACAGCAAAGCCTTGCATATTTTAAAAGAAGACAACGACGAATTGCCTTTTGAAAAATGGTTTGTGGATTGGGTTCGTGCTGCTTTTAGAGCGAAAGGAAATGCTGCAGCCATTCAGGATTTAATTACTTGGAGCGAACAAATTGCAAGTTTAGGTCGTGAAGCGCAAAAGAAATTTTTAAACTATTGCATCGACATGTTTCGACAAGCTTTATTGTTGAATTATCAAGCTGAAAAATTAGTTTATATGGAACCTTCTGTTGAAAATTTTAAGTTAGAAAAATTTGCTCCTTTTGTAACTGGAAATAACATTTCAGAAATTTTTAAAGAACTTTCTGATGCATCTTATCATATAGAACGCAATGGAAATGCTAAAATTATACTGACTGATTTGTCCATAAAATTAACTCGTTTAATTCATAAAAATTAAATTTATGACAATCTCAATAATAACTTAAATTATTTATTTTCAAAAAATTACACTAATTTTACTATTAAAATTTTAGTATCATGAATAATACTGCTTCGGTTTTGGTTTTAGTTTTTCTAGCTGTAACTTTTATAATGTCGGCCCATGACAAACTTTTTCATTGGAATGAAAATATGGCTTGGATGAAACCTCATTTTGAAAAAACTCTTTTGAAAAATCATGTGCCTTTAGCTACCGGAATATTAGTTTTTTTTGAAATTGTAACGAGCATCTCTTGCCTGGTTGGAATCGTTGAATTATACATCAATGGCGGAAGAATGTTTGGCTTTTATGGCGCGGTTTACTCCTGTGTGACATTGCTGTTGATGCTATTTGGCCAACGGTTGGCTAAAGATTTTGATGGTGCTCGAACTATTGCAATTTACTTTATAATTGCTGTAATGGGTGTTTTTTGGTTGAGCTAATTACAAACTCGCCTTATACAACTTCAATTCGTCCCAGGTAAAAGTGTCACCATATTTTTCTTTCAAACCGTTTAGCGTTTCTTCCTTATACCCTTTGAAAGCTTTTGCTAATTCTTGAATTTTATCTTCTGGTAACACATCTGATATTTTGATGGTTTCCGACTCGATTAATTTGGCTAAATGATTACTAATGGTTTGTGAAGTTAACTTTCTAATAGCGGCAATTTCTTTGATAGAATTTTGTTGCATCCACAATTCATACGTTTCTTGAACCGTAGATTTTTTGGGTTCTTTCGTTTTTTTCTTTTTCTCATATCGATTGATTTCGCCTTCATTTTCAATCAGTGTGATATTGGCATTTTTGAATTCCTTTTGAATAAATTCTAGCTTTTGAATTTTATACCATCGAATTTCTTCTGACGACAACTTTTCCTTAGAAATGGTTTCTCCATGAGCTACCGTTTCTATCAACAATTTAGCTTTCATCAATTTCAAAACGGCTTTGATTTGAAGTTCTTCTAAAACCAATAATTCTTCATAATAGGCCTTTACCTTTTTGATCCGTTTTACTTCTTCTAATTTCCATAAAACTTCATATACCAAACGATCCATCGTGGGTAAAAAATAATTGATTGCGGCTTGAATGCGATCGTTTACAAAATGTAAATCCAACTTTTCGGAAAAAAGTTTATTCAATTGCGACATGAATTTTCTCGACGGATCAATTAATTTTTCCAAATCATCCACTTGTTTTTTAGCCCAAAAAGCATGTTTGGATTTTTCCGAAACTTCCGATTTATCGTTATAACTGTACTGATGATTGCGCCATTCTTGAACTAAATTAGACCAATCAAAACTGTTAATTAAATAATGGTGAAAAAAATCATGCGTTTCTTTTTGCAAAGCAACTTCTAGAATTTCCTCGGTGGCTTTATTTGTGGCATACTCCATCACCTCTTGGTCGTTGGAAATTCCGTTCATTTGAATTGGAGAAAGTAAAATAAGGCCGTTTAACGAACGTAAACGCGAAAGAGCTACATAGGCTTGGCCCGGAAGAAAAACTTGCGAAACATCAAGTGCGGCTTTGTCAAAAGTTAATCCTTGGCTTTTATGAACCGTAATTGCCCAAGCCAATTTGATAGGATAATGTACAAACGTACCCAAAACTTCTTCTTCAATTTCTTTGGTATTTTCGTTTACTGAATAACGAATGTTTTGCCATTCGTATTTTTCCACTTCAATTGTTTTATTTTCATCTGGAAAATGCACCAAAATTTCTCGTTCAGACAACGATTTTATAACCCCCATTTTTCCGTTAAAGAATTTTTTTTCTAAGGACAAATCATTTTTTATAAACATAATTTGCGTATCAATTTTCAATTCCAATCGTTCTTCTAACGGATAAATTTTATCTGGAAAATCGCCAGTAATTTCAGCTAAATAGGCATGTTGTATTCCGGGTAAATCTTGTAATGCTTGTATATTTAATGAATCTGCTTTAGCATTATGAGTGGTTAAAGTGATGTAGCCTTTATTTTTTTTAAAATCAAAATTGGGTTGCACAAACTGGTTCAAAACCTGAATGTCACTAGATGAAATTTTATTGTTTCGAAGGTTGTTCAATACCGATATAAACTGATCATCCGTTTGACGAAAAATCTTAGATAATTCGATGTACAGTGGTGGATTTTGTTCAATTACATGAGCATGAAAAAAGAATTTTCCTTTGTAATAATTGCGTAAGGTGCGCCATTCGTCATCTCGAACTACTGGTGGAAGTTGCAATAAATCGCCTATAAACAAGACTTGTACACCTCCAAAAGCACGATTATTTTTACGAACCGATTGCATCATAAAATCCATAGCATCTAATAGATCGGAGCGCAACATACTTACTTCGTCAATGATAAGCAGTTCCATATTTCGGATGACTGCTTTCTTTAAACTGCTCATTTTAAAATGTCTGCGTAAGGTTGCCCGACTTTCAAACTTAGAATTTTGAGTAAATTGTGGAGAAGAATTGTCCGGAAGAAATCCACCAAATGGCAATTGAAACATCGAATGAATAGTTACCCCACCTGCATTTAAGGCTGCTATTCCTGTTGGTGCTACAACTACACAATTTTTATGCGTAGTTTGAATAATTTCTTTAAGAAGTGTGGTTTTTCCAGTTCCTGCTTTTCCCGTAAGGAAAATAGAACGATTGGTTTGGTTGATAAATTGCAATACATATTTTGCTTCGGCGGAGACAAATTCCATGGCTGATATTTTAGATAAACAAATATAAACGTTTGCTAATCAATATACAAACAAAAAACGCCTTCTAAAAGGAAGACGTTTTTGAAACTATATCAGATTCAATTTATTTTTTTGGTTCCACTTTTTTCTCAGAAGGTTTATCTTCTTTTTTAGCTTCTGATTTGTATTTATCATTGACTAATTTAATGATATCTTTCGTCACATCATATTGGTCTTTAGCATACAACACATTGGCTGCTTCACCAGTACCAAAGACATAATCGTAGCCTTTTTCTTTTCCATATTCTTTAAAAACCTTTTTATATTTGGTTATTATAGAATCCATTTCAACGCTATGTTGGCTTTGAAGTTGCTGAATAACAGACTGTTGCGCATATTGAATTTGTTGTTCTCTTTGTTGTAACTCGCCATATTTTTGTTGAGCCCAAGCCTGACCATTTTTTTGAGCATTAGCTTCAAAAGCCTTTTTCTCTGCTTCTAATTTATCTACTTCAACTTTAATTCTACTGTCTTTCTCACTAGCAATATCTTCGTATTTCGCTTTTAAGTCTTTGGCTTCTGTAGATTCTTCTAATAATTTATTAGTATCAATATAAGCGGTTTTAAAATCTTTTGCGTCAGTCGTTTTGTTACAAGAAACCATTACAACTGCTAGAGCAACACATACTATAATTTTTTTCATTTCTAATTTGTTAATTTTTACTATTTGCCAAAAGTATAAAATTTTAAACTGAAAAGATAAAAAGTTATAAAATTGAGCGGTTTTTACTAATATAATAATTTGTTATTGTTTTTTAATTTGATATAGTCAGGTTCTATTAATATTGGCTTTAAATAAAGCGTTTTAAAATGTTTTTTAGACTTAAAGCACCCTTAACATGGTTAAGTTGATTTTAATTCAAAAATCGCTTTTATTTTAGTTTTTGGTGTTCTTTAACACATAAATATGAGAAGAATATTCAGAATTTTGGTTTCCTTTCCAATTTGATTTCAATCCGATGAAAAAAGCTTTGATGAAATTCATTTTTCCGGTTTTATATTTTTCAGATAATAAACTCACATAAAAACTATCAAATTTCATTGGAAGTACTTTTACTAGTTCTAAATTTTCTTTAGCAAACAATTTTTGAATTGCTGTTTTAGAAAAATGCCACAAATGAATTGGAACATCATAGGCAGCCCAATACTTTCCATAATAAGCAGCATCAAACGATTTAAAATTAGGAACCGCAATAATTACAGTGCCATTTGGTTTAATTAATCGTTTTAATTCTTTAATTTGATTTTCTAAATCGGGTACATGTTCTAAAACATGCCACATGGTGATTACATCAAACGAGTTGCTTTCTAACTCTGAAAGATTTTCTACAAAAGAAACACCTTTGTTTCTAGCAATTGTTTTGGCTTTATCGCTAGGTTCAATACCTATAGTTTCCCAACCATCATTTTTAGCAACCGATAAAAAATCACCAACTCCAGCTCCAATGTCTAAAATTCTACCTTTAGACGATTGTGAATTGATGAGTTTTAATTTATTTTTTAATGCAATTCCTTTTACAAATTGGTACATTTTTTCAAATACCGATTTATTCCCATCGGTATGTGAAATATAATCTACACTTTCATAATAACTTGGAAGTTTTTCCAACGAAGGTTGCGGATGTGTCATCAACATATCCAAATCTTCACTGTAAAGCAATTCAAACGTTTCTTGTGATACAGAATAATCTTTTACGTTTAAATAATGTTTTGTGCTTTTAATATTCATTAAATTCTCTTTATTTATAGGCTTTGGCAACGTTAGTTTCACGTGGAACAAATTTATCGTCCCATGTAAATTAACAATACCGAAATATCACTTGGCGAAACACCACTAATTCTTGAGGCTTGTGAAATAGTTATTGGTCTAATTTTGCTAAGTTTTTGCTTCGCTTCAATTGACATTGATTTAATTTTATCATAATCAAAATCAATTGGAATTTTCATATCTTCTAATCGAGTTAATTTGTCGGCATTATTGCGTTCTTTTTCAATGTAACCTGAATACTTCACATTAATTTCTGCTTGTTCAATTATCTCTTTGTCTAAATCATTTTCTTCAATATATTTTTGAACTTTATCAAATTTTTTAAAATCATCTAAGTCAATTTGTGGTCGAGAGAATACTTTAAACATCTTATCCGATTGTACCATTGGCGAACTACCTTTAGCTTCCAAAATCGGATTTGCTTCTTCCATGGTTACACTCGTCTCTTTAAAAAAGTTCACCATGGCATCGCTTTTAGAAAACTTTTCTTCCATTCGTTGCATTCGTTTTTCTGAAGCCAAACCAATTTTATATGACATTGGTGTTAAACGCTGATCGGCGTTATCTTGTCGTAATAGCGTTCTATATTCAGCACGAGAAGTAAACATTCTATAGGGTTCTTCGGTGCCTTTTGTAATCAAATCATCAATTAAAACACCAATATAAGCTTCGTCACGTTTCAAAATCATTGGCTCTTGTTCTTTCACTTGTAATGCGGCATTAATACCCGCCATCATTCCTTGAGAAGCTGCTTCTTCGTATCCGGTAGTACCGTTTATTTGTCCAGCAAAATATAACCCTTGAACTAACTTAGTTTCTAATGTGTGTTTTAATTGTGTGGGTGGAAAATAATCGTATTCAATAGCATAGCCTGGACGGAAAAATTTTACTTTTTCAAATCCCGCTACAGAACGCAAGGCTTTAAATTGAACATCTTCGGGAAGTGAAGTTGAAAATCCATTTACGTATACTTCGACGGTATCCCATCCTTCTGGTTCAATAAACAATTGGTGACGTTCTTTATCCGCAAAACGATTAATTTTATCTTCAATAGAGGGACAATATCTCGGTCCTAAAGATTTAATTCTACCATTGAACATTGGTGAACGATCAAATCCTTCACGCAAAATATCATGAACTTGTAGAGAAGTATAGGTCATATGACACAGCCTTTGGTGTGTTAAAGGTTTTGTAATATCTGAATAAGAAAACTTGTCAGGATTAACATCTCCGGGTTCTTCATTCATCTTAGAATAATCTAACGAACGACCATCAACTCGTGGCGGCGTTCCCGTTTTCATTCTACCCGATTCAAAACCTACTTTTACCAAATCTTCGGTGATTCCATAAGCGGCACTTTCTCCAGCCCTACCTCCACCAAACTGTTTGTCTCCAATATGAATTAATCCGTTGAGAAACGTACCGTTTGTAAGTACAACTGTTTTGGCTTTGATTTCAATGCCTAACGAAGTTTTAACCCCTTCTACTTTTCCGTTGTTGATAATCAGTCCTGAAACCATTTCTTGATAAAAGTCAAGATTAGGTGTTCGCTCTAACATCAAACGCCATTCTTCTGAAAAACGCATGCGATCAGACTGCACTCTAGGTGACCACATTGCTGGTCCTTTAGACTTGTTTAACATCTTAAATTGTATAGCGGTTTTATCAGAAACAATTCCTGAATATCCGCCTAAAGCGTCAATTTCACGAACAATTTGCCCCTTAGCAATTCCGCCCATAGCAGGATTACAAGACATCTGTGCAATGTTTTGCAAACTCATTGTAACCAATAAGGTTGAACACCCTAAATTAGCGGCAGCGGCAGCGGCTTCACAACCAGCATGACCAGCACCTACCACAATAACATCGTATTTTTCTAAAAACATCTTATTTGAATACGAGAAACATCTCGATTTATAATTGTTCCACGTGGAACGTTATAAAAAATTATGGAATAAAAACACTTATTGTTTCACGTGGAACATTTTGATTTTTTCATCTTCTTTCAATCGCATTAAAAGTTCTTCATCATCAGATTTATCTTTAAAACCACAATAATGTAAGACGCCGTGAATGATAACTCTTTTGAGTTCTTCTTCAAAAGTAACATTAAAATCAGACGCGTTTTCACGAACTCTATCCAGAGAAATGAAAATATCACCGTGTAATTCATTTCCTACAGAATAATCAAAGCTAATAATGTCTGTATAATAATCGTGATCAAGATATTGTTTGTTGATTTCTAACAAATATTCATCATCACAAAAGATATAATTAATATCACCTTCTTTTTTATTTTCAGAAACAATAACATTGGAAATCCATGAAGCAAATTGCTCTTCATTCTCAAGTAGAAAATCTAATTCGTAATTGAAACTAATCATTTGTTTTGAAATATTCTTGAACTTTTTGGTTAAAATTAGAGCGCAAAGGTAACGTTTGTCTATTTAAAATTTCAACGCTATTCAAATAATCTTGCAAACGTGTAGGTAAAGCGTTAGAAGCATTAGTAAAATCTTTTTTATTCGTTTCAGACTGACGTTTCTTTTCCTCTCCTTGTTGCTGGACTGCTTTGTCTAATTTCAACAATTCATATTTAAGATTAAGCATCTTTTGTAAAACATCATTGTTAAAACCTTTATTTAAAAGTTGTTTTTCTATTTGCTTCATTTGGTCTAAAGCATTTTGACCTTGACCACCCAAACCCTGTTTGTTTAATTCATTTTGTAAGGCTTCTCTAAGTTGTTGTTGCTCTTTATAAATTTCCATAATGGCTTTCGCATCACCTTCACCATCTTGACCATTTTCTCCGTCTGAATTACCTTGTCCATTACCGCCACTGCCTTGACCATTCTTACCATCTTTACCTTTTCCATCCTTGCCCTCTTTACCTTTGCCTTCTTTACCACCTTCCTTTTCACCATTTTTTCCATCTTTTCCCTCTCCAGGTTTTTGACCAGGCTTTATTCCTTTTTTGGCTTTTTCACCCAAACTTTCTTGTTTTTTAATAATATCTGGCAATTGCATTCCATCTCCTTGACCTGGCTTTGGCTTTCCTTTGCCTGAACCCGACATCGACATTGACATTTGCATATTATTCAATGTTGCTGCTAACATATCAGCTAATTTATTTGCCGAACTTGTTGCAAATTGCTGATGTGAAACTCCTTTAGGAACATTGGCATCAGCTAAAGTCTCTATAGCTTTATCAATATTATATTGCACATTACCAACCTCTGTTGTAACTTCTTCTGCAATTTTTGGATTACGTAACGATAAGGCAAATAATGAATCATCAACGTGCTTGAATTGTTGTTTTAAATCTTGTTGGATTTTAAGGTTTTTATTAAACGAAGGCGAACCGCGTTTCAAACCTTTGAACTGCTTCATCACGTCCTCTTGAGAGAAAGAATACGCCAAAAGATTATCCAATACCTGACGTAACATTGCCACATCTTCTTCCATTTGGTCTTGATCACCTGCTTCCATACTGGCTTGCATATCCTGACTCATTTGCTTCATCTTTTTGGAAGCACTTTTTTGTTTAGGCTTGGCTCCAGCTTTAGAATCTTTCTTCAATTCATCCGATGCTTTCTTTAAATCTTCATCAATACTTTTCTCTTTTGGAGCCGTATCTGGAAGCTCGACAGGTGCTTTTAATTCTTTATTGTCTTTTTCTAAATCCTTTAATTCTTCTTGAATCTTATCAAACTCCTTATTGATTTCTTCTTGCTTTTCTGTAGAATTTTCTTTTTCATTTTCAGATAACTTATCTTGTTTTTCCGAAAGTTTATCTAATTTATCGGCAATTTGTTCAGCTTTCTTTTCAACATAATACTTCTTAGTAAGCTCCACTAATTGCTGCAAACTCTTGGTTTGGTTTTTACTTTGTTGTTTAAGTTTGTCCATTTTTTCGAACAACTCATCTTTCTCTAATTTTTCATTAAGTTTTTGAAGTTCGTCTAAAAGCTTTTTGTTCTTTTCTAAATCTTTATCGACTTTTTCCAATCTGTCTTTTAGAAGTTCTTTGACTTCATCTTTCTTTTCCGTTTTAACTTTATCCAAATTCTCTTTCATCTTCTCAGCAAAGTTCTTCATCATTTCATCCTGCTTCTTTTGCTTGTCAAGAAAATCATTAACTTTTTGTTGTTCTTTAAATTCAAGATTGTCTTTCTCTTTGCCCATTTTCTGCAACTTCTCCATTTCGTTCAATTGCTTGTCTTGCGTTTTTAAAGACTTCTCTAATGAATTAATATTATCATTTTGTTGTTGCAAAACTTGATCTTCTTTTTCAGTTTCTGTAGCAATTCTGTTAGAAAAAACGGAAGATTTTGTACTCTTGAAATTATGCAAAGCATCGTTATCAAAAATTTCGAAATAATATTCATAGGAAACACCTTCTTCAACAGGAAGATTACTTGGAAAAGCAAACACAAACTGATCATACACATCACGCTTCACAGCAATTGTTCCACGTTTGGCCAAATTAGGCTTGTCTTTAGGATAATAAACCACTTGCAATTTAGAAAGTCCATAATCGTCGGAAACTTGTCCTAAAACATAGTTTTTTTCAATTTTAAGGCTGTCTGGAGCGTTTCCTACAGAAATGGTCGGAAATTGATCTTTAACCACGGAAATCTGATAATTTAGCTTTTCGTAATTCTGAACTTTACTGTTAGAAGTAACTATTTGATAATCGGTATTTTGAACAATATTTTTAGACCATAAAAACTGATTGTCTTGTTTAGCAAATGAAAATTTTGAAGCAGCATCCAACCATTCAACTTTTTGAGTAGCCAACGTATTCATTCGCCAAGTAACACGAGTTCCTTCGGGAAGCACAGCATTTCCCGTACCTTTAATAACTTCAGATTTTTTATTCAAATATCCCGGAAAATTCAACACCATTTCGAAATTAGCAATCGATGGAACAGTAACCACATTCAACTCATATTCGTGAGAAGAAACATCGTTTGCTTCCAAGTGAAATTCTAAATTTTCTTTAGGTTTCGGAATCACAAACTGGAATTCGCCTGCTTTGTTGCTTTCCATGAAATAGCTTTCATCACCAATAAAAATCATAGCGTTTTCAGGTACTACTTTACCAACGGTTTTCACTTTCAAAAGAAAATCTTGGTTTTGTTCGGTTTGTAAGTTTTTATTTAAAAGTTGAAATTCAAAGGGTGCTGGCGGCAAAAATTGTTCTTTGTAATGCACAACACGATTCAAACTTTGAGAAATAAAATTGCTGTTTCCGGTAATGTAGAAAAAAGCAAAGAACAAAATTGGGATAATAGCTAAAGGTAAATACTTTTTGTTTTTGCCAAAATTTATGGCGTTTCCAAAAGGAATCGGTTGTAACGTATTGGCTTTTTGATCAATAGAAGCTAAAAGTAATTCTGATTTATTAGTGTCTTGCGATAATTGTAAAAAATTGGTCAACTTATCGCCTACTTCAGTAAAGTGATTTCCGATGATTTTGGAAGCATCGTCATAATTAATTCCTTTTTGAAGTTTGAATAATTTAAAAATTGGAAATAAAATAAAGCGCAACAACAAGAAAAGTTCCACGACAATAAACGTCCAGAACAATACGGTTCTAGCCGCTGGTTTTAACCAAAGAAAATATTCCACAAAAAGTGTAAAAAGAAAATAAATCAAACCAATTCCGACGAAGAAAATGGTTCCACGTAGCAATTCGTTGGTGTAAAACTTCTTAATAAACTGTTCGAGTTTATTATAAATTAGGTGCTGATTTTCCAAAATTGTTAATCATTTATTTATAACCGATAAAAGTACAAATTTATACGTAGCATCAAAGTTAAATCTTTACTAAACACCGATTTCACAAATTTCCACTGATTAAAAAACTTTCTTCTTCCAACTTCTGATTATCTTTGCACCACCCGAGGCCGTTTTCGGCCGAACGGAACAACGTTAAATTTTACTAAAATGTCGAAACAAGTTCGTGTGCGTTTTGCACCTAGTCCAACTGGACCTTTGCACATTGGTGGTGTTCGTACTGCCCTATTCAATTACTTATTTGCTAAAAAAAATAATGGCGTTTTCTATTTACGAATTGAAGATACCGACCAAAATCGCTTTGTTCCTGGTGCAGAAGAATATATTTTAGAAGCTTTAGATTGGTTAGGAATTGCACCTAGTGAAACGGTTGGAAAGAATGAAAAATTCGGGCCGTATCGTCAATCAGAAAGAAAAGAATTATACAAAGAATATGCTGATCAATTGATCAATTCGGGTTGGGCCTATTATGCCTTTGATACCGCAGAAGCCTTGGATGCGCACAGAAAACAGCACGAAGCTGATGGAAAAACCTTCATTTACAACTGGCACAATCGTGAAAAATTAGATACTTCTTTCGTGATTTCAAAAGAAGAAACCGATAAACGAATTGCGGCTGGTGAAGACTATGTCATCCGATTTAAAACACCCGTGAATGAAACCTTGCATTTGCATGATATCATTAGAGGCGACATCAAATTTGAAACGAATTTATTAGACGATAAAGTGTTGTTCAAATCGGACGGAATGCCAACGTATCATTTAGCGAATATAGTGGATGATCATTTAATGGAAACTTCGCATGTGATTCGTGGTGAAGAATGGTTACCCTCAATGCCATTACATCGTTTATTGTACAAAGCATTTGGTTGGGAAGCTCCAGAATTTGCTCATTTGCCATTGATTTTAAAACCCATTGGTAACGGAAAATTATCGAAACGTGATGGTGATAAAATGGGATTTCCTGTGTTTCCTTTAGAATGGAAAACCGAAGAAGGAGTTTCATCTGGGTATAGAGAAAAAGGATTTTTTCCAGAAGCTGTGGTTAACTTTTTAGCCTTATTGGGTTGGAATGACGGCACTGATCAAGAGTTATTTTCGTTAGAAGAATTGGCCGAAAAATTCGATTTGAATCGTGTTCATAAAGCTGGAGCTAAATTTGATCCCGAAAAAAACAAATGGTTCAATCATCAGTATTTGCAAAAACAAAGTGATGAAAGTTTGGCGAAAGCCTTCGCTACTACTTTAACTGAAAAAGGGGTTTCAACATCTATTGATTTAACAAAAGTGGTTTCTTCAATAAAAGAACGCGCTAACTTTGTTTCCGATTTTTGGGAATTAGCCGATTATTTCTTTGTGGCTCCAACCTCTTACGATGAAAAAGCAGCAAAAAATTGGAAAGAGGAAACACCTAATTTAATGCAACAATTGATTTCAGTACTAGAAAATATTGGAGATTTCACTTCTGTAAACATTGAAACCATTGTAAAAGATTGGATGACGAAAAACGAAATTGGAATGGGAAAAGTAATGCAACCGTTTCGTCTGAGTTTAGTGGGTGCTTTAAAAGGACCCCATCTTTTTGATATTGTCGAATTGATTGGAAAAGACGAAACCATCAAGCGATTGGAAAAAGCAATTGCTAGTTTATAGAAAAACAAAAGCCCTGAAGTTCAGGGCTTTTTTAATAAGATTCTAGATGTATTTTCTATACTGAACTGATTTGAAATACTCACTAACTTCTTTTTCATTGACTGTTAGCGCATCCATTTCAGGTTTTAAATCACCAAAGTATTTACGCACTAAAGCAATAGCATTCTTTTGATCTTGATAGATCTTTTGATTGAATTCAGAACTAATAAATGACAAATCAGCTACAATGTTATTGTCATTATCTATGATTAATGAATAAATAACTTCTTTAGTACTTTGTGCTAAATCGTAATATATTGCTACACTGATCAGTTTGTATTGAGCGGTTTCAATCAATACAAAATAAGTGAATTTTAAATCGGCTTTCGTTTTAACTTTATAAGGATTATTTAATTTGAAAGATTTTAACAGCTTTCCGTCAGAACTCACATAATCTAAGTCACTAAACTTAACAGATTTAAATCCTTTTTCTTCAGGTAATTGATATTTTACCTTTTTGCCAGAAACAGAAATATTTAATGTCTCTTTATTAGGAATAATAGTCGAACCATCTTTTAAAACTATTTTATCCTGAGCAAAAGCAACACCTGAAATAAGAACAATAATTAAGTAACAAAAATAAGTTAATTTCATAGCAACAAAATTGTCGTTGTAAAAGAATAATATCGTTACAAATTAAAAATAATCTGACCACTAATAGTTCCAAGGTTTCCTTTAAAACTTTTATTTCCGTTTAATAGCGTTAGCCCATCTTGACTGTTTAATTTGTTGAAAATATTGGTAAATCCATATTCATAAAAAATAACGGCTCTAACCACTTTCCCACCGCCAGATATTCCAATGTAAGCATTCCCATTTACTTTAGAAACGTCAACAATATCATTGGCTTTAAGTAAAGTTCCATTTAAGGTTTTAGTTTCATCGGTAGATTTTAGAGTCATTTTACCATTAACCTGAAGTACAGGTCCAAAATCTAATGACAAGTGGTCTTGAATAATATTATAACTCATCAACAATCTAACTTGAACCCCAGATAAACTGTAATCAATATCTTGTTTTAAAGTTGATTCTAACGAAAATTTGTTTACAAAAAACTGCATTCCATAAATCATACTCCAGTTGTTATAGTAGTTTCCTCTAACCGAAAGTCCACCAGCAAAACCATTGCCTGGTTTGGTAGTGAAATTAGAACCAAATAAAGTAGTTTGGTTTATACCACCCGAAATTCCAATTCGATTTCCATCACGATTTTGATATTGTGCAAAAGCAAAAGAAGTAAAAACTAGCAATGCAATCGTTAAAAAAGTATTCTTCATTTTAAAAAAATTAATTTGTAACAAACATACAGTATTCTCGTATAATAACCATATTAACAAATAAAATATTATATATGTATCCTATTACCATTGTTATTTTAGTTCTTGCATTGTTTGTCTTCTTGTCATCTTTTTTTACGGTAAAGCAACAAACAGCAGTAGTTATTGAGCGTTTTGGAAAGTTTGAAAGCATCCGAAATTCAGGTTTACAATTAAAATTACCTGTAATTGACCGTGTTGCCGGAAGAGTGAATTTGAGAATTCAACAATTGGATGTGATTATTGAAACACAAACCAAAGACAATGTGTTCATTAAAATGAAAGTTTCGGTACAATTTAAAGTAATACAGGAACACGTTTATGAAGCATTTTACAAATTAGAATACCCGCACGATCAAATTACAGCTTATGTATTTGATGTGGTTCGTGCTGAAGTACCGAAGTTAATCTTAGATGATGTATTTGTGAGAAAAGATGATATTGCTATTGCTGTAAAACGCGAATTGAACGAAGCGATGATGGCTTATGGATATGATATTATCAATACTTTAGTAACCGATATTGATCCCGATATTCAGGTAAAAAATGCCATGAACAGAATCAATGCAGCTGAAAGAGAAAAAACGGCAGCCATGTTTGAATCGGACGCACAACGAATCAGAATAGTTGCCAAAGCCAAAGCGGAAGCTGAAAGTAAAAAACTTCAAGGACAAGGTATTGCCGATCAACGTAGAGAAATTGCAAAAGGTTTGGTAGAAAGTGTGGCTGTTTTAAACGAAGTTGGAATTAATTCGCAAGAAGCATCAGCGTTAATTGTAATTACACAACATTATGACACGCTTCAAGCGATTGGTGCTGATACTAATTCAAACTTAATTTTGTTACCCAATTCACCACAAGCTGCAAGTGATATGTTGAATAGCATGGTTACTAGTTTTACGGCTTCAAACATTATTGGTGAACAAATGAAAGCACAACCTAAACGAGTTAAGAAAACTGGAAATCATTCGTCTTTAGATTACAATCCATCAGATACGTCTAATAATGGCGATGAAACTCAAAAATAATTTTTAATTTTAGATAAAAAAAAGAGGCTTAATCGCCTCTTTTTCTATTTATAAACCAATTGATTACATAGGGAATAGCAATCTTCAAAATCGTACCAAAACTACCTGAAAACACCTTTTCATATATAGTTCCAACTATAGAAACTGTTTTAGATGGAAGAATACTTTCTTTAGTTTTTTCAATACTTAAAAGCATTTTTTGATAGTGAATTTCTTTTTCAACTTTGAGAATTTCCAAATCGTGTTCTATTTGAGCGTAAGAGGAATATTTTTTCTTTTCCATAATTTAGTCGTTAAAAAATATTTCAGAGAATTTTTCTAGAATTGGCCCTTCCACTATTTTATCTTTTACTAAAAATAAGAGTAATGCTAACACTAAATAAATTCCTGCTACAGCCAAAAATCCTAACGGATAACTACCCAATAATTGTCCCAAAGCCATGGCTCCTGCTATCGAAATAAATAGCAAAACAATCATCAAACACATCGCTATTAAAAAAAATTTTAACATCAATGTAGTTGACTTCATAGCCACCTTAAAACCCCAAAGTTTATAGTAAGAAATATTAGCTTCTATAAAAGCTTTAGCATTTTCTTGAATGGCTTCGGTATTTTCTTTTAGTTCTTCAAATGCCATTATTTCTGTAATTTGGCGTTTTGTTTTTTTAACTCCGCTAATTTTTCTTCTAAAAAAGTAATGGCTTCTTCGGCTTTATAACTCGAATTTGAAAGTAAGTCTTCTACCGTTTCAATCAAATCATCTTTTGTTTTAGAAAATTTCTCTTTGGTATCTTCTTCCAAATCGTCCCATTTGTTTTTAGCTTGACTTTTTAAATCGTCAAAACCTTCTTTCATTTTTTCTCTTGTTTTGGAACCTTTATCAGGTGCAAACAAAATTCCCAATCCTACTCCTATAGTGGCACCTGCTAAAAGTGCAATTATGCTATTACTCGTTTTATTTGACATGATTATAAATTTAATTATTCTAAAATTACGAAATCTTTTCTAGAATTGATGTTAAATCGTAGTTAAACATCTAAAACTTATTTTAAAGCAAAATCTTAAACGATTACAGATGGGTTGGTAAAATCTATTGAATCAAACTAAAAAATCGATTAAAATTGAATTATGAGAGCTAATTTTAATAGTGATATCAAATGTTTTTTTAATATGTAATAAGATTTATCAATAATAGAAAAAGCCGACATTTCTATCGGCTTTTTATCAGTAAAATCTATTTTAAAATTATTCTTTATGTTCCACTTTTGCCCAAGTATCTTTTAGGCCAACTGTTTTGTTAAAAACTAATTTTTCTGAAGTCGAATCTTTATCGACACAATAATAACCTAAACGTTGAAATTGAAATCTATCACCATCTTTGGCAGTTGCCAAACTTGGTTCTAAATATCCGGTAATTATTTCCAAAGAATTCGGGTTGATGTATTCTTTAAAATCAACTTCTTTATCGCCATCAGGATTTTCATGTGTAAAAAGTCGGTCGTACAAACGAACTTCAGCTTCAATGGCGTGGTTTATTGAAACCCAATGAATCGTTCCTTTTACTTTTCTTTGGCTGGCTTCTGTACCGCTTCCACTTCTTGAATCTTCGTCATATGTACAATGAATTTCAGTAATATTTCCTTCAGCATCTTTTACAACACTTTCACCTTTAATGATGTAAGCATTTTTTAGACGAACTTCTGTTCCTAAAGTCAAACGGAAAAATTTCTTATTGGCTTCTTCTTGAAAATCTTCTCTTTCGATGTATAATTCTTTAGAAAAAGGTACTTTTCTAAATCCTAAACTAGCATCTTCCTGACTGTTTTCAGCATCTAAAATTTCTTCTTTTCCTTCAGGATAATTTGTAATTACCAATTTCACAGGATTCAAAACCGCCATAACTCTTGGTGCTGTTTTATTCAAATCTTCGCGAACACAGAATTCTAAAAGTGAAACATCAATTAAATTGGTACGTTTAGCAATTCCAATAGTATTGGCAAAATTTCGTATTGATGCTGGTGTGTAACCACGTCTTCTCATTCCCGAAATGGTACTCATTCTTGGATCATCCCATGAAGTAACATGTCCTTCTTGAACCAATTGCAGTAATTTTCTTTTAGAAACGACAGTATGTGAAAGATTTCTTCGAGCAAATTCTCGTTGCTTTGGACGTACTTTATTTGAATCGTAAATTTGATTTAAGAACCAATCGTATAATTCTCTATGAGGCAAAAATTCAAGTGTACAAAACGAATGTGAAATTTGTTCTAAATAATCACTTTCGCCGTGAGCCCAGTCATACATTGGATAAATACACCAATTATTTCCTGTTCTGTGGTGGTGTTTGTGTAAAATACGATACATAATTGGATCACGCATCAACATATTATTGGCACCCATACTTATTTTAGCACGAAGGATATGTGTTCCATCTGGAAATTCACCGTTTTTCATTCGTTCGAACAAATCTAAATTCTCTTCAACCGAACGATTTCTGTATGGAGAATCTGTTCCTGGAGTTGTTGGTGTTCCTTTTTGAATGGCCATTTCTTCCGAAGTTTGGCTATCCACATAAGCTTTTCCATCTTTTATAAACTGAATTGCCCAATCGTATAAATCTTGAAAATAATCAGATGCATAACATTCGTTAGCCCATTTATAACCCAACCATTCTACATCTTTTTTAATAGCATCAACAAATTCCTGTTCTTCTTTAGCTGGATTGGTATCATCAAAACGTAAATTTACTGGTGCTTGATAATCAATTCCTAATCCAAAATTCAAACAAATAGCACTCGCATGACCTACGTGCAAATATCCGTTAGGTTCAGGCGGAAAACGAAAACGAAGCTTATCTTTTGATAATCCGTTTTTTAAATCTTCTTCTATGATTTGTTCAATAAAGTTTAAAGACTTTTCTTCTGTTGACATAATTATTTTGTAATTTTAGCAAAGATAAATAAATGTTTGTGATTTGGTTAATCGTTGATTTGGTTATTTGACAATTAATGATAAAAACGAATAAACAAATTTTCAAATAAACGAATAAACAAATTATGGGAACTATTAAATTACAAAATATAAGAACTTTTTCGTTTCACGGATGTTTGGAAGAAGAAGGAAAAATTGGATCAGATTACCGTGTTGATTTAGAAATTAAAACCGATTTGCGTAAATCGGCGCTTTCAGATGACTTAAAAGACACAGTAGATTACGTACTTTTAAACAAAATTGTGGAAGAAGAAATGTCGATTCGTTCTAAATTACTAGAGCATGTTGCTAATAGAATCATCATGAGAATTTTTAAAGAAATTCCGTCAGTTTCTCGAATTTTATTAGCCGTTTCTAAACTAAATCCGCCTATTGGTGGTGATGTAGAAGCAGTTACCATTGAAATGGAAGAATATCGTAATTAAGTACGATATACAAAGTTGGAAGTACGAATTTAAAAAAATAAAGTTTTTTCAAACTTTTAAACTTTAAACTTTTAAACTTTAAACTTTTTGTTATATTTGCTGTCCAGAAAAATGGCGTCGTGGCCGAGCGGCTAGGCACCGGTCTGCAAAACCGTCTACTCCGGTTCGAATCCGGACGATGCCTCTGAAAGAGTTACTTGAAAAAGTAGCTCTTTTTTTTATTGTAAATTTTTAGAAAAAATTGATTAAAGGTAATACAAAACCGTCTTCTCCGATTCTCCTGAAGCTTCGGGACGGACGATACCTCTAAAACCTTCAAGGAAACTTGGAGGTTTTTTTATTGTAAATTTTTAGAAAAAATTAATTAAAGGTAATACAAAACCGTCTACTTCGATTCTCCCGAAGCTTCGGGACGGACGATGCCTCTAAAACCTTCAAGGAAAATTTTGGTTTTTTTATTGTAAATTTTTAGAAAAAACTATTAATTCTCTTCAGAATTTATAGTTTCAATAATCATTATTTTAATTGGATTTATTATGGAATAACAACAATTATCACAATGTTTGTCTGGTTTTAAATCTTGAATCTCAAAAATAGAATTAATAGGAAGTTTGTCAATTAAATCAATTACTTCTTTAGTGAATTTTGTTCCTTCAATTACAATGCTCTTATTACCAATCTTAACTACAAATTGTTTTAAATTAATATTTAAATCGTACAGAAAATCTTTAGGAAAATCAATAGAAATTGTGGCATTTTTAAGTTCTTCTTTAGACATTAAAATCATCGATTGATGGCTAATTAATCCATTAATTGCACCATAAGCTTTTGGTATGTTTTTTATTCTAAATTTATGCACTTCTTTTTTAGTAGAACCATCATTTAAAACAATATCTATAATAATAATAGATTCAATTCCTGAACCTGGAAGTAATTGATATTTACCTTCTGCATATTTGTATAATCCAACTCCTGAAGCTGTAAATGATTTACAATTTGGAACTGCAATTGAGATAAGATTGGGTAATCCACGATAAACAACATTGACTTTTTCTAATGAAACAACACTACTATTTGAAGTTTTTAAATCTATATTTTGATACATTACATGGGTTGTATCGATTGATTCAACTGTATATACTTGAGGTACAACAACCGAAATGGTATCATTTTGTCCGTAAAATGAAAGTGAAAAAAATAATAGAAGTAGGCTTATTTTTTTCTGCATAAAATGAGATTATTGCTTATTTTCTAGCTTTTCAGCTGCTTTAGTAACAATTTGCTTGTCTTTAGGTAATAACCCTTGGGAAAGAATAAAAACACCTGAAATTATTAAAACAACGCTGATAAACTTTTTAATAAGTAGAATGTTTTTAGGATTTAATTTAGTACGTAATTGTTTGGCTGCTAATATTTTAAAAATATCGGTAATAAAATACATGGTAACCATTGTGGCTAAAAAAGTAAACATTCGAGTTGGATCTAATTTTAATCGAGGCCCAATTGTAATTAAAATTAATAACCAATAACCAAGTACTCCAACATTAATAAAATTAAGAAAAAACCCTTTTATGAATAAAGTAACATAATTGTTTTTAGCTAATTCTGCTGGGTCTTCTTCATCAATACTTTTTTCTGCTTTTTTATTCTTTATTAACGTAATAATGCCATAAGTAAGCATCACTAATCCACCAAAAATAAATAAAGCAGGATCGTCTTTTATACTTTGTATTAACCTATAACTACTAAAATAAGCTATTAAAATGAAGATAACATCGGCTAAAACAACACCTAAATCGAAGATTATAGCTGCTTTAATTCCTTTTACAACACTGGTTTCTAGTAGTACAAAGAATACTGGACCAATCATAAAACTCAATATAAAACCAGGAAGAATAGCAGCAGCAATATCTTGTAACATAACTATTTTTTAACGTAAATTTATTCTGCAATTTAGAATTTAAAATTTAAAATCTAAAATAAATCTACTTCGCTTCCTCAATTGTTCCTCCAGCAACGATTTTTTGGTTGATTTCTTTTGGCTTTCCGTAAATGGTAATATCGCCACCAGCACGCACCTTAGCGTCCACTAAATCGGTAGCATAAACATCGGCTTCACCTCCTGCATTTGAAGTGATAACCGTTTGATTTGTAATGAGTTTATCCGCTTCATAAGTACCGCCCGAATTCACTAAAACATCTTGATTGGTAGCTGCTCCAGTAACTGAAATTGAAGATCCATTAGCGACTCTTGCCGTTAATTTACTAACATCAACTTTTATTTTTACTTGTGAACCTTCTTTGGCTTTTATATCAAATGAAGTCGATTTAAAAGTTGCTTCGCTAGCAATTCTAGAACCTTCATTAGCCTCTACAGCCTCTATTTTTTTGTAATAAACGGTTGCTGAAATATTATCACCAGAAAGTAATTTTGTTAACGGCATTCTGATTTTTAATTCACCGTTTTTATTGACTAATTCTACTTCTTCAGCACCTGAACCCGTAAGTACTACTTTGGTTTCATTTCCTGGAACTAAAATCACATCAATTTGATCAAAAGCAGTTACCTTATTAAAATCACCTACTTTTTTTTCGGTTTGACTGAATGCTACCGAACTGAATACTAATAAACTAAAAAATATTTGTTTCATAATTATTCATTTTTTCTGATGAACGTAAAATCTAATTGTTTTTTTACCAAATCAGCATTTTTTACTTTAACGTAAACTTCGTCGCCTAATTGTAGTAAACTCTTAGAAATTTCACCTACTAAAGCATATTGTTTTTCATCAAACGTGTAATAATCGTCTTTTATTTCTCGAATTCTACACATTCCTTCACATTTATTGGATACAATTTCTACGTAAATTCCCCATTCGGTAACACCAGAAATAACTCCCAAAAACTCTTCGTCTTTGTGATCTTGCATATATTTAATTTGCATGTATTTAATCGAATCACGTTCGGCGTTGGTGGCTAAACTTTCCATATTGGATGAATGCTCGCATTTTTCTTCATACACTTCTGCAGAAACTGATTTTCCGCCATCTAAATAATATTGCAGTAAACGGTGTACCATCACATCGGGATAACGTCTAATAGGTGATGTGAAATGGCTGTAGTAATCAAAAGCTAATCCGTAGTGACCAATATTCTCGGTAGAATATTTGGCTTTACTCATGGTTCGAATGGCCAACGTATCGATTAAATTCTGTTCTTTCTTTCCGTTAACATCGGACATTAATTGATTTAACGATTTAGAAATAGTTGCCTTTTCACGTAAATCTATTTTATAACCAAATTTAGAAATCAAGGCTTGCATTGCAAAAAGCTTGTCTTCATTAGGTTCGTCGTGAATTCTATAAACGAAAGTTTTCTTTTGTTTTCCAATAAATTCGGCTACTTTTCTATTGGCTAAAAGCATGAATTCTTCTATCAAATGATTGGCATCTTTCGAAACTTTAAAATAAACACCTTCAGGTTCACCGTTGTCATCCAAATTGAATTTCACTTCGACTTTATCAAAGGAAATCGCACCATTATTCATTCTATTTCTTCGAAGAATTTTAGCCAATTCATCCAATTTTAAAGTCGCTTCTGTAATTGCATCGGAAGCTTTATATTCTTTTCCAGTTAAAGAAATTTCAGCTGGAATAGTGGCTGCTTTAGTTTCAATTATCACTTGTGCTTCTTCATACGAAAAACGTTGATCCGAATTGATAACCGTTCTACCAAACCATTGGTTAATTACCGTTGCTTTATGATCGATTTCGAAAATAGCCGAAAACGTATATTTTTCTTCCTTCGGACGAAGCGAACAAGCAAAATTAGACAACACTTCGGGCAACATCGGAACTACTCGATCCACTAAATACACCGAAGTAGCTCTATTATAGGCTTCATCATCTAGAATGGTTCCTTCTTGCAAATAATGCGACACATCGGCAATATGAATTCCGATTTCGAAGTTGCCATTTTCTAATTTTTTAAACGATAAGGCATCATCAAAATCTTTAGCATCTTTTGGATCGATGGTAAACGTTAACGTATCACGCATATCACGACGCTTTGCAATCTCTTCGGGATGAATGGCGGTATCTAATTTTTGGGCGAAAACTTCTACTTCTACCGGAAAATCATACGGTAAACCATATTCGGCAAGAATCGCGTGAATTTCGGTATCGTGTTCGCCGGGTTTTCCTAAAACTTTGATGACTGAACCAAAAGGTGAATCGGCTTTTTTAGGCCAATCTTCAATTTTAACCACCACTACATCACCGTTTTCGGCACCAAAATATTTGTCTTTCGGAATAAAAATATCAGTATACATTTTCGCATTGGCGGTAGATACAAAAGCAAAATTTTTCTGAATGTCAATCACACCGACGAATTCGGTTTTACTTCTTTCCAAAACTTCAATCACTTCACCTTCGGGTTTTTTACCACGACGACGGTTGTAAACATAGACTTTAACTTTGTCTTTATCTAAAGCATGATTCAAATTATTGGTAGGTATAAATACATCGTCCTCAAATTCGTCGCAAATAAAATACGCCGTTCTTCGAGACGTCATATCGATCGTTCCTTCATAATAATCTTGCGAAACAGCTTTCACTAAATATTTTCCAGGTTCGCTTTCAATAATTACTTTTTGAGCGGCAAGTATTTTTAAATCTTTAATGATTTCGTTTCTACTTTTGGTATCATTCAATTCAAGAACAGCACATATTTGCTTGTAATTAAATGGTTTATTGGCGTTTTTAGATAGTATTTTTAAAATCTTTTCAGAGAACGTTTTAGCTGGTTTTCCAAACTTTTTTGGCATTTTACTCATAATTCATTTATAATAAAGTTTAAAATTAGTGAATAGTACGCTGTAAATAGTAATTAGAGACAATATTTATCTAAAATATAACTTTTGTACCTTTATAAAAAAATCAAAATGACCGAATTTGAAACGATTGCTGTATTCAATTTTCCACACGAAATCATTGTGTTAAAATCGATTTTAGAACATAAAGGAATTCCATTTTTATTTCAAAACGAGAATTTAGTTTCAGTAAATCCTATGGCGAGCTATGCCTATGGCGGCATTCAGCTAAAAGTGCATCCCAACGATTTTGAAAAAGTACAAGAAATTTTAGATAACTTAAATTCCAATCTAGAAATAGTATAAAATCTATATTCTAATCTCTTTGTTCTATTTTCTATAATTTAAAGTTTTCAACATCTATTAAAAGCAACAAAAAAAAATTTAAAATTTTAATTAATTTATGATGGTTATTATAGCGTGTTAATTAGTAGCATAACTTTAATTTTTAAAAGTTGATTTTGTAGTTATGCTTTTTTATACCGATTTATTAACATAGTTTTAAGAAAGTAATTCATTCATTTTTAAGCTAATTTAGAAATTCATCAACAGTTGTTAACAAGTAAAAAAACAAACTTTTTGTAGATAACTTTGGTTGTTCATTTCTGTTGAAAAACATAAAAATAGTATTGATAACTTTTCTAAAAAAAGCCCAAACTAAATTTGATTTTCTCGTTTCAATTTTTGATTACAAATTATACGCACACCACCAAAAAAAACTTCTAATTTTCTATCCAAAGTTGTTAACAAAAGCTGTTAATTTAAAGTTAGCTGAATATCAACGAATTGTAAATCGCTATTAACAATTAAAAAATTTAACATTTGAATTACATAAAATGCAATGATTTTCAATTACTTATAAAAATATGTTATCAACACAATTTCGTTATACAAAGTAAATCAGGTAGTTATATTTTTACTAAAATGAAAACGATATCCTAATAAGTTTGATTAAATTTGTGCACACAACTACAATATAAAAAACTATGAAAATCTCTATCGGAAACGATCACGCAGGACCAGATTATAAAAAGGCTATTGTTGCCTTTTTAACTTCAAAAGGACACGAAATTTTAAACCATGGAACCGACACTTTTGACAGTGTAGATTATCCCGATTTTGGGCATCCTGTAGCGATCGATGTCGAATCTGGAAAAGCCGAGTTCGGAATCGTCATTTGTGGTTCTGGAAACGGAATTGCGATGAGCGCCAACAAACATCAAGGTATTCGTGCGGCACTTTGTTGGACCAAAGAAATTTCGGCGCTAGCGCGCCAACACAATAATGCGAATGTAGTAAGCATTCCGGCGCGATTTACCTCTATTCAACAAGCCGTAGAAATTGTAGACACTTTTTTAAATACTGAATTTGAAGGCGGAAGACACGCTACACGTGTAGCTAAAATTAGTTGCTCATAAATGGCACACGATCATTCACATATTCACATCCACAAACACGAAGTACAAGGCAAAAATTTAGTCTATTCTATTTTGTTGAATTTACTCATTACCATTGCTCAAATTATTGGCGGCATTGTTTCGGGTAGTTTGGCACTTATTTCTGATGCACTTCACAATTTTTCGGACGTACTTTCATTAGGATTTAGCTTGATAGCGCATAAATTATCGCGTAAAAAGGCTACTGAAAACAATACTTTTGGATACAAACGTGCCGAATTGATAGCCGCTTTTGTAAATGCTTCAACCTTAATTATTGTTGCTTTCATCCTTATTTATGGCGCTATCGGACGCTTTATACATCCGAAACCTATCGAATCGAGTTTGGTCATTTGGTTGGCTATTTTAGGAATTATTGTCAATGGTGCTTCGGTTTTATTACTACAAAAAGACGCCGATCACAACATCAATATGAAATCGGCATACCTGCATTTATTAACCGATATGATGGCTTCCGTTGCCGTTTTAGTAGGCGGATTGCTAATGAAATTTTACGGTTGGTTTTGGGTAGATAGTGTCATGACTATTGCTATTGCCATTTATTTGATAGTGGTTGGCGCCAAATTAGTAATCGAATCTACTAAAATGTTGATGCTGTTTACGCCCGAAAGTATTGATCTTGGTAAATTGGTTGATGAGGTTCACAAAATTCCTGGAGTGAAAAAATTGCACCACATTCACATTTGGAATTTAAACGATGAAGAACTCCATCTTGAGGCACATTTAGATTGTATGCACGATATCAAAATGAGTGAATTCAATGAACTTTTAGAGCAAATTGAACACGTTTTATTCGATCAATTTCATATCAATCACATCAACATTCAACCCGAATTCGAAAAAGAAGATTCTAAAGACAGCATCGTACAAGATTAATTAATTACACAATGACCAACATTCAATTCCTTCAAAGCCAAGTAAATACTTCGCCCAAAAATATAGAAGCAACGTTGAAATTGCTTTCAGAAGAGTGCACCATTCCTTTTATTTCACGCTATAGAAAAGACCAAACCGGAAATTTAGATGAGGTGGTTATTGAACAAATAGCCAAACTTTCTAAACAGTACGACGAAATCGTAAAACGCAAAGAAAGTATCTTAAAAACTATTGAAGAGCAAGGTCAATTATCACCAGAATTAAAGAAAAAAATCACAGAAAGTTTCGATTTACAAGAAATTGAAGATTTGTATTTGCCGTATAAAAAGAAGAAAAAAACGCGTGCCGATGTAGCGCGTGAAAACGGCTTAGAACCATTAGCTAATTTGATATTAGCGCAAAAAAATGATGATGTCGATTTTTTGTCAACACAATTCATCAACAAAAATGTACCCAACGAAGAGGAAGCTTTGCAAGGCGCAAGAGACATTGTTGCCGAATGGATTAATGAAAACATTGCTGTACGACAAAGTTTGCGACGCTTGTATGCTAAAAAAGCCGTGATAGAAACTAAAGTCGTAAAAAAGAAAGCCGAAGAAGAAGGCGCTCAAAAGTTTGCTCAATATTTCGATTGGTCAGAACCGTTGTCAAAAGCACCATCTCACCGATTATTGGCTATGCTTCGTGCCGAAAACGAAGGTTTTATAAAACTTAAAATCGAAACAGATCTTGATGAAACGTATGATGTAATAGACGAATTGGTAATTAAAAATAGTAATTCGCCGTCAATTTCTCATGTTCAATTGGCCATTGAAGATAGTTATAAAAGATTACTTCATCCTGCTATTTCAAACGAGACTTTACAGGAAGCCAAAGCCAAAGCCGACATCAAAGCGATAGATGTTTTTGCCGGTAACTTGAGTCAGTTGTTGTTAGCGCCACCATTGGGCGAAAAGCGAATTTTAGCCATCGATCCTGGTTTTAGAAGCGGTTGTAAAATTGTTTGTTTGGATGAAAAAGGCGATTTATTATATAACGAGACCATTTATCCGCACCAGCCACAAAACGAAACGGCCATGGCGATGAAAAAGATAAAATCGATGGTCAATGCTTACAACATCGAAGCGATTTCTATTGGTAACGGAACCGCCAGTCGTGAAACCGAATTTTTCATTAAAAAAATAGCTTTTGACAAACCGGTTCAAGTTTTTGTGGTTTCAGAGGCTGGAGCTTCGGTTTATTCGGCGAGTAAAATTGCTCGTGACGAATTTCCCAATTATGATGTAACCGTTCGTGGTTCGGTTTCTATTGGCAGACGACTTTCTGATCCGTTGGCTGAGCTGGTAAAAATCGATGCGAAGTCAATAGGCGTAGGGCAATACCAACACGATGTAGATCAAACTAAATTAAAAGAAGAATTGGATACCGTTGTGGTGCGTTGCGTGAATTCGGTTGGAATTAACATCAATACCGCCAGTAAATCGTTGTTGAGTTATGTGTCGGGAATAGGAGAGAAGATGGCCGAAAATATTGTGGCATATCGTACCGAAAACGGTCCTTTTGAAGATCGAAAACAAATCAAAAAAGTACCGCGTTTGGGTGAAAAAGCCTACCAACAAGCGGCTGCATTCGTTCGAATTCACAATGGGAAAAATCCATTAGACAATTCTGCGGTGCATCCTGAAGCCTATCCAATTGTGGAAAAAATGGCTAAAGATTTGAAGATTTCGGTTAACGAATTGATTGCCAATAAAGAGAAAATAGCGTTAATTCAACCCGAAAAATATACCAACGAAACCATTGGAATTCTCGGAATCAAAGACATTTTAAAAGAGTTAATAAAACCCGGACTTGACCCAAGAAAAGCGGCTAAAGTATTCGAATTTGATCCCAATGTAAAAACAATCAAAGACGTTAAAGTCGGAATGATTTTATCCGGAATTGTCAACAACATTACGGCTTTTGGATGCTTTGTAGATATTGGCGTGAAAGAAAGTGGTTTGGTACACATTTCACAACTCAAAGCTGGTTTTGTCTCCGATGTGAATGAAGTCGTGAAACTCTACCAACACGTTCAGGTCAAAGTAGTTGAGGTTGACGAAGATCGAAAACGCATTCAGTTGACGATGATTTTATAAAAAATAAAAAATCCCAAATTCCAATTTTAATCGGAATTTGGGATTTTTGCTTTAAAATAACTAAAGTTATTCTTTCGTATCTTCTTCTTTTTTAGAAACAGTAGGTTGATCATCTTGAGCGGCTTTTTTAAATTCTTTAACGCCACTTCCTAATCCTTTCATTAATTCTGGAATTTTTTTACCTCCAAAAAGCAATAAAGCAACACCTAAAATAAGCAATACATGCATTCCTGTAAGCTCTAAAAATATAGTTAAAAAGTTCATAGTCTTTTAAATTAGAAATAATAATATGCAAATGTAAAAAATAAAAACGGAGTTCAGCAAATATTTCACGTTAAAGAACGTTAAAAAGCCAAGTTCGAATTGGAACTAATTTCTATATTTGTATAATAATCAAATTCATGTCTGAAAAACGCCTCAAAAAACAGTTATTAAAGAAGAAACTCTTCACTAAGAACCGATTGGTGATTTTGAACGAAGATACTTTCGAAGAAATATTTTCTTTGAAGTTAACTTTGATGAATGTTTTTGTTGTGGCTTCCATCGGTGCCATTTTGATTATTACCGTTACAACCTACATTATTGCCTTTACGCCTTTACGCGAATACATTCCGGGATATACGTCAACCAAACTAAAGAAAGACGCTACCGAATTGGCTCTAAAATCGGATTCACTGGAATTTGCCATCAAAAAAAACGAATTGTATTTAGAATCGATTAAAAAGGTTTTGAACGGTAATTTACAGTATGCCAAAGTCAATAAAGATTCTATTTTGGCTATAAAAGAAGATACGTTACCCGATTTGCAATTGACCGCAACCGCATCGGAATTAAAGCTTAGACAACAAGTTGCCGACGAAGAAGAGAAAGTTAAAGAACAAGAAAAAACTTCAAAAAAGAAGCATAAATAATGTCATTAAAATCATTTGCAGCCAAAATATTTGCCAAATCCATCCACAAAAAAACTCAAAAATGGGCTTCAAATCCTGTAGAAACCCAGCAAAAAGTGTTTCTTGATTTGATACGTCAAGCAGAAAACACGCAGTTTGGAAAAGACCATAATTTTGCCAAAATCAAAACCACTGAAGATTTTGCGCAACAGGTTCCCATTCGCGATTACGAAGAACTGAAACCCTATATAGACCGAGTGGTAAAAGGTGAAGAAAACATTCTTTGGAAAGGAAAACCACTTTATTTTGCTAAAACGTCGGGAACCACTTCAGGTGCTAAATACATTCCGCTTACGAAAGAATCGATGCCGTTTCATATAGAAGCCGCTCGAAATGCCATTCTCAATTACATTCATGAAACAGGTAAAGCCGATTTTGTAGATGGCAAAATGATTTTCTTGCAAGGCAGTCCGATTTTAGAAGAAAAGAACGGTATTAAACTCGGAAGACTTTCTGGAATTGTAGCGCATTTTGTTCCGAAATATTTACAAAAAAACCGCATGCCTAGTTGGGAAACCAATTGCATTGACGATTGGGAAACCAAAGTGGATGCTATCGTTGAAGAAACGATTAACGAAGACATGGCAGTCATTTCGGGAATTCCGTCTTGGGTGCAAATGTATTTTGAAAAACTACAACAAAAAGGAGGAAAGCCTGTTGGAGAACTCTTCAAAAACTTCAATTTGTTTATTTACGGTGGCGTGAATTATGAACCGTATCGTGCTAAATTTGAAAATTTAATAGGAAGAAAAATCGATTCGATTGAACTCTTTCCAGCATCAGAAGGATTTTTTGCGTATCAAGATTCCCAAACCGAAAAAGGAATGTTACTGTTATTAAATTCGGGAATTTTCTATGAATTTGTAAAATCGGAAGAATTCTTTAGGGAAAATCCTAAGCGTTATACTATTGGTGAAGTAGAATTAGGTGTAAATTATGTTTTAATCATTTCCACTAATGCCGGTTTATGGGCATACAATATTGGTGATACCATTCAATTTACGAGTTTGAAACCGTTTCGAGTTATCGTTTCGGGTCGAATTAAACATTATATTTCGGCATTTGGTGAGCATGTTATCGGAAAAGAAGTGGAACACGCTTTGCAACAAGCGATGGAAAACACCAACATTCGGGTGAATGAGTTTACTGTAGCGCCACAAATTGCTCCAGAAACTGGTTTACCGTATCACGAATGGTTCATCGAATTTGAAAACCAACCCAATAATTTAGACGAATTTGCGTTAGCTATTGACCATGCTATGCGCCAACAAAATGTGTATTACGACGATTTGATTGTGGGTAAAGTATTGCGAACCTTGGTGATTACTAAAATTTCCAAAAACGGTTTTCAAGAATACATGAAATCGATAGGGAAATTGGGCGGTCAAAACAAGTTACCACGATTGTCTAACGATAGGAAAATAGCTGATTTTTTTGAGAAAAAAGAAAAAAGATGATAGAGAAAAGGCTATGGTTTTTAGTTGTTTTACTTAGTTTTTCGGTTGCTGCTCAAATAAAAGGCGTTGTTAAAGACAGTGTAACCGGCAAGCCAATTCCTTATGTAAATATTTGGGTAGAACATGAAAATAGTGGAACAACTTCGAGAGAAGACGGGACATTTGAAATAAAAACGGCAAAAGACAAACCTTTGTTTTTCTCCATCATTGGATATCATTCTAAAAAAGCAAATTTAAATTCTAAAAACGAAGTGCTGCTTAGTCAAAAGAGCATCGAATTAGAAAATATTGATATCATTACATTAAAAAAATCGGAATCTTTATTGGTTGGAAAATCGGTTTTTAGAAGAATTACCCATTTGCAAGGAAAATATCCGCAGATTTTAGCCAAAAAATTTGACTATGACACCATTTACAAAAGAACTCCTTATTTAAAAGAGATTGAAGTTTTTACCCAATCAGAAATTAAAGACGCAACCTTTAAACTTAGAATCTTACTTCATGATAGTGTTTCAGATTTACCTGTTATTGATTTAGTAAACGAAGACATCATTGTAAAAGTTAAAAGAGGTAGAAATAAAACCCAAATAGACGTTTCAAAATATAAAATAAAGTTCCCTGAAAAAGGTATTGATATTGGTCTAGAAAGTATGCTTATAGAAAGCAATAAGTATATTTATTCTTATAAATACAACGGACTGAATTACGATACAGAACTGTATGCGCCAGCTATAATTTGCAATAACTCAGAAGAAGAAAAGTCGTATGTTTTTTTAAATAACGAATGGATGAAAAGAAAACTAACCTATTTAGAAAGAGAAGGGCAGTATTTAGTGTTAGAACCAGCCATAAACATCATATTAACAAATTAATGAAAAAAATTTACCTTTTATTTATAATAATTTCATTCACCGTTTCCGCGCAAATAAAAGGTGTGGTTAAAGACAGTGTAACTGGTAAGCCAATTTCGTATACCAACATTTGGGTAGAAAACGAAAATATTGGTGTAAGTTCTGAAGAAAATGGGGATTTTTCCATTAATACAAAGCCAACTAAAAATTTGGTTTTTTCGGCTTTAGGCTATGAGAAAAAAGTGGTTAAAGCTTCAGAGGCAAATGTGGTCCATTTGAATCCGAAATCATTCCAATTGGAAGAAGTGGTAGTGACCAAAAAGTTTGAAACGAAAGTCATCGAAATAGGAGAAAGTAAAACCACCATTTACCAAGCCTTTGACAACGGGCCAAGAATAGACGTGAAATTCTTTCCGTATTATCCAAAGTATAAAAAGACCAGAAACATTAGGCAAGTTACGGTCGAAACCGACAGCAAAATTGACGATGCCACCATTAAAATTCACTTCTACAGTGTGGATGCTAATGGTTTTCCAGGCGAAGAATTGTTGGCAAAAGATTTTGTGACTACCGTCAAAAAAGGTGTAAATAAAAACATTTTTAGCCTGTCTAATTTCAATTTAAGAATGCCTAAAAAAGGACTTTTTGTGGGATTTGAAAAATTGATAATAGAGAAAAATAAAGTTGAAACGACGGTGACCGATTTCAATTCGAATGTCACTTCAATCAAAAAAAGTTACTTTCCGTTGGTGTTATACAATTTTGAGGAACGCGACTTTATGTTTTCTTTTTCAGGAGGAAAATGGAACAAAGACATCAAGTATGACAATAACGGATTGCCTATTAAAATGATGGTTTATGAACCAGCAATTAACCTTATCCTAACCAACTAAACGACAAAATCAGTATATTTGCAGGTTAGAAAACAAAATTTAATGAAAGAAATTAAAAACATTTCGCGCTCTAGAGCGCAAGAATCGTCGGCAGCTATCGAACGATTGTACATTACCATGAGGCATTTATTTAACAGAGGTTTCTATAAACCAATGGGTGTTTCGGGAGACACATTAAGAGAAGCACTTCTCGAATTAAGACCAGAAATTTACGGAAGTATTGCAGAAGAAAAAGTCGAACTTAACGGTTTGCTGTATGTTATAGAGCGACTTCCGGTAGGCATTGAAGAATGCCGTTACATCAATTTAACTTCAGATGAAGGCTATTCCAAATCGCATTTTAAAGCCATAATTCCTCCAAAAAGAAGAAGAAATTGCTATAGAATTGACGAAGAACAAATGAATGTTGAAATCACTCGCGGTCGATCAGACATTTACGATATTTTAACGCATTTGACCTTTATTTTTATTGAATCTCACAAAATTAAAGACCGCGTTTTAATTGATGACGAAGGACGAATTTCTCGCGATTGGCAAAAATTAGAACAAGCTGCCTTGCAACCTAAGAAGTTAAATCAGGTTGATAAAGAGAAAGCCATTTCGCACGCAGCCAATGTGCTGGGAAGAACGTTTGCTGAGGTTTTAGCTATTTATGATGCCTTTGCAACGGCTGAAAAACCGGATCGTTTTTTACACGTAATCTATTGGTTAGGGAAATTAGCCATTGAAGAAGTGGTAGATAATAACAAAAGAACCATCACGTTCAGTCCAATTTTAAGAGAACGTTTAGGACATCACATTCATGGTGAAATTTGGGCAACCAACATCAAAGAAGTCTTAAATCAAAATAACTTATTGGATCGTCCGGTTCATATTATCAGTGCCAACATGCACTCGGTGATGAATTCGATTTTTGCCACACACGTTCACAAAGCAAAGCTGAAAGATAAATCAGATTTCTTTGTGTATGAAGAATTGAGCAAGCAAGGCGCACACGACGTTAGAGATAAAGTTGAAGCCTTTGCGTTGCAACACGGAATGATTTCGTTGCCAGACCATTCAGGAACAAACATCGACGTTCAAATATTTGATACAGCTAAAATTGACTGGGCAAAATCGGGTTTTCCAAAGGCTAATATAGGTAAAGAAAAACCAGTGATTATTGTGATGGATTATGCGTTTGGGGAACAAGCTTATGAAACCATTGACGAGTTATTAAAACCATTCAAAAAAGGCGCTAACACACTTTTCTTAAATGTAGAATCGGTTTCCATTATGGGTAAAGCGGGTATTCTTCAAGGAGGAAAAGGCGACATTATGATTCCGAATGCCCACATCAATGAAGGAACTGCCGATAACTATTTTTTCCATAATGAATTAACGGCTAGCATGTTTGCGGGTAATGATATTCCGGTTTTTGCTGGACCTATGGTGACCGTTTTAGGAACGTCATTACAAAATAAAGATTTGTTGAAATTCTTCCACGAATCGACTTGGGGCGCTATCGGATTAGAAATGGAAGGCGCTTACTATCAAAAAGCCATTCAATCGGCTTCTAAAATTAGAAAAAGTATCAATCCCGATGTGAAAGTACGTTATGCGTATTATGCTTCTGATAATCCTTTAGAAACCGGAAGCACGTTAGCTTCTGGCGGATTAGGAACCACAGGTGTAAAGCCAACGTATTTAATTACCATTAAAATATTAGAACAAATTTTCAACGTAAAATAAACTTTATGAGTTCAGAATCTCAAAACAATTTAGATAATCAAGAAATTGATTTGTCACAAATTTCTAAGAAAATTGGCGGTTTTTTTGAAAGAATTTCGAATAAAATTTTCAATTTGATGTTTTACATCAAAAAGCATATTGTTACGATTGGAATTATTTTCGTAATAGGTGCTGGATTAGGTTGGTATCTTGACAGAACAAACAAAAGCTTTGATAATCAGATTATTGTTACACCTAACTTTACTTCAACCGATTATTTATATTCAAAAATTGCTTTAATTAATTCGAAGATAAAAGAGGGTGACACACTTTTTTTAAAAAATGTGGTTGGAATAAAGAATCCAAAAAAATTTAATAAAATTAAGATAGAGCCAATAACCGATATTTACCGATTTATTGGAAGTAATCCCGTAAATTTTGAATTTGTAAAGTTATTAGCTGAAGATGGCGATTTGAAAAAAATTGTTGACGATAAATTAACTAGTAGAAATTATCTTTTTCACAACATTACTTATTCTACCTCTAAACCTACTAATAACGAGGCAACAGTAAAACCACTTTTAGATTTTTTAAATAATTCGGAATATTACAAGAAAGTTCAAAAAGAATATGTTGGCAATATCAAAAAGAAAATGATAGAAAACGATTCTATTATAAGTCAAATAAATGGTGTTTTAAATAGTTTTTCAAATACTGTAAATGGTTCTCAAAAAAGTGATAAACTTGTATATTACAATGAAAATACGCAATTAAATGAGGTGATTAAAACCAAAAATGAACTTATTTCTGAACAAGGTTCATTACGATTGCAATTGCTTGATACAGATAAAATTATAAAAGAGACCAGCTCAACGATTAACATTAAAAACACCGAATTTATTAACGGAAATAGAAAGTTTATTATTCCAATAATTTTCGTGTTATTATTTTTAGTTTTTGGATCTTTTAAGTCATTTTACAAAAAACAATTAGCAAAATCTAAAGCATAAGTACCTATGAAAGGAATTATTTTAGCTGGTGGTTCAGGAACAAGATTGCACCCACTTACATTAGCCGTTAGCAAACAGTTAATGCCAATTTACGATAAACCCATGATTTATTACCCATTATCAACCTTGATGTGGGCGGGTATCAAAGAAATATTGATCATTTCAACACCTCATGATTTACCATTATTCCAACAACTTTTGGGTGATGGAAAAAAATTAGGATGCCGATTTGAATATGCGGTACAAGAAAACCCAAATGGTCTAGCAGAAGCCTTTATTATTGGAAAAGAATTTGTGGGTAACGACAAAGTTGCTTTGATTTTAGGGGATAATATTTTTTACGGAACAGGTTTGGCCGAACTATTACAAGCGAATAACAATCCAAATGGTGGTGTGATTTATGCCTATCATGTGCATGATCCAGAGCGCTATGGTGTGGTAGATTTTGATAAAGAAGGAAATGTTTTATCTATAGAAGAAAAGCCAGAAAAACCTAAATCCAATTATGCCGTTCCTGGAATTTATTTTTACGATAATTCCGTAATTGAAATTGCCGCTAATATTGCGCCTAGTCATCGAGGTGAATTGGAAATTACCGATGTCAATAAAGAATATTTAAACAGAGGTAATCTCAAAGTAAGCATCCTCGACAGAGGAACCGCTTGGCTTGATACAGGCACTTTCCAATCATTAATGCAAGCGGGACAATTTGTTCAAGTCATTGAAGAACGTCAGGGATTAAAAATTGGTGCGATTGAAGAAGCAGCTTACCGAATGGGCTTTATTGATGCTGAACAGTTAAAAACATTAGCAACACCATTATTAAAAAGTGGCTATGGCGTTCACTTAATGAGTTTATTAGAAGAATAAGAATGATTTTTACCGAAACTAAATTAAAAGGCTGTTTTACCATAGAACCTAAAATAATTCATGACGAACGTGGTTATTTTATGGAAAGTTTTAACGAAAGAACCTTTCAAAATGGAATAGGTCAGAACGTTCATTTTGTACAAGACAACCAATCGTTTTCCACCAAAGGCGTACTTCGAGGGTTACATTATCAATGTGGTGAACACGCACAAGCCAAACTGGTTCGTGTGCTTCAAGGCGAAGTTCTCGATGTTGCGGTTGATATTCGACCAGGTTCAGAAACCTTTGGACAGTATGAATCAGTGATTCTTTCGGCTGAAAAACAAAATCAATTTTTTGTACCAAGAGGTTTTGCACACGGGTTTTTAGTATTAAGTGAAACCGCAACGTTTTTCTACAAATGCGACAACTTTTACAATAAAGAAAGCGAAGGTGGTATTATATATAACGATTCCGAAATCAACATCGATTGGCAATTCGAAGTCAATAATTTAATTATTTCCGAAAAAGATCAAGTGTTACCAACCCTTCAAAAGGCCAAAAAAGTATGGTAGTATTAGTTACAGGTGCTAAAGGTCAGTTAGGACAAGCGATACAATCTATTTCCGGAGATTATCCAGAGGTAGATTTTGTTTTTTGTGATTCATCAACTTTAGATATTACTAATCTGGAAAACACCAAAGCAGTTTTTAAACAAGTTAAACCCCAATATTGCATTAATGCAGCCGCTTATACCGCTGTTGATAAAGCAGAAAGTGAACCAGAAAAAGCACATTTAATAAATGTAGTTGGCGCCAAGAACTTAGCGGAAGTTTGCAAAGACAATAATACCATTTTACTTCATGTTTCCACCGATTTTGTGTTTGACGGAAGTAAAAAAACACCGTACACAGAAGATGACATTCCAAATCCAACTGGAGTTTACGGGCAAACTAAATTAGACGGCGAAAAAGCCATACAAGATACTTTTGACAAGTATTTCATCATTCGAACGTCTTGGGTATACTCGCAATTCGGAAATAATTTCATGAAAACCATGTTGCGTTTGGGTAGCGAAAGAGATAGTTTATCAGTAGTAAACGACCAAATAGGCACGCCAACCAATGCAGTTGATTTAGCAGAAGTCTTAATCAAAATTATTACACACACAGAACGCAATCCAAGCGATTTTTCAAAATTTGGTATTTACAACTTCAGCAACGAAGGGCAATGTTCGTGGTATGATTTTGCCAAAAAAATATTTGAAATCAATTCAATTAAAATAGATTTACAACCTATTCCAACCTCAAGCTATCCAACACCAGCACAAAGACCCACTTATAGTGTTTTAGATAAAACTAAAATTAAAAGTATTTTTAGTCTTACTATTGAAAGTTGGGAAAGGCAGTTAATGAAGCAAGTATGAGTAATATAAAAAAAATATATTGTGTAACACCTGTTTACAATGATTGGGAAAGCTGTAAAATTTTAGTAGAACATATTGAGCAGCTACAATTAAAACTATCAGAACAATATAAATTTTGTTTAATAGTTATTAATGATGGATCTTCAGAAGACAATAATTCTTTAGATAAAACATCAGAAATTCCCATAACTATAATTAATCTTAAAATTAATATAGGGCATCAAAGAGCAATTGCTGTTGGATTACAATACCTATACAATGAGATAGAAGATTTTGATTTTGTTATAGTAATGGATAGTGATGGAGAAGACAAGCCTGAAGACATTCCTGCATTATTACTGAAAAGCCAACAATTAGAAAAGCATAAAATAATTTTTGCTCAAAGGAAAAAAAGACAAGAGTCATTGATGTTTAAAATAGGTTACTTTTTTTACAAATATCTGTTCTTGTTCCTTACCGGACAAAAAATAAACTTTGGGAATTTTAGTTTGATTCCAAAATCATTATTAGGAAAAGTGGTTCATCAAAATAATATTTGGAATCATTATTCAGGAGGCATTATCCAATCTAAAATACCGTTTGACAAAGTATTGTTAGACAGAGGAAAACGTTACCAAGGCGTATCTAAAATGAACTTTAATAACCTGATTATCCACGGATTAAGCTCTATTGCCGTTTATTTTGATTTTTTATCCTTGCGCATTTTAAGATATTCCCTTTACGGAATCTTCATTTGCTTTATTTCGGTACTGTATATTTTGTATCAAAAAATTTTTACAAACAATGCCATTCCAGGATGGGCCTCAAGTTTAACGTTGATTATTTCTGGAATAATATTACAACTTTTTTCAGTAACCTTAATTGTGTTATTATTGCAACTAAGTTCTAGAAAGAATATTAGTGCACCAAATCCTAAAATATATTTAGATTTTATAGAAACAATAGAAAAATAGTATCGGATGAAAATAATACAGTTAATAAAAAACAACTATTTATTGTTATCAATTCTTCTTCTAGGAGCAGTATTGAGACTTTACAAACTGGATTTTCAAAGTATATGGTTAGATGAAATTCATACGATGAATGAATCAGATCCTAGTACTCCTTTCTTGGAATTAAATAATGCCATAAAACAAGGAGAGCAAATGCCTCAGTTGTATTTTTATTCAATGTATTTTATTTTTAAAGTATTGGGTTATACGACTTTTATAGCCCGCCTTTTTTCAGCAACAATAGGTATTTTAAGTATATATTATATTTTTAAATTAGGAAAAGAAATAATAGGCGAAAAGACAGGATTAATTGCAGCATTTTTATTGGCAATAAATTCGTTTCATTTGTATTACTCACAAGATGCAAGACCTTATATTCTATTGGTATTTTTTACTCAAATATCTTTCTACAAGTTGGTTCTTTTTTTAAAAGAAAACACTTCTAAGAACGCTATTTACTATGGATTATTTACTGGATTAATGTTGTTGACTCATTTTTTTGGGATATTTGTTTTTTTGTCTCAACTATTAATTCTAGGAATATTCCTCTTATTGACTGAAAAAAGTAGAGTAGGTAATTTTTTTAAAAAAGCATGTATTGCTAGTACTATTGCGGCAGTAATTTTTGCCCCAGCTATTGGAATTCTTATTAAGGTTTCTCAAATAAAAGAATTTTGGATTCCGGTGCCAACTCCAGATGTTTATACAAATATTTATAAAGAGTTTTTTGGCAATTCCGAAATGGTGTTGGCCTTGATAGGTATATTTGTTTTAATGTACTTTATAAATCTATCTAAAGAAAAGGAAAGTCCTTTCACATCAGAAAGCATCATAGAAAAAAAATACGTGTTCAGCTTTGTTGTCTTTTTTCCATGGATATTTTTGGTTTTACTTATTCCTTTAGTAAAATCGTATTTATCAGTACCAATGATTATTAGCAGGTACTTTATTGTTTTATTACCAGTTGTTTTGTTAATTGTAGCCATAGGAGTTAATCAATTTAAAAATACTTTCATTCAAATTAGTTTGATTTTGTTAGTATTATTATTTACTTTAAATGACATCTTTTTTGTAAACAAATATTATAAACAACCCAACAAGTCTCAGTTTAGAGAGGCTACAGAATTTATTATAAAAAATAACACTTCCAAAGAACCAATTTACACTACACTATTTTGGCATTTTAATTACTTTTTCAAAAACAAAGAAAGTAATGTTTCCGAAAAGACATTGGATGCTGTAATTATTGATATCAAAAAGGACACGACCAATTTAAAACCGTTTTGGTACATTAATGCCCATGGTAATAAATATGAAGTAAGTAAAGAAAACGAATTGTTTTTGAACAATAATTTTGTAGTTGATAAAAAATTTAATGGATATGACGCGTGGTCTATTCGGTTTTTACCTCAAAAAATGGTTAATCAAAAAGTTGACTTAAAAAAATACGTACCCTACAATAAGACATTGTATGGAAGTAAGATTAAGGCTTGGGTTGAGAGTTTGGAGCAAACTTCAGATAGTTTGAAAGTCAAAGGATGGTCTATTTTAGAAAAGGTAGACTCCAAAGACAGTCACATTTATGCGGTACTATTGAATCCAAAAAATCAAAAAGTTTTCTTTTCCACGCCTATTACTAGGCCAGATATTACATCTTCTGAAAATAACGGATTCAATTATGACAACTCAGGTTTTGATATAAAGGCGTCTCTAAAAGACGTTGATAAAGGAACGTATAAGCTTGGTATTTATATTGTCAATTTAAGTTCAGATGGCTTATATATTACAGACAAACAGATTGTAATTAATTAAAAAAAATAAATAAATTTGTAACAAAATAATTAAACATGAAAAAAATAGTAGCTGTATTAGCAATAGCATTTTTTGGAACGATGATTTCTTGTAAAAATGAAGCGAACAATGCCAATGAAGAAAATAAAGCCGAAGCAGTTTCAAAAGTAGAAAAGGACACTTTGTTTACCATTACTTTGAACGCAACAGTTTTAAAAGACGACAGTTTTCAAGTGTATTACAAAAGTCAAAATGAAGAAAAATACGTTGAAGAAAAATCCTTATTTACCGAATTTAAAGGAAGTGACAAGCCACAAGATATCGTTTTTAGATTGCCAGACGGAATTATTCCTGATAATATTAGGCTAGATTTTGGAACCAATAAAGATCAAAAACCAATTAAAATTAACAGTTTTAAAATGAGTTATTTTGGAAAAGATTTTAGCGTAAATGGGAATGATTTTTTTAAGTATCTTTTAGTAGAAAAAGTTACTGCTGATTTTGATCCTCAAACAGCTATGATTACCCCAAAAGATATTAATGGCGTACATGACCCTCAGTCAACATCTGAAAAAGGATTGTACGATCAAATACAAAAAATTATAAAATAATATCCAAAAGATATTAAAAGCAAATACCTCATTATTACAATGAGGTATTTGCTTTTATTTACTTATTACTTAAAATTAAAACATGAGTTTTTCAAGCTTAATACATGAAATAAAAAATAAGTTTCTTATCTATAGTATAGGACAAGGCTTTAATTTAGTCAGCCCAATAATAATTGCTCCTTATATAATTTCAGTTTGTAAGCTAGATAGTTTTGGTAAAATTGGTTTAGGTTTTGCTTTTTCATTGTTTTTAATATTAATTGTTGATTATGCTTTTGATATAAAAGGAACAAAAAAGATATCAGAGAGTAGAAATAGCTATGAACAATTACACCACCAATTAGTAATAACCCTATTTACAAAAGTAGTTTTAGTAGTAATTGCTTTTTTAATTGCTTTTTTAATCATTTCATTTGTACCAATGTTTTCTACCGAAAGAACATTGTTTTTTTTAAGTTTTACAATAGTTTTTGCACAAGTTTTCAATCCAACATGGTTCCTACAAGGATTAGAAGATTTCAAAACATCAAGTTTGATAAATATTTTATCAAAATCGACATACTTGATTATGGTTTTTCTATTTGTAAAACAAAAATAAGATTATATATTGGTGAATTTTTTACTTGGACTAAGTTCTTTAATTTTTAATTTGATAGCATTATTTTACATATTCAAGAAATTTAATTTTACACTTTTCTATCCAAAATTTGAACAGATAAAAGAAATTATTGTTCGTGATTTTATGTTTTGTATGTCTCAATTATCACTTTCATTAAGACAACATTCACCGCTTTTAATGGTAAGTTATTTGCTTGGATTTTCCTATGGAGGTCAATACAAGGTTGTAGAACAGATTGTTTCATTATACAGAACATTTTCGCAAGTATACTTACGATTCTTTTTTCCGAAACTATGTTTTAAATTTAGTGTGTCAATACCAGATACTATTGTGTTTTGGAAAAAATATACAACTGCAATTTTTGTTTTTGTAGTAATTTCAACTTGTATTTTAGGTTTTATTTCTGAAGACATTATTACTTTTTTCAATGTTCCTTTAGAAAATAGAAAGATATTATCCTCTGTGGTGAAATTTGCCCTTATTATTCCCAGTTTAATGGTTTTATCCATATCTTTAGAATTGGCAATGTTTTTAATTCAAAAAGACAAGCAGTACATTAGAATAATCATTGCGGTTACTTTAATTAATGTTTTAATGTTAGTAACATTAGTGCCAATATTTCAATTATATGGTGTGGTAATGTCTATTTTAGTAGCGGAGTTGTTGTTTGTACTGTTGTTTTATAGTTCGATTATTAGTTTTAAGAAAAATCAAATACAATGCTAGTCAAATCATCGGTTTTCTATAGTTTTTTATATACTTTATGTATAGTAGTTACTTTTTTTCCGGTATATGAATTAACATTTTTAGTATGGTTAGTTACCATAATTGCAACGGTTAGAAAAACATATTCAGTAACAATTTTAAAGTTTGTTGCTCTTTTTTCTTCTATTGTTGTTATTGCCTTAATCTCAAGTTTTTTTTATGAGTACCAAGTCTTTTCTAGAGTTAAAGATCTTACTTATTTATTAAAACCAATTTTAGGGATTTTAGTTGGTTATCAACTATTTAATCGTATTCCAACTCAGGCTTTCAAAGCTTTTATTAATGCCGGAGTTGTACTTGCTGTTCTGCATATTATTTTAATAATTGTAGCTTTTTTACGCTTTCACAGTGTAGATATGAATTTAATCAGAACTGAAGCAGGATATTTTAGCGATTATGAGGTATATGTTTTAATACTGCTGCTTTTTAGTAAAAACTTCGCTATTAAAATAGATAAGAAGAAAAAGACAATCTTTATTTTATTAATTGGCTTTTCAGTTTTTATGTACTTAGCGCGTACAAATTTTTTACAGTTAGGGATACTGATTTTAGGAATTAAAGGATATTATGTGTTAACCAAAAAATCTATTAAGGTTTTGACTATGGCCATAGTTGTGCTATTATTAAGTTATTCGGCTATCTATTATTCTAATCCTAAAAGAAATGGTAAAGGCATTGAAACCCTTCTTTATAAAATAAAGATTGCTCCAGAAGAAGCTTTTAAAACAAAAATTAATAAAGAAGATTGGAAAGATTTTAATGACAATTACAGATCTTTTGAAAATATAATTACAGTAAAACAAGTTTCTCAAGACGGCACTAGAGCAGTGTTTTTTGGAAAAGGAATAGGATCAAAATTAAATTTAGGACAGGTAATTTTAACCGCAGACGGATCCAAAATACAATACATTTCTATAGCCCATAATGGTTTTATGACCATTTTTCTTAAATCGGGATTGTTAGGCTTGTTTTTCTTATTATCGTTTTTGGGTCTGATTTACAAACAAAAAAGAAGCGAAGATCCATTAATTAATAATATCAATATGTTATTAATGGGTACCGGTGTGTTTCTAATTCTGTCTACTTGGGTTTTTATGGGTGTGTATTTCAAATTAGATAATAAATCAATCATTATTGGTTTCTTGATTGGAATGAGAGAATTCTTGATTAAGAAAAATGCGCTTCAGCCGAAATAATATCTTTAATTTTTTCGCTAGTTGTTCCATTTCCGTATGGATTATTTGCTTTAGATATTTTTAAATAATAATCAGAATCTGTCAATAGTTTATTGGTTTCAAAAACAATCTTTTCTTTATTTGATCCCACTAAAATTGCAGTTCCAGCATCTACACCCTCCATTCTTTCAGTCACTTCTCTTAGCACAATTACAGGTTTCCCTAAACTAGGCGCTTCTTCTTGTATGCCTCCAGAATCCGTTAGAATAATATTGGAACGATTCATCATCCAAATCAAATTAGGATAATCTAATGGCGCGATAAGCTTGATGTTTTTACGAATTAATTTACGGTGAGCTATTTCTTTAATATTTGGATTTAAATGCACAGGATACACAATAACAACATCATTTTCAAATGAGTTAGAAATTTCTAATAAGGCATTACAAATTTCTTCAAATGGTTTTCCAAAATTTTCTCTTCGGTGACAGGTAACTAATATAATTTTTTTAGAGAAATCAATATCATTATATTGGTCCAAGAATATATTTTCAGAAGAATTTTCAATTACTTTTATTCCAGAAAAAAGAGCGTCAATAACCGTATTTCCTACAACATACACATTTTGGGTTATATTTTCATTTTCTAAATTTAATGCAGAATTTTGTGTAGGACAAAAATGGAAATTTGCAATTTTTGAAGTTAATACTCTATTCATTTCTTCTGGAAATGGTGAGTATAAATCAGAGCTTCTCAATCCAGCCTCAATATGTACAATTTTAATCTTTTTATAAAATGAAGCTAGTGCACCGGCCAAAACCGTTGAAGTATCGCCTTGAACAAAAACATAATCAAAATCCTCTTTATCTAAAATTTCTTCTGTAATTTTTATAATTAAATTTGAGGTCAATTCATAAAGGCTTTGATTGGGCTTCATGATGTTTAAGTCGTAGTCTACCGTAATTTTAAAAAAATCTAAAACTTGGTCTAGCATTTCTCGATGCTGTGCAGTAACCCCAACCTTCACCTGATAGTTAGAATCAGAAGAGAATGTTTTAATCAGTGGAGCCATTTTAATCGCTTCAGGACGAGTGCCAAAAAGAAACAGGATTTTTTTCATTTACGTGTGGTTTTAAACGCTGTAAAACTAAGAATAATATCTATATTTGTAAAGCTTTAAGATCTAATAAATGAAAGTCCTTTTTCAGACAAGAACGAATCTATATACTGCTCCAGGTGGAGATTTAATCCAAATACTAAAAACAAAAGAATATCTTGAAAAGTTAGGAGTAACCGTTGATATTTCATTAGAATTTGAACCTAATTTAGAGGGTTATGACGTGGTTCATTTATTCAATCTTATGGACCCACAAGACATATACTTACAATGCATTAATGCCAAAAGACAAAATAAAAAAATTGTACTTTCAACCATTTATGGCTTATATACAGAATACGAACAAAAAGCAAGAGGCGGATTCGCACAAAAAATAGCTAACGTTTTATCACCCTACCAAATAGGATATTTAAAAAATATTATTCGTCATTATCACGAAAATAGATTTCATAAAGGAGTCATTAAAATGCTATTTAAAGGGTACTATGGTTTAATGAAAGAAATCACTAACAACGTAGATGTCTTTCTTCCCAATTCTATCTCCGAAATGAATCGTGTTGCTAAAGAGTTCAAATTAGAAAATTATAAATTTGAAGCCATTCCCAATTCGATTGACCAAAAAATATTTAATAATTCACACTTTGATTCACACAATAAGTTTTTAAAATATAAAGACTGTATTGTTTGCGCTGCAAGAATAGAGGGAAGAAAGTCAACTTTAAACTTAGTTCGAGCGATTAATAAAACAAATTATCAATTGGTTTTAGTAGGAAATGAATCTAAAAACCAAAAAAAATATGTTGACTTAGTTCATGAGGAAGCTGGTAAAAATGTGACATTTTTAGGCCCTATTCCCCACGAAGAACTTAAAGAATTATATCAGGTTGCCAAAGTACACGCTTTAGTAAGTTGGATGGAAACACCTGGGCTATCTTCTTTAGAAGCAGCGGCGATGGGATGTAACATTGTTGTTACTAGAAAAGGCGATACTGAAGAATATTTTGAAGATTACGCATTTTATTGTGAACCAGATGACGTTAATTCAATTATAGACGCTATTGACAACGCCTATAATGCACCATTCCAAGTAGAGTTAAAAAATAAAATTCTTCAAGAATATATTTGGGAAAAAGCAGCTGAAAAAACATTAAAAGCCTATCAAAAAGCCTAAAAGCTACTGATTCTTAGCCGTTCCGCTACCAAAAAATTTATTTTTAGTTTGCACCAAAAAATTAAAGTTCTTCGCCAACTGTTTCTTAAAAAACGAAGCATCGTCTTTTGGAAACCAATCCGTAGTTCTTGGAGTTTCTAAATGCCTGTTATGCACTTGATAGGCATAAGTCGCAATTGAAGTTCTGTATTTCCCTTCCGGAAAATTAGTCATGTCATAACCGTGTAAAGTATACGGAGCACATTGTTGAATGATCATTCTGTTAAATGGAACGTCTAAAGAAGCTTCTTTATCAGTTCGTAAATCTTTTATCTTCAATTGACCTTTGTATTCTTCTTTCCAATCTTTGTTCAAATACAAAAGCAAATTTAATTCTCGGTACCAGTTTTTGTTAATGGGATGGTAATTGAAATCCAAGTGCATATCCAAAAAACTATTTTTCTTTCCTTGATGCAATCCACCACCATGATTTTTTGGATCTACAAAAATCTCTTTAGCAGTAATATGAGTCAAAATTTTATTGAACCTATCAGACGATAAATCATGATACAATTCATCCAGTTCTAGACACAAAACTTTATAGTTCGACTTTTCAAATTTATTATTCGCAAAAGCATAATCACGGCTCTTGTTCTCTAATTCAGGAATAGAATTATAAGCTTTTAAAAGCTTTTCTTCTTCACAAAAATCATCTATAATTAAATGAGGAAAAGGCTGAGCTGTTAAGTATTTAAGACGTAAATTATCTAGGTTTTGCTCTAAAAAATCAAACTTAATCATATGAATAGAATTTAAAAACAAAAGTAGAAATAAAAGTTTAATTAAAAACTGATTAAAGTCATAAAACAATTGCATAAAAATGTAAAAATTTACCAATTCATAATAAAAAAGAGTAATATTACGTGTACTTTTGCAAACCAAAAGATTTTAATTGCATGAAAATAGCCATTCTAGGAACGCGCGGTGTACCCAATTTTTACGGTGGCTTTGAGCAATTTGCAGAATTTTTTTCGGTATATCTTGCCGAGAAAGGACATGAGGTTTACGTCTACAATTCTCACGATCATCCCTATCAAGAAACTACGTTCAAAGGAGTAAACATCTTGCATCAATTCGATCCCGAATGCAAAATAGGAACCGCAGGGCAATTCATCTATGATTTAAACTGTATTTTAGATGCAAGAAAACGCAACTTTGATATCATCCTGCAATTAGGGTATACCAGTAGTTCTATTTGGTGCAAACTCTTACCTAAAAAATCCATCATCATCACCAATATGGATGGTTTAGAATGGAAACGAACCAAATATTCTAAAGCGGTTCAAAAAGTGCTTTTGTATGCCGAGAAATTAGCCGTTAAAAGTAGCGATTACTTGGTGTCCGATTCTATTGGAATTCAGAATTATATTCAAAAGAAATACAACAAAAACTCTACTTATATTGCCTATGGAGCGCATCAATTTACCCATCCCAATGAAGCGTTGCTAGCAGAATACAAGCTTGAACAATATAATTTCAATATGATTTTGGCGCGATTAGAACCCGAAAACAACATTGAAACCATTTTAGATGGTGTAGTTTTAAGTAACGATACCACCACAACGTTGGTCATTGGAAACCACAACACCAAATTTGGAAATTACTTAAAAGACAAATTCAAAAGCAGTGCACACATTCGTTTTATGGGTGCTATTTATAATTTGGAACATTTAGATAACTTACGCTATTATTCTAACCTCTATTTTCACGGACATTCAGTAGGTGGTACCAACCCATCATTGCTAGAAGCCATGGCGTCTAAAGCGCTTATTATTGCTCATAACAACGAGTTTAATGGTGCGATTTTAAAAGAAAATGCCTATTATTTTTCGAATGCAGAAGAAGTGAAAAAAATTATCACAGAAATCAAAAAAAATGATAACTTGCGATTGATTCAAAATAACTTCGATGCTATTGCGAACGAGTACAATTGGAATACAATAAATGGCAAATATTTACAACTTTTTGAAGACTGCATTTCCGAAAACAATTGATTTTTTTAGAAATCCTTCGGTATTCATTTATCTCTTAGCAGCCGTTTTAATCTCTATTCCGCTCAAAAATATATTTGTCAGTCTGTCCATCATTCTTTTTGTAGTAACCGCACTTTTCCACATTAAAAAAGAGCACTTTACGATCAATAAATTTTTAATTTTACCATTAGCATTTTATGCGATAATGGTGCTATCCTTACTTTGGACTAGAGATTTAAAACTTTCATTGTCGGGTTTACAAAAAGAATTACCTTTTGTTTTCATTCCACTTGCTTTTGCGTGTATTCCCAAATTGAGCCGAACAGATATCTATAAATCGTTCCGAGTATACAGCTTCGGAATGGTCTTGTTTGCCTTGTATTATTTTGTTAATGCGGCTGTTCGATATGCTAATTCGGGCGACATATCGGTTTTTTTCTATCACGAACTAGTTACTAAAGACATCAATGCCATTTACGTTTCAGTATTTGCTTCGTTTGCGGTTTTTTATTTTATTTCCTTACCAACTAAAAACCTACTTGATAAAATAGCCTTATTTATCTTATCAATATTGGTGTTTTTATTGTCATCCAAAAGTATCATAACGATTGATTTTATTTTAATTATCTGTTACTATTCGTTTTTTGCACCCATTCCAAAAGGAGTTAAAACCACCACAATAGTTACCGTTGGGGCCTTTGTTTTAGGTTCTTTGTTTTTTGTAAAAGAAGTAAAACAGCGATTTTTATTAGAATACGAAACAGCATTTGTAGACAATACCGTTAATAATAAAATAGGAAATGACAATGCCAAAGTATATAACGTAAGTCTCAAACAGGCTTGGAACAATAAGAAGTTTGAAAAGAACAATTTCTTTCCAGGAACGGCTTTACGCGTGTATCAGGTTCGTATTTTTAAAGAAATGCTTCAAGAACAAAATATATTATTTACGGGTTTTGGATTGGAAGCATCACAAGATCAAATTGAAAAGAAAGCCTTGCAATATAACCTGTATGATGGTTATGGCGAATTTAATTTTCACAACCAATACATTCAAACTTTTTCCGAATTAGGCCTGATGGCGTTTCTAATTTTACTTGGAATGCTTCATTTTAACTTAAAAAAAGCATGGCGCGAGAAAGATTTTCTTCATATTGCTTTTGCAATCACAATGATAATCCTATTTTTGTCTGAATCGTTTTTTTGCAGGCAACGAGGAATCGTTTTTTTCATCACAATTTATTGCATGTTCAATCTTGTGAAGCCAGCAGAAGACAATAAGTTAGACGAAATATGAAGAGAATTTTAATTACCGGAGCAGCCGGTTTTCTGGGTTCACACCTTTGTGATAAATTTATTAAAGAAGGATATTTCGTTATAGGAATGGACAACCTTATCACAGGAGATTTAAAAAATATAGAACATTTATTTAAACTCGAAAATTTTGAGTTTTACCATCACGACATTACTAAATTTGTTCATGTTCCAGGTAAATTAGATTATATTTTACATTTTGCTTCGCCAGCAAGTCCAATAGACTATTTAAAAATTCCGATTCAAACTTTAAAAGTTGGTTCTCTAGGAACGCACAATCTTTTGGGATTGGCGCGAGTGAAAAAAGCAAGGATTCTCATTGCATCCACTTCCGAAATTTATGGCGATCCGTTAGTGCATCCACAAACTGAAGAATACTATGGTAATGTAAACACCATTGGTCCAAGAGGTGTTTATGATGAAGCCAAACGTTTTCAAGAGTCGATAACCATGGCGTATCACACTTTTCATGGCGTAGAAACTAGAATTGTTAGAATTTTCAATACCTACGGACCAAGAATGCGACTGAATGACGGACGTGTTATTCCAGCTTTTATTGGTCAAGCGCTTCGTGGTGAAGACTTAACTATTTTTGGAGACGGAATGCAAACGCGTTCTTTTTGCTATGTTGACGATCAAGTGGATGGCATTTTTAGATTGTTGCATTCGGATTATGTTTACCCAGTAAATATTGGAAATCCAGATGAAATTACCATCAAAGATTTTGCTGAAGAAATTATCAAACTAACCAATACTACTCAAAAAGTAGTATACCATCCGTTACCCATAAACGATCCGTTGCAGCGTCAACCCGATATTACTAAAGCAAGAACCATCTTGGGCTGGGAGCCAAAAGTATCCCGAGAAGAAGGGATGAAAATTACGTATGAGTATTTCAAATCTTTATCAACAGAAGAATTGTTAAAAGAAGAACACAAAGATTTTTCAAAATACATTTTTTAAGTGCAAAGACACACAGGAAGATTTTCCGTATACATAAGGCCTTTTTCGTACTTGCTGGATTTAATTATCATTAATTTTCTAGCGTACTTTATGTTAATAAATTCCCTCAATGGATTTTATTACCATCTTTTTGTATCGTTGTCTTGGGTAGTAATTTCATGGAATGTTAGGTTTTATGAAGTCTATCGTTTTACAAAAGTTATTGATATTATTGAGAAAATTGTAAAGCAATACATCATTTTTATCATTGTTAACTTTGCCTATATTGGTTATTTTTTAAAGTTTTCAGAGCCTTCATTAATATTGCGTTTTGTTTCTTTAGCATTAGCATTGGTAGCTGCTGAGAAATTATTCATCTACTATTTTCTGAGAAGAATACGAGTGGTATTTGGAGGAAATTTTAGACGAGTTGTCATTGTCGGAGAAGAAAAAAGCACCAAAGAATTGGTTAATTTCTTTAATGATAATCCCAATTATGGCTATAAATTGGTAAAGACTTTTGATTTAAAAACCAGTAAAAAGCAAGAAATTCAAGAGTGTTTCGATTTTGTAATCCAAAATAAAATAGACGAAGTATATTGTGCTTTGTCCGATTTATCCAATACCGACGTTAATAATTTCATTGATTTTACCGACAATAATTTGAAAACCTTAAAGTTTCTTCCCGATGAAAAAGAAGCAACTGCCAGAAATTTAAAATTGGATTATTACGGTTATATTCCAATCGTTTCTTTACGAAACATTCCATTAGATGAAACGGCAAGTAAAGTAATCAAAAGAACTTTTGACCTTGTTTTTTCATCGTTGATTATCATTGGAGTATTATCTTGGTTGATTCCGATTTTAGCGGTTATTATCAAATTAGAATCCAAAGGCCCAGTTTTTTTCAAGCAAAGACGAAATGGTTTAAATTATCACGAATTTGATTGTTATAAATTTAGATCGATGACTCTAAATGAAATTGCCGATTTGGAGCAAGTTTCCAAAAACGATCCTCGTATAACGAGAAGTGGTCGCTTCATTAGAAAAACAAGTATCGATGAATTGCCGCAATTTTTTAATGTTTTTTTAGGCGACATGTCGGTGGTTGGTCCGAGACCACACATGGTTAGTCACACCGAAATGTATGCCAAGCGTGTTGATAAATTTATGGTGCGTCATTTTATCAAACCTGGAATTACAGGATTAGCACAAACCAACGGTTATAGAGGTGAAGTAGAAACCGAAAAAGACATCATCAACCGAGTAAAATACGATATTTTTTACCTTGAAAATTGGTCGCTAATGTTGGACTTAAAAATAGTTTTTTTAACGGTTATTAATGCGGTTAAAGGCGAAGAAAAAGCCTACTAAAACACTTTTTTCGCAATCAATTCTTTCATTTGATGGTCTAAATTGAAGGCTTGTTGTGTTTGGTTGAAAATGCGCTGTTTCATACTATTCAATTCCGATTTATGTAGACTCGAAATTTGTTTTAGTTTTTCATTCAAATCGTCATAATTTTCAACCGAAGCTACCCAACCCAAATGGTTTTCTACCACAATGTTTTCGCCTTCGCCACCACCAAAATACACTATTGGAAATCCTAAAGAACCGTATTCAAAAATCTTCGAAGGAACCGAACCATAAATACGCACTTTTAAAGGCACAATAGCAATGTCAAATGTTTTTAATGTTTCATGCAATGCCTTTCGTTCCATCATGCCGTGAAAGAATATTTTTGGTTCTTTTTGAGAAGAAATTAGGGCTTCCAATTCGTTCTTTTCGGCACCATCGCCAAAGATGTGTAATTCAACATTGATTTCTTTTAAATCTATTTTTTGACACAATTCTAACACGCCTTGAGCAATCCCTAAAAGACCAGCATAGAATATTTTTATCGGTTGATTTTCTTCCGTATTCAAATCCATTTTTACAGCATCATGATCTGGAAAATTACGATACAGGTGACAATCTTTATTTGGAAATATAGATTTGACATGAGTGATAATTTCATTCGATTGTCCTAATATCAAAGTTGCTTTTTTGTAAAGGTATCGTTCTAAAAATAATGAAAATTTATGTGATAGAGAGTTTTCTTTCAGGGCTTTCAATTCGATTGCTGCTAACGGCCACAAGTCGGAAACATTTAATATTATTTTTTTCTTTTTCAACGAAAGTACCAAAACCGATATAAAAGAAAGCAACAATGGCGGCGATTGAACCACCACTTTATGAGGCGTTTTTTTAAATAATAAATAAAAAAACAAACTCATCGAAAACGACAATACCGAAAGAATTCTAACCAAAATGTTTTTGCTAACACTGGGATAAATCCAAAGACGTTTCACAGTAATATTGTCACGATTTTCAGTAACTGAAAACTTTCCTTTGTACTCAGGAAACAATTCACCTTTTGGATAATTTCCCAACGGACAAACCACCGAAACTTTATAGTTGTTTTGATGTAATTTCAACGCCAACTGCTCAATTCTATTGGCAGCAGCGCCTTTTTCTGGCGGATAATAATTGGATATGATTAAGATGTCATCCATTTGCGTTAAGCTTGTTTCAGTTTCTGACACTGTATCTAAATTTGTGTTTATTTTCTTATTTCTTGTGTCAGCAAAATAGATATAATTCGTTCCGATGCTTTTCCATCCCAAAGTTCAGGAATTCCAGCTTTTTTGGGGCCATTTTGAAGAAAATCTCCAAAAACTTTTTTCAAATTTTCAATTGAAGTTCCTACCAAATGATTAGTGCCAATTTCAATAGTTTCTGGGCGTTCCGTAGTAGTTCGCATGGTAAAACACGGAATTCCCAACACGGTAGTTTCTTCTGAAATACCACCAGAATCAGTAATCACAGCAAAACTATTTTTAATCAAATACATAAAATTCAAATAGCCTTGTGGTTCTACAAAAAGGATGTTTTTCAACTTCAAATTATTTTCTCCTAAAATCGCTTTGGTTCTCGGATGGATAGGAAAGATGATTTTTTTATCACCAACCATTTGATCGATGCCTTTTAACAAATCAATCAACGATTGTTCTTCATCAACGTTAGATGGGCGATGCAAAGTCAATATGATATAATTTCTAGTTTCTAAACCATATTCAGTCCAAAAAGTTGGGGCTACAATGCGATCTAAATTTTGATATAATGTATCAATCATCACATTTCCAACAAAATGAATGGTATCAGCATTGGCACCGTACTTCAATAAATTCTCACCAGCCCAAGTTGACGTAGTGAAGAAATAATCGGTAATGCTATCGGTAACAATTCGGTTAATTTCTTCGGGCATAGTCATATCGCCCGAACGAATTCCGGCTTCTACATGCGTTACTTTAATATTGAGTTTTTTGGCAACAATCGCGCAAGCCATGGTCGAATTGACATCGCCAACCACCAAAACCAAATCACATGGATTTTGAAGCAATTCTTTTTCAAAAGCTACCATAATAGCAGCAGTTTGTTCGGCTTGTGAACCGCTTTTCACTTCCAAATTCACATCAGGATGCGGAATATTCAATTCTTCAAAAAAAGTATCGCTGAGGTTTTTATCGTAATGTTGACCTGTATGTACTAGTCTAAAAGAGATATTTGAACCTTTAGATTGTTGCTTTTCAATCGCCTTGATTATGGGTGCGATTTTAATAAAATTAGGTCTTGCGCCGGCAATTAGGGTGATTTTCATATTATTTCTTGTAACCAATTTTGGCTCTTGGTTTTTTATTTTCTTCTTTTTCTGTTAATTCGTCTAAATAACTAAAAACCAGTTCGATGTTTTTGTCGTGATTTTCAAGTTTCTTCTGAATTTGAGCAATATCTAATCGAATTTCAGTTGTATCTAAAAGCATTTGTCGCACTTTTGTAAAAATTCTCATGATTTGAATATTAGTTTGAATGGCTTTATCACTATTCAAAACACTTGACAACATAAGAACTCCATGTTCTGTAAATGCCATTGGTGCATAACGCAAACCTATTTTATCAGAATTGGAGGTCGCAATTTGCGACCTCCAATTTGCAAATTCATCTTTTGTTAATTCAAACATAAAATCTTCAGGAAATCTAGAAAGATTACGTTTTACTTGTTCTTTTAATCTTTTGGTTTCAATACCATAAAGCACAGCTAAATCTCTGTCTAACATAACTTTTTGATTTCGGATAAAGTAAATTTTATCTGAAATCGTTTCTTCTGAAATCATTAAATTTTGGCTCATATATTTATTTTATTAACGATACAAACTGCTTCAACTTCCCGCTTTTACTTCGTTCCAATTTTTCTTTTCGAGTAAAAGTGAAGGTTAATCCGCTTTCTAAATACGTTGCAATCGCTTTCTCAATATTTAGAATTTGGTTTTCAGTTAATTTATTTTGGCTTACATATTCAATATCAAAAGTATCAATTTTAGTTTGTTTTACCACAAATTCTTTTACATTTCCATCGTCTTCAATAATGCTTTTGGTCACGTAGTAAAAGGTTAATCCAGGTGATTTTTTTCCACTTGGAAGGATAGCAATATCGTTGGTTCTTCCGATTAACTTTTTAAGAATGGGTTTTTTAAACGTGCTTTTTTCATCCAAAACTCCAACATCCCCAATATCATAACGAATAAATGGATGTGCTTTATTGTAAAATGACGTAATAACAATTCGCCCTTCTTTTCCATTAGGCAACACGTTATTTTCTTCGTCTAAAATTTCTACAAAAAGCGTTTCCGAATTGACTTGCCATTCACCTTGTGGATTTTGAAATGCAATTAAATCCAACTCTGAAGCGCCATATTCATTAATCACCGCAACGCCAAATTGTTTTTCCATCAAAAGTTTATCTTCTTCAAATAACATTTCCGAAGTAACAACACAACATTTTAAAGTTGGACAAACCGAGGTTAAGACAATATTTTTCTTTTGAAGAAATTTTGCAAATAAGACGATGGAAGAAGTGTATCCGTTGATGTAATCAAATTTTTTATTTTGAAATTTTACTAAAACAGTTTCTAAAACAGCATCCGACAAATCGAAAATAGGAAAACGATAACTGTTCTTTAAAAAATCTTTTAATCGTTCTTTGGTATTGCCGATAAAATCCAATGGAATTCCGTAAAAACGTGCTTGCAACGACGAATTAAAATCAATTCCAAACCAACCAAATCGTTTGATAATATTGGTCCAAGTTAGGGCGTGCGAAAACTTATCTTTCGCAAAAACAAAGGGATCACCACTGGAACCAGACGTTTTATTGACATAAACATTTTTTAAAGTATATCCCTTAGAAAGGCGTTCTTGTAAAGGTTTTTGAAAATCTTTTTTGGTCATAATTGGAAGTTCATTCCATCCCAAAACTTCGGGATTGAAATCAGATTTCCCAACAAATTCTTGATATGATTTATTGTTTTTTAAATGATATTCAACAAGTTCTTTTCGTTTTAAAATGCTATGGTTTTCATAATCGGAATCAGAAACCGATTGAATTTTTTCAAATTCAGCAATCGCTTCCTTCATCGGAAAACCATTTAGCTTGAGCGTTAAATCGAAAAGGTGGAACACAAGAAATCTATTTTGTTCAAAAATACTAAAAACAAAAACTTTTCTGTTGATTAGCTTTAAATTCTTTTGAAAAGAAACTATTTTTGCAGGACAACATAACTACACACACAATGACAATTTTACTACTTGGTTCAGGCGGACGCGAACACGCATTAGCATGGAAAATGTTACAATCAGACAAATGCTCTAAACTTTTTGTAGCTCCTGGAAACGCTGGAACATCCCAAATTGCAATCAATGTTTCTCTAAATATTTTAGATTTTGAAGCCATAAAAGTATTTTCACTTCAAGAAAAAGTTGATATGGTTGTGGTTGGGCCAGAAGATCCATTGGTTCATGGAATTTATGATTTTTTCAAAAACGATTCACAAATCAATCACATTCCCGTAATTGGTCCGTCAAAAGTTGGCGCGCAATTGGAAGGAAGTAAAGAATTTGCCAAAGAATTTCTTATCAAACACAAAATTCCGACGGCAGCTTACGATAGTTTTACAAAAGAAACCGTTGAAAAAGGGTGTAAGTTTTTGGAAACTTTACAACCACCTTTTGTATTGAAAGCAGATGGATTGGCTGCAGGAAAAGGTGTTTTAATCATTCAAGATTTAGACGAAGCCAAAACCGAATTGCGAAATATGTTGGTTCACGAAAAATTTGGAACCGCAAGTGCAAAAGTGGTAATTGAAGAATTTTTGGATGGAATTGAACTAAGTTGTTTTGTATTAACCGACGGAAAAAATTACAAAATTCTACCAACAGCCAAAGATTATAAACGTATTGGTGAAGGTGATACGGGTTTAAATACAGGCGGAATGGGCGCGGTTTCTCCAGTGCCTTTTGCAGACGCTGTTTTGTTAGAAAAAATTGAAACTCGAATTGTAAAACCAACCATTGCTGGGTTGCAACACGACGGAATTGAATATAAAGGTTTCGTTTTCATTGGATTAATAAACGTAAAAGGCGAACCAATAGTTATTGAATACAATGTAAGAATGGGTGATCCTGAAACGGAAGTCGTTATTCCGAGATTGAAAAGTGATTTAGTAGCACTTTTTCAAGCAGTTGCTCATCAAAAATTAAATGAAGTTTCCTTAGAAATTGACAAACGAAGTGCCACAACAATTATGGTAGTTTCGGGCGGTTATCCAGAAGATTATGATAAAGGATTTGAAATTTCGGGTTTAGAAAACATTGAAGATTCGATTGTTTTCCATGCCGGAACTAAGGCAGAAAACGGAAAAGTAGTTACCAATGGTGGTCGAGTTATTGCTATTACATCATTTGGCGAAAGCTTTCAAGAAGCCATAAAAAAATCTTACCAAAACATAGACAAGCTACATTTTGATAAGATGTATTTTAGAAAAGATATCGGTTTCGACTTACTTTAAGAACGAATGTGCCGTAGTATCTTGGTTTTCTTCGTTATTTTTTTGATGAATTGTTAACTGTTTACACCAGTACACAATATAATAAGCACAAATTGACATTAACGTCCAGCTAACAATATTAGCTAACCACCAATTACTTAGTTCTAATGCACGTAACCAATCGAATGGTTTAAATAAAAAATCAACAAAAAGTGTTTGTATTCCTTCGAAAAATGCTCTCATCTTTAAACAAGTATTATATTTACATCCACAAAAGTATAAAATATCCTTATGATTACAAGCATTTTTAAAAAATCTACACCAATTAATTATTCTTTAATGGGAATATTGATGGTGGTGTTCTTTTTTTTGTATCAATTTCATACCACTTCTGCTGGTGGAATGTTGCAAAAAGTCGGACTATTAGTGCTTTTAATTGCGTCGTTATTTCTTTCCAATTTTATTGTAAAAAAGAACGGATTGACTAAAAATAGTTCGTACACTATTTTGTTTTTCTTTCTTTTTTTATTGTTTTTTCCGAATATTCTGAACAATACTAAACTGCTTTTAGCTAACTTTTTCATTTTGCTGTCTCTAAGGAGATTGGTGTCGTTACAGACCTTGAAAGCACCAAAGGAAAAAATATTTGATGCTGCACTTTGGATATTTGTAGCCAGTTTGTTTCATTTTTGGTGCATTTTATTCATAATCGTTGTCTACATTTCCATCATCTTTCATGTTTCTAGAGATTATCGAAATTGGTTGATTCCGTTTATTGCTTTTTTTGCTACTGCTGTGATTTTTGTATTGTATGATTTGGTTGTAGACAATGCTGCTGTAAGTACTTATTTACAATCTGAAATGATGAATTTACAACTAGATTATTTCACCAACAAGTACCAAAACATTGCTTTTTCTATTTATGCTGTTTTTGTGGTGTTTTTTATTTTTCCGTCTATTTTTTCTCTTACGAGCAAACCATTAAATCTTCAAGCGTCTTATAAAAAAGTAATTTTTACCGCTTTAATTGGAATCGTAATTTTTGTAATTTCAGTCAATAAAAGTAATGATATTTTGGTTTTTACATTTCTACCCTTGGCTATAATGGCAACCAATACTGTAGAATATTTACAGAATAAATTGCAGCAAGAGATCATATTATTTTTCTCAATTGCTTGTGCATTTTTTTGTTTCTTTTCGCAATTATAATTTGCTTCCGTAAGCTAAATCTCCTGCATCGCCAAGACCTGGGATGATGTAGTTTTTTTCGTTTAATTTTTCGTCCAATGCGGCTACCCATAAATGACAATTGTTGGGAAGATTTTCTTGCAAATAAGCAATTCCTTCTGGAGCTGCAATTACTACGGCAATGTGAATTTCTTTCGGTTTTTGTTCCAAATGCAATTTGTTTAAAACGGCCACAATCGATTGACCTGTTGCCAACATCGGGTCAATTAAGATCAAATTTTTATTTTCAAAGGATGGTGCCGCTTGGTATTCAACCAAAATTTCAAACGCATCGTCGTTATTGGGATGGTGACGGTAAGCCGATACAAATCCGTTTTCGGCATTGTCAAAAATGTTCATAAATCCTGTATGCAAAGCCAATCCAGCACGAAGTATAGAGCACAAAACCACATTATCGGCAATGGTTGTAGTGTGCTTGATTCCGAGTGGTGTTTGAACCGAAATAGCTTTATATTCTAAAGTTTTACTCAGTTCATACGCCATAATTTCGCCAATTCGTTCAATGTTTTTTCTAAAACGCATGCTGTCTTTTTGAATCGTTACATCACGAATTTGAGCCAAGAAATGGTTAAGAATACTATTGTTTTCAGAAATATAATGAATTTGCATTTTCGAATTTGGATTAAGAATTTTCAGAAAAAGAATTACAAGTTTGCGCTTTTAAACTTTTTTAGGCTACTAAACTATTTTCAAAAGTATAAAAACTATCTTTGCAAATAAAATTAATCATTATGTTTTCAAAATTTGCCTACTCTATATTTGAACAAAGTATCAAGGATTATCACGTTTATGACAATGTAGATCAGCCCATTAACAATCCCTATCCAAAGGATAAAATCGAACATTTATTGTATTTTAAAAACTGGATTGATACCGTGCAATGGCATTATGAGGATATTATTCGTGATCCAAATATTGACCCTGTGGCTGCGCTTACTTTGAAAAGAAAGATCGACGCTTCCAATCAAGAACGTACCGATATGGTAGAATATATTGACAGTTATTTTCTTCAAAAATACGCTGATGTTGTGGTAAAACCAACTGCTAAAATCAACTCAGAATCTCCGGCTTGGACGATTGATAGACTTTCCATTTTGGCTTTGAAAATTTATCACATGAACGAAGAAGCCACTCGTGCAGAAGCTTCACAAGAACATAGAGATAAATGTCAAGAAAAATTGAACGTTCTTTTAGAGCAAAGAACCGATTTGTCAACCGCAATTGATGATTTGTTGACCGATATTGAAAACGGAGATAAATTTATGAAAGTGTACAAACAAATGAAAATGTACAACGACGATGATTTGAATCCAGTTTTGTATCAAAACAAGAAATAATTTCAGGCAAATTTTGTCGAAAAAAATCCAACATATAGCCGTCATCCGACTGTCTGCCATGGGCGACGTTGCCATGACGGTTCCTGTTATTAGGGCTTTTGTTAATCAAAATCCTGAAGTAAAAATCACTTTTGTTTCGCGTCCTTTTTTCAAACCTTTTTTTGATGGAATTCCCAATCTTACTTTTTTCGAAGTGGATTTAAAGCACAGGCATAAAGGTATTTTTGGATTGTTCCGATTGTGTGAAGATTTAAAAAAACACAATGTAGATGCGGTTGCCGATTTGCACAATGTTTTGCGTTCTAAAGTTGTCAGGGTATTATTTGCCTTGAGCGGAAAAAAAGTTGCTTTTACAGACAAAGGTAGGGCCGACAAAAAAGCACTAACTCGACTGGAAAACAAAACTATTTTGCCATTAAAACCCATGGTTCAGCGCCATGTCGAAACCTTCAATCAATTGGGTTTTTTGGTCGATTTAGCACAACCCGTGTTTCCCAAAAAAGGTGTTTTATCTTCAAAAATAACGACAATTTCGGGCGAAAAACAAAATGAGAAATGGATTGGAGTTGCACCTTTTGCACAATATGAAAGCAAGGTCTATCCTTTAGATTTGATGCAACAAGTGATCGATGAATTGGCTTCGAATTCAATTACTAAAATCTTTCTTTTTGGTGGTGGAAGTAAAGAAATTGAAACCTTAAATTTATTTGCTTCAACAAAACAAAATGTAGTCGTCGTAGCCGGAAAATTAGAACTTCAAGAAGAATTACAACTTATTTCCAATTTAGATGTCATGCTTTCTATGGATTCTGGAAATGCCCATATTGCAGCAATGTTAGGTATAAAAGTAATTACACTTTGGGGCGCAACACATCCTTTTGCAGGTTTTTATCCGTTTAATCAGCCGCTTGAAAACGGTTTGGTTTCCGATAGAAATCAGTTTCCTTTTTTGCCAACATCGGTGTATGGAAATAAACAAGTGGTCGGATATGAAGAGGCTATGCGCACCATTTCTGTTGACGATATTATTCAAAAAATAAATTCCAATCTTGCCTAAACAAAATTGGAATTCTTAGTTTTTTAAATAATCTTTTAATTATACATCGTCAAAATCAACAAAGATTTCGCTCGACGTTGGATGCGCTTGACAGGTTAAAACCAAACCAGAAGCTACTTCTTTATCGGTTAGAATTGAATTCTTTTTCATTTCGGCTGTTCCTTTAGAAATTCGAGCTAAACAACTGCTGCAAATGCCACCTTGACAGGAATAAGGTGCGTCAATGCCTTGTTTTAAAGCGGCTTCCAAAAGCGTTTGTTTCTGACTCATTTCAAAAGTAGTTTCTTCATCGTCTACTAAAACCGTAATTTTAGTGTGGCCCTCATGCGAACTAGCTTCTGTATTTTCGGCAGATGATGTTGTAAACAATTCAAATTTGATATTTTTATCAGCAACATTATGTTCTTTTAAAACGGTAGTGGCAAGATTAATCATTTCTTCTGGACCACATAAATAGAACTTATCGAATTCTTTTTCTTTTTGTTTGTTGTTCAACATAAAATTGATGTTGGATTTATCAATTCTACCAAAAAGTTCGTTTTCCACTTTGGTTTGGCTGTATACATAATGTACAAATAAGCGACCTACATACTTTAATTGCAGTTCGTGTAATTGATTGTGAAAGATGGTTTCTTCGGGAGTTTTGTTTCCGTACACCAATACAAAAGAACTGTTAGGCTCGCTTTCCAAAACCGATTGCAGGATAGCCATTACTGGTGTAATACCACTACCAGCCACAAAAGCAGCATAGTTTTTTTGTCGTTCAGCGTTGGGTTCAAACGTGAATTTTCCTTCGGGTTGACCTACCTCCAAAATGTCACTAGTCTTCAAGTTTTCATTGGCAAATTTGGAAAAATGTCCGTTTTTAACCGATTTAATGGCAATGCGTAATTCGTTACTATTGGGAGACGAACAAATAGAATAAGCACGACGAATTTCTTTTCCGTCAAGGGTCAATTTTAAATTAATATATTGACCCGCAATGAATTTATAGGCCGATTGTAATTCGGTTGGAATTGTAAAAGCAACAGAAATAGCGCTTGGTGTTTCGCGCTTTACTTCTTTGATGTGTAATTTATAAAAAGATGACATGAACTATTTTTTTACAAAGGTAAGAAATAGACATCATTTTCAAATTATTTGTAACATTTACATAGAATAATAAACTAATTACTAAACCAAAACAACCAATTTATGTTCAAACATTTTATTAGATTAGAATGGAAATCTTTTTTTCGTTCGGCTTCCTTTGGAACTAATGTAGTGCTAAAAGTCTTTATGGGATTGATGGCACTTTATTTTCTTTCGATGTTTCTTATCATCGGGTTTGGGTTATATTCTATTTTAGAAAATTCTGAATTAAATCCGTTGCAAACCGTAAACAAATTTTTGATTTATTATTTTATAGTGGATTTAATTATTCGGTATTTTTTACAAAAAATGCCCGTGATGAACATTAGACCATTGTTGACTTTGCCTATAAAAAGAAATACAATTGTTCATTTTTCACTAGGAAAAACAGCGATTTCATTTTTTAATGTATTGCATGCGTTTTTATTTATTCCGTTTTCTATACGATTGATTCAAAACGACTTTGATGTAGTTCACGTTATGTTATGGCATTTGGGCATTGTTGGGGTTATTTACATGAATAATTTCATTAATGTACTTCTCAACAATAAAGACAGTGTTTTTTATTCGGTTTTGGCAGTAGTTGTAGGATGTGGTGTCGCGCAATATTATGCAATTTTCGATCCAACAGTTTATACCGCACCTTTTTTTAACGGATTGTATACTGCTGATTATTTGGTTGTTATTCCTGTTTTGGCCGCAGCTGGAGCTTATTATTTTGCATTCAATTATTTCAAATCAAATTTAAATTTAGACGAAGGATTAGCTAAGAAAAGTGAAGTTGCCAAAACAGAAAATTTCAACTGGTTGAATCAATTTGGAACGCTTGGCACTTTCTTAAAGAATGATATCAAACTGATCAAAAGAAACAAACGTTCCAGAACTACGGTGATTTTGAGTGTGGTTTTCTTATTTTATGGTTTTTTATTTTTTAATAATCCGCACCAACCTGCGGTAATGGGAATTTTCGCGGGTATTTTTGTTTCAGGTGGATTTTTATTCACCTTCGGACAGTTTGTTCCGAGTTGGGATAGTGCCTATTATCAGTTGATGATGAGCCAAAACATTCAATACAAAGAATACCTAAGTTCCAAATGGTGGTTGGTGGTTTTTGCTACTATAATTTCTACATTATTAGCTTCTTTTTATTTGTATTTTGGTTGGCATACTTATTTATTGATAGTGGTTGGAGCTGTATACAATATTGGGGTTAATTCACATTTAGTGCTTCTGGGAGGTGCCTTTGTGAAAACACCCATTGATTTATCAACCAGCAAACAAGCTTTTGGTGACAAACAAGCCTTTAATGTAAAAACGATGCTGATTGCGATTCCAAAATTACTGATCCCTGTTTTGTTATATGGTTTGGGTAAAACAATTTTCAACGAAAATATCGGATTGCTTTTAGTGGTTATTGCTGGTGTTATTGGATTTGCGCTTCGAGGAAAGGTTTTTAACATGATTGAAAAAATTTACAAAACCGAAAAATACGCCACCATTGCGGCTTACAAACAGAAAAATTAGTATTCAGATTAACAAATAATCAAATTAACGAATAACCTTTTTAAAATGATACAAGTAAACAATCTTTCAAAAACATATACCAACGGAGTTAAAGTATTAAACATTACCAATCTTGATATCCCAAAAGGACAAAGTTTCGGATTAGTAGGGAATAACGGTGCTGGGAAAACTACTTTTTTCAGTTTGTTATTGGACCTAATTCAACCCAGTACAGGTTATATTAAAAACAACGGAATTCAAGTAAACACAAGCGAAGCTTGGAAACCCTTTACATCAGCATTTATTGATGAAAGTTTCCTAATTGGCTATTTAACGGCAGAAGAATATTTCTATTTTATTGGCGATTTACGCAATCAAAACAAAGCCGATGTGGATGCATTGTTAAAAAAGCATGAAGAATTTTTTAATGGTGAAATCTTAAACAGTAAGAAATATTTGCGTGATTTATCGAAAGGGAATATGAAAAAAGTGGGAATTATAGCTGCTTTAATTGGTAATCCAGAGGTAGTTATTTTAGACGAACCGTTTGCCAATTTAGACCCAACTACGGTGAATCGATTGAAAAAAATCATCAAAGAATTAGCCGATAATCCCGATGTAACCGTTTTGGTTTCGTCTCACGATTTGGTGCATACGGTTGAAGTTTGCAATCGAATTGTTGCCTTGCATTTGGGCGAAGTGGTAAAAGACATTCAAACTTCGGAAGAAACTTTAAAAGAGTTAGAAGCTTTTTTCGCCGTGTAATTTTTTAACAAATTAAAATACAATCCGCAGTAGATTTTATGCTCCTGCGGATTTCTTATTTAAAAAAAGCATTATTTTTTTTCAGGTATCAAAAAGAAACGTATTTTTACCAGTTAGTTATACTAAAATTAGCTTTTTTAAGTTAATTATAAAAACGTTTTTTACATTGAAAACCAGTACATTCAAATACACAATAGTTGCCATTATAGTCCTTTTTTTTGTAGCGTGTTCTACAAAGAAAAACACATTTCTTTCTAGAAATTATCATGCGTTGAGCACCAAAGATAATATTCTTTATAATGGTGGAATTGCTCTAGAAAAAGGAATCTCCGATCTAAAATTGCAATTCAAAGATAATTTTTGGGAAACGCTTCCTGTGGAGCGCATGCAGGTTTCTCAAGAGCAAATGACGCCTGGTCAAACCAAAAACGCCAATTTTGAAAAAGCAGAAGAGAAAGCTACCAAAGCCATTCAGAAGCATTCTATGAATATTGATGGTTCCGAAAAAAACCCTCAAATGGATGAAGCGCATTTAATGTTAGGTAAAACACGTTATTACGATCAACGCTTTGTACCAGCATTAGAAGCGTTTAATTATGTGTTGTATAAATATCCAAATAGTGACAAGATTTATGAAGTGAAAATTTGGCGAGAAAAAACCAACATGCGAATGGACAACGATGCGTTAGCCATTGTTAATCTTAGAAAATTACTAAAAGAAATTAAATTTAAAGATCAAATTTTTGCCGATGCAAACGCTACATTAGCACAAGCTTTTTTGAATTTAAAAGAGAATGATAGTGCCGCTGCTAAACTTAGAATAGCCACAAAATTCACTAAATCGGATGAAGAAAAAGCCCGTTATCGATTTATTTTAGGGCAAGTTTATGAGCAAATGGGACTTAAAGACAGTGCTTTTGTAAAGTATCAAGAAGTAATAGATATGAAAAGAAAGTCGGCACGTCAATATGTTATTCAAGCGCATGCACGTCAGGCTTCACAGTTTGATGTTGCTAAAGGCGATACCACGGCTTTTGTAAAAAAATACAAAGACCTTTTAAAAGACAGAGAAAACCGACCATTTCTAGACGTTTTGAACCACCAAATGGCGTTGTTTTATGATAAACTAAAAAAACCCGAAACAGCCAAGATTTATTACAATAGATCGTTGAGAAAACGGTCAGACGATCAGTATTTGATGGCGAGTAATTACAGAAACTTAGCGGATATTTATTTCAATAATGCTAAATATGTAACGGCAGGAAAGTATTTTGATAGTACGTTAACGGTTTTAAACCCCAGAACCAGAGAGTTTAAGTTAATTACTAAGAAACGACAAAATCTAGAAGATGTAATTAAGTTTGAAGGCATTGCACAACGCAACGACAGTATTTTAAAAATAGCTGCACTTTCGCCATCAGCGCGAGAAAATTATTATAACGAATACATTGAAAAGTTAAAAAAAGAAGAGAAAAAACAACAAGAATTAGCCGCCAAAAAAGCAAAAGAAGACAGTCAAACTTCAGGTTCTAACGACAATCCTTTTCCAAACAAAGGCGGATCAAAAGATGAGCCTCTTACTTCTGGTTCTAAGCAAGATGTTACAAAATCAGCAGCACCACTGCCAACATTTTCAAATAACACTACTGGAAGCACTTTTTATTTTTACAATCCTTCAACGGTAGCTTTTGGAAAAATAGAGTTCAAAAAAAAATGGGGTGATAGAGCCCATGTTGAAAATTGGAGATTATCTAAGGAAGCCACTAAAGACGATAAAAATCCAGATGAAACTACTGCTGATGCAACAGAAAATGGAGGTAAACCAAAAGAAGTAGATCCAAAATTCACTACCGATTTTTATTTAAAACAACTACCAACATCTGCAAAAGCTTTGGATAGTATTGGCACTGAACGAAATTTTGCCTATTATCAATTGGGAGTTATTTACAAGGAAAAATTTAAGGAGTATAAAAGAGCGGCTGATAAGTTGGAAAAATTGTTAGACAACAAACCAGAAGAACGATTGATTTTGCCGTCAATGTATAATTTGTATAAGATTTATGAAATCATAGACAAACAGAAAGCATCGGCCATGAAATCGAAAATTATGGCTCAATATCCCGATTCTAGATACGCGCAAATTATCAGTAACCCCAACGCCGATAGTCAAATGAGTTCCGAGCCAGAAGTGGTGTATCATTTGATGTACAAGGAATATGAAAACGGACTTTACAGAGAAATTTATCCTAAAGCAGAAGCCGCTATTGAACAATTTACAGGCGATGAGATGCTTCCAAAATTTGAGCTTTTAAAAGCACATTTAATTGGAAAATTAAAAGGACTAGCTGAATATAAGAAAGCCCTAAATTATGTGGCGTTAACGTATCCAAATAGTGAAGAAGGAAAATCGACAGAATTATTTATTACGAATAAAATCCCATATTTAGAATCGTTGTCGTTCAACTCCGAATTTCCGTTGTCATGGAAAATCTTGTATAAGGCGGATAATTTAGAAGACAAAAATACCAAAGCACTTTTAGAAAAATTAAAAAAATTCGCTAAAGAAAGAACCATTGAAAAGTTATCTATTTCTACAGATCTTTATACCATTGACAAAAATTTTATTGTAATTCACGGTATAAAAGATTTGGATAATGCTAAGGGAATAGCGCAAGTTCTAAAAGAATTTAAAGAGTATAAAATTGCGGAACCAGCCATTATCATTTCTAGTGAAAACTATAAAGTGGTTCAGGTTAAAAAGAATATTGACGAGTATGTTACCGGCGATTGGTTGAATAAACCTATTGTTCCTGTTCAAAGAACTATTGTGGTTCCACAAGAAAAAACAGATGCTAACAAAAAAGGAGGCGAACCATCAAAAGCCGGACAACCATTAACCAATCCAAAGCAAGATAATGGAAAAGGAAAAGGATTTGACCCACAGAACGTTCCAAAAGACAACATGAATTCGGATGATTTACCTCCACAAAGCATGATGCCACCAACACCAGACATGCCCAAAAAACCCTAATGTTATGTTTGATAAAAAACCAAAATCATATACCGATCTATTAGGTAAGACCAACAGAATTGTGGAAGGGACTACTATTAAAGGCGATATAGTTTCTCCAGCCGATTTTCGTTTGGACGGACATTTGATTGGAAATTTCGAGTCCAAAGGGAAATTGGTTATTGGTCCAGCAGGAAGTGTACAAGGAGATATTGTTTGTAAAAACTGCGATATAGAAGGTAAGTTTGATGGTAAAATTCAAGTAACCGAAATACTCAATTTAAAATCGAAAGCCAGTATTCACGGTGAAGTAATCTGCGGAAAACTTTCGGTAGAACCAGGAGCCGAGTTCAGCGCAACTTGTGTTATGAAACCTCATGTAAAAAACCTACCACATCATGGACAATCAACCGAAGAAAAGACAGCGTAACAAATGGTTGGCATTGATAAACATTCCGGTTCAAATGGGAATAATAATTTATCTTTTTTCTTTATTAGGTACTTGGCTTGATGGAAAATTTCCAAACGACCACACTGTTTTTGTAAAAATTAGTACGCTATTAGGTGTCGCGATTGCCTTTTACAATTTAAATAGACAACTAAAAGACATCAACTCTTCTGAATAAACTCATGAAAATAGTATCATTCAAACCTGTTTTTTTCTCTTTAGTAGTTTCTTTAATTCTATTTTTCATTCACAAATTGGTATTTAAATTAGTGTGCCCCAATGTGTTTCTTAATGAAATGGTGTATTCTCTAGAAGAACTGTATGGTCTGTTTTTTTTGTTCACTGCAGTAATACTATTTGTTTTAATAGTAATTAACCAAAAAGGAGTTGACAATGTTGGATTTGCTTATTTGTTTTTAACAGGAGGCAAAATGCTAATAGCCTATGTTTTAATGCAACCTATATTAAATGCTAAGCATGCATTTGCTTTTTCAGAAAAAATCAACTTTTTTGTTATTTTCATTCTTTTTTTGATAATAGAAACGGTATTAACCATTAGAATGTTGAACAATAAACAATAAATGCATTGAAAATCGATAATTTCATCAAAAAAAATAAAACTATTACTTTTAAATATTAATTAAAATTGTACTTTTGCACCAAATTTCAGAAAATAAATTAAAGATAATTATCAGATATGGTGTTTTCAAACAAACCACTCCAATTTATAGTAACTGTTTTAGTTGCTTGTCTTCCATTATTTAGTTCTGCAAATACCCCAACCGATTCTGTTGCTGCCAAAACAGAAGCTACTCCTGTTGAGGCAACTGCTCATGGAGAAGCAACGACTCATGAAAAGCACGAAGAGCCGACCGATTTAAAGTCTAAAATTAATGCTTATATCAATCACCACGTTTTAGATGCTCACGAATTTTCTTTGTTTGAAGATGAAGCTACTGGAAAACACTATGGATTTCCATTACCAATTATTTTATGGGATAATGGCGTACATATTTTTTCTTCTTCTAAGTTTGAGCATGGTCATGCTGTTGCAGAATCTAATGGTAATTACTACAAATTAGGTCACGACGAAAAAATATACAAAACAGATGCTGCTGGAACATTAACAGGAGATGAGCACCATCCAACTAATGCAAAACCAATTGATTTATCCATTACAAAAGCGGTTTTTTCAATGATGCTTGTAGCCCTTTTAATGTTTTTATTATTTAAAGGCCTGGCAAAATCGTATGTTAAAAATGGCGGAATTGCATCTGGATTTGGACGATTTTTTGAGCCAATCGTATTGTACGTTCGTGATGATATTGCGATTCCTAATATTGGAGAAAAACACTATAAAAAATACATGAGTTTCTTGTTGACAGTGTTCTTCTTTATTTGGTTTTTAAACATCATCGGATTAACACCACTTGGAATCAATGCAACAGGGAACATTACCGTTACGGCGTGTTTGGCTATTGTGGTATTTTTAATCACAAACCTTACGGCTAATAAAAATTATTGGGGGCACATTTTCTGGATGCCAGGTGTTCCTACTCCAATGAAATTTATTTTAGCGCCAATCGAGTTATTAGGAGTAATCATCAAACCATTTTCCTTAATGATTCGTTTGTATGCCAACATTTTTGCGGGCCACATCGTATTAATGAGTTTGATTGCTTTAATGTTTATTTTCAAAAGTTGGTTAGGAAGCAGTTTATCTTTCTTACTTTCGTTTGCCATTTCATCAATAGAAATATTAGTAGCATTGCTACAAGCCTATATTTTTACAATGTTATCTGCCTTGTTCTTTGGAGCAGCAATAGAAGAGCATCATCACGAAGAAGCTCATCATTAATAGTTTAGATAGCGATATCTATTTTAAAAAGAATGTTTAATTTTTAATACATATATTATGAACATCCCAAGAATTGTTGGAGCAGGATTAGTGGTTATCGGAGCTGGTATTGGTATTGGTAGAATCGGTGGTTCTGCAATGGACGCTATCGCTCGTCAACCAGAAGCATCTGGAAAAATCCAAACAGCTATGCTTATTGCAGCTGCACTTATTGAAGGTATTGGTTTCGCAGCATTATTTGCTGTTGCTGAAAACTAGTAGAAAAAATCAAAAGCTATAACGGTTGGTTATAGCTTTTGTTTCTAATTTTGAAAAAGTAAATACATACTATAATTATAACATAATATGGATAAGTTAATAAATGATTTTGGTTTTGGATTGTTCTTTTGGGCATTAATTATTTTTGTTGGATTAGTAATCCTTTTGAAAAAATTTGCTTGGAAACCAATTCTTGATGCCGTTAACGAAAGAGAAGAAGGAATCAGAAGTGCATTACTCTCTGCTGAAAATGCTAAGAAAGAAATGCAAAACTTGAAATCAGATAATGAAAAATTATTAGCTGATGCAAGAGCTGAGCGTGATGCCATGATGAAAGAAGCTCGTGAAATCAGAGAAAAAATGATTAACGATGCTAAATCAGAAGCACAAGCAGCTGGTGAAAAAATGATTGAACAAGCGAAAGCAGCAATCACTAGTGAGAAAAATGCAGCTATGGCAGAATTGAAAAATCAAGTTTCATCTTTGTCATTAGAAATCGCAGAAAAAGTATTAAGAGACGAATTATCTAACAAAGATTCTCAAACTAAATTGGTTGAGAAAATGTTGGGTGACGCTAAATTAAACTAATCATTATGTCTAGAGCAGCGATTAGATACGCCAAAGCAATATTAGACATTGCACAAACTTCGGGAAAAGCCGATGCGGTTAACAACGACATGAAGTCGATTGTAGCTGCTGTTGCGGATAGTGCTGAATTGAAAGATTTTTTATCAAGTCCTGTTATTAAAATGGACGTTAAAAAATCGGCTTTGTCTGAAATATTTTCAACAGTTCAAGCAGAAACAAACAGTTTGTTTAACTTGTTATTTGAAAATAAAAGATTTGAAATTTTAGAATCAATAGCTTCAGAATACAATAGATTGTTTGACGAGAGTAACGGAATTCAAGTAGCCAAAGTAACTACTGCGTTTCCAATTACTCCAGAATTACAAACTAAAGTATTGGCTAAAATTGCAGAGTTTTCAAACAAGAAAATTACGATTGAAAATATAGTAGATCCAACAATTATTGGTGGATTTATATTACGCGTTGGCGACCAGCAGTACAATGCTTCGGTGGCTAGCAAATTGAGTGAATTGAAAAGAGAGTTTAGTAATTAGATTTCCATTAAAGATATATCAAAATGGCAGAAATTAAACCAGCTGAAATTACAGCAATATTAAAAAAACAATTATCTGGTTTTGAATCAGGTGCATCGTTAGAAGAAGTAGGAACTGTACTTCAAGTGGGTGATGGTATCGCTCGTGTTTACGGTTTATCAAACGCTCAATATGGTGAGTTAGTGCAATTCGACAACGGATTGGAAGCTATCGTATTGAACTTAGAAGAAGACAATGTTGGGGTTGTACTTTTAGGACCATCTACTGGAATTAGAGAAGGTTCTACAGTAAAACGTACACAACGTATCGCTTCCTTAAAAGTTGGTGAGCAAATCATCGGCCGTGTAGTCAATACACTTGGTGAACCAATCGACGGTAAAGGACCAATCGGTGGTGATTTGTATGAAATGCCATTAGAAAGAAAAGCACCAGGAGTTATCTTTCGTCAACCTGTAACAGAACCATTACAAACAGGTATCAAAGCGGTAGACGCTATGATTCCAGTTGGTCGTGGACAACGTGAGTTGGTAATTGGTGACCGTCAAACAGGTAAATCATCGGTTTGTATTGACACCATTTTAAATCAAAAAGAATTTTATGATGCAGGGAAACCAGTATTTTGTATTTATGTTGCTATTGGACAAAAAGCGTCTACAGTAGCAGGTATTGCAAAAATGTTAGAAGAAAAAGGAGCAATGGCCTACACAGTAATTGTTGCAGCTAATGCCTCTGACCCAGCACCAATGCAAGTATATGCACCAATGGCCGGAGCTGCAATTGGAGAATATTTCCGTGATTCAGGTCGTCCAGCATTAATTGTTTATGATGATTTATCTAAACAAGCAGTAGCGTATCGTGAGGTATCTCTTTTATTAAGAAGACCACCGGGTCGTGAGGCATATCCTGGAGACGTTTTTTACTTACACTCTCGTTTATTAGAAAGAGCGTGTAAAGTAATCGCCGATGATGATATCGCAAAAAACATGAACGACTTACCTGATAACTTGAAGCCAATCGTAAAAGGTGGTGGTTCGTTAACCGCTTTACCAATTATTGAAACTCAAGCTGGTGACGTATCTGCTTATATTCCAACTAATGTAATTTCGATTACAGACGGACAAATCTTTCTTGATGGTGATTTGTTTAACTCTGGGGTTCGTCCTGCAATCAACGTAGGTATTTCGGTATCTCGTGTTGGAGGTAACGCACAGATTAAGTCAATGAAAAAAGTGGCTGGTACCTTGAAATTAGATCAAGCGCAATTCCGTGAATTGGAAGCGTTTGCAAAATTTGGTTCTGATTTAGATGCGGTAACTTTAAACGTTATTGAAAAAGGTAGAAGAAACGTTGAAATCTTAAAACAAGGTTTGAACGATCCATATACTGTTGAAGATCAAGTTGCTATTATTTATGCAGGTTCTAAAAACTTGTTAAGAAGTGTTCCTGTAAATAAAGTAAAAGAGTTCGAAAAAGATTTTATCGAATACTTGAACAACAAACACAGAGATACTCTTGATGCTTTAAAAGCAGGTAAATTAGACGATAATATCACTGATGTTATTGAAAAAGCAGCTAAAGAAATTTCAGCAAAATATAACTAATAATAATTTGAAGATTTGAAAATTTGGAGATGGTATTCATTTTCAAATTTTCAAATTAACTAATTTTCAAATTCAATATGGCAAACTTAAAGGAAATCCGTAATAGAATTACTTCCGTTTCATCAACGATGCAGATTACTTCTGCGATGAAAATGGTTTCTGCGGCAAAGTTGAAAAAAGCACAAGATGCTATTACAGCAATGCGCCCTTATGCCGAAAAATTAACGGAATTATTACAAAGTTTAAGTGCAACTCTAGATGGTGAAGTAGGCGGAAGTTTTACAGCCCAACGCGAGGTTAACAAAGTTTTAATAGTAGCTATTACTTCCAATAGAGGTTTGTGTGGTGCTTTCAATTCGAACGTTATCAAGCAAGCTAAATTAATTGCCGATTCGTATGCTGGAAAGCAGGTTGACGTTTTTGCAATCGGTAAAAAAGGAAATGATGCTTTGTCTAAAACCAATACTATTGTAGGTAATAAAAGTGAGGTTTTTGACAATTTAACATTTGATAATGTAGCCGAAATTGCTCAAATACTAACCGATAAATTTACCACAGGCGAATACGATAAAATCGAAATTGTGTACAACCAATTCAAAAATGCTGCAACACAAATTGTTCAAACCGAACAGTTTTTACCGTTAGCGCCAGTAAAATCGGATACGCCAGCTTCTACAGGAGATTATATTTTTGAACCATCAAAAGAAGAAATCGTTTTAACTTTAATTCCTAAATCGTTAAGAACACAATTGTATAAAGCCATTCGTGATTCATTTGCTTCAGAACATGGTGCTCGTATGACTGCTATGCACAAAGCAACCGATAATGCTACTGAATTAAGAGATCAATTAAAACTTACATACAACAAAGCACGTCAAGCAGCAATTACTAACGAAATCCTTGAGATTGTTGGTGGTGCTGAGGCTTTGAAAGGCTAATTTAATTCAAAATAAATCATAGAAGAGTCAACATTTGTTGGCTCTTTTTTTATTACTTCAATATAATACCTATTTTTGTTTCTAATTAAAGAAGATCTACTTTGAGTTTATACAAAAACCTTTTCAAACAAACACTTATTTATGGACTGGCAACGGTTTTTCCAAGAATAATTAGCTTTATTCTTAATCCTTTGTTTGTATATTATTTGCCAGATAAAAGCAAAATGGGTGAGGTTTCTGTAATTTTTTCTTATTTAGTTTTTTTTAATGTTATTTTATCTTATGGAATGGAAACGGCTTTCTTTCGGTTTTACAATTCAGAAGACAATAAAAAGAGTGTAATTTCAACTTCTACCATTTCCCTCTTTTGGTCGTCTTTAGGGTTTTTAGTTCTCTCTTTATTATTCAGAAACACCCTAGCAAGATGGTCACACATTAATGTAGAATACATTACCTACACCATTTGGATACTCACTCTGGATGCTTTAGCAATTATTCCTTTTTCAAAATTAAGAGCAGAAAAAAGACCAATGCGTTATGCCGCTATTAAGATGGCCAATGTTACCATTAACCTTCTATTAAATGTTTTCTTTTTAGCGATTTTACCCAAAATTGTGGCCAACAATCCAAATGGATTTTTAAGCACTATTTATTCTGATAATTTTCAAATCGGATATATTTTTGTCTCCAGTTTAATTGCCAGTTTGTTAACTTTGGTTGTTCTATCTCCAAATTATTTCAATATAAAATGGAAATTTGATAGCCAATTGTGGAAGAGAATGATGCAATACGGTATTCCTATTTTAGTAGCCGGAATCGCTTTTGCGGTTAATGAACATTTTGATAAAATTCTCCTAGATTGGATGCACATTCCAATGGCAGATATTGGTGCATATTCTGCGTGTTATAAAATTGGTATGTTTATGGTGTTATTTAGAACAGCATACACACTTGGTATTGAACCATTCTTTTTCAGTCATGCTAGCAATGAAAATGCAACGCAAACCTATGCCACCATCACTAAGTACTTTGTGATTTTTGGGTCATTCATTTGTCTTTTTGTGATTGTTTTTATCGATTTATTAAAAAGACCATTGGTGCCAAATCCAGATTATTGGGATGCCATTAAAGTAGTTCCGTTAATTGTATTAGCCAATTTTTTCCTTGGTATTTACACTAATTTATCGGTTTGGTATAAGTTGATAGACAAGACAAAAATAGGTGCTTATATTTCAATTGTTGGCGCGGTGGTAACACTGTTTTTAAATTATTTATTAATTCCTAAAATGAGCTATTATGGTTCGGCTATAGCAACCATTGCAGCCTATGGAACTATGATGATAATATCTTATAAAATGGGACAAAAAAGGTATCCAATACCGTATGATATGAACAAAATATTTAGTTATCTTGGACTGACTATAGTGTTCTCAGCCGTTTCATTTTATATTCCAGCTATTAGAGAAAATTATTATGTAAAGACACTATTATTAGCAGTGTTTTTATATTTTATTTACTACAGCGAAAAAGAAACTTTGTTACGAATTATTAAAAGAAAAGCAAAATAATGACCATTAAAATCATCAATAAGTCGCAACACGATTTGCCTAATTATGAAACGATTGCTTCGGCCGGAATGGACTTACGAGCCAATATATCAGAATCAATTACGTTAAAATCATTGGAACGAACCATTGTAAAAACCGGACTTTTTATTGAACTTCCCATTGGTTATGAAGCTCAAGTGCGTCCGAGAAGTGGATTAGCGGCCAAAAAAGGAATCACAGTTTTAAATTCACCCGGAACGGTTGATGCCGATTATCGTGGCGAAATTGGAGTAATTTTAGTAAATTTATCCAATGAAGATTTTGTAATAGAAAATGGCGAACGCATTGCCCAATTAATCATTGCTAAACACGAACGCGCCGAGTGGATTGAAGTTCAAGAATTATCTGAAACTTCAAGAGGTGAAGGCGGATTTGGTAGTACTGGAGTAAAATAGTAAAAATGCTTCCTCATTCAAAACCCGTTGTTCAATAGTCCAAGTTCAAAATATTGAATATTCAACTTGGAATAACGAATGTTGAAGTTTAAAAATAGTAAAAATGAAAATAATAGTACCCATGGCGGGCCGTGGCTCACGATTACGTCCACACACATTAACCATCCCAAAACCCTTAATTCCCATTGCGGGTAAACCAATCGTACACCGATTAGTAGAAGATATTGCTGGAGTTTTAAACCAAGCTATCGATGAAGTGGCCTTTATCATTCACGAAAGTTTTGGTAAAAAAGTTGAAGAAGAATTGATTGCGATTGCTCAAAAACTTGGCGCAAAAGGAACTATTTATTACCAAAATGAAGCTTTAGGAACAGGTCATGCCATTATGTGTGCCAAAGATTCTTTGAGTGGTCCTGCGGTAATCGCGTATGCCGATACGTTGATTCGAGCCGATTTCGATTTAGATACCACCGCCGATAGTGTAATTTGGGTGAAACAAGTCGATCAACCTGAAGCTTTTGGTGTAATCAATTTGAATGAAGCCAATGAAATAATTGAGTTGGTAGAAAAACCAAAAGAATTTGTTTCTGATTTAGCCGTTATCGGAATATACTATTTCAAGGATGTTGCCGTTTTAAAAAATGAATTGCAAGCAGTTCTAGATAACAACATCATTCATGGTGGTGAATATCAAATTAATGATGGAATCAAACAAATGATGGCCAAAGGCATGAAATTTGTTCCAGGAAAAGTAGACGAGTGGATGGATTGTGGCAATAAAGATGTAACGGTTGATACTAATAATCGCATGTTGAATTTCCTTCATAACGACGGCATTCATTTAATTGATTATGACGTAAAACAAGAAAATGCAACCATCATTCCGCCATGTTATATAGGAAAAAATGTAGTATTGATTAATGCAACCATTGGACCCAATGTGTCACTTGGTGACGGGTGTCACGTTCAAAACAGTACCATCAAAAATAGTTTGATTCAAACGCACGCACACATTAAAAATGCTAATTTAGACAATGCCATGATAGGAAATCATGTGAGTTTTGACGGTAATTTTACCAACATTAGCATTGGAGATTATTCGGTTTTAGAATAAAGAAACTGAAATTAATTCAGCTTAAAAATGAAAAAAATAGTTTTACATAGTATTCTTTTTGGAATGTTTTTCCTTCCCACAGCACTTTTGGCTCAAAGCGAACCTAAAGATACTTTGGCATTGGCAGAAAACAAATTTGAAGATTCTTTCTACGAATCTTTGAAGCAAAAAGGCATGGAAAACTATGATAAAGCTATTGAGTCATTAGAAAAATGCCAAGCACTTCAAACAGATAATGCGGTAGTTTATTTTGAACTTGGTAAGAATTATTTAGCACTTAAAAAGTATAAAGAGGCCTTTGATAATTTTGAAAAAACAACCAAAATAGATCCTAATAACCGCTGGGCTTGGGCCGGAATGTATGATGTGTGTTACGAAACGCACGATTACAATCGCGCCATTGCTATAGTTCAAAAACTTGTAGAATTTAAAGCAGATTACAAAGAAGATTTGGTTTCGTTATACATGAATACCCAACAATTTGACAAAGCGTTAGACTTAATTAACGAATTGAATGCAACCGTTGGTAAGTCGGATAAAAGAGAATTATACAAAGCTCAAATTCTTCAAGATGTCAAATACCAAGGATCGGAAAAGGCGAATCTGATTGATAAAATAAAGCAAAACCCAAAAGACGAAACCAATTATATCGCTTTAATTTATTTGTATTCACAGAGCAATCAAGAAGAAAAAGCATTGGAAGTAGCCAAACAATTAGAAAAAGAAATCCCAACATCGGATTGGGCACAAGTGAGTTTGTTTAAATTTCATTTGAATAATAATGATGGCGAAAAAGCGGCAAAAGCCATGAACATTGTTTTTGCAAGTGATAAAATTGATAAAAAAATTAAGCACCGCATGCTGAATGAGTTCTTGATTTTCACCAAAAATAATCCGCAATATGAAAAAGATTTAGATACCGCTATTGGTTATTTTAGTGATGATAAAGAAGTGAAAGTAGCTAAAGAAATTGCAAAATTCTATCAAGCCAAAAAAGATTGGACGCATGCTATTAAGTATTATGAAATGCACTTGAAGACCACTAATGACGACATGGAAGCCATTTTGTTATTGATGCAAGCGTATACTGAAAATCTACAATTTGATAAATTAGCCAAAGCATCTGAAGAAGAAATGCAGTTGTTTCCAACGCAGCCACAATTGTATTACTATAACGGTTTGGCCAATAACCAACTTAAGAATTTCAAAAAAGCGAAAGATGTACTCGAATCTGGAATCGATTTTATCATTGATGATGCGGTTTTAGAAATCAATTTTAACCTTCAACTGGGAGAAGCATATAATGGTTTGGGCGATATGAAAAAGAAAGATCTGTATTTTTCTAAAGCCAACGCATTATTAGAAAAACAAAAAAAATAACATTCAAATTCCTTTTTTAGGATTCTTATATGAAAAAACAGTTAGCCTTTTTACTAGTAATGGTATTAGTTTCTTGTAAATCGAAAGCGATTTTAGCAGACAGCACCGTCAATGCCAGCAATACCATTTCGGCAGAAAAAATAATTGAGGGCCATTACAACAATAAAATGGAGTTCTCTACAGTAAACATAAAAGCAGGTGCGCGATACGAAGACGAAAAAAACACGCAAAATGTTTCAGCTGAAATCAGAATAAAAAAAGATGAAAAAATCATGGTCATTATCCGTGTTTTGGGAATTACCATGGCCAAAGGATTGATTACGCCAACTTCAGTTCAGTATTATGAAAAAATTGGTAACAAATATTTTGAAGGTGATTATGCTGGATTGAGTCAATGGTTGGGAACCGATTTGGATTTTCATAAAGTTCAAAACATGTTTCTTGGAAAAGCATTTGACGATTTGCATAAAGGAAAATTTGCCGTTTCTGTCATGGAAAAAATGTATAAATTGCAATCTAAAAATGAAGGAAATGACGACAAATCCTATTTTTTTGAAAGTGATAATTTCTTAATGAAACGACAAGAAATTAATCAACCTTCGTTAGATAGAACCTTGCAGGTGGCTTATCCAGAGTATAAAAGATACGATGAAAAGATTTTACCGTTATCTTTGACCATCGATGCGCGTCAAAATGAGAATAAAACCAACATCAACATCGAATACAAAAACATTATATTCAACGAAGATCTTTCTTTTCCTTACAGCGTTCCAGAAGGTTACGAAAGAATTTACATCGATCAGAAATAAGATTATGCAAAAAAGATTAATTACCTTACTTTTTATTTTTTTGACTTCATTGGCTTGGAGCCAACAAACGCAGGAAGAATTAGAGCAAAAGAAAGCTAAAATTCAGGAAGAAATTCGTGAAAAAGAGCGCATGCTTCAAGAGGTGAGAAGTAAAGAAAAGTCGGTTGTACAATTACTATCAATTCAAAAAGAAAAAATTGGTTTGAAAGTAAAATTAATCAATACAACGGCCAAACAAACAAAACTGCTGAGTGATGACATTTACATCAATCAATTGCAAATTAATAAACTCAAAAGAGATTTGGTCATCCTCAAAGAAGACTACGCTCAAATGATTATAAAGTCATATAAGAGCCGTTCTCAACAAAGTAGAGCAATGTTCTTGCTTTCGTCAGAAAGTTTCTCACAAGCCTACAAAAGGCTGCAATACATGAAGCAGTATTCGAGCTATCGAAAAATGCAAGGTGAAGAAATTAAAGATAAAACGACAAAATTAGCCGAGCATATTGCCACATTAGGCGGTCAAAAAACAGAAAAAGTTAAACTCCTCGCTGAACAAGAAAAACAACGTGCCGATTTAGAAAAAGAAAAAAAGGAGCAAGAAGTTATAGCCAATAGTTTAAAGAAAGATAAAAAGCAAATTGCTGCTGAAATCAAGAAAAAGCAACAGGAATCTAAGAAAATTGATGCTCAAATTCAGAAGATGATTCGTGAGGCCATTGCTGAAGCGAATAGAAAAACAGCAGCAGCCAAAGCCAAAGCCAATCCGAAAACAACGACTGCCGCAGAAACTAAGAAAATTGAAGAGTCAACTAAAATTGTATTAACGCCAGAAGGGCAAATCATTTCCAATAACTTTAAAGCCAATAAAGGAAGATTGCCTTGGCCAGTAGAAAAAGGTGCTATCACTTCGGGTTATGGAGATCAACCGCATCCAGTGTATAAATCGGTGATGGTACACAATAATGGAATTGATATTACAACCGAGTCAGGCGCTTCTGCTCGAGCGGTTTTTGGTGGTGAAGTAACGCAAATACAAAAAATTTCACCTTTAAAAATTGCAGTAATTGTTAAGCACGGAGACTTTTTTACCGTGTATCAAAATCTAAGTTCGGTAAGTGTTACTGTTGGAGATAAAGTAGCTGCCAAACAAAGCTTAGGAAAAATCAGAACCGATGCAGAAGGCAAAACAGTTTTAAGGTTTATGATTTCTCAAAACGTTACTTACACCAATCCATCACAATGGATAAGTAGATAATAAAGAAGTCCGCGAGTAGCGGACTTCTTTATTATACAAACAATGCTTTTAACTCGGTAGCTTCATGCGGATTCATTTTTCCAGCAAGCACTAAACTCAATTGTTTTCTTCGTAAAGCAGCATCAAAGCGCAATTTTTCTTCTTCTGTTTCGGGTTCTAATAACGGCACAGCAACCGGATTGCCTGTTTCGTCAACGGCAACAAACGTGTAAATGGCTTCGTTGGCTTTGGTTTTATTACCCGATTCTCTATCTTCAATCCAAACGTCAAGATATATTTCCATAGACGAGGTAAAGGCACGTGAAACTTTAGCTTCAATAGTTACCACACTTCCTAAGGGAATAGATCGGTTGAAAGCGACATGATTTACAGAAGCCGTAACTACAATTCTTCTAGAATGTCTTCGGGCTGCAATGCTAGCTGCTCGGTCCATTCGGGCTAATAGTTCGCCTCCAAAAAGATTGTTTAAAGGATTGGTTTCACTAGGCAAAACCAAATCAGTAAGTATGGTTAATGAATCGATGGGATGTTTCGGAGTCATAGTTTTTTTTGCAAAGGTATTTATTTGTCCGTTTAAAACAGAATCAACAACAACTAAAAAACAAAAAATCCCGAAATAATCGGGACTTTCTTATAGTTCTTCAATCAACACCCAAGCTTCTGGATTGTGTGATTTTTTGATGCGTTCCATTTCGGTTTGAGCTTCAGAGTAGGAAGCAAAACTACCGTAAATTACAGGATATAATCCGTGTTTGTTTTGACGTATTTTTTGAGCATGATACCCCAATTTGATCAATTCATCATACATTTTTGTAGCGTTTTCTTCTTGTAAAAAAGCACCAGCTACAACATGATACGGCATTTTTCCTTCAGAAACAGTAAGTGTTACAGCAGGCAGTGGATTGGAAATAAAGAACGTTGCTTCTTGTATTTTTTGTTCCACTTGTTTTTGAACTTTAGTTTGAACCGCTATCGTTTCTTGTTGAATTTGTTTCTGATAATATTGATTTCCAAAGAAACCGCCAGCACCCAGTAATCCAGCACCTAAAACAAAAATGGCGGCGTATTTCAAGAAATTGTTAGAACTTCTTTTTTCTGGAGTAAAAGCAATGGGCACTTTTTCTTCAAGAGTTTCTATCTCTTGTTTGTATTCTTCACGTTTTACATTAGGCGAAGCAAAAGTAGATAATCCAAAAGAAGTCGTTAAATAGTTAATCTGATCAGCTGGAATAAAAACCAGACTTTTTTCGGCGTTTAAAGTCAATTCACCGATGTTTTTAAGTGAAATCGAACCGTATTCTTGAAGTTTATTTTTCCATGCATTGACTTCATTTTGAATAACGGTAACCGCAATTTCATAAGACATTTTTTCTGCCTGAGCAATATGATTAGCTAATAACCCATCGTTGTTTTTCAAATACGAATTAAACGACACCAATTTTTTAGGTGGGTAAAACGAATGGGAACCTTCATGCAATTGTGCCGATTGGATTTCGGTTAAAAAAGCTCCAAATCCAGGCACAGTGACACATTGGTAACGGTAAAGTAATTGCGAAATGTATTGGTCAATCTTCATAATGACAAATTTAATTATTTAATGGGGAATGCAAAATTTTATCAACAAACTTTGTTAACAATTTTGATAGTGCTTACTTTTGGAGTTCTATTTATACACCATTCCGATTTAATTATATGAACGACACCGAATTACTCCACTTATTGGCCTTGCAAAAAATTGAAGGCGTTGGCGATATTATAGCCAAAAAATTAATCAATCACTGCGGAAGTCCCGAAAAAATCTTCAAAACCAAGGCATCAATCTTGTCTTCAATCGACGGAATCGGACAGGTTTTAACTAAAAAATTAAAAGATAAATCGGTTTTTAATTTGGCAGAAGTTGAACTTAAATTTATTCAAGAAAACAGCCTTGATTGTCTTTTTTACCAAGATGAAAATTATCCCGATCGATTGAAACATTGCATCGACGGACCAGTTTTATTGTTCGGCTCAGGGAATATCAATTTAAACAATCGCAAAATAATTAGCATTGTTGGAACGCGAGAAATTACATCGTATGGCACTGAGTTTTGCAAAAAGCTTATAGAAGATTTGGCTCCGTTAAATCCAATTATTGTCAGCGGATTTGCTTATGGCGTTGATATTGTAGCACACAAAGCGGCTCTTGAACACAACTTGCAAACTATTGGCGTGGTGGCTCATGGGTTGAACCAAGTTTACCCCAAAGTTCATAAAAAATATGTGGCTAAAATAGAAGAACAGGGCGGATTTCTAACCGAATTTTGGAGTACATCGAACCCAGAAAAAGAGAATTTTGTAAAACGCAATCGGATTGTTGCCGGAATGAGTGAAGCTACCATTGTGATTGAAAGTGCCGAGAAAGGAGGGTCATTAATCACGGCCAATTTAGCCAACGATTACAATAGAGATGTTTTTGCCGTTCCCGGAAGAATATCCGATAAATACAGTCAAGGTTGTAATATTTTAATTAAAACCCAACGCGCTAATATGTTGACTTCGGCAGCTGATTTAATGTACATGCTCAACTGGGAACTAGAAACGCCAAATCGCAATCTTAATGCGGTACAAAAACAACTTTTTATTACGTTAGATGATGATGAGCAAAAAATTTATGATTACTTATTGGAACATGGAAAAGTAGAACTAGATATTTTGGCGTTAGACTGCGGATTTCCAGTTTTTAAAATGTCTTCTATGTTAATGAATATGGAATTAAAAGGGTTGATTCGTCCTTTACCAGGAAAGCAATTTGAGGCTATTTAGTCTTTTATTTTGAAATTAATTAGGAAAGAAAGATTAAAATTATATTTTTGTTTTTCACTTATACTCTTTTGGCAATGAACATTATTGAATTATATGAAAACGCAGGAATTTACAGAGAAAATATAACCGAATTTACTTTTGATGATACTGTAAAAGTTCAAAAGCAATTTGAAATTGAACGCACACACAATCCAAATTTAAGCTCAAGCCTTCAACAAGATTTGATCAAGGCTATGAATGAATTTCCAAAAGAGTTGTTGTTTATTTCTTCCAATCGAATACTGTATAATTTCTTTGCAAAAACCAACCATTCTCGCAATAGATTTAGTTCAGACCATAGTGTTTCTGTCACAAATGAGGCAGTAAAAAGTTTTATCTCAATGTTTTTAAGTGCAGATTTAGATGGTTTTTTTGAAGAAAAAATTGCCCAAAATAGATTTGACGATGTTGAAGATTTTCTAGCTGTAAAAGACTATTTGCCAGAAACGTCTTTGAATGCCTTGAGTCAATTTATTGATGATAAATTTGATGCTGTTTTAAATATAATTACCAATAATCCGAGTCAAGAAAGCACTTTAAGTTTCAATTTCATCAAACATCGAAGTTTCTACGATTTACTATCGCATTTTAGATCGTCTAAAAATGACGAACGCATTCGAACACTACTCAACACAATGACAAGTACTTTGGTTGATTTTAATATTAAAAGTGTTTTTTTAAATCAAATGATGATTGCTATGGGAAATTACAAGGCCGTTGACAATGATTTAGCCAGCACATTAAAATTCAATAAAGATCAAACGCTTGCAAACACTCAAAAAATAGGTTCTAGTAGCAGTTCGGCACTATCAACAGGCGGAACCATTGTATTGATAATTATTGTTATCAGAATAATTCTGTTAATGGTTAGATGCAATAGTTAATTTATTTTCAACATGAACATTATAGAATTATTAGACCAGCAATACCTCAATAAAACAACCGCTAGTGCATCAAATGACATAGATTTTGTTGCTGTTTTACATCAGTTAGAAGTAGAAAAAATCACCAATTCGATGGTTGATACAATCCTATTATCTCAATTGATAGAAGCCATAAAAAACTATAAAGAGGAACTTCAATTTGTTGTGAACAATAGAATTTTATTCAATTTTTTCACTAAAAAAGACTTACCAACTAACAGTTTTCCTGCCGATAATAATAGTGTTAGTGACGATAGAATTAAATTGTTTATAGGTGCTTATTTATATCAAGATTTGGATTTGTATTTAGATCAATGGATAAGTCAACATAATTTCGAAGAATTAAACCGATTTATACTTGTTCAGAAGTACTTTCCAGAAAACAGTAACGCTTTTTTATTGGAAAAAATATATGCTAAAATGGATTTTGCAATTGAAATATTATCAATTGCAAATACCGATTTATCTAAAGTTCAATTCGTTAAAAAAACATCTTTTTATGATTTTTTATCCCATTTTAGAAGTCCAGAATTAGATGAAAAAGTAGGGTTACTTTTGGATAAAGTCTTGAGTGTTTTTGCTGTCAATAGACAGTCGGAGTTTGCAGGAAGCACAATAGTTTCAATGTATAATTACAATCCAGTTGGAACTGAATTATTGGAGAAAATCAAAAGGAACCGAAATGTAGTATACGACGAAAGAACAAGTTCGGGTGGTCCAACCACTAAATATCCATGGAAAACCATTGTTATCGGATTAATAGTACTAGTGCGACTGGTGTTTTTTGTGATTAAAGTATCTTCAGATAATTCGAGAAACCGCTACGATACCTACGACAATCAAGAAAGTGTTGATACCTTAATAACAGAAGAACCGCCTAGAACATTAGATCCTTACTATGTTAACATGCAGCGAAAGATAGATAGTTTTCAAACTTTTTTAGTGGGTTATAACAAAGATGAAATTCAATATGCAAAGTTTAATGACACGATACAAACTGGTGATAACCCGTTTGAAAATGTGTATAAAAACTCCTCTTTACCAAGTAATGGAAACCCTGTTTTTTTTAAAAATAAAACCAAATATGATGTAATATTATTTGAAAATCCATTAGCATTTGACTCCATAAAAATGCCAGGAAGGGCTTATTTTATTAAATCTGGAAGTACCTATAAATTGGACGATGTTCCGTTACAGATGAAAAGGGTTTATAATTTTTATATTGGAAAGAAATTGGCATCATTCGTAACCAAAAGCAACCATATATTTGTTCGAAATCAGTCGGTTATGGAGCCACGATTTACCCAATTATTACCCGATAGTAAAGCTATTTTAAAACAAGATTATCATTTTGACAGTAATGTAGTCATTAAGGATAATAAAGGTAAAATAGAGATAACTTCAGATTAAAAAACAATGGCAGTTCATCAATTTTTAGTTAATGAACTGCCACTATTTATCAAGACAAATATTTTTGTGCTTTTTATAAGAAGCCTAATTTAACACGAACTCTTTTTAAAACTTCATTTGCAACGGCATGTGCTTTTGAAGCACCTTTTTCTAATAAAGCATCTACTTCGGAAAGGTTGTTTATGTAGTAATTATACTTTTCTCTTTCTGTTTTAAATCGTTCGCAAATGAGTTCAAATAAGGCTTGTTTGGCGTGACCGTAACCATAATTACCACCCAAGTAAAGCGCTCTCATTGCAGTAATTTGTTCCGCATTGGCAACCAATTTATAAATAGCAAATATTTTACACGTATCCGGATTTTTGGGTTCTTCCAATGGTGTGCTGTCACTTTCAATACTCATCACTTGTTTTCGAAGGGCTTTATCGTCAATAAAAATATTAATTAAGTTACCCCGAGATTTACTCATTTTTTGTCCGTCAGTGCCTGGAACATACATGGTTTCTTCTTGTACTTTTCCTTCCGGAATGACAAAAGTTTCGCCCATTTGATGGTTGAAACGTGAAGCTACATCACGCGTGATTTCTATGTGTTGCATTTGGTCTTTCCCAACAGGAACAAAATTGGCATCGTATAATAAAATATCGGCAGCCATAAGCATGGGATAGGTAAATAATCCAGCGTTTACATCTTCCAATCGATCGGATTTATCTTTAAAAGAGTGTGCCAATGTCAACCGTTGAAATGGGAAAAAGCAACTCAAATACCAAGATAATTCGGCAGTTTGAGGCACATCACTTTGGCGGTAAAACGTCACTTTATCAATATCTAAACCACAAGCTAACCAAGCCGCAGCAGTGCTGTAGGTATTAGCTTTTAAGGTTTCGCCATCTTTTATTTGCGTAATAGAATGCAAATCGGCAATAAACAAAAAGGATTGATTAGCCGGATTGTTAGATAATTCAATAGCTGGAATGATGGCTCCCAATAAGTTTCCTAAATGAGGTGTGCCGGTGCTTTGAACGCCTGTGAGTATTTTTGCCATGTGCTGATAAATTTTTCAGTATCTGATATTATTTATTGCAAAGTTAAACCTTTGTATTAAAAATTGCATACTATTCCTTATTTTTGACACTATGAGAATAGTAAAATGTCTTTTTTGGATTCTTTGGCGCGTTTGGTTTTATATTGTTATGGGAGCATTAATTGTGATAATGTTTCCGTTTTTGGTATTATCAATTCTAAGAGAAGAATGGTATCCTTATTTTTTTGTGATGGCTCGAATCTGGGCTAAAGGCATTTTGTTTTGTATGGGATTTAGCACTAAAATTGAGCGCGAACAAGAAATGGAAGTGGGTAAAAGCTACATGTTGGTTGCTAATCATACTTCCATGATTGATATTATGTTGATGTTGGCAATTGATAAAAACCCTTTTGTTTTCGTTGGGAAAAAAGAATTGGTTAACATTCCGTTATTCGGATTTTTTTACAAAAGAACGTGTATTTTAGTGGATAGAAATAGCCCGAAAAGTAGAGGTGAAGTATACAATAGAGCCCAAAAACGCCTTAGTCAAGGGATGAGTATTTGTATTTTTCCAGAAGGAGGTGTTCCCGATGAGTCTATTGTTTTGGATGAGTTTAAGGACGGTGCTTTTCGATTGGCGATTGAGCATCAAATTCCAATTGTACCCATGACGTTTGCCGATAATAAAAAACGTTTTTCCTATACATTTTTTAGCGGCAGTCCAGGTTTGTTAAGAGCGAAAGTCCATCCGTTTATAGAAACCAAAGGGAAAACATTAGACAACAGAAAGGAAATTAAAGAGCAAACCAGAACAATAATTTTAAAGCAATTACAAGAATTTAATCCATAAAAAAGAGCGCTTAACTAGGCGCTCTTTTTCGTTATTACTCGGAAGCAATAACATCACTTAACTAATTTTAAACTAACCTTATAATCTAACCTAAAAAGTAAAATTTATACCTGAATACACTCCAAACACATAAGGTTTAAAGTTTCCAGCATCGTTGTTAAATGTGTTGATTTGATATTTAAAAACAGGTTCGATACGTGCTTCGATACGTCTAAAAATATCATATTTAAACCCTAAACCTACATTTCCGCTAAAGTGAACGTTATTAAGATTATTGGCTTCACCAATTTTCAAATTCAATTCAGACGATTGAAGGTAAATCTCATTTCTGTTTAAAATCATCGTACTCATACCGCCAATAAAATCAATGCCTAATTTTTTGTCTAATACTTTATATGTTACTTCTAATGGCATTTCGATGTAGCCTAATTTTTGGTTCAAGCTTCCTTCCGATTTTTGAATCATTTTATTGAAAGCATTGTTAACGTTGCTCAGGTTTTCAATCATAATAGAAGAGCCAATTAAATTCGGATTTACATTAGCCAACTTTCCACTAACCGATTGCGTTTGATAATAAACAATGCCGTTGGTATTGTAATCTACATTCAAAATATTGACACCCGTTCTTACTTTTAATTTTTTGTTCAAAGCATAATTTACGCCAATGCCATAACTTTGATTGTTAGCTGCATAGCTTTTGTCATTGTTTTTCAAACCATCGTCTAAAGGCGATCCTTTTGAAATTGAACTAAAATAAATAGGCGCAACGTTTGATGAAACTTGCCACCTATTTAATTTTGGTTCAGTAATCGATTTGCTTTCTTTTTCGTTTAGCAATTCTTCCAGCGCATTTGGCTCAACAATAGCAATTTTTGTTGAATCAATTTTTTTATTTATAGTACCATCAGTTTTAACGGAAGAGTTTAAAACCGATTTATTGTTATCTATGGTATTGTTGGCAACACCATTGTTAGATTCTTTAGTTATAGTGACATTTTGTAACGATGTTTCTTCTTTTTTATCAGGAGATTTAATTACTAATGCATTGTTTATTTCAGATGGTACGGCAGTTTTATTCTTATTAGATTTTTTATGTTTTGAAGTGTGATAAGCTACTTTTTCTTCCGAATCATTAGACATTACGTTATCATTTTTCAAACCGTTTTGTCTATTTGATTTGTTAGTGATTGTATTATGTTCTGAATTTGCTACTCCAGTTCTGTTGTTATTGTTGTGGATTGTATTGGTTTTAGGTAACTTGTTTATAGTGGTTACACTTTCATCATTAGAAGGATTTACTGCTTTTTTATTAGTAATCGTTACGACCGCATCAGTAGTAGAGGTATTAGTAACCGTTGTGTTAGGCTTGTTTATTGTTTTAGAGATTGTATTGGTTTCAGAAGGTTTAATAACAGACGAACCATTGGATTTTGCGTCATTACTTTCTTGGTTAACAACACCATTTTCAACAGTTACAGACGGCTTAAAGCTATTGTTATAAACAAATAATCCGATAAGTAATGCCGCTGCAATACCCGATAACTTCCACCAAAATGGAATTATGCGTCTCTTTTTCTTTTCTTTTAATTCGATTTCGATATTTTCCCAAACGATTTCATTTGGACTTACTTCGAAATTTTCAAATTTTTCCTGAAAGAGTTTATTTATGTCTTTTCTTTCACTCATTTTATAGAAGGCATTTTGGCACTACCCGTGTTATTTTCTATTTTTTCTTTTAAAGTCATTTTGGCTCGTGCCAAATTTGATTTTGAGGTGCCTACAGTAATTCCGAGAGCATCTGCTATTTCTTGGTGCGAATAATTTTCAAACACATTTAAGTTGAAAACCAATCGGTACCTATCAGGCAGTTCTTGAATAATTTTCAGTAGAAACTCCATTGACACTTCATCATCTATTTCAACTTCAACTTCTTCGGCAACATCTTCATCAATTACACTCAAAAAACTTTTGTTTCGATATTGTTGCAATACGTGATTGACTACAACTCTTTTTATCCAACCATCAAAAGAACCTCTGAATTCAAATAAATGTATTTTTTCAAAAATTAATAAGAACGCATCTTGTAAATGATCTTGAGCTTCTGCATGACTGCGTGAATACTTTAAGCATACAGAGAACATCTTTGGCGAATACTGCCTGTATAGAAGTTCTTGTGCTTTAATATCATTTTTTTTACAACCATTTATGAGTTGTTCTAAAGTCAAACCGTTTCAATTAATGATTAACTATTGCATCGTATTGTAAATATTGATCTACTCCAGCATTATCTACTCCAGTCCAAAATTTAAAGTGGTAGGTTCCTAAAGCTGTAGGCTTAAACTTTAAAGGCACAGTGTAAGAAGTCTGGCTTGCAGGGCAACTCGAATTGTTTTGTTTTAAAGCGATGATGGCAACAGTTCTATCATTGTTTTCTCTAGTATAATAAAAATCAAAAAAGGTGTGACAAACCGTTGGTCGAATATAACTAACAGGAATTTCGGTTATGCTGTCTTTAGCATATTGTGTGGGCATGTCTACTAGAGAAACAGGAATTGTTTCCAGAGTTTGTTCGGGTTCTTGATAGCTAGCATCACAAGAAATGATTAAAAAGCTAACTGCTAAAATTAAAAAAATAGGTTTCATTGTATTATGGGTTTTATGATTAGATGCAAAAAGTTTCAAAAGGTTGCGTCAAAATATAAAAAAAATTATCCCGTTAAATTTTAACGGGATAATTGAATTTTTAAGCGTTGTTTTCTTTAATAAACGCTTTGATTTTTTGTTCCAGCTCGTCGGCTAATTCTGGATTGTCTTTGATCAATGCTTTTACGGCATCTCGACCTTGTCCTAATTTGGTTTCGCCATAACTAAACCATGAACCGGCTTTTTTCACGATTTCAAATTCAACAGCTAAATCTAAAATTTCTCCTGTTTTTGAAACGCCTTCACCATACATGATGTCGAATTCGGCTGTTTTAAATGGTGGTGCTACTTTGTTTTTTACCACTTTTACTTTTGTTCGGTTTCCGATTACGTTTTCACCATCTTTAATTTGTGATGAACGACGAATATCTAAACGAACCGAAGCATAAAATTTCAAAGCATTTCCTCCAGTAGTTGTCTCTGGATTTCCAAACATTACTCCAATTTTCTCTCTTAATTGGTTAATGAAGAAAACAGTACAATGGGTTTTGCTGATCGTTCCGGTTAATTTTCTTAAGGCTTGCGACATCAAACGAGCGTGTAATCCCATTTTAGAATCACCCATTTCGCCTTCAATTTCACTTTTCGGAGTTAAAGCTGCAACCGAGTCAATTACCACAATATCAATGGCGCCTGAACGAATTAAGTTTTCTGCAATTTCCAACGCTTGTTCTCCATTATCCGGTTGTGAGATAATTAGATTTTCAATGTCAACACCTAATTTCTCAGCATAATTTCTATCAAATGCATGTTCTGCATCAATAAAAGCAGCTATACCACCAGCTTTTTGTGCTTCGGCAATGGCGTGAAGGGTTAGGGTTGTTTTACCAGAAGATTCTGGTCCGTAAATCTCTATTATTCTTCCTTTTGGATATCCGTTTACTCCTAAAGCTAAATCTAAACCTAACGAACCAGAAGAAATAGTTTCTACTTCTTCAACGGCTTTATCTCCCATTTTCATTACGGTTCCCTTTCCGTAGGTTTTGTCTAATTTGTCAAGCGTAAGTTGTAACGCTTTTAATTTGGCATCTTTTTCTGAACTCATTTCACTAAATTTTAAAGGCTATTAAAGTGTAAAAATAAATATTTTTTTGATGTAAAAGAAGTTTATCAAAATGAGTTTTAAACAATTCTAACCAAAATATATTTCTTACTTTAGCCAACAATTTTTTAACAGTTATGGAAAAGCTGATTTCGTATCCAATTTCAATCATTTACTACCTTTGTTTTGGATTGACTTTGTGTATATTTCATCCCATTCAGTGGGTTTGTTTTAATGTTTTTGGATATCAGGCACATAAAAAAAGTGTTGATTATTTAAACTTCTTTTTAGTGCGCTGCACCAATATTCTTGGAACTACCTATACCTTTAAAAATAGAGACTTAATTCCTGAAAATGCCCCTATAATTTTTGTAGCAAATCATCAAAGTTTGTATGATATTGTTGGGATAATCTGGTATTTGCGAAAAGCACATGCCAAATTTGTAAGTAAAAAAGAGTTGGGAAAAGGAATTCCGAGTGTGTCATACAATTTAAGGCATGGTGGTTCCGTTCTTATAGATAGAAAAGATCCAAAACAAGCCATTCCACTGATAAAAGGTTTGTCCGAATACATTGAAAAAAACAATCGTTCGGCCGTAATTTTTCCAGAAGGAACCCGAAGTAAAAATGGAAAACCAAAGGAATTCGCACAAAGTGGATTGAAAATTCTATGCAAATATGCTCCTTCTGCCTATGTTGTGCCAATTACCATTAATAATTCGTGGAAAATGGTTAAATTTGGTGCCTTTCCAATGGGATTGGGAAATAAATTAGAATTTACCATTCATGAGCCTTTGGCGGTTAAAGATTTTTCGTTTGAAGAATTAATGGAAAAAACCGAACAGGCCGTCGTGAAAACAATTAAACAGTAATTAGATTATTAGACCCAAATCTAAAATCTTAAAAATAAAAAGTAATGTCTATAAAAAACATTCGTCTGGAAGTAATGCAATTTCTGGAAAATAAGGTGGACGATTTTGTTGACCAATTCTTAATTCCAGTTGAAAAAATTTGGCAACCCTCCGATTTTCTTCCTGATGCACAAAGTGAAACGTTCTTTGACGACGTAAAAGAATTGCAAGAAATTGCTAAAGATTTACCCTATGATTTTTGGGTGGCTATGGTAGGTGATACCATTACCGAAGAAGCGCTTCCCACTTATGAGTCGTGGCTTATGGAAGTTGAAGGCGTAGACAATGAAGGAAGAAATGGTTGGTCAAGATGGGTACGCCAATGGACTGGTGAAGAAAACCGCCATGGAGATTTATTGAATAAATACCTTTATTTATCGGGTCGCATTAACATGAGAGAAGTAGAAATTACTACGCAACATCTTATCAATGACGGATTTGATATTGGAACTGGAAAAGATCCGTATAAGAATTTTGTGTATACTAGTTTTCAAGAATTAGCTACCTATATTTCGCACAACAGAGTTTCACAAATTGCCAAACAATATGGCGATGTTAAGCTTTCTAAAGCGTGTAAAATGATTGCAGGCGACGAAATGAGACACCATCATGCGTATTCCGAATTTATCACACAAATATTCAAGGTAGATCCTTCCGAAATGATGTTGGCGTTTCAATACATGATGAAACAAAAAATTTCAATGCCAGCTCACTTTTTAAGAGAATCGGGAGAGAAAATAGGAACTGCTTTTGAACAATTTTCAAATTCGGCACAGAAATTAGGCGTTTACACGGCTAATGATTATGTAGAAATCATGCAAAAATTATTAGTAAAATGGGATATTGATAAAATTTCTGGTTTGACTGATGAAGCCGAAAAAGCACGAGATTATTTGATGAAATTACCAGGAAGAATGGCGAAAATATCAGAACGATTGGTCTTGCCAGAGGAAAATCACATTTTCAAATGGGTACAACCAGCCTTAGTTAAATAAATAGATAAAAGAATACAGAAAATAGATGTTGCCTTGAGTTTTTCAGGGCAACATTTTTAATATAAATAATGCAAAAGTGAGTTTAATAGGGAACACGATTTTATTTGTACAGCAAAAACTAGAAAATGCTGAAGCAGGCCATGATTGGTTTCACATAGAACGCGTGTATAAAAACGCGTTGTTAATTGCCGAAGGTGAAAATTGTGACGTGTTGATTGTAAAATTAGGCGCCTTACTGCATGATATTGCCGATAGTAAATTTCATGATGGTGACGAAACTGTTGGTCCTAAAGTGGCACGAACGTTTTTAGAATCTCAAAATGCTTCTGAAGAAACTATTGTTCACGTGGTGAATATTATTGAGAATATTTCGTTTAAAGGTGGAAATTTTGAAAAAAAATTCAATTCCAAAGAACTTGAAATTGTTCAAGATGCCGACCGATTGGATGCTATTGGAGCTATAGGTATTGCAAGAACGTTTAATTATGGAGGTTTTAAAAACAGACCGCTTTATAATCCCAATATTGCGCCTAATCTTCATATGACTAAAGAAGAATATAAAAATAATAATGCGCCTACTATCAATCATTTTTATGAGAAATTGCTGTTACTGAAAGATAAAATGAATACCCAAACTGGGAAGCGAATTGCTCAAAAGCGTCATGAATTTATGGAACTTTTTCTGTCGCAGTTTTATGCCGAATGGGATGGAGAACAATAAAAAAAACGCCTCAAATAGTATTATTTGAGGCGTTTTTAATTTATGCTTTTCGGTTTAAATTCTCGTTAAAACGGAGATGTATATTGTTCCAGAAGTAACAATTTTTACTTTTAAAGTTGTTGCGGTCAACTCTAATATTTCTGCATTCGTTGGAGATTCTCCAGGATAGTTCAGCGTTAAAGTAGTATTGTTTTTCACCCAAGTTCCAGTATCTACACTTTCCGTACAAGAAGAATTAAAATAATGATCTTTTAATACACCTCCAGTTAGAATTTCAGTAAAGTCTTTTGTGCATCCTGCAGAGTGTTGATAATCAGTCAAGACTTCTTGTCCGCTAACAATTCCTCCTTCTTTAGTAAATTGCCATTTTCCTTCTATTGTAGGAGCCGGAATTTCTTCAGAAACGTCTTTTTTACTACATCCAAAAATGCTTAAGGCAATTAACAGTAATGTGATTTTTTTCATTCTTTTAAATTTTGATTTTGTTTGAAATAATTATTTGCCAAAGATAGACTCTTTTTACTTTTTACAAAGTCACTTTTAAAAGTTGTTTTTTCTTTCCTTTTCGTCCAATAAAGTAGGTAGAGTTATTGTTAACGGCACCATCAGAAACCATAAACGGAACTTCACTGTCTTTATCGTCTAGAATTTCTTGGTAGTCAAAATCGCCATTAGGTTTAATTCTAATGATGTTTAAGTTGGAACGTTTCGCGCTTGTTTGTCCAAATTGAATGCGGTCATTACTCAACTTCTTAACTTTTTCACCCGTATTAATAAAGAAAAAAGTATCATCACCTTTTATAGTTGAGGTATATGAAATATACGAATCGTCTCCACTAGTTGATTGACGTTTGTTGATGTTTCTCGCCCAAATTAAATCGCCGCTTCTGTTTAGTTTGGCACTTACAATATCATTGTAATAATATGTAGTTCTGGTCGACATTCCGCCACCTGGCTGCATCATAGTAGTAGTAATCACATAAAATTCTTCGGCATTAAAAACAATATCGCCCGAAGCAGTTATCGAAATCCCTCTAAAGGATAGGTTACGCAGTTCTTTGTCTTTGTCTTTTCCGTATTTATCAATCATAAATTGTTCGGTAAACGGATTGAATTTTGATTTGTTAATCACTAATGTTTTCGGATCCATTTCAAAATAACTCAACCCTTTGTAACGCGAATCGTTTCGGTCAGAATAGAATCCAACACAAGCCACTCTATCGGTAAAAACGATTGTTTTTAGAGAACCAGAGAAATGTTCTTCCGTATCAAATACTTGGGTTGCTATTCCGTCTTTGTCAATTCGAGACAATTCGTATTGGTATTTTCCACCTTCTTTTTTCTTTTTCTTTTCCGTAGAATATACTTTTCCTAAAAGGTATAATGTGTTTCCGTCTTTAGAAACATCGATGTTTTCATATCGAAACTTCTTGTCTTTGATATCACGTTTAAATTCGTGAATGAATTTTTGATTTAGTTTGGCATCGTATAAATACAATTTGTGTGTTTCTTGATTTTTGTTGGAAATGTCAACAATGATAGAAAATGCCGATTTATCTTCGTTCACAATCATTTGAGCACCAGTGTCACTATCTGAATTTCCTCCAGAACCAAAAAAGGAAAACCCACCAACTTCTTCACTCGGCAAGGTAAAAAGCTCTTTTTTCGAAAAATTAAAGTCGTTTATACTTGCAGTATTTGAGTTACAAACAAAAGCTTTTCTGTCTTTTTCATACGTGAAATCGATGATATTAACTTTGTCTTCATTCACGATAATTCCCATAACACCACTGCGTTTAGAATCGTATTCGAATTCTTTTATCAGTTTCATTTCCGAATCGTAATGCTCAAAATAATACCCAAAAGCACTCGAAAAGGCGCCGCCTCTAAAGGAACGAACAATAATTAAACCACCATTTCCGTCTTCTTCAACCGACATAATAGTTGAATATTTGTATTCGTCTTTAAAGACATCACTCATTTTAATCTTAAATGGAATGTCCTGTGCTTGCAATGAAGCATGTGAAAGCAAAGCAATGGCTATGCTGAAAAAAAGTTTTTTCATGTAAAAAGGGTTAGAGGTTATGAGTATTGGTATGCGTATTAATTCCCTTTAAAATCGGGTTTTCTTTTTTCTAAAAATGCGGTGGTTCCTTCTTTAAAATCGCCAGTTCCAAAACATTTTCCAAATGATTTTATCTCGGTTTTATAGCCGTCAACACCATCTTTAAAATTAGCATTTACGGCTTTGATTGCTTGACCAATAGCTACAGGCGAGTTTTTCATGATGCGTTGCGCTAACGATTTGGTGAAATCTAAAAGCGCTGCTTGTGGTACCACATGATTTACCAATCCGGCTCTGTAGGCATCTTCTGCAGTAATCATTCCGGCTGTCATAATCATTTCCATAGCTCTGCCTTTCCCAATCAATTGTGGTAGGCGTTGCGTACCGCCATAACCCGGAATGACTCCAAGAGAAACTTCTGGTAATCCCATTTTAGCATTGTCTGAAGCTATTCTAAAATGGCATGCCATCGCCAGTTCCAATCCGCCGCCTAAAGCAAATCCATTAACGGCTGCTATTACTGGAGTTCTTAAGTTTTCGATGAAATCAAACAACAATTCTTGTCCTTGTTGCGCCAATTGCGCGCCTTCTTCCACTGAAAAATTTGCAAATTCAGAAATATCAGCTCCAGCTACAAAGGCTTTTTCACCTTCGCCAGTAACTATAATGACACGTATTTCAGGAGTATTGTCTAAATGTTCCAATCCGTTATGAAGCTCATTGATGGTAGCCACGTTTAACGCATTTAATTTAGATGGACGATTGATGGTGATTAGACCGATTCCGTTTTCGGTAGTAACGATTATGTTTTCGAAGTTCATGTTATTTGTTTTATAGTATTGGAAGTGAAACAATAAAAGTAGTTCCTGTTCCGTATTGCGTTTCAAATGTAATAGTTCCTTTGTAATTTTCAATAATGTTTTTGATAATTCCTAGACCAAGTCCCATACCGCTGGTTTTAGTAGTGAATTTTGGCTCAAATATGTGTTCAATATTTTCCAATTCAATCCCAATACCGTTGTCTTTTACCGTAATATTTACACTATTTTCTGTTCGTTTTACCGCTACAACAATTGATTTTAATTCTTGTTCTTCTGGAATCGCTTGAATGGCATTTTTTACCAAATTAGTAATGATTCGTATCAATTGAGTACGATCCATAATGGTAATAATCTCTTGTTCGTCATTTTCAAATTGGATGTATTCTTCATTAAAAATATCCAAAGAAAACTCAACTACTTCTACCACATTAAGTGTTTCATTTTGCTGTGCCGGCATCGAAGCAAAGTTAGAAAAGGCTGAGGCTACCGAACTCATAGTATCAATTTGCTGAATCAACGTTTTGGTATAATCGTTCAGTTTTTGTTTCAAATCGGGATCTTCGGGGTCAAATTTTCGTTGAAAACTTTGAACCGTCAAACGCATTGGTGTAAGCGGATTTTTGATCTCGTGTGCAACTTGCTTTGCCATTTCGCGCCAGGCTTGTTCGCGTTCCGATTGGGCGAGCATCGTAGCACTTTCTTCCAGCTTATCGACCATGGCATTGTAGGCTTTTATCAACGAATTGATTTCACGACTGTTGGCTTCAATTACGATTTTTTCGTTTTTTTGATCCAAACTCGTTTCGTTAATTTTATCCGAAATGGTTTTCAATGATTTAGTGATGTAACTCGATAGGAAATACGCCAACGCAAAAGCAATAATCAGCATAAAAAAGTACACCTGACTCAAGCGAACTAAGAAATCCTGAATTTCATTTTCGTAAAAACTGTCGTCTTCTACATAAGGTAAGTTTAAAATTCCCAAGGGTTTGAACTTATCGTCTTTAATTTGACTGTAGGAAGAACGAATTTTTACACCGTCAATATTTTTAATATCAACATATCTTTTTTCGATAGAAGATTGTACGAGTTTGATCACATATTTCGGAATGGGTGGCGAAATATTATCAACAGAAAAGGATGCTTTGGAAGATTTTAACAGATTTCCATTCAAGCTGTAGATGTTGATTTCTACATTGTGAATGTCTGAAAGTTCATGAATTTTATCTTTGAAAATATACGGAAGATTGCGCTCTGTTAAGGGATAAGTGGTGTTGGATAAAATATAATTGATGTGTTCTTTAACGGCATCTTCTTTTCGGTCAAGGCGTTCTTGGTGGTACCGTCGGGCTTCGTTTTTAAACTGAATTGCCGAAATAGACGCCATCAAAATAGACGCAATTAATATCAATACAATCATCGATAGGAAAATCCTAATTCGAAGGGAAAGCATTGACATTTTAATTCCGTTTAGCATTTACGACTTATTTTTCGTTCGGATTCTTTTGTAAAATTTGAATCCTAACATGATGATTATCGAAAACAAAAAGATTCCGATAACACCATAAATCCAGTGGATTTCATTTTTTAAAATTACTAAAAATACTACTGCAAAAAGAATAATTGTAGCACCTTCATTCCAAAGGCGCATAAAATTAGAAGAATAGTTGAATTGGTCGTTTTGCAATTGCTTGTAAATTTGATGGCATTTTAGATGGTACAAATACAAAAGAAAAACAAAACCCAACTTAACATGCATCCACGGCATTGGCAACCAGCCTTTACCTAAAGGTGTAAAAAACAACATCCAGAAGGCAAAAAAACTAGCCAAAATAGCACTTGGCCAGGTGATAATATACCAAAGTCGGTAGGTCATTATTTTGTATTGTTGTAACAGAATTTCACGTTCGGGCGATGGCTTTTCGTTGGCTTCAATTTGATAGACAAACAAACGAACGATGTAAAATAATCCGGCAAACCAAGTTACAACAAAGATTAAGTGTAGTGATTTTATGTAGTTGTAGAGTTCCATTATTGGTTTTTAATTTTTCCTTCTAAGAAATGTATTATTTTGTCAAAATTTTCTTGCCCAACTTCTTCTTTATTTAGAAAAAAGGTTGCAATTATGTTATCTCTTAATTCTAATATTAAGTTGTTTTCAATAATTCTATATTTTGTAAATGAACTCCAATTTATTTTCAATTCGTATTTAAAATCTGAATAATGAAATTGCTCATCGCTAAATTCGCAGACACAAGGCTTATCACTAGAGGAATATTCTAGAATGTGTTTCTCAATATTTATGAAATATCTTTTTTTTACTTTTTTGTAATTTTTAATCAGGAAAAAGTAAGCTATAAAAAAGCAAAATCCAAAAACTAAAAAAAGATAGCCTAAATTACTTTTGCCACATATAATTGCTATTCCTGATATGATATAAAAAATAGTAAAATATAAGGTTCTCTTGTATTTTGAGAGATTATCTTTCCAAACAAAATCAAAATATTTTTTTGAATATTCTCTGGTAATGGTTTCGTTAAAAGGAATTTCAAATCTCATACAACTTCTATTTTCTTTGAAAATCCTTTACCCAATTTGCTACCACACCACACCATTCGTCTTCATCATTCATACACGGAACCGCCATAAATGCTGAGCCACCATGATGTAAAAATTGTTCGTTAGCTTCCATCGCAATTTCTTCTAAAGTTTCTAAACAATCGGCAACAAAAGCTGGAGTTACCACGGCTAATTTCTTAATGCCTTGTTCGGGCATTTTGTTGATTTCAACATCGGTATACGGCGTTAACCATTTGTCACCTGCCAAACGAGATTGAAACGTTTGACTGTATTTTCCTTCGGGAATTCCTAATAATTTTACCACTTGTTTGGTGGTTTCATAACATTGATGACGGTAGCAAAATTCGTGTGCTGGCGAAGGTGTGTTACAGCACGAACCATCAATGGCACAGTGTGATTTGGTAACATCGGTTTTGCGAATGTGACGCTTCGGAATACCATGATAGGAAAACAATAAATGGTCGTAATCAAATCCTTCCAAATGTTTTTTCATCGAATTAGCTAAAGCCTGAATGTAATCGGGTTTGTTGTAAAACGCTGGTACATTGGTAAACGTCATTTCTGGAAAATACTTCTGACGCAACTCTTCAGCCAACACCACAATAGTTGTGGTAGAAGCCATAGCGTGTTGCGGATATAAAGGTAAAAGCATTACTTCGGTCACACCTTGATCTTTCAATTCTTGCAATCCTTTTTGAATGGTCATAGTGCCATATCGCATCGCTAAAGCCACAGGAATATCTACAAGCTTTTGCACTTTTTGGTGCATTTTTTTCGAAAGTACAATTAATGGCGAACCTTCACTAGTCCAAATTCGAGCATATGCCTCAGCCGATTTTTTTGGTCGTGTTTGTAAAATGATTCCTCGAACCAATAAGGCACGTAATAAAAACGGAACGTCAATGACGTATTTATCCATTAAAAATTCATCTAAATAGGGCTTTACATCTTTGGGTGTTGGACTTTCTGGCGAACCTAAATTTACTAATAATACTCCTTTCATTATGTGCGATTTTATTTTTTATAAATGTAATTAAACTTCTTTTTTTTAGTAATCGATTAACAATTTTTTATTGATTGTTTGATATACGAAATTAATAAGCTTAGGTATTAGGATTAATTGACATTAAATATTTTTTGGGTGTTGTGGCAAATTTCTTCTTGAAAGCGGCAATAAAATGACTTCCAGTGCTGTAGCCAATCTTCAAACCTACTTCATTTACATTATAAGAACCGCTGTCTAGTAATTGCCTTGCGTAGTCCATTTTGTAATCAAATAAAAATCCGTAAACGGTGTCGCCGTAAATTTGTTTGAATCCCATTTTTAGTTTTTTCAAACTCAAGCCTACTTGTTCTGAAAGTTCTTCCAATCCCGGTGGTTCGGCCATATTGTTGATAATGATTTCTTTGGCTTTTTTAATTTTTAATACGTTTTCCTCATCAATTAAAAACGGACATTGTTCGGCATCAGGATCTTCAGAACGGTTAAAAAACAAACTTAATAATTCATATCCTTTGCCTTTGTAATATAAATTTTTAATAGATGGATTCAGATTGTAATGAAATAATTGACTCAATACAATAGCCATAGACGGACTTATGTCGTTCTCTTTATAGTACTTTCGATCGATATTGTCGTCACTAAGAAAAGGAATATGGCTCGAATCATTTGAAAATAAACCATGAAACTTTTGAATAGTAATGATTACCGAAATGACCCATGAATGTGGAGCCAATTCTAAATTTAAGGGCAATTCTTTCTGCGGATTGTAAAACAAAAGTGATTTTTCTTCCTTTAAATCTAAGGCATAATTCCCTTCATTGAAGACAAATTTTGCCTTTCCTTTGATACCAAAGTGAAATTGAATCAAGCCTTGTGCAATGTGTCTTTTCACTTGAAAGCTTTCATTTTCATCATTTTGAAAACGAATTAGTGTAAAATCATTTTCAATAGTTATTACCTCTTGAGAACCCATAGCGATATTTTTTCGTATATAGTTTTGAAACAAGTCCAAATGTTATTTAGAATTAATCTACATAAGACGGTTTGAAAGTCTTGATTTCACTACAAATTTATAATAAATAACGCTAAAAAGGCAATTTTGGTTTTAAAAATCATTAAGCGATACAAAAAGTACTTATAGCGTTACTTTTATAAATAGGATAATAATATTTTTGTTGAACTTTAGGGAAGTAACTATGGAAAATTATAATATGTCAAAGCACCCAACTTTTTATGCACTTGGAATAAGTTATAAGAAAGCGGATGCTACGATGCGTGGAAAGTTTAGTTTGGATGCAAATGCGAAAGCTACGCTGCTTATCCAAGCTGAAGCCGAAGGAATTGAATCTTTAATCGTTACTTCTACGTGCAATAGAACAGAAATTTATGGTTTTGCACAACATCCCTATCAGTTAATTAAACTTTTGTGCGCCAACAGTAAGGGTACCGTTGAAGAGTTTCAGGAAGTAGCCTACATCTATAAAAATCAAGAGGCCATCAACCATATGTTTCGTGTTGGAACCGGTTTAGACAGTCAAATTCTTGGAGATTTTGAAATCATTAGCCAAATAAAAATCGCTTTTAATGAAAGTAAATCCAATGGCATGGTGAATTCTTTTTTAGAACGATTGGTAAACTCAGTAATTCAAGCCAGCAAAAAAATTAAAACAGAAACAGAAATTTCTTCGGGAGCTACTTCAGTTTCGTTTGCCTCTGTTCAGTATATTTTTAAAAATGTAGCCGATATTGCCAATAAAAATATTCTTCTTTTTGGCACTGGGAAAATCGGAAGAAATACTTGCGAGAACCTAGTTAAACATACCAAACACGATCAAATTACTTTAATCAACAGAACCAAAGATAAAGCTGAAAAATTAGCTCAAAAATTGAATGTTGTGGTTAAAGATTACTCCGATTTACAATTAGAATTACAAAAGGCAGACGTTGTAGTTGTGGCTACCGGTGCTCAAAACCCAACCATTGATAAGGCAATTTTAAATTTAAAGAAACCGTTGTTGATTTTAGATTTATCAATTCCAAAAAATGTTCACGAAAATGTACAAGACTTGGATGGCGTTACTTTAATTCATATTGATCATTTGTCACAAATGACCGACGAAACTTTAGAGAACAGAAAGCAATATATTCCTCAAGCAGAAGCAATTATTGAAGAAATAAAAGAAGAATTCATTGCTTGGACCAAAAACAGAAAATTTGCTCCAACGATTCATGCGCTAAAAGAGAAATTAAACTCGATTAAAGATGGCGAATTGAACTTCCAACGCAAAAAATTATCCAATTTTGACGAAGAACAAGCCGAATTAATCAGTAACCGTATCATTCAAAAAATAACCAATCATTTTGTCAACCACCTTAAAGATGGAGAATCTATGGATGAAGGTATTGAATGGATTGAAAAAGTGTTCCAGTTAGAACAAGAAAAGTCTTTTTTTAGTTAAAAGCTGTTTTCTTCTAAACAAAAACAATGGAAAAAACAATACGTATAGGAACTCGTGATAGTGAACTCGCACTTTGGCAGGCACACACCGTACAAAAACAATTAAATGATCTAGGGTATAAAACCGAAATTATAGCTGTAAAATCTCAAGGCGATATCATTCTTGACAAACCACTTTACGAACTCGGAATCACTGGAATTTTTACCAAAACATTAGACATCGCAATGATCAACGGACAAGTTGATATTGCCGTACATTCGATGAAAGACGTGCCTACCGCTTTACCTGTTGGAATTGTGCAAGCTGCTGTTCTAGAAAGAGCAAATATTTTAGATATTTTAGTTCATAAAGGCAACACCGATTTTCTTGAAACGGAAGCTACAATAGCCACTGGAAGTTTGCGTCGTCAAGCACAATGGTGGAACAAATATCCTCATCATAAAGTAGTTGATTTACGCGGAAATGTAAATACAAGAATGCAAAAACTAAGTGAAAACGATTGGAGTGGCGCCGTTTTTGCCGCGGCAGGATTAGAACGCATCAACTTAAAACCCGAAAATTTTATCGATTTAGATTGGATGATTCCAGCACCAGCTCAAGGTGCGATGGTAGTCGTTGCTATGGAAAATGATGATTATACGTTGGATGCTTTATCGCAATTAAATCATATTGAAACCGAGATTTGTACGTATATCGAAAGGCAATTTTTAAAAACATTAGAAGGCGGTTGTACAGCACCAATCGGAGCCATTGCATCCTATAATGAGAAAGAAGATACACTACACTTTAAAGGCGCTTTATTATCCATTGATGGAAAACAAAAATTAGAAATCGAGAAAGTAGTTGATATTGCTCAATGGAAAAAACTAGGTTTCAATGCTGCACAAGAAATTCTCAATAATGGAGGAACCGAATTGATGGCAGAAATAAAGAAACAATTAAAGAAATAATTTTCCACTAACCCTGTCAGAGTTTTGAACTCTGACAGGGTTAAAGCTAAAAAATGACAAAACCAATCAACATATTATCCACCAAAAAACTCTTGCCAAATCAAAAGCAAGAATTGTTAAACGCCAATTTTTCAGTTATTGAAGAAGATTTCATCCAAACTAAAACAAAAGATTTTGAACTTTCTAAAGTAAATGATAATCTAATTTTTACCAGTCAAAACGCCGTTCAAAGTGTGTTACAACATCCAAAATGTGATGAGTTAAAAAGTAAAAATGTGTTTTCTGTCGGCATGAAAACTAAAGATTTATTAACCGAAAACGGATTTAATGTTATTGCATACACAGGTTATGCCGCTGATTTGGCAGAAATTATTTCGTTAATTTACGGAAAAGAAAGTTACACTTTTTTCAGCGGAAATTTACGTCGTGATGTATTACCCAATACGCTCAATGAAAACGGAATCACTTTCAATGAAATTGAAGTGTATGAAACCAATATAACCTCGAAAAAAATCACAAATAAACTAGATGGAATACTTTTTTTTAGTCCGTCAGCCGTAGAAAGTTATTTGAAATTGAATTCGATAAAAGAAGAAATCTGCTTTTGTATTGGCGAAACCACCGCAGAAGCATTAGAAAACAAGAAAATTAAAAACATCATCATTGCAGACAAACCATCGGTTGAAAATGTGATTGAAAGCGCCATAAGCTATAGGCTTTAGGCCATAAGCAAAAAAAATGTAAACACAATTCGCTTAAAGCCTAAAGCTTAAAGCCTAAAGCAAAAATAATGATTAAAAACGACCTATTTTTAAGAGCATTAAATAACGAAACTGTAGAACGTCCACCAGTTTGGATGATGCGTCAAGCCGGAAGATATTTACCAGAATTTAGAGCTTTGCGCGACAAATACGATTTCTTCACACGTTGCGAAACTCCTGAATTAGCAGCAGAAATCACGGTTCAACCTATCAGAATTGTAAAACCCGATGCTGCTATTTTATTTTCAGATATTTTGGTGGTGCCACGCGCTATGGGAATTCACGTTGAATTGAAAGACAATTTGGGACCCATAATACCCAATCCAATTCGAACCATGGAACAAGTAAATCAAGTTTTTGTTCCAAACATTCAAGAAACTTTGGGTTATGTGATGGATGCTGTAAAATTAACTAAAGAAATGTTAAACGATGAGGTGCCACTTATTGGTTTTGCAGGTTCACCATGGACCATCTTTTGTTACGCAGTAGAAGGAAAAGGGTCGAAGAGTTTCGATACAGCCAAAGGATTTTGTTTCTCTAATCCAGTGGCAGCGCATACATTATTACAAAAAATTACCGATACAACCATTCTATATTTGAAAGAAAAAGTAAAAGCAGGTGTAAATGCGGTTCAAATTTTTGATTCTTGGGGCGGTATGTTATCGCCAGTAGACTATCAAGAATTTTCATGGAAATACATCAACCAAATCGTTGAAGCTTTAGCTGAAGACACCAAAGTTATCGTTTTCGGAAAAGGATGTTGGTTTGCTCTGAATGAAATGGCACAATCTAAAGCATCAGCATTGGGTGTAGATTGGACGTGTTCTGCCCGAAATGCTCGTTATTTAACCGGTGGAAAAATCACATTACAAGGAAATTTTGATCCAAGTCGTTTACTTTCTCCAATTCCAACCATCAAAAAAATGGTACACGAAATGATCAACGAATTCGGAAAAGACAATTATATCGTAAACTTGGGTCACGGAATTTTACCCAACATTCCAGTGGATCATGCCAAAGCTTTTATTGAAGCGGTTAAGGAATACAATCAGTAATGAAAGACAAATTTTATCAATATATATTAGGACTTCAAAACCAAATTACTTCTAAATTAGAAGAAGTGGATGGCGTTGCCAAATTTCGCGAAGACCTTTGGGATCGACCAGAAGGTGGAGGCGGAAGAACACGCGTTATCGAAAACGGAGCTGTTATTGAAAAAGGTGGTGTAAACATTTCAGCCGTGCACGGAAAATTACCCGATTCGATGCAAAAGTTGTTCAACGTGGGTGAAGCCGATTTTTTCGCCTGCGGATTGAGTTTGGTCATTCATCCTAAAAGTCCGATGGTGCCAACGGTTCATGCCAATTGGCGTTATTTCGAAATGTACGACGATAAAGGAAACGTAATCAATTCCTGGTTCGGTGGCGGACAGGATGTAACGCCTTACTATTTGTTTGAAGAAGATGCCATTCATTTTCATCAAACCTGTAAAACCGCATGTGATAAGCACAATCCAGAGTTTTATCCGAAATTTAAAAAACAATGCGATGCTTATTTTTGGAACGCACACAGAAATGAAGCTCGTGGTCTTGGCGGATTATTCTTTGATTATTGCAAGGAGACAAACGAAATGGAAATGGAAGATTGGTTCAGTTTTGTAACCGAAGTAGGAAATTCATTTTTAGAAGCCTACGTTCCAATTGTAGAAAAAAGAAAAGGATTACCATATACCGATGCACAGCGAACGTGGCAAGAAATTCGTCGTGGTCGTTATGTAGAATTCAATTTAGTACACGACAAAGGCACGTTATTCGGACTCAAAACCAACGGCCGAATTGAATCCATTTTAATGTCGTTGCCACCACACGTGCAATGGCATTACGATCATCATCCAGTTGCTGAAAGCGAAGAAGAAAGACTAATTCAAGTATTAGAAAAACCAAGAGAGTGGATCTAGATTTCAAAAAATCTAAAATCTAAAATCTAAAATCTAAAATAAGTATGTTCCCATTACAAAGAGGCAGAAGATTACGCGTTAACGAATCCATTCGTTCTTTAGTACGCGAAACCACATTAAGTCCAAGTGATTTTATGTTTCCGATGTTCATCGCAGAAGGCGAAAATTATAAGGTAGAAATTCCATCCATGGTTGGTATTTACCGCCGATCCATCGATTTAACCGTAGAAGAAGTTAAGGAACTTTTCGCACTCGGAATCCGCGCCGTAAACATCTACGTAAAAGTGGACGAAAGTTTAAAAGACAACACTGGAAAAGAAGCTTGGAATCCCAACGGATTGATGCAACGCGCCATCAAAGCCATCAAAGCCGCTTGTCCCGAAATGATTGTGATGCCCGATGTAGCATTAGATCCGTATTCTATTTACGGACACGACGGTATCATCGAAAACGGTGATATTGCCAATGATGCTACCAACGATGCTCTAGTAAAAATGGCCGTTTCTCATGCCCAAGCCGGAGCCGATTTTGTGGCACCAAGCGACATGATGGACGGACGTGTGTTGCGTTTGCGTCAAGGTTTAGATGCAGCAGGATTTTCAAATGTGGGCATTATGAGCTATTCAGCAAAATATGCATCAGCTTTTTACGGACCATTCCGTGACGCTTTAGATTCAGCGCCAAAAGAAGCCGATGTTGCCGTTCCAAAAGACAAAAAAACCTACCAAATGGATTACGCCAACCGCATTGAAGCCATCAAAGAAGCGCTTATGGATGTCGAAGAAGGTGCTGATATGGTGATGGTAAAACCAGGAATTGCTTATTTAGATATTGTTCGCGAAGTCAAAAATGCGGTGAATGTGCCAGTGACAGTTTTCCATGTTTCGGGCGAATATGCCATGATTAAAGCGGCTTCCGAAAGAGGTTGGCTCGACCACGACAAGATTATGATGGAACAATTGATGTGTATTAAAAGAGCCGGTGCGAGTTTAATTTCGACCTATTTTGCCAAAGAAGCGGCTATTATTTTGAATCGTTAGAAGCGAAAGGTTCGGGCAGTATCAGTAAACCATTTTCCCGCTTTCCACTCTACAAGGTGCCGTTTCAATCGGGGCTAAACAGTAAAGTTCTTGCTTTTTTGTTCCTGATAAAAATCATATTTTGGTTTCAAAAAGGAACCTACCTTTGGGTAAGTTTAATGACAACCAAAAATGAAAATAATTGTAAAAGCTTTTTTATTAGTTGCCTTTTTAGTCTTTACTAGTAGTTGCGGCGGTAAGAAAGAAGACGGAGCTTTTGATAAAACTGAATCCTCAGAAGACACTAAATTAGAGAATAAAGCATTTCCATTAGCCGAAAAAGGAGAGCAAATCTTTAATGGAAAAGGAACGTGTATTACCTGTCATAAAATAGATATCAAATTAGTAGGGCCAAGCCTTCATGATATAGCTAAAATTTACAAAGAACATAAAGCGAGTATTGCTACCTTTCTGAAAGGCGAAGAAAAACCCATTGTCGATTCTACTCAATTTGAGGTTATGAAAGCTAATTTTGTTCTAACCAAAACATTCACAGACGAAGAAAGACTATCATTAGAACATTATATTTTAAGCCAAAATAAATAATCAATTACAAACAAGACTAGAATGCCCGAACCTGCAAGATTTTAATTCCTTGCAGGTTTTTTTCTAGGTAAAAATTACTACTTTTAGTTCCGAAATAAATCAGCCATGGCACTAATAGTTTTCATCAATTCACCACTAGGAACCACAAAAATTGTTGGTGATGAAAACGGTATTTCTCAAATTTCAATTCTAGAGGAAGGAGTAATTTCAGCTACAATTCCAAACGAATTGAAAGCGGCAGTTACCCAACTCAACGAGTATTTTGCCGGAACAAGAACTCATTTCGATTTTAAAATAAGTCCAAAAGGGACTGAATTCCAACAAAAAGTTTGGCAAGAGTTAGGCAATATTCCTTTTGGCAAAACCATGTCTTACTTAGATTTATCTAAAAAATTAGGCGATGTAAAAGCCATTCGTGCTGTCGCATCTGCCAATGGTAAAAATCCACTTTGGATTGTAGTTCCGTGCCATCGTATTATCGGAACCGACGGTTCTTTAACGGGTTATGCAGGAGGATTGTGGCGTAAAAAATGGCTTTTAGAACACGAAAATCCAACCCATCAACAAAGTCTGTTTTAAAATAAATACTTTTTTCAATTCAACGAAAGCAATATTTATTTAATTTCGTAGAAGACTTATTTTTAATATAAACGCCATGATAGAAAAAATTAAATTAGACAACATCTTATTTCTTGACATTGAAACCGTACCTCAAGAAGAACATTTCCATTCGCTTGACGAAGAAATGAAACAACTTTGGGAACTCAAAACCCAATACCAACGCAAAGACGAATACACTCCTGAAGATTTTTACGACCGTGCTGGAATTTGGGCCGAATTCGGAAAAATTGTTTGCATTTCTGTAGGTTATTTTGTCACCAAAGGCGACATTCGCAATTTTAGAGTAACGTCTTTTTTTGGAGAAGAAAAGAAAATTTTGCTCGATTTTAATAATTTGTTGAACAATCATTTTAATGGAGCGCAACATCTTTTGTGTGGTCATAACGCCAAAGAATTCGATTTTCCATTCATCGCGCGACGCATGATTATTAATCAAGTTTCGATTCCAGGCAAACTCAATTTATTTGGTAAAAAGCCGTGGGAAATTGCGCATTTAGACACTTTAGAATTATGGAAATTTGGCGATTACAAACATTTCACCTCATTAAAATTACTGACTAAAATCCTTAACATTCCTTCTCCCAAAGGCGATATTGACGGCAGTCAAGTCGGTCATGTTTTCTATGTAGAAAAAGATATTGATCGCATTGTAACCTATTGCGAAAAAGATGTTATTGCAGTAGCACAAGTATTTCTTCGTTTTAGAAAAGAAGATTTATTGATTGACGATGAAATTATTCATGTGTAAAAAAATCAATTTCAAAAATCAACTTCAATTTCAAAAGTCGACTTGAAACTAAAAACTATGAATTCACAAAATCCATTTGAAGAGAAAATTTTTAATTTTGATGAAAGGTTAATTCGTTTTGCTGGAGAATGTATTTTCTTTACACGAAAATTAGACAAAAGCTACGAAAACGAATATTATAAAAATCAACTTATCCGTTCATCAGGAGGTTCTTCTTTAAACTTTGGCGAATCTCAAGGAACAACTAGTGATAAAGATTTGATATTCAAACTCACATTAGTTGTTAAAGAGCTAAAAGAATCTAGAAATTCCTTAAAAATATTAAATTATATAAATGAAGGTAGCCAAGATATTAGAACTCTTCTTCTAATTGAAGTTGAAGAATTAATAGCTATAGCTTCAAAAATGATAATTAATAAAAGTAATTCTTAATTTTAAATTTTGAAGTTGAAGTTGCTTTTTGAAATTGATTTTTGAATAAGTACATTTACAAAAAAACAAATCATGGTATTAAGTAGATTTTGGCTTACTAGCTTCAAAAATGATAATTAATAAAAGTAATTTTTAATTTTAAATTTTGAAGTTGAAGTTGATTTTTGAAATTGATTTTTGAATAAGTACATTTACAAAAAAACAAATCATGGTATTAAGTAGATTTTGGCTCACTATTTTTATTGCATCAATAGTATTTGTTGTGGTTAGTTTGTTTACCGGAAACAGCTACACCATCGATTTTATATTGAACGGAAAAAAAGACGATCCAATTTTAGTCTCCGAAAAATACCTTCAAGATGTACCGGTTTTTATCAAAGACAGTATTGAAAAAGCGCCAGATAAAACCATGATTGTCAACCGTGACACTACAAATATCGATTCCACATATGTTTTTTCAAACAAAACCATAAAAATTTATAGTGGTAAGCAAAAAAGTGATGGGTTATTGCCAACTTGCAAAAACACTTTGGTCGATTTAATACTTCCGTTAATAGCTTATTTAGCTTTTTTCTGTGGATTGATGGAACTTTTAATTATCTCAGGAGCTTCAGCAAAATTGGCTAAACTCTTGAGTCCGGTATTTGTAAAAGTGTTTCCGAGTGTTCCAAAAAATCATCCATCCATTTCCTACATGACGTTGAATTTCGCAGCCAATTTCTTGGGATTGGATTCGGCTGCAACACCCTTTGGTTTAAAAGCCATGGAAAGTTTGCAAGAATTAAACCCCGAAAAAGAAAAGGCGAGTGATGCTCAAATTATGTTTTTGTGTTTGCACGCTTCGGGTCTCACTTTAATAGCAACGTCTATTATTGGTTACCGTGCTGCCGCCAACGCTAGTAATCCTGCCGACGTAATGTTACCGTGTATTATTACCTCTTTTATTGGTACTATTGCTGCTTTTCTTATTGTCGGAATTAAACAGAAAATTAATTTTAAAAGTGCTTCTTTGGTGGTGGTTTTAATGACGTTAATTGCTGCCATTGTGGGTTTGTTGATGTATGTCAATCATCTGGATTTAATAGGAAAAAACTATTTCACATCCAATCTTTCCGGATTGATATTGGTGGGAATTATTGTTTTTACTTTGTTGTTCTCTTTTTTAAAAGAAAAGAAATTTACCGATGCTAAAACTACGGTTTTTGAAGCTTTTGTGTCGGGCGCCAATAATGGTGTCAAAACTGGAGTTACCATTTTTCCTTATGTTTTGGGAATGTTAGTGGCGATTTCTTTATTCCGAAACAGTGGTTTGTTTGAAATTCTTAGTAACTGGATTGCTTTTGGTTTTTCCAATATGGGAGTGAGTAAAGAAATTACGGATGCCCTTCCTGTAGCAATGCTCAGACCTTTTAGTTCTGCAGGTTCGCGAGGATTTTTGATTGATTCTATGAATACGTTTGGTGCCGATTCTATGACTGGTAGATTGAGTAGTATTTTTCAATGTAGCGCTGAAAGCACTTTTTATGTTATAGCAGTGTACTTTGGATCGGTTAATATAAAAAATACCCGCTACGCTTTAGGAACCATGCTTTTGGTTGATTTGATTTGTGTGATTACAGCGATATTTGTGGCAAGTTGGTTTTTTTAGGATTATAAGAAAATTAAACTTTTATCGTTTTCTAAAATGAAAAAACCACTATTCGTTATAGTTTTTATTCTTCTCGTTTCTTGTAAAAAAGAAACAAAAAATCCATATGTAGGTAATTGGTATTTTGATAAAGTCGTGAATTACGACTCCACGAAAACTCATTTGCCAAAGCAAATTCTTGAAATAGAATATGGGCCTTATTACAATTTCAACATAATAAATGATAGTGTTTTTGATAGAAAATTAGGATTTTATTTTTCTGTAGATGATATGCATATTTCTATTCCAGTGAATGGACATACAGTAGTTGTTTCAAATTACTTAGGAACAAAAACTAAATGTAGATTGAATAAATCAAGCATTTTATTTTTAAATAAAGGTCTTAAAAAATGGGATACCATTAGAGTAAAAAAAGTTGTTGGAGATACGATGATTGTATCTGGATATGAAAATGCGTTGTATAAACTAATTAGAAAACGTACGAATTATTATAATTCAAATGATTATGATGCAATAACTGTTGAAAGAAGCCCTTGTTACGGAAGTTGCCCTTTCAATTCAATTTATATAGATAGAAAAGGGAGTTTTTATTTTAAAGGTTATGATTATAACGAACAAAATGAAAATTTTCAAACCAAATTGAGTAAAGAAAAAGTAAAATATTACTTTGAGATGTTTGATGAAATACCAATTGTTAAACTAAAAGATCATTATTCTTTACCTGCTTCTGACAGTCAAACTAATACAGTTTCCTTTTTCAAAAATGGAAAAATCATAAAAACAATTTCTTGTTATATAAAAAGTCCTATTGATTTGGAAAAAGCATATACAGGGTTAAGTTATGCTTACCAAAATGAAAATGTTGAAATAGATAATCAATTTTTATTTTCGGAAAAAGTAACCTTTTATTCTTTTAAATTTAACGAATTTGAACTTCGATTGAAAGGTTCGGAAAGCTTCTTTTTAGAAGTCGCCTTAAGAAATGGTAAACAAATAAAAACTGAAATAAATCCAAAGTATACTTTGGAATTTAATGATTGGAATAAAAGTTCTGATGTCAAAAATATTACAACAGACGGAAGGTATTATAAGATTTTAATGCGCGACAAATCAATAAAAATAATCGATATAGGTTATAACTTTATCGATGTTAATCCTATTATTACAAAGAATAGAAATTACTAAATTATCTACATCAATTTAGCAAATTATTAATTCTGCATTCTCTCAACTTTCCGTAACTTTACATTTCAAAAATATTTCATAATGGACTTTATATATCAAGACCCGTATCCGATATTAAAAGACGATACACAATACAAAAAATTATCTTCCGATTACGTAAAAGTGGAGCAATTTGGCGATAGAGAAATTCTAACTGTTGATCCAAAAGGCTTAGAGTTATTGGCACAAGAAGCCATGAATGATGTCTCTTTTATGTTGCGAACCGCACATTTACAAAAACTACAAAACATTTTAAACGACCCAGAAGCAACCGACAACGATCGATTTGTAGCGTACAATTTATTACAGAATGCTTCTGTAGCCGTTGAAGGTCAGTTGCCATCGTGTCAAGATACAGGAACCGCAATTGTGATGGCTAAAAAAGGAGAAAGTGTTTATACTGGTGTTGATGATGCCGAATGGTTATCCAAAGGAATTTTCAATACATTTCAAAATAAGAATCTTCGCTATTCGCAAATTGTACCGATTTCGATGTTTGAAGAGAAAAATTCAGGTTCCAATCTTCCGGCTCAAATTGATATTTATGCTAAAAAAGGCGCTTCTTACGAGTTTTTGTTTCTAACAAAAGGTGGCGGTTCTGCCAATAAAACGTTCTTGTATCAAAAAACAAAATCGTTGTTGAACGAAAAATCAATGGAAGAATTTGTTCGCGAAAAAATAAAAGATTTAGGAACTTCTGCTTGTCCACCTTACCATTTAGCCTTGGTAATTGGAGGAACTTCTGCTGAAGCCAATTTAGCAGCCGTTAAAAAAGCATCGGCAGGCTATTTTGACCATCTACCCACTTCTGGAAATATGGCGGGTCAAGCTTTTCGTGATTTGGAATGGGAACAAAAAGTATTGCAATATTGTCAAGAAAGTGCTATCGGTGCTCAGTTTGGCGGTAAATATTTTGCCCATGATGTTCGTGTAATTCGTTTGCCACGTCACGCTGCTTCTTGTCCAGTTGGATTGGGAGTTTCCTGTTCAGCCGATAGAAATATCAAAGGGAAAATTACTAAAGATGGTATTTTTTTAGAGCAGTTGGAGGTCAATCCACAACAATTTTTACCAGCCGTTCCACCGCATTTAGAAGCTGCAGTAGAAGTAGATTTGAACCGTCCGATGAAAGACATTTTAGCAGAATTATCTAAATATCCAATTAAAACACGATTGAAATTAAACGGGACATTGATTGTAGCTCGAGATATTGCTCATGCTAAAATCAAAGAATTATTGGATGCAGGAAAACCAATGCCAGAGTATTTTAAAAATCATCCAGTATATTATGCTGGACCGGCAAAAACGCCAGATGGAATGCCATCAGGAAGTTTCGGACCCACTACTGCTGGGCGAATGGACGTGTATGTTGAAGAATTCCAAAAAGCTGGCGGAAGTATGATTATGTTGGCTAAAGGAAACCGAACCAAAGAAGTAATGGAAGCTTGTAAAACGTATGGCGGTTTCTATTTGGGTTCGATTGGTGGACCCGCAGCCATTTTAGCACAAGACAATATTCTAAAAGTGGAAGTGGTTGATTTTGAAGAGCTCGGAATGGAAGCGGTACGTAAAATAACCGTTAAAGATTTTCCGGCGTTCATTATTACCGATGATAAAGGCAACGATTTTTTTGCTAATTTATAATGGTAACGATGCTTTTTAAAGAAACATTTTCAGAATTTTATGCCAAAGTTAAGACCAGTTTAGAAGATGGAACTTTTGCCAAGTTAACGCTTGCAAAAACTATTGGAAATACAGAATTGATGAACATTTACGTGCGTCCAATTTTTGATGAAAATGTGTTGCATTTGGAATTGAAATTTAAGTTTCAAAAGGAAGAAATTATTGAAATTCACACCATAGATGTAGCTTTTGAACGATTGTTAACATTCATTAACAATCCATTTTTGTCAGCAATTTTGTTTACTACCGAATTTGATTTAACGTATAAATTAAATAAAAAACGAGCGGTGAGTATGATAGAGCAATTTCCAAGTTTCACCCACGCATCACCAGTGATTATTGACTATTTAGAATCTAAAAAATAGTTTAACTTTTATAGAAATAAAAATGCCTCGCTAATTAAGTGAGGCATTTTTTATTTGATGTTTGTAGAGTTATATTTTATTTAAATAACATAGGGACAAATTCGGCTAAATATACACGCCAATTGGACCACGTATGTCCGCCATTGGTTTCTTTATAGGTATATTTAAGATTTACAGTGTCTAAATCACTTCGAAACTCGACACATTTTTTATACAAGAAATCGTCTTTTCCGATGCCAATCCAATACAATTTAAAGCCATTGTCTTTTTGAACTTTAAGTTTCTGATTCATGTTTTGATAAAAATCAACGGTGCTGTTTTTGTCTTGCAACATGGCTGAAGAAAATACACCGATGTAATCAAAAGTATTCGGAAAATTAGCAGAAATAACGATGGTGTGCATGCCACCCATGGACAATCCAGCGATGGCTCTCGATGCTTTTTCCTTTTTAACTCGATATTCCGATTCTACAAAAGAAATGACATCGCCAAATGCTTTTTCAGTCATTCCTGAAAACATTTCGGGACGAATAAAAATGGGTTTTACAAAACCTTCGCTAGATTCGCCAGGCGCTGCCGTTTGTCCAGCGTTTCCGTTTGTCATTACAACCAACATGGGTTTGGCTTTGCCTTGTGCTATTAAATTGTCTAAAATTTGTGCGGTTCTTCCCAGTTCCATCCATGCTTCTTCGTCACCACCAGCACCGTGCATTAAATACAAAACCGGATATTTATCCTTACTTTTTTCGTAACCTGGAGGTGTATAAACCGTTAAACGTTTTGTTTTTTGTAATGTAGGCGATTCATACCAACGTTTGGCAACAGTTCCGTGTGGTACATCGGTTACTTTATACAAATTGGCTATTCCGCCATCAACTAAAAAGATGTTGACGATGGTAGCAACGTCTCTGGTAACAAATGCATTGTTTGGGTCAAGGGCTTTGACACCATCAACGTTAAAACTGTAACTGTATAATTCGGGTGCTAAGGGTTTAGTAGTAAACGTCCAAACGCCGTCTTCATTTTTGGTTAAAGTGCCTCCTTCAGGAACACAATCTCCTTGAATGGTTACGATTTTAGCATCTTTAGCTTCCAATCGGAAGGTGACACTTTTATCAGCATTGATTTCAGGTGAAATAACTTCTTTCTTTTTGCCAAAATCAACATGTTCTTGAGCATATATTCCGATGCTTAGCAACATAAATACCAATAGAATACAGCTTTTTTTCATGGAAATTATTTTAATTAATTTGCATTTCAGGAATGTTTCCTTCAATGATTAAATCAGCTTCTGTTGACGCAATAATGTGTTCTACAGAAACGCCAGGTGCGCGTTCTAGTAATTTGAAACCGTTGGGAGTAATTTCTAAAACGGCCAATTCGGTTACTACTTTTTTTACGCAACCCACGCCAGTTAAGGGTAAGCTGCATTTTTTTAGAATTTTGCTTTCTCCAGCTTTATTAACGTGCATCATGGCTACGATGATGTTTTCGGCAGAGGCCACTAAATCCATAGCGCCGCCCATACCTTTTACCATTTTTCCTGGGATTTTCCAGTTGGCGATGTCGCCGTTTTCAGAAACTTCCATGGCACCAAGAATGGTTAAATCTACATGCTGTCCACGAATCATTCCGAAACTGAAAGCAGAATCGAAAAAACTTGCTCCAGGTAAGGTGGTGATGGTTTGCTTACCAGCATTGATTAAATCGGCATCTTCTTCACCTTCAAACGGAAATGGTCCCATTCCGAGTACACCGTTTTCACTTTGAAATTCTACAGAAATATCCGTGCGAACATAATTCGCAACTAAGGTTGGAATCCCAATTCCTAAGTTTACATAATAGCCGTCTTTTACTTCTTTAGCTATTCTTTTTGCGATATCGTTTTTGTCTAATGCCATTTTAATTTGATGATTTGAAAATTTGATGATTTGAAAATAAGAAATAAATCCTCAAATTATTTTTGTCTAACGGTTCGTTGCTCAATTCTTTTCTCAAATTTCTCACCTTGAAAAATACGTTGGATTAAAATTCCAGGAATGTGAATTTCGTTCGGATTTAAGCTTCCAGCTGGAAGTAATTCTTCTACTTCGGCGATGGTTATTTTTCCAGCGCCACACATACACGGATTGAAATTACGAGCAGTTCCTTTAAAAATCAAGTTACCGGCTTCATCGCCTTTCCATGCTTTTACGATAGAAAAATCGGCTTTGAAAGCATGTTCCATCACGTGCATTTTTCCATTGAATTCGCGTGCTTCTTTTCCTTCAGCAACTTCAGTTCCGTAACCTGCTGGCGTGAAAAATGCTGGAATTCCGGCTTGCGCTGCACGACAACGTTCGGCTAAAGTTCCTTGTGGAATCAACTCTACGTCCAATTCGCCCGAAAGCATTTGGCGCTCAAATTCGGCGTTTTCACCCACATAAGAAGAAATCATTTTTTTGATTTGCTTTTGTTGCAATAACAAACCAAGACCAAAATCGTCTACACCAGCATTGTTAGAAATGCAGGTTAGGTTTTTGGTTTGTTTTTTTACTAATTCAGCAATAGAATTTTCGGGAATTCCACAAAGTCCGAAGCCACCCAACATAATGGTCATGTTGTCTTCAATGCCTTGAAGTGCTTCTTGAACGGAATTTACTTTTTTATTAATCATTGTAAGCGGTGCATTTTACGGTTTTCTATACCTTTAAATTGGTTCGGAACTTTTAGTGAGTTTAGCCCTGATAGTAGTGGAAATCCTTTCTTGTTTTTCTTTAAAACAAGAAAGATTGCAACGGATAGCAGGATTAGCTTCTCATTTAAATTCCGAATTGATCTAGATTTTGTTCTTCAATATCGGTCGAATCGTTGGCTACTTTTTTAGGAGGCGACCAGCAATCAACTTTGATGTTAAAATTATCGGGTCTTTGAAATTCATCTTTGGATATTTGCAAATCGGGATCTTCGTAGCATTTTTCCATAAAATAACCCCATATTGGTAGGGCAGCAGTTGCTCCTTGACCATACGTAATGCTTTTAAAGTGCGCCGAACGATCTTCACATCCTACCCAAATTCCGGTTACTAAATTAGGCACCATTCCGATAAACCAACCGTCTGATTGATTTTGCGACGTACCGGTTTTACCCGCAATTGGATTTTTAAACACATACGGATAGCCGGTCCAACGGTTGTCTCCGGCGCCACCACTTTCGGTTCTAAGACGTTCACCAGAACCACCTTCGGTAACGCCTTCTAATAATTTGATTACGGCAAAAGCCACATCTTTATTAAGAACATCATGTGATTCGGGAACAGGTTCGTATACCACCGCACCATTTTTATCTTCTATTCTAGAGATGAATTGCGGTTTGATGTATACTCCTTGATTCGCAAATGTACTGTAGGCAGCCACCATATCTTGCACGGTAATGTCTACGGCACCAAGTGCGATGGAGGGTTGAACTGGAATTTCAGACGTAACTCCTAATTTGTGTGTTAGGGCAACTACCGCTTCGGGTCCGGTTTTATCAATTAATTTAGCTGAAATGATGTTTACCGAATTGGCCAAGGCTCTTTTTAGTGTCATCATACCGCGGTATTTTTGGTCGGAATTTCTAGGTTCCCAATCTTCGGTAACGTGATGGCGGCCTTTGTGAATCATGAAAGGCGCATCTAACAAGGTATCGCAAGGCGACATTCCGAGTTGTTCTATTGCGGTTGCATAAACAAAAGGTTTGAAGGTAGATCCCACTTGACGGGCACCTTGACCTACGTGATCGTATTGGAAATATTTGTAATTGATTCCACCAACCCATGCTTTTACTTGTCCAGTTTGTGGTTCCATTGACATTAATCCGGCTTGTAGGAAATGTTTGTAATAGCGAATGGAATCGAGTGGTGTCATGATGGTATCGCGTTCGCCTTTCCAGGTAAATACGGTCATTTTCGTTTTTTTACTGAACGAAGCAATAATTTCTTCATCGGTTTTATCATCCGCTTTCAAGATTCTCCAACGTTCGGAGTTCTTCATGGCTTGCTTGATGATTTTATCGGTTTCTACATCAGTAATATTTACGAATGGAGCATTTTTGTTTTGCTTTTGTTGGATCCAGAATTCTTCTTGCAGATTTTTCATGTGAGCGAGTACCGCTTCCTCGGCATGTTCTTGAATTTTAGAATCAATAGTGGTATAGATTTTTAATCCGTCACCATAAATATTATATTCTTCACCATCGGGTTTTTTATTTTCTTTCACCCAATTTTTCATGTAATCACGAAGGTATTCTCTAAAATAAGTTGCAGTTCCATCAAGATGACTTTCGGGATGAAAGTTTAGGGCGATTGGTTTTTTCTCTAGGATTTTTTTAGCGGCTTCTTCTAAATGATGGTTTCGAACCAACTGACCAAGAACGATATTTCTTCTTTTTAAGGCTCTTTCTGGAAAACGGTTCGGGTTAAAATGAGAAGGATTGGTTAGCATTCCTACTAACAAGGCACTTTCTTCGACGTTTAAGTCACGAGGTTCTTTGTTAAAATATACTTTGGCAGCAGAGCGAATTCCGACCGCTCCGTTTACGAAATCAATTTGATTGAAATACAAAGCAATGATTTCGTTTTTGGTATATTGTCTTTCTAAACGTACTGCAATAATCCATTCTTTTGCTTTTTGGATGATACGAAAAGGAAGAAATTTAGAACCTTCACCATGGAATAAGTTTTTAGCCAATTGTTGTGTTATGGTACTTGCACCACCATTGGATCCTAGTTTTAAAGCGGCGCCAAAAGTTCTACGAGCATCAATTCCGGAATGTTCGTAAAAACGTTCGTCTTCGGTTGAAACTAGGGCATCAACTAATGATTTTGGTAAATCTTTGTATTTGATTGCCGTTCTGTTTTCGTTGTAAAATTTACCCAAGGTCACACCATCTGAAGAGATAATTTCAGTAGCTAAATTGGAATTTGGGTTTTCTAAATCTTCAAAGGACGGCATTTTTCCAAAAAGTCCCCATGAAGCGAATAGAAAAAATAAGAACACACCGCCAAGACTGTAGAAAAACACTTTCCAAAATTTCTTTTGGTAGTATTTGATGTCTTTTACAGGCGCTGTTTTTGATTGCGTATTCGTTTTTTGTGCCATAATTTTTAGTCTATAGATTCAACTCTAAAACCTACTTCTGTGATTCCTTTTAAGTTATCCACACCAGTCACTTTACCGGTTTGTCTAACGGCTTGTTGGATGTGAATTTTATAATCGCCTTTTAGTTTAAAGGCTGTTTTTTTGTAAAACAATTTACTTTCTTTGATATCTGTAAATCCATCGCCCATCAAACTACCATCGGGATTTGCCATTTTGTATTCTAACGTATCGACCAGTGTTTTTTTATTGGGTTGTTCTAGGGAAACAATTAAAAATAAATTATCAAATGGATAGTCGTTGTTGTCACGCACGTTTACAAATAAATTGTAGTTCTTTCCATTTTCTAATTTTGGTAATTTGAACGTAATAACACTGTCTTTATGCCATGAATTTCCAACCGATTTGTACTCGTCAAAAACTCTTTTTTTATCACAAGAGATTACCAAAAGCGCTACTAAAAGAAACAGTAAACTATTTTTTATCTTCATTCTTTTTAATGATTATTGGTCTTTTGTTTTGAGGTTTTTGATTCGGATTTTGCCCTTTGTTTGGGTTTTGTCCTTTGTTTTGATTCGGATTAGCAGCAGGTTTTTCACCCTGTTTTTGGGTTGAATTTTGAACTCTGTTTTTATTTCTATTTTTGTTTTTGTTTTTGCTCTTTTTAGGTTGATCAAAACGCGTTAAACTTTCTTGTCCCATTGCATTATTGAAGTTTGCTTCTGGTTCAGTTGTAACCTCGATAGCAAAATCTTCTAACGAAGAAACGCGTTTTTTCTCTTTATTTTGAGCTATTATTTCTTTTACTTGCTCAATTTTCAATACATGCCAATTGGCAAAATTATCGGTGTAAGCAAACCACATTAAGCCTTTGAAAATATCTTGTTTTTGACAAATGGCATCACCTTTTTCGGTGTGTAATTTGGTGTCAAAATCGGGAAAATCTTTCAATGCGTCAAGATACGTGTCCAACTCATAGTTCAAACAACATTTTAATTTACCACATTGTCCGGCTAATTTTTGTGGGTTTAAAGACAATTGTTGGTATCGAGCCGCCGCGGTATTTACACTTCTAAAGTCGGTCAACCACGTAGAACAACACAATTCTCTACCGCACGATCCAATTCCGCCTAAACGCGCCGCTTCTTGACGAAGACCCACTTGTTTCATCTCGATTCTGGTTTTGAAAGATTGTGCAAATTCTTTAATTAATTGACGAAAATCTACACGGTCATCTGCGGTATAATAAAAAATGGCCTTCGATCCATCGCCTTGAAACTCAATGTCAGAAATTTTCATTTGCAGTTTTAAAGCAATAGCAATTTCACGTGCTTTTACCTTCATTGGTTCTTCTTTGTCGCGTGCTTCACTCCAAATATCAATGTCTTTTTGGGATGCTTTTCGGTAAATTTTCAGTATATCAGGACTGGTAAGCGCCACTCCTTTTTTCTTCATTTGAATTTTAACCAATTCACCTGTAAGGGTTACAATTCCGACATCATGGCCTGGTGAAGCTTCGGTAGCCACCACATCGCCAATGCTTAACGTTAGTTTTTCAGTATTGCGGTAAAACTCTTTTCGTCCATTTTTGAAACGGATTTCGACACAATCAAAAGGCGCTTCGCCGTTAGGCAAATTCATATTTCCCAACCAATCGAAAACCGTTAATTTGTTGCAGCTATCGGTGCCGCAAGTCCCATTATTTTTACAACCCTTTGGTGCGCCACCATCAGAAGTTGAACAACTTGTACATGCCATAATTATATAGGTAGTATTGCTAAAAAGCAATTTCAGTTCATAAAACGATTAATTGGTAAAGATAGTATTTTTATAAAATAAATTCCAATAAAAAAATCCAAATTCCAAGGGATATTTCAGCCTTGAAATTTGGATTTTTAAGTTGTTTACAACCTCTTGATTTTAAGTTTCTTTTATCGTAATAATATGAACTGGACAAGCTTTTTGTGCCAATTGACAATTTTCTACAATGGTGTGATCTGCCGATTTTAGGGTAAAAAAACCTTTGGTGTTTACAGATTTTAGTAGCACAGATTTTCCATCTTTTTTAGACATTTGAAATTGTGCTGGAGCCATTTCTACACAATAATTGCAACCAATGCATTTGTCTCTTTGAAGCGTAACAATGACCATTAGTTTTCTACAATTTTATACATTTTGTCAGACAAACGAATTCGGAAAGGTAATTTCATTGTGCAACTGTCACCTTTGGTTGCTTTATCTGAATTGACATCGTTTACAAACATATCTTCAATAACCAATTCTTGTGCACCAGTGGTTGGCCCTGTAATTAGAATTTTATCACCTTTTTTGATGTCATAAGCTTCGATTTTGAATTCGGCTATGCTTGATTTTACAAAAAAATGCATTCCTTTTCCAACGTAAACTTTCTTTTGAGTCGCACTCGAACCAGGATTATCCGACCATTCGCCCATTTTTTGTCCTAAATAATAGCCACTCCAAAAACCACGATTGTAAACCGTTGATAACGATTCCATCCAAGTAATGACTTTTTCTTTGGTGAAAGTTCCTTCGTAATACGAATCGATAGCATCACGATATGTTTTTATAACCGTTGCCACATAATCAGCAGCTCTTCCGCGACCTTCAATTTTTAGAACTTTTATTCCAGAATCGATTACTTGGTCTAGAAAATCTAACGTACATAAATCTTTTGGCGACATGATGTATTCGTTGTCAATTTCTAATTCGTTTCCGCTTTCTTGATCAATTACAGTGTATTTTTTTCTACAATTTTGCTTGCAAGCACCACGATTTGCTGAAGAATTATGCGAATGCAAACTCAAATAACATTTACCTGAAACCGCCATACATAAAGCTCCGTGACCAAAAATCTCAATCTCAACTAAATTCCCACTTGGACCTTTTACTTGTTCTTTTTCGATGTCATCAGTGATTTTTTTCACTTGACGCAAACTCAATTCTCTTGAAAGTACAATGGTATCGGCAAACATTGCATAAAACTTAACCGTTTCAATATTAGTAACATTCAGTTGCGTAGAAATATGCACTTCAATCCCAATAGTTCTTGCCGTCATAATTACCGCTTGGTCAGATGCAATAACAGCTGTAATTCCAGCTTCTTTAGCTTTGGTCAAAAGTGTTTTTACGATAGATAAATCATGATCGTAAATAATTGTATTAAGAGTTAGATAAGTTCTAACATTTTTTTCTTTGCATCGGCGAGCAATTTCAGGTAAATCATCTAAAACGAAATTTACGGTGGCTCTTGCACGCATATTTAGTTGTTCAATGCCAAAATAAATCGAATCACAACCATTGTCTAAAGCAGCTTGCATGGATTCGAAATTCCCGGCTGGCGCCATTAATTCTATCTTTCCAGAAGTTGTCATTAGCTGATAATTTTAAACAATTTATCTGACAATCTTACTCTAAAAGGCACTTCGAAGGTAACTTTATCACCAATTTTAGCAACAGCATTTTCATTTCCATTAACCAACATTTTTTCTAAAACCAATTCTTTATTTCCAGTTGTTGGTCCCGAAATTAAGATTTTATCGCCAATGTTTAATTCGTTATTTTCAATGATGAAAAGTCCTACTTGCGCTTTTACATAGTAATGTTGAACGTTCCCAAGAAGTACTTTTTTGATTTTTATTTTCTGACGAATGTCATTGGATTTATTGGCAACAGCTAAAGGTTTGTCGGAAAGTTCACCCGAATGTTTGAATTTCAAATTCTCCGATTTTCCTTTTCGGAACACTTTGTTACCTACTTGTTTTCCGCGACGTAATTTCACTTGTTCAGCTAATGGCAAATGCGTAATTTCTAAACATTCTGACGAACAACAATTTTCCATTGCCGCTTTACAATCGTCGCATTGAATAAACAATAAATGGCAACCATCATTCAAGCAATTGGTATGATTATCACACGGTTTTCCGCATTGGTGACATTGTGAAACAATATCGTCGGTAATGCGTTCGCCAAGGCGATGATCAAAAACGAAATTCTTTCCGATGAATTTGCTTTCTAAGTTTTCTTCTTTGATTTGTTTGGCATAATTGATAATACCGCCTTCTAACTGAAATACATTTTTAAAACCTTGATGCTTAAAATAGGCTGATGCTTTTTCACAACGAATTCCTCCAGTGCAATACATCACCAAATTTTTATCTTCTTTAAAATCTTTTAATTGTTCGTTGATAATAGGCAAACTTTCTCTAAAAGTCTCTACATCGGGAGTTATGGCACCTTTAAAATGACCGATTTCACTTTCGTAGTGATTTCTAAAATCGACTACAATGGTGTTTGGATCTTCTAATATTTGATTGAATTCTTTGGCTTTTAAATGCACACCGATGTTGGTTACATCAAAAGTTTCGTCGTTCAAACCATCGGCTACAATTTTATCTCGAACTTTTACGGTTAATTTCAAAAACGAATGATCGTCGTGTTCTACGGCAACATTCAAACGAATACCTCGCATGAATTCATACGCTTCTAATGTTTCTCTAAAAGCTTCAAAGTTTTCTGCTGGAACACTCATTTGAGCATTAATTCCTTCCTTGGCTACATAAGTTCGACCAAGAGCATCGAGTTTGTTCCATTGGATAAATAAATCGTCGCGAAATTTTTTGGGATCTTCAATTTTGGCATACGCATAGAAAGATAATGTGAGCCTTTGTTTTCCGGCTTCATCAATCAATTGAGCTCTTTCTTCTGCGCTTAAGGTGTTATACAGTTGCATGCTATAAACGTTTAAGTGAGAAATAGGTGTTGAATTCTAAATGGAAGAATTCGGGTGCAAATTTATAATTTAACCGCAAAGTTCGCAAGGTTTTTTTGCAAAGTTCGCAAAGGTTAAAAAAACAAACCACAGATTCACAGATTTTATATTACTAATCTGTGAATCTGTGGTATAATAATTTTTTGCGAACCTAGCGTGACTCTTAGCGTTCTTTGCGGTTATTAAGTCTTAACAGAATTCTGCGTAGGCGTCTTTCAAGTTGTCTGCAATCATTTCCGCTGGACGACCTTCAATGTGGTGACGTTCTAACATGTGAACCAATTCGCCGTTTTTGAATAACGCCATACTTGGTGATGATGGAGGAAAAGGAAACATTTCCGCTCTTGCAGCATCAACCGCTTCTTTATCCACACCAGCAAAAACCGTGATTAAATGATCAGGTTTTTTAGCTCCGTCTAAACTCATTTTGGCACCTGGACGTGCATTACGTGCTGCACAACCACAAACCGAATTTACAACTACAAGTGTTGTTCCTTCTGCTTTAATGGCGTTTTTTACGTCTTCTGCATTATATAAATCTTGAAAACCAGCGTCAGAAAGTTCTGCTCTCATTGGTCTTACCATTTCTTCTGGATACATAATTTTAAATATTAGATTTTAAATATGAAATATTTGATTTAAAAAATCAATGCAAAGATAAAGAGAATTCTCGTTTTTAGAATGATTCCAATCATAAAGATTTGTTATCGTTCTATAGATAATTTGGGCGTTACCCTGTTGCACAATAATATTCTAAATTGAAAATTCATCTTAGCAACAAGGTCGGGCTTTCCGCACTCGTTTTTTGCTCCATTGCATTTTGCAAAAGAACTCAAACAATTGCTGCAATCCCTAACGCAATCTAGTTATTCTTCGAAGTAAAGCAGTAATAAACAAACCTTTTGGACATTTCCAAATGACTTGTACATCTTCCCAAAACGTAGTTTCTTCATCCAAAAATTTGAAAATTAAGGTTGGATTCCCTTTTTTAAATAAAGCCGAAAACACGGTAGAACCCAAATCATTTCTTCTGAATAAAACATCTAAAAACAATAAATCGTAGCACCAGAATTTATCTGTTTTATGAAATTTTCGGAAGTCAGATTCTTTAGATAAAAACTGAACTAATGCTTTCGATTTTTTGGTGGTGTTTTTAAAAGTATAACCCGTGCTGGCTTTGGTCCAACCGCCTATAGAACCAATATTTACAATGTTTTTGGTGTTGTGTTTCCAAAATTGATAACTCGTCATCGGAATGTTTCCTTGTTCTTTTTCAACAATTTCGTAGTCTGAAATCCCTAATTTTTGAATGTAATTCTGAATTTCGTTTTCATATTCGTCTTTAGAAAGCAAGTCTTTTGAAAACAAAGTGTATTCTAATAATGCTTCGGTTGAAGAAGTTGGTAAAACATACATAAACCGTGTATTGCCTTTTTGCTGTACCGAAAAATCCATGAATGTTGCCGTCTTTTTATCAAACACTTCTTCTTTCGATTTTATAAACCAACCTATAAAATGTTGCTGTAATAATGGGTATTTCGTTTGGCTTTTTACAAGCTCAGGATTATAAATGGAGTTGAATATTTTATTACAAGTATAGGATTCAACATTGGTTTTTACCACGCAATGATTTCCTAATTCCTGAAAATCAATGACTTTTTGTTGCTCGAAATGAATATTATTTTGTTTGGAAATCACTTCGAAAACAAGGTTGTAAAAGTCCAATCCACGAACCATTTTATATTGATACGGATTCAAATCTAAACTTCTTTGAAAGGTTGCCTCAGCAAAAAGCGCAACATCCCATTTTTTGGAAACTATTGTGTCAAACAATGAAGTAGTATCCCAAAAACACCAGGTTCTATCATTTGTTTTTTTTGGATTTTCGTCTAAAAGTAAAATCGATTTGTCATCAAATTTTCCGGACAGAATCATTTCATATACGGTCATTAAAGCCGATAAACCTGAACCTGTAAAAATGTAATGATAGTGCTTCATGTTAGATTCTAAATGTCACTCCTAAGGCAAAATAATACTTTGGAGCCGATCGGGTTATTCCGAAACCCGAAGACAAATCTACCATAAAATTATTGTTAATCAAATAGGTAAATCCGCCGTCAAAATTGTGGTATGCAATTTCATTTTGTGGTGCAAATCCGAATAATTCAAGGTAGGAGCCTAATTTTTCATTAATGGAATAACCTGTGGTTAGCGTATACAGCGCTGTTGATTGTTTTGTAAAACCATCCCATTCTGCTCCCAGATTGTAGCCTAAACTGAAGTTGTTCCCTAATTTGTGTTGCATTGTGAATCGAAAATCGGGCACATAATAATCGTATTTGTACTTTGAAAAACTCCAATTTTTCAGAGAAACATGAGATATTAAAGAGGTTTTGGGCAACCAACCTTTTTCTTGCATCAGATTTATTTTAAAACCAACCGCAACGGGTAAAAGTCCATTTTGTTTTTGAGTTTCATCTTTTTCAAAAACGAATTCTGTGATTAGGCGAAGTTCAATGGTAGAAGAAATGCCATATTTCCACAATGTTGATGGCATTGAAAAAGTGGTGCTTTTAGAAGTGTTTTTCTGAAATGTAAATCCCGATTCGACTTGAAACATCCCTTTTGGAACTATAGATGGCGTTTCTGTTTGATCGGGTCGGTCGGCTTCCAGCGGTTCTTTTTGCGAATAACATGAAATAGAAAACACTAAAAACAAATAAATTTTAGCATACATAAAAATAATTTTAGACAAAACTAAAAAATATTTTATACAAGAGACAATTATTTTTATATATTTGTGAAAACGATTCAAAAAATGACCATTTCAGAAGAAAATTACATCAAAGTTATTTACCATTTATCTTTGGTGTCTCCTAAAGGAGTGAATACCAATGCAATTGCAGGAATGTTAGAAACCAAAGCGTCTTCAGTAACCGATATGTTGAAAAAACTATCCGAGAAAGAATTGGTTTCCTATCAAAAATACCAAGGGGTTACACTTACCGAAAGAGGATTCATTACGGCAAAAATGATTGTGAGAAAACACCGTTTGTGGGAAGTTTTTTTAGTCAATAAATTGAATTTTTCTTGGGATGAAGTACATGAAATAGCCGAAGAATTGGAACACATTAAATCGGAAAAACTGATTAATAGCTTGGATGAGTTTCTTGGCTTTCCTGCTTTTGATCCGCATGGCGATCCCATTCCGAATCATAAAGGCGAAATTGTTAAAATTGATAAATTACTTTTATCAGAAGCCGAATTGAACAAAGAATACGTGTGTGTTGGTGTAAAAAATTCATCAGCTGAGTTTTTGCAGTATTTAGACAAGCAAAAAATTTCATTAGGATCGGCTATACAAGTCGTTTCTAAAGAAGAATTTGACTCGTCGTTAACGATAATGTTGAATTCCAAAACCATTTCAATATCCAATAAAATTGCAGAAAATTTATTCATCAAAATTCAATAAATTATGAGTAAATCACTTGAAGAAGTTAACGAATCGGTTGCCACACAAGGCAAAGCTTCTACTTTTAGAAAAATCTTGGCTTTTTTCGGACCGGCCTATTTAATCAGTGTGGGGTATATGGATCCAGGCAATTGGGCAACTGATATTGCCGGCGGAAGCCAGTTTGGTTATGCTTTAATTTGGGTATTATTAATGAGTAATATCATGGCATTGCTACTGCAAAGTTTGAGTGCGCGACTCGGAATTGTAACCCAACGCGATCTAGCACAAGCCTCACGCGAAACCTATTCGCCTTTCATCAATTATATTTTATATTTTTTGGCCGAAATTGCTATTGCCGCTTGTGATTTAGCCGAGGTTCTGGGTATGGCAATCGGTATTAATTTGCTTACAGGCCTGCCATTAATGTATGGTGTTTTATTCACGGTTTTGGATACTTTTTTATTGCTTTTTCTAATCAATAAAGGCATTCGAAAGATGGAAGCTTTTATCATTGCATTGATTGCTATTATTGGGTTTTCTTTCATTTTTGAAATGATTTTTGCTGAACCTGAAATGGGAAAAGTACTCACGGGATTAATCCCTACCTTACCCAACAAAGCGGCCTTGTATATTGCCATCGGAATTATTGGTGCTACGGTAATGCCACACAATTTGTACCTGCATTCGTCTTTGGTTCAAACTAGAAAATTTGATAGAAGTAAGGCCGGAATCAAGCAAGCTTTGAAATACAATTTTATTGATTCAACCATTGCACTGAACTTGGCATTTTTTGTAAATGCAGCTATTCTAATTTTGGCAGCAGCAGCATTTCATAGAAACGGTTATTTTAAAGTTGCCGAAATTCAAGATGCGCATCAATTATTAGCGCCAATTTTAGGAAATAAGTGGGCACCTGTTTTATTTGCAGTTGCTTTAATTGCAGCTGGACAAAGTTCTACAATTACGGGAACTTTAGCCGGACAAATTATCATGGAAGGCTACCTTAAATTGCGCATTCAGCCGTGGGTTCGAAGAATTATAACCCGATTAATAGCCATTGTTCCTGCCATAATCGCCATTCTTGTTTTTGGGGATGCTGTAACTGGGAAATTATTGATTTTAAGTCAGGTAATTTTGAGTTTGCAGTTGGGTTTTGCCATTATTCCTTTGATTCATTTTGTGAGTGATCGAACCAAAATGAACGGGTTTCAAATTTCAAAAACAACACAAGTTGCCTCATGGATAATTGCTTTAATTATTGTTTCATTAAATGGGAAATTGGTTTTTGATGAAATTAGTGGATGGCTTGAAACCTCCGATAATCCTACGGTTTTGTGGTTTACAGTAGTTCCTTTAGCATTTGGTTTTTTGATTTTGTTATTGTACATCATCATCAAACCTATTGTAACCAAAATGAAGCATCATATTGAGAATCATTTGCCACACAATCAAGAATTGAATTTTTCAAAAACGGAATCGTTTAGTAAGAAACATATTGCCATAGCAGTCGATTTTTCTACAGCCGATGAAAAAGCGATAAACAATGCTTTGGAATTAGGTGGAACTAATGCAAATTATACTTTAATTCATGTTGTTGAAACCGTTGGAGCAATGTTTTATGGTGGCAATACACACGATCATGAAACAACTGTTGATGAAAAATTGTTGTTGAAATATGAAGCTATTTTAAAAGCAAAAGGTTATAGTGTTCATGTTCAATTGGGTTTTGGAAAGCCGTACAATGCCATTCCAGCTATAATTAACAAAGGAGGTTTTGATATTTTGGTGATGGGAACTCACGGGCACACCGGATTTAAAGATATTATTTTTGGTACTACAGTAGATAAGTTACGTCACAAAATTTCGATACCTTTATTCATTGTAAAAAGTTTGAAATGAAAAAAATACCAGAAGTTGCTTTGCTTTTTTGGATAATGAAAATTTGCGCCACAACTCTTGGTGAAACAGCTGGAGATTTACTTTCGATGACCTTAAACGTTGGCTATGCTGTAAGTACTCTAATATTAATGTTTGGATTTTTAGTGACGCTTTTTGCACAACTGTTATCAAAAAAATATGTTCCGTTTATTTACTGGTTGGTGATTCTTTCCACAAGTACGGCCGGCACAACGATGTCCGATTTTATGGATAGAACTTTAGGATTAGGGTATGCTTTAGGAAGCATTATTTTAGTTTTTTTGTTGTGCTTGACTTTAGGAGTATGGTATAAATTTGAAAAATCGCTTTCGGTTACTGATATCAAAACCAAACGAGGCGAACTGTTTTACTGGACTGCAATTTTAGTTTCTAATACATTAGGAACGGCACTCGGAGATTATTTGGCCGATAATTCTGGATTAGGTTTTGCAGGTGGAGCAATTTTAATTGGGAGTCTTTTAACTATTATTGTTTTAGCGTATTATTTTACTAAAATTTCTAGAATTTTTTTATTTTGGATTGCCTTTGTATTAACACGTCCTTTTGGAGCAACTTTTGGAGATTTACTAACAAAAACACATGAAAAAGGAGGTTTAGATTTTGGAACCATTGGATCGTCATTCATTCTTTTTTCTGTTCTTTTAATTTTAGTATGTTATACATCATTGGTGACGCCTCAACATCAAAAACATAAATTATGAAAAAAATATTTTTAATATGCACGCTCTTATTCAGTTTGATTTTTTACGGACAAAATGAAACTAAAATCACAACTAAAAAATGCCTTCCCAAAAAAGGATTTCACTTGCGTTTAAAAACAGTTTTTGACGATTCACGATGCCCCGAAGGCGTTACTTGTATATGGGCTGGAGAAGTTTCGGCAACTATTGAGGTGTATAACAACAAGCAATTTGTGGAAGAAAAGGCACTGGTGTTTAATGCCAAAAACAAAGAAGAAAATTTCAAATGGTTGGAACACTATTTTCAGAAGAAAATCAAAAGTATAGGTGTTTTTCCATATCCAAAAGAAGGTCAGGTTGTCAAGCCTAAAAAGCAATACATCACTATTGTTTTTGAAGATTAATGACAACCACAATCGTCGTCACCACAATCTTTTTTTGGTTTTTTCTTTCCAAAAAATTTATTGTATAAATAGGATAATGCGATTCCTAAAGCAAAAAAAACGAGTATTTGTTGCATAATGTTGTGTATTAAAAATAAATGCCGCCACCTAAAGCGACAAAATTATAAGTTGGCGTTGCAATTTTTAAATGCTCTAACCCAAGGGCAAAAAAGTAATTTTTTCTATGAAATTTACCTTGTAATTCATAAGCATTCACCGGAAATCCATTGATGCGACTCCATTTGGCAGAACCCATAAAACTAATGCGGTTTCCCATAAAATATTCGGCGTTTAAACCGTAGGCAAATCCAGCTTTTCGGACTTCATTTCCCACATAGGTGGCACCCAAATTCCAACCAAAGTTAAATTTTTCCAATCGAATTCGATCATAATTTAAGTTAAATTGAAACAAAGAAAGACGATTATTAGTATTGTCAATTCTATTAAATTCATACAATTGATGAAAATCGGTTTGTATATAAAAATATTGAAACGGACGAATTTTGGCTTTAAAATGGTTTCCAAACAAGGTGTTGTCTTTGTATACGAAGCTATTTTCTATGTCCAATCGGGCTTTGTTTTTGGAAACAAGAAGGGTATCAGCATTTTCAAAATTCCCAGACTTACCATTATAAAAAGGATAGGGTGTTAGATTGCTGTATAAATGATCTTCGTTTCGATAATCGCCAATTACGCCGTATTTAAAAATACCAAACGTAGCATAGATAAAAACATCGGCAATGGCTCTACCTAAAATATTATCTCCAGAAGAAGATCTTGATTTTGAAGAACCCGAAGTGCTAGAACTAGACGAACTAGTTTGATTTTTTTTAGCAGAACCCGAATTGAGTTCATTTTTAGATTTGTCTAATTTGTTTTGCCCAAAAGTGATGAAACTAAAAAATATAAAAAGAAGTAGTGCTTTTTTTCTCATAAAATGAATTTCGATGTAGTTATCAAAAACTGAACCAAATTATTTTAGAAATTGATACGCTAAAAGCGCTGTGAGATAGGCAAATCCACTCATAAATACCAGTTGAATGACTGGCCATTTCCACGAATTGGTTTCTTTCTTCACTATGGCTAAAGTACTTACGCATTGCATCGCAAAAGCATAAAAAAGCAGTAACGAAATTCCAGTTGCTAGGTTGAAAACTGGTTTGCCGTCTTCACGAATTTCGTATTTCATTTGTTCTTTGATGGTGCTTTCTTCGTCGCTGTTGTTGCCAACACTATAAATTGTAGCAAGTGTTCCCACAAATACTTCTCTAGCGGCAAACGAACTCACAACAGCAATCCCAATTTTCCAATCGTAGCCCAAAGGTCGGATGGCAGGTTCAATGGATTTTCCGATAATTCCGATATACGAATGTTCCAATTTATATTCGGCAACACGATTTGGAATCACCGATGGATTTATTGCTATAGCACTAGAATATACTTCATGTTCAATGATTGTTTGCGCATTTTTAAAGTCTTTTCCTGGTCCGTGTGAACCCAAAAACCATAAGATAATGGATATCGCTAAAATGATTTTACCAGCACCAAACACAAACGATTTGGTTTTTTCTAAGATGTTAATGGCTACATTTTTGAAAAGCGGAATTTTATAACTCGGCATTTCCACTACAAAATAGGATTTGGAGCTAATCTTTAAAATTTTATTTAAAACAAAAGCAGAAAAAATAGCCATTCCAAAACCTAAAAGGTACAACACCATCAAGGTCATTCCTTGCAAACTAATGAATCCTAAAACTCTTTTTTCGGGTATGATTAAGGCAATTAAAATAGCATAAACGGGCAATCGGGCCGAACACGTGATGAAAGGTGTGACCAAAATCGTAATCAATCGTTCTTTCCAATTTTCAATATTTCGAGCACCCATAATGGCCGGAATGGCACAAGCTGTTCCCGAAATTAATGGCACAATACTTTTACCTGAAAGTCCGAACCGTCTCATGATTTTGTCCATCAAAAAAACCACACGACTCATATAGCCGCTTTCTTCTAAAACAGAGATAAATAGAAATAAAAACGCAATTTGCGGAATGAAAATCAATATACCACCAATACCGGGAATAATTCCTTCACTGATTAAATTGGTAAATTCGCCTGCTGGCAAATGGGTTTTTACATACGTTGCCAAATTGGCAAATGTGCTGTCGATAAAGTCCATTGGAATGCTGCTCCAATCAAAAATAGACTGAAATATGGCAAATAAAACCACAAAGAAAATAAGGTAGCCAAAGATTTTATGTGTCAGTACTCGATCCAATTTTGCTCGAACATCTGAAGCTTTGGATTGATCAATTTTTTGACCGATTTTTAAAGTATCATTAATAAATTGATAACGTTTGATGGTTTCTTTTTGCTGCAATCGTTTTAAATCGGCATGCGATTTGGTAAACGAACTTTTCATTTCATTTCGTTCCAAATTCAAGAAATTCACATCTTGCGTGATGACTAACCAAAGTTTGTAAACCAATTGATTTGGAAACGCTTTGCGAAGTTTATCGAAATATTCGGGATCAATAGATGAAGCATTCAAACAAGGTTCGGTAGAAAGCGATTCATAATGCAGAATCAATTCTTTTATTTTCTCAATTCCGATATTTTTTCTAGAACTAACCAAAGCAATTTTGGTTTTCAGTTGATTTTCTAAAAAAGGAATGTCCAGTTCGATGCCTTTCAATTGCATTCGGTCGCTCATGTTGATGACCAAAATGGTTGGAATTTCTAAGTCTTTAATTTGGGTGAAAAGCAGTAAATTTCGTTTCAAATTTTCCACTTCAGACACCACGACCACTACATCAGGAAAGTTTTCGTCTTTCTTGTTCATCAACAATTCAATCACCACATTTTCGTCTATAGAACTGGCATTTAAGCTATAGGTTCCGGGTAAGTCAATGATGGTTGCTTTGGTGTCTTCAGATAATTTACAGGTTCCGATTTTCTTTTCAACAGTAATTCCAGGATAATTTCCAACTTGTTGGTGTAATCCCGTAAGATGATTAAAAACCGAAGTTTTTCCTGTGTTCGGATTGCCAATTAAGGCTACTTTGATGAGTTCTTTTGCCATTAATTTTGATTTTCAATGACAACAATTATTTCCTTAGCGGTTTCTAAACGAATAGCAACATGTGAATCGTTTACATTATAGTATAAAGGACAACCTAAAGGAGCAATTTGAATTAATTCAATAGTATTGCCTGGCAAACAACCCATTTCGAGTAGTTTTAACGGAATTTCTTCGATATTGAAATCGGAAATCGTTCCTTTTTGGCCAATTTTAAGATCAGCAATTGTAGTTTGCACGGCTTTATTTAGATTGAATTAAAATACAAAAGTACACATTTGTTGTGTAAAATTCATGATAATTGTCAAGTTTAAGATAATATTTAAACTTGTTTACAATTGTTTTTTGATGAGAAAGCGTTTTTATTTTTCTTCTTCACAAAGAAAATTAATGTCTTCTAAAAGTTGTTTTACATTTTTAATCCCAGCTTCGGTCGAACCATCAAGATTGGTGCCGTCATAAAATCCGCGAACACGTCTTTTTGAATCTACCAATACAAAATTCTCAGTATGAACCATATCATACAGTTCCGAAGGATTTCCTGTTTTTACCGCCAAATAGGATTTTCTGGCGATGTAATAAATGTCTTTTTTATTGCCGGTAACCAAGTTCCATTTGCTATCAATCACACCTTTTTCCAATGCATATTTTTTTAAAACTGGAACACTGTCAATATCGGGTGTTACCGAATGAGACAACAACATTACTTTCGGATTATTCTTAATTTGATTTTGCAACCAAGTCATATTGTTAGTCATTTTCGGACAAATAGATTGACAGGTAGTGAAGAAAAAATCGGCTACATAAATTTTTCCTGCATAGTCTTTTTGGGTAATTTTTTTTCCGTTTTGGTTGGTAAAAGCAAAATCGGCTATGGTATGATCTGCTGCAATATACTGCACGGTAGAATCAACCAATTCTGGATTAACATCACTCGGATTGTATATCGGTAAGGTTTTTTTGGGTTTTAAAACAGTATAAAAAGCAGTAACAGTAACAATCGAAAAAATCACAAAAAAACTAATGAAAATCTTGTATTGTTTTAGTTTGGAAACCATCTTTTTTTTGGCAAAGTTACAAAACAACTTTCGGAATCCGTAATCTCAAAACACCAATCAAAAACGCATTATGGCTTTTTTAACATTTTGTAACACAAAAATTAATAGATTTGTGGAAACAATCAAGAAATAATATGAAACTTCAAACTACAATTAAGTTGGGTTTCTTGGCAGCAAGTCTTTTTGCGTTAAACCAAGGTAATGCACAACAAAAAACCGGGTTGAACTTAGATTTAATGGATAAATCGGTGAGACCAAACGATGATTTTTTCAAATTTGTTAACGGTACATGGTTAAAAAACACACCTATTCCTGCCGATAAAACACGTTGGGGAAGTTTTGACGAATTGCGTCAGAATACCGATAAAGATGCTTTGGCAATTCTAAAAGAAGCCGCTAAAGACCCTAAGTACAAGTCGGCTACCGACCAAGGAAAAGCCATCAATATGTACAAAGCCGCTATGGATACTGTGGCTCGCAACAAACAAGGAATTGCACCTTTAAAACCGTATTTGGCCAAAATTAATGCCGTGAAAAACATTAACGATTTGCAAAAATTAATGATGAATGAGGAAGCTGTTGGTGGTGGTGTTGGTTTCTTTGGTTTCGGTATTGGAGCTGACGAAAAAAACAGTAACCGTAATGTAGTGAGTTTAGGACCAGGTTCTTTAGGATTGCCAGATAGAGATTATTACGTTTCTGACGATAAAGATTCTAAAGAAAAACGCGAAAAATATGTACTTCACGTAGCTAAAATGCTTCAGTTCTTGGGTGAAAAACCAGAACAAGCTAAAGCAGATGCAGATAAAATTTTAGCTTTAGAAATTCAGATGTCGAGACCAAGATTGGATCGTGTAGAACGTAGAGATAGTAAAAAACAATACAACCCAACAGCAGTTTCCGATTTGAAAAAAATGGTGCCCATTATCGATTGGAATACCTATTTAAAAGGAATTGGAATTGCAAAAGTTGATACCGTTATTGTATCGCAACCACGATACATGGCAGCTTTGCAAACTGTTTTCACAGAAAATAAAGTTGACGACTGGAAAGCCTACATGCGTTGGATGTTGTTAAGAGGTGCTTCAGGTCAATTATCTACCGATATTGAAACGGCAAACTGGGAGTTTTATGGAAAAACATTAACAGGTGCGTTAAAACAAAGACCACGTCACGAAAAAGCACTTCAAGTAGTGAATGGTACTGTTGGTGAAGCTTTAGGAAAATTATATGTTGAGAAAATGTTTCCAGCAGAAGCGAAAACCAAAGCATTCAACATGATTAAAAACATCATTCGTGCTTATGAAACTAGAATCAATAATTTAACTTGGATGTCGGCTGAAACGAAGTTGAAAGCGATTGAAAAATTAAATAAATTGACCATCAAAATTGGATATCCAGACAAATGGGAAGATTATTCTGCGTTAACAATTAAAAGTCCAGCAGAAGGTGGAAGCTATTTTGATAATCTGAAAAATGTATCGAAATGGCAATGGAAAAAAGATCTAGACAAATTGAGTAAACCAGTTGACAAAACCGAATGGGGAATGTCGCCACAAACGGTTAACGCCTACTACAATCCATCGTATAACGAAATTGTATTTCCAGCAGCTATTTTACAACCGCCATTCTACGATTATAGAGCGGATGAAGCCGTAAATTATGGTGGAATTGGAGCCGTTATTGGCCACGAAATCTCTCACGGATTTGACGATCAAGGTGCCAGTTATAATGCAGATGGAAACTTAATTGATTGGTGGACGGCTGACGATTTGGCTAAATTCACAGCACTTGGTGGTGCTTTGGCTGATCAGTATTCGGCTTTAGAACCGCTACCAGGAATTCACGTTGACGGTAAATTTACTTTAGGTGAAAACATTGGAGATTTAGGCGGAATCAATGCGGCTTACGACGGATTACAATTGTATTTGAAAGAAAATGGCAACCCAGGATTGATTGATGGTTATACACCAGAACAACGTTTGTTCATTTCTTGGGCTACTATTTGGAGAGGAAAAATTCGTGATGAAGCTTTGAAAAATCAAGTGAAGACCGATCCACATTCACCAGCACAATACCGTGCGTATGTACCGTTAATCAACTTAGATACTTTTGTGAAAGCATTTGATATTAAAGAAGGAGACGGAATGTATGTGGCTCCAGATAAGCGAGTAAAAATCTGGTAATCAGAAAATATAGATTAAAAAATCCCAAGTTATGCTTGGGATTTTTTTATGCTTTTTAACAACCCAATACAACTCACTATAACCCAAGCGCCTTCCAAAATAATAAAAGGCACAAAGTGAATCAATATTGAAGCAAAACACGCAATTCCAGCCCCAACAATATTGATGGTAAAATATACGGTTCCATCTTTTTTTATGAAGGAAAACATATTTAAAAAATAGGCAAGAAGGATGAGACCAACGCCAATCGTTCCTATTAAATCATTAAAATTCATTATAAGGTATTTTTGAAAGTATATTCTAAAAGTGTTGCTACTTTGTTACTCAAAATTAGTTTACCAACAGAAGGGTTATTTTCTTCAAATTCGGGTAAAGGTAATCCAAATTCTAAAGCTTTTTTAGTATAGTACTCTTTTCGGGTAGGATGTGAAGGCGCAACTGCATTGAAAATTTCACCCCAACAATCGAGTTCGATGACTTTTTCAATAATGCCAATGCAATCGTCTTGATGAATCATGTTGATGGGTGCGTAAGGATTTTCAACATTATTTTTACCAGCTAAAAATCGTATCGGATGTCGGTCATTACCAATTAATCCTCCAAAACGAATAACAGTTGTTTTAAATTGGGGATTATTCTGTAAAAGATGTTCTACTTCTAACAATTGGTAGCCACTTTCTGTATTAGGTTTAGGAAGTGAATCTTCTGTAATAGTGCTGTTATTATCAGGATACACCGAAGTCGAACTTACAAAAAGTACTTTTTTAATCGATGCTTTTTCAATATATGGAATTAATGTTTGAATTTTCCCAACAAAGTTTTCAGAGGAATTACCACGTAATTTTGGTGGTATATCAACGATTACTATTTCAGAGTTTTCAAGAAAAAGTTCGATTTCACCTTCCATTTTAGTTTCAGACATGGTAATCTGAAAAGGAACAATTCCTTCTTTTTCCAAAATAGAAATCTTCTCTAACGAAGTGGTTGAACCCTTAACCAAAAACCCTTTTTCCAACAACGAATTTGCTAAAGGTAATCCCAACCAGCCACAACCCAATATACTAATTTGATGCATTATCGTAGGGTGTCTTTAACAACAGTTAAACTGTCTTTGGTTGTACTATTTCTTCTCCATCGGATTGGATTTTCTGTATTTATTTTACGACTTGCTTTTATTTTTTCTTTTACAATTACAGCATCAGTCAATACAAAAGGCGTCGGAATCATCCAGTCGCGACGTTTGGCCATACTGAATAAGGGATTGCTCATTAAATCGAACGAACTTTCAACCAAATTTAGATCCAATTTTTGATTAGAATGGATAGAAAATTCTAACGTCAACGGAATGTTATTTACCACATAATAACTCAAAATCTTGTTGCTGTTTTTAGTAATAATATTGCTTTTCAACTCGATAGCTTGCATGCCATTGGCTTTCAAATGCTGTATTTTAGCATCAGAAAAAACATCATAACGATTCACTTTTCGATTGGGTGTAATCACAATTTTCAAAAAACGTTGGTTGCCCACGGTTGAATCTTTGACAAATTCAATGGTTGGTTTGGCTATTTTTTTCAAAGGAGCCTCAGCCATAAATGTGAACTCTGAGCCGTATTTACTGTATAATTTATTGGTGTTTAACGGTTTTCCGTCTTTTGGATGTTCGCCCAAATATCCTTTTGTCCATTCGTCCAAATTGGTGTCGTAAGTCGCCCAATTCGCTTTGTTGGTATCGCCATTTAAAATATATACTAAGCTATTCGGTTTGGCTTTGCCATAAATGTAACCCGACGATTGGTGGGCTTTTACAAAAAATCCAAAGGCTAGTAAAAAGAAAGCGGTAGCCCAAAGTTTTTTTTGTGTAAACGAACCAAAAATGGGCAATAACAAAGTAAAGGTTAGCACACTTAAAATAGCACTTCCAACCAAAATTTTCAATCCTAAACCAACAGGAAACATCTGAATAAAGGGTGCAATAATTAATAAAGATGGTACTGCTAAAATGATATTTAAAACTGCATTCGATTTTTGTGTAAACACATAATACACCAACATCAGTGTGCTGGATAGTACCGGAATGATTAAAAATCCGGCACCTTTAAGTTGGAAGAAAACACCAACATTAATAAGCAACCAAAGCACTAACGGAGCAATCATTTGGCTCATTTCCGAATTTCGCTTTGATTCTTTTCGATATATGAAGAAACAAATCGCCAAAGTCAGACACACAAATCCATAAATGTAATCGTGGCCATTATATGTAAATCCTTGTAAAATATCGTTGTATTGTGGATAGAATCCTAATAATAATTTCCACAAAACATAAGTTACAGCACCCGAAATGATTAATGCACCAAAAAGTGGTCCGAAGCCTCTAATAATTTCATCCATGCGCAGCAATTGCTTTCCTAAACCAATAAATACAAATGAAAACAACAGTATAAATGCTGAAATGAGCATTGGTAAAATCCATGAAAAGGGATAATGCACAAAGGCAAACGGAATACTGAAATACACTTGGTCATCATTTGAATTCAAGTTTGTTAAATCAGCATTCGAAAAATATTTCAACAATGGAAATAAATAGGAACCTTGATGTGCCAAAGTTGTCGGATCCAAATGATTGTAGGTATCTTGCATCGTATGATAGTTGAAATGACTATCAATAAAAGCAAAATTAAACCCTTGAATTTTGCCACTTTCTTTAAAAACCGTCAAGTCAGTATCATTGGGCAACATTTTGTAAATGCTATACATCAACGAATTGGATACCGGATATTGTGCTTTTCCTGTAGAAAAAGCATCTACCATTTTGGCATTTCCATCGTTGGTTTCCATCAACATATAACTTGGTCCAGACGAACCACGAGCTTCAAAGTTTAACGCCAAACCAACTTCTTTTGCCAATTGGTGTTGCGTTACAAAAAGTGCAGCGCCGTTTAATCCCAATTCTTCTGCATCTGAAAACAGAATGATAATGTCGTTTTTATGTTTCGTTTTGGTATGCAAAAAAGCACGCACACTTTCCAAAATGGTAGCTACACCACTCGCATCATCACTGGCACCATAAGAAAACGAATGTGGCGCCGAATCATAATGCGAAAGCAACAATAAAGCTTTGGTGTTCGCCGAACCTTTGATGCGTGCCAAGATGTTTTTAGAGTACACTAAAGTGCCTTTTTCGGTCATCGTAAACCCTTCTTGTAGCGAAGTTTCTAAACCCAGATTGCGCAATTCTTTTACCAAATAATTGGCTACCACATCATGATTTTGCGAACCTACGTAATGCGGTTTTAGGGTCATTGCTTTTACTTTTTCTAACGCACGTTTAGTAGAAAATTCAGAAAGTGGTGCTTCTGTAGTGTCGTAACGTTGCGGCATCATTATAAAGAAGACACCAAAAACAAGGGCTACTAGCACCAATATAGTATATAAAGAAGTATAATTTTTTTTCATGTATGCTATTTTAATCTATCTACTTTGTACTTCATATTTCGTACGTTTAATCTAGTATTCTTTTTTAACCAACATATACAAATCGTTTTCCAACAAACGATACCCTTGATCGTATACAAAATGATAGGTATTGCCAGTGGATGTGCTCAATATATTGGTAAAAAATCCAAAATCAAAGCCTTTACTCAATAATTTCGATTTAGTAGCCTTCGATTTTCCATCGGAGTTTAACTCCGACAAAATACGGTAATTTTTACGCAATTTGTTGTTTACATTGCGCATATAATTGTTGCTGTCTTTGTTTATTTTATTATTGTAGGCATTGCGACAACCATCGCTGCAGAACTTTTTGTCCTCACGACCTACGATTTTTTCACCACATTCTAAACAGTTTTTACTCATCTTTTTATTTTTGAAGCCAATGGCTCGGGCTTTATCGGGAATCCTTATTCCTGCTTTTCGTTGTATCCCGAAGCTTCGGGATGCCACTGCTAATGAAATTCATCGAACTCCAATTAAAATCATTGAAGTAGTGAGATAATCAGGGCTAGATAGGATTTGTCTTTTCCTTTTGTTTAAAATTGCTATGAATTTCAATCTTAAATTTATATCACAATTCTTTTAAAATCAATCAAATATACTAAAATTTTTCCGTTTACAAACGTTTACAAACAATTACAACCGAAATTAAACGCTTATCAACCGAATAAAGTTTGCAGGTCGCCACAACTTTGCCTCGTCGAAAAATAACAACGACATATTCATTAACAAAAACATTTTATTAATTATTTAAATTTTAACGCCATGAGAAACAAAGTGCAATTAATCGGACACGTAGGACAAGATCCAGAAATCAAAACTCTTGAAGGAGGAAAAAAATTAGCCAACATCACCATCGCTACCAATGATGTGTATTACAAAGAAAATGGAGATAAAGTAGAAAACACCGAATGGCATAAGGTTATCGCTTGGGGAAAAACGGCCGAAATAGTAGAAAAGTACGTTACCAAAGGTAAAGAAATTGCGATTGAAGGAAAACTAACACACCGTAGCTACGAAGATAAGGAAGGCATTAAACGCTATGTTACCGAAGTAGTCGCTAATGAGTTAGTACTTATTGGTAAATAAATTTTAGTATTTAAAGCGGAGAAGGCAAGACATTTTTGTTTTGCCTTTTTTGTTTATAAGTAGAATTATTTCGACTGAAAACAAGAAGTTTTTAACACGAAAACGTTTTCGGAAGATACTAAATTAGCAACTGTCAATTTATTTAATACCTTTAGTAAACAATCCATAAAAAATTAACTTTTAGCTGATGAATAACCTCAAACAAATACTTTTACTAATGGTGTTTGGCTGCTTTTTTCAAAGCGGGTTTTCACAAGTTGGAATTAATACCACTGCACCTTTAAGTACTCTCGATATCAATGGAAATTTATCCGTTAAAGTGGTAAATTTATCTGGAAACGGATCTGGCACAGGCGGTGCAGCCGTGTTAATTTCAGATGGTGTTTACATTTCTATAAATCCAGGTGCAACGGATGATAAATTTCAGTTGCCCAATCCGGTAAGCTTTCCAGGTAGGACTTACGTAATAAGAAATATTAACAATACTACTACAGCACAATTGACAACGGCTTCAGGCTTATTATTTCCAAAAAATTCAACGGTTGGAAGTGCAAGTATTTATATGTATGAAGGTAATTTGAGAACGGTTACGGTGTATAGTGATGGCGCAAATTGGACGTATATTAATTAATCGTTCATCACTTTTTGAAGTTCGTTCACAAATTCACCTACATGGTATCCGTCCATTAATCCGTGGTGTACATGAACCGACATTGCCATCGTTTTTTTACCATTTTCATCCATCATTTTACCAAACGAAATTTTAGGACAACTGTCTGGAAAAGTAAAACTTCTTGCATGTGAAAACGAACTAAAGTTAACCCAAGGTAAAGCAGAAAAATGAATTATATTCTCAGGAAATAATCGTGTAAAAAGGCCTTCTGTATTTTGTATACGCTCAATTTCTAAGGCTACAATTTTAGCAAATTCATGAATGTTTTCTGCATAATTCATAAAAGAAAAACCAAAAGTCTTATCGTCACGAAGTATGGTGGGAGAAGCATCAATTTGATCAAAAACATACACTTCGTCATTAATTATTCGATACCTAAAAGGTTCAATTTTGTTTACGGCGCTTAATGTTTTGTGTAAGTAGTACGTAAAAAAAGAAATGCCAAATTCTTTTGCTTTTTCATAAGCAATAGTGCAGTCAATTGTGGTTGTAATACCAAAAAAAGGCTCTTCCATTTGTTTAAAAAACAGAAAGTGTTCTTTTCTATTCCAAGTATCGAGGTTAAGTTTTTGTTTCATTTTTTATAGCCACAAATTGCACGAATTAGCACAAATTTCAAAGTGTTAAATTTCGCGAAAAAAGATTATTTTAATAAAATAGGTAAAACGTCGGTAATTTTTTCCAACGTTCTAAAGTTTGGATGTTCCACTTTATGACTCACTTTTTCGTGTTCCCAAGTAGTGTGAAACGGAATGTGAACGGCATGACCTCCGATTTCTAAAACAGGCAACACATCTGATTTTAATGAGTTTCCAATCATAAAAAATTCATCAGCATTGATTTCCAGACGCTTTAGCAATTTTTCATAATTTACTTCTTGTTTGTCTGCCATCACTTCAATATGATGAAAATAATGTCCCAAACCAGAGTCGTGAAGTTTTCGTTGTTGGTCTTTCAAATCGCCTTTAGTAGCTACAATAAGTTTGTATTTTCCGTGAAGTTGCGCCAACGTTTCTTCAACACCATCTAGTAATTCGATGGGTTTTTGCAACAATTCTTTTCCGTATTCCAATATCTTTTCAATAATTTCGATTGAAATAGTATTGTTGGAAATCTTCATAGCGGCTTCAATCATCGAGAGAATGTAGCCTTTAATTCCGTAGCCATACAAGTCTAAATTCTGAATTTCTACTCGAAATAATTCTTGCGATAATCCTTGTTGCGACAAATAATCGCTCATCAAGGCACAAAATTTATGCTCTGTTTCTTGAAAATAAGGTTCGTTTACAAAGAGTGTATCGTCTGCGTCGAAAGCAATTACTTTAAGATTCATGTTTTTAATTTTTTAATGCATATTCATCAACCAATTGCATCAACTCACTTTTTCTTTTATCATCCAACAACGAATAGTGAAAGGAGTTTTTAGCCAAAGTCACCAAATCGTCTTTAGATAACTCTAAGGCTTCTTGAATGGCTGTAAAATTCTGATTCAAATAGCCACCAAAATAGGCTGGATCATCGGAATTTACAGTTGCTTTAATGCCTTTGTTTAACATGGTTTTTAACGGATGATCTTTCAAATCAGTAACCACTTTCAATTCTAAGTTGGATAACGGACAAACCGTTAATGCCATATCTCTTTTGATGATTTCGTCAACTAATTTGTCATCATTCAAGCAATTATTTCCGTGATCGATGCGAACGATTTTCAATCCGTCAATGGCTTCCCAAACGTATTCGGCCGGACCTTCTTCGCCAGCATGTGCCAACAACACATAACCTTCTTTGGCTGAGGCTTCAAAAACTTTGTAGAATTTGGAGGGTGGATTTCCATTTTCAGACGAATCCAATCCCACGGCTTTGATCAAATGTTTGTAGGGTAACGATTGGTTCAAAGTTTCAAAAGCATCATCTTCAGATAAATGACGCAAATAACTCATGATTAATAATGACGAAATGCCCCATTTTTGTTGCGCTTCATCACGTGCTTTTTGAATTCCGTTGATAACCGTTTCAAAGGCAACACCACGATGGGTATGCGTTTGCGGATCAAACATGATTTCGGTGTGAAGGATATTTTCTTCGTGGCATTTGGTTAAATACGCCATCGTCAATTCGTAGAAATCTTGCTCATTAATCAACACGCTTGCACCAGCATAATAGATGTTTAAGAAATCTTGCAAGCACGAAAATTTGTAGGCTTCCTTAACTTCTTCTATCGTTTTATACGGAATTTCGATTTGATTGCGTTGCGCCAAAGCAAACATCAATTCGGGCTCAAATGAACCTTCAATGTGTAAATGCAATTCGGCTTTGGGTAATTGAGATATGAAGTTTTTCATGGTTTTTTAAATTTTTTATACATCAAATAAACGAAAGACACTAATGAAGTCAGGGCACAATAACTGAAGAAATCAATGATTGAAGTTAACCTAGCACTTTCGTCTATTAAATGAAAACAGTAATCGGCCGAAACATTTTTAGCCATTATGGCTTTAAATTCTACTTGATCTTTGTACAAGGCTGAAAAATTATAAACTTCCAACAACGAAAAAAAGAATAGAATCAAACAAACTACTATGCCAATGTAGCTTTTCATTAACTTATCAAAGCCCCATTTTCCACACCATCCGCATCTGGATTGACGAAAACCAATTTGCCTTCAGCGTTATTCGTCATCAAAATCATGCCTTGACTTTCTACGCCACGTAAGGCTCTCGGAGCTAAATTCACCAAAACCGTAACGCGTTTGCCTATTACTTCTTCGGGTGAAAAATGCTCGGCAATTCCCGAAACGATGGTACGAACATCAATTCCAGTATCCACTTTTAACACTAAAAGTTTGTTGGCTTTAGGCATTTTTTCGGCTTCCAAAATCGTTCCAACACGTAAATCTAATTTCGAAAAATCTTCAAATGTTGCCGTTTCTTTTTGTGGTTCAATCACTTTATTTTCAGCTTTATTGGCCACTTTGGTAGCTTCTAGTTTATCAATCTGTTTTTGTATTTCGGCGTCTTCTATTTGAGCAAATAAGATTTCGGCTTGACCAATTTGATGGTTTGCAGGAAGTAAATCGGTTCGTTGTGCAATATCATTCCAACCCAAATTCAAGTCAGTTTTTAAAATACCCGACAATTTGCATGCGGTAAACGGCAAAAAGGGCTCCGATAAAACACGCAGAGCCGCAGCAATTTGCAAGGCAACATACATTTGGGTTTTTACGCGTTCTGGATTTTCTTTGACCATTTTCCACGGCTCTTCATCGGCTAAATATTTGTTTCCTAAACGAGCCACATTCATCAATTCGCCTTGTGCTTCTCTGAATCGGTATCTTTCGATTGAACTCGAAATCACCGCCGGATAGGCTTTTAATTCGGCTAAAGTTTGTTCATCAACTTCAGTAAATTCATTCGGAGTCGGAACAATTCCTTCGTAATATTTATTGGTCAACACCACTACACGATTAATGAAATTGCCGAAAATTGCCGCCAATTCGTTATTATTTCTCGCCTGAAAATCCTTCCAAGTAAAGTCGTTGTCTTTCGTTTCTGGTGCATTAGACGTTAACGCATAGCGCAACGAATCTTGTTTGTCTGGAAAATCTTCTAAGTATTCGTGCAACCAAACCGCCCAATTTTTAGAAGTTGAAAGTTTATTTCCTTCCAAATTCAAGAATTCATTGGCCGGAACATTATCGGGTAAAATATACGTGCCTTCGGCTTTCAACATCGCCGGGAAAATAATGCAATGGAACACAATGTTATCTTTTCCGATAAAATGAACCAATTTCGTATCGGCATCTTTCCAATACGGTTCCCAATCTTTTCCCTCACGAGCCGCCCATTCTTTGGTTGACGAAATATACCCAATTGGCGCATCAAACCATACATACAATTTCTTTCCTTCGGCACCTTCTACTGGAACGTCTATTCCCCAATCCAAATCACGCGTTACAGCACGAGGCTTTAATCCGTCGTCTAACCACGATTTTACTTGTCCCAAAACATTCGTTTTCCAATCTTTAGCATGACCCACCAAAATCCATTCTTTCAAGAAATCATCGTATCGATCTAAAGGTAAAAACCAGTGTTTTGTCGATTTTAAAATCGGAGTTTCACCAGTTATAGTCGATTTCGGATTGATTAAATCGGTAGCATTCAAGGTCGAACCACATTTTTCACATTGGTCGCCATACGCTTCTTCATTCCCACATTTTGGACACGTTCCCATCACAAATCGATCGGCTAAAAACTGATCCGCTTTGGCGTCATACAATTGTTCGGTTACTTCTTCAATAAAATCGCCATTGTCGTATAATTTTCTAAAAAACTCCGAAGCCGTATCGTGATGAATTTTCGATGAAGTTCGCGAGTAATTATCAAACGAAATTCCGAAATCAACAAACGATTTTCGAATAATTCCGTCGTATTTGTCAATCACTTGTTGCGGCGTAATGCCTTCTTTTTTGGCTTTCATCGAAATGGCAACACCGTGTTCATCGCTTCCGCAAATGAACGCCACATCTTTTCCTTGCAAACGCAAATAACGCGCATAAATATCGGAAGGCACATAAACTCCTGCCAAATGCCCAATATGAATGGGTCCGTTGGTATAAGGCAATGCTGCCGTAATGGTATATCTCTTTGGATTTTCTAACATTGTAATTCGGTATATATACTGCAAAAATAAGCAATAGTTTTTTATTTGTAGCTATTTACTTTGTCAGTTCGCTCTTTTGGAGCTCGTGTCCAGCTATCCGTTCCAATCTTTTATTCCGCAGGCTCCATAAAAGGATTTCCACTACTATCTGGGCTAGGTAAAACTTCACCATTGAAAATTCGTTAGTCGTTGTTCAAGCTTTAAAAGTAAATTTCGAACGATGAACATGAAATTTTGAAGTAAATAAATTAGGGAATCAATACAGTATCTTAGAAATCCATTCCAAAAGTTTTAAATTTCTCAAATGTGCCCCAAAATATTTCTAATAAACAGAACTTTTATACATTTGCTATTCAGACCAAAAATAAATGAAGAAATCTATTTTCTATATTCTATTCTCATTATTCTTTTCCCAACTTTATGCTCAAAAAAAGATGATTATACCACCATACTTAAAAAAAGGCGATACCATTGCGATTGTGGCCACTGCTCGTAAAAACGTTGAAGACAATTTAAAACCAGCCATCAGTTGGTTACACAGCTGGGGATTGGAAGTAGTAATAGGTAAAACCATAGGTTTAGACAATAACCAATTGGCCGGAACTGATGAAGAACGAGCTTCCGATTTTCAAACCATGATGGACAATCCCAACATCAAAGCCATTTGGTGTGTAAGAGGCGGCTACGGTACCGTGCGTATGATTGATTTACTTGACTGGACAAAATTTAAACAAAACCCCAAATGGATTATAGGTTTTAGTGACGTTACGGTGTTGCACAGCCATTTGAACAATCTCGGATTTGCTTCCATTCATGGCATCATGCCCGTGAGTGCTAAAGCGACCGAAGAAGCCAAAGAAAGTTTACGCAAAGCCTTGTTTGGTGAACCGTTGCAATATACCGTTCCGTGTGATCAAATGAACCGATACGGCACTGCCAAAGGCGAATTGGTAGGCGGAAACTTATCTATTTTATTCAGTTTGTTGGGGTCCCCATCGGCGGTGAATTGTGAGGATAAAATTCTGTTTATAGAAGATTTAGACGAATACTTGTACCACATCGATCGTATGATGATGAACTTAAAACGCAACGGTTGTTTAGAAAGTTTGAAAGGCATTATTGTGGGCGGCATGACCAAAATGCACGACAATGAGATTCCATGGGGTAAAAACGCCTTAGAGATTATTGATGATGTGACTAAGAAGTACAACATTCCGATAATCTATAATTTTCCGGCAGGTCACATGGCCGATAATCACGCGCTGATTTTTGGAAAACAAGTTACATTAGAAGCCAACGATTTGGAAAGTAAAGTAGTTTTTGAATAGCTAGTTAGATGTTTTGGATTTTTTTGAGAAATCTAACAATCCAACAGTCTAACAATCCAACAATCTAAAAAATGGCCGAACACAATGAATTAGGAAAACTCGGAGAGGAATTAGCGGTAGCATTTTTGCAACAAAACGGCTATGCTATTTTGGAAACCAATTGGACGTTTCAAAAAGCCGAAATTGACATCATTGCTCAAAAAGATACTATTCTTGCTGTTGTGGAAGTCAAAACGCGTTCGTCGGTAGATATGGGTTTGCCACAAGATTTTGTAAAACCAAAAAAAATCCAACTGTTGGTGAAGGCCGTAAATGAATATGTAGTTTCCAACGAATTGGATGTTACGGTTCGATTTGATATCATAGCTATTCATAAAAAAGGAACTGATTTTGAGTTGGAACACCTCGAAGAAGCCTTTTATTATTTTTAAGAATACCAGTTTATAAAACACAATAAATACCTCTGCTTTTTATAAATGTATTTGATTTTTAGTAACTTTACCCCACAATTTTTATAAAAATTAGTATGAAAAAAATCTTTACAATAGCCTCATTGTTTAGTTTTGTATTTCTATTTGCTCAAAATGAAGTAGGCAAAAAGGTGCAAGAATTAGAAAAACAAAGAACAAATTTTAAGCCGTTTTCGGTTTTACAGGTTACAGTTGCGCCACAGTATAATTTTGATAAAGTAGTTGAAAACGCTACAATCGCTACTATTAAAAACACCGTAGTTAATGATATTGTGGCCCATAAATATCCGTTTATTGAGTTAACAATTCCCTACAACGGTTCGATGGTAACTCTTGACATGTATCAAGTTAATTTGTTTGCCGAAGGATTTCATGTGGATACCGACAAAAGCAAAAACATAGCTTATGAAAAAGGAGTGTATTACCGTGGCATCGTAAAAGGCGATTATAATTCTATTGCCTCGTTTAACTTCTTTAATAACGAATTGAACGGATTGGTTTCTAATGATGAATTGACCAATTTGATTATAGGTAAACTCGGAAAAGAAGGAAATAACTCCGATTATATTGTCTATTCGGATGCTAATTTCAAAATTGCAAAAGATTTTCAATGTTCAGTAAAAGACGATGAATCGCAACCTACACCTAGTTCAAATCCAACGCAAAGAGATATCAATAGTACGCGATGCGTAACCATGTATTTTGAAGTAGATTATAATTTGTTTCAATCAAACTCCAGTAATACAACAACTACTACTAACTGGATGACTTCGGTTTTTAATAATGTGCAAGCTTTGTACAATGCCGATGGGATAACCATTTCGTTGAAATCAATGTACATATGGACCACTCAAGATCCATACGAAGGTGTTGGAACTACATCGACAGCTTATTTGTATAAATTTAATGAAGTTAGGCCCGTATTTGATGGTGATGTTGGACAGCTTGTAGGCATTGATTCTGGAGGATTGGGAGGAGTAGCGGTTGGAATTAACGGATTGTGCTCTCAAAATAATTTCAGCTATTCGGATGTGAATTTTACCTATATTTCTGGTAATTTACCAGCAATACCAACCTATTCTTGGACAATTCAAGTGATTACCCATGAATTCGGACACTTATTAGGTTCGCCACACACTCATGCTTGCGTATGGAATGGCAACAATACCGCTATAGATAATTGTGCTTCTTCAGCACAAGGTTCTTCTGCCGAAGGATATTCGTGTAGAACAACTCCTTTAACCATTCCATCAACTACGGTGAAAGGAACCATAATGAGCTATTGCCATTTGGTTTCAAATGTTGGAATAAAGTTTAGTAATGGGTTTGGACCTCAACCAGCTGCTCGTGTTTTGGCCGCTGTTAACGGAGGAACTTGTTTAAGTACCGATTGTGTCAACACGTGTATAAATACGATTTCATCTATTGATATTACTACTGTTTCTTCAACTTCTGCAGTTATTACCTGGGTAGATCCAGGAACATTCACCGCATGGAAGGTTAGGGTATATCCTTTTGGTGGAACCGCAGGCGCTTGGATACCTGTAACTACCAACAGTTATAATGTGACTGGATTAACACCAAACACCTACTATGTTGTTGATGTGAGTCCGAGTTGTACGGCTGGTTTACAAATAGGCGGTAGACAATTGATTTTTGTAACGGCAGGTGATTTTTGTAATGGCCTACAATATACCGATTCTGGTGGTGTTACAGGTGATTATACTAATCAAGAAACGGTAGTTAGAACCATTATACCAAATGTTCCTAATAATGCTATTGTGCTTACATTCACTGCTTTTTCATTAGAACAAGATTATGATTATGTATATGTGTATGATGGAAATACTACTGCTGCACCTGATTTAAGTGGTGGTGGATTTACTGGAACTACAATTCCAGGACCTTTTACTTCTACAGCAGCCGACGGGTCTTTAACGGTTAAATTCTATTCAGATCAAGGAGTAGTTGATTCGGGATTTGTGGCCAACATTTCGTGTACGCCAAATTTAAGTGTCAATAATTACAATGGTTATGTAGATTTTAGTTACTACCCAAATCCAACCAATGGTAAAGTACAAATAACCGCTAAAACACCAATGGATCAGATTTCGGTATACAATGTAACAGGACAATTGTTGTACAACAACACGATAAACGACTTAAATACAACAGTTGATATTTCGTCTTTTGCTGTGGGAACATACTTCTTTAAGTTAAAATTTGACGGAGATCAAGAAGTGAATTTTAAGGTGATGCGTAAGTAATACGTTCGTTATATAAAACAAAAAACCATCTACTACTAGATGGTTTTTTTTGTGGGTATAATTTTGGTTATTATGGTTCTCGATACATTTTATGTTGCGTTGCACGGCACAAAAAAGATGCGAAGAGAAGGGAACTGTTAATTTTTAACACATCGTACCGAAAGCGCACTTTTCTTTAAAGCACCACTTCGCACCACATTATCATTAAGATAATTGATACTTCTTGTCCAAGCTAAATCTACGTTAGCCGTCGCGCTCCAAAAATAAGCTACTTTAGTTTTGTCTTTGAATAAATCGGCTAAGGTATAGGTATTGGTAGCTACATAATGGAAATTCAAATAACCATCACCACCCGGAAGTGCGGTAAAGCCAGATTGGTTAGAGGTATAGGTATTGGCAGAAGCGGTCCAGTAGGTAGTCGCATCGTCTTTAAGTTTTCCACCAGCTACATTTTCGCCGCCTAAAAAGGTAGTTAATGCCGTCCACTCTGTATCGCTTGGAATGTGCCATCCAGTAGGAGCTAACCCTCTAGGGTCGTTGATAGCATACCAGTTGTATAGTTTGCCATAAATTGGTCCGTTGGCAGTATCATTTTCATAATAACACCACGCTCCAGTAGTTAAGGCGTCCCATTGAGTTACATCGGTTACTTGCGGAATTACGTCACCATTTTTGTATTTACTTACGTCTAAGTTTTTCTTCATCCATTCTTTACCATTAATCACTACAGAAGGGTAGGTTTCGCCATCAATATCGGTAACGCCATTTCCATTGGTGGCTAACATTCCCAAAGTGGTAAATGCTATTTGTGCCCCATAGACAGTGCCTTCTGCATTGGTAGCATAGGCTCTTGCATAATAGGTTGTATTGGCTAACAAAGGCGTCATAGGTACTGTAAACGTACCTGCATCGGCACCAAGAGTACCCGCAGTGTGTGCTCCTGAAATAGTTGGGTTTTGAAAAGTACTCCAACATACACCAACAGCCGTAACGGCACTACTTCCGTAAGAAGTAATAACACCAATGCAATTGGCTGAGGTAAAAGTGACGTTTAAAACGCTATAGGTTTGCACTTTTAAAGTAGCAGCATCTCCGTTGATGTCAACATTAGGATCGCTACTACTGCAACTGAATAGTAAAATTGAGGCTAATGATAAGAATAAAAACTTTTTCATAGTTAAAACATTTTTAAGGCAGGATAGGATACAAATATAAATAAATACATTTAGTGTACAACACTTTCTGCTTTTTAGGGAAATGTGCAGGGATTAACAACTTGGTTTAGGGTTGTAATATGCTTCTTTTTGTCATTCTGAGGCACGAAGAATCACATATGCTAAATACAAAGGATTATGGAGCTACTTGTGTGATGTTTCCTTCGTCAACATGACAAAGTATATGGGGTTTATATTCTATTCATCAACTCTAAGGCTTTGTTAATGCTTTTTACATTTTCAAAAGTCAATAACAAACGAAGGCCGTTTTTGGTATCTTTTTCTTTCATTTTGCATAAGTTGCTGTTGAGTTGTACAAACTGCACCATTTTCATAAAACGATTGGATTGGTAGAAATCGCTTTGTTGGTCGCCCACAAAGTAACCGACCATCTTGCCTTGTTTCATCACCAGTTTTTCAATACCAATACTGGTAGCTTTCCACTTGATGCGAATGCTGTTGAGTAAGGCGAGTGCTTCTTTAGGCAATGCTCCGAAACGGTCGATTAGTTTTTGTTCGTATTTGAGTAAGTTTTCTTCGTCTTTAATCAACGCTAATTCATTGTAAAGCGTCAAACGCTCGGTCACACTATTAATGTAGTCGTCTGGAAATAGTAATTCAAAGTCGGTGTCGATTTGTAAGTCTTTGACGTATTCTTTGGTTTCAATGTTGTTTTCAACTGGATACAAGTCTTTGAATTCGTTTTCTTTCAACTCTTCAATGGCTTCGTTCATGATTTTTTGATAGGTATCAAAACCAATATCGTTGATGAAACCACTTTGTTCGCCACCTAATAAATCGCCGGCACCACGAATCTCTAAATCTTTCATGGCAATGTTAAAGCCGCTTCCTAACTCGCTAAATTGCTCTAAAGCATGAATACGTTTTCTAGCATCATCAGTCATAGCCGAATAAGGCGGTGTGATGAAATAACAAAATGCTTTTTTATTGCTTCGTCCCACACGACCGCGCATTTGATGCAAATCGGACAAGCCAAAATTATTGGCGTTGTTGATAAATATGGTATTGGCATTAGGAACGTCCAAACCACTTTCGATAATGGTGGTGGCAACGAGTACATCAAATTCACCATTCATAAATGCTAGCATCAATTCTTCTAGTTTCTTACCATCCATTTGACCGTGGCCTACACCCACACGAGCATCCGGCACTAAGCGCTGAATCATTCCAGCTACTTCTTTGATGTTTTCAATGCGGTTGTTGATGAAAAATACTTGTCCGTTTCTCTGAATTTCATACGAAATCGCATCGCGAATCAACTCTTCGTGAAAACGAACCACATTGGTTTCAATAGGATAACGGTTGGGCGGAGGTGTCGTAATAACCGATAAATCACGCGCCGCCATTAATGAAAACTGTAAGGTTCTTGGTATTGGTGTTGCCGTTAGTGTTAGCGTATCAACATTAGCCGAAATGGTTTTGAGTTTGTCTTTTACATTCACGCCAAACTTTTGTTCTTCGTCAATAATCAACAAGCCTAAATCCTTAAACTTTACGTCTTTGTTGACCAGTTGGTGGGTGCCGATGATAATGTCGACACGGCCTTCGCCTAATAATTTTATAGTTTCCGATTTTTCTTTGGCGGTTCTAAAACGGTTGAGGTAATTGACGGTTACTGGCATATCTTTCAAGCGCTCTGAAAATGTTCGGTAATGTTGGTAGGCTAAAATAGTGGTGGGTACCAAAACTGCGACTTGTTTGCCATTATCCACAGATTTGAAAGCCGCACGAATAGCGACTTCTGTTTTACCAAAACCGACGTCACCACACACCAATCGATCCATCGGGCGATCGGTTTCCATATCGGCTTTTACGTCTTGTGTTGCCGTAATTTGATCGGGTGTATCTTCGTAAATAAAGGAACTTTCGAGTTCTTTTTGTAAATAACTGTCGGGCGCACAAGCAAAGCCTTTTTCCAATCGGCGTTTGGCATACAGCTGAATTAAGTTGAACGCAATGTGTTTGACGCGCGCTTTTGTTTTTTGCTTTAGAGCCTTCCATGCGCCCGAACCAAGTTTGTAAATCTTTGGTGGCGCACCCTCTTTACCGTTGTATTTTGAGATTTTGTGTAACGAGTGAATGCTTACATACACAATGTCATTATCGGCGTAAACGAGTTTAATGGCTTCTTGGGTTTTGCCTTCGACTTGTATTTTTTGCAAGCCGCCAAACTTTCCAATTCCGTGATCGATGTGCGTTACATAATCGCCAACGTTAAGTGAGGTTAATTCTTTGAGCGTGATGGTTTGCTTCTTTGAATACCCGTTTTTGATGTTGAATTTATGGTAGCGTTCAAAGATTTGGTGGTCGGTGTAGCACGCAATTTGGTTTTCTTCGTCTATAAATCCTTGAAATAATGGAAAGACAACCGTTTTATATTGTTTGCGAATGCTTTCGTGGTTTTCTTCATCAATTTCTTCAAAAATATCATGAAAACGATTTGCCTGATTTTCGTTGGAACAGAACAAATAATTCTTGATGCCGTTGAAGTGGTTTTCACCCAAATTGTTCAATAACAAATCAAATTGCTTGTTGAATGACGGCTGCGGATGAATGTGAAATTCGATGGTTTTATCAATAGCAAACGTAGGTGCGTTGCTTAGTTCTACTACTGAAAAATTGAGGGCTTTCTTCAAAAATTGTTTTCGGTCTACAAACAATTCTTCGGGTGTCACATGTTTGACAGTGGCGTCCAATTTGGCAAACGCTTCGGTAGCTTTCGCAAAAAGTTTGTCGAGTTGTTGCCCAAGCAAATCAGTATTTTGAATGAATAAAACTGTTTTTTGATCGATGTAATCTAAAAAACTTTCACGGTTTTCTTCAAAGAATTTATTTTCAACATTCGGAATAATAGCAACCTTTTTGAGCTTTTCTATCGACAATTGCGTTTCTACATCAAAGCTTCGAATGGAATCGACTTCGTTTCCAAAAAACTCAATACGATATGGATGGTCGTTAGAAAACGAAAACACGTCTACGATTCCGCCTCGAACCGAAAATTCACCTGGTTCGGTTACAAAATCGACGCGTTTAAAATTGTATTCGAACAACACTTCGTTGACAAAATCGATGGCTAATTTATCGTTTACGGATATTTTGAAAGTGTTCTTTTCGAGTTCTTTTTTGGTGACTACCTTTTCAAAGATGGCTTCGGCATAGGAAACAATCAATGCTGGTTTTTTACGCGAATTGATGCGGTTCAATACTTCAGCACGCAACAAAATATTGGCATTGTCGGTTTCGTCAATTTGATACGGACGACGGTACGAACCCGGGTAAAACAAGACATCTTGATCGTTGATGAGTTGTTCTAAATCGTTTAGGTAGTAAGCCGCTTCTTCTTTATCATTGAACAAAAGCAGCAAGGGCAATTCTGATTTTTCAAAAACCGATTGAATGACAAATGACAACGCCGAACCCAATAACCCTTTGGTGTTTATTTTGGTGTCGCGTTGTTCTAAAGCATTGGCTAAAAGTTGGACTTTGGCCGATTTTTGGTAAACCGAAGTAACGTTATTTTTACTCAAACTACTATTTTTGAATTGGTGTATTCGGAATGGCTCGGGTGGTATCTTTCATTTTGATTAAATCCGACTCGCCTTCTTCCTTTGGAATTTTACTTCTCTTTACAATTTCTTCCATTTGCAACTGCAAAAAGTCTATTTCGGTGTTGATTTCACCAATAAGCTTCACCACTTTGGCATCGGGAATTTGGTTCAAATGAATGAACAAATCCATCGATTTTATTTTGGTCGTGATTACAGCAATTCGAGCTTTAACTTGTGGTTTGTTGAATTCACCAGGAATATTCACATTCAAATCGACTACTTTTTTAGACAAAACAGAAGCTTTCTTTTGAAAAGCACCAATCGTACTTTTAGGTTTTTGATTGATTTCAGTTAAAAAAGTGCGCCATTCCATCCAATTGTTCACGATAGCTTGTGTATCCGGTTCGATGGGTGAAATATTGAAAACCCAACCGCGGTTGATGTTGTTAAAAACCACCTCTTTTTTCTTGGCTTCTTTTTGTTGTTCGACAAGAAGTTGTTTGTTGTCGTTTTGACACGAAACAAGCACTAAAGAAAACAGGAGCAGGGTTATCAATTTCAACTTCATCAGAAGATTATGGATTAGATTACAAAAATACAAAAGTAGTAGTTTTGTTTTAGAGATTTTGTGAAAGGATTTATAAATGTTGAGCGTGTTAAATTGTGGTTACTTCCAAAATAGAATACCGAAAACGTTATCTTTGTACTACAAACTAAACAAACTATGACGACTAAAATATTAATTATTGGGGCTTGTGGACAAATAGGTACCGAATTAACTACCAAACTTCGAGCGGTATATGGCAACGACAATGTCATTGCTTCCGATATAAGAAAACTCAACAACGACATCGTAAACAATGGAATTTTTGAAGTTGTAAATGCTCTTGACTACAATCAGATTGAACATTTGATTGAACAATATCAAATAACGGATGTGTATCTTATGGCGGCCTTATTATCGGCTACAGCTGAGAAAAATCCGGCGTTTGCTTGGGATTTAAACATGAATTCGTTGTTTCACGTATTGAATTTGGCGAAAGCTAAAAAGATTAAAAAAATATTTTGGCCATCGAGTATAGCGGTTTTCGGACCCACTACTCCGAGACACAATACGCCGCAATACACTATTATGGAACCTACAACCGTGTATGGGATTTCTAAACAAACAGGAGAACGTTGGTGTGAATACTACCATCATCAATATGGGGTTGATGTACGTAGTATTCGGTACCCAGGATTGATTAGTTGGACGACCGAACCAGGTGGTGGAACGACAGATTATGCCGTTGATATATACCATAAAGCCATTGAGCAAGGTACGTTTACTTCGTTTCTTTCGGAAAACACCGAATTGCCTATGATGTATATGGATGATGCTATTAAGGCTACCATTAGTATTATGCAAGCGGATGCTGATGCGATTAAAATTCGTTCGTCCTACAATTTATCGGCGATGAGTTTTACACCAAAAGAGATTGCCGAAGAGATTCAAAAACACTATCCCAACTTTACCATAGATTACAATCCCGATTTCCGTCAGAAGATTGCGGACAGTTGGCCTGCTTCTATAGATGATACTAATGCTAGAGAAGATTGGGGTTGGCACAACGATTTCAATATTGAAAACATGACCGTCACCATGTTAGAGAACTTAAAAAAGCAGAAAAAATAATATAAAACAAAAGCGCTACCCCAAGAACAAGGTAGCGCTTTCTACTCTAAACAAAAAACTCTATTGTTGAACAATCGGAGCTCTTAATGATTCTAGTACCGCAACAACATCAGCATAAAGTTGAGTATTAGCAGCAACACCGTTTTGTACGGCTGCAGCCCCAACATATCCTTCAAATTTATCGTAGTTTGCACTAGTAGACTTTACACCCATTCTTGGATTCATGGCTGGATTGTGAGCCACAGCCATTGACATTCCTGAATATACATTTACAGCATTTGTTCCTCCTGTATTGTACGAGAAGAAATCGGTTAAATTGTCAACCAATTCAGCTAAATTAGTAGTATTACCTGCGCCAACTTCACCTAAAAGTGGTGCAAAATGAGCACTTAGATTCCCTGGAGCATTCGATTGAACGTCTGCTACAATTAATCCTACCGTTGTGTTTACTACTTTACGGTAGCTCAAACGTCCTGCTTCGATCATAACTCCAGCTGCTGCATCTGGATCTTGAACCAATGTTGTTCCGCCTAATCTAGCATAGATTGATGGAGTTGCTGGAGCTGGGTCTTCATTATCTTTACTACAAGAGGTGAAAACGGAGGCTCCAATTACCAATGCACATAGTGCGATTTTTGAAAACTTAGTCATAATTTAAATATTTAAAAGATTAATTAAATGTGTTTTGTACCAATTTGGTAAATTTATATTTCCAACTGTCTTTTTTCATTACAGGACAAACCGGTTGGTTCATCATATTAGCAGGAAGTATGAAACGTTGTGCTTTGTAGTTGCCTTTAGTCATTAATTCATTATATACCTTTTTGGAATCGGCAATTCGATTGTCATGAAAATAAACCACTACATTTCTTTTTACGATGATTTCACTTTTTACTCCAGCTATCGAATGTAATTTTTCTTTAATGTCGATAGTGCTTAGGGAATCAAAAGGTTTGTCAAAGTCAATACGACTCACCTGAATGGTGGCGTTTTCTTTCGGCTTGGCTGTAGCAATGTGGTACACCAAAATTACAAACAACACTAGGAAGGTTCCTAAAATGCTGAATAATGCGATTTTTACTTTTCTATGGATTTTCATTTGTTCTTGTGTTTGTTCTTGTTTTATGGATGGAGTTACGAGAAAAGGAAGTGGTTGGTTTTTTAGAACATAAAAAAAAGCCCCAATAATGGGACTTTTAACAGTTTTTGTAGTATAATTAGTTCTTTTTAAGCTTTTCAATTAAAGCATCTTCTATAGGAGCCTTGGTTTTTACGACTTCGTTGGTAGTGTCGTTTGGAATAGTCATGGACAATACATAATGTTGAATCATCCATTTGTTTTTAACTTTAATCAACACGCCCGAACCGCGACAAATTTTCATTTGGGTGTTTAACAATTCATCAAACCAAGCGGTTTTGCCGTCTTTAGCGAAATAAATATGCCGTTCTAAGGCGGTAAAGTTCCACGCTTTGCCTTTGTCAAAATAGGGTTTGGCAAACTCTTGAAATTGTTTTTTATTCCAATTTTCAGTAGCATCAGTGCCAATAAAAATGGCGTCGTCACTCAAAGCATTAAAATAGTCGGTATAGTTGGCGGTAGCTGCAGCTTTGTGCCAATTATTGAGAAGGTTGTTAATTTGTGTTTCGTTATTTTGAGCAAAACCAGAAGCGATGCAACACAAGAGTAGGAGTAAACACTTTTTCATAATCTTAAATTTTTATAAAAATACAAAAAAATAGGATTGTTATTGAAATTGATAAGTTTGTTGGTTTTAATCAGAACTTCTCTCCATGTTGCGACATGTCCAACCCTAAATCTTCTGATTCTTCGGTTACGCGAAGTGGAATGACGAAGTTGGTTGCTTTGAATAGTACAAATGCGCCGCCAAATGTAAATGTAGATACTAATACTAAAGCCATCATGTGATGGCCAAACACATGCCAACCGCCATGAAGTAAACTTGCATTTTCTCCTTGAGCAAAGATGGCTGTTAAAATCATACCCATAATTCCGCCTACACCATGACAAGCAAATACATCTAAAGTATCGTCAATTTGTTTTAATTTTTTCCAATACACCATTTTGTTAGAAACAATGGCACCAATAAAACCAAAAAAGATACTCTGTGGAATGGTAATGTATCCAGCGGATGGTGTGATGACCACCAAACCTACAACGGCTCCAATACACGCACCAAGAGCCGACACTTTTCTACCATTTAATCGGTCAAAAAACACCCATGTCATCATGGCTGATGCTGATGCGATAGTGGTTGTAGCAAACGCCATTGCTGCGGTTGCGTTGGCGGCTAAAGCTGAACCTGCATTGAAACCGAACCAACCGAACCATAACAAACCAGTGCCTAATAAGACAAACGGAATGTTAGTTGGAATGTGTTCGTTGTTTTTTCGTTTCCCTAAAACAATAACTCCGGCTAATGCTGCAAAACCTGCACTCATGTGCACTACTGTACCTCCAGCGAAATCCTTTACGCCAAAGTAGCTACCCAACAGGCCGTGAGGATGCCATATCATGTGGCACAAAGGCGCGTAAATACATAACGTAAACAAACAAATAAATAAAAGGAAGGAGATAAAGCGAATGCGTTCGGCTAGGGCACCGGTAATGATTGCAGGTGTAATTACAGCAAATTTCATTTGAAAAAGGGCAAAAAGGACGAATGGTATGGTTGGCGCCATGGTTTTATGGGGTTGCATTTCAACTTGATCAAAAAAAGCAAAGTCCAACGGATTGCCAATGAGTCCGTAGTGGGTATGGTTGATGGTAATACCCACTGGATTGCCAAAAGACAAGCTAAAACCAACGGTTACCCATAACAAGCTTACTACTCCCAAGCAGATAAAACTTTTAAGCATGGTTGAGATGACGTTTTTCTTACCCACCATACCGCCATAAAAAAACGATAGACCAGGAGTCATCAACAGGACCAAGCATGAAGCAGTGAGTAACCACGCTACATCGGAGGTGTTGATGGTGTCTGTTGTGTTAAAATTAGTACCAGCCGATTGGTGTTGCCAAAACAAACCAGTAAAAGCCACTATGGTAATGATGATGAAAGCCGATATCCAACGTTTTTCTAGCGCCATTTTTATTATAATTTTATATAACCCCTAAAATATAGGGGTAAAATTAAAAAAGAATACCAATATAAACTGTTTTTAATATAAAAAAATGGGGTGTATATTCTATTTTTATCAAAAAAAAGATATTGTCTGTGTTTTTTTGATGTTTTGAAAAAATTAGATTGTTTAATCTGATAATGTTTTAATAAAAAAACCCAACATCGCTGCTGGGTTTTTACTGTATAGTGGTTTGGGTTTACCAAATTTTTACACGTTTGTCTGGTGCCAAATATAACGAGTCTGTTGGCTTTATGTTGAAGGCTTCGTAGAATTCGGGTACGTTGCGTACTACACCGTTGATGCGGAATTTGGCAGGCGAGTGTGGATCACCAGCTACTTGACTGCGCAGTGATTCTTCGCGTTGTTTGTCTAGCCAAACTTGTCCCCAACCTAAAAACACGCGTTGCATGCCAGTGTAACCGTCCATTTTGGGAGCTTCTTTTCCGTTAAGGCTCATTTTGTAGGCTTTAATGGCAATGCTCAATCCACCTAGGTCACCAATGTTTTCACCAAGGGTAAAGGCACCGTTTACATTCAAGTCTGGAAATACTTTAAAGCCATTATACTGAGCTACTAAAGCAGCAGTTTTAGCTTTAAATGCTTTTAAATCGGCTGGAGTCCACCAATCACGCATTACGCCATCGCCATCAAATGTAGCGCCTTGATCGTCAAATCCGTGTCCAATTTCATGTCCAATTACGGCACCAATACCACCATAATTTACAGCGTCATCGGCTTTTAAATTAAAGAACGGAGGTTGCAAGATAGCGGCAGGAAATACAATTTCATTTAATGATGGATTGTAATAGGCATTTACGGTTTGTGGTGTCATGCCCCATTCGGTTCTGTCTACAGGTTTTCCTAATTTGTTTAGCATACGATTGTATTCGAATTCAGTAGCTCTTTGCGCATTGCCATACAAATCGTTTTTTACTACTTTCAAGGATGAGTAGTCTCTCCATTTGTCAGGATATCCAATTTTAATCATGAATTTATCTACTTTAGCCAAGGCTTGTTTTTTGGTGGCCGGACTCATCCAATCTAATTTTTTGATGCTTTCGGCATAAGCTTTCAAAAGATTTTTTACCAATACCGTCATGCGTTCTTTGGCTTCTGGCGAAAAGTGTTTTTCTACATACACTTTACCTACAATTTCGCCTAAGCTGCTGTTTACATTGTTTACAGCTCTTTTCCAATCGTCTTCTTGTTTTTCTGTTCCGTACAATACTTTACCATAAAATTCAAAGTGCGCTTTGTCTAAAGAAGTGGTAAGATGTGTAGCTGTATTATTAATTAAACTCCATTTTAAATAGGTTTTCCAAGTATCTAATGGCGTATTTTTGATGATGTTGTTCAAGCTTTTGGTATATTCAACTTGCGAAACCACCACAATTTTTTGTTTTTCAATACCAGTCTTAGTTAGCATGGCATTCCAGTCAAAATCGGGCATTAACGTCTTTAAATTCTTGATTTCGTATTTGTTGTATAATTTAGCGGTTTCACGTGTCAACTCTTTAGTCATGTGATTTTGTGCTAAAGTAGTTTCCAATGCCATAATTTTAGTAGCACTTTCTTTTGCATTTGGCATGCCACTTAATTGGAACATGTTTTCAATGTGTGCTATATATTTGGCACGAACGTCTACCATTTTAGCATCATTTTGTAAATAATATTCACGTTCTGGAAGTCCTAAACCACCTTGCCAAGTCATTAAGGTATATTGATTCGGGTCTTTAAAATCTTGAGTTACCGATATAGAAAAAGGCGATGCAAGTCCAGTTCTGTTGGCTACACCAAAAAAGGCAGCCAAATCTGAATAATTAGCAATAGCATCGATGGTTTTTAATTCGGGTTGAATAGGACTGATTCCTTTGGCGTCACGTTCTTTTCTGTTCATATAAGAAGCATAGTAGTCGCCAATTTTTTGTTGGTCGGAGCCTTCTGCAAAACCACCTTTTGAGGCTTCTTCAATTATAGCTTTAACGTCTTTTTGCGATTGATCATACAACATGTCAAAGGCTCCATAAGAAGATTTGTCGGCTGGAATTTTGGTGTTTTTCATCCAAGTCCCATTAACATATTCTTGAAAATTGTCACCAGGTTTTACGAGAGTATCCATGTTTTTTTTGGTGATACCCGAAACCAGTGGTTCTTTTTTCTCGCACGATACCATCAGTATGGTGGCGGCAAACAGTGTGATTTTAAAGTTCTTCATAAGTGTTAGTATTAGTTTGTTTTGTAAATGTAGTGATTTATTGATTAGTTGTTGGTATGGCGTAATTGTTACAGCAATAGTTGGAGTTCTGTATTTTGATGGTTTGGTGATAAGCAACAACAAAAGCCGCAATCCTTAAAAGTTGGGAGCAGCGTTTACTTTTGTGCTTTTGTGATGGGTTATTATGAAGAGGCCCGTTCTATAATAGCTGTTTTTAATTCAATGGTTTTTGGAACGAAAGGTTTTAAATCTCTTCTTTCGTTTATTTCTTCGAGAAGTAAGTTAAATGAGGTCACGCCCATTTCGTAGCCAGGTTGGTCTACGGTGCTTAATTTAGGAGTAATAACTTGTCCCATAAACCAGTTGCTGAAACCAATAACTTTGACTTGTTGCGGAATGGCAACATTAATTTCGTTGAGGTAATTGATAACTCCAATAGCTACAATATCGGTCACACAGAAGATGCCATCAACATCGTTGTGATCGGCCATAATTTCTTTGGCAAAATCATAGCCTTCCTCAAATTCCGATCCTTTACAGGTGTATACAAGGGTTTTGTCAAACGGAATATTGTGTTTTTCAAGGGCTTTTTTGTATCCTAAAAAGCGGTCAATAGCATTTTGTGGGTTTACAGGTCCGCGAATGTGTGCTATTTTTTTACATCCTTTGTTGATGAGGTGTTCGGTGGCATCAAAGGCTGCTTTTTGGTCGTTAATGATAACTTTAGAGCAGTTGATAAGTTTGGATATTTTATCAAACATTACAAATGGAATGTCTTTACGAATAATTTCTTTTAAGTGTTCATCATCGTTAGATTCATTAGAAAGTGACAATAAAATACCATCAACGCGTTTATTCATTAATAAATCTACTTGTTTTATTTCTAGTTCTTTAGATTCGCTAGATTGTAGGATAATTACAAGATATCCACTTTTTTCGGCTTCGGCAATGATGCCTTTAATAACATTGGAGAAAAAATGGTGGACTACTTCAGGAATGATTAATCCTATGGTTTTAGATTCTTTGGTCCGAAGATTTACGGCAAAACTATTGGGAGTAAAATGAAGCGACTTTGCCATATCTAAAACAGCTTTTTTAGTCTTTTCACTAACGTCGGGATAATTTTTTAAAGCTTTAGAAACTGTGGTAATAGAAATTCCAAGTTGTTGTGCAATTTCTTTTAAGGTAACATCTTTCATTAATTCTTAATAGCGTATAAAAACAATAGACTTTCAAAGTAAATTTTTTCATGTAATGTAGAAATAATAATTAAAATTTCAATTGTTTAATTAAAATTTATTTTGGCAATTAGTCATAAAGCGCTATCAAATTAATATCAAAAATAGGGTTTTATTAAAAAAATGTTAAAATTGCTTTATTTATAGTTTCTCAGAAAATAAAAAAGCCAATTCAAATTAAATAATATGAATTGACTTTTTATGAATTAAATAACTATATAGATAAGAATTAGATGATAAAAAGTAAATGTTTTTATCAAGATTTTAATTTTTAACAAAAAAAGACGTTGTTTACAAATAAAGGTTTATCCTGTAATTCTGATTTTAGGTGGCCGTTGGATACTTTTTTACATTGTATTTACTGGCTACTACCAAAGCTCCAGTAATTAACACAATGTTTTTTATAATGTATTGTCCAACCAACGAAGGACGATAGGGAAAGACATCAAAACAGGCTTTTTCTACGATAAACATTGGAAAAAAGGTCACCATCATGTGTAACAACAACAAAACTATCGTGATGGGTATGAAGCGTTTAATAAACAATCCCAATCCGATTATTATTTCGCAAACACCTAAAATAGGAATAAAAATTTCAGGTTTAAACCAATAAACGGTTTTTTCTACTAATTCCTCAGCCGGACTAATACCGACAACTTTTAAAGCACCAAACCAAATATATACAATAGCCAGTGCAATTCGTAATAGTGTGATGCTGTGTTTTTCCATTGAAAAACTCAATTTTGAGTAGAATGTATTGAATGTTGTAATCATGAGGTTCTGTTTTAAAAATTATTCAGCACCATCAATTAAGGCGCGTTGCACGGCATAGTTTCCAACGGTTTTACCCAATTGCAATCCAGCTTCACAATCACTTCGATAATGAATAGCACCATACAATCTCGACATCGATGCTTCATTGGCCATGGCTTCAAATTCTTGTGCTCTCGACGGAATAACATGTGATAAAAAAGTTGCCGCAGCACCACTAAACGTGGAATGTCCGGATACATATGCTGGAAAGTTAGGTACACCAGTTAATGTTTTAATAGACGGATCGACTTGGCAAGGTCTAGGATTGAAATAGTGGTATTTGGTATCCCAACAGCAAATAGCAGCATCCATCATTGAGATGTTTAAAAGTGCCATATTTCGCGCCCATCGTACTTCACTGAAATATTGGTATACAAAAGCTTCATTAGCAATAGCGTTCCAATGTCCTGGAGGGGTATAGGTTCCTACACCATCTGCCCAGAAGCTTACAATTTTCATATGCTCTCTACTCGCATCGTTGCTGTAACTTTTGACTTCGTTTAATTCATTTAAAAATTGTTGTGAATTGGTTGATGGTGGTGGTCCTGGTCGGCTTGCTACCACATTTGCTGGAGTCATCAAAAATGATTTTACATTTCCAAACAATGGCAACATTGGAGGTCTTGCAGGTATGTCTAAAGATCTCCAAGGAGTTTCTCCGTTAGCAATGGCATTGGTTTCTAATTGTGTCCAAAGCGTTTGATTTCCAATGGCAGCACCTGCACCGTCGGTAGATGCTTTTGTTATGAATTTAGCAGCAATAGCCCTTCCTAATGTTACACCAGCATCAACATCACTGCGTACGTTGGCACCAGAAATGATTCGGTATAATTTTTCTTCATCAGCTTTTTGTTGTATGTAAGCGATTTCTGTTGGGAATAATAGTTTTAAAATTTCTACGGTTACTCCAGCCAATACTCCATCTTCTGAAGGATAAGAAGGCAACGGACTTTTAGGAACTAATACCGAAAGCGTATTGTCAACTACAAAAGGCGCATCACGGTGATATAAGGCTTTATAATGCCATGTAGCCACCATAGCATCATATTGTGCTGCACTCACATAAGCATAGGCACGAGCTGCAAAAGGTGGGTTCGAAAAAGGGAATTGTGGATTGGCAAACGGATTGGCTGCCGAAGGAGCTGGATAGGTACCGTCTTCGTTTTGATAGGGTGGACGGTTGTGGCGCGCCACTAAAGTTTGCATGATCTCATTCCAACGCAATACACCACCTGCACTCCAATAATCTACAATGCGTTGTTGTTCGTCAGTAATGTTGGCTTGGTAGCTTTTAATTTCATTAATTTCGGCTTTATAAGCACTAGATGTCGTAGCTGTTGGCGCTGGTAGTGGAAATTCATCAGGTGCTGTTAAGAGAAGTGTAGACCAGGTTCCAGCATTTGCATCAGGATTGGTTGGGTTAAGTTGAGGGTATTGCATATTGCGTTCAACTAAATCGTCGTTGCACGAAATAGAAATTCCGAACATTATTGCTAAGCAACTTATTGCTAGTAATTTATAAGTATTATTTTTCATCTGTAGCCGTTTTAATATGGGTTTTATTGAAATCGAAAATATAAAGTAATCCGCCAGAAATGGCATTGGATTGTCCTACGTTTCTTCCGTTGGTAACGTGGTTGTATGCTGCCACAACGGATAATCCAGGAAGTTGAGGGAAATAGTATTTGGCACTGAACCCAACTTTGGTCATGTTCATGGTGTTGCTAGGGAAAGGCATGTTATTGCTGGTAATGTCAAAACCACCTTTTTGTGTAGTCCAAGTATCCACCACTGCTTCAGCAATCAATCGATTGGTTCTGTATCCCAAACGAGCATTGAAAGTAATTGCATCGGGTAAATTTACTTCGTTGGTATAATGCATTTGGTCAGAATAGTAGGTATTTCTATCAATAGTGATGTTTGATCTTTTAGCATAGGCACCTGATACGGTTGTAAATAAATCGCCAAATTGATAATCACCCATAAGACGAAGCATAGCTACTTTACTGTGTAAACCAATACTTAAAGGAAGATAATCGGCTACATAATTGCTTGTTGGAAACGAATAGCTTCCAATGGTGTAAAAAGAAAGCGAACTGTTTTTAAACGATTTTTCATAAGGCATGTATTTCACGGTTAAGGAAGCATCTTGCATTCCTTTTTGTCCAATCATGGTTCCAGCAGATGCTTTGGTGGTTACATAAGGCAAGCTGAAGATTACATTTAGCTTATCGGTTACACCATAATTGGCATTAATGGCTGTTTTTTGAGTAGAAACCGTTCCCATATTTAGGTTTTCACGGTAAAAAGTTCCTTCCCAGTATTTGTCCCAACTACTGTATTCGTAGGTAATCCCGGTACAAAGTTGTTTTTTTTCCATCATGATGCCGTCAATTTCAGTTTGAGCATAGAAGGTTTGTCCCGCAGTAAGCAGGAATAAAAGATATAGTTTTTTCATTATTTTAGTGTTATTGGTTTTGGATTTCCATCATAATTTCGATTGAAAATGAGGAATAGGATTAAGACTTATATTTATCTCTATAGCAATACTTTCTAGCAGCAACTGTAAGAATCAGAATGATTGTCCAATAGATTAATTAGAGCTCTTATCATTTATCTCAAAATACCATTCGCATTTTAATAACTAACTTTTTCTACTATTATAAATCAAAAGTTAAAATGGAATCATTTCTTGAAATACGTCAACCAACATAACACCCTAATTTGAGATTCTCAACTAAATCAAATTATGGTTTCGTTAATGTAACGGACAATCATCAGATCACAGCAGTAGCCGTGAATGTGTGTTCTATTAAGAAATAAATAGAAGTGATGATGTTGGTTTGGGAGGACCATAGGCGAGTGTTTTGTATCCGGCGTGTAGCCTGCCTTTTGGATGCGAATCGTCACTAAGAACTGCCATTGAGGTTTTTAAGGCAGCTTCTTTACTGTAGTAATGAGAAGGAATATAATCTTTTATGACGGATTTAAATAGTTTTTCAAGTGGTTTTTTAGACAAGGGTGCATTCTCGTATAGGTCGTTGTCCACTAGTTTTTTAAGACTAACTTCTGCAGCAGTTTGTTGTTTATTAGGTAAATAATACAAACTGATGATGTTGTCTTTAATGCGTTTTTTAAAGACGTGGTATACGTTTTTGTTGATGACCACATTTTCGTTAACGTATTCAAAATCGGTGTCATCCATAAAGGAATAAACCGATGCATTTAGTTTGATAACTTTAAAATTTTGATTCGTACTTTTTTGCACAGCACTTACCCAAGCTTGCTCTTTTTCAAGAGAAACCAGCAAATAATAACCCACTACATTATACAAAAATGTAGAGGTTAGTATTAGGATTAATAATGCTGATGCGATTTTTTTCATCTAATTTTTAATTCAGTTCTAAAATAACAGCCTCATAAGGTTTTAAAATTCCGGTACTGCTAGCGTTGGTATAATTGCCTAATAATACTTTGGCGTTGTTTAATTTTAAATCGAAGTTTAATTTGGCTTCATGGTCTGTAAAGTTTAATAAAACCATAATTTTTTTACCGTAAAGTTCTCTTGTATAAGCAAATATAGCAGGATTTTCTTTATCTACCAAACTATATTTTCCATAAATTAATATGGGATTGTTTTTTCGTAAAGCGACTATTTTTTTGAAATAGTTTAGTGTAGAGTTAGGATCTTTTTCTTGTGCTTCGGCATTGATTGAAGTGTAATTTTGATTTACTTTCAACCACGGTTTACCTTGAGAAAAACCAGCGTTTTTAGAGGCATTCCATTGAAAAGGTGTTCTACCATTTTCTCTAGAAGTTTGTTTCCGGTCTTCTAAATACGCTTCTAAATCGCCTCCATTATTTTTTAAATATTCATATCTATTTCGGGTTTCCACATCGTTGTAATCTTCAATGTTATTAAAACGAATGTTAACCATTCCTAATTCGTCTCCTTGAAAATAGTAGGAGGTGCCGCGCATCGTCATTACAAAAGTGGTTAGCATTTTAGAGGAAATTTCACGGAATTTTTCGGTATCATTTCCAAATTTACTTACCATTCTAGGTTGGTCGTGATTGGCTAAGAAAATAGACAACCATCCTTTATCTTTAAAGGTTTCATCGTATCTTGAAAAGATGTCTTTGTATTTTACCAATCCAAAGTCTAAAACGTGTTTACCCACATCAACACTTTCAAAATGATAAGCCATGCTCAATTCTTTTCGGTCTGGATCTACAAATTTTAAGGCCGCTTGTGGGGAATCGCCAGCGCCTTCTGAAACGGTCATCACGTTAGGATATTTGCTCAATACTTCACGGTTCATTTCTTGAATGTATTCGTGCAAGTGCGGACCATTACCATAGTATTTTATAATTTCTGTTGGATTTCCTAGAATTTCTTTAGGCAATTCTGGAAAGGTATCGTCTTTTGAAATGAATTGGAAAGCATCCATACGAAATGCGTCTACGCCTTTATCTAACCAAAACTTCATGATAGCATATAGTTCTTGGCGTACTGTAGGATTGTTCCAATTTAAATCGGGTTGTTTTTTAGAAAAATAATGTAAGTAATATGAATCTGTGGTGGCATCATATTTCCAAGCATTGCTATTTACATCAAACCAACTCCAGCGGCAAGGAGGCGTTCCTTTTTCGGCGGGCCACCAATAGAAGTAATTACGGTATTTGTTGTCTCGAGATTTTCTGCTTTCTTGAAACCAATAATGTTCATCACTACAATGATTAAATACCAAATCCATTACTACTTTAATGCCTCGTTCGTGCATACCTTTTAGCAACAAATCGAAGTCTTCCATGGTTCCAAAATCCTTCATGATTTCACGATAGTTACTAATGTCGTAACCATTATCATCATTAGGAGATTCATAAATTGGGTTCAACCACACCGCATCAATTCCTAGACTTTTGATGTAATCCAATTGAGAAATAATTCCTTTTAAATCGCCAATACCATCACCGTTACTGTCTTTAAAACTTCTAGGGTATATTTGATAAATTACGGCTTCTTTCCACCATTTTTTTTCAAGAGCGTCAACAGTTGATTTGGATTCTTGAGCCGAACTATTTTGCGATGATAATGCCATAAAAAGGAATGCTATATAGGTGATTTTTTTTAAGTTCATAATGGTGTTATTTGAATGAAATCCAAGTTAATTTGTGCCAAACATATTCTAACGGACCTTGCTTGTGTGTTTTAAGCCACCAAGTACAGAAAGCAACATTCAGTAAAAACAAAAAGATACCAATAAAAAAACAGAACAGGGCTCCAGTATATTGATACAAACCGAAACCATATTTGTAATATAATGTTGATCCCACAATAGATTGTAGGATGTAATTAGATAAACTCATTTTTCCAAATGGAATTAGTTTTGATAATAAAGATTGCATTTTGGTAGCATGGTACAATAGTACAAATGAAGCAATCCAAAATAAAGTCATAGCAAAGTTAGACCATGACATAAATATGGTTTTTAATTCAGCTAAGGCATATGTATTACTTTCAAAATCAGGTAAATAAATTAAAAAAATAAATAATGGAATGAATGCGATAATGGCTACTCTCAATGTTATTTTCCAAAAAAACATAATGCTTTCGGTTTTCATAAACAATTGTTTTCTGCCAGCTAACATTCCTAACAAAAATAAACCTGGTGCCTGAAAGAACCTTCCGTTTTCCCACGACCAAAGTAAGGAAGCGATTTTACCTTTAGTAATATCGCCAATCATATAATCCCAAAATCCACCGTGATTCATATAGTATGCAATATCTTTATAATAACTTTCTGATAGGTTTGGAGCAGGAATATAATCAGGATGGTATAGCAAGTAGATGTATTTCCCCCATTCTAGAGGTTGAAACAACAGTAATAAAGCAATTCCTAAAACTGTTTTGTTGCTTAAATTACAAGTAGGAATTAAAATCAATCCTAAAATAGCATAAAGCGTTAAAATATCTCCTTGGTAAAAAGCAGTATTGATAAATCCAAAAACTAATAACAGCATCATGCGCCAAAAGAAGCGACCTCTAAAGTCTTTTCCTTGTTTGTTTTGGTTGTCATTTTGAATGTAAAAGCTAAATCCAAATAAAATTGCAAATATGGCATAGGCTTTTCCACCAAAAAGGAAATAACCTGCTGCCATGAAATTGGCATCTAAGTTTTTTAGCCATTCAGGAAATTGAATGGGTTCGTAAACAAATTCAAAGTGTTCCATATTGTGTAACAAAACAATACACATAATGGCGAAACCTCGCAAGGCATCGACTACTTCAATTCGGTTATTTTTTAGTGTAAGATTCATTGTTTTAAGGCCAAAATCAAAACAAAAATGGCTTATATACCAGCTTTAATGTGATTTTAAATATAAAAACCGCTGACAATTTATATAATAATCTGAAAGAAACATCCGATTGATTCTAATACAGTTGCATAATAAAACCGAAAACGTTTTCGATTGCTACATAATTACACTTTTGACAATTATCTTAAATATAAAAAAAATAAATGATAAGTTTGAGGATAAAATATTCCTAAATTATGAAATTCAAACTAGTAGCGTTTTTATATTGTGCCACATGGTCTGTTTTGAGTCAAAACAAATCAGACGAATGGCATTTAACGGCTAATTCACGTCAAAATTATTTTGGTGTTGCCATGGCTAACGGTCAAATCGGAATTGTTACCAATGACGAGCCGCTTAAAACCAAAGAGATCATCCTAAATGGGGTGTATCAACCTAGTCCTGAAAATGGCATCAGTAAAATTGTACGTGGTATTGAGTTTTTGAATTTGCATTTGAGTATCAATAACGAAATGATACAATCCAATACTATCGATAATTGGAGTCAAATCGTATCCATGAAAGAAGGTACAAGTACGGTTTCATTTTCGTTTAAAGACTATGCTAACATTGATTATACGATTTTGGCCAACCGAGCCATTCCGTATTCGGCGATGGCCATTGTCGAAATTACCCCCAAGAAAGATATCGAGATTTCAGTCAATAATTATATGGTGGTTCCCGACGAATTGAAAGAAGCTAAAAGGCAGTATCGTGTGTTAAAAGACAATCAGTTTTTGATGCCTGTTTTTGGAACTTCAGCCAAAACAATGAACGGAAAAGTGACTATTGCAGCTTCCACCACTTTTTTATTTGATGGAGAAAAAGAAACGTTGAAACAAACAGGAGATGAAGTTGGTTTTACCAAAAAATTAGTAAAAGGAAAGAAATATAGATTTGCAATAGCAGGAGGAATTTGCACGTCCAAAGATATCACCGATCCATTAAACGAATCGGAACGTCAACCCATTTTTGCGTTGCAAGAAGGAATCGATAAATTGGTAGAACGACACAAACAAGCTTGGTCAGAATTGTGGAACACAGGTGATATTCAAATTGAAGGCGATTTGGATGCACAACAACGTGTTCGCTTTGCTTTGTATAATTTGTATTCGTTTATCCGGCCAGAAACTCGTCAAAGTATTGCCCCTATGGGATTGTCGTCTCAAGGGTATAACGGTCATATTTTTTGGGATTCAGAACTTTGGATGTATCCAACATTATTGGCCTTGCAGCCTGAATTGGCAAAATCGTGTTTGGATTACCGTTCGGATCGCTTGCAAAAAGCCAAACAAAAAGCCACTATTTATGGATACAAAGGTGCTATGTTTCCATGGGAAAGCGACGATACTGGAGAAGAAGCTACCCCAACTTGGGCGTTAACAGGTATTTTTGAACAACACATAACCGCCGATGTTGCCATTGCTTTTTGGAATTATTATGCCTTAACTCAAGACAAATCGTGGTTGCGAAGTGAATTTAAGGTTTTGAAAGAGACAGCCGATTTTTGGGTAAGTCGCGTAGTTAAAAATGCAGATGGAAGCTATTCCATTTTAAATGTGGTAGGAGCTGATGAGTATGCACAACATGTGGATGATAATGCCTTTACAAATGGGTCTGCTATTGAAGCGTTGCGCAACACAATTAAAGCTGCTACTATTTTAGGCGAGCCTGTTAATCCTAAATGGGTAGAAGTTTCAGATCATATTGTAATTCATAAAGAAAATGGCATTACACAAAATTACAAAGGCTATACGGGTCAAATCATCAAGCAAGGCGATGTCAATTTGTTGGCTTATCCGTTACACATTATTACTGATAAAGACCAGATTATAAGAGATTTGGTGTACTATTCTGAAAAAGTAGATAAAAAAGACGGTCCAGCAATGGCTCATGGAATTTTATCGGTTTTATATGCGCGTTTGGGCGATAGAGATAAAGCTTATGAGCATTTTGTAAAAGCGTATTTGCCCAATAGTCGTCCGCCATTTGGAGTATTCTCAGAATCAGCCAACAGTAATAATCCTTATTTTGCCACAGGAGCAGGTGCTATGTTGCAAGCGATACTTTATGGTTTTGGAGGCGTAGAACAAACCGATTCTGGATTAAAATTCAACAAAGGTATTTTGCCTAAACAATGGAAATCATTGAAGATCATTGGTCTTGGAGTAAACAATGAAACCATTTTTATAAAAGAATAGTTTCAAGAATATTCAGTCATAATCCCTTCTGTTTGGATGATTTTTCATTAAAACAGAAGGGATTTGTAGTTAAATTTAGTTCAAAGTACTCAAAAGCCTTGAAAACCGTACAATTTTCCCAAAATTTTCTAAAAAAAAGAAGATAATATTTTTTTAAAACTCTTTTTTTATACATATAGTATTTTTTTAGTACTTTTTTTATGTAATTCATTATCAATCGAAAACGTTTTCGGAATTTCGAAAACGTTTTCGATATAAGGTTTCTTAAAGTTTTCATAAAATTAAATTACGTTTGGTTTTATATTATAAATCAATTTATTAACTAACCTATTTATTACGTATGAAAAATAGTCTACTCAAGGGCTTTTTAGTATTTCTAACGATGTTTTTTTCGGGTTTTGCATTTGCACAAAATGTGACGGGAAAAGTGTCAGACAGTAAAGGACCGTTACCAGGTGTAACAGTTACAGTTAAAGGAACATCTAACAGCCAATTAACAGATTTAGATGGAAATTATGCAATTAAAAATGTAGCTTCAGATGCAGTTCTTGTATTCAGTTACATTGGTCTTAAAACCCAAGAAATTAAAGTGGCTGGAAAAACGTCGCTTAACGTTACTATGGGAGAAGACCTACAAGAGTTAAAAGAGGTAGTAGTTATTGGTTACGGTTCTGTTAAAAAGAAAGATGCAACAGGCGCTGTAGATCAATTAAACTCTAAGAATTTTGACAACATTTCTGCAACTTCACCAGCAGATTTATTAAGAGGTAAAGTATCAGGTGTACAAGTTACTTCTTCAAGTGGTGAGCCAGGAGCTGCGTCTTCAATCAGAATTCGTGGAAACTCGTCTATCCGTTCTGGAAATGGACCACTTATCGTAATTGATGGTGTGCCATTGGATGGTGGTGATATCTCTGCAGGAGGAGATGATTTATTAGGTACTTCAACAGCAAGAAACCCATTGAACTTTGTGAATCAAAATGATATTGAAAGTATGACCATCCTTAAAGATGCATCTTCAACAGCAATTTATGGTTCTCGTGGTGCCAATGGTGTAATTGTTATTACCACTAAAAAATCAAAATCGAAAGAACCACAATTGAATTTCAGTACAAACGTAACTTTCAGCAAATTTTCAAGTAAATTGGATGTGATGGATAGTAATACTTTTGTAAGAAATGGTGGTACAGATACAGGTTCAAGAGTATACAACTGGAAAGACGCTGTTTTACGTGGTGGATTAACAGTGAACAACGATGTTTCGTTTTCAAAATCGACAGAAAATTCAAGTACTCGTTTATCATTCGGAGCTTCTAATACAGAAGGTATCGTTAAAAACACAGGTATTGATAAATATACATTCTCTTTAAACAACACTAACGATTACTTTGGTGGAAATTTAAAAATCGAATCAAAAATTAACTATGCAGGAATTAAAGATAAAGCTACTTTAATCTCTAACAATGCCGGTTTTATTGGTAACTTAATTGGTGCTGCTTTATACTGGAATCCAACTAACCCAATTTATGATAATTCACCTGACGGATACTACAATCCAGGGTACAACAACCCAACTGGAGCTTATGGAAGCGATACTTATTTAAATCCAGTTCAATTGTTAGATTCATACAAAGATTATACTAACACAAACAAAATTTTAGCTAGTATTAAATCGACTTTAAAAATTTCTAACAACTTAAACTACCAATTCTTATTTGGTGTTGAAGGATCTAATTCTGTTAGAAAATCACAATTATTACCATCGATCCATATTCAAAACGTTGCTCAAGCAACTGAGCCAGGAACAGGGACTGTTAAGTATGGTCAAGCCGCATTAATCAATAACAATAAATTCAACAAAACATTTGAGCATACGTTGAATTATAATAAAACGTTTAATGATAACTTTATTTTTGATGCTTTAGTTGGATATTCATATTACGATTACAATGCTGATGGAAGTTATTCTTCAGGTAAAGGTTACGATGCAGCTCAAGTGAACTTGATTGACAACATTGAAGGAGGATTGCAAAATGAATTTAGAGTTTCTTCTTACAGAAGTAGAGTTCAATTACAATCTTATTATGCTAGAATTAATGCTACATTATACAAAAAATTCTTAGTAACTGCTACGCTTCGCGAAGACGGTTCAACTAAATTAGGAGTTAACAATAAATATGGTTCATTCCCATCTGTTGGTTTAGGATACAAAGTATTCGAAGGTAAAGAAGGATTAGCTAATTCATTGAAATTAAGAGCTAACTTTGGTACTACTGGTAACCAAGAATTTGCACCTAATTCTGCTATTGCACGTTCTTCTTATGGAAATAATGGAGCGTTAAATGTGGATTCAAATGCAAACACTGATTTGAAATGGGAAACTACTAAATCGTATGGTTTTGGTGTTGATTTTACGTTAATCAAAAACAGATTATCTGGAAATGTTGATTACTTCAATAGAGATACTAAGAACTTAATTTTCCCAGTACCTGCTGCTTCAACTCAACCAGGACCACCATCTCCAAGATATGTGAACCTTGATGGAAACTTAATCAATAAAGGATATGAGGTTGGTTTAAACTACAAAATCATTAACAAAGGAGATTTTACTTGGGATGTTTCTGCTAACGCATCATTCATCAAAAATACTATGAAAAACTTCGCTGGATTTATTCAAGCAGGAGCTTTAAATGGTCAAGGATTATCTAATGCTTATGCTCAAGTAGTTACTAATAACCAACCAATCTATAGCTACTATATGTATGAGTGGAGAGGTTATGACGCAAGTGGTAACTCAATCTATGCTGATGCAGCGGGTAATAATTCTGGACTTGGTTTAGCAGCTAAAAAATTAGTTGGGAAACAAGGGTTGCCAAAAATGAACTTAGGTTTTACGACTAATATGGCTTACAAAAACTTTGACATGTCTGCGTCATTCTACGGTGCTTTTGGTCATTACATTTATAACAATACCGCTAATGCTTATTTCTTTAAAGGTGCTTTCCAAGGAGGAAGAAACGTTCCAGAGGATGTGGCTACTTCAGCTCAAGCACAAGGAGATCCTAACTCTCCATCTACTAAATACTTAGAAAAAGGAGATTTCTTAAGAATGGGTAACTTAACTTTTGGATATACATTTACTGGAGCAACATTAGATAAATTGAAAATCAAATCAGCACGTTTTTATGTAAATGGACAAAACTTATTGTTATTTACTAAATATTCTGGATTCGACCCAGAGGTAAATACTGATAAATCATTAAATGGAGTTCCATCTGCTGGAATTGATTACTTATCATATCCGCGTTCAAAAGCATTTGCTATAGGACTTAATGTAACATTTTAATTAAAAAACTATGAAAAATAATTTATTAAAAGGATTTTTATGCTTTAGTGCACTTGCCTTAACCGTAAGTTGTACTAATTTAGATGAAGAAATATTAGACGGTGTTGCTAATAATTCATCTGCTGGAGGATCTGTTAATACCGCTGCAACATTAGCTGCTGCATATAACGGTTTAAGAGATTTTAACGGTCAAGGAATGATGTATGCATTAGACGAGATGTCTACAGATGCAATGGTTGGACCAACACGTGGTGGTGACTGGGATGATAATGGAGTTTGGAGACAAATTCACACGCAAACTTGGGCACCAGATCACGGTGAAGTTAGAGGAGCATGGAACTCTCTATTATCAAACGTTTACAATTGTAATCTTGTAATTGAAAATGGTGGGACAGCTTCTGAAGTTTTACAAGCTCGTTTTTTACGTGCATTCTATTACTATAATGTAGTAGATTTATTTGGTCAAGCACCGTATAGACCAGCAGGTTCTAATTTGTTAGACGATCCAAAAGTTTGGTCTCGTCCAGAAGCTACTGCTTTTGTCATTTCTGAATTAGAAGCCATTGTTGGTAGTTTACCTGCAAGAGTTGCTGGAGATGCTAGTATCGTGAATAGTGATGCTGCTCACTTCTTATTAGCTAAATTGTACCTTAACAAAGGTGTTTTTGATGGATCAGGAACCTTCGCTGCTGCTGACATGACTAAAGTAGTTCAGCATGTAGATGCAATCAACAGTTCATTAGCTCCTAACTATTGGGACAACTTTGCACCAGATAACAACAACTCTAACGAGGTATTGTTTTCTTCTAAAAATATCCAAGGTGGAGCAGGTGGAAACATGCAGTCTAAATGGAGAATGGGTACACACTACAACCAAACTCCTTCAGGATGGAATGGATTTGCTACTTTATCAGAATATTACAACCGTTTTGGAGCTACAGATGCTAGAGCTAAATACTCTACACCAGGTATTATTGCTAGTATAGGAAATCCAGTAGGATTTAACGTAGGTCAACAATACGCTCCAGGTGGAGTGACGCCGTTGCAAGATAGAAATGGTAGTCCTTTAGTATTTACTCCTTCTGTTACATTAATCACTAGTGGTGCTACTTTAGAAACAGCCGGAATTCGCGGTATGAAATACATTCCAGATAGTGGTAACTTAGGAAATCCTGATAACGACTTGGTTTTAATGCGTTATTCAGATGCTCTTCTAATGAAAGTGGAAGCTATCTTGAGAGGTGGAACAGGAAGTGCAGGAACTATTTTAGCAGATATTGCTGCTAGAGCTGGTGTTACTCCTGCTCCAAACACACTTGATGGTGTATATGCAGAAAGAGGAAGAGAGTTATGGTGGGAAGGATGGAGAAGAAATGATATGATTCGTTTTGGTAAATTCTTAGATTCAAGAGAATTAAAACCATACAACTCAGATCCTAAATATCTTTTATTCCCAATTCCAGCGGATGCTTTGTTCAATGCTAATTTGAAACAAAACCCTGGATACTAATAAAACGTTTGTTAGTTTTGTTTGAGTTATATTTTCAAAAGAGGGCAATTTTTGCCCTCTTTTTTTTGCTGTTTTTTGTCAAATTTCTCAAAAAAAATCATACATTGTGCTTGAATTATCACTTCACAAAAATTAAATATCTTTTTATCAAAATGCATAAAAAATTAGCATTAGTTTCACTTCTAGCTCTAGTATTTACTGGGTGTTCCAAAAGTGAAGACGCTTTGTTTACCCAACTTGATTCATCAGATACTGGGATTAACTTTGTCAATGAAGTTAAAAATGGAGAAGAAATGAATATCTTCAAATACCGAAATTTCTATAATGGTGGTGGTGTTGCAATTGGAGACATTAACAACGATGGTTTGTCGGATGTTTATTTTACTTCCAATCAAGGAACCAATACTTTATATCTCAACAAAGGCAACTTTAAATTTGAAGACATCTCCAAAAAAGCCGGAATTCAAGGAACCAAATCATGGTCTACAGGAGTGGTTATGGTCGATATTAATGGAGATGGGTTATTGGATATTTATGTGTGTAACGCTGGAAGTAATAAAGGGGATCAACAAGATAACGAACTTTTTATCAATAATGGTAATTTAACGTTCACTGAGAAAGCAAAAGAATATAACCTTGCAGATACCGGAATTACTACACATGCTGCCTTTTTTGATTATGATAAAGACGGCGATTTAGATTGCTATATTTTAAATAACAGCTTTATACCAGTAAGCAGTTTGAATTATTCTAACAAACGCGAACTTCGAGATAAAGATTGGGATGTAAACCCAATTCTGAAAGGTGGTGGCGACCGACTGTTGCGAAATGACAATGGAAAATTTAAAGACGTTAGCGAAGATGCCGGAATTTACGGTAGTCTTATTGGTTTCGGATTAGGCGTTACCGTTGGTGATGTTAATGGTGATTTATATCCAGACATATACATTTCTAACGATTTTTACGAAAGAGATTACCTTTATATTAATAATAAAAACGGCACTTTTACCGAACAAATCCAGAATTGGGCTACACACATTAGTCAATCGTCTATGGGTGCTGATATGGCCGACATCAATAACGATGGTTTAGCAGATATCTTCACTACTGATATGTTACCCGAAGGTGATCAACGAACAAAAACGACTACAAGTTTCGACAATTACGACTTATTTACAAGAAAATTAAACCTCGATTTTTTCAATCAATATATGCAAAACACCTTGCAATTGAACTCCAAAAATGGACAGTTTAATGAGATAGCTAGTTTTGCAGGAGTAGCTAAAACCGATTGGAGTTGGGGAGCCCTACTTTTTGATATGGATAATGATGGTTATAAGGATATTTATGTGTGTAACGGAATTTACCACGACCTAACCAATCAAGATTTTGTGGACTTTTTTGCCAATGATGTGATGCAAAAGATGGCAATAACCGGAAAAAAAGATGATATGGAAAATATCATTAATAAAATGCCAAGCACACCAATTCCAAATTATGCTTATAGAAATAATAAAAATTTAACGTTCACCAATGAAGCTCAAAATTGGGGATTAGGAACCCCAAGTTTCTCTAATGGTGCGGCTTATGGCGATTTAGATAATGATGGTGATTTAGATTTAATTGTCAATAATGTTAACATGCCTGCTTTTGTTTATCAAAATAATTCACAAAAAAACAAAGACAACCACTTTGTTAAAGTCAAACTTAAAGGCGATAAACAAAATAAATTTGCCATCGGAAGCATAGTCGAATTGTATGCTAAAAAAGAAATTATTCGTCAGGAGTTGATTCCGTCTCGCGGATTTCAATCGTCTGTTGATTATGTGATGACCTTCGGAATTGGAACCAAGAAAATTGATTCGTTAAAAGTTATTTGGCCAAATGATAAATTTCAAACGATTAAAAAAGTAGCCAATAATGCAACTATTACTTTGAATATTGCCGATGCTAAAAGCGCTTTTGTTCCTAAAAAAGAAATAGTGAAACCACTATTTTCAGAGCAAGCGAATACCTTACTTCCTCACAAAGAAAATGATTACATCGACTTTGATTATGAAGGATTAATTTCTAAAATGTTATCGCAAGAAGGACCGTCACTAGCTGTAGCAGACATCAATAAAGACGGAAATGACGATCTGTTTATTGGCGGCGCCAAAGGAACTCCGGGTAAAATTTACCTCAATAACGGAAACTCTAATTTCACACCAACCAATCAACCAGCAATAGAAAGTGATGCTATGTATGAAGATACGGCTGCAAGTTTCTTTGATGCTGATAATGATGGCGATATTGATTTACTTGTGGGTTCTGGTGGCAATGAAAAAGCCGATCAAGCCAATTATAAAAACCGTTTGTATCTTAATAATGGAAAAGGAGTGTTTACAAAAAGTACTTCGGCAGTACCAACTACAAATGCTAATGTAGCGGTTATTGCGCCATATGATTTTGATAATGATGGCGACACCGATGTTTTTATAGGAAGTAGAAGTGTGCCAGGCGTATACGGAATTGACCCGAAACACCTATTATTAGAAAACGACGGAAAAGGAAACTTTACCAATAGTACTGATAAAAAGGCCTACAAAATGAATGAAGTTGGAATGATTACCGATGCCATATGGGAAGATATTGACAACGACACTAAAAAAGATTTGATTATTGTAGGCGATTGGATGGCACCAGTTATTTTCAAAAACACCGGTAGACGTTTGGCGGAATTCAAAAACAATTTAACCAATGAAAAAGGATTTTGGAACACGGTTTCTTGCGTCGATTTGAATAATGATGGTAAAAAAGACCTAATTTTTGGAAACAAAGGAACTAATACCTCTTATAAATGTACCAAAGAGAGTCCTATGAAAATGTTTGTCAACGATTTTGATAATAATGGAACGATCGAACAAATTTCATCACGAACCATCGATGGAAAAGACATGCCGATTCACATGAAAGGCGAATTAGCCAAACAAATTCCTTCTATCAAAAAGAAGAATTTGAGCTATGAAGAATATGCCAAAAAATCGGTTCAAGAAATCTTTACACCCGAAGTGGTTTCCAATTCGATTATAAAAACAGCTTATGTTCAAGAAAGTTCGGTGGCCATTAACAAAGGCAACGGGCAGTTTGAAATGAAAGCATTACCAAAAGAAGTACAGTTTTCGATTGTGAATGCCATTTGCACTATGGACGTTAATAAAGATGGAATTTTAGATTTAATTTTGGGTGGAAATCAATACGAATTCAAACCTCAATATGCTCGATTGGACGCCAATTATGGCAGTGTATTGCTAGGAAATAAAAACGGCACCTATACTTGGGTTCCAAATGAAAAATCAGGTATTTTCATTAAAGGTGAAGTCAAAAACATCAAAATAATTAAAACAAAAAACAATTCGGCAACGATAATTGCTGTGGTAAATGACAACAAGCCGAAAATATTCAAGCGTAATGACTAATTTTTATAAACTCCTTTTCGTTTCGATTCTTCTGGTTGGCTGTTCTAAAAAACAAGAAAATCTGTTGTTTAAGAAATTGCCTTCGAGCGAAAGTAACATCACTTTTGCCAACGAACTCGATCCTAAGAAAAACATTTCTATACTAGATTACCTCTATTACTATAATGGTGGAGGTGTGGCTTTGGGCGATATCAATAACGACGGTTTGGTTGATATTTATTTCAGTTCCAATCAAGGGAAAAACAAATTATACCTAAACAAAGGCAACAATAAATACGAAGATATTTCTGCCAAAGCAGGAGTTGAGGGCACCAGCGATTGGGAGTCTGGAACTATTATGGCCGATGTTAATGGCGATGGTTATTTGGATATTTATGTGTGTGCCGTAGTAGGAATTAATGGTTTTGAAGGCCATAACGAATTGTTCATCAACAACAAAAACAATACGTTTACCGAAAGTGCAGCCGAATATGGATTGGATTTAGACAACTACAGTTCGTCGGCAGCTTTCTTCGATTTCGATTTAGACGGCGATTTAGATATGTACTTGCTTAATCATGCTGTACACTCGGAATTGTCGTATGGAAATGCCGACATTCGCAAGAAAAGAAGTTACGAATGTGGGGATAAATTATTCAGAAACGACAATGGAAAATTTGTCGATATTAGCGAGAAAGCCGGAATTTTTGGTGGTGCCAACGGCTATGGTTTAGGTTTAGCCGTATCCGATTTTAATCAAGATGGCTATCCCGATATTTACGTTTGTAATGATTTTCACGAAGATGATTATTACTATCTTAATAACGGAGACGGAACTTTTACGGAAAGTTTGAAGCAACATTTTGGGCATACCAGCCGTTTCTCAATGGGTGTTGATGTAGCCGATATCAACCACGATGCTTTCCCAGATATCATGACGCTTGACATGCTTCCTGAGAATGAAAAAGTGCTAAAATCATCGGCCGGAGATGACAACCCTCAAATGTTCAAAGTGCGCACCGAAAAGTTAGGCTATCATTGCCAGTACACGCGCAATATGTTGCAAATCAATCAAGGCGGTACAAATTTTACCGAAACGGCTTTACTGAGTGGTGTGGCAGCTTCCGATTGGAGTTGGAGTTCGCTTTTTGCCGATTACGATCAAGATGGTGAACAAGATATTTTTGTGTGCAACGGAATTCCGAAGCGTCCAAACGATTTGGATTACATCAAATATTATTCGAACGATCGCGTAAAAACCAAAATCAGTGCTACTAAATTATTGGATAAAGAAGCTTTAAAACGCATGCCAAGCGGCAAAGTAACCAATTATGTTTTTCAAGGTGGAACGGATTTAAATTTTAAAAATAAATCGGCCGATTGGATTGAAAATGATTCTATAATTTCTAATGGAAGCGGTTATGCCGACTTAGATAATGACGGCGATTTAGATGTGGTAACCAATAACTTGAATAGTGAAGCCTCAATTTATATCAATCAAACGAATGCGCAATCGAATTATTTAAAAATTAAATTGCAATTTCAAGGTAAAAACACTTTTGGAATTGGAACCAAAGTGATTTCGTATGCAAAAGGAAAAAAACAGTACAAAGAATTGCAAACAACGCGAGGATTTCAGTCGTCTTCCGAACCAGTAATTCATTTTGGATATAAAAAAGAAGCTAAGGTAGATTCGATTGTGGTCATTTGGCCTGATAAGACCTATCAAACCCTGAAAGGTGTCAAAACCAATCAAACCTTGACAATTAAAGCGAATACTACCAGAAAACCTTTTGATTACACTAGATTGCATCCATCAGTTTTGCCAATTTTCAAAAAGACAGATGCTAATTTAGGGGTCAATTTCACACATCAAGAAAATGATTTTGTTGATTTTGTCTATCAAAAATTAATTCCATACCAACGTTCTGATAGAGGTCCGGCAACCGCTATTGGCGATTTGAATGGCGATGGGAAAGATGATATTTTCTTTGGTGGTGCGAAAGATATTCCGGCTCAAATTTTCCTTCAAAACGGCAATGGATTTTCTAAAAAAGTATATCCGACTATAGAAAAAGATGCAATTTATGAAGATGCATCAGCCGTAATTGCCGATTTTAATAATGATAAAAGTAACGATTTGTTCGTGGCTTCTGGTGGCGGTCAAAACGCTTCCGATTTGCAAGATCGATTGTATTTGGGTAAAAATTTAACAGCGGCAACGTTGCCAAGTTTAATGCAAAATGCCTCGGTTGTCAAAGCTTTTGATTATGATAAAGACGGCGATATGGATGTATTTGTTGGAAATAATTCGAAGAATAATCGTTTTGGAAGTACTTCCGATTGCTATTTGTTGAACAACAATAAGGGTAATTTTACAGTTACAGAAGCTAAAACATTTTCGGGAATAGGAATGGTGATTGATGCCGTTTTTTCTGATTTTAACAACGATGGAAAAACCGATTTAATTGTAGTTGGTGAATGGATGAAACCTACTTTTTTTGCCAATACTAATGGACGATTTTCTAACGTAACCGAAACAATTCTTCCCGAAAAATGCAACGGGTTGTGGCAGTCGATTCAACCTTTTGATATTGATGGCGACGGCGATTTAGATTATTTGGTTGGAAATTGGGGATTGAATTCGAAGTTTAAAGCTAGTCAAGAATTTCCAATGAAGATGTACTACGATGATTTTGATAAAAACGAATCGTTTGAAACCATTGTAGCCATTGAAAAAGAAGGAAAATATTACACTACAATGGGCTTGGATGAACTAGCAGAACAGTTCAGCGGATTGGTGAAAAAGAAGTTCAATGCCTATAAAGATTTTGCCGGAAAAACCGTAGAAGAAATCTTCGATCCAGCGTTGTTGGACAAAGCAAAATTGTATGAAGTTCACATTTTAAAATCGGGTTATTTGAAAAACAACAATGGCAAATTTACTTTTGTACCGTTTTCAAATGCTTTGCAAGTGGCACCAATTACATGTTTTGTAAAATCTAATTTTGATGGCGATGCGAAAGAAGAAGTTTTTGCCGCCGGAAATTATTTTGGTGTTACGCCTTACCACAGTAGATTTGACGGGTTTTCGGGAGCATTAATCAAAAATGATAAAACTATTTTATTAGGCAATCAAATTGGAATCGATTTGACCCAAAAAGCAGTTAGACATTTGGATGTCTTGAATGTCAATGGCCAAAAATACCTTTTGATAACCATCAACAATAAACCCGCAGAAGTATACGAATTACCAAGTTTGAAAAAATAAAAAATACACAATGAAATTTAAATTAGTTTCCCTAGCAGCACTATGTATGTTGGTTGTTTCTTGTAAAAAACAAGCTTCAATTGTAGTAACTCCATCCGATTATGAAGCATCGATAGATAATGTGACCCAAATCTTGATTCACGATATTTTTTCGCCGCCTGTAGCCAGTAGGATTTATACCTATCCTAATATTGCAGCTTATGAGGTTATTTCTCAAAATAGTTCTACTTACAATTCGCTTCAAGGGCAATTGAAAGGATTGGATTCGATTCCGAAATTGGATGCTAAAAGTGGTGTCAATAAAAATGTAGCGGCTTTGGTCGCTCATATGGAAGTGAGTAAAGCCTTAGTTTTTTCAGAAGACTTGGTTGAAAAATTCCGTGATAGTTTGTATAAAAAGTGGAAGAATGAAAATTCAAAAGAATTTGAAGTTTCAAAAGAATATGGACTAAAAGTGGCCGAACGTATTAAAAAATGGATGGGAAAAGACAATTACAAACAAACCCGTACGTTTCCAAAATATTCGGTTTTTGCCAATGACAAATCAAGATGGCAACCCACTCCGCCTTCCTATATGGATGCCGTTGAACCACATTGGGGTAAAATTCGAACCTTGGTTTTGGATTCGTCATCACAGTTTAAACCAGCTCCAGCTTTGAAGTATTCTACCGATAAAAATTCGCCATTTTTTAAACAAGCGCAAGAAGTATATGATATCAGTCAAATGATGATTAAAAAAGGGGATACCTCGGAAGAAATGAAAATTGCACAGTTTTGGGATTGTAATCCGTATGTAACCGTAAATCAAGGACATATGATGTTTGCCAAAAAGAAAATTACGCCTGGCGGACATTGGATGGGTATTACTAAAATTGCTTGCAAGACTTCCAAAGCCGATTTTGATAAAACCGTGTATGCTTTTACAGCCACTTCCATCGGGTTGTTTGATGCTTTTATCAGTTGTTGGGATGAAAAATTTAGAAGTAATGTAGTGCGTCCGGAAACAGTTATCAATCAAAATATTGATGAAGATTGGAAACCATTACTTCAAACACCTCCTTTTCCAGAATATACCAGTGGACATTCGGTAGCTTCAACATGTTCTTCTATAGTTTTAACGTCTGTTTTTGGAGAGAATTTTGTTTATCTAGACGATACAGAATTAGCATATAATTTACCAAGTAGAAAATTCAAGTCGTTTAAAGATGCGGCTAAAGAAGCCTCTATGAGCCGTTTTTATGGTGGAATTCATTATAAAGCAGCCATTGAAAACGGAATTATTCAAGGTAGAAATGTTGGTGAGTTTATTGTTAAAAAATTAAAATTTTTGAAAAAAGATGTCAAATAAAAAGAAGTATTTCATTGTATTTTTACTAGGTTTTACTGCGGTATCTGTTTGGTATTTATTTCTTAAAAAAAGCGATTATACCATTACTTTTAAGGCTAAAACAGCTACCGCAACAGTATTTCAAGGCATAAAAGATTGGTCTAATGAGCAACTTAAAAGTCAGAACGAACAGTATGTCATAGTAGAAAAAAACAATTTTGATTTCATTGCACAAAAAATGATAAAAGGAAATCAGAAGTTTGACTATACTTGGAAATTAACCCCAGTTAACGATTCCATTACCGAAGTTCAAGTGGATATTAAAGAAGAAGGTAATAGTTTTTACAATCGATTGACAGCACCTTTTTTTAAAACAAAGTTTAAAGAAGAGCAAATCAAAAAAATTAAATCTTTTAAAGAAGCATTGACCGCACATTTGCAAAATTTTAAGGTCAAAATCAATGGAGAAGGAACTTCTCAAGAAGAGTTTGTGGCCTATATAAATCTGAAAAGCGTCTTGCAAGAAAAGGCTCAAATGATGATCATGAACGATGCGGCAATTACATTGTATTTGACCAACAATAAAATTAAAATCACTGGAAAGCCTTATGTTGAAATTGTAAAATGGGACTTAGATTCTGAGCAAATCGAATTTAATTATTGCTTTCCTATAGACAGAGCTACGACTTATATTCCAAGTGATAAAGTGAAGTTTAAAACGATTCCTGCAATGAAAGGTTTGAAAGCTACTTATTATGGCAATATGAGAACTTCAGACCGTGCTTGGTTTGCATTGTTAGATTATGCTAAAGAACACAACCTTGTTCTGGAGAATAAACCGTTAGAACATTTTTTTGCCAATCCATTTAATGGCGGTAACGAAATAGAGTGGGAAACACAAATCGTGATGCCTTATTCTACAAAGTAAAAACATTTTACGAAAACGATTTCGTGACCTTTTTTGCCGATTTTCAGGATATTATAAAGGACAAAATACTTAAGAACTTTATATTTGAATGTACTTAAAATTATGACATACATAGATATATGTTAGGATAGTTTTTCATACATTTTGTTTAATATTAATAGTTTCCTCGTCTTCATTGATGTGGAAACTATTTTTAATTTTTAAGGGATTCAACTATGAGCATGAAAGTAAAATTAAGTTTTTGGCAAATCATTAATATGAATGTGGGTTTTTTTGGCATTCAATATAGTTTTGGCTTGCAACAAAGTGCCGTGAATCCAATTTACGATTTTTTGGGAGCAAGTCCCGATCAATTACCCTTACTAAACTTGGCTGGACCATTAACGGGTTTGTTAATTCAGCCTTTAATTGGAGCTTTAAGTGATAAAACCTGGTCACCCAGATTGGGTGGTAGAAGAAAACCCTTTTTTTTAATTGGAGCTTTAGTATGTAGTATCGCTTTATTTCTCTTTCCGTTTAGTAGTTCATTATGGATGGCTGCAGGATTATTATGGATTTTAGATGCTGGGAACAACACCGCAATGGAACCTTATAGGGCCTTCATAGCAGACAAACTTGACGATTCACAACAACCAATGGGCTTTCAAGCACAGAGTTTCTTCACTGGTTTTGGTCAAACTCTAGCTAATGTTTCGTTGTTTATATTTCCATTAATTTTTATTGGAACTACAGGAAAGTTACCGACTTGGGTTTTTGCTTCCTTCTTTTTAGGAGCAATTTGTTCGATAGCATCTGTATGGTGGAGTTCGTATACTACTAAAGAAATTCCACCTACCGAAGAAGAGTTGCGTGTAATAAAGTCGGAAAAATTAAACTTTTTCACCCCATTTATTGATATTTTTTCTGCAATTAAAGACATGCCAAAAGTAATGTGGCAATTGGCATTAGTCTATTTATTTCAATGGTATGCATTGTTTTGTTATTGGCAAAATTCTTCCAAAAGTATAGCGCTTTCGGTTTGGAATGTTACCCCTAAATCAAATCCAGAAGGCTATGAGCAAGCGGTAAGCTGGACGGGTTTGGTAAATGGATGGTATAATGTGGTTACCTTTTTAGTGGCTTTTGCCTTGGTTGGTTTTGCGAAAAAATATTCGGCTAAATATGTGCATTTTGGATGCTTGACTTTGGCAGCAATAGGGTTTTTAATTTTTCCACACATTGAAAATAAATATTTATTATTTCCAGCCATTACAGGTTTCGGAATTGGATGGGCGAGTATGATGGGAATTCCTTACCTCATGGTGGTTTCTAGTATTCCAAAAGAACGTTATGGGGTTTATATGGGAATTATCAATATGATGATTGTAATTCCAATGTTTATTCAAACCATTACGTTTGGATACATCATGAAGCATTTTTTAAACAATGATCCGCGATTGGCTATAACTTTTGCTGGAGTGTTATTGGTTTTAAGTGCTTTATGTACCTTATTTATGAAAACAAAAAAGCAAGTTATTAGTGAATAATATAGCCTACCAAAAAGCAATTGAATTATTGCATGAAGTTGCCTCGCTAAATGGATTTTTAGCAAGTGCAGAAAACACAACAAATTATAAGAGAGTTTGGGCTAGAGACGGTGTTATTTGTGGCATATCAGCCTTAGCATCTGGCGATGAGAAACTAATTGAAGCTTTTAAAAACACCTTAGAAACCCTAGCAAAACACCAACACATAGTAGGAACAATACCTTCTAATGTTTTGATAAATGAAAGAAAAACAGAAGTGAGTTATGGTGGATTGGCTGGAAGAGTAGATGCTATAACTTGGTTTGTTATTGGTGTTTGTCAGTACGCATTTTATACAAACGATGTAACGTTTATTAAAAAATACCAAACGGAAATAGACAAATGTTTAGCTCTTTTAGATTCTTGGGAATTCAATAATAAACACCTTATTTATGTGCCGCTTTCGGGCAATTGGGCCGATGAGTATATTACTGACGGTTATGTTATATACGATCAATTGTTGCGTGTTTGGGCCTTGAAGAGTTACAATCATTTCATGAAAAGCAATACAATAGCACAAAAATGTAATGCTATTATAGAACAAATTGAAGTTAATTTCTTCCCCAATTCGACCAAAGAAAAATATCACGAAAAAGCCTATAGTGAAATAGAATTTAATGGATTCTTTCCTTGTTCTTTTTCGCCTGCGGGTTACAAAATGAATATTGACGCTTTTGCCGCTTCATTGATTTTAATCTTGAACATTGGCTCGGAAGAATTTCAAAATAAGATAATAAGTAATGCCGATTTGTTGGCCTCTTCCACAAAATTAGGATTGCTTCCAGCTTTTTGGCCACCTATTTTTGAAAACGATGAACACTGGAATCTGTTAAAAAACAATTGTAAATATGAATTCCGAAATTTCCCATATGAATTTCATAATGGCGGAAGTTGGCCAATGGTTAATGGTTTTTTTGGTTTGGCATTAGTAGCTAAAGCAGAAACTAAAAAAGCAATGCATGTTTTAAGTAAAATAAACCATGCCAATTCGATTAATAATTTTTCGTTTTATGAAAATTTCAATACCAAAACACAAGAACCTAACGGAGTTTCTTTTTGTGCTTGGAGTGCTGCTGCGACAGTAATGGTACATCAATCGTTATTTAACAATTTTAAAGTTTTAGTTTAATTTGAAAACAATAGATATTATTTGTATTGGAGAAGTTCTGATTGATTTTATTGGTCATGAAGTAAATACCTCTATAAACAGCACCAAAGATTACCATCGTTTTTTGGGTGGATCACCAACTAATGTTGCTGTGAATGCTTCCAGACTTGGGTTTAACTCGGTTTTGGTAGCCACTTGTGGGCAAGATGGACTGGGCGATTATATTGTCAGAAAATTAAAAATGAATAATGTAAATACGGCACAGATTAACAAATTGGAAACCACTCCAACCTCGGTCATATTTGTTTCAAAATCGACAGAAACACCAGATTTTATTCCCTATCGTGAGGCAGATTGTCAAATTTTCGAAAATCAATTGCCTGATGAGCTTTTGACCGATGCCAAAATATTCCATACTACTTGTTTTGCTTTAAGTAAAAATCCGGCACGAACTACCATTTTAAATCGAGCTGCTAAAGCTAGAGAATTGGGATTGAAACTGAGTATTGACATTAATTTTTCTGAACGCATTTGGCCCAACAGAGAAGAAGCGATGCAAGTTATCAAAGAATACCTTTCAAATGATCCGTTAGTAAAGCTAAGTGAAGACGACTGCTATCGACTTTTTGCAGAAGTAAAATCAGAAGATTATATTTTTGATTATTTTCACAGTCTCGGAGCTTCAACTATTTGCCTAACAAAAGGGAAAAAAGGTGTAGTGCTTTCGGATATCAATCACGGATTGTTTATTCAAGAAGCATTATTTGTTAATGAAATTAAAGATGCCACCGGCGCAGGTGATGCCTTTTGGACGGGTTTTTTATACGCTCAATTAAAACGAAAAACCTTAGAAGAAAGTCTTTCCGTAGCCCAAAAATTAGCTTCTTTAAAACTTCAAAATGTAGGTAGATTACCCGATGGAATCGACTTTAAAGATTATTTAAATAATTAGAATTATGAAAAACAGCTCTATAAAACTTGCGATGTATCTTAACTATTTTGTGTTTGCAATTCTGTTAAACAGCGTTGGAATTGTGATGCTAAAATCGCAGCAAAATTATGGTGTTGATGAAGTTCAAGTTAGTATTTTAGAGGCTTTTAAGGATTTACCAATCGCAATTGTGTCGTTTTTTATTGCTTCTTTTTTACCAAGAATTGGCTATAAAAGAGGGATGTTAATTGGATTGGGTTTGGTCATTTTTGCCTGTGTGTTTATGTACTTTGGAAATTCATTCAATTCGGCTAAAATATTATTTGCAACAGTAGGAGTTTCCTTTGCTTTAATTAAAGTTTCGGTCTATTCGTTGATAGGAATGGTAACTGAAAATCAAAAAGAACACAACAGTTTGATGAGCAGTATTGAGGGTGTTTTTATGATTGGAATCGCTTTAGCTTACTTTCTTTTTCCGGCATTCAATTCGTCTGAGAATCCAAATTCTTGGCTAAATGTATATTGGTTATTGGCCGCTATTTCGTTAGTATCTTTTTTATTTTTATTCTTTTCGTCCTATAAAAATCAAACGGAAGCAGTTGGAACCAATTTGTCTGAAGATTTTGCATCAATGTTTAAGTTACTGACAAAACTTTTAATTATTGTTTTTGTTATAAGTGCCTTTTTATTTGTGATGATAGAACAAGGAATCATGTCTTGGTTGCCTACATTTAATAATAAAGTATTGCATTTGCCAGAAAATATTAGCATTATGATGGCCAGTATTTTGGCAATTTCTTTGGTAGCAGGACGTCTGTTGGCCGGGATAATTACTAAAAAAATCAATTGGATTTGGGTGCTTACTTTTTGTGTCTTAATGTCGATGTTGATTGTAGTTTTTATTTTACCAAAAGCGGTAAGCCTTAGTACAAAAGAATTGACGGTAAATTCGTTTAAAGATATTCCTTTGGTTGCTTTTGCATTTCCATTGGTAGGATTGTTTATTGCGCCAATTTATCCGTTGTTAAATTCGGTTGTTTTAAGTGCATTACCCAAAAAGTTACACAGTCCAATGACTGGATTGATAGTTGTTTTTTCAGCGCTAGGCGGAACCATTGGTTCGCGAGTTATTGGCTATTTGTTTAAAAATGAAGGGCCAGAAAATGCATTTTATTTTACGTTAATTCCGATGTTTATGTTGCTTATTTCATTTTTTATATTAAAAAAACTTACTGCAAAAAATGAAGCTACAGCTTAATATTGAACAAACTATTTCACAACTGTTACTTCAAGAAGATGTTGATGGAGATAAAAGAATAACCATTGAGGACAAAGGGCTTAAACGTTTTGTGTTGAATGCTGATGCTGAAAATATTGTAGTTGAAGGTACTTATTTTTTATCCAATTTGTTGCAAGAACTCATCTTGGCTCAAGAAAATAAATCGAGTTGTATTGAAACCGATGCTATTTTCGAATTGCCAGCCAATCGAATTTCCAGAATGATCAAACAGTATTTCTGGAACGGATTGACTCGAACTATGGATGAGAAAGGGTTGGAGAAAATTGTAACCGACTCGAAATCGAAAACGGAGAAATCGATTATTTATGTGCCATATACGGATGATTTTGCATTGCAATATTATCGAGGATTGGTTTCTAAATTCAATATTAAAGTCGTACAACTTCCTAAAAACATAACTCCAGAATACGTAAGCAGCATTAATGATGAAGGTGGGATTTTAGCTTTGGCGCTACAAACAGTTGACGGAAAAACGTCGGGTGTACCATTTGCAGTTCCTGGCGGAAGGTTCAATGAAATGTATGGCTGGGACAGTTATTTTGAAAACATTGGATTGCTCATAGATGGGGAATTGGATTTAGCCAAAAGTATGGTTGAAAATTTTACCTATCAAATAACACATTATGGCAAAATCCTAAATGCCAATCGCTCGTATTATTTAACACGAACGCAACCACCATTTTTTTCTAGTATGATTCGCGAGGTTTTTGAAGCCATGCCAGATAAGGATTTTTATTGGTTAAAAAAACAACTGCAAGTTGCAATTTCTGAATATGAAACGGTTTGGATGGTTTTAGGAAATCGTCAAACAGAAAATGGATTAAATCGTTATTTTGCCCAAGGTTTTGGTTTACCTCCTGAAACAGAGCCTGGGCATTATGACGGTATTTTAAAGCCTTATGCAGAGGCTAGAAATTTAACTATTCCCGAGTATGAAAAATTGTATTATGAGCGCAAAATAGACAATCTCGAATTAGATGCGTATTTTATTCACGATCGAAGTGTTCGCGAAAGCGGCCACGATACCAGTTACCGAATTGAAGCGATTTGTGCTTCGTTGAATGTGGTAGAGTTGAATGCGATGTTATACAAATACGAAACTGATTTTGCAGCATTAATCGCACTGTATTTTGAAGATAATTTCGAGATTGAAAGTAGAAAATACAATCAGAGTTATTGGTTGTCAAAAGCAGAAAGTAGAAAACAATTGATGAATAAATATTTATGGAATGAAGTACACTCGTGTTTTTTTGATTACAATATAGAAACCCAATCACAAATTATATTTTTATCAGCTACTAGTTTTTTTCCTCTTTGGGCAAACATTGCTACACAAGAACAAGCAGATAGGATGGTGAATAAGGTGCTTCCAAAATTGATTTGTCTTGGTGGTATTGCTGGCTGTTCGGCTGAAGCATTAACTGCTGTTAGCGCTAATCAAATGCAACGCCAATGGGATTTTCCAAATGGTTGGCCACCACATCAGATTATTATTTGGCAAGGATTGATGAATTATGGCTATCATGAGAAAGCACAAGAATTAATTTACCGTTGGCTTTGGATGATTACAAAAAATGCCTGTGATTATAATGGAACCGTTCCAGAGAAATATGATGTAGTGAGTGCTTCTCACAAAGTATTTGCGGAATATGGCAATCAAGGCACCGATTTTGAATACATAACCCGAGAGGGATTTGGTTGGATGAATGCGTCGTTTCAATACGGTTTTAAGTTGTTAAATCCTGATTTAAAACTAAAATTAAATCAATTGATACATCCTGAAGTGTTATTCTCTTAAAGGCGATTTTTGATTTCCCAAAGAACCATGAACTTTTCTAGTTAATTAAGTTTAAATTAACTTACATAAAACAAAAAAGACCTTACATTGCTGTAAAGTCTTTTTAAAAGCTCCCCCTCTTGGGCTCGAACCTTCAAGGGTTTGTGTTTAAAAAACAACTTATTGAAACTGTTTTAATTTTTTGGTAGTCGAATTATATGCCTTTTTTAATAATTATTAATTTCAAATATAGTAAAATAGCTACTATTACTGTATTTATATTTTCATGAAAATCAATTTCATGAAAATATTTATTTATGACTTCAAATTGTTTTTAACATTTTTACACTTTAAGCGTAAAATTATATAGACGAACCTATTTAGTTTTTGAAAAATAGAAATTGTTAGCGATTTTTTTGACATAAGTATTAAGTTTTTTCCTATAATTCATTAGGAGTTTTCTTAGCAAAAATATATATTTGCTTAAAACCAAACGGATACCTTTAAGAAAATAAAAACACGTAAAACTACGGGTATGGGTAAAAACTGATTGTATTAGATTTGAAAAATAATTGAAAATGTACACTTTTTGCTTACCTGTTTCTCTGTTTATTTGTACTAAATTTGAATAAATTGAAATCAATTTAAAAAGTAACAGTATTTATTCTTTAAAATAAAATTAAAGTTGAAATAACATTATTGCTCTTTGAATATCCTAATATTATAAAATATAACATAACCCTTTTTTAAACCATGAAGCACAGTCTCACCCAACTTAGTTTATTGATGGCTCTTAGCATCAGTACTCCTAGGCTATTTTCCCAAAAAGTACAATGGGAGAAAAGCTATGGCGGTAAACATTCCGATTATTTAATGGATGCCAAGCCCACACCCGATTACGGATTTATTTTAGCAGGGAGTTCGCTGTCTAAAAAGACAGGAAATAAAACTGAAGGAAACAACGGCGATTTGGATTATTGGATTTGGAAGATGAAAGAAAATGGTGATTTAGACTGGCAAAAGAATTTTGGTGGTTCGGGTAGTGATTTTTTGCAAAGTATTGCCCTTACTAAAGACGCAGGCTACATTTTAGCAGGAACCTCGAGTTCTAATAAAGGGTTTAATAAAGAAGCCGACTCCAATGGTGGTGAAGATTTTTGGATTATTAAACTTACAGCCACAGGATCTCAAGAATGGCAAAAAACCATAGGTGGTAGTGGACAAGATAAATTGCAAAGCATTTTGCAAACTACAGATGGAGGCTATTTATTAGCAGGCTCTAGTAGTTCGGAACCTGTTGAAAAAAAGACGACAACTACTGATGAAAAAACGGCAAAGAGTTATGGTAATTTAGATTATTGGGTGGTAAAAATAGATTCGAAAGGGAAAATTGAGTGGCAAGAAACCTATGGAGGACTGTATAGTGACGAACTACGCAGTGTAGCGCAAACCAAAGACGGTGGCTATATTTTAGGTGGCTATTCTAACTCTCCAGAATCAGGGACTAAAACCGAAAACAATAAAGGTATTGGTGATTATTGGGTGGTCAAGATTGATAAAAAAGGAATTGTTGAGTGGCAAAAAACCATTGGTGGTGATCAAGACGACCAATTGTATGTAGTGTATCAAACCTATGATAAAGGCTATGTATTGGGTGGCAACTCCAATTCACAAACCAGCAATGAAAAAAGCAAGAGTAATGAAAACGGCACTGATTTTTGGGTAGTAAAACTCGATGAAAACGGTAAAATGCTTTGGCAACAAACGTATAATTTTGGAAAAGTTGATGTACTGACTTCTTTGGTAGAAAATGAAGACCATACGTTGTTATTAGGAGGATTTGCTCAAGGCGAAATGAGTGCCAAAGTAAAAGGCAAAAGCTCCAAAGTAGCTCCAAAAATGAAAAAAGGGACTGATGATTTTATTGCGCTAAAAGTCAGTGAAACTGGCGAAGAGCTTTGGAGTACAATAGTAGGTAGTGACGGTACCGATATTTTAAAGAAAGTGATTGAAACCAGAGATGGAGGGTATTTAATGACTGGTACTTCTAACTCTAGAGCCTCACGAGATAAAAATAGCGCCATAGGACAAAATGATTTCTGGGTGGTTAAACTCAAAGACGAACAAAAGCCTGAAAAAGTCAAGCTAAACCTTGAAGCTTCACCCAATCCGACACAAGGGTATACCAATATAGTCATTGGGTATGAATTTGACAACGGAACAGCCACCTTGGTAGATTTAGCAGGTCGTGTCTTGCAAACTTTTGAAATCACCAGTAAAACCGTGCCCGTAGATTTAAGCACGGTTCCCGAAGGGATTTACATTGTGAACCTCAAAACCAACTACCAAGGTAAAGAAACCTCGGAAGGTGTGAAGATTATAAAAGGAATTACTAAGAATTAATGCGTTTAGATATGAAGATTAACTATATAATATTACTAGTCATTTTATTGAACTTTGGATTGATGAGTGGGCAGAATACAGGTGGTGGCACTACAGAACCCTCTTATTTACCAAATATTACACCACCCTCACCTGAAGCATATAAAATCTCTACCTATGGAGACACCCCGATAAATGAGTTTAATGGAAAAACAGCAATTTCAATTCCGCTTTGTAATTATAAAGCTGGACAATTGAGTTTGTCTGTTAGTGTTAATCATGATGGAGGAGGTGTTAAGGTAGATGATCTTTCTAATTTGACAGGTAGTAATTGGACATTGGAAACAGGAGGTATCATTACTCGCACTGTAAAAGATTTGGTTGATGAAGAGCAGGGTATTACCAGAATTTACTCTGATAATATTTTAGGATTTATTAGTCAATATAATAAAGAAGATGGTACGCCCGAAGCGACTCAGTTGAGTAATATGATTAAAGACCCTATGATTGATTCTGAACAAGATGAGTTTAATTATAATATTCCTGGCTATAGCGGAACCTTTTATTTAGATCAGAATTTTATCCCTGTTATCACTAAACAAGAGAATGAGGTTAAAATTGTTTGTGTTGGTAATTTTAGACAAACACATGAGATTATTATAACGACGCCTGATGGTATTAAATATTTTTTTGGTGGAGCTAATGGTTGTGAAGGTACCTTTTACAGAAATTCTGCTTTTACCAGTGGTATTACCAGTTTTTATTTGACAAAAATACTACATCCAATTTCAGGAGAGATTTTATTTGAATATGAGACTATACCGCAAAGAACTATTAGCTTGAGTAAAGAACAATCCATAACTATTATGGATAACGAGGTTCAGCCACAAATAGATGACTTTTTGTCTAGTGGAGTAGAATGTCCACAATCTTATGGAGTGCCTTTGGAACAATTAATAACAACTGTAAAGCAATTGCGAATTACTAATGCTAAAGCATTAAAAAAAATATATTCGAGCTTAAATGACGAATCGGTGAATTTTAATTTAGAGTTGGTTTCAAGTTCAAATTTATCTAAAATTTTAAATTCAATAGAAGTAAAGAATAATCAAACTACAACGCAAAAAATTAATTTTGATTACTTCAGACAATTCAATAATAGTAATGAAATAATTAGAACTTTTTTGACTAAAATTGAATTTAATAAAGATTTGCAAGAGGCAAATTCTGTTACTAAAAAATATGAGGAATATCGTTTTGAGTACAACCATCCCGAGGAGCTACCTGATAGACTTTCTAACAGTCAAGATTTTTTAGGGTACTATAATGGTAAAGCTAATGCAAATTTATTGCCCAAAATTTTTCCTTTTACTCAATTAAATTATTCATTTGCTGACAGAACAGCGGATTTTGAATATTCTACAAAAGGAATTTTAACAAAAATAATTTATCCAACAGGTGGGTATACAACATTTGAATATGAAGCTGAGCCTGCTAAAAAAAGAGTTTATAGAAGTTACTCTTCAGAAGAGAATGGTTCTATAGTTCCGGGTTATAATGTGTATGGTGATTATGTTAGTTTTTTACCTGTTTATCAAACACAAACGGTTGATGTAAATGTAAATCTTAGTTCTAACGATGTTGTTTCTAACCATTTTTGTCATGCTACATTAACGATAACAGACATGACTCCAAATATTTCACCTGTACCATCTCCTACTGAGTTTACTGTACGATTGGGATATAATAACTTGACTAGAAAGTATCCATATACTTTTATTCAAAATCATATTTATAAAATTGAGGTTAATAATAATCCTTCAAACAATAATCCTAGCTGTGATGTGGAACTTAATTATTGGGTAAAATTATTTGATGGTTATGTTAGAGAAAACAATTACGGAATTAGATTAATGAGAAAAATGGACTATAAAGATTCTAACGATGCAACGCCATTAGTAAAAAGACTTTATTATAACGCTACTCCAGATAGGCTGGACATAGCTATTGAAGATTTACCTGATTTAATTTTACCTGATTTTCAATATGATCCGACTAATCCGTTTAATGAAGATAATCGCTTGACAATACCTAATTTTGTTTTTGGTTCCATGGTAAATAAACTATTTAGTTTTGCAGCTTGTGGTGATTTAGGAACAGCGTCTGTGCTTAACGATCGCTTTTATGAAACACAGGCTTATTTTAAGACGTTGTCATCAAGTGCTTCTACAGTTTATTTTAGTGGTGGGTCAAGACAAGTTTATCCAAATGTAACTGTAAGCTATGGAGGAGATGATTTTGAAAATGGAGGAGTGTATAAAGTATTTGATAATTATGTTAGTACTTCACCAAGTGTTGTAACTCCTTCTTCAGAGAGAAGGTATAATATTGATTTTGCGAGTAAAGATTTTGAGTCTAAAAAGAATAACAATTCAAGTTTTAGTGGTGATTTATTACAAGAGATTACTTTCACAAAAAGGAATGGCCATTTTTATAAATTAAAACAAACTATAAATACCTATGAATTAAGTCCGCTTTCAACTTGGATGAATTTGGTTGGTAAAGAAGTTTGCTCTTATAGTATTTTTAGCAGTAATGCAGGTCCAAATACAACATTGACTAATTTGTATATCGGAATTTATGAAACAAAATTCTACAAGCATCAAAAAACTACAACCGAGAATACTGATTATTTTGATTTAGTTCCTTTTGATGTGCAAGACGAATCTTCTTATAAAAAAATAGTAACCAATCAAAACAATACTTATGGTGTTTTGCATGGACTTCCAATTGAAACTACAGTAACTACTAGCAATGATAATAGAATTTTAAAAACTAAAAATTATTATCCTATAGATGCCAGCACATTCAACGGATTGACCAATGACCAAATCCATGCCTATAGTACTTTAGTAAATCAAAATCGTATTGCTTCACCTATTCAAGTCCAGCAATATGAAAACAATGACTTGCTTTCCACGCAACGTACTTTGTATACATCATGGAACAACAGTACACAGGCACTTCCTGAAATTATTCAAACTGCTAAAGGTGCTCAGCCACTGGAAGATAGAGCCATTTTTATAGAATATGATGCCAAAGGAAATCCAACCGTAATGTCATTAAAAGACGGCACTAAAACCAAATATTTTTACAATACCCTTAATCAAGTAGTGGCTAAGGTGGAGAATTATTCGGCTGCATTAAACATTCCTGCACAGCCTAATTTAAGTAATGCTTGTGCTTTTATCACGCAATATCCGCAGGCACAAATTTCGGTGTATAACTATGATGCCATAACCCATCAAATTGTGAGTATTGTGGCGCCTAATTGTAAAACAATGTATTATGATTATGATGCCTTACATCAATTAAAAGCCATTCGGGATAATGATGGTAACATTGTACAAGAGTTTGAACACAACTATAAACCACAAAACTAACAGTCATGAAGAAGTTATTATATATTTTAGTTTTGTTTCCAATATTGGCTATTGGACAAACTCAAAGTGAAAATTATACTAAGGTAACTACATATAAAGTACCAACTGACACTACTATTGCTAATCCTGTAGATTCGGTAGCGACTGTTCAGGTGACGTATTATGATGGACTGGGCAGACCTACTCAGAAAATTGATGGTAGGCAGTCTAATGATGGAAGAGACATTATTACCCATATGGAGTACGACCAATTTGGTAGACAAGCCAAAGAGTATTTACCTTATGTTAGTAGAAGTGGTACTTTAGAATTTGATTCTGATGGACTTAACAATACGCTTAATTATGCTGATGGCACCTCCACAGGACTTTTACCCACGGACTACAATGGTCAAAATCCTTACAGTCAAAAGTTTTTTGAAGCTTCGCCCTTAAATAGAGTGTTAAAGCAAGCAGCACCCGGAGCTTCTTGGATTGGACATGATACCGATGATGATGATCATACGGTTAAATTTAATTATCAAACCAATACTTCGAGTGAAGTTAAAATGTTTAACGTTACTCTTACTTGGAATTCTTCTACCAATCTTTATAATATCGCTTTAATAGATAATGGCTATTATTCAGAAAACAAATTGTATAAAACCATCACCAAAGATGAGAATTGGGTTCAAGCTGATGGGCTAAATAATACTACTGAAGAATTTAAAAATATTCAGGGTAGAGTGCTTTTAAAGCGAACCTATAATAATAGCGTAGCTCATGAAACCTATTATGTTTATGATAGTTATGGTAATCTTACGTATGTGATTCCACCTAAAGTTGACTTGACTCAAGGTATTTCGCAATCTATTTTGGATGGATTGTGTTATCAATACAAATACGACTATCGCAATAGATTGGTGGAAAAAAAGCTACCGGGTAAACAATGGGAATATATAGTTTATGATAAATTAAATCGAATTGTAGCTACGGGTCCTGCCCTTAGCCCTTTTGGTGATGAAACCGATGGATGGTTGATTACAAAATATGACGTGTATGGTAGGGTAGCTTATACTTCTTGGTTAAAAAGTGCTAGCGCATTTGACAGTAATTTACGTGCTGTGTATCAAGGTAATTTTAACCATGATAATAACGTTTTGTATGAGGCTAACACCACATCTGATGTTGACTCAATAGCGAACCTATATTCAAGTAATGTGACGCCAACTAGTGGTTATAAATTACTAACTATTAATTATTACGATGATTACAGTTTTTTAGATGCTTCTATTTCTTTACCCTCAAGTATTTATGGAGAAGCAGTAATGACTACTACCAAAGGTTTAGCAACTGGTAGTTGGGTTAGGGTGTTGACTAGTGATAGCGAATCACGTGGAACCTTGAATTATTCCTTGTATGATTCCAAATCACGTGTTATTGCTTCTTACAGTCGTAATTATATGGGTGGTTATACTTATTTACAAACCAAGTACAACTTTTCTGGACAAGTGCTTCAGACACAAACGGAACATAGAAGAATGGCAAATTCTAATAGAATAAATGTGTTCGAAGAATTTGAGTATACTCCACAAGGACGCTTGTTGAATCATTTTCATAAAGTGAATGATGGAACTAAGGAATTATTGGCTCATAATACCTATGATGAATTGGGTAAATTGATTAGTAAAAACGTTGGAGGAACTGATTTGGTTAATTACAGCGGATTTCAAAAAGTAGATTATGCCTATAATATCAGAGGTTGGTTAAAAAGTATCAATGATATAAATAGCTTGACTAATGCCCATGAGCCTACTGATTTGTTTGCTTTTAAAATCAATTATGACGAAGTAGATAATGATCTTTTGGGCACTGTCAAAGCACTTTTTAACGGCAATATTTCGGAAACGTATTGGAAAACAGCCAGTGATAATTCCTTGCGAAAATATGGCTATCAATACGACCAATTGAACCGATTGACCAATTCTGTTTATCAAAAACCTAATGCGCCAGTATCGATAACTAATAGTTATAATGAGAGTATGAGTTACGATAAGAATGGCAATATCTTAAGTTTACAACGTAATGGGGCTTTGGACAATCAGCAACAAGTTTTAAACATTGATAATTTAACTTACTATTATCCAACCGATTCCAATCAATTAGCGAAAGTAACCGATGTCACTATTGACCCTAATGGTTTTACCGATGACACCGATAGTGATCCCAATGATTTTAACGATGATTACCTATACGATGCGAATGGGAATATGATCAAAGATGATAATAAAGGTATTACACTCATAAAATACAATTATCTTAATTTACCAATTGAGATTAATTTTGGGAGTAAAGGCACAATTTATTATCTTTACGATGCTGCTGGAAAGAAAGTTAAAAAATTAGTGGATGCCACCTCATCTATAAATGTGGTAAGTACTGCAACTGATTATTTAGATGGTTATCAATACAAAAATGAAACTTTGCAATTTTTTCCAACCGCAGAAGGATATGTAAACTTTGTTCATGATGAGTCGGTGATGCTTCAAAGAGGGTATTATAATTATGTGTATAATTATACTGATCATTTAGGGAATATTCGATTGAGTTATGCTCAAGACCCTAGTAATCGTGTTCTTAAAATTATTGAAGAGAATCATTATTACCCGTTTGGATTGAAACACACTAATTACAATAGTGATGTAAAAGCTTATATCAAAGAGGAAGATGGTTTAAAAATTAAACCTGAAACGGCATTTATTAAGAATGGGTATAATTATAAGTTCCAAGGTCAGGAACGCCAAGACGAACTGGGTCTTAACTGGGATAGCTTCAAGTGGCGTAATTATGATTATGCTATTGGAAGATTTATGAGTATTGACCCTCTTACAGAAAAATATATGGATTGGAATCCTTATGCTTTTAGTGGAAACAGAGTTATTGACAGTAGAGAACTTGAAGGATTAGAGCCTCATTCAGTTAATGGTTCATTTAAAGATGCTACAATAAATTTTAATCAACAATATAATGGGCTTTCAATTAGAATGAAAGGAGAAATACAAACAGTATATTATTCTCAAACAATTAAAGGTGTTACTTCTTATTCCTATGTAATTCCAATTGGTTCTCCAGGAAGCGGAGGAGGTGACCCTTATCAAGCTTTAAAAAATGACCCATTGCCTAAGGGAGCTGTTATAGTTGGAGATGGCCATACTCATGAAGCAGATGCTAATGATACAGACTATGATGATAATGGGAAATTAGTTTATGATGGAACAAATAATTTTAATTCTAATGATTTAGATTTTGCAGATAAACAATGTTTAAGCAATCCAAATTATATTGGTTCAAGTTTAGGAACTCCCAATGGAAAAGATTTAATATATACTCCTAATGGAAATACAGGAAGTGATAGAAATAAAGATGTAAAAAAAGTGTCTGATATGATTCCAAGCGACCCTAATTCTGAAACTAGGCAACATAAAGATAATCCAGTAAGCCCCAATTTTGTTCCAGAGGTATTGCCTTATGGGACAACTCCATCAGATGTTCAGAAACTTCCAAAACTCCCTGAAAATAAAAATTAATAATATTAAAAATTATGAAATATATATTGGTTGTATTATCTACAGTATTTCTTTTGTCATGTAACAGTATTAAAGGTCAATCCAAACAAATTGACAGTGTAAATGTTAATATTGATTATAATGAGTATATAAAGAAAACAAAGAAACAACAGGTTTTTAAAAAGGATTTAGTTGTTAATGAAGATATGGCTATAAAGTTAGCTAATATCTATTGGGATTCAAGATATGGTTCATCAAAAGTTATAAGAGATTTGCCATTTACAGTAATATTGGAGGATAATAAAGTTTGGTATGTAAAAACTAATCTTCCAAAAGAATATGTTGGAAGAGTGTTACACATAAAAATAAATAAAAATGATGGAAAAATTCTTAATATATGGAGTGAAGGCTAATTTTTAAAAGTTAGCGATGTAATATTCATATCAATCAACTATTTGAAAAGTAATAAATAAATTAAAAGGCAAACCGTGTAGTTTGCCTTTTTTATTCTTTAGTTATGAAATAAGGAGTTTTAATAGAAGTATTTAAATTTATATAGACAATATTTGTTTTATAGGTGTCGAATTGTATGCCTTAATTTAGTTATTTTAACGTAAAAATTTATTAGCTAAAAACAAATATATTTAAAATAAAGATGGTAATTTTTTTTATATATATAAATAGAAAGTTATTTTTACCTAAAAATTTTAAGTTGGAATTGAAGGAACTTAGTTATAGTGAAATATTTAATGAATTTTTAGAAACATACTCTAAAAATCAGGAGCCAATTTCTGTTGATTTTAGAGGACTAGTAAACACAATTAAATTTACAGATAGAGCGACACATTCAATTCACTCCTATCCTGCAAAGCTTTTACCAAATATACCTTATTTTTTTCTTAATAACAGTTTTTTTTTAGATGAAGGAGATATTGTTTTAGACCCTTTCTGTGGATCTGGAACAGTTTTATTAGAAGCTAATTTAGCAAATAAAAACTCGTTAGGATCTGATGCAAATCCATTAGCTAGATTAATATCTAAAGTCAAAACTTCCTCATACGATATCAAGATACTTAATGATCTTACCAATAGCTTGAGAGAAGAAATAGAACAAATCGAGATAGATGAAAATGTAATATTTCCTGATGTCATAAATATTGATTATTGGTTTTTACCACATATTAAGGTTCAATTACAAGCTATTTTAACGAGTCTAAAGACAATATCGGATGAAAATTATAGAAATTTTTTTCTACTTTGCTTTTCAAATTGTGTAAAAAAAGTTAGCTTGGCTGACCCAAGAGTTTCCGTGCCAGTAAAAGCAAAACTTAATAGAGAAACTATTAGTTATCACCCTTTTTTTGAAGAGTCTAAAACTAAATTAAGAAAACTTGAGAGTATAAATGTTTTTGCAAAATTTATTGAAATTGCTAATAGTAACATTAAAAGATTTGAGAATAAACAAAAATTAATATCTAAAAAATATAGTTCTAAAATAGTTTCAGAAGACGCAAGAGAATTAAAACTTAAAAGTGAAAGTGTAGATTTAATAATTACTTCTCCACCATATGCTGGAGCACAAAAGTACATTCGTTCATGTAGTTTAAATCTGGGTTGGACTGAACTTTCAGATAAAGATAATTTAAGAGTATTAGACAAAAAAAACATTGGAAGAGAAAACTATAATAAAGCAGACTATTTAACACTTAAAATCACAGGCATTAAAGAAGCTGATAGTCTTTTAGAAGAAATTTTTAAAATTAATCCTTTGAGAGCTCATATTGCTGCAAATTATCTTTTAGAAATGAAGCAAGCTATAATAGAAGCATCAAGGGTGTTAAAAAGAGGCAAATACTTTATACTTATTGCTGCTAATAATAAGGTTTGTAATAGAGAATTTAAAACTCAAGAATATTTAAGACATTTAGCAGAAGAATCTGGGTTAACTACAATTTGTAGATTAGTAGATGATATTAAATCTTATGGTTTAATGACAAAAAGAAACAAAACAGCAAGTGTTATAACATGCGAATGGGTACTAATATTAAAGAAACAATAGTTTGGAAGAATTAAAAGAGAAGTATCATGCAAAAATAAAAATTTTTAATGAGACTCTTTGGGATGGTAAAGTTAACAAAACAAAAGTTTTGAGTTGGCTAGAAAATTTTAAATCCGAAGAGCAAATACACGCTTTGTTTTTGTTAACTCAATTTATTTATTTTAGCGATTATCAAATTAAAGAAATGTTCGTGTCTATTTATAGGGACTATTTCAAGTATAAACACATTGAATTAATTAGGCAAAATAATTCTAATACATTAGACTCAGTTTTTATAAAAAGTGAATTTGAAAAAATTCTTTCTAAAACTCGATTTGTCGCTTTGGGCAATGTTTCAGAAAGTAGTGCGCATCTGATGTACATTTTCAGAAAAGAAAATTCAATAAGAACTGATATTTTTATAGATTCTAGTCAAATTATAGATTGTGACTCAAATGTTGAACATTTTGTTTTTATAGATGATATTTGTGGAAGTGGTAATCAAGCCTATGAATATACAGAAGTTGCTTTAAGAAATATTGATAAATATTTTCCAACTGCCAAAAAATATTATTATGTTTTAGTTGGAACACTTGAGGGGAAAGAATATCTTAAAAAATATACAAATATTGATTATATTGATTCTGTACTCGATTTGGATGATACTTTCAAATGTTTTGATCCAAAATCAAGAGTTTTTAAAAATAAAGACAAAGAAATAGATGTTGCTACTATTAAAGATTTTGTTGGTCAATATGGCAAAGATCTTATTGGTTCTATGATAAAAAGGAGTGATTCTAGTATTAGTTCTCATGATTTAGATTATAATTCTGAAATAAATAAATACGGATACGGCAATGGGCAACTTTTAATAGCTTTTGAGCATAATACTCCAGACAATACATTACCAGTTTTTTGGTATAATGAGGATATGATATCGTGGAATCCAATATTTAAAAGAGCAAATAAAATTTTTTAAAAAATGAAAAAAAATATAAATCCTTTTAATATTACAAAAGCAGTTGATTACACTGATGAAGAACTCAATGTTTTTTGGGTGGATTTCCCACAAAAGTCAGGTTTTAGTGGGATTATAAAGCCTACATCTGATATGCCAATGATTATACTTGGTAGTAAAGGGAGTGGAAAGACTCATATAATGAAACATTTTTCATATACCGCACAAAGCATAAGGCATTCTAATGATATTCTAAAAGGTCTTAAAGAAGATGGGTATTTAGGTATTTATTTAAGATGTTCTGGGTTAAATGGTTTTAAATTCAAAGGTAAAGAAGAAACAGAAGATACTTGGCAAAACATTTTTGCTTATTATTTAGAATTATGGTTGAGTCAATTACTATTAAACTGTATTGTAAAAATAATAGAAAGCAGTAATCTTGATGTTAAAGATGAACATATTTTAACTTTGGAAATATTGGATTTGCTTGATGCAAACGGTCTTCCAAACAGTATAAAAAGTTTTACGCACATTATAAAATATTTTAATGAATTACAAAAAGAAATAGATTATTCAATTAATAATAAGGCTTTTACAAATAAAAAAATTTCAGAATCTGTTGAGATTTTGGCTAGCCCTGGTAGTTTAATTTTTGGAATTCCTCAAATTTTATCTGAAAAGATTAGTGCTTTTGAAGGTATTAAATTCTTATACTTACTTGATGAGTATGAAAACTTTACCGACGACCAACAAAGATATTTTAATACACTTATCAGAGAAAGGAAGAATCCTACATGTTTTAAAATAGGCGCAAGACGATATGGGATAAGAACATATGAGACCTTAAGTGCTAATGAAGAAATTAAAGCAGGTTCTGAGTACGAAGAATTTGATATAGATTCTATATTTAGAAGTGAAAAAGATGTTTATAAAAAATTTATTAGACAAATTTGTGTAAAAAGATTGGAAAAATTATCTATTAAAATAAATGCCGATTCTTTAGATGATTATTTTGAATCATTTAATATAGAAGAATTTCTAATACGAATTCAAAGGGGTGATAAAGGTCATTTGAAAGAGCTTCAAAGTAAACTCAACAATAACAAACTCAAATCTTTGAGTAATAAAATTGTTAGAAATTTAGTTTTTGAAAAAGATGCTTTGTTGGAACGAATTAATGTTTTACTTTTTTATAGAGAGTGGAAAAATGGCTCAGATTTGATATCTGCTTCCGAAAAGATTTCAGTTTCTTGTATCAAATATTATAATGAAAGGATAGAAAATGAACATTTTAAGATTTTAGATAAATTTAAATATGATTTGTTGGATAATTTGGCAAGAGAAAATGGAGAGAAAGTAGTTTCAAATGTTGGTTTTGATAATTTAGTTAAAATGTCAAGCGGTATTCCAAGACATTTTTTAATTATTATGAAACATATTTTTAAGTGGAATGATTATTTTGATAAATCAACATTTAAATCAACTAAAATTAATATTGAAACTCAATTAAATGCAATAAATGATACTGCAAAGTGGTTTATTGAAGATGCAAGAATTCCTGGTGATGAGGGTAATAATGTGAAAGATTCACTAGAAAGATTGTGTGATTATTTAAGAGAATTAAGGTTTTCCGATATTCCTCCAGAATGTTCCATTTCTTCATTTTCAATCAAATCTAAACATATCCCACCATCTATACAAAGGACTTTAGATTTCTTGGAACAATACTCTTATATAATAAGAGTTTCATCGAGAAGAGATAAAAATTCAAATAGCAGAAATATAACTTTTCAAATTAATGGGTTGATAGCAACATATTGGGAATTATCTTTGAGCAGAAGAGGAATTATAGATTTAAATGTAAATAATACTAGGTCAATCTTTGCACCTAATAACGATAATGATTTTAAAAACACTCTAACACAAGAGCTTTTAAAATATAATGCTCCTTTTAAAGCAACTCAATATCCATCACTATTTGAACAAGATTAACAATATGGACTACTCTTTCTTTTACAAAATAAAAATAGATAATGTTGATGAAAATGCTATTTTTAAAAATTTTGAATATGATTTATTTATATCTGCATATAATGAATGTGAGAGAGTTAATTTTGTTTTTGACAATGTTAATGCTAAATTAAAGCATTGGTTAGTCTTTCCAGAATATAATTTTAAACCATTAGAATTGGCTAAATTGAAAGACGTTTTCTATAACTTTTCAGATTCTAAGTTAGACGAAGCAGAAATTATTAAGTTCTACTTTGAGAAAGAAAGAGAACATTTTGAAGGGTTGAATAAAGTATGTATTGATATAACTGGTTTTCTTAGACCTTATCTAGTTTTTCTGCTAATTTTTCTTAAAAAGCAGGGTGTTAAAAATATCGACTTCACTTATTCTGAACCTAAGAATTATATAAAAAAAGAAAACACTCTTTTTTCAGATGAGTTTATAGAAATTAGGGAAATAAGAGGTTGCTTGAATAGCCATAATCCAGAAACAAATAATGATTTATTAATCATCGGATCAGGTTATGATTACAGAATGATAGCAAACATTGCTAGTAGTAAACCAGAAGCAAGAAAAGTCCAAGTTCTAGGATTCCCTCCTTTACAGGCAGATATGTTTCAAGAGAATATAATTAAAATATTTGATTCGCAAGAGGATATGTCTTCAGGTGATTTTAGTATTGATTCAAAACAGATAATTCTCGCGCCAGCAAATGATCCTTTTATTACAGCAGAGTTGATTAGTAAGTTTGTTAAAAAAGAAGAGAAAAAGAAACCTTTTACAAATATATACTTATCACCACTATCAACTAAAGCGCAAACTTTGGGTATCGCTTTGTTCTATTCGGAAGAATGTTCTGAAAAACCAGCAAGTATAATTTTCCCTTTTTGTAAAAAATACTCTAGAGAAACTTCTCAAGGAATATCGCGAATATGGATTTATAAAATTGAATTTTAATTAAAAAACAGCACTTTCGGGCTGCCTGGATTAGTAATATTCCCATCTAAATCCACCTGAATTTTGTCTTTCTCTTCTACAACATCTTGTTATACAGGTTTTGGATATTCCTGTTTTTCTTGATGCTTCGGAAGCAGAAACATACTTTGCTAGTAGATTCCCATTTAAGTTATATTGTAATACTTCTTTTTTTCTGTTGTCAGTATTAGGTTTAAAATCTTCAACATGTTCGTAACTCCATAGAAACCCACCTAAAGTATGATTTACACTCCAACAAGCTCGACTTATATCTTGTTTTCTTACATTGATTGAATTGCCTGCGTTAGATAGATTATCATATGTACAATTCAAAGAACCATCTAGATTATATTTATAAATGGTTTTTTTGAATCCTCCCCCTTTATCTAAATTATAGCCTTTTAAGTTCGTTTCAAATTTTTCAATGTATTGTATTTCCTTTTTTGCTAATTCATCAATTGATGAAGCTGTATCTATTTGCTCCCAAACAAAAGCGTCTTTACCATATGTACTAATTGCATTTTGAAATTTATAACAATTGGTAGTTTCTGATTTTTGAAAGTGATCTATTTTTCTTTCTTCAATGCTTTTAGTTGTTGCACCAATATAATTTTCATTGGTTGCTTGATTTGTCACTTTATAAATTATTCCGTTTACATTTTTCATTTCATTCATAATTTTAGGGTGGGTGGGTAAGCTAAATTGCAAGATTTTGTTTTATTGTTTTTATTGTTATGTAATAAGTTTAAAAATTAACCTACCCAACCTGCCTTCTTACCCTTTGTTTTTTATTAATATATACTTCCAACTTCCTTTTATTTTTTTTCTTAAAAATCCCTTAGAAGTCATTATTTTTCCTATTTGTTGTACATCTATTTTTTGATGAACTGACTTTTTGATTTTGATATAATTAATAATATCGGTTGCATTTAAATATTCAACACCAAAAATATCTTGACTTACTGAAAATAATTCATCAATCCAATCATTCTCTTCGGATGATTGTATAAACATTTTATTGTTTTCTTCAAGTCTTTTAATATCTTCTTTATCAAAATAATATTTAAATTTTTCTTCGTTTAAGAGATACATAACTTGACTGTAAACTAAATCAATGTTTACTTTATGCTGAAAATCAATTTCAAATGATTCAAAACAAAGAAATCTTCTGTTTCCTGTTACATCCATTAATATTTCATTATGATTTGAACTCCCGACAAAGGAAGCTCGTCTTATATAATTTTCTGTAAAATGACCATAAGCCCTTCTTTCAGTGATTACATCTTTTGTAATCATTTCTTTAAATGATTCTATCTGTTTTTTGTTTAGAGAAGCTAATTCATCCAAATTTATTAAGAGTTTTTCAGACATTAAAAGAGTAGTGTCTTTATTGTTTGGATTTATATTACCACTATAGAAATAGTCTTTCAGTATTTCAGGCATTAAACTTTTAAGCCAAGTTGTTTTGCCGATACCTTGTTTCCCTGTCAAAATTAATACTGTTTGGTTTGTAACAGTTTCATCAATCCCACAAGCAACCATAGCAATTATCCATTTTTTAAATGCCCAATCAAAGTCTGCTTGATTTGTAGTTTTAATTGTATTTGAAAGTTGTTGAATATAATCAGTTCTTTGGTCCCACTTTGGTAGACTTTTGAAATATTCTATAAATGGATTGTGTTTAGTAACATAGTCTGATTCTAATAAACATCTTAGATCTGTGTAACTTGATTGAATATTACAGTTGTTTAATTCTCTTTTAATTGAATTAAGCTTATAACTTTTTAATAGTTCAAATTTAGATTTTGCATGTTTGTCTTTGTAAAAAGTTCTATTAAGTATTTCATTATACCTAAAATCATACTTGTCATTAAGATAGTTTTCTATCATATTTTATTTTGTTATTTAATTAAAATTCTCTCTTCATTCTATCATAATCTGTCTTCCATTAGGCGAGAGTTTAACCATACTTTACTCATTAAACTTATTTAATAAGCATTGAGATTCAACAACAATTAATGTCGAATTGGAGATATTTGTGTAAATTCTTTAAATCATAGGCAATATTTTGGTTATCGTTAATAATAATATTTAATTGATTTTAATTCCTCAAAAGAAATATGAGGTATAAGATGAGAGCCATCTTTAGAAGTGATTTACCCAAATATAATGAAATTCGAACCCAAAGTCAAGTGAATTTGTCTTAAAAATGTAAAAAAGTTATATTAAGTAATAGCTTTTTCGTGTAATTTTTAAACCCAAAAAAATTATTAATCAATTCAAATTCCACAATACTTAATTTAAATATTATGGAATTGAATCAATTTTAGCTAACTACTTTTTCAGTGTTTTTTTGATGACGGAGAAACGGCTCAAAAGCTTGGGTATCCAAAATACAACATAACTCCGATATAGCAAAACAGCTATATAATAATATCAAAATGATAATAATAATATGCTTTATCATTTATAATGTAAACAGTTTTTAGTTCTGGGGTTATTTTAACCTCTTCGACCCAGGCAATTTGATTTCTAAATAGCTCTCCAATATCATTCTTTACTCGAACTTTAAAAGGACAAAACACCTGTTTGAGTATATTGTTCCATGTCACAACGTAGATAATGTTTGGAGAGCTATATTTGAGCATTTCTGCTAATTGATTTTTGTTCATTTTTATAATAGATAGTTGCTTTTTACATCTATTTTTTTTACTGCTTTCTTAATAAAAAAGCTATATTATTATAATTGTAAGAACCAATTTGGCTGGTTGTTTTGCAGCGCATTTGCGGTCATGTTTATAAACTCGTATGAGTTTACGTTTCTTTCTAAATTGGAATCAATATAGCTGCTCTTATTGGCCTCGGTAAATATGTTGTACAAGTTCCAAAGAGAGATATTTCTGTTTTTATCTCTTGAGAAGTTTGGGCAAGTATAATAATCTTTTACCACAGAATTCATTTGTCCATCGTTTAAAAGAAATTTCACTTTACTCTTTTGGTCTTCTTTTTCAAGATGTTGATACATTCTAATTTTACCAATTAAATGAGCAAACTGATTTTCATTTAGATGGAATTGATTCATCTTTTCCATCATGCTCAGATTTTTAATTCTATCGTAATTCCTAAATAGATTATACATATCAGTATGTAATTCGTTAACTGAGGAAATTCTAACTTCATTTGTGAATCCATCCGTTGAAACACAAAGATTGGTACAAACCTTATTTTGATAACCAATAAAGATTTTGAATTTTTCAACGGCTTTCTTGCTGTAAAGATTTTCTTGATTGTAAGATCTTACGCCTCCAACAGATAATGTAAGTGTATTTCCATTAATAACTTCTTTGGCTTGAGGTATTTCAATTAAGAAAGCACAACGTTCGTAATAAAGCGTTTTTTCCTCCTCTAATAAATCTTTAGCTGGTTTGCCTATAGCTGAAGGAATCCTACCTTTTACAATATGAGATACTCTGATATCAGGTTCTTTTGGAGTAAAATCTGGAAATAATTCCTGAACTACTTCATAAGCCTTATTTATAAACTGATAATGTGAAATTGTAGACTCATTATCTTTAGAGAATACAGGAATAATACAATTATTTTTTAGATGCTCAAGAGTAACCTTTTGCGTATTGGCTTCTATAAAACTTGAAGTTTTATTAATTACTTCACTATCTTCAATTATTTGTTCATTTATACTACTGTTTATTACTAATTCCATTTTCTTCTGTTTTTAATGGTTGGATAATTTCTTCACTTGATAAAACTTGAGAAGTGATATTTTCAAGTTCTCCTTTTCGTTCCATTATTAATGAATGTGTTGATTTTTTTAGACTTGGATATTTCTCATAAATTATTTTCAAATCTTCTAAAGATTCAGCTTGTTTAATTTCAAGTTTTACATCTTCAATTGATATACCTGAATTACACCATTCAATCAGCCTTTTGCCTGTCTGAGTTGAAATTATAAATTCAGGTGACTCAGAAAATAATCCTGTTCTGTCCTTACTTGTTTTAACTAGATGTTTATCATTGATTAATTCAAAATTGACTGTTAATTCATATTCAAATCCTTCGCGTGTGACTTCTTTAGTTCCGTGTTTAATTACTTGGGTTTTTCCATTGCTATTAACATCTAAAGAATAATCGATTTTGCGCCTTACCGTTGTTATTATATGGCAACTTGAATTTAAAATCTTATCAACGAATGCTTGATGTCTAGGGGAAACCTTAGCCCAATCAGAAAATTTACCACCTAATGATTCGTGTATTTCTAGACAACCACCTTTTCCGTTCCACTCGTGAGTAATACTGTCAATGATAATCACTTCAATATTTGATAATTCACAAGTTTCAATTGCTTGTATGTATCTTTCAGGAGTGTAAGGTTCTGTTAGTGTCAAAACATTATATCCTCCCAAGTGAGAGTATAGTGATGCACTTCCGTTTTCAGTATCTATTATTGCGATTTTTGACCAATCACCCGTTATTCCATAGGCTAAAAGTAGAGCGGAATAGGTCTTGCCAAATCCGCTTGCGCCTGATAGACCAAGTCTTAATTTTACTTGATGTCTTTGAGCTATTTGAAGCTTCATAATTTTGTTATTTAGTATTAATTAAAAAATTATAAAAACACATATTTTTACCAATAAAAAAAGGAACTCCATTTCTGAAGTTCCTTGATATATGTTTCTTGTTATAGAATTAGTGAACTAACTCACGTTGTATAACATTAGATTCAATAATGTTATCCTCTTCATTCACAAATTCATATCTGTGATGTAGTTGAATGATCTCACCTGTTTCTGTTACAGTGTAATCATAAGGGTCTGTTTCAACTTTCTTAACAACACCACTGATTTTCTCTCCAATTAATCCTGAACAAGTTTGTTCGTCGAATGTAGTTGGAACAGTTACAGTTCTTGCTGTAAAGTATGTTCTACCTGTTTGCTGACTTTTAACAGCTTCAATTCCGCCTTGAACCACAAGGCAATAAAAATTCTCTCCATTCTCTTTCTCGAATGTTTTGTAACCTACGATTGTAACCATAGTTTTTAAATTTTATAGATTAGACATAACGGAAAATCCCGCAAGATTTGAAACAAGTGGGCTGAAATCACAACTTCTTATTTCATAGGTTCGGGGTTAGCCCAAATCTTGACAAAGTCCGGGGTATGACTTGGTCTTTGTTTGCTCTTACATTGAAAAAATTTTAGAAAAAAAATTTTTAAATTTTTTTTAAATCCCAAAGTTGCGTTGCTCCACCTTCAAATAAAATTATCAAGCTTTGTACTTTTGAGTCTATTACTATTGTGCATTTTCTTTTAGTTTCAATATCTAACAATGAAATTACACCCTCATATGTAATATATGTTTCACCATCTTCAAATTGATATTTCTTATCTTTTTTAACAATAAATTTAAAAGTTGTGCTTTCGCCATTAGTTGATTTTGTTGTTATTGATACATAGCCTCTTGTATATGGAGCATCATAGATATCAATAGTAACAATATCATCATTGTTTTTTGTGAAGTTTTTTTCAGGATTCTCTTTTGATCTAAATAAAGTGAGATTGCTTTTATATACACCATTAATCTCTTGTGAATATACATTACAAGTTAAGTTGAAATATAAAATTAATAAAAGTATAAAAGTTGTTTTCAGTTTTTTTTCAGTTTTGTATTCCATGAGCATTTTTTTAGTTTATCTTAATTACAAAATTTTTCTTCACTGAAAGGTGTAAAGTAGAATTTTCCACTTTCTATCCCTGAATCTATATTAAATTCAAAAATATACATTACGTTTCCGCCTTTCCTGTCATAAGCAATTCGATATGCAAATTTTTTTATTGAAGAATAAGCGTCTATACCATAATTATCTAAAATAAATTTTGGAGTATATATCTCAACATAATTCCCTTTTGAATCAAAATCTGAATCTTCAATTTTGCATTGATAATCTGATATTAAATTTGAAAACCTGTCATATTTTCTAATTGAATTTTCATTAATTGAAAAGCTGACTTTTAATGGATTACACATGCTTTCATTTAAACCTCTAATTTGAGATGTTAGAATTTGTTGTGAATTCATAAAATTTGTATAAAAACAAAAAAACATTATTGGTATTAATTTTTTCATAAGGTATAAGATTATATATTAATAATTCAAATATAGGCATATTTGCCTATAATATAATAATGTTATTCAACGAATTTTATTTCGTGAAAACATTAGATAAAAAAATTGTACAATTAAAATTTGGAGAAAATCTTCGTAAGATTAGATCAGCAAAGGGTTTCACTCAGGAGCAACTTGCTAATGAACTTGGTATAGAAATTTCTCAAATTAGTAGAATAGAGAGAGGTGTAATAAATACTTCAATTTCTACAGTATACTCTTTGTCATTAATTTTAAATGTTAATGTTTCTACTTTTTTTGAATTTGATGATTTAAAATAATAATTTAAATAGAATTAATATTTTTTCATTTTAAATTATTTCCCATTTTTTCGATAGATTAATAATTGCATCACTAACTTTTTTTTGAACAATCTTTCCATAACTTTCTTGTGTTATAGTCATGTTTGAATGTCCTAATAATTCAGATACAATTTCCATAGGAACATCATTATAAAGTAGAATTGTAGAAGCAAAAGTTTTTCTTGCAATATGATGTGTAATGTTTTTATTAATTCCAACAATGGCAGCTATTTCTTTTAAGTATGAGTTTACTTTTTGATTGCTAAATTTTGGAAGAGTATTGTCATATTTATTTAAAATAGATTTTGCTTTTGGTAAAATTGGAATAGCTATTTGTTTAGATGTTTTTTCACGTTTCATTTGAATCCATTCCATATTATCAAATCCAATAGAAATGTTGTCTGATTTTAAATTCGTCATTTCATTATAAGCTAAGCCAGTATAGCAACAAAAGACAAATAAATCTCTAACTTGATTTAATCTAGTTTGTTCAAATGAATAGTTTTCTAACTTGTTTAGTTCATCACTTGTTAGAAAAACAATCTCTTTTTTTACTCGGATAGCTTTATACATTAGAAAAGGATCTTTATCAAGATAGCCCTCTGAAATTGCATTTTTAATTGGTTTTCTAAATCTTTGAATAGCTTTATTTATAGTAACTTGTTTGTTGTTCTTTTCTGTCTTTAAATAGTATTCAAACTCTTCTAAGAAATTCAGATTTAACTCATTTAAAGGAATGTCTTTCTTTTTAAAAGAGAACTTTATAAATGATGCTACATCATTGTAGGCGTAGTTAAACTTATTCCATGTAGATAGTTTTAAATCTTTACCGATTAGTTTTTTCAGTTTTTCTAAATCTTTATTTAAATAGCTGATTACAGAATCTTCTTTTTTAGATGGTTTTTGAAAATAGGAATCAATAATATCATCAACTTTAATTGTTGCGTTTTCAATTTGTAGTTTGAAGTAGATGTTATTGATTTTTTGTTTAATGAGAGAAAGCTGACCATTAAGAACTTTGTAATCTATTTGTTTTGATTCAGCTAATTGTTTCTTAGAATTCCAATCTTTTGGGTTAATTGAATTTCCTGTAGAGAATTGTTTTCTCTCTTTGTTGATAGTTATCCTACAATAAATAGGACAAATTCCTTTTTGATTTGTTTTTGCTTGATTGATTACAAACAAAATTGAGATTTTTTCTTGGTGCATGATTCCAATTGATTTTAGTTAGACAATTGGCACACAATTCGATTTTAAAAAAAATGGGAGCCTCGAGATTTTCAATGGGAACCTCAATGGGAACCTTTTTTATTTAAATCTTGACATAATTTCAAATATTATTTCTTTTTAGAGGAAGCTTGTAAACATCAACAAATATTGATAAAAACAAAAAATCCAGTCTAAATAAATAAACTGGATTTTTAAAAAGCTCCCCCTCTTGGGCTCGAACCAAGGACCCTCTGATTAACAGTCAGATGCTCTAACCAACTGAGCTAAGGAGGAAACTATATATTTTTAATTTTATGAACGTTTTTTATTGCTTTTCTCTTTTGAGAGCCGATGTTTATCGGTTTAGCGGTTGCAAATATAGGGCGTTTTTTATTTTTTGCAAATAAAAACTAAGAAATTTTTATTTTTTTTTATTTCCCAACAATTGCTTTGTAGATGTCGTTACCATTGGCAAATAAAAGTAGTGCAATAAGTAATACAAAACCAACCAATTGAGCTTTTTCTAAGAACTTATCGCTCGGTTTTTTTCCTGAGATCATTTCGTATAATAAAAAGATTACATGTCCTCCATCAAGTGCTGGAATAGGTAATAAATTCATAACACCAAGCATAATTGACAACAATGCCGTGATGCTCCAGAACGCAAACCAACTCCATGAAGTAGGAAAAATATTGAAAATAGCACCAAATCCACCTACGCCTTTGTAAGCTCCAGTACTTGGTGTAAAGATTGCTTTAAGTTGTTTTCCGTAGCTTGCAAGTTCGTTAATACCTCTTTCAATTCCCACAGGAATCGATTGTACGAATCCATATTCTAATTTATTAATTTTATAAGTGCCGAGTTTTTCTATATTATCATATGGGATTCTTCCAGCGAACACCAAGCCAAGTTTAGCACTATCATTAACTTTTAAATTAACTTTTAGCTCTTTTTTTTCTCTTAACACAGTGGCTGAAACTGTTTTCCCTTTTAGACTGTCTAATATACTAGTAACTTCATCGGCATATTTGATTGGAGTTCCATTGATATTAGTAATGATATCTTTAGGTTTTACGGCATCTTTATTGAGCGATTTTTCTCCATATCCTGAAACAATAAAAGGTATACGTAAATCAATTAAGGAATTTTTCTTCCCTTTCATCAATTGTGAGATGAAGTTTTGAGGTAATTTAACCTTAACTTCTTTTCCATCACGATTTAAAACTACTTCTTTAGCCAAAAACAATTCTTTGTTGATGTCGTCAAATTTGTCAATTTTAACTCCATCTATGGATACAAATTTATCACCTGTTTTTAATCCTAATTTTTCAATGGTTGGATTACTCACCCAAATACCGTCTTTAATGTTATCGTTAGCAATATATTGTTCGCCATAATAAAAGGTCATTCCAATATAAATAATGAAAGCCAAGATGAAGTTAACTGTTACACCACCTAACATGATAATTAATCGTTGCCAAGCTGGTTTCGAACGAAATTCCCATGGTTGTGGTTCGCCTGCAAGCTGTTCGGTATCCATGCTTTCGTCAATCATTCCGGCAATTTTTACATAACCACCTAGTGGCAACCATCCAATTCCGTATTCGGTTTCGCCGATTTTCTTTTTTAATAACGAATATTTTACGTCGAAGAACAGATAGAATTTTTCAACTCTAGTTTTGAATAATTTAGCTGGGATAAAATGCCCTAATTCGTGAAGAACAATAAGTATTGATAAACTCAGTAGAAACTGAGAAAGTTTGATTACAAATTCCATTTTTATGATTTGGTCTTATTTTAAAAAAGCAAAAGTAAGGTTTTCACCTTACTTTTCATCAATTATGTTTTGTGGGACTAATTTTTTATAATTTTTTTATGAAATGTCCCTTCTGAAGTTTGAATTTGTGCATAAAGTACGCCTGAAGACACATCAGCAATAGAAAAATTCATCGCATTGTTTTCTTTTACAATTTGTCCTAAATTGTTGAAAAGGATTACTTTTTCTAAAGAAACATTAGAGGGCATTTGAATGTGAAGCTCATCGGTTACAGGGTTAGGATAGATAGCAATTGCTTTTTCTAAATCGAACGTATCATTGCCTAATGTTGCTGTATTGTTTTTAGAGATGATATCTTTTTCAGGATCAAATTGTACGCCATTGATTGTGAAAGGAACCGACACGATAAATTGTTGGTTGTTTACCGTGTTGTCAACCATGGTATCGAAAGTTTGTCCTGAAGCACCAGTGAACCTAAGTGGTAAAGGCATTTCGAAATAGCTAACAGAAGCATTGGATTGTGTTTGATTTACCGTCACTTTAACTTGTCCAGGACCCCAGTTTTGCGCCGTAATGGTATAGGTTGGATAGCCTTGATTGTAAATCCAATCATTGAAAAACTCAGTTAAACTAGAGCCGTAAACAGATTCCATATGTGATTTGAAATCGGTTGTTAGGGCATAATTGTACGCCAAGTTTGCATCTGCCAAATATTCTTTCATTCCTTGAAAAAAAAGTGCATCACCCAATTTCAATCGCAACATATTAAGTACCATAGCTCCTTTATTATAGGTCAATCTAGAACTAAAAATGCGATTTACATTGGTCGCTTCTGTATCGGTAAGATATACAGCTCCGCCAGTTTGAGAAGTAATGCTATTAATCATGCTGGTTTTGTCAGCTATAAAAGCAGCGTTTCCATCAAAATTTTCAATTACTAAATCGGCTAAATAGGTGGCAAATCCTTCGTTTAACCAAATATCCTTCCAGTTGCCACAAGTGATTTTATCGCCAAACCATTGGTGTGCCATTTCGTGAGCAATTAGTTGTCTATCAAATCCAACCATAAAAGAAACGGTTGTATGCTCCATTCCGCCACCCCAACCAAATTGGGCATGACCATATTTTTCATTGTGAAAAGGATAAATCTCAAATAAATTTTTGAATAAATCCAAGATTAATGGCGTTTGATCCAATTGCGTTTGTAAAGTCGTATTAAAACTTTCAGGATAGATGTAATTTATTATTGGAAAGGTGTTTGGAGCCGTTCCAGCGGTTTGATTGTAAACGGTATAATCGGTTACTGCCATGCAAATTAAGTAGGCTGGAATTGCATAACCATGATGAAAATGAGTAGTTTTATTGGCGCCATTAATAACTGGTGCTTCGGGTTCGATACCGTTAGAAACGGCAACATATTGTGAAGGCGCTGTTATAAAAACGTCAATGCTGTTTATTTTGTCGTTTAAATCTTGTTTGCACGGCCACCAATCTCTCGCTCCAAAAGGCTCCGATAAAGTGTAAAGCGTGTTGCTTCCATTGCCTCTAACTTCGGTTGTAAAAGCTCTAAAGCCATTAACGGGTGGTGCACCAGAATAGGTAACTTCTACCGTTGCTGAGGCACCAGTAGCTTGTATACTTGGAAGTGTAATCACCAATTCGTTATTTCCGTTTTGAACAAAAGTCAAATTTTGAGTGTTTAATTTCACACTACTAACCGTTAGTTCATTGGCTAGATCAAAAGTTAGGGTGCTCATATTGGCAAGAGCGGTATAGGTTGTAGTGATTTTACCTGAAACTAAATATACTTCAGGATCAACGGTAAATTCCAATTTATGGTAGGTAATGTCGTAGTTTAAAGTATTTGGATTAACCGTAATGTTCATCTGCTTGAAAGCCGATTTCATTTCAGCATTAACAATCTCATTTAACGTTTCTTGTTGCTTTTGTGCAAATGAAAAAGCGATGAAAGAGACAAATAGTAGTGAGTAGATTTTTTTCATGGGATTATGCAAATTTTTGCGAATATACTAAATATTAGTTTTTATGAGCTTTAAAATACTATTAAAATTGAATTAAAATGCTATGATTGATGGGTTTACGAAGGTGTATATTCTTTATTATAATGTTCTGTAAATAGAAAGCAATTTCTTAAATTTGCAATCTTATAAAAATTTAGTCATGTTACAGATAGCCGTTATTAGAGAAAATCAAGAGAAAGTGATTACTGCTTTGGCCAAAAAAAGAATGGACGCCAGAGCTATTGTGGAAGAGATAGTGCTTTTAGATGAAAATCGAAGAAGTACACAAGTAGAATTGGATAATACTCTTGCCGAATCCAACAAGCTTTCCAAAGATATTGGCGAAATGATGAAAAGTGGCGAAAAAGCCAAAGCTGAAATTTTAAAGCAAAAAACGATTTCTTTAAAAGAGAAAAGCAAAGAACTATCAGATAAACTTGAGGTGTTTACCAAAGAACTGACTGAAAAGATGTACTTGTTACCAAACATGCCAGCAGATATTGTTCCGGAAGGAAAAACACCAGAAGAAAACTTGAATGTTTTTGAAGAAGGCGACGTGCCAAAATTACACGAAGGCGCACTTCCGCACTGGGAATTAGTAAAAAAATACGACATCATCGATTTCGAATTGGGTGTCAAAATTACCGGTGCTGGTTTTCCAGTATATAAAGGAAAAGGCGCCAAATTGCAACGTGCATTGATTTCGTATTTCTTAGATAAAAATACCGATGCAGGCTATCAAGAATACCAAGTGCCGCATTTGGTTAATGAAGCTTCGGCTTATGGAACTGGACAATTGCCCGATAAAGAAGGACAAATGTACCATGATGCTACCGATGATTTGTATTTAATTCCGACTGCCGAAGTTCCAGTTACCAATATTTTTCGCGATGTGATTTTGAACGAAAATGAATTGCCAGTTTTATGTACAGGTTACACACCATGTTTCAGAAGAGAAGCTGGTTCGTATGGTGCGCACGTTCGGGGATTGAACCGTTTGCACCAATTTGACAAAGTAGAAATTGTTCGTGTAGAACATCCAGATAAATCGTATGAAGCTCTAGATGAGATGGTAGAACACGTAAAAAATATCATGCGTGAATTGAAATTGCCTTTCCGAATTCTTCGCCTATGTGGTGGAGATATGGGATTTGCTTCCGCTTTAACCTACGATTTTGAAGTATTTTCAACCGCACAAGATCGTTGGTTGGAAATCTCTTCAGTTTCTAATTTTGAAACGTACCAAGCCAATCGTTTGAAATTGCGTTTTAGAGATAAAGACGGTAAAAACCAACTAGCACACACGTTAAACGGAAGTTCGTTAGCGCTACCAAGAGTTATGGCTGGAATTATAGAAAACTATCAAACGCCAGAAGGAATTGTGATTCCAGAAGTGTTGCGCAAGTACACCGGATTTGATATTATTAACTAAAAGTTAATCTTACGGAACAATGTACTAAAATGACACAAAATGTGTTACTTTAGTACATTGTTTTTTAATACCATTCGATGAAAAAACTATTTATAACTTTATTTTTTCTTACATTTTCGCTATTTGTTCAGGGGCAATCCGAACAATTGGCGCAAAACTATTTTGATAGAGGTGAGTTTGAAAAAGCCTTAGTGAGTTATGAAGATTTGTTAAAAGCACAACCCACCAATTTTAATTTTTTTCAGAAAGCTGTCGAATGTTATCAGCAATTATCGCAATTTGATAAAGCCGAAAAGGCCATTCAAGACCGATTGGATAAATACAAACAAGGCAATTTTTTGGTCGAGTTGGGATACAATTACCAATTGCAAAAAAATCAAGAAAAGGCCAAAAAGTGTTACGATCAAGCCATTGATAAAATTCGAAGAAATCCTAATGAAGTGTATCAAATAGCCTATGTTTTTGAGCGAAAAGCCTTGGTAGATTATGCACTTCAAGCCTATCAAGTGGCGTTAGAATTGGAGCCAAAATTCAATTTTAACTTCCAAATGGCATTGCTTTATGGGCAAAAAGGCGATACCGACATGATGATTGAAATGTTTTTGACCGAATCGTTTAAAAACCAACAAAATCAAGTCATGATTCAGAATCAATTGTCGCGATTCATGACTGAAGATAGCGATCTTACGTTTAATGAGTCTCTGAAAAAAGCGTTGTTACTTCGCATTCAAAAAACACAGGATTTATATTGGAACGACTATTTGAGTTGGTATTATGTGCAGTTGAAAGAATACGGAAAAGCCTTTATTCAGCAAAAAGCCATCTACAAAAGAAATCCCGAATCATTTTCCAATATCGTCAATTTAGGACAATTGGCCATTGAAGAAGACGATGAAGCAGCAGCTACTGAAATTTTAGGTTTTGTATTGGAAAATACCAAAGATTTAGATTTACAAATTAAGTCGCATACCTATTTGATGCAAATGAAAATTGATAAGGCACAACCTAAAGATTATGCCGCTATCAATCTAGAATTGGATAATTTGATTAAAGAATTTGGTGTTTCACCGTATTCATTATCGTTGTTAAAATTAAAAGCGCATTTTGCTGCCTTTAATTTGAAAGATCCTGAAACGGGTAAAGTGATTTTGAAAAACATTTTGGAAATGCCTATCAACAGAGAACAAGTGGCTGAAGCCAAAATGGAATTGGCGGATATTTTATTGTATGAAGAAAAATTCAATCAAGCGTTAATTTACTATTCTCAAATTGAAGCTGATGGAAACAACAGTCCGATTGGGCAAGAAGCCAATTTAAAAATCGCTAAAACCAGTTATTACAAAGCCGATTTTAAATGGGCTAATCATCAATTGGAAGTGTTAAAATCAGCTTCGACACAATTGATTGCCAACGATGCACTTGATTTGTTTTTATTGATTTCGGATAATACCGTTGAAGATTCGACTCAAGTAGCCTTAAAGAAATTTGCAAGAGCCGATTTCTTGTTGTTTCAAGATAAAAAACAAGACGCATTAACTGCTTTTCAAGCCATTTTAAAAGAAAATAAAGGCGATGCTATTGAACCTGTAACGCTTTTGCGAATTGGAAAAATCTATGAAAGTATGGGCGACACCACATCGGCATTGGCCAACTACAAACAAATTTTAGACAATTTTAAAGAATGCATTTATATTGATGAAGCCTTGTTTTATTCGGCAGAAATTTACAATCAATTGAATGATTCCGAAAAAGCCAAGCCGCTTTACGAAGAAATAATTACCAAACACGAAGACAGCATTTATTATGTCACGGCGCAAAAGAAATACCGAAAATTGCGCGGCGATAAAGAGATTTAGAGTTTGGATTAATACCTAAAAAAATGATTTTATACAACGTTACTACCAATATAGACGAAAGCGTTCACCACCAGTGGTTGCATTGGATGCAACAAATACACATTCCAGAAGTTTTAGCTACAGGAAAATTCACTTCGGCGCGGTTGGTTCGTGTTTTAGTAGAAGAAGAACTGGGTGGATTGACGTATGCTATTCAATATACTACTGATAGTAGAGAAACATTACAGCGTTATTACAATGAAGATGCACCGCGATTGAGAGAAGAAGGAGTGCGTCTTTTCGGTGATAAAATGTTGGCTTTTAGAACCGAATTGGAATTTATTTCCGAGTTTTTTCAGACGAATTAGAATTGTAAAATATGCAGAAAAAGCCTCTTACAGATATAGATATTCTATTAAAAGGACAATTAACTGTTAATTTACCAGTTACAATAATAATGATTGCTGTCTTTTTTGGATTAACAGAATTTACGGAGTTTTCTTTTTCTAGAAATGTAATTATTTCACTTATTTTGGGATGGCTTTTTTGGGGCTTTTTAGTAAAGAATTGGATACTGTGGGCTAATAAAAACGATATTTCCGACGAAAGATTATTAAAAATAGGTAAACCAGGATTATTAGTTTGGAGTATTCACACCATTGAAACTGTAACTAAAAAAAATAAATATCCTTGGATTTAAAATAAAAACAAACAATTTGCTCTGCGCCTTAGAGCCTTTGCGAGAAATACTAAAAAATAGCGAGATTATTTCTTTACTCGCACTGATTATGGAAAAAGTAAAAGCCAAAAAACACCTCGGACAACATTTTCTTAAAGACGAATCTATCGCCAAAGCCATTGCTGATACGCTCAATCTTGAAGGATATAACGATGTATTAGAAATAGGTCCAGGAATGGGCGTTTTGACCAAGTATTTATTAGAAAAACCAGTCAACACTTATGTTATTGAAATTGATACCGAATCAGTAACTTATTTGGACGAAAATTTTCCAAAGCTGAAAGATAAAATTATCTCTAAAGATTTTTTGAAATACAACATCAACGAAGTTTTTGAAGGCAAACAGTTCGCGATTATTGGAAATTTTCCCTACAATATTTCAACTCAAATTGTTTTTAAAGCATTAGAATACCGCAATCAAATTCCCGAATTTGCCGGCATGTTTCAAAAAGAAGTTGCCGAACGTATTTGTTCTAAAAAAGGCAGTAAAGTATACGGAATCTTATCGGTCTTAGCACAAGCATTTTACGAAGTGGAATATTTATTTACAGTGGATGAAAATGTATTCATTCCACCACCAAAAGTAAAATCGGGTGTTATGCGCATGCGAAGAAAAGAAAACTACACTTTACCGTGCAGTGAAAAAATGCTGTACACGGTTGTAAAAATGGCATTCCAACAACGCAGAAAAACCATGCGAAACAGTTTAAAATCGCTAAATTTGTCCGATAATTTGAGAGAAGATAGTATCTTTGACCTCCGTCCGGAGCAATTATCAGTGGATCAATTTATTGAACTTACCCAAAAAATAGAAGCCTATGCAATTTAAAATCAGCAAAGAGCTCTTAGAGCAAATTGAGCAATTAATTCACCAAAAGAAAGACCAAGAACTGGAACTTTTGTTGAACGATTTGCACCATGCTGATATTGCCGAAATTTTTGACGAATTAGAAATTGAGGAAGCTATTTATATTTTCAAAATTTTAGATAGTGAAATTACGGCTGAAATTTTAACGGAATTAGAGGATGATGTTCGTGAAAAAATTCTACACGGACTTTCTCCTAAAGAAATTGCAGAAGAGTTAGACGAATTAGATACCGATGATGCAGCCGACATTATCGCCGAACTGTCTCAAAGTAAAAAAGAAGAAGTAATCTCCGAACTTGAAGACGTTGAGCACGCCAAAGACATTGTCGATTTGTTGCGTTACGACGAAGACACTGCCGGTGGATTGATGGGAAAAGAGTTGGTGAAAGTGAACGAAAACTGGAACGTACTAACGTGTGTTAAAGAAATGCGAAGCCAAGCCGAACATGTAACACGAGTACATTCTATATATGTAGTTGACGATGAAAACCGATTGAAAGGAAGGCTTTCGCTAAAAGATTTATTGACGACCTCTACCAAAACGATGATTAGTGAAGTCTACATTAAGAAAGTAGATTATGTTAAAGTAGATACTCCCAATGTTGAGGTAGCTCGCATCATGCAAAAATACGATTTGGAAGCCATTCCTGTAATAGACGAAATGGGTCGTTTAGTAGGTCGTGTAACCATCGATGATATCGTTGACGTAATCAAGGAAGAAGCCGACAAAGATTACCAAATGGCTGCGGGTATTACCCAAGACGTTGAAGCAGGTGACAGTGTTTTCGAAATGATAAAAGCCCGTTTGCCTTGGCTTTTAATTGGTATGATAATAGAGATTGTAGCCTCTTTTATTATTAAAGGCAATGAAACGGCTTTTGAACAATATAAAACGCTAATTATTTTTGTACCACTACTTTCAGCAACCGCTGGAAATATTGGTGTGCAAGCTTCGGCTATTGTGGTGCAAGGGTTGGCCAATGGTTCGCTTAAAGAGTTTAGTCAAAATTACTTTAAAAAAGAATTGATTGTAGCCATGATGTCGGGAACCATAATCTCATTGTTCTTATTGATTTTTCATACGATAGTTTTTGGTCAATTTCATGTAGGAATCGCGATTTCCATTTCCATTATAGTAGTTATTCTTTTTGCAGCCATGCTTGGAACTTTAGTTCCGTTGTTTCTGCATAAGAATAAAATCGATCCAGCTATTGCTACAGGACCATTCATCACAACTACTAATGATGTTTTTGGAATTTTATTGTATTTTACCATAGCTAAATTAGTGCTAGGGTTATAGCCAAATTAGTTGTTATCTATTGAAAGTAACGGTAGGTTTATAATTTCTAATTTCATCATTAGTATAATCACATTCTTCCGGAATGGTTAGGTATTTGTCTACTTTAATAATTCCTTGTAAGTTTAGTTTACTAGTGATTTTACCTTCAGCATCAATAAAATAAATAGTTTTCGCTAGTCCATTTGGAACTGTTTTATTACCAATCCATCTTTCATACATAACAGATTCAGAAAAAAAGGGACTAAACTCAGATTTGATTTTATCAATAATAAAATGAGCGGTAACTATATTTTTTCTTTTTTGATATTTTAAGCTTTTAGTGCTTACTATTTTATAATGATAATAAGAAGTATCATTAACCACAGTGTCACTACAGGTTATAATAGCATAATCATCTTTTTTTATTTTGGCTAGGCTGGTATACCTGAAAGTCTGTGAACAGTCATTTGAAATTGTTTCAACTTTATAAAAGTCTTTTTTTGTCATGGCTCCATAAACCGAAACGCCTTGTTCATCCCAAAAATGAATAACGAAAGAAGTCGAATCTTTTTCGTGTGCTAAAACTTTATAATTGTTCTTTTTTGAATTTATAAGATAAATCATTTCATTAGGTTTCTCATGCTTACTGCAACTTTCTTCATAAACAATGGAATAATCAAACGAATATTTTTTTTGCCCAAAGCATTGTAGTGCAATCCCAATACAGATTAATAAAAATACGTTTTTCATGGCAGATAATTTAGTGTTAGTATCTCAAAAATAAGTATTTTTATCCTTTAATCAGATTATGAATACAATTAATTACATCAGAATTCTTCATATCGATAGCAATCATCCGTTGCTATGGGAACAATTAGAACAAGCGGGTTTTCAAAATGAAGCCGATTTTACGTCTACAAAAGAAGAAGTTGAAGCAAAAATCCATAATTATCATGGAATAGTCATTCGAAGTCGCTTTAAAATAGACCAATCCTTTTTGGATAAAGCTACCCATTTGCAATTTATAGCGCGAGTAGGTGCCGGATTGGAGAGTATCGATTGTGATTATGCTGCTGCAAAAGGAGTACATCTCATTGCAGCGCCCGAAGGCAATCGCAATGCGGTTGGTGAACACGCACTCGGAATGTTGTTGTCGTTAATGAACAAACTCAATCGTGCCGATCGATTAGTTCGTGAAGGCAAATGGATTCGTGAAGGCAATCGCGGCTTTGAATTAGAACACAAAACCATCGGAATCATAGGTTATGGCAATATGGGTAAATCATTTGCTAAAAAATTACTTGGTTTTGACGTAACCGTTCTGTGTTATGATATTCAAGAACAAGTTGGTGATGAAAATGCCCAACAAGTTAGCCTGCAAGAATTACAGCAACAAGCAGACGTGTTGAGTTTGCATATTCCTTGGACGCCTGAAACTGATAAATTGGTAAATACTGATTTTATCAATGCTTTTGCAAAACCTTTTTGGTTCATTAACACCTCACGAGGGAACAATGTAGTAACAGCCGATTTGGTGGTGGCTTTACAATCGGGTAAAGTTCTTGGTGCCGGTTTGGATGTTTTAGAATACGAAAAGCTATCGTTTGAGAATTTGTTTATTGATACTGAAAAACCTGCCGCCTTTCAATATTTACTAGAAGCCGACAACGTGTTGCTAACACCACACATAGCAGGATGGACGTATGAAAGCCATGAAAAACTGGCGCAAACTATTGTTAATAAGATTATTAATTTTTACAAAAGATAAAAATCATGCAACTTTTGTACTAAATTACCGACCAATAACTATTTTTTTATATTTTAGACAAATCAAAACAAAAAAAATACTAACCAAAAAAAACAAAAATTTATGGAATCAAGTAAAGTAGACATGTTCATGATGGCAAATTCTAAGTTTTTCGAAGGACATCATTTAATGGCTGTAAGAGAAAAATTATTGAGTTTAGACGAATCAAAATGGGGAATGGTACAAACTATTCAATTTAAAGATCCAACAACTAGCATCATCGTTTCTTTATTAGGCGGTGGATTAGGAATTGACCGTTTTATGATTGGAGATACTGGAATGGGAATTGGAAAGCTATTGACTTGTGGTGGTTTCGGAATTTGGACTATTATTGACTGGTTCATAATTATGGGAGCTACTCGTGAGAAAAACATGCAAATGTTCCAAAATTCGTTATACTAATTCATGTCTAAAAACAAGTTATATATAGTTATTGTAATAGCTTGTTTGAGTGGATTTTTATATCTTTTTTACAACATAAATTATTCCGAAAGTTCTAATTTGAGATTTTGTTTCTTTAAGAAGGCAACGGGTTATCCTTGTCCGTCTTGTGGATCTACACGAGCTATAAAAATGCTTCTGAAAGGAGATTTTTTAGGAGCACTTCAAATGAATCCTTTCGGAATAATTGTTGCTATACTGATGCTGATTTTACCGGTTTGGATTGGCTTCGATTGGGCAACGCACAAACAGACTTTTTATAAAAGTTATAATAAATTAGAAACCATACTAAAAACTAAATGGCTTGCTGTTTTGTTGATTGTATTGGTTTTACTAAATTGGATTTGGAACATTAAAAAAGGATTATGATTCAAGAATCAACATTTGTTTACAAGCCTTCAGATCACGAAGCAGAAAAAGCATCCAACAGCTATTTAATGTCTTTAGTGGCTTTAGTAGCCGGATTACCTTTGCCCATTATCAATTTGATAGCCACTTTCTTTTTCTTTATTGCCAATAGAAAAGGCACTTATTTTGTGCGATGGCATTGTATGCAAGCTTTATTTTCTCAAATGGCTTTATTGTGCATGAACAGTTTCGGATTTTGGTGGACGGTTTCCATAATTTTTGGACACGAACACGTTACCAACAGGTATTTTGCCTATTTATTCACTGCTTTTTTATTCAACTTGCTAGAGTTTATTTCTACAATTTATAGTGCAGTTCAAACTCGAAAAGGGAAACACGTTCAACAATGGTTTTTCGGAAATCTTACTAATTTAATTTGCAAACCCAATGATAAATAAAACTATTTTTCAAGGATTGACCATTGCAGTTGTGTTCTTCGGAATGTGGTTTGCCTTGTCGCGTGTTGATTTTGTTGGATTTTTTAAAATCGAAAAACACACCGTTGCTGCCGAAAATAAAATTGGAGATTTAATTTGGGATCAAATTCGGGAAACTGAAAATGTAGTTACCAACGATTCTATTGTAAAAGAATTGGATAAATTGATTTTACCCATTTGCAAAGCCAATAATATAGAGCGTGATTCGTTGAAAGTTCATATTGTTGAGAAAGATGAAATCAATGCTTTTGCATTACCCAACAACCATTTGGTAGTTTACACAGGATTAATTACAGAATGTAAAAAACAAGAGGCCTTACAAGGTGTGTTAGGACATGAAATTGCTCACATTGAAAAAAACCATGTCATGAAAAAACTTTCGAAAGAAGTAGGCTTGTCGGTTTTACTTTCTGCTGCTTCTGGAGGTAAAGGTGGCGCTATTCTTAAAGAAATTTTCAAAACACTATCTTCTACAGCCTATGATAGAGCTCTAGAAAAAGAAGCCGATATGGAAAGCGTAAAGTATCTATTGAAAGCAGACATCAATCCAGAACCTATGGCTGATTTTATGTATGAATTAGCCCAAAAACACGATACCCCTGATGGTTTTGGTTGGATTTCAACCCATCCCGAATCGGAAGATCGTGCGAAATACATTTTAGAGTATTTAAAAGGTAAAAAGTACCAAAAGAAACAAACCATTTCCGAAGCCGATTGGAAGGCATACCAAGAAAAAATTAAGGATTTATAATAAAAAGAAAAAGCTAAACATTACGTTTAGCTTTTTTTATGATTTTCAAATCGAGAACTATTCTAATTTTTCACCCAACTTTCGTTCTAGTTCCGCCTGAAATTCTTCCATAACAGGTTTCATAGTGCTTTCCGGAATATCGGCAATCCTGATATACATTAATCCGTCAATAGCATTGTTGAATAAAGGATCGACGTTGAAGGCTACCAAGCGCGCATTTTGTTTGATGTATTTTTTAATCAAAACCGGAAGACGCAAATTACCTGGTTCCAATTCGTCAATGATTTTATCAAACTTATTCAAATCGGCTTCGGCTTCATCAAAGATAAAGTCTTTATCGGCGTCTTTAAGTTTTACTTTAAATTCCTTTTTCGGATGAACGTATTGGGCAATATACGGATCGTAGTAGTTGGATTTCATAAATTCAATCATCAACGATTTCGAAAAATCGGTAAATTGATTACTGATACTTACACCACCCAATAAAAACTTGTGTTCTGGATAACGTAACGTAGTATGAATGATTCCGCGCCAAAGCAAGAACAATGGCATTGGTTTTTGTTGGTAATCTTTTATGATAAACGCACGACCCATTTCAATCGAATTGTGCATCATTTCGTGTAATTCGCTTTCAAATCGAAACAAATCATTCAAGTAAAATCCTTCCATGCCGTATTTTGGGAAAATCTCCGAACCCAATCCCATTCGGTAAGCACCAGCAATTTGCTTGGTTTCATCATCCCAAAGAAACATGTGATGGTAGTATTGATCGTATTTGTCTAAGTCTATAGATTCGTTTGTTCCTTCACCAACTTCTCTAAAAGTCACTTCGCGCAAACGACCAATTTCGTGTAGTATGTTCGGAATTTTGTCGGCTTCTGTAAAAAAAACTTCATAGTTTTTACTTTGCAACAATCGGCAATCGGTATCTCTTAGTTTGTTTACTTCAGCCACCATTTTTTCTTGATTGGCAGGCGTAGCAATTTGTTTCGGACTTTTAGGCGTCTTTAAATTAGGCACCGATAGCAGTTGTTTGCTTTCTTCATTAAAAGAATTCGCCAACATATAGGTTTTCTTTCGTAAAAACTCCGAATACTCTTCAATGGATTGGTGTTCATTTTGTTCGGCAACCGGAATTGGCTTTCCAATGCGCACTTTAATAATACGATCTTTTTGAGTTAACAGTTCCGAGGGTAATTTAGCCGTGCGAAGGGTGTCGTTAATTTTGGAAAGCGAATAAAACAAACGGCTGTTTTTAGCATGAAAATAAATAGGAACGACAGGCACTTGTGCTTTTCGAATTACTTTGATAGCACCTTCTTCCCAAGTTTTGTCTACGACTAACTTGCCGTCTTTATACGTTGAAACTTCACCAGCTGGAAACATCCCCAACGGTTTTCCATCACTCAAATGGCGCAAGGTTTCTTTAATACCGATTACGCTAGATTTAGCATCCTTGTGATTTTCAAAAGGATTTACCGGCATTATATATTTTTTCATAGGTTCAATTCTATGAAGCAAAAAATTCGCAATAATTTTAAAATTGGGCTCTCTTTCAAGCATCAATTTCAAGAGTAAAATACCGTCAATTCCTCCAAGCGGATGATTGGAAATGGTAATATAGGCACCGTCTTTTGGCAACCGTTTTAAATCTTCTTCCGGAATTTCAAACTTAATTTGAAACTCATCCAAAATGGCATTTAAAAACTCTAAATCACTCAAATGTTTATTTCTATCGTAGATTTTGTTGAGCGTAGAAATTTTTAGCACTTTCATAAGCAACCACCCAGAAAAAGTTCCGAATATTCCATATTTATCAGCATTTATAGCCTTTGCAACTTCTTTGGCAGTAACTAAACCCATTTATGTATTTGTTTTTTGAGCAAGTAACAAAGATAATAATTCTTACGAATTTACCTCTAAAAAATAATGAAATCGATTAGGGTGTTAAAGATTTATTATAATTCGTTTATTGCATTTTGATTCTTAGGCATTTTAACTATTTTTGAAAAACTATAAAATTTAACAATGAGAATCATTTCTTATAATGTAAATGGGATTAGAGCTGCAATTTCTAAAGGATTTTTAGACTGGTTGCAACAAGCCAATCCCGATGTTATTTGTCTTCAAGAAATAAAAGCTAAAGAAGATCAAATTCCGATATTAGAAATTGCAAATGCAGGTTATGCCTACCAATATTATTTTCCAGCTGAGAAAAAAGGGTATAGCGGCGTCGCCATTTTATGTAAAACCGAACCCAAAAATATCGTATACGGCACCGGAATTCAGCACATGGATTTTGAAGGAAGAAACCTTCGTGTCGATTTTGACACCGTTTCAGTAATGAGTTTGTACTTGCCGTCGGGAACCAACATCGACCGATTGGATTATAAATTTCAATACATGGATGAGTTTCAAAACTACATCAATCATCTTAAAAAAGAGGTACCGAACTTGGTGATTTGCGGCGATTATAATATTTGTCACGAAGCGATTGATATTCACGATCCCATTCGAAATGCTACCGTTTCGGGGTTTTTACCTTCCGAAAGAAAATGGCTAGACGGCTTTATGAAATCGGGATATATCGACAGTTTTCGTCATTTTAATAAAGAACCGCACCACTATTCGTGGTGGAGTTACCGCGCCGGAGCTAGAGGCAATAACAAAGGCTGGCGCATTGATTACAATTTAGTGAGTGAAAATTTGAAAGACCGAATGACCAGAGCGGTTATTTTACCCGAAGCCAAACATTCTGATCACTGCCCAATTGTAGTTGAAATTGATGAGTAGCTTATCGCGCTGTTCGTTGCAACATTTTTCATAAAATTGTTTTTTTCTAAAGCAAAGAAAGAGCTTCCATTGGTCGCTTTCCTTCACTAAGAAAAAAATACAATTTTCTTGAAAAAGGGTTTCCACTTCCATCACGGCTAAGAACCACAATCGTTTCCAACAAAACGTTCTAGCTTAAATAGGGAAACCTAAAATGTCAATAACAATGTTAATAACACAATTTTTTAATAGATGAACAACCCTTTTGATGGGTTAATTTTGATTCGATTCAATAAATACAAAAACAATGATTAAAAAGATTTCCCTAGGATTATTAGTGTTAGCACTTTCCACTTCTTGTGTGTCTAAAAAGATTTACAACGACTTGGAAAATAAATTTGCTGATTTAAAGAAAGAGAACAGAAAACTTTCCGATGATAATGAGGCCTTAAACAAAGCCAAAAATCAATTGGAAACCGATGGTGCCAAACTCAAAGCGGATTACGACAAGCTTAAAGCAGAACGTGATAAATTACAAGCCGATTATGCCGCTACAGATAAGAATTTGAAAACACTTCAAGCCTCTTATAATGCGTTAGAAAAAGACAGTAACGATGCGCTTTCGGCAAACATTAATAAAAACCGTGAATTGTTAGCCCAATTGGAAGCAAAAGAAAAATCGTTGGCAGCAGAACAAGATCGCTTGAATAAATTAAAAGCCGATTTGGATGCCAGTTCTAAACGTTTAAGCGAGTTAGAGTCATACATAGCCGCCAAAGACGCTAGTATGAAGAAGTTGAAAGAAACCTTGATGAAATCCTTAAAAGCGTTTGATGGTAAAGGATTAACGGTTCATGAAAAAGACGGAAAAGTATACGTGTCTATGGAAAACAAATTGTTATTCCAAACCGGAAGTTGGTCGGTAAATGCCGAAGGAAAAACAGCCGTAGTGGAAGTGGGTAAAGTATTGGCTCAAAATCCAGACTTGTCTATATTAATTGAAGGACACACCGACGACGATAAAATTACTGGAAATCTTGGTGGTGGAATTGAAAACAACTGGGATTTATCTACCAAAAGAGCGACGGCAATTGTAAACATACTTTCGGAAAATAAAGGAGTTAATAAACAAAATTTAACCGCAGCTGGTCGTGGAGAATTCGCGCCTTTAATGAGTAACGATACCCCAGAAGGCAAAGCCAAAAACCGAAGAATTGAAATCATTTTAACGCCAAAATTGGATGAGATTTCCAAAATGTTGAACGACTTATAGACGTTAAATAAATACAAAAAAAGCCCTAAGACGAACTTAGGGCTTTTTTGTAGGTATTTGTTTGAATACGATATCATTAACATAAAAAAACAACGTTTTCGTAAGTTTATACATTTCTTAACTACGATTTATTTTGTTTTGTTAACATTTTAACTAATTTTGCCGGCTTATGAGGGTAATTTCAATTATACTGTACTTTAGTTTCCTACTAATAGGATGTGGGAGTTATTCTTATGCAGGTGCTCATACCGCCAATTCTACCAATTCATCATTTCAAAATTTTGCTCACAAAAAGCATATCAAACCTACCATTGAAGATCAAAGTATCGTTGTAATAGAAGATTCTGATGTTGATTTTGAAGATGATTATTTTGCAAATGAAAATAATAATGACCATTGTAAAACCAATTTCTTAGTTGGTAAGTATGATTTGATGAATACCTTATATTCGTTAAATAGCCAACAATTTGCATTATTAGAGTGTAAAAAATATTTTGAAATTTTTCTACACTCAAGGGTCAATTCCTGTCCCATCTACCTTTCTCAAAAAGTTTTAAGAATTTGATATATAATAGCAATTACTAAAGATAATTTTTATTTTAGTGATAGTAATTTGTAATTTTACTTCACATGAAAATAGTTATATCATTTTGTATGCTGTTAAATATTAGCTTAAAGGAATAATTTTCCAATAATCCAATCGCATAATTTCCATATTTAATCATGAAAAGAAAAATCGTGTTTTTAGGCTTAATTGCCTTATTGTCACTTACCAGTTGTAATTCCAAAAAAGAAGAAAAAGAAGAAGCTGTAAAATTTGCTGTTACCAATCCAGTCGTTATTGATACGTCTTTTACTAAACAATATGTTTCGCAAATTCGTTCGGTACGTAATATTGAAATTCGTGCACAAGAAAAAGGATTTCTTCAAAACATCTATGTCGATGAAGGGCAATATGTAAATGCAGGTCAGTTGTTATTCAGAATCATGCCTAAAATTTACGAAGCCGAATTGTTAAAAGCGCAAGCTGAAGCTCAATCCGCTTCTATAGAGTTGCAAAATGCCAAAATGTTGGCCGAAAAAAATGTAGTTTCTAAAAGCGAACAAGCCATGGCTCAAGCTAAATTGGAACAAGCCAGAGCTGAAGTTTCTTTGGCAAAATTACATTTGTCGTTTACCGAAATCAGAGCACCATTTGCCGGTACCATTGATAGAATCCCAAAAAAATTAGGAAGTCTTATCGACGAAGGTGAATTGCTAACCAGTCTTTCAGACAACAGTAAAATGTTTGCCTATTTTAATGTTTCTGAACCAGAATACTTAGAATATCAAAACAATGTAAAAGATAGAGGCGATACCAATGTAACTTTACTTTTAGCCAACGGACAGCCTTTAAAATACAAAGGAAAAGTAGAAGTTATTGAAAGTGAATTTGATAACGAAACAGGAAATATTGCCTTTAGAGCGAGTTTCCCAAACTCTGATAAACTTTTAAGAAATGGGGAAACAGGTGAGATTCAAATGAAAGTTCCTGTTAAAAATGCCGTGGTTATTCCGCAAAAAGCGACCTATGAAATTCAGGATAAAAAGTTTGTGTTTGTAGTCGATAAAAATAATGTACTTCGATCTCGTGAGATTACAATTAAAGGTGAAATGCCTGATTTGTATGTTGTGGAATCTGGAATAACTGTTGACGATAAAATTTTATTAGAAGGTATTCAAAAAGCCAACGATAATGATAAAATTAAATACGATTACCTTGATCCAAAGAAAGTAATTTCAACCTTGAGACTAAAATCGGAGTAGTGTAATAACGATATAAAAAAATAAAAAATGTTTAATAAATTTATACAAAGACCTGTATTGTCGATTGTAATATCGCTAATTATTGTCTTTTTAGGAATATTGTCAATGTTGGGTTTACCAGTAACGCAATTTCCTTCTATTTCGCCTCCCAAAGTTAATATTACTGCCGATTATCCTGGTGCCAATGGCGAATTGATGATTAAAGCAGTAGTAATTCCATTAGAACGTGCCATCAACGGTGTTCCCGGAATGAAATACATTACTTCTAATGCAGGAAATGATGGTGAAGCTTCGGTTCAAGTGGTATTTAATTTGGGAACTGACCCTAATCAAGCTGCGATTAATATCCAAAACCGTGTGGCTTCGGTAACCAATAAACTTCCTCCTTTAGTAATTCGTGAAGGGTTGAAAATTACTCGCGAAGAACCCAATATGTTGCTTTACGTAAACTTATTCAGTAAGGATCCTAAAGCAGACCAAAAATTCTTATATAATTATGCTGATATCAATATTTTATCTGATATAAAACGTGTTAATGGTGTTGGGTTTGCGGATATCTTAGGAAACCGTGATTATGCCATGCGTATTTGGTTGAAACCCGACAGAATGTTGGCGTACAAAATCTCTACAGATGAGGTTATGGAAGCTCTTAGTAATCAAAGTTTAGAAGCTTCTCCAGGGAAAACAGGTGAAAGTTCGGGTAAACGATCACAAGCATTTGAATATGTATTAAAATACAAAGGGCGTTTTACTACTAAAGAAGGTTATCAGAATATAGTGGTTCGCTCTAATGCTAACGGTGAGTTATTACGATTGAAAGATGTGGCTGATGTTGAGTTTGGAAGTTCCATGTACGACATCTATTCTAGTCTTGATGGAAAGCCATCAGCTGCAATTACGATAAAACAGTCCTATGGAAGTAATGCAAGTCAAGTAATTAGAGACGTTAAAGCCAAGCTTGAAGAATTGAAAAAAGCGTTTCCAAGCGGAATGGATTATGAAATCAGTTATGATGCCTCTAAGTTTTTGGATGCCTCTATCGAAAAAGTACTTCATACCTTAGTCGAAGCGTTTATTTTGGTTGGTTTAGTGGTGTTTTTGTTTTTGGGTGATTGGCGTTCCACGCTTATTCCGGCTATAGCCGTTCCAGTATCGCTTATTGGTACGTTTGCTTTCATGCAATTGTTTGGAATCACGATAAACTTAATCACTTTATTTGCATTGGTTTTAGCGATTGGAGTCGTCGTCGATGATGCGATTGTAGTAATTGAAGCCGTCCATGCCAAAATGGAAGAAGAACATCTTTCTGCCAGAAAAGCTACTAAAAAAGCCATGTCAGAAATTGGTGGTGCTATTATCGCTATTACCTTTTTAATGGCGGCGGTGTTTATCCCTGTGGCCTTCATGTCGGGTCCAGTTGGGATTTTCTACCGTCAGTTTTCGATCACAATGGCAACTGCCATCATACTCTCGGGTATTGTGGCGTTAACTTTAACACCAGCTTTATGTGCCTTAATGTTGAAAAATACTCATGGTGTCGCACGACCTAAAAATTTAATCAATCGCTTTTTGGACGGATTCAATAATAAGTTTAATATTTTGTCATCAAAATACCAAAAAATATTGTCTACGTTCATCAACAGAAGGTCTGTTTCGTTACTAGTATTGTTGGCATTTTGTACGGGTATATTTTTCATAAACAACAGCCTTCCCTCTGGATTTATTCCTAGTGAGGATCAAGGAATGTTTTATGCCATCATCCAAACGCCTCCAGGATCATCTTTAGAAAGAACCAATCAAATTGCTGAAAAACTTCAAAAAGTAGCCGAAAAAGTGGAAGGAGTAAAGTCAGTTTCAGCTTTAGCAGGATACGAAATTTTGGCCGAAGGAACAGGTTCTAATACGGGTACTTGTTTGATTAATTTAAAAGATTGGCACGAACGTAAACACAACGTTGAAGAAATAATCGAAGAGTTGGAGAAAGAGACCAAAGATATTTCGGGTGCTACAATCGAATATTTTCAACCTCCTGCAGTACCAGGTTATGGAGCTGCCGGTGGATTTGAGTTGCGTTTGTTGGATAAAGCTGGTTCTGGCGATTATAAAAAAATGGAAACCGTGAGTAGAGATTTTGTGGCTGCGTTAAAAAAACGTCCCGAACTTACTTCGGTATTTACATTCTACAGTGCCAGTTTCCCTCAATACATGCTTGATATTGATAACGATATTGCACAACAAAAAGGCGTAAGCATTGACAATGCTATGAATACACTCTCTACTTTGGTGGGAAGTAATTACGAAACCAGTTTCATTAAATACGGTAGACAGTACAAAGTAATTGTACAATCTTCACCTGAATTTAGAGCACTTCCAGAAGATATTTTGAAATTGTATGTTAAAAATGATCGTGACGAAATGGTGCCGTTTTCTGCCTTTATGAAAATGGAAAAAGTATACGGACTTTCAGAGATTACGAGACACAATATGTATACTGCTGCCGAAATTAGTGGTGCTCCTGCTATTGGATACAGTAGTGGAACGGCCATTGAAGTGGTAAAAGAAGTAGCCGAAAAAACACTTCCTAGAGGTTTCGGAATTGATTGGGCCGGAATATCTGCCGATGAGGTGGCTCGTGGAAACGAAGCGATTTACATCTTCTTAATTTGTCTTGGCTTCGTTTACTTAGTACTTGCTGCACAATACGAGAGTTTTATTTTGCCTTTAGTCGTGATTTTATCATTACCAGCCGGAATTTTCGGAGCGTTTTTATTCCTAAAATTGTTCGGTTTGGCCAACAACATTTATGCTCAAGTTGCCTTTGTAATGCTCATTGGATTACTGGGTAAAAATGCGGTATTGATTGTGGAGTTTGCTGCCCAAAAACACAGTCAAGGTGCTTCGGTACTGAATGCTGCGAAAGAAGGAGCTGCAGTGCGTTTCAGACCAATTTTGATGACCTCATTTGCTTTTATTGCAGGATTAATTCCATTGACATTAGCGACAGATCCGGGTAAAATTGGAAACAGAACCTTAGGTTCGGCTGCTGCAGGTGGAATGCTTATAGGAACCATTTGTGGGGTACTAATTATCCCAGGATTGTACTACATTTTTGGCAGAATTTCTGAAAAAACCAAGTTCGTTAAAAACGAAGAAGAAAATCCATTAACCGAAGAATTTGATACGCACAATGATGATGAATAATATAAAGTTATACCATTACCTTATCCCGCTAGGATTTTCTCTAGCGGTGGTAAGTTGTAAAGCGCCAGCAGTTGCACCAACACCAGCTAGCGCACCAATGCCCGAAGCCTATGTAACCAGTAAAGATACTGCGAACATGGCAACAACGCCTTGGAAAACCTTTTTTAAAGATAAAAATCTAACCGATTTAATTGATGTGGCGTTAAAAAACAACCAAGAGTTGCTCATTACGTTACAAGAAATTGAAATTGCCAAAAGCGAAATCCGTATGCGCAAAGGTGCTATTTTGCCAACAATTGGCATTGGTGCTGGAGCAGGAGTAGAAAAAGTAGGACGTTATACCAGTCAAGGTGCTGGAGATGCTTCTACAGAAATTACACCAGGGCAAGAATTCCCTGATCCATTAACAGACTATCGCGTGGCTGCGCTCGCACATTGGGAAGTTGATATTTGGAAGAAATTACGCAATGCCAAAAAAGCTGCTGTAACGCGCTATTTATCTACTGTTGAAGGGAAAAATTTTGTCGTTACCAATCTTGTTGCTGAGGTGGCAAGTTCGTATTACGAATTACTGTCTTTAGACAATCAGTTGGAAATTGTTAGACAGAATATCAAATTGCAACAAAATGCTTTAGAGATTGTAAAAATTCAAAAAGACGGTGCTCGTGCTACCGAATTGGGTGTTCAAAAGTTTCAAGCGGAAGTATTGGCTTCGCAAAATATGGAGTTTGAAATTTTACAACAAATTAAAGAAACCGAAAACCGAATCAACTTTTTATTAGGACGTTATCCGCAAGAAATAAAAAGAGATAAAACAAGTTTTGTGAGTGTAGCTCCAGCGACCATAAATTCGGGTATTCCTTCGCAATTGTTGGCTAATCGTCCCGATATTAAACAAGCCGAATTGGAGTTGGTTGCTGCCAAACTAGATGTAAAAGTAGCGCGTGCCGAATTTTATCCTTCGTTGGATATTTCAGCTTCATTAGGATTGCAAGCGTTTAAACCATCGTATTTGTTTACGGTTCCCGAATCGTTGTTGTATTCGTTAGTAGGTGATATTGCTGGTCCGCTAATCAATCGAAATGCGATAAAAGCCGAGTACAATAAAGCCAATGCACGACAATTACAAGCGTTATACAATTACGAACGTACCATTTTAAATGCTTATTTTGAAGTGTCAACAGAATTGTTCCGAATCAAAAATTTAGAAAGCAGTTATGGTTTAAAAACCAAACAAGTAGATGCCTTAAACCGTTCTATCGAGGTTTCTAATGATTTGTTCAAATCGGCACGTGTAGACTATTTTGAAGTGTTAATGACGCAACGCGATGCTTTAGAATCGCAATTGCAATTGGTGGAAATCAAGAAAGATCAATTAAATACATTGGTGCATATTTATAGAAATCTTGGTGGTGGTTGGAAATAACAGTTACACCACTTAGCTCAATAAAAAAAGACCGTCAGTAATGGCGGTCTTTTTTTTAATTTCAAAATTCCATGTTGAATATCCCAAGTTCAAAGAATGTTGAATATTCAATTTAGATTAACGAATGTTGATGTTTCAGTTTATGATTGTATAGAAATTTCAAAATTCAAAATTCCATGTTGAATATTCCAAGTTCAAAGAATGTTGAATATTCAATTTTGATTAACGAATGTTGATGTTTCAGTTTATGATTGTATAGAAATTTCAAAATTCAAAATTCGTTGTTCAATATTCCAAGTTCAAAAATGTTGAATATTCAATTTTATTAATGAATGTTGATGTTTCAGTTTATGATTGTATAGAAATTTCAAAATTCAAAATTCGTTGTTCAATATTCCAAGTTCAAAAATGTTAAATATTCAATTTTGATTAACGAATGTTGAAGTTTCAGTTTATGATTGTGATATCACAAGGTAGAGACATCTAAATTAAAGTAACCAAGGTTAAAATTAACAAATTGCTTTTCAATAATCAGAATTAACATAATTAAATTTTAAAACTCTTAATCCAAAACTTCGTGTTTGGCTCTGTTGAAAATCCAGAATATAATTGGAAATACCAATAAGGTTAGTACCGTAGCCGAAATCAAACCTCCAATAATCACAATCGCCAATGGTTTTTGCGATTCCGAACCAATTCCGGTTGAAATAGCAGCAGGCAATAATCCGATAGTAGCCATCAAAGCCGTCATAATTACTGGTCGTGTGCGCACTTTTACGGCTTCAAAAATGGAATCGTGCAACGTCATTCGGGACTTCAAGTTTTTATGAAATTCGGAGATTAATATTACCCCATTTTGAATACAAATTCCGAATAGCGCTATGAATCCAACACCTGCAGAAATTCCAAAATTCATTCCAGTAAGGTGCAACGCCAAGATGCCTCCAATTAGAGCAAATGGCACGTTTGCCAATACCAAAGCCGAATCTTTTACATTGCCAAACATGATGAACAACAAGAAGAAAATCATAATCAAACTAATCGGAACGACTTGCGCCAATCGAGCTGAAGCGCGTACTTGGTTTTCAAATTCGCCAGTCCAACCAATAGTATATCCGTCGGGTAATTTGATGTTTTTTTCTACTTTTTGTTGCGCTTCGGCAATGGTACTTCCCAAGTCGCGATCACGAATGGAGAATTTTACACCAATGTATCGTTTCATATTATCACGGTAGATAAAGGCAGGTCCGTTATCACTAATAATATTCGAAATTTCTTTCAAGGGTACTTTGGTGTTTCGTAATGTTGGAACCATCAAATTAGCAATGTCTTCTTTGTTTTTTCGGTATTCTTTGTCGTAACGAATGCGGACATCAAATTTGCGTTCACCTTCGTATTTTTGAGTAGCTGTTTTTCCACCAAAAGCCATTTCCAATACTGCTTGTGCATCGGCCAAACTCACACTATAGGCCGCCATTTTTTCTTTATCTAACACAACGCTGACTTCGGGTTGGCCCACATTTCTGATGATTCCAGGTTCTTTAATTCCAGGAATGTCTTTAATTTGTTTCAAAACCTGAGTGGCAATACCGTCCAATTTATTCAAATCGTCGCCATAGATTTTAATTCCGTTTGCGGCTTTAAATCCGGCAACCGCTTCGGCTACGTTATCAATAATGGGTTGCGAATAATTGTACGTGATTCCTTGGTATTTTTTCAGTTTATGATCGATTTCATTCACCAATTCGTCCATACTTATTTTTCGAGTCCACTCGTCTTTGGGTTTCAAATTGACTTGCATTTGTGCAAAGTAAAAACCACTTGGGTCGGTACCATCGTTACTTCTTCCGGTTTGTGAAAGCACACTCACCACCTCTGGGAAACTCCGAATTTCTTTCTTTAACGTTTCGGTCATTTTTACGGTTTCTGGCAAACTTTCGCTCATTGGCAATTCGGCAGTTACCCACAACGCACCTTCGTTTAACGGTGGTAAGAATTCGGTTCCTAAAAATTTAGCCGAGAATAACGTCAATACCAAGATTCCTAACGCCACTGTCAAACTCAGTTTTTTATTTTTAAACGTAAAAGCAAAGCCTTTTTCTACAATTCGATTCCAGAAATTCACAAACGGATTGTGTTTTTCTTTCACGTTTTTGTTTAATAAAATATGCGAAAGCACCGGCACTAAGGTCAAGGTAAACAGTAAGGCGCCCAATAATGCGAATCCTAAGGTATACGCCAATGGCGAGAACATTTTGCCTTCTACTTTTTGGAACGAGAAAATAGGAAGTAAGGCGGTAATGATGATCATTTTGGAAAAGAAAATAGCTTTACCCATTTCGGTTCCTGTTTTTTTGATCATACCCGCTTTGGCCAGTTTGTTGTATTTTTCCATTCCAACCGTATGCGCCTTGTGGTCGAGCATTACAAAAAGTCCTTCCACCATAACGACGGCTCCATCAATGATGATTCCAAAATCGACCGCACCCAATGATAGTAAGTTGGCACTCATTCCCATCATTTTCAAACAGAAGAAAGAGAATAACAGTGCTAAAGGAATGATAATCGAAACCGTGATGGTGGTTCTCCAATCGGCCATGAAGAGCAATACCATTAGCGTAACCAAAATAATTCCTTCCAATAAATTGTGCATAACGGTATGCGTACAAAAATCCATCAATTTGTCACGATCGTAAAACGGTACTAATTTCACATCTTTAGGAAGTGTTTTGGTGTTCAATTCGTGAATTTTCTCTTTTACGCGTGCCAAAACTTCAGGGGTATTTTCGCCTTTTCGCATCACTACAATACCTTCTACTACATCGTCTTTATTGTCTAAACCAGCTTGACCTACACGAGGCATCGAACTTTCTCTAACAGCAGCTACGTTTTTCACTAAAACCGGATTTCCGTTGTCTTGGGTAATGATAATGTCTTCGATATCCGGAATTGATTGTAGTAATCCAATGCCGCGAACTACAAAGGCTTGACCGTTTTTCTCAATAACATCACCACCTACATTCAAGTTACTTTTACTAACAGCATCATAGACTTGAAGCGGAGTTAGACCGTATTTTTCTAATTTTCGTGGATCGGCACTGATTTCAAAAATTTTGGTTTGACCGCCAAAGGCATTGATATCGGCCACACCTGGAACCGAACGCAACGCTCTGTCAACCACCCAATTTTGAAGCGTCAACAAATCTCTAGAATCTCTATTTTTACTTTGTAAGGTATATCTAAAAATTTCGCCGGTTGGTCCGTAAGGCGGTTGTACGTCGGGCTGAATTCCTTCGGGCATTTCGACATTTCGAAGGGCATTGTTGACTTGATTTCTCGCAAAGGCATCGTCAACACCATCATCAAAAATGATTTTGATTACCGATAAACCAAACATGGTGGTACTTCTAACGCTCGTTTTCTTTTGCAACGAAGCCATAGAAAGTTCGATGGGTGTCGTTACAAAACGTTCTACTTCTTCGGCACTTCTACCATTCCATTGTGTGATGATGATGATTTGGGTGTTGGTAACATCGGGAAACGCTTCGATAGGCATGTTTTTGAAGGAAATGAATCCCATCACTGCCAAAAGTCCCACCCAAAAGAAGGTAAAAAATCTATTTTTGAGTGAAAACGCAATTATATTTTTAATGAATTTTGTCATTTTCTGTCGGAATTAAAATGGAACAACTTTTTTGAAATGCGTTTAATCGTTTAAGGTTTCGTAATACAACAGTTGATTGTGCGTGATGACGCGTTCGTTTTCATTCAAACCAGAAGTGATATAGGTAGTGTCGCCTACTTGTCTATACACTTCAACTTGTCGAATTTTTAAATGACTTCGGTCTTTATACGAAATCACATAGTATTTGTTGTTGTTAAAAATGATTGCTGAAGACGGAATCGCCAACATCGATTTATTTTCAGAATAGGAAATGTTGATGGTAGCTTTACTCTCGGGAACCAGTAAGGAAGCATTATTGTTCAATACAATTCGCACGTTCATAGCGTTAGTTTCGGGATCAATAATTTTGAAAATCTTATCTACTTTGCCTTGAAATTTTTTATCGGGATTGGATAATGTCGACACGGTAGCATCCATACCTAAACCCACTTGATTGATGTCGCTTTCATTTACATTGGCAATGGCCCAAACGTCTTTGGTATCGGCAACGTCAAAAATATTATCGGTTCTGTCGCTGCGCAATTGCATGTTTTGATTGATGTTTTTCTGAATGATATAGCCATCTATTGGCGCGACAACTTGATAAATAGAACCCGGTTTTAAGTTATAAATTTTGTACGTTTCTTGCAAACGATTCAGTTGCGATTTGGCTTTTTCAAGTTCGCTTTTGGCTTGCAATACATCTCTTTCGGTGCTCAGTTTTCCATCAAACATTTCTTGAGTAACTTTTAGGTTGTTTTTGGCAACAATGACTTCGTTTTGGGCATCTTGAAAGTCTTTTTCATAACCAGCAACTTCGGTACTTCGGATGGTAGCTAATACTTGTCCTTTGTGAACATAATCGCCCAATTCAACATTGACTTTTTCAACATTTCCACCCACAACAGGATAAACTTCAATTAATTTGTTTTTGTTGGCCGAAATCTTTCCGAAAAACTTCAATTCGTTTTTTAACACTTCCATTTTAGCCTTGCCAAATGTGGTAGTTTTCATCATGGCGTCCGATATTTTGAAGGTTTCAGGAGCAGAAACTTCTTCGGTTTCTTTTTTAGTGCAACTTACCGTGATGAGGATGAAAAGTGTCAGTAGTATTTTGATGTAATTTTTCATGCTAATAATATTTTAGGATTAGAATAATTTTGAAGCGGTTGAATGATTTATTTCTTCACAAGCATTGATGTAGGATTTGCTGATTTGGTTCAATGAGGTGATGCTTTGGTTGTAACTTTCCAGAAAATCGGTGAATTCGAGCATGCTAATGTTTCTTTTTACAAAGTTGGAATAGATGCCTTCGTACACGGTTTCGAGGTTAGACGGAATCGAACTGTTCACCAATTCGTAATTGGATTTTTGTTCTTGGTATTTTAAATACGCCGATTTTACTTCGCTACTCACTTCTACTTCGTGTGATTTTTTTTCAATTTCAGCTTGATTAATAAAAGCTTTGGCCGTTTTGATGTTTCCTTTGTTTTTGTTCCATAATGGCAACGGAATTCCAATGGTCAAATCGGTTTGATTTCTAAAAGCACCGCCCATTTGATCGTAGCTTGCGCCAAATGTTATGTCGGGAATGGCCAGCGATTTTTGAAGTTTTAAATTCCAATTGTTGGCTTCAATAATTTTGTCTGATTTTTGTAAATCGGGTCTATTTTGAAGTGCTGTTTTTTGTAACTCATCCAAATTGGTAGTAATTGGTTTTTGGTAATTATTCAATTCATCTGGCGTTGGAGCAGGTGTCACGGCAACGTCGTTTCCATCAGAAAGGAGTATCTCGAGGTTCTTTTTGTTTTCGATGATGTTATTCATCAAATCACTGCGATTGGTTTTTAATCCCAAGTATAAATTTTGCAAACGCACCAAATCTTTTAACGATACATTACCTTTTTTTTCTTGTTCCGAATAATTGTCCACCAGCGATTTTAAATTGGTCAATTGCTTGTCGATTTGCGCAATGGATTGATTGTCGAAATAAACCGAGAAAAAATAATTTCGCAGTTGAAATTTTAAATCTTGTAATAAAATTGAAAAATCCAATTCAGCCAATTGAGCATTGGTTTTAGCCAATCCAATTTGGTTTTTTCGTTGGCCACCAATATGAATTAATTGCTGAATATAACCTGATTTTTCACCCGAATTTCCTGCATTAAAAAACTTTTTATCTTCGTTGGGCGCCCAAGCATTGGCCTCAAAACCAAAACTCGGATTGTCCCATATTTTTGCCTGAAGCACTTGGGCTTGAGCCGCATCAATGTTGTAATGGTTGGCCAGTAAATAAAGATTGTTTTTTAGAAATCGACTTTCACATTCTTGCAACGACAGGGCATTTTGAGAGAATGTGTGTGTACAAAATAAAACCAAAGCGGTTACTAGTATCGTTCTCATATTTGTATTTTTTTATGATACAAAATTGAGTTTAGCTTCTTAAAATTGGCTTTATAAAAGCCTTAAATAAACCTTAAATTGAAAAAGTCACTTGAAATTGATTGGTTTTTTCGTCTTTAGAAAGGTATGAAATAGAGGCATTGTGGTAGTCGAGAATGCGTTTTACAATAGGCAATCCTAAGCCAGAACCCTTAATTTGACTGGAATTCTCACCTCGAGTAAAGGGTTCGAAGATTTTCTTTTGCTCTTCTGCGGTAAGTGTTTTTCCTTCATTTGTAATGGTTACAAAAAGTGAATTTTGGTTGATTTGACTCACAATAACACTTGCTTTATTGTTGGAGGAATACAAACATGCATTCTTCAATAAATTAGTAAAAGCTATTTTCAATAACGATTTTACACCCAAAACCTCCATAGGATTATCAACATCATCACCAATTTGAATGTCAAAATCGAGGTTGAAACTTGCATTTATCTTTTTTACTTGTTCATTGGCATCAAAGACGATTTCGTCAATGCGAACCTTTTCAAATTTAGTGCTAATTTCTTCCCGATTCACTTTAGCCAAAAGCAATAATGAGTTGATTAAATCGGCAATTTGATGCACATCGTTATTGATGGATTTTAAATAGGAAAGCGTGTTTTCAGAATGCTTTTCGGTTTGAATAAGGTTTTCCAATTGAAAGGAAATTCGCGTCAATGGCGTGTATAATTCGTGTGAAGCATTGGAAGTAAATTCTTTTTGAGTCGTAAACGCATTTTCCAATCGGGTTAACATTTGGTTGAAGGCTCGAGTAAGCAGATTGATTTCGTCGTTGGTGGTGTTTTCTTCCAAATGAACGTTCAATTCGTTGGCCGAAATAGACGTAATTTTTTGTTGAAAAACATCCAACGGATTGAGTTGCTTTTTGATTAATAGATAAGTGAAAACCCATACCAAAAGCACGCCGCCCAAGTACGTAATTATAAGCGAATAGAGTAGGTATTGTAGTTTTGAAAATCCATATACGTCTTCGGCAGAAATTAAAACATAATAATCGCCTTCTCGAAACGGAAAGTAAATGCCCAAAGTTTCTTTGCCGTTATGGTCTACAAAATACGATTTTTCATTGTTCAATCGCACCAAATCACTTTTATTCCAAGTAATTTTAGAATCGTCCAGACTAGTGTACACTAATTTGTATTCGCCATCAAAAACGAGTGTTTTTTCGTTAAGTAATTTGTCGATTTTATTTTTGTCGATAAGTTTCAGAATTTGATTGTCAATTTCTTTAACTTCAACTAATAGTTTGGCGGTGGAAAGTGCTTTTTCTTCCAGTCGTTTTTTGAATTCTTCTTTTCTAAAAGTGGAAAAACTGATGTAAATAAACGTCGATGCCAATCCGAATAAAATCGAATACGCAATAGAAACATTGATGGCAACTTTTCGTTTAAGTGTCATTCTTCACCTGTGTTGATGTAATAGCCAAATCCAGAGCGCGTCAAAATCAATTTTTCGTCGTGGTCTTTGTCGATTTTCTTTCTTAAAAAATTGATGTACACTTCTATAGTATTGAGGTTGCTGTCAAAATGAACGTCCCAAATTTGCTCAGAAATAGCTTGTTTAGAGAGTACCCTGCCGTTGGCTTTGGCCAAAATTAATAGCAATTGGTATTCTTTCGGAGTCAATTCGATGACATGGCCGTTGCGTTTTACTTTTAAACCATTAGTGTCGATTTCCAGATCTTTAATGGTGATAATGTCTTTCTTTTCTTGAGGCATGGCGCTTCTTCGCAACAAAGCCATAATTCGAATGTAAAGTTCATCAAAATGGAATGGTTTTACCAAATAATCATCGGCACCAATGGTAAAGGCATCCATTTTATCCTGAATATCGCGATAGGCAGTAAGCATCAAAATTGGAGTAGTTTTATCCGATTCGCGTATTTTTTTACAGACATCCAAACCGTTTAATTTGGGTACGTTGATGTCTAAAAGATAGATGTCGTACGTTTCCGTTTTTAGTTGTCTAAAAAAAACTTCACCATCAAAAACAGCGTCACATTCAATTTTCATCGATTTTAGAAAACTGATAATTTCTTTAGAAAGGATGTGGTCGTCTTCAAGTAATAGCGCTTTCATGGGTAACATTTTTATTATTGTAAAAGTAAAAATTTTAGTAATGCCAAAATTTAGTTTTTTATTTTGTTTAACAAATGTTATCAACTCGTATTCAAATTGAAAATGTATTTTTGCACTTCAAAAGCAACTTCTTAGGAATATGAACTACACAACACTTCCGAATACCGATCTTAAAATTAGTAAAATTTGTTTGGGAACCATGACTTTTGGCAACCAAAATACCGAAACAGAAGCCCATTCACAATTGGATTACGCGGTGGCTCGAGGGGTAAATTTTATTGATACCGCCGAAATGTATCCGATTGGTGGAAATGCCCAAATTTTTGGGAGTACCGAGCGTCATATTGGTTCGTGGTTGCACAAAATTGGCACCAACGAAAGAGAAAAATTAGTTATTGCTACTAAGATTGCAGGTCCGAATCGCGGCATGGAATACATTCGTCAGCCGTTGGATTTTTCTAAAAAAAGCATCCATGAAGCGGTTGAGTTGAGTTTGAAAAACCTACAAACCGATTATATTGATTTGTATCAAATGCACTGGCCAGAACGCGTGATGAACATGTTTGGCCAACGTGGGTTAACTCAAATTGATACAAAATGGCAAGACAATTTTTTTGAAGTTTTGTCGGTGTATGACGGATTAATCAAAGAAGGAAAAATCAGGCATATTGGGGTTTCTAATGAAAATCCGTATGGAGTGATGCGTTTTCTACACGAAAGCGAAAAACACGGTTTGCCGAGAATTGCGACCATTCAAAATCCGTATTCGTTATTGAATCGCTTGTTTGAAGTAGGATTATCTGAAATATGCATGCGTGAAAATGTGGGCTTGTTAGCCTATTCTCCTTTAGCTTTTGGTGTGCTTTCAGGGAAATATTTAGAAGGTATCCAACCCGAATACCGTATGTCGCGTTTCCCTCAATTTACGCGTTATACAGGCGAAAATGCTACCAAAGCCACACGATTGTATAAAGAGTTAGCCGACGCTAATGGATTAACTTTAGTACAATTGGCTGAAGCATTTGTACACCAACAATCTTTTGTGATGGCTACCATTGTGGGTGCCACATCGTTGGAACAGCTAAAACAAAATATGGATGCTTTTGATGTGGTTTTATCACCAGAAGTGTTGGCAGCAATCAATCGCATTCAGGAATTACATCCGAATCCAGCACCTTAGAAGTAGTATACCTGACTGGTTTTTAAAACCGGTCAGGTCTAATCTTTACAAATTCTCAATCACTTTGTCTTTTGGATATTTCACTTTATAACTGATCCTGATTTTCTTGGTTTCGTTGGGAGCGAGTTTTAAAGCCCAGGTGAGCACGCCAATTTCAGTGTTTACTTTTGCTTTACCGTCGTCTAGTAACTCCACCGTTACTTCTTTATCGGTGCTTAACGGATATTGGTCTTTTAACAACATTTGAATTTCTTCTTTTTTGTTGTTTCTCACGGTTAAATCATAGGTAAACGTTTGTTCTTTGTATGATGATAAAAATTTGGTGCCCGATTTATCCACTACTTTTTCACGTTTAATCGAGATTTTCTTATCGCGACCCATACTCAAATTCAACGTATCGGCGGTTTGATTGGGGTTGATGTTGGTTTTGCCCACATACAGTCCTTCAAAGATGATGTTGGCTTCGCCTGGCAACAAATTGTATTTCGAATAATCGTTAATTTCAGCTAACAAAAAGGCTTCTTTTTCTACACGAGGCACGGCGTAGAATTTATACGTAGCAGGCAATTTTATTTCTTTCAGCGCCACCGAATGTGCTTTTCCGTTGGATAAAATGTCATACGGAATATCAATATCAAAAGACACATTGAGTTGGTTTTCGTTGATTTCGGTGTAGTCACTAATGCCATCGTTATTTATTTCTTCTACACCATGATCAGAAATAGTGTCGACGTATTTAAAACCGTTAGCCATTTCTTGTCTGCCTTGAATAGAATTTGTCGCCCAAGCTGCATTGCTAGAACCAGTATAATAATTTTCATATCCCACAGAATATTCTTGATACTTCAAAAACCACGAGCTCAATATCGGTGCTTGATTATTTTGGTTTGGGTTTCCACTAGACAAGGTTAGTTTTACTTTTTTCCAATCGATGCCCGAGTTTTGTGCCACTTGTGCTTTATAGACCATATTAATAGGTTCTTTTACGTTGTCTACACGCAAGTCGTAAAACGGATTCCACGATGCCGAATTAGTAATGTAATTGATGTCTAAATTCACCGTTCCTGCCACATCATTCATCACTTGCAGCACCAATTTTCCTTTGGATGTTTTGTCTTCTTTTTGGGTGTTGATGACCAGTTTGTCATTCAAAGCTTTCAATTTCAAATTCAATTTGGCTTCTTTCTCTTGAAAGGTAACAATGGTGTTGTCTAACTCGGTTCTTTTGGCTTTGTAATAATCGACTAATTTCATTAATTCGGTTACGTTTAAACCCGTGTTAGCACCTGCCACCATTTGATTTTGATCGAGTAATTCGATGGTTTGTTGGTGCGAATAAATGTCGATTTGTACTTTTTTTATTTCTTTTTGAACCAAGGTAATGCTATCGCGGACTTTCTTAATGGCAGGATTGCTTTCGTCAATTTCATATTCCGAAATGTAGTTTTTGGTAAACTGCACCGACAACACCGTAACCGAAGAAGGAGCGCCAATTTGAACCGTGTTCTCATTCAAATAATCGGCTACGTTTTTAATCACAATTTCACTTGTTCCCATCGGAAGATTGACTGTTGTAGTTTGTTGCAATTCGGCAGCATTAAAATACACTGTTGCCGCTTTGACTTTGGCTGTTGCAAAAATGGGTTTCTGCGCCAACAAGCACGTCGAAACCAAAAGAAAGGAGTACAAAAAGAAGTTCTTCATAGTGATGGATTTAAAATTGATTTTGAAATTCATGTGAAAATAAGCAAAAAACCGCAACTTTTTAGGGTTGCAGTTTTTCAAGTAATTAACGTGTTTTTGAGTGAGTTAGTATAAGTTGTCAATTACTTTGTCTTTGGGATACTTGACTTTATAGCTGATTCTGATTTTCTTGGTTTCATTTGGCGAAAGCTTTAAATTCCAATTCATGATGCCGGTTTCTTGATTTACATTGGCTTTGCCATCTTCTAAAAGTTCAATCGTTACTTCTTTGTCGGAACTCAATGGATATTGGTCTTTGAGTAACATTTGAATTTCTTCTTTTTTGTTGTTTCTCACGGTTAAATCATAGGTAAACGTTTGTTCTTTATATGATGATAAAAATTTGGTACCCGATTTATCCACTACTTTTTCACGTTTAATCGAGATTTTCTTATCGCGACCCATACTCAAATTCAACGTATCGGCGGTTTGATTAGGGTTGATGTTGGTTTTGCCCACATACAGTCCTTCAAAGATGATGTTAGCTTCGCCCGGCAACAAATTGTATTTCGAATAATCGTTAATTTCGGCTAACAAAAAGGCTTCTTTATCGGCACGAGGCACCGCGTAATATTTGAAAGAAGCCGGCAATTTGATTTCTTTCAAAGCTACCGAATGCGCTTTTCCGTTGGATAAAATGTCGTATGGAATATCAATATCGAACGAAACGTTGAGTTGGTTTTCAACGTCAGTTGCATTTATTGAACGAACTTGTTTGTCTTTTCTCATAGCGTTAGCAGAAACAACCACAACTTCATCTAGTTGAACACCTGATGTTCTTCCTTGAAGTTTGTTTATAACATTATTTTCCTTGTAATCATCAGCATAACCATATCTCAAAAACCACGAACTCAAAATCGGCGCTTGATTGTTTTGATTCGGATTGCCGCTGGATAAGGTTAGTTTTACTTTCTTCCAATCGATACCCGTGCTTTGTGCTACTTGTGCTTTGTACATCATGTTGATTGGATCTTTTACATTTTCTACACGCAAATCATAAAACGGATTCCACGAGGCCGCATTGGTAATATAATTAATGTCGAGGTTCACGGTTCCAGCAATCTCGTTCATCACTTGAATGACTAATTTCCCTTGAGACGATTTCTCTTCTTTTTGGGTATTAATGACCAGTTTTTCGTTCAACGCTCGGAGTTTGGTATTCAATGCTGCTTCTTTTTCGTCTAAAGTCACATATGCATTGCCCAATTCGGTTCGTTTGTTTTTATAATAATCGGCCAATTTCATTAGTTCGGCTACACTCAAACCAGTATTGGCACCAGCAACCATCTGATTTTTGTCTAGTAATTCGGTGGTTTTGCTGTTGGAAACCTTGTCAATTTGCACTTTCTTGATTTCTTTTTGAAGTAGGGTAATGCTGTCGCGGACTTTCTTAATCGCAGGATTGCTCTCGTCCAGTTCATATTCTGAAATGTAATTCTGAGTGAATTGCACCGACAACACCGTTACCGAAGACGGCGCACCCACTTGAATGGTGTTTTCATTCAAATAATCGGCTATGTTTTTGACCACAATTTCGCTGGTTCCCACAGGAAGATTCACCGAAGTAGTTTGTTGCAACTCGGCCGCATTATAATAAACGGTCGCGGCTTTTACTTTAGCAGCAGTAAAAATTGGTTTTTGAGCAAAAGTAAATGCCGAAACCAAAAACGAAAGGAACATAAATTTTTTCATTTGGAAGAATTAAGAAAGATTATTTTTTTTATCGTCGATGTAATGTACTCCCATGCCACCCATGATTTTCATCGATTGAAATTCTTTTTCGGGATCAACCAAAATGGTTAACGTTTTGGTTTTTTCTTTCGGATTTATCGTGAATTCTTTAGAATAACGATAATCGTTACTGCTAATGTAAATTGTTATCGTTTTGGCGTTTTCATTCATCTCAACATTTAAAGAATAGGCTCCGGTGTTAGGGTCAATCTTGCAACTGCTCACAGCACCATTAGCATATATCATTAAGTTTGGATAGGTTTCTGCTGAAATGGGTTTATTGGTTTTTTTGTCTAAAACAAAACCTTTTATAGTAACTACCGTCATTTTTTGTTGTTGAACCGCCATTTTTCCAATCAAATGTTTTATTGGTTTGGCTTCACAAGTTTGAACAGTTGTGACCGGTTGTTTGTTTTCTTGTGCCACAAGGTTAGACGTTAATATAACCGAAGCCGCCATGGCCACAGCATATTTGAAATTATGATTTTTAGGATGGGTTTCGTATTCAAACGTTTGTTCCAATTGCGAAACGCTCAATCGAGCACAAATGTTTTTGTCTTTTGATTTTGCGATGAATTGCGCTACCTCCGAATTGGTTTTGGAACTTAAATCAATTACGTTTTTGGCACACGAACTGCAAAACGAACCGTTGGCATTTGGAGTCATGTTGTTAAAGTTCTCGTGACACGGACTTGTAATTTCTAAGGAAAATTTCTTTTTCATAGCATTCTTTTTTAAGTGAAATCCAAATTCAAATCTTCGGATTACTTATATAGAGCACTATTTTGATAGAAAGGTTGGGATGAAATGGATTTTTTTTAAAAATTAAATTCATCTAGAATTAGTGAATCTTTTTCAACCGTAGTTTTGGTTTTGTTTTTTAGAAAAAATTGCGCAGGTCCAGAAACGACTAATGGAAACACTCCAGTAGTGTCGTTAGCATTTATCAGATTACGTCGTAACATCAATCGGGTCAAGAAATTATCTTGTTGTTTGGCAAACGATTTCAATTGGTTCTCCGAATCAAATCGGTACATGAATCCTTTTGGTTTTGGTATGATAGTCGCTAAAAACAAACATTCTTTTAAGGTTAAATCGGCGGGTCTTTTTTGGAAATAAAAATGAGATGCTTCTCCAATTCCGTAGATGTTTGGTCCCCATTCGATAATGTTGAAATACACTTCCAGCATGCGTTCTTTAGATGCAATACGATTGTTTTCTAAGATGTAAACCAACAGAATTTCTTCTAATTTTCGCGACAAGGTTTTTTCACGTGTTAGGAATACATTTTTAATCAGCTGCATGCTGATGGTGCTGGCGCCACGAGCAAATTTCTTGGTTTTAATATTCTTAGCAATCGATTGTTTGAACGCTTCGTTTATAAACCCACGATGGTTAAAAAACGACGGGTCTTCGCTGGTTAAAACGCATTTTTGCAAGTAAGGCGAAATGGCATTTAAAGGCGTGTAATTTGGGTTGGAACTGCCTACCAAAATGGGGCGCTGTGCTACACCTTTATCAATGGCGCGGTAGGTGAATTCGGAGTTGATTTTGTTCAAATCGGCCTCACCGTATTTGGTAATTTTAAGATTTTCGGGTTTTAATTTGCTTTCAAAAACCACTTGGTCGGGTTTGCTTTTATTGAATTCGAAATTCAAATTGTAACTGAAATTTCCTTGTGCCTCCATGCCTTTAAAATGACTGAACAAACCATCGGGCAACGACGTGATAAAGTCTTGTGCCTTCATTTTTGGGATGTTCAATTTTAAGGCAACAATCTTATCAGTATCATTAGTGTATGAAAGATAGGGTGCGCATTTTATAGCATTAATTTTGACTTGCGAAGTGCTGTCGATAGCCATAAATCGGTCACCAAAAACAAAACGATAATCGAAACGTGCACTTTTAATCAGCACATCATTTTTGGCGATTTTGGCGTGATTGATTTTGAAATTTTCGATAGAAGTATAGCCGTCAATATGCAATTCACCACCACTCATATCGAGATTTTCTAAATTGAAATGAATGGTTTTAAAACTGGTTTTTAAATGAATTTTTTTGTCCAAATACGGAATTCGAATGCTATCGTTTTTGGTATCGAAGAATTTCAAATCGGCTTTTCGATCACGTGGATCGGCAAAACCAGAAATACTCCAGTTTTGCGTTAGATGGTCTTCTTTGACTTTAATTATAGAGTGGAGTTTCTTGTCTTCCAATTGCAATTGCACAAAATCAAAAACCACCTTGTTGCCCATGTCGTCCATTTTGAAGGCAAATCTTTTTACATTCATGTCGGTCGGAACCAGATTTAATGTTTTGGATAAAATGCGATAAGCCAGTTTGGCATAATTGACTTGTTGGTCGTCGCTTTTTTCTTCTTTCTTTCGTTTCAGAAAGGCATCAAAATTGCGACCTTTTTCGTTTTTCACCAATTGGATAAAGCCTTTATTGATTTCGAGTTTTCCTAATTGAATGTTTCCAAAAAGTAATTCCCAAACATTAACGGAAGTTTTTAGATTTTTAATGCTAACTAAAGTATCGGCTTTTTGTGGAACTAGCGTTATTTCTTCAAATTCCAAATCGGATATGCCGTGAAATTGCGCATTTTTCACATGAAAACGGCATTGGTAATCGCGGTTCAGTTTATGGTCAATTCGGGCAATGGCAGTTTCTAGAATCGAATTTCTAAAAGCAATAACCACAATTACTCCAAGTAAACCTACCAGAAGCACTAGTTTTATAAAAAGAAGGGTTTTTTGCTTTTTGGTTCTCATTTTATTTTTTAGCATTTACTTCCAATCCCACACCAATAACATTGGGTAAATATGGGCCGTTGAAATTATTGGAAACAATGACTTTATAGGTTCCTTTTGAGAGTGTAACGCCTTCTTTTACGGTATAACTTAAATCGCATACATCGCCAGAACAATCGGCCAATTCTTTCCCAGATGAGTCTTTAATCTTTAAATCGATACTGAATTTTTCTTTGGTGCCATCTGGATGTTCCATTACAAAATCAATTGGCACACTATTGAATTGGTAATCAAATACATGGCTAAATGTAAAAACGATGTCATACAATTGGGTGTCATTATCGATGGTAAAATTAAAGGTTTTAGCATCCGATTTTTTCCATTGGTGGTTTTCTGGTAAATCTTGAAAGTTACTGTATAAGCCGCCATTTTTTTGACAAGACGTTAGTGATAAGAGCAAGAAGCATAAAAAAGTAAATTTAGTTTTCATACACTGTTGGTTTTTTAGATAACGTCTTTATTATTTGATTTATTATCCAAATAAATGTTCGACTACTTCTTCTATTTTTGAAACCAAAACGACTTTGATTCCGTTGTTTTTGACAGAAATCTTATTGTATTTGGAAACAAAAATGGTGGCAAAACCTAATTTTTCGGCTTCTTGAATGCGTTGTTCCACACGGTTAACAGGACGAATTTCACCTGAAAGTCCAACTTCGCCAGCAAAGCAAACGTCTTTACCCACAGCAATATCTTCATTTGACGAAAGTATGGAGGCCACAACCGCCAAGTCAATGGCAGGATCATCAACAGAAATTCCTCCAGTAACATTTAAAAATACGTCTTTTGTTCCCAATCGAAAGCCAGCACGTTTTTCTAAAACCGCTAGGAGCATGTTTAATCTTTTGGCGTTATAACCTGTTGTGCTTCGTTGGGGCGTTCCATAAACAGCAGTTGAGACGAGCGCTTGAATTTCAATCATAAGCGGTCGCATGCCTTCTAAAGTAGACGCGATAGCGGTTCCCGAAAGTTCTTCTTCGCGATGCGAAAGTAAAATTTCGGAAGGATTGGAAACTTCTCGTAAGCCCGAACCTTGCATTTCGTAAATTCCAAGTTCGGCAGTAGAACCAAAGCGGTTTTTTAAGCTTCGTAAAATACGGTATACATGATTTCGATCACCTTCAAATTGCAAAACCGTGTCGACCATATGCTCCAAAATCTTGGGTCCGGCGATGGTTCCGTCTTTAGTTATATGTCCGATTAAAATTACTGGAACATTGGTTTCTTTGGCAAATTTTATTAATTCGGCAGTACATTCTCGAATTTGAGAAATACTTCCAGCAGTCGATTCGATGTAATCGGTATGTAACGTTTGAATGGAGTCAATAATGACGATTTCAGGTTCGATTTCCTGAATTTGGCGAAAGATGTTTTGCGTTTTAGTTTCCGTTAAGATATAGCAATTGTCATCTTTAGACGTAATTCTTTCGGCGCGCATTTTGATTTGTTTCTGACTTTCTTCGCCCGAAACATATAGGGTTTTATAGGGTAATTTTAAGGATATCTGAAGCAACAATGTACTTTTTCCAATTCCGGGTTCACCACCTAAAAGGATTAATGAGCCAGGTACAATTCCGCCACCAAGGACACGATTCAATTCACCATCTAAGGTGTCTAATCGCACTTCTTGCGACGAGTCGATTTCGGCAATTCTAAGTGGTTTTGGTGCTTTTTTTACTTCCGAAGTGGGTTTCCAACTTGTTTTTTCTTCTTTTTGAATGATTTCTTCAACAATAGTATTCCATTCTTTGCAGGCATTGCATTGTCCTTGCCATTTGGCATATTGAGTTCCGCAATTTTGACAAAAGAATGACGTTTTGAGCTTTGCCATTTAGCGTATTTGTTTCTGCTGATTTAGTTATTTCTTTTTAATTTGAGATTTAAGCGCGTCTGCTTTATCGAGCATCATGTCTTTGGTTAAATCTCCTATGGGTTGCGCTTGAAAGGCATTTTGATAATAGCGTACGGCATTTTTAATATCGCCAGTGTTTTCATAATACATCGCCATGTGATAATCGCCTAACATTGATTTAGGATACATTTTATGAGAAAGTTGGGCCAGTTGTTCAAATTCGCCATAGGCTTTGTTTTTTAAAATAGCGGCTTCAATGGCTTTGAAATCGTTGATTCTGATGTTCATTTTGATGCCCAACGCTTTGTCTAAAACATCGTATTTGTTTTTAAGATAATCGACATAACCCGATTCTAGCTTGACAATTTTTTCTTGAAATTCAGCTGTAGAAATGGGTTGATAGGCAGCAAAAAACTGATACAACGCACTTGGTATAGAATACAACACTAAAGAATAGTGAGAAGCTTCTTTAAAATCGTCGAATCTATAATTTAATGTAGGATTGTTAAGGGCTTTAATATTGGTGTCTAATGTGGTTATTTTTTCTTTCATGGATTTTACATCACCATCACCCGAAGATTGGTAGTAGAACATGTTTTGTTTAAACGTACCTAATCGTTCTGCAACACGAGTTTCCATTTCAAAAGGCAGTTCTGGACTTAGCGAAATATAGGCGTTAAAAAGCGGATTGTCTTTGTATAAAAATAAATTCATTACGCCAGCAGTAAGGTCATGACCAGCAATCATTCTGAAATTAGAAGTTCGGTATCTGCTTTGGATGTAAGGCACCAATTCACCACCAATAAACTCAAAAAAGTCTTCACCTTTATCTTGTGGTAAACCTGTTGTTTCGTCAAAAGAGCAGTAGTCTTCACGTTCATTATTTTGGTTGAATTGCAATCCTACAATAATCACTTCGGGTAAATCATCCCAATAATAGCCGTAATTTAAGGCACCTTGAAAAGGTTCAAACAAATAATCACCATCTAGAAGTAGCAGTAAAGGGTAGGTTTTTTTAGAATCTTTGTTATAACTCGGGGGTAATGATACTTTTAGGTATTTATAGCCGTCCAATTTTCTAGACAAAACGCTGTCTTTAACCTTTTGTGCAAATCCGTTACAACTAAAGGCAATAACAATTAAAAGAAGTAATTTTTTCATAAAAACGTTTGATTTTGAATAACTAAAAGTAATCTAAAATCAAGCAATATAATAAATTATTTTCTATTCAGTATGGGAAGCAGTAAAAATGATAATAATCCTAAGATCAAAACCAAAAGCATTTGAGACGTCCAAATAATCCATCCAAAGGCAGCCCCAGCGGGTTCTGCAATTGCATAAAATAAAAGTACTTTTGAAGTTAAAAATGGATAGGCTCCAAAGCCACTATTGGTAAATGCAATGGCAATACTTCCTACCACAAAACAAGTAATAATAGCGCCGACAGAAAGTGAAGATGTTTCCGGAATTACCTTGGTAGCAACATAATACGTAACAAGATAGGACAGCCAAATTAGGATTGTTTGGAAAATGTATTTCCATTTTTCTTTCATGTGAAAAATACTTAATAATCCTTCTTTTAATCCAGAGATTTTTTCTTTAAAAAGCAATACGATTTTTAATTTGGAGTATTTGTAAACCAAAATAAAAACAATAAAACCTACGATTCCAAAAGTTAAAATCAAGGCTAGTAAATGCAGTGGAATTTTATCCAGAATAAAGGCTTTTACAATTTTAAATTGGAGTATAACGGCTAATAGCATGAAAAATAACAAGAAGAACATATCTATTATTCTCTCGGCCACAATGGTCCCGAAGCCTTTGTCGAAGGGAATGTTGTTGTATTTTTTTACAATTAAAGCTCTAGAGATTTCACCCGATTTAGGCACGGTTAAATTGAGAAGATAGCCAATATTAACTGCCATAAAATTATTTTGAAAATTGGAATCGTATCCCAAATGGTCGAGCATGTATTTCCAACGATAAGCACGTAGGGCATTGCCAATAAATCCTATGAAAACCGCTAATGTTACATAAAAATAATTGGCATTTTTAAAATAGCCAATAATTTCTTGGATTTGTGCCTCGGTAAATTGGTAGTATTGGTATACAATGATTCCAACGCCCAATAAAATTGGAATAAGAATCGACAGCCATTTACTGATTTGATTTTTCAAAAGATTATTTCAAAGAATTGTCGTTTTCATTCGGAAAAACGAGCCATGGTTTGAATGTTTTAGCTTCTTCAAAATCTAAAGTAGCATAAGAAATAATGATGATGATGTCGCCGGCATGTACTTTTCGTGCTGCAGGACCATTGAGCGTAATTTCGCCTGAATTGCGTGCGCCTTTAATAGCGTAGGTTTCAAAGCGTTCGCCATTATTAATGTTTACAATAGAAACTTTTTCGCCCTCAATAAGATTGGAGGCATCCATTAAAGCTTCGTCGATAGTAATACTACCGATATAGTTCAAATCTGCGCCAGTTACTTTAACGCGATGAATTTTTGATTTTACAACTTGAATTTGCATGGGGCAAAGTTAAATTAATTTAGTGAAATAGTATCAATCAATCTGATTTTGTTAACAAAAACGGCAATAAAAGCACGATATTTCTTGTTTTTATTTTTTCGAATACAGGGTAATAAGGTAGCTTCGTCTGCAATTTCAAAATATTCTAATTCAAAAATAGGATGATTTTGAAAGGTTTTAGCAACAAATTCTGAAACGTTTTTAGCAGATTTTGTGCCAAATTGTTTTTTTGCTTCGTTAATGGTTTTGTAAATTATTGCCGCTTCGGATTTTTCTTTTTCGGAAAGTCTTTCATTTCTGGAACTCATTGCCAATCCGTTAGATTCTCTATAAATTGGACAGCCAATAACGGTTACCGGTAGTTTTTCTTTTTCTACGAGCTTTTTCACAATTTGTAATTGTTGGAAATCTTTTTCGCCAAAATAAGCATTCGTTGGTTTTACAATTTCAAAGAGCCGTTTAACAACTGTGCCAACACCGTCAAAATGTCCGGGACGAAATTTTCCTTCCATTTGGTTTTCTAGTCCATCAAAATTGTACTGTTCAGATTTGGTATTTCCTCCATAAATATCGTCTACTGATGGCGCATATACCAGAATTTTATCGGAAACGGATTTTACCTTCTTAATGTCATTTTCTAAGGTTCGAGGATATTTTTCTAAATCATCCGCATTGTTGAATTGCGTTGGATTTACAAAAATACTAATCACAGTAGTAGTGTTATTTTCAACAGATTTTTTTAGTAACGAAAGGTGTCCATCGTGTAATGCACCCATAGTAGGAACAAAACCAATGGTAGATTTAATGAGGCCTTTATCTTTCAAGTAGCTTGTTAAATCGGCTTTTTTGTTAAAAATATGCATCTGTTTTTAATTAAAATAGGGTACAAACTTACTACTTTAGTAATTATCTGCATAAATTTTTGTAATTTTGCCTGTTTTTTATTGCCAATACATACATACATAACATAATGGAAGATAAGAGGATATTATATGTATCATCTGAAGTGGTGCCTTATTTAGCAGAGAATGAAGTTTCTCTAATGTCATATGACGTGCCAAAAATGATTAATGATCAGGGTGGACAAATCAGAATTTTCATGCCTCGATATGGAAATATTAATGAAAGAAGACATCAATTACATGAAGTAATTCGCCTTTCTGGGATGAATTTAGTGGTAAACGATGTCGATATGCCTTTGATTATCAAAGTGGCTTCCATTCCGAAAGAACGCATTCAGGTATATTTTATTGACAACGATGAATATTTCAAAAGAAAAGCAACGTTTTCTGATGAAGATGGGGTATTGTATCCCGATAATGATGAGCGTGCCATTTTCTTCGCCAAAGGTGTTGTTGAAACGGTAAAAAAATTGAATTGGGTTCCCGATATTATACATGTACACGGTTGGATGGCTTCCATGCTACCGGTTTACATGAAACATTTTTACAAAGACGAGGCCTTGTTTTCTGAAACAAAAATTGTCACTTCGGTATATGGTCAATCTTTTGATGGAACTTTGGATGTTGAAATGATCAATAAAATTAAGTTTGACGGAATTCCGAACGAGGCTGTTGCCGATATGGAAGTTCCAAATTACGAAAGTTTAATTAAAACCTCGGTAATGCACTCGGATGCCGTGATTATTGCTTCCGAAAATCTTTCTCCAAGTTTAACAAAATTTATAGAATCTTCAGGGAAACCTTTTTTACCTTTCGCTCCGAAAGATGCGTTTGCTGAGGCCTACACGTCTTTTTATAAAAAGATGTTATAATATAATTACAAAAAACATGAAATTTAATTTCTTTCTTAAAACAGTAGTGGTTGGAATAGCAATCGTTTTATTCGCCTCTTGCGACAGAGACTTTAATGAAATTGGTTCTGGAATTGTTGGAGATGAACACTATGGTTTGAACCATAATACATATGATGTAGTTGCATACAACCAAGGGTTAGGGCCTGTTCAGTCTAACAATCTGCCTGTCAATCAGTTTGGTTTTTACAACAATCCAGTTTTTGGAAAAACTACCGCTAGCTATGTTACACAATTGGAGTTGGCTTCAACAAACCCAACGTTTTATGATCCAGCTAATATCGTAGTGGATTCCGTTTATTTATATGTGCCCTATTTTTCAACTTTTGTGAGTACGGATACCGATTCGGGTGATAGTACTTATGAATTGGATTCGATCCAAGGTAGCGCACCCATAAAATTGAGTATTTATGAATCGAATAAGTTTTTAGAAACATTTGATTATACTAATGGTCCGCAACAATTGCAAAAATATTACTCCAATCAACAAGTACAGTTTGAAAATGAAGGGATGATTTTAGGAAATAGATTGAATGATGACAACGGAAGCATTTATGATTTGACCGCTACCAATGACAACAGTCAAAATGATAAATTTACTTTTAGTGATAAACAAATAAAATTATACAAAGAAGCAGCTCATACTAATGTGGCTGAACGCAAAGCACCAGGTATGTTCATTAATTTGAACAAGACATTCTTTAAAAATAAAATTGTCAATGCACCTTCAGGAAAATTGTACAATAACAATGTGTTTAAAAATTATTTTAGAGGATTGTATTTTAAAGTAGAGCCTTCTGCGAGTTCGCTCAGTCAAGGAACTTTAGCCATGATGAATTTTTCTAGAGGAACTATCACTATGGTGTATCACGACCAAACGTCATCTACCGATACTGCGGTAATCCGAAAAACACTCACTTTAAACCTTTCTGGAAATACCGTAAATTTCTTAGATAATGACAATAACTTTCCAGGTTATGTAACTCCAAATCCTACTACTGGTGATGATAATTTATATCTAAAAGGCGGCAATGGATCAATGGCCATTATCGATTTATTTGATGGTAAAAAGAATGATGATTCACCAGCGTTAAATCTGATGCGAACTGATAAATGGTTGGTGAATGAAGCCAATATTACCTTCTATATAGACAAAACTAAATTAGGAACTAGTGCGCCAGAACCTAACCGAGTTTATTTGTATGATTTAACACACAATAGACCGTTGGCAGACTTCTTTATTGATGGGTCTACTAGTACTAGTACTAAATTTAATAAGTCTATTCATGGAGGAATTCTACTGGATGATCAATCTAAAGTAGTAAAAATATCCGATGGGACTCGCGGAACAAAATATAAAGTTAGAATTACAAATCATATAAGAAATCTTATTAAATTTGGTGGTTCGGATGTCGCTACCGACTCAACTAATGTGCGATTGGGATTGATTGTGACAGAGAACATAATGAATGTAACTAGAGCAACATTAGTATCGCCATTTTCTACTTCAAATGTAAATAACACAGATGGCACATTTGTTTCTAAGTATGTGCCAGTAATGTCAGTTGCAAATCCTTTGGGAACTATTTTGTATGGTTCAACACCAAATGTGCCAGTAGGGAAAAGAATACAATTAGAAATTTATTATACTAAACCTGACTAATTAAATAGTACAACTATGTGTGGAATTGTTGGATATATTGGATATAGAGAAGCTTATCCTATCGTAATAAAAGGATTAAAACGTTTAGAATACCGAGGGTATGACAGTGCCGGTGTAATGCTATTCGATGGAAAAGAGTTGAAAGTTTCCAAAACCAAAGGAAAAGTTTCCGATTTAGAGGAGCGTTCTTCCAAAGAGATTACGACTAATGGAACGATTGGTATCGGACATACTCGATGGGCTACTCACGGAGTTCCTAATGATGTAAATTCGCATCCACATGTTTCAAATTCAGGGGATTTAGTAATCATTCACAACGGTATTATCGAAAATTATGAACCGTTGAAAAAAGAATTAATCAATAGAGGTTACGTGTTTAAATCGGATACAGATACGGAAGTTTTGGTTAATCTTATTGAAGAAGTTCAAAAAAACGAAAAATTAAAATTAGGTAAAGCAGTTCAAGTAGCCTTAAACCAAGTAGTGGGAGCTTATGCTATTTGTGTTTTTGACAAGAAAAAACCAGACGAAATAGTTGTAGCGAGATTGGGAAGTCCATTAGCTATTGGTGTGGGAGAAGATGAGTTTTTTATTGCTTCTGATGCTTCACCTTTTATAGAATATACTTCAAATGCTATTTATTTAGAAGACGAAGAAATGGCCATTGTGCGTTTGCATAAGCCATTAAAAATAAGAAAAATTAAAGATGACTCTTTAGTAGATCCCTACATTCAGGAGTTGCAGATGAATTTAGAGCAAATTGAAAAAGGCGGTTACGATCATTTCATGCTCAAAGAAATTTATGAGCAGCCAAGTGTCATTAAAGATACGTATAGAGGTAGGCTTAATGCCAATAGTGGTTTAATCCAAATGGCTGGTGTTGAAGATAATATTGAAAAATTCCTCAATGCAGACCGTATCTTGATTATTGCTTGTGGAACGTCATGGCATGCTGGTTTAGTAGCAGAATATGTTATTGAAGAATTTGCAAGAATTCCTGTTGAAGTTGAATATGCTTCTGAATTTAGATATAGAAATCCCATTATCACTAATAAAGACGTAGTGATTGCTATTTCACAATCGGGTGAAACTGCCGATACCTTAGCCGCTATAAAATTAGCTAAAGAAAAAGGAGCTTTTGTTTTTGGGGTATGTAATGTGGTTGGTTCTTCTATTTCTAGAGAAACTCATGCAGGCGCTTATACGCATGCAGGACCAGAAATTGGTGTGGCTTCAACCAAAGCATTTACGACTCAAATTACCGTTTTAACCATGATTGCACTTCGTTTGGCAAAAGCGAAAGGTACTATGTCTAATTCTGATTTCCATAGATGTCTGCAAGAACTGGAATTGATTCCAGAAAAGGTAACCGAAACGTTAGCTTTAACGAATGATATCTCTAAAGAAATAGCTGCTATTTATAAAGATGCGCCAAATTGTTTATACTTAGGTAGAGGATATAATTTCCCAGTAGCTTTAGAAGGTGCCTTAAAATTAAAAGAGATATCATACATTCATGCAGAAGGATATCCAGCGGCCGAAATGAAGCACGGCCCAATTGCATTAATCGATGAAAAGATGCCAGTTGTAGTGATAGCTCCAAAACAAGGGCATTATGATAAAGTGGTAAGTAATATTCAAGAAATCAAATCGAGAAGCGGAAAAATTATTGCCATTGTTACAAAAGGGGATAAGCAAGTAAAAGAATTAGCCGATCACGTGATTGAAATTCCTGAAACATCGGATGCTTTATCGCCATTATTAACTACAATACCGTTGCAATTATTATCTTATCATATTGCAGTTCTGAGAGGATGCAATGTAGATCAGCCAAGAAATTTAGCTAAATCGGTTACTGTTGAATAAATAGTAAAAATAAACATAAAAAAAGCGAGAAGTAATTCTCGCTTTTTTTATGAAAATATTTTTGAGTAAAATGTAAAAATTTACGCAAAAATAGTATGTACGCATAATAAATTGAGCTAAAATTCACAATAAGTTAAGAAAAACTTAAAAATGATAATTATGCGAATAAACAATAAAGAATCGTAAAAACTGATAATTATTAAAATAATAGTGTCTTTTTTTATTAATTTAAAAATAATTTGTATTTTGGCTACTTAAACCAACAAAATCAAACCTAATGAAGATTTATTATTTTATTTTGACGTTGTTTTTTTGTAGCGTATCCTTCGCACAAAACACAATTTCAGGTTCGGTAAAAAACAGTAAAAACGAACCAATTCCCGGCGCAAACGTAAAGATCGTTGGCGAAACTTCGGGAGCAGCAACGGATGGAGACGGTAAATTCATTCTTAAAGTTACCAAAAAACCACCTTTCACTATTGAGATTACGAGCATTGGCTATGCTACTCAAAAAGTAGAAGTAAGTTCTGCAGGGCAAAAGATAGATGCCGTTTTAGAAAATGCTGACACCCAACTTGATGAGATTGTAGTTTCTGCTTCTAGAACTCCAGAGCGTATCAAAGAGTCGCCTGTTACCATTGAAAGAATGGGAGTAAAAGACATAAAGAAATCGGCTTCGCCAACTTTTTATGATGGTTTAGAAAATCTAAAAGAAGTGCAGATGAATACGAGCAGTATGTCATTTAAATCTATTAATACAAGAGGTTTCGCAACGGTTGCTAATACGCGTTTTATGCAATTAGTAGACGGTATGGATAATTCATCTCCATTGTTAAACTTTGTACTTGGAAATTTAATAGGTATTTCGGAGGTTGATGTTCAAAACGTTGAGTTATTGCCTGGCGCTTCATCGGCTTTGTATGGGGCAAATGCTTTTAACGGAATTATGTTTATGACCAGTAAAAGTCCATTCACAAGTCAAGGAATCACTGCTTATGTAAAATATGGACAAACTAATCAAAAAGCTGCTGGTGCCAATGATTATGTTGATTATGGAGTTAGGGTAGCTCATGCATTTGACAAGCATTTTGCTGCCAAAGCTAATTTTACGTTCTTGAAAGCTACCGATTGGTATGCAACAGATTATAGAGATTTAAACAATCCAGGAAAAGATAGATCGTATTACAATTATAACGGATTGAATGTGTATGGTGATGAGGCTTCAACTAACCTTAAAGGTGTTGGTCAGTCTTTAGCAGCATTAGGTTTGATACCTGCATCAGCCGTAAACTTATTACCAAGTTATAATGTAAGTAGAACTGGATACAACGAAGTTGATTTAACAGATAATAAAGTTAGAAATGCTAAAATTGATTTTTCGCTTCATTTCAAACCATGGGCAAACGATACAGAAATCATTTGGCAAAGTAAATTTGGTTTTGGTAATACAGTATATCAAGGAGCAAACAGATATTACTTGAATGGATTTTTTATGCAACAACATAAATTAGAAATTAAAGGTAAAAATTTCTTTGTAAGAGGTTATACTACCACAGAAGACGGAGGTAAATCTTACGACATGTTGTTTACAGCATTAAATGTAAACAGAGCTTGGAAAAGTGATGCCACTTGGTTTGGACAATATGCTGGACAATATATTACGTCTACTTTAGGAGGCGCAACGCCAGATCAAGCGCATGCGGCAGCTAGAGCAGTGGCTGATACGGGTAGATTAATTCCGGGAACAGACGCTTTTAAAGCAGCTTTCAATAACGTAATATCTAACCCAGATGTGCTTTCAGGTTCTAAATTGGTAGACAATTCTAGAATTTATCATTCAGATGCGAATTATAATTTTAAAGATCTTTTCAAACCAATTGAAATTCAAGTTGGAGGTTCATTTAGACAATACCAATTGAATTCACATGGTAGAATTTACACCGATGCAAATGGTCCTATTTACTATAACGAATATGGAATGTATACACAGTTGCAAAAGAAATTAATGGAAGACCGATTGAAATTAACAGGATCTGTTCGTTATGACAAATCTAAAAACTTTGATGGTAATTTTTCTCCAAGAATTTCGGCAGTTTATTCCGCTGGAGCTCAAAAAAACCATACGTTTAGAGGTTCATTCCAAACAGGTTTCCGTAACCCATCTACTCAAGACCAATACATCGGATTTAATGTGGGTAATGCCGTATTGATTGGTTCAGCACCAGACAACTTAACGAGATATTCAGAAACATTGCCTGTTGCAACAGCAACTGGACAAGCATTTGCAGGAGGAACTTCAGTTGTTATGACAGGTTTAAATGCGTATAACAATTCGTATACAGCATCTTCAGCACAAGCATTTGCTGCTTTAGCAGGAACAGATCCTTTAACTGCTGCAACATTATTAAGAAAATCAAACGTTGGTTATGTAAAACCTGAAACGGTTAGAGCTATTGAATTAGGGTATAGAGGTCAATTTAAAGGTTTTTCATTTGATATTAACACGTATTATAATACCTATAATAATTTCTTAGGAAACTTAACAGTTGTGGCTCCATTCTATGGTGCTGCCGTAGATTCTCCAAACCCACTTGGTAACCCATTAACAGATTTAGGTACTCAATCATTGCACGCTCTTGCTAATGGAAATACTAGAAATTACCAATTGTATACCAACACCGATATCGAAATTAAATCATTAGGATTTGGCGTTGGTGTGTCTAAAAAAGTATACAAAGATTTCGAAGTAAGTGCTAATTATAATTATGCACAATTCGATTTTGATCAAGCAAAAGACCCAAGTTTTGAAGCAGGTTTCAATACACCTAAACACAGAGTAAAAGCGTCTTTTGGAAACGAAAAATTATTTAAAAACTTTGGTTTCAATGTAAGCGGAAGATGGAGTACAGAATATTTATGGCAATCTACCTTTGCTGATGGTATGATTCCATCTGCAACAGTATTTGATGCACAGATTAATTACGCTATTCCTAAACTAAAATCAGTATTAAAATTAGGAGCTGCTAATCTTGGAGGTAAAGAATACCAACAAGTTTTAGGAGCTGGTTTAATTGGGCAACAATATTTTGCATCTTTAACAATCAATCCATAATTTTTAGTAAAATAACATATAATACATACTATTATGATAAAAAATTTCAAATGGCTTTTATTGGTTTCTCTAACCTTTGTAGCCTGTAACAATAGTGAAGATGTAACAATTTATGCTAATTCATCAGATGGATTGCCACTTACATCAGGATCGGCAGACTTTTCTAAATATGTATCATTAGGAAACTCGTTGACCGCAGGGTATAGTGATAGTGCCCTTTTTATAGAGGGACAAAAAGGATCTTATCCAGCAATTTTATCGCAACAATTTGCTTTAGTTGGTGGTGGTTCATTCTCAATACCATTTATGAATGATAATGTTGGAGGATTGCTTTTGGGAGGTACTCAAGTAGCTGGACCAAGATTGTTTTTTAACGGATCAGGGCCTGTTCCTGTTTCTGGAACTCCATCTACAGAAATCACAAATCATTTAACAGGACCTTTTAATAATATGGGTGTTCCTGGAGCTAAAAGTTTTCATTTGTTAGCGCCTGGGTATGGTAATGCCGCTGGGGTTGCAACAGGTCAAGCAAATCCGTACTATGTTCGATTTGCTTCTTCAGCAACATCTACAGTTATTGATGATGCAACAGCTCAAAACCCAACGTTTTTTTCTCTTTGGATAGGTAATAATGACGTTTTAGCTTATGCTACTTCTGGTGGAACGGGAACCAACCAAACAGGAAATTTGAATCCAGCAACTTATGGGCCTAATGATATTACAGATCCAAACGTTTTTGCTTCGGTTTACAATACTTTAGTAACTAATTTAACCGCTAATGGAGCAAAAGGAGTAGTGGCTAATATTCCTTATGTTACTTCAGTACCTTTCTTTACTACAGTACCAACCAATCCTATTCCGGGATTACCTGCAGCCAGTGCGGCTCAATTGAATCAATTGTTCGGAGCAATTAATCAAATTACTACAACAATTGGACAACCAAACCGTTTTGTTACTTTAGTGGCTGATGATGGAAATCCAGCAACGGTAGAACAAAATCCTTTATTAATTGTAGACGAATCATTACCAAACTTATCAGCTGCTATTACAGCAGTATTGACTCCAGCTTTGGGAGCAACAACCGCAGGATATGTTGGAAATTTATACGGTAGAGCAAGACATGCGAGTAACGCTACGGCTACTAAAGATTATATTTTATTGACAGCTAGAGGTATTATTGGAACGACACAAACAGGCGCTCCTTCTCCTTTTAATACTGTTGGGGTTTCTTATCCAATGCAAGACAATACTACATTAACGGCTACAGAAACAGCTGAGGTTAAAACGGCAACAGATGCTTATAATACAACTATTCAAGCATTAGCTTCTTCTAAAGGATTGGCGTTTGTAAATGCAAATGCAGTATTAGGGCAAGTAGCTAATGGAGGACTTTCTTATAATGGTTTTACCATGACTTCAACTTATGTAACAGGAAATTCTTTTTCATTAGACGGTGTTCATCCAAGTCCAAGAGGATATGCTTTAATCGCGAATAAATTTATTGAAGCAATCAATGCTACTTATGGATCTAATTTAAAAGGAGTTAACTTAGGAAATTATAGAATACTTTTCCCAGCTTCTCTATAAGAAAATAAATATATTTTTATCAAAACCATCAACGTTAGTTGGTGGTTTTTTTGTTTGTATACTATAGATTTCTCGATGATTAATGCGTTGTATGATAAAAAAAACAAAAAACATATAAAAAAATAGCTTTTTGCTATTGATTTTCTATTTAGAAAAATTATCTTTGCACTCTGAAAAATGACATCATTTTTTCATTTCTAAAACGCTATTAAATAAATACATAAGCAATGTCAAAAGCAATAGGAAAAGTTTCACAGATCATCGGACCAGTAGTTGACGTAGTGTTCAATACAAAAGATGCTGAATTACCAAAAATTTATGATTCACTAGAAATCATTAAAAAAGATGGTTCTAAATTAATACTTGAAGTACAATCACATGTTGGTGAAAATACCGTTCGTACTGTATCTATGGACTCTACAGATGGTTTAAGCAGAGGTGTTGATGTTCACGGAACAGGTGCTCCAATACAAATGCCAATCGGTGCTGATGTATACGGACGCTTGTTTAACGTGGTTGGAGATGCTATCGATGGTTTAGGAGATTTACCTAAAGACGGAGCTAACGGAATGCCAATTCACAAACAAGCACCAAAATTTGAAGATTTATCAACTTCTACAGAAGTTTTATTTACAGGAATTAAAGTAATCGATTTAATTGAGCCTTATGCAAAAGGAGGTAAAATTGGATTGTTTGGTGGTGCTGGAGTAGGTAAAACAGTATTGATTCAGGAGTTGATTAACAATATTGCAAAAGGTCACGGTGGTCTTTCTGTATTCGCAGGAGTAGGAGAAAGAACTCGTGAAGGAAATGACTTACTTCGTGAGATGTTAGAGTCAGGAATTATTAAATATGGTGAAGATTTCATGCACTCTATGGAAAATGGAGGATGGGATTTAACTAAAGTTGACAAACCAGGAATGAGAGAGTCTAAAGCTACTTTCGTTTTCGGACAAATGAATGAGCCACCAGGAGCAAGAGCTCGAGTTGCTTTATCAGGATTGTCAATCGCAGAATATTTCCGCGATGGTGCAGGTTCAGATCAAGGTAAGGACGTACTTTTCTTCGTTGATAATATCTTCCGTTTTACACAAGCAGGTTCAGAGGTTTCGGCTCTTTTAGGTCGTATGCCTTCTGCGGTAGGTTACCAACCAACATTAGCAACAGAAATGGGTGCGATGCAGGAAAGAATTACATCTACTAAAAAAGGATCTATTACATCCGTACAAGCGGTATATGTTCCTGCGGATGACTTAACGGATCCAGCTCCTGCAACAACCTTTGCTCACTTAGATGCAACAACAGTATTGTCTCGTAAAATTGCTGAGTTAGGTATCTATCCAGCGGTAGATCCATTAGATTCTACTTCTCGTATCTTGACACCGCTAATTTTAGGTAATGAGCACTACGATTGTGCACAAAGAGTAAAAGAAATTCTTCAAAAATACAAACAACTTCAAGACATCATCGCTATCCTTGGTATGGAAGAGTTGTCTGAAGAGGATAAATTATCAGTATCAAGAGCACGTAGAGTGCAACGTTTCTTATCTCAACCATTCCACGTAGCAGAGCAATTTACTGGTATTCCTGGAGTATTGGTTGATATTAAAGATACTATCAAAGGATTCAACATGATTATTGATGGTGAATTAGACCACTTGCCAGAAGCAGCTTTCAACCTTAAAGGAACTATTGAAGATGCTATCGAAGCCGGACAAAAAATGTTAGCAGAAGCGTAAGAATTAGGATTAAGGAAACAAAGAATTAGGATTTTATGAACTTCCTAAATCGAAAACCCTAAATCCAGAATCCTAAATTAAATAATATGATTTTAGAAATAGTATCACCAGAAGCTACATTATTCAAAGGTGAAGTAACTTCGGTTTCTTTGCCAGGTGTTGATGGTTCGTTTCAAATATTGAACAATCACGCACCAATAGTTTCTATTTTAAAACAAGGAACAGTGAAAATTACTGCTTCTAGTTTTAAGTTTGAAAGTGACGTTTTGGAAGGAAAATTTACTAAAGTAAACGACCAAAACTACACACTTAATATCGCATCAGGAACTATTGAAATGAAAGACAATAAAGTAATTGTTTTAGCAGATTAAGACAGTTCAAAATAAAACTAAAAAGCCAAGCATTATTGTTTGGCTTTTTTTATTTTTGAAGTATGGATTCTTTACAAGATAAAACATTGAAAATATATTCTGGGAAAAGAGCTTGGTATGAACTAGTACTCGCAGCTATATTTTTTTCAATTACTATTTTTACTTTCCTTTTGTTTTTATATCAATTACTATTTAAAACTTCAAGTTTTATTTTCGTGATTGGGTTATATAAATTTTTCATTTATGGTTTACCAAGTTTAGCAAGTGGAATTACATTTTCTGCGACAAAAGATATTGAGATAGAAGACAATACTATTGTAACACGTTATCTTGTCGGAAAATTTTCTAAAAAGATTGTATCAAAAGTTAGTGAATTTGAATATGTATCCGTGTTTAATAATGGAAATGATGTGTTTCAAACCCTTCTTTGGTATACAGGAAATAAGCATTATGAAATGTTTTGTTTTGATGATAAAAAATCAGCTTTTGATTTTGCACTTATAGTTTCCAATAAATTAAATATTGATTTACTTGATGCTACTAACAAAGGAGATTTTCAATGGGTAGATAAAATTAAGCTATGAAACGATTTCCAAAGTCATTACAATTAAAACTGCAACAACGTCAAGACGCTAATGCCTTGCGTAATTTGCCTTTAGGAAATAATTTAATCGATTTTGCTTCCAACGATTACTTAGGATTTGCTCAATCGGAAGCAATATTTAATCAAACACACCACTATCTTCTAGAAAATAATATTAAAATAAACGGTGCCACTGGTTCGCGATTGATTTCTGGAAACCATAAGTTATACCAGATCACAGAAGATGTTATAGCCCGTTTTCATCAATCAGAGGCGGCTTTGATCTTCAATTCGGGTTATGATGTCAATGTGGGTTTTTTTAGCTCAGTTCCCCAACGCAATGACGTAATTTTGTTCGACGAATTGTGTCATGCTTCCATTCGAGATGGCATTCAAATGAGTAACGCCAAATCCTATAAATTTCAACATAATGATCTAGCCGATTTAGAACGTTTATTACTAAAACAGGTTGCCGATGACCAACAACTATCGTCCATTTTTATTGTGACAGAAAGTGTTTTTTCTATGGACGGTGATTCGCCTAACATTGCAGAATTAGTTACTTTGTCTGAAAAGTATAATGGGTATTTAGTGATTGACGAAGCCCATGCATTAGGAGTCTTCGGAGAAAGTGGCGAAGGATTGGTTCAGAGTTTAGGGTTGCAAGAAAAGGTTTTCGCACGAATTATAACGTTCGGAAAAGGCTTAGGTTGTCATGGTGCTGCTGTTCTAGGAAGTGCAACACTAAAAAGTTATTTGGTCAATTTCGCCAGAAGTTTTATTTATACCACCGGACTTTCGCCTCATTCGGTAGCCACCATTTTATCGGCTTACCACCATTTGAATGCTGAAAAAAAAGCATTGCAATTGCTCAAAAACAACATTGTTCATTTCAACCAAGAGAAAGCGCAACACGGATTAAAACCACTTTTTGTATACAGTAAATCAGCCATTCAATGTGCTATACTACCGGGTAATGAAAAGGTAAAATTTATTGCTAATCAACTTCAAGAAAAAGGGTTTGATGTGAAAGCTATTTTATCCCCAACTGTTCCAGAAGGTCAAGAGCGTTTGCGTTTTTGTTTGCATTCATACAATTCTGAAAAAGAAATCTCGGATGTGTTACAAACATTAAGTACATTTGTGTTTTAGCCACGGACAAAACGAATTTTACAGATATACACAGATGACAACATTATTACACAAGCCTATTACAGATGCTATTTTAAAAGTTTATTACGAAGTTTATAATCATCTTGGTTATGGCTTTCTCGAAAAAGTTTATCAAAATGCAATGTATTTTGAGTTAAAATCTTTAGGATTTAAAGTTGAAGCTCAAAAGAAAATAAATGTTCATTTTAAGGAGCAACTTGTTGGGGAATATTATTCAGATTTATTTGTAGAAGATAAGGTAATTGTTGAGTTGAAGGCTTGTGAACTGTTAATGAATGTGCATGTAGCTCAACTAATGAATTATTTAAAAGCAACACCCATAGAAGTTGGATTACTTTTAAATTTTGGTGATGAGCCCGAATTTAAAAGAATGATTTACACAAATAATAGAAAAATTAATTTAAAAAATCAGTGATAATTCGTTCAATCCGTTTTATCTGTGGCACAACACCATGAAACTATTCATCACAGGCATTGGCACCGATGTGGGTAAAACCATTACTTCAGCCATAGTAACTCAAGCGCTTAAAGCCGATTATTGGAAACCCATTCAAGCTGGCGATTTAGATAATTCAGATAGCCATAAAATCCAGCGGTATATTTCTAACCAAACGACTGTTGTTCACGAGAATAGTTATAAACTAAACACGCCGGCAAGTCCACATTTGGCAGCAGAAATAGACGGAATAACAATCAACTTAAACCAAATCATCGAACCCAAAACCAAGAATCATTTGGTGATTGAAGGCGCTGGCGGAATTTTAGTTCCGTTAAACGAAACCGATTGCATTATTGATTTGATTCAAAACGACTATAAAGTAATTGTTGTTTCGCGTCACTATTTGGGAAGCATCAATCATACTTTATTAACTTGTGAAGCATTGAAAAGCAGAAATATTCCTGTTGGTGGAATCATCTTTTCTGGCGATGAAAATCCAGCTTCCGAAGCTATTATTCTCGCAAAAACAGGCGCAACATTTATTGGACGAATTGATAATGAACCTTATTTTGATCAAAATGTAATTCAGTATTATGCTGATCAGTTTCGAGAAAATTTAATGAAGTTATAAAAAAAAACACCGCTAAATTCTAGCGGTGTTTTTTTATTTTGAAATGACTCGTTATTGCGGCAGAGGCATACTCACAAAATACATTTTGTCTGCACCATACATTCTAGTGAAAAGTAATTTGTTACTGTCATTAAAATAGGCAACCAGTTGGTTTACAATTTTATACGAATAATCGCTATTGAAATTATAGTTCAATCCAACAGAGGTGATGGCAAGTTTATTGTTTGGATCTATTTTATTAAATCCATAATAATAACTACTATTTTTATAATACAAACCGGTGTTTAAAAAATAATTTCCTTTGATGTTTAACAATCCAAAGGAATGATAAAAATCGGCTTCGGTATCATTATTTATAGGAAGTTTGATGTTTTGCTTCAATTCTCCTTCCAATGAAAACACTAATAAGTTAGCTGGACCGTAATTGAATTTTGGATCCGTAAAGGTAGAATTTGGAAAGGTAACACTTGGTTTGGTTCCCGATTGGAATTTACCTTCAACAAACAAATGGATTTCATTGTTCTGAATAAAAACATTTCTAAAATTAACTTCTTTAATGTCTTTGGTCATGTTGAAGTCGTCGATATTGTTGTTTTTTAGCATTTTTCCTTGAGTCAAATCGTAGAACATAATACTTCCAAAATCACCTCTTCTAATCCCTTTGTTATGATAATTAACAGCAATTAAATAGTCTTGTGTTCCAATAGAAATTGCTAAAGGGCGGTATACTTTCGTGTTTTCTTCAAAAGTTTTCATTTCTTGACCTTGTCCGTCAATAACCGAAAGGTAGTTGGTTTCTTTATAACTTCTAGGGTTTCTTAAAAAGATGATTTTCCCAGAATTGGTTGTAATCCCATCAGTAGTATAAAATTCATCGGTAAACGATACTGTTTTTTTCCAAACAACATCCAGAGTTTTGGCGTTTAACAACGTACAATCGCTTTCTTCTGGCTCTTTTTTAGTATTGTATTTTTGATATACAATGCCAAAAAATTGGTTGTTTTCTGATTTTGAAATCGAAAAATTACCCGATTTACTCAATGATACAATAGGATAAGAAGCAATTACCGTTGCAGTAAATTTACCTGTAGTTTTGTCAAATACATATTGGTACAATTCGGTTTTACTGGTTTTGTTAGAATACGAATTGATGAATGCTACAAACTTATCATTACTCAATTCAAACCCACCCAAGTAATTGTGTAAGGTAAACATATTGATGGCAAAATCTTGAGAATAGGTGTTCACCAATTGGTTTTTCTGGTCAAATTTTCGTAAAATAATGTGGTGATCGGCCAACATTCCATCACGATTGGTAACCGTAAATAAGTAATGGTTGTAATTGTCTTTCAAAACCAATTGTGGGTCTTGTTCATATTTGCTGTCAAAGTCAAATTTATCTCCAACAACCACCGGATTTTGTGCCGATGCTGTTGCAAATAACAGTATAAAGAATAGGCTAACTAATTTAAGTTTCATCGTATGATTTTTAGTTTAAAAACTATTATTTGGTTTTGTAAATCTGATTTTCAATTTGTTTCAATTCATTTTCTTCATCATAAGACAACTTCATGTAAATCATGTTTTCTTGCATTTCATTCAAATACTTTTCAGCATCCGCTTTATTGTTTAAAGACAAGCTCAAGCGCATTAAATTGAAGTACACCATTTGTGCAATTTTAGCATTGAAATCCGATTTTTTGTCTTTGTAATCAATTTTGGTCAAGGTGCTTTTCCAAATGTCAACTCCTTTTTGCATACCTGTCATGGCAGATGCAGTAATAGCAGGATTTTCTGGATTCATCTTTCTTAAATTGGTAGAAACATAGATGTCTGCTTTTTCTAAATCGTCGTATTTTCCACCTTTGTTTTTCACGCTCAACAGTCTAACTGAAGTTTTCAATAATTGGTAACCAAAATTGTCATTCAAATATTGGTTTACTGTTGCGATAACGTCGTTTAAGAAGTTTTTTTCGGTTAATGGTTTATTGATGTTGTTACTTGGTGAAGAAGAAACAAACTTAAATTCTTGAAAAAAAGTAGTGTTTACTTTTTCAACACCATTCACTTTTACAATCAATTTGGTAGGTTGGTTGGCAAAAGTTTGTCCGGCATTATCTTGAAATTTTAATTTTTGGATGTCTAAGCTCACATCAATATAATTTCCTTCACGAACAAATCCGTTGATATTTACTTGCGTAGCCAAAACACTGTTATTTACAATGATGTAATCGTTCAAGTTTGGATCGCGGTACACAGGTTTTGCTGGTTTGTAATATACGGGTTTAGTTGGAGTAACTAGTTTTGGGTTTTTCCCTTGATCGGTCATGGTTAAACGCTCCAACATGGATAGTTTTTTAAACTCAGCCGATTCCAATTCAAATTTTGTTTTAGCATTGGCTACTTCAACATCGTAATCGCTTAGTTTTTTTTGAAATTCAACTTCGCTATTTGCGACCGTTTTGTCGTAATTTTTAAGTTCTTCGTCAAAATCTTTTTTAGATTGTGCAATTACGTCGTCAGCGGTTAAATTATAAGGAGAAGTCACCGTTACTTTAAATTGTCTGTGTGATTCTTCTGTTGGATTTTTTGGGGATTTTAAAATTTGGTATTCAACATTTTCAGCCGAAATATTTTGCGCTACAGAGGCATTGCCAATCAATAACACAAAAAATGTTAAAAAAGAGTAACTTAATTTCATAAAGTATTTGTTTTTAAATTTTTACAAATATATCAATAAATTTAACGTCTAATAATAATCCTTAAATTATATAACTAAGAATATTATGCGTTAATTTTGCAACATCAAAAAATGAATGCTTTCAATTTAAAAATAGTATTTAAAATGAACCTTTCCGAAAGAGATTTACTTTGCAATTGGCATCCGTATACCCAACATAAAACAGCGCAATTTCACCCAGCTATTGTCAAAGGAAAAGACGCTTTGCTTTGGGATGAAAATGGTAAAGAATACATCGATGCTATAGCGTCGTGGTGGGTTAATCCGTATGGGCATTCCAATCAAGTCATTGCCAATGCCATTTACAAGCAATTAACTACACTTGAACACGTACTTTTTGGCGGTTTCACCCATGATAAAGCAGTTTTACTTTCTGAAAAACTGATGGAAATCTTGCCTTCCAATCAAAAGAAAGTCTTTTATTCGGATAATGGGTCTACCGCTGTTGAAGTGGCTATTAAAGGTGCTTTACAATATTTTTATAATAAAGGCGCAAAGCGAACTAAAATTATTGCTTTTGAAGATGCTTTTCATGGCGACACTTTTGGCGCTATGGCAGCAAGTGGAATTTCGTTTTACACCGAAGCCTTTCGCGATTCGTTGCTCGAAGTGGTTCGCGTGCCTATTCCAACTGCTGGGAATGAAGCAAACGCATTAGCAACGTTAGAACAATTGGTTGCTACCAACGAACATGCTGCGTTTATTTTTGAACCGCTCGTTTTAGGCGCAGCTGGAATGGTGATGTATGCTCCAGAAATATTAGATCAAATGATTGCTGTTTGCAATGCCAATGGCGTTTTTACTATTGCTGACGAAGTGATGACAGGTTTTGGTAAAACAGGAAAAACATTTGCAACTGATTATTTAGTGAATAAACCCGATATGATGTGCTTGTCGAAAGCGCTGACTGGCGGAGCTATTCCGATGGCGATTACCACTTTTTGTCAGGAAATTTACGATGGTTTTTACGACGATGATGTCAATAAAGCATTGTTTCACGGGCATACCTTTACGGCTAATCCAACCGGTTGTGCAGCGGCTTTAGCCAGTATCGATTTGTTGCAAACGGATGCCATGCAAGCTAATATTGTTCGCGTACACCAATCGCATTTGGAATTTGAAACCAAAATCAAAAATCATTCTAAAGTAAAAACGACTCGTGTACTCGGAGTGATATTTGCCCTAGAAATCAAAACCAATTCGGAAGAAAGTTATTACGGAACGATGCGCAATAAACTGTACAATTTCTTTATTGAAAACGGAATCATTTTGCGTCCAGTCGGAAACATTGTCTATATTTTGCCACCTTATGTAATGACGAATGAACAGTTACAAAAAGTGTATCAAACTATTGAAAATGTTTTGGAAATAGTTTAAATATAAAACCCAAAATCATTGCGAATTTTGCAAAAAACTTTGCGAACTTTGCGGTTGAATAAACTAGATTGCTTCGTGCCTCTCAATGACAATGAAACAAAAGATTGCCATAACTTCTATATCTTCCATATCGCCTTTAGGGAATTCACCTGAAGCGGTTTGGCACAACTATCTTTCTAATAAAACATTAATTTCTTCCAAAGAATTTAATGGGCAAAGTCAGTTTGTGGCAACTATTCCAGACGCATTAAGACAAGAAATAGAAGCACTACGAAAATCGGACATCAAATACAAAGCTTTAGATGAAACCGTTTTAATGGCTATTTTAGTGTCGCGTCAGGCCATAGAAAATGCCGATTGGAACAAAGGTGACGCCTTCGGAATCAACATTGGTTCGTCTCGAGGTGCGACACAATTATTCGAAAAACACCATCAAGAATTTCTAGAAACGGGTAAAACGGCAACCTTAACCTCGCCAACCACCACTTTAGGAAATATTTCATCATGGGTAGCACACGATTTGAAAAATAACGGTCCCGAAATATCACATTCGATAACCTGTTCTACCGCTTTACATGCCGTGTTGAATGCTGTAGCTTGGTTGCAATCGGGAATGGCAACGAAGTTTTTAGTTGGTGGAAGTGAAGCCCCATTAACTGCTTTTACATTGGCACAAATGCAGGCCTTAAAAATTTATGCTAAAGAGCCATCAGCCTATCCTTGCCGTGCGTTTGATTTTACCAAAACCAAAAATTCTATGGTGCTTGGTGAAGCGGCTTCAGTAGCTTGTTTGGAATTGGGAGAGCCTAAAAATGCTCTAGCCTACATTGAGGGAATGGGTTATGCTACTGATGATATTGAGCACAATATTTCCATTTCGGAAGAAGCCAATTGTTTTCAAAAATCCATGAAAATGGCATTGCAAAATATCAATTTGGAAGAAGTCGATACTATTGTGATGCACGCACCAGGAACGTTAAAAGGCGATTCATCAGAATACAAAGCGATTCAGAAAGTTTTTGGAGAAAACGTTCCCATGTTAACTACTAATAAGTGGAAAGTCGGTCACACCTTTGGCGCATCGGGTATGTTAAATATGGAAATGGCTATTATGATGCTGCAACACCAACAATTTATTGAAGTGCCATTTGCTGAAAAGCAGCCTCTAAGAAAAACTATTCGTAAAGTACTAATTAATGCCGTTGGATTTGGTGGAAACGCGGTAAGCATAGTGCTTTCTAAATAAAAAAACCATCAAAATATAAGGTCATTTTGATGGTTTTGGTATCTTGTTTATTTAGATTAGTTTATTAAAACTTTTTTTGTAATTACTACACTGTTATCTAAAGTTACTTTCACAATTAGCATTTGAGATGTTAAATTTAAATCGGAAGAATTAAATTCGTTAGCATCAATCTTGTTTTTAAAATAGATAGATTTTCCTAAAACGTCAAATACTTCAACAGTACTTATAGTTTCATTTCCGCTTTTTACAGCTATATGTTTGTCCTTTTTAATGATTTGAATAGTGTTTTCATCAAAAGCATAGTTGTTATTTGCTAAAGCACCATTAAGATAGTGCAGTTCAAAACGGTCGTTAATTGTTCCTGCCGTAGCCATATTGAAGGTAAAACTTTGCGTTTTCATATCATAATAAGTATTGGTAGTTTTATCCAACAAATAAATATTCTCATTGTTAAATAAGCCATCAAAATTTTCGATGCCAATAGTAAAATCGCCAGTTATAGTAGTAGAAAAACCTAAAGGAACAACATCTGTATTGTTAAATGGTAATGCTCTACCTTGTATAGCTAAGTTAGTGTTATTTAAAATAGAATAAATAGAAACTACATTTCCAGCAGGTAATGTTCTACCATCGTATAAATTATCTTGTTCGTCAGTAGCACCAGTTATGTATCCTACCAATGTTTCATCATAAGCGCCTCCAGCATTAGTTACGTGTAACCAAACCCTGTTTTTTTCAATTGGATTTACTACAACAGGGTCAGTTTGCGGACTGTTAATTATTACAGATTCATTTTTAAAGAATTGATTATTACTTCCTGCAACTCGCATACTATTTTTAAAGGTAGCTTGATAGTTACCATTTGCTAAAGATGGGTTAGCTTCAATAAAGAATCCTTGACCAGCAGCTACTTTTCCAGTAGGAGTTATGCCTCCAGAAACAGCCGCTGAAGCAGTTTTTACACCACCAGTAATATTGTATTTAGCGTAATCATCACGTGTATAATTGTATATTGCTGTTCCAGCAATTGTGTTAGAAATAGCAGTATTGTGTGTCCATAAATAAATGGTTCCGTTCACAATACTTGTATTTGTGCTATCTAATAGAAATTTGTCTATATCAATCGCAGAAGGATACGGATTTCCAATTAGATTATATGTTGTTCCTGATACTTTAACAATGGGAGCACTAATAACACCATTATTTGGAATACCATTAAAAGTATTATGAAGTACTTGTGTAGTGGCATAATTTAAATTATTAGGAGCTCGTGCAATATATCCTTTGCCAATAGTCATTGTTGTTGAAGCGCTTTCTGCAGCCCAATTCGCTATATTTGGGTTATAAGAATAATAGATTGATGGGCTTGCCAATTGACTTAAAGTTTGACCAACAAGAGGAGAAGACCAATATGTGTAGTCGTATTGTTTTAAAGGTGTAGTATTTCTTTTATAGGTTATACTTCCAGAATTTGTGGCTGTGTCGTCTATTTGAACCAAACTTCCAGTGTCTTCAATAACAATATTGGCCGTTGCTGCTACTGTGATGTCTTTTTGAACAATCAATGTAGTATTTGCAGGAACTGAGACTATTGTTGTGTTGGTAACCTGACAAGAGCACACGTTTAAATTACCAGACAACGTTAGATTACTAGATATGATTACTGGAGTTGTTGCAGTTGGAGTTCCGTTCCAACTTCCGTTATACGTTATTGCTGTTGGAACAATTATTCCAATCGGAATAGTGTATGCAACGCTACAACTACCATTTTGTACTACTGCTCTAAAATATCTTGTTGCAGATAATGAGCCTATTTGAGCACTTGTTAAGGTTGTTGATGTTGAAGCAATATCGGTTACACCTGAAGTAAATGCATTGTCATTAGCATATTGCCATTTAATAACATTTCCAGTATTACCTGATAATACAATTGGACTTGCAGCTGTGTTTTTACAAATAGTTGTAGTACTAGTGGTCAAACTTCCTGCAACTGTAGGAGCACTAACAGTTACTAATTGTGTAACTCCAGATGTAATTGTGCCACAAAATGTATCTACTCTTCTCACCCAATACGTAGTGTCTGTTGTTGGACTTACAGAAATTGAAACTGCTGTTTGTCCGGAGATGGTGTTTGTTCCAACTACAGATCCAGTTCCCCATTGGTAACTACCAGTAGTGCCTAACGTTCCACCTGATGCAGTTAATGTTGTTGAAGAACCATTACAAATACCTGTAGTTCCAGTAATTGCTGTTGGATTTGTAGAAGCAATGTTTGTATCAACTAAACTCAAGCTCACATTTGCTAGTCCAGTATTTTCTTTAATTCGTATTTCAATTTCTGAATTTGAATCTAAAGCATAATTTCCAACAAGTAAATTACTATTTCCGCCACCATTCCATGTACCATTTGACCAAATAAGTGTTCCATTTAAATACAATTGAGCAGCATCATCCCAGTTTTGCATCAACAAATTATAGCTTCCACAAGGGAATCCTTTCCTTTTTGCTACAAATGTAAAGTTGTCTACAGGAACTGGACACCCTAACCATCCAGCAGAACTAGAAGGGGATGTACTATTACTCCAGTTATTGGTTCCGTTTTGAGTGTCAAAACTTAATGTGTTTGAAGTATAATAACCAGCGTAAATAGCTGTTGCTAACGTGATGTCTCCAGTTGAATATCCGTAAGCATTCCATATGTTAGTTCCAGCTATTGTCGGAGTTCCAGGAGGTGTTGTAATATTTATTGTTGTTGTAACGCCAGAAGTATATAGTGTACAAGAAGGGTCGTAACGTCTAACCCAATACGTTGTTGTTGTAGTTGGGCTAACCGTGATAGAAACTCCTGTTTGGCCTGCAATAATATTTGAACCTACACTTGATCCAGTTCCCCATTGGTAAGTTGAACCTGATTGCGCCGTACCTCCAGTTGCAGTTAATGTTGTACTCGCTCCAGCACAGGCACTAGAACTAGCACCTGATATAGAAGTTGGTGCTGTAGAAGTGGCATTCACGTTTACTGTTGTAGTGGTGTGTCCGGTATTGGTATTACAAGGAGCAGGATCAATTCTCCTTACCCAATATCCCGTCATTGTTGTTGGGTTAACTGTTATGGAAGCGCCAGTAGCACCTGCTATAATATTTACACCAGCATTATAACCAGTTCCCCATTGATAGATAGCCCCAGTTCCCATTGTTCCACCTGAAGCGGTTAGTGTAGTGCTGTTTCCGTTACAAATAGTTGTTGTGCCACTTATAGTTGATGGTTGTGTTGACGGTGTAGATACCGTAATTACTTGAGAAACACCACCAGTTGTTACATTACAAGGTGATCCATCCACTCTTCTAACCCAATAAGTTGTTGTTGTTGCCGGATTTATATAATAGGATGAATTGGTCGCACCAGCAATAATATTACTTCCAACAGTGCTTCCGGTTCCCCATTGATAGGTTGCGCCAGGGGCTTCATATCCGCCAGTTGCTGATAAAGTAGTTCCGCCCATTCCGTTACAAAGTGACGTTGTTCCGCTAATTCCGGTTGGTGCTGACGAAAAATTTGTACAAGCTGTGTAGGAAAATAAAACTTGTGAAATCCCGTATTTTTCATAATATTCCAATACAAAGTTAGTAGTACCACTCAAATACAACGTTGTTGAAGTTGCTGTCGCATAAGAGTGGTCAGACCAATTTCCTATAATAAAAGTTGAACCACCATCAATGCTTAAACGCATCCCATCATCACCACCAATAGTAAAAGTATAATATCCTGGTGTAAGGTTTTTTTGCATTTTGAAACGAATTCCAAATAAATCACTGTAAGTTCCACAAAGATTAGTCCCTGATAAAGAGCCATTTCCTAGGTTTAAATTAAATGTTTCCGATTGGTTGATATACCCTTTGTAGTTTAAAAATGCATTTGTTGGAGGATTTGACGTATCAGTATAAGAATACACATAACCAACCCAAGAATCTAAAGTATATGAAGTTTGATCTCCTTGAATAGGTGAACATTGCCCATTTACAGGTTGTGTTAATCCCAAAAACAAAAAGCTTAACACTATCATTTTTATTGTTTTGTTTTTTAAGCAATCAAGATCATCTTTCCAAAGGGATTGATTTAGGTTTGAATTTGTGAATAACAAATTTTTCATATGAATTAGGTTTTTTTAATTCAAAAAGATTAAATGTTTGACGGTATAAAATATCGACCAAATGTATAAAATATACGATTAAATACACAATTTTGATTTTAATATACTTTTTTCTTACAATTAACTATTACGTTTTCGTTATATTTTTAATATTTTAAATAATTAAAAATCAACTACTTAATTTTGTTTTAAAAATTACATTTTTGCATTTAATATTTATTATTTTTCTTACATTATTATATAAAAAATAATTTATTTATATGCTTGCATAATAATTTCAGTGCGCAAAAGTAGGTCGCAAAAGAGGATGTTTAATAAAATTTTAGAAATACTCGTTGAGAAACCAAAAAAGGGTGTTTAAAGGTTGGTTTTCAGTTTGGAATTGGTTTCGTTATTACATTTTCAGTAAAAATGAAACGCCCATTTTGATAATGAATAACAATTATTTTTTCATCAAATGAATATATTATGAAATTAGAATGTTTCTAATTCTTTTACTTTTTCGTAAACTAAATCACTTTCCCAACCTTTGCGAAGAATATAATCGCAAAATTTCTTCCTCTTTTTTAAAAGGTTAGTTTCGGAAATGGTTTTCCAAAATTTTTCAGATAAAATAGTAAAGGTGTCGTAATATTCTTCAGAAGGAATTTCTTTGAGCGATTTTGTAATTAAATAATCTGAGATTTTTCGGGCTTTTAGTTCGTTTTTGATTCTGATTTTACCCCATTTTTTTTGGTGGAATTTACTAATGGTAAAAAGGGAAGCAAATCGTTCTTCATTCAAAAAATTATGCTCGATTAAATGCACCATTACTTGGTTTCTTTCGTTCTCGGAAAGGGTAAAACTGCGCAACTTTTCGTGTACTTCCACATGACATCGTTCTTGATACGCACAATAGTTTTCCAACTTATGTACAACTTCTTTTACAGAACTGATTGATTTAGAGTCCACAGCAATTATTTTTTGACCGAATTGTTAATAATTTAATAATACAAAAGTATTGAAATCCTGCAAATTAGCAGTAATTTTGTAGACCCAAATCGAAGTAATTAATTTTAAAAAACATAATTCATCATTGTATGAAATTTAAAATATTTTTTATAGCACTTATGTGCAGTGCTTTTTCTTGGGGGCAATCGATTTTTGACAACCCTTTAACTTTTGCCTCTGCAGTTCAGGCAAGTCCATATACGGCTGGTCAAACTGTTGATCCTAATATCACAGTTTCAGGAATAGCAAGGGGTTCTGGAATTACTGGTTCGGCAGCTTTAAATAGGTATAGTGCTTCAGGCTGGAATTCTGCTGCATTGGACGTTAATGATTATTATGAATTTACTTTAACTCCAAACACAGGTTATAAAATTGATTTTGTAAGTTTTGTTTATACAGGACAAGCATCTGGAACGGGGCCAACTTCTGTTTCATTTCGTTCAAGTGTTGATGCTTTTGCTTCAAATATTGGTACTCCTTCGGTAGCAGGAACTACAATTTCATTGTCTGCAGCTTCCTATCAGGGCGTAACATCTGCTATTACCTTTAGGTTTTACGGATGGGCAGCATCAGCGGCAGCAGGTACTTTTAGTATAAATGATTTTGTTTTTAATGGTTCCGTAACCTCTTTATGTTCTGCAGCAGCAACTTCGGGAACTATTTCAGGAACAACAACAGCATGTTCTTCTACTACATTAACCTATGCAGGAACTTCGTCGGCAACTTTTGTCAATTATTGGCAAACTACAGCTAATGGTACTTCATTTGCAAATCCAGCAGCAAGTACTTTAGCAGTAAGTGCAAGTGGTACAAATTATGTTAGAGCCTATGATACTACTTTGGCTTGTTGGTCTAATACATCTGTCGGACCTACAACGGTTACCATAAATCAACCCATTTCCATTACAACCCAACCGGTTAATAGCACGGTTTCTAACGGAAGCAATGCTTCGTTTAGTGTAGTCGCTACTAATGCTGCAGGTTACCAATGGTATGTCAATACCGGCTCAGGGTTTACTATAATCACTAATGGCGGTGTCTATTCTACTGCTACGACTGCTTCGTTAACCATTACTGGCGCTACTTTAGCCATGAATGGATATCAATACCAATGCGTAGTTACTGGAACCGCACCATGTGCTAATGTTACGTCTAGTTCGGCAACGTTATCGGTAGTAAGTCCGGTGGTTACTTTAGCCGACAATGGGACACAAATTACTGCAGCCAATGTGCCACAAGGTACGGTAGATGTTATACTTCATAAATTTCAATTGAGCACTAATGTTACCACTAATCTTCAAGGTATTGCTAACGTAGTAACTTCAGGAACCTATGTTTCTGCTGATGTGATTAATTTAAAAGTGCGTTATTCTATTGATAATATTTTAGATGTTACCGACGCAACCTTAAGTACGTTGACTACTCCTGGTGTTGCTGGAGCAAAGACCTTTCCTGGGTTTGTAACTCAATCGATAACGGGTGGTACTACCGGATATATTTTCATTACTGCTGATGTTTCGGCAACGGCCGTCATTGGAAATACGATTGCTTTGAACGCAGTTACAACGGCTAATTTAGTAGTTTCAACAGGTGCTAAAGTTGGGTCTACTACTGCTGGAGGTGTGCAAACTTTTTCGGCTTCTCCACCAGCAGTTCCTACCAATTTAACTAAAGGATGTACTACTAATACTACTCAAGCTTTGACTTGGGCAGCACCTGCCACTGGAACTTTTGATGGCTATATTTTAGTGGTTCGTCAAGGAGCAGTTCCTAACGCGGTGACTACTATTGTTGCGGCTTCTCAACCTAATAATTTAGATTACACTTTAGCACCAACCTACAATGCTACTACTTCAAGGGTTTTATATATTGGAACAGGAACTTCAGCAACGGTTACAGGACTGACGCAAGGACTAAGTTATACCTTCGCTTTGTATGCTTATAAAAACAGTGGAGCTTCTTCGGTATATTCGGCAACAGCAACAACAACTACACAAGTGATGGGATTGCCAAACGTTTCCAGTGCTTCAACAACAGCAGGAAACACGAGTGGTTCGGCTACATGGGTAAATCCAACAGCCGCCTGTTATGATCAAGTATTGGTAGTAGTTACGGCTACAGCAGGAATCACCTTTTCTCCAACAGGAAATACCACAACTGCCTATACTCCAAATACCGTTTTCTCGGCATTCAATCAAGCTGTTTTTTATTCGAGTGGTAACTTTGTAAACATTACAGGTTTAACCAATGGAGTTACGTATTATTTAGAAATCTTTGTGCGTAATGGCTCGGAGTGGAGCAGTGGTGTAGAAGTGAGTGTAACTCCTGCGAATGTAGTGCCAACCGTTTTTAAAACCGGAGATTTATTGCTTATCGCCTATAACAATAATTCAGGTGGTGCTGATGATGCCATTCGATTATTGACTTTAGTAGATGTAAATCCAGGAACCAAATTTTTGTGGGCCAATGCTACGTATGAAACTGGTGGAAATCCAGCAGCCAATGTGAGAACTGATAAATGGTTTGATTGTACTGCAGCTCCAACAGGAAATGTGCCGTATTTAGAATTTACGTATACTGGAAGTTCTCCAATTCCGGCAGCATCAACTTTTTGTATTACAACAGTATCTGCAGGAACAGCTTCTACCATAACAGCAGTTTCGCCATCGGGAACAACCTATCCTAATACTTCATTTACCATAGTTGGAAAAACCTCAGACGGAACCACTTTGTTAAGTCATGGTACGGTAAACGTGTCAACGTCTAATCCTGATTCGATGTTTTTAATGCAAGGGAATTTTTCTTATGCTGCAACAGGGTCAACATTCACAGGAACTGTTTTATCAGCTATTCAAGATGGAGGCTTATGGTATGACCTTACCGATGATTTATCGGCAGTTTCAGGAGCAAATTACAGAAGGTCTAGAAAGCATCCACAATTATTATGTGCTTCTATCCAAGCCAATTTATCACCAGCGGCTTATCAAGTAAGTTATAATGTATCTTCTACAACCTATACTACCGGAAACAGACCGTATTTAATAGGTTCTATTTTAAATTATACTACAACTTGGACAACCGCCTATGGAGTTTGTCCGGCAACATCGCCATTTGTAATCACGGCTTCTGATCCGTTTAATAAATGGACAGGAAACATAAGCACTAACTGGTTTGATTGTAATAACTGGGCTTTGTTGACCGTGCCAGATGAATTAACGGATGTAACCATTTTGGCTTCGGCTGCAAGAGATGCCGTTATTGATTATACGGCACCGTATTCGGATGGATTCTTAGATGTTGCTAAATGTAAAACCTTAACCATTTCTGGAAAGAAAGTACAAATCGAAGCCAGTCCGTTAAATAAATTAGAAGTTCATGAAAACCTAGTTATTGATACTTCTGGTTCGTTAGATATGGATGATAGCAATACTGCAACGGCAGACGGTTTAATTACGTTATATGGAAATTGGACTAACAGTTTGGGAACCACTGCCTTCTTAGAAGGAAATGGTACAGTTGATTTTGTCGGAAGTTCGGCTCAAGTTATCAATGCTAATGTTCATGCAAATCCAGAAACTTTTTACAACGTGATTTTGGATAATGATTTTAATACTTCAGTAAGTAACAATTTGATTGCTTCTGGAAATTTAGAAGTGAAAACCAATAAAACGTTGACCATTGCTTCTAATGATTATGTGCGTGCAAATAAAAAGCTAACCCATAATGGTGATTTAACCATTGCCAATAATGGTCAATTTATTCAAGTGGATGAAGTAGATACAAATGATGGAGATTATTCAGGGACTAAATTCCAGGTAAGTCGTATTGCTCAAGCCAAGCATTTTGATTATATATATTGGAGTGCACCAACAGAAAATTTCTCGATTTCTTCTATTCCAACCAACAACCGTTATGAGTGGAATACTTTGTATGCTAATGCCAATGGGACACAAGGAAACTGGGTATTACCATCTACAGCAACCATGACCAAAGGAAGAGGCTATATTGCAAGAGCATCTAATGGTGCGTCAACACCAATGTCACTTCCGGCAACCTTTGTTGGTAAGCCAAATAATGGACAATTTACGTATCCAATTTATAGAGGAAATTATACCGGACCAGATTATGATGCTGATTTAGCCAATCCGAATAACGTTCTTACAACAGCTTTAGATGACAATTGGAATTTAGTGGGTAATCCGTATCCATCTGCTATTGATGCAGAAGAATTTTTAGTGCAAAATCAAACTAAAATTGTAGGTTCGGTTTGGATTTGGAAACACGGACTAGATCCAACTTCTTCTACCAATCCATTTTATGCTAATTTTAATTACAATTATTCGTCATCCGATTATATTAAGTATAACGGATTGGGTTCTACAGAGCCAGATACCTTTGCTGGACAAATTGCTTCTGGTCAAGGATTTATGGTGAACATGCTAGACAGTGCGGCTTCAGGAAGTACGATTTCATTTACCAACGATATGCGAAGTGGTGTTTCTAATGCTTCATACAACAATGGCGATTTCTTTAAAAACTCTAATTCAAGCGTTGGAATGGTTGAAGAAAAGCACAGAATTTGGTTGGATATTATTAACAATACTTCGGGACAAATGGATCGTACATTGTTGGGATATTCTTCTAATTCAACTATGGATAAAGACAATTTATACGATTGTGTTTTTAGAGCACGATCTGAGGTAAGTATGTATTCACTGATTAATAATGAACCTTTTATCATACAAGGGCGTGCATTACCTTTTGAAGAGACAGATGTTGTTCCAATGGGAATTCGAATTACGGCTCCTGGCGCACATACAATTGCTATTAAAAAAGTAGACGGATTGTTCTCGCAACAAGATGTTTATTTAGAAGATCGTTTGTTGAATATTACTCATAATTTGAAGCAAGCACCTTATGTGTTTACGGCTGCTGTAGGAACATTTGATGATCGCTTTGTGATTAAATATACGAATTCGACTTTGGCTAATACCAATTTTGATCTTGTCAATTCAAATGTGCAAGTTGCCTCAAAAGACAAACAAATTTCAATTCGATCTGCCTATCAAAAAATGACAGCAGTTGTGGTTTATGATATTTTAGGAAGAGAAATTGTTAAGAAAGAAAAGGTAAGTGAAAATGAGATTATTTTCTCAAATGTTGTCGCTAAAGGACAAGCCTTAATCGTGAAAATTACATTAGAAAATGGCGAAACAGTTACTAGAAAAGTAATGTTGTAGTGAGTTTTATCTAAATAAAAAAAGTCCCAATCTGAATAAGGTTGGGACTTTTTTATGTAACGTATGTATTATTTTCCTTTGATCGAAGCTTCTAAGTTTCTTTCAATTTTATGATCGGGTCTAGTCCATTTTGGTTTTTCACCTAAGGATTGAAATTGTGAATCTTCTGCTTCAACTGTTTTAGGTTGCATCAATTTAATGAATGGTTTTTGAGGTTGTAATCCTAATGTTTCAAACATTTTCATGTCTTCATTTACATCCGGATTTGGTGTTGTTAATAATTTGTCACCTGCAAAAATAGAATTCGCTCCGGCAAAGAAACACATCGCCTGACCTTCACGAGACATTTCGGTTCTACCAGCAGACAAGCGCACTTGGGTTTCAGGCATTATAATTCGAGTGGTAGCCACCATACGAATCATTTCCCAAATTTCTACAGGTTTTTCATTTTCCATTGGTGTTCCTTCTACAGCTACCAAGGCATTAATCGGCACCGATTCGGGTTGAGGGTTTAAGGTAGAAAGCGCTACTAACATTCCGGCGCGGTCTTCAATAGATTCTCCCATACCAATAATTCCACCACTGCAAACAGTAACATTTGTTTTACGAACGTTATCAATCGTTTGCAAACGGTCTTCAAATCCGCGTGTTGAAATTACTTCTTTATAATATTCTTCCGAAGTGTCTAAGTTGTGGTTGTAGGCATACAAACCAGCTTCCGCCAAACGTTGTGCTTGGTTTTCGGTAAGCATTCCGAGTGTACAACATACTTCCATATCTAATTTATTGATAGTACGCACCATTTCAAGAACTTGGTCAAATTCTGGTCCGTCCTTCACATTACGCCATGCTGCTCCCATACATACACGAGACGAACCGCTAGATTTGGCTCGCAAGGCTTGTGCTTTTACTTGACTTACGGTCATTAAATCGTTGCCTTCAACATTGGTATGGTAACGAGCCGCTTGAGGGCAATAACCACAATCTTCTGGGCAGCCGCCGGTTTTGATAGATAATAACGTAGAAACTTGAACCACATTTGGGTCGTGGTTTTCTCTGTGTATTGTTGCCGCTTCATACATTAAATCCATCAATGGTTTGTTGTAGATAGCAATAATTTCTTCTTTAGTCCAGTTATGTTTTGTTTGAGTCATTTTATCGCAAAATTTTACTGCTTCAAAAGTAGGGAAATACTTTTGAACTAACAATTTTGCAAGAATCAATATCGTTAAATTTTAACGGAAGGTTTTGCTTTCCATGATTGCATGCATATAAAAGTAAGAATTACCATTGACGCGATACCTTCAAAAAACAAACCGAAACAATATTCACTAACGGTTGGTTCTTTACCGAATAGAAATCCTTTGGAAAGATTGTTGAGAAAAACTTGTCCGCCATTGGCGTAGATAAATACGTACAAACCAATAATACTCATCATGATTCCTACTAGCGCTGTTTTAATAATGGAAAAGATGTTGTCTCCAAAATCAAAGATTCCTTCGTTACTGTTCGTTTGCAAGCTTCTTCGCATTCCGTAGTAGACAATAAAAATGTTTAGTGTTCTTAAGTAGTTCATTTTTTCTAGGCCTATTAATTTTAGAATAAAAAATAAAGCAGCAATTCCTAAAAAAATAAGCAGTCCGTTTTTAATCTCATTTGATAGTTTCATGATGGTAGAATTTAAGTTAAAATCTAAAAAAACACTATCAAATTTAATTAAAAAAATAAATACTAAAGCACATTTTAACATTTTAAATAACTGAAAACCAATAGATAATAACTATCGTTTTTGTAAAAAGTACTCTTGGGCTTGAACTTTGTCTTTTTGAATCTGAGTTTTTAGCGCATCTAACGATTCAAACTTTTTTTCGTCACGAATGAAATCTAAAATTTCTATTTTCATGGTTTGATTGTAGAGGTCTTTGTTAAAATCAAAAAAGTTGACTTCAATGGTTTGGGAATCACCGTTTACGGTTGGGCGGGTTCCAATATTCATCATGCCTTGAAGCGGTTGGTTGTTGAAGCTACTTTTTACAATATAAACTCCGTTTTTTGGAACGAGTTTGTAGTCTTCTTTAATGTGGATGTTTGCGGTTGGAAAACCTATCGTTCTTCCCAATTGTTTGCCTTTAACTACTTCGCCTGAAAAGAAATAAGAATAGCCTAAATAGTCGTTGGCTAAGGTAATGTCTCCATCTAAAATAGCATTTCTAGTTTTAGTTGAACTCACTGCATTTTCATTGATTTCTTGTGCTGAAATTTGAGTTACTTCAAAGCCATATTCTAGTCCGAAGGAAATTAAATCGTTGATATCGGCTGTTCTATTTCTTCCAAAACGGTGATCATGGCCAATAATTATTTTTTGAACATTAAGTTGGTCAACTAAAATCTCTTTAACAAATTCTTCGGCGGTTAATCTCGAAAATTCTTTGTCAAATGGATGGATGATGAGGTTGTCAATGCCGATTTCTTCTAATAGAGAAATTTTTTCATCCATGGTATTGAGCAATTTTATTTCAGAACTTTCTTGTAAAACCATTCGCGGATGCGGGAAAAAAGTAAGCACTACACTTTGACAATGCAATTCTTGAGCACTATGAATAACTTTTTCTAGAATTTTTTTATGCCCCATGTGAACACCATCAAAGGTGCCAATAGTAACCACCGATTTGTTTTTAGGGTAATTGGAAATTTTAGAAAACGTTTTCAAGCAAAATAATTTGATTGCAAATGTAATTTATTTTGATTTACAGCGGTAAATAAATTGATAACATAATTATAACATGTTCTTTACCTGTTTTGTAAAAAGTTAATTTTTTTGACTAATAAAAATAATAATTATATATTTGTTTCCCTATTTAACTATTTAAAAATGAAAAAATTATTACTATTAACCTTTTTATCTTCTTTGTTTGCTCTTAACGGCTATTCGCAAGCTGATAAATTATGGTCTTCTGTGTCTAAATCAGAAGGAATCAGCATCAATAAAATTGCTGCAAGACAAAGTTTTCCTCAAGAATTTAAGTTGTTTCACTTAGATTTGGCTTCATTGAGACAAAAATTAAATTCCGCTCCAGATCGTTTTTCAAGAAATGCAAGTGGAGTTGTAATTAGTATTCCTAATGCAGATGGTATGACTGAGCGTTTTCAAATGTTTGAGGCTTCAAATTTTGATCCAACATTACAAGCACAATTTCCAGAGATTAGAGCGTATATTGGTATCGGAGTGGATGACGCACATGCTCAATTAAGAATGAGTGTGGCGCCAAACGGTGTTCAAACCATGGTTTTTAGAACGGATAAGCGAAATGAATTTATGGAGCCATATTCTGCGGATGGAACGGTGTATGCGGTGTACAATTCTTCAAGAGTGAAAGGATCGCTACCTTTTACATGTTCTACAGAGGATGTTGCTTTATTTACAGAAAGCGCTAACCGAATTCAAGCATCACAATTATCCAATACAGCACAGTTAAAAACTTTCAAATTAGCGTTGTCTTGTACAGGTGAATATGCTAATTATTTTGGAGCAACAAGCGCGGCACAAATCGGTTTAGTTATGGCGGCTTTCAATGCTACTATGACTCGTGTGAACGGAGTTTTTGAAAAAGATTTTGCAGTTCACATGAACATGATTACCAATGAAGCAGCGATTATATACTATAATGCCGCTACTGATCCTTATTCTGATGCGGCCAACATGGGCAACTGGAATGCAGAATTACAAGCTAATTTAACAGCAACCATCACAGAGTCAACCTATGACATTGGTCATTTGTTTGGCGCTACTGGTGGAGGAGGTAATGCCGGTTGTATTGGTTGCGTTTGTGTTAATGGTTCTAAAGGAAGTGGAATTACTTCGCCAGCAGACGGTGTTCCTGCAACTGATACATTTGATATTGATTATGTAGCACACGAAATGGGCCACCAATTTGGATGTAACCATACCTTTACTCATACTACAGAGAATAATACTGTAAATGTTGAGCCAGGATCGGGTTCTACAATCATGGGTTACGCAGGTATTACAGGTTCTACAGACGTACAGGCACATTCTGACGATTATTTTGCTTATGCCAGTATCAATCAAGTTCAACTGAATTTAGTGAATAAAACCTGTCCGGTAACTACTGCTTTGACAAATCCAGTATTTAGCATTAATTCTGGAGGAAGTTATACCATTCCAAAAAGTACTCCTTTTAAATTAACAGGTTTAAGAACGGATGCAGGAACGAATGCGTTGAGCTATTGTTGGGAAGAAAACGATGATGCTAATGCTTCTAACGTAGGTGCGACAGCTTGTTTTCCATCATTAACAAAAACAAATGGACCTAATTTTAGATCTTTTTCGCCTACGTCAACACCCGTAAGATATTTACCTGCTTTTAGTAGTGTTTTGAACAATACATTAACTACTACATGGGAAACGGTTTCTTCAGTAGCTAGAACCTTAACTTTTGCATTAACGGCAAGAGACAATGTTGCTGGTGGAGGACAAACACAAACGGCTACTATGGTAGTTACGGTAAGTGGAACCGTTGGGCCATTCGCAGTTACTTCTCAAAATACTGTTGAAGCATGGCAAATTGGTCAAACCAAAACAATTACATGGAATGTAAATTCTGCTAATACTTTAGCGGGTTCTGCTAATGTTGATATTTTACTTTCTACAGATGGTGGTTTAACGTTCCCATACACACTTGCTTCGGGAGTTACTAATAATGGAACTGCTACTATTACGGTTCCGTCGGTTACGCCTTCTCAAACTTGTAGATTAATGGTGAAACCAACAGGAAATATTTATTATGCTTTAAATACTACTAATTTCTATATTGGTTATACGATTACCAATACCTGTACAACTTACAACTATACTACAGCTTTTGCTGTTCCTGATAATTCAACTTCTTATACTGTAAAATCAATTGCTGTTCCTGCAACAACAGGTACTATTTCAGATGTTAATGTTACGGTTAATGCAACGCATCCAAACATTCAAAATTTGAATATTGCTGTAGTTCGTCCAGGTGGTTCTTTGGCTACATTGTACAATCAAGGATGTGCGAGTGGCGCTAATATGAATGTTGTTTTTGATACACAAGGAACAACCATGGTTTGTGCTAGTCCAACAGCTGGAACTTATCAACCATCAACAACTACTGCTTTAAGTGCTATGAATGGTAATACTGCAACAGGAAACTGGCAGTTTGGGTTTAGAGATTTAGTAGCGGGTAACACTGGAACTATCAACTCTATTACGCTTGAAGTTTGTACGCAAACAGTTGCTTTGGCTAATGATAATTTTTCTTTTGAAAACTTCTCATTGTATCCAAACCCAAATGGTGGTGCTTTCAGTGTTAAATTCAACTCTAATTCAAGTAATGATATTAAAATTGCTGTTTACGATATGAGAGGAAGAGAGATTTTTAACAGAGCCTATCAAAATTCAGGAGTTTTTGAACAAAACGTACAATTAGACAACGTGCAATCTGGTATTTATCTTGTAAATGTTCAAGATGGAGATCAAAAAATTGTTAAGAAAATTGTTGTAGAATAATCTATATTTTTAGATATCTAAAGAAGGCCGCATTGTTTTGCGGCCTTTTTTGTTTTAACATTTTTTTATATATTTACGAACTATTTAAACTAAACAACCATGAAAAAAACTTTATTTTTAACATTTTTAAGTATACTATCGGTAACGTTAGGGTTCTCTCAATCCAATCGATATTGGACTAGTCATCTTGAAAACGGCACTAAAATCATTACCGATAAAGGTGTAGCTCGATTGTCTTTTCCTAAAGAATTCAAATTATTTGATTTGAATACAGATTTAATAAGACAAGAGCTAATGTTGGTGGTAGACAATGCTTCAAAGCATTCAACTATTATCACCTTGCCTAATGCTGACGGAGGTTTCGAACAATTTGAAGTGTATGAAGCTTCTAATTTTGAAGCTGATTTGCAAGTTCAGTTTCCTGAAATTAGAGCCTTTTCAGGACAAGGAATTACTGATAAATACGCGACTTTAAAATTAAGTCTTTCGCCTCAAGGCATCCAAACAATGGTTTTTAGAACCGATAGAGAAAATGAATTTATAGAACCGTATTCGCAAGATCACACTATTTATGCGGCTTTTAAATCACACAGAGAAGTAGGAAGTTTACCATGGACGTGTTCTACAGACGATAGAAAAATGACTACCGATGTTACTTCTAGAATGTCTAATGGTACTTTAAGTCCGCAATCAAGTGCTGGGCAATTAAAAGTAATTCGTTTGGCACAATCGTGTAATGCCGAATATTCTAATTATTTTGGAGCAACTAGTGCTGCGCAGGTTGGCTTAGTATTGGCTGCCTTTAATGCCACTTTAACCCGTTGCAATGGGGTTTATGAAAAAGATTTAGCATTACACTTAAATTTAGTAGCAAGTTCAACAAACGTTATTTACTATGTAGCGTCAACAGATCCTTATACCACTATGGCCAATTGGAATGCACAGTTGCAAAATACATTGAGTACTAAATTGACTGGAACTGGAACAACATTAGCGGCTAATAACGCGGCCTATGATATTGGTCACATGTTTGGAGCTTCTGGCGGTGGTGGAAATGCAGGTTGTATTGGTTGTGTTTGTGTAAACGATACCGCAAGTACTACCGACTTAAATAAAGGTGCTGGAATTACCTCTCCTGCGGATGGAATTCCACAAGGAGATAATTTTGATATTGATTATGTTGTACATGAAGTAGGGCATCAATTAGGAGGGAATCATACGTTTTCTAATTCAAACGAAGGAGCTGGAGTAAGTAAAGAAGTGGGTTCTGGGGTAACTATCATGGGTTATGCGGGAATTACAGGTCAGGATGTGGCGCCACACTCTATCGATATTTATCATGAAACAACGATTGAGCAAATTCAGAATAATTTAGCAACTAAAACGTGTCCAGTTACTACATCATTGGCTGGTACGAATGCAACCCCAGTTGTTGCTCCGGTTGGTAATTATATTATACCATACAGCACTCCGTTTGTTCTTACCGGTTCGGCTACCGATGCTAATGCCGGTGATGCCTTAACGTATTGTTGGGAACAAAATGACGATGGTGGTTCTTCAACTGGTGCTGCTAGTAGTGCGGGTATTACCAAAACAGTTGGTCCAAACTTTATATCATGGAGTCCAACAGCTTCGCCTTCAAGATACTTTCCAAAACTGACTTCGGTTGTTGCCAATTCTGCTACCACAAGTCAAGTAGGTGGTGATGCTGGAATGTTGTCTGAAGCATTAAGTTCGGTTGCTAGAACGTTAAATTTTAGATTAACGGTTAGAGATAATAGCCCTTATAGTTCAACTGCTCCCATAAAAGTAGGTCAAACAGCGTATACTGATATGACCGTTAACGTGACTTCAGCAGCAGGGCCGTTTGTAGTAAGTGCGCCAAATACCGCTGTTTCATGGGTTGCAGGTACCAATCAAACGGTAACTTGGAATGTTGCAGGAACTACTGGAAATGGAGTAAATGCTCCATTTGTTGATGTATTTCTTTCACTTGATGGTGGGTTTACCTATCCAATTCAATTGGCTAATAAAGTTCCAAATAACGGAAGTACAGTAGTTACTGTTCCTAATAATGTTGGAACAACAAACCGAATTATGGTAAAAGGATACCAACACATATTTTTTGATATTTCAAATACTAATTTCACTATTACGGCACCGGCTTCAACTTTTGCAGTTGCTCAATCAAGTGCTCAAAGTATTTTGTCGTGTTCGGTTCCTTCAACATCTTATACTTTTAATTATAGCGCGCTTGGAGGTTTTACAGGAACTACAACGTTCAGTGCTTCAGGTACGCCAGCAGGAACTACAGTTTCTTTTTCGCCAACTACAATGAGTTCTTCAAATGGCTCGGTTACCATGACCATTGGTAATTTAACTGGAGCACCATCAGGTGTATATAACATTGTGATGACAGCTACTTCAGGATCTACTGTAAAAACAGTTCCGTACTATTTGTATTTAGGACTGCCAGATGTAGTTTTGACGTCACCAGCTAACAATGCAACGGCTCAATATACTTCGTTAGGATTAACTTGGGCTGTAAATGCTAATGCAACTTCCTATAATGTTCAAGTGGCGACAGATGCTGCATTCACTTCTATTGTGAGTTCAGGTTCAGTAACTACCAATGTGTATAATTTAACAGGATTAACTCAAGGTACTGTTTATTATTGGAGAGTTGCTCCTGTAAATGGTAGCTGTCAAGGAAATTATAGTGCAAATTATACTTTTTCTACAGGTATCATTTCTTGTAATAATTATTTTTCATCAAATATTCCTGTTACGATTCCAACTACAGTAGCAACGGTAACATCAACATTGAATATTCCATCTGGTACTTCAATATCAGATTTAAATGTGAATCTAGACATCACCCATACGTGGATTAATGACTTAACAGCAACATTAACAAGTCCTTCAGGAACTGTGGTTACTTTGTTTGCCAGTCAATGTGACCCTAACTCGAGTGTGAACGATGTGATAGCCACTTTTGACGATTCAGGCTCGGCTATTGTTTGTGGAAATTCGCCAGGGATTTCCGGAGTAGTTTTACCCGCTCAGGCTTTATCTACCTTTAATGGTGAAAATGCTACAGGAACATGGACCTTAACGGTTGCAGATGCTTTCAATCAAGATGGTGGTACAATAAATGCTTGGAGTTTGGATATTTGTTCTTCATCTGCTTTAAGTACTGTTGAAAATCAACTTGAAAATTTCACGCTATTCCCAAATCCAAATAATGGTAGTTTTACAATTCAGTTTAACGCTGCTTCAAATACCGATATTCTTGTTGGAATACACGATATGAGAGGAAGATCAGTATATACTAAAGCGTATCCTAATAATGGATTTTTTAATGAAACCATTCAGTTGAATGGGTTGCAGTCTGGAGTTTATTTAGTAAATATTCAAGACGGTACTAAAAATATTATTAAGAAAGTAGTTATAAAATAATTAAGAATTGCTTAATTTTCTTAAAAGCACCCAAATTTTGGGTGCTTTTAACATTTTTATAAAAATGAAATGATAAATTTGGCGACTATTTTTTTACTAAATCAACCAAAAATGAAGAAACTATTATTTTTTATTGTGCTGATAATGACCTTTGGACACATTAGTGCACAAAACGCTTCTATATGGCGCAAAACAACTTCAGAGCAAACAGCAAAACTTGCAAGAGTTCGAACAAACATGATTTCTGAAGGAGAGCAGTATTTTACATTGGACATTAATGCTCTAAGACAAAAATTGGCGAACACTACGGATAAGTTTTCAAGAGCTGCTGGTGTTGAAATTGAAATTCCTAACATGAATGGAGATATTGAACGTTTCGCAGTATGGGAAAATTCTAATTTTGAACCAGCCTTACAAGCGCAATATCCAGATATTAGAGCTTATGTAGGAAAAGGAATTACAGATAAAGGAGCTACCATTAACTTTAGTGTTTCTCCTCAAGGAATTCAAACTTTAGTATTCAGACCAGATAACGGAACAGAATTCATAGAAGCTTATGATAAATCAGCTACGACTTATGTTTTGTTTAATTCTAAAAATAGAAATAAAGGAAAACTACCTTTCAACTGTTCAACTGCCGAAACTAGTTTGGCTAATGATATTTTCAATAGAAGTGCAGTTACAAATCTTTCAAGTATTAACTCGTATAAAACGATGCGTTTAGCTTTGTCGTGTACTGCAGAATATGCCAACTATTTTGGAGCTACAAGCAGCGCTCAATCGGGTTTGGTCTTGGCGGCAATGAATGCTACGATGACTCGTGTAAATGGTGTTTTTGAAAAAGATTTAGCATTGCATTTAAATATCATTGCTAATGATGCAAGCGTGTTTTATTACAACGCAACAACAGATCCTTATGATGATGCTTCGGCTGGAGCTGGAGGAACTTGGAATGCACAACTTCAAAGTACATTAACATCTGTTTTAGGAGATTCTACCTATGATATTGGACATCTATTTGGTGCTTCAGGTGGTGGTGGAAATGCAGGTTGTATAGGTTGTGTTTGTGGAACTTCAACCCAATCATGGACGGATATAGGTGATGGTAAAGGAAGTGGTTTTACTTCGCCAGCTGATGCCATTCCACAAGGAGATAACTTTGATATTGACTATGTAGTTCATGAAATGGGGCACCAATTAGGAGGCAATCATTCGTTTACGTTTGGTTATGAAGGCACCAATACTTCTGCACCACAAACAGAGCCTGGAAGTGGATCTACTATTATGGGATATGCAGGAATTACCAGTTATGATGTGCAAGCACATTCAGATGCCTTGTTTTCATATAAGAACATTTATCAAATACAAACCAATTTAGCAACTAAAACGTGTCCGGTTTCGACAACTATGACTGATAATCTACCAGTTGTTAATGCTGGTGCCGATTTTACTATTCCGAAAGGAACAGCGTTTATGTTAACAGGAACTGCTACAGATGCTGATGCTACAGATGTGTTGACTTACAATTGGGAACAAAATGATCAAGGTACTTCTGCAACAGTAAATGCAACGAGTAGAGTTCTTGCTACAAAAGCTGTGGGACCAATTTTTAAAGTGTTTCCATCGTCGTCATCTCCGGTACGAATTATGCCTGAGATGGCTAGAGTGATTGCTGGAACTATTTCAGTTACTACTTCGGCTAATACTTATTGGGAAACGGTATACGGTACGACAGCTACTACAGCTAATAGAAACTTAAACTTTACATTTACAGCAAGAGACAATAAAGCAGGTGGTGGATTGACGGCTACTGATGCTATGGTAGTGTCGGTAGATGCCACAAAAGGGCCGTTTACAGTAACGTCACAATCGACTACAGGGTTGAGTTATGCAGCTGGTTCAACTCAAACAGTAACTTGGAATACGGCTAGTACGAGTACGTTAGCTGGTGCATCAACGGTTGATATCTATTTGTCTACCAATGTGAATGGCAATAGTACTACCTTTCCTATATTGGTAGCCTCTGGCATTTCAAATGCAGCAGGTACTGCTTCGGTAGTGATTCCGGCAAATGCACCTGTTTCTTCAACATGTAGATTTATGGTTAAAGCGTCAGGAAACATCTTTTTTGCTGTAAACTCTAGAAATTTTGCGATTACCGCTTTAGCAAATGATACTTTTGGGTTGTCTAATTTTGGAATTTATCCAAACCCTAATAACGGGAACTTTACTGTTCAGTTTGATTCAGCTACTGCCAATGATATTGTTATTGCTGTTCATGATATTAGAGGTAGAAGTGTTTATGAAAAACAATTTACCAATACAGGATTGTTTTCTCAGAACATTCAGTTGGATGGCGTACAATCGGGTGTTTATATGGTAACGGTTAAAGACGGCGACCATAAAGTAGTTAAGAAAATAGTGGTAGAATAAATTCGAATCACGATAAAAAAAAAGGGAAGTAATATTATACTTCCCTTTTTTTATTTTCCATTATAGCTGTTCATGGTGTTGTTGAGTCCGGCTAGAGCAAAAGAATTGACTATTTCGGCTGCTATTTCATAGCGTTCGGGTAGTTTGGCTTTTTCATCTTCGTTCCATTCACCGAGTACATAATCTACTTGTTGTCCTTTTTTGAATTGGTCGCTGATGCCAAATCGGAAGCGTGGATATTCAGAAGTGTTTAATAACAGTTGGATGTTTTTTAATCCGTTGTGACCACCATCGCTGCCTTTTGACTTGATGCGAATGGTTCCGAAAGACAAGTTTAAATCGTCGGTGATGACTAAGATGTTTTCTTTGGCTATATTTTCTTTTTCCATCCAATATTTTACCGCTTTTCCACTTAAATTCATATAAGTGTTTGGCTTTAAAAGAAGGAGCGTACGGCCTTTGGTTTTATACTCTGCAATGTCACCTAGTTTGGCTGTTTGAAAGCTAGTATTCTCTTTTTTAGCAATAAAATCTACGATTTTAAAACCGATGTTGTGGCGTGTGTTTACATATTCGGCGCCAATATTGCCTAGGCCGACAATTAGGAATTTCTTCATTGGGTCTGTAATTTCTTTTTCTTTGATTTGAAATAATTTTGAAAGCCAATTCATGGTGTAAAAATACTATAATTGTTTAGAATTTTAAACTTTATGTAAAGGGTTTGCCTGCTAACCCTGATTGAGGTGATAGCTCGCAGCGCAGCAAGACTAAAACCGAAAGCAGGAATAGGGTTTAGGAAGGAGCCAAAACATTCGTTCATAAAAAAAGCACCAGTAAAAACTGATGCCTTTTGGTATGGATAAGGTTGAAATTATTTTTTCTTTCCTTTTGCTCCTTTTTCTGCTTTTGCAGCTTCTTGAGCCGCTTTCATAGCGGCACGTGAAATCTTCACTTGACATACTACAGTGTTGTCTGGGTGCATTAATTTGAAATTGTTGGTAGCTAATTTAGTTACATACAATTTGTTCCCCATTTGTAATTCAGAGATGTTAGCTTCTACAAAATCAGGAAGATTTTTAGGTAAAGCTTTCACTTTTAATCTTCTTTGGTTTAAGTTTAAAACTCCTCCTAAAAGGACCCCTGGAGACGTTCCAGTAACTTTTACAGGTACTTCCATAACGATTTCTTTATCGTCTGATAATTGGAAGAAGTCGATGTGTAAAATAGCATCACTTACAGGGTGAAACTGGATGTCTTGTAAGATAGCATCGAATTTTTTACCTCCTAAATCAATGGCAACTGTGTGCGCATTTGGAGTGTAAACCAAACTTTTGAAAGCTTTTGCTTCCGCTTGAAAATGTACTGGTTGACTTCCTCCGTAAATTACGCAAGGAACCATTCCAGCATCACGTACGGCCTTAGTCGCAACTTTACCTACGCTTTCTCTTTCTGATCCTTTAATTGAAATTGATTTCATTGTAAAAATATATAGTTAATAATTATAAAAATTCATTTTAATATCAATGTCAATTTCAAAAATCAATTTCAAAATTTCCACTGATTATAAGCTCTAGGTTTTACATTAAAAACTTACCGCTTATAGAGTTGTTGTGTTGTACCATGTGCATTACTTCTGCAAATAGTGGAGCACAACTCACTACTTTTATTTTGTTAGACTCTTTCTTTAACGGAATGGAGTCGGTCACAATTAATTCTAATAACTTAGAATTTTCTATTTTTTCGTAAGCTTCTCCAGATAAAATAGCGTGTGTACAAATGGCTCTTACACTTAACGCACCTTTTTCTATCATGAGGTCGGCTGCTTTGGCTAAGGTTCCTCCAGTGTCAATCATGTCGTCTACTAGAATTACATTTCTGCCTTTTACCTCTCCGATAAGTTCCATAGTGTCAATCACATTGGCTACTTTTCGTTGTTTGTAACATATTACTACGTCCGATTCTAAAAACTTAGAGTAGGCGTAAGCTCTTTTTGAACCTCCCATATCGGGTGATGCGATGGTTAAATTTTCTAAATTTAAACTTTTCACATACGGTAAAAAGATAGTAGACGCAAACAAATGATCTACTGGTTTTTCGAAAAACCCTTGAATCTGATCGGCATGTAAATCCATGGTCATGATTCGCGTAGCACCTGCGGTTTCTAGTAGTTTTGCCACTAATTTTGCTCCAATTGGCACTCTTGGTTTGTCTTTACGGTCTTGTCTTGCCCATCCAAAGTAAGGAATTACTGGAGTAATGTGTCTAGCTGAGGCTCTTTTAGCGGCATCAATCATTAACAATAGTTCCATTAAATTGTCGGCGCTAGGAAAAGTAGAGCAAACAATAAAAACGCGTAATCCTCGAATTGATTCTTCAAACGAAGGTTGGAATTCACCATCACTATATTTAGAGAACGTAACTTTACCCAGCGGAACGCCATAGTTTTTGGCTATTTGTTCGGCTAAGTGGACACTTTGGGAACAAGCAAATATTTTTGCTTCTGGTTCTTGATGTGACATTTTGTGTTGTTTTAGTTCCGTTGCGGTTATATTTTTGGAATTAATTCTAAAAATATAATTGCCTCGGATGTAGTTAGTTAGTTGTGTGTCGTGTTAACGAGGTGCAAATTTAGAAATAAAATCGGACTCTGAAAGGATATTTTTAACTATTTTCTTGAAAATATGAATAAAAATTATTTACATTTGCACTCCTAAATATTTGATATGAGATATTAAATATTAGATTTACGTTCTTTTTTATAAAATTTAGTATTAATTATTATCCAAATAGTATTAGTTTTAATTGTTTTTTTTAATTCTAATCTATTTAATTATTGTCTAATTAGCATAAATTTTGATTGTTTTTTGAAATTTTAATCTACTAACGACTGCCCGGATGGCATAATTTTAATTAATTTTTTCTAAAAATTAGAAATAAAAACACATCATCTCTAGCCCGGATGGCGGAATTGGTAGACGCGCACGACTCAAACTCGTGTACTTAGGTGTGTGGGTTCGATTCCCACTCCGGGTACTAAACCTCTCAGCAATGGGAGGTTTTTTTATACACTTTTAATAACATACGTCACGATTCCCCAAATGATTAATTCGTTTTCACTGGTGACTTTTATGGGTTGGAATTCTTTATTTTCAGGCATTAAATACACACACTCTTTTTCAATTTTGATGCGTTTTACGGTAAATTCACCATCGATATAACACACCGCCACTTTGTTGTTTTGAGGATCTACACTTCGATCGATGACCAAAATATCACCATCATCAATCCCGGCACCAATCATTGAAGTTCCTGATGCTTTGGCATAAAAGGTAGCTTCTCGATTTTTTACTAAAACATGATCTAAACTAATTTTCGTTTCATCAAAATCGGCTGCTGGCGATGGAAAACCAGCTTTGATACCGCCCGAAATGAACGGAAGCTCAAAAGTATTTTCCAAGTCGGGTAGAAAGAAGGTTATGTTGTTTTTCAATTGCATTTTACGGTAAAAATATCTTTTATATCAGTAGTATATTTGGGCGATAAATGGTCTTGCTTCATTTTCCAGGTACGTTGTAAATCTTGATTCCCGAGTCGAATTTTTCGTTCGCCTGTTTTTTTATGAAAATCATCAATTACTTTCATCAGCTTTTGATGTTTCGGATTTTCTTCTTCAAATAAATGAAATTGTTTTTGATCTTGCGGAATAATCTGTGTCACAATCACACCAGCTTTTTTATAGATTTCACCTTCTTCAAAAAGCTCTTTCAGCATTTTTACTGCTAAATTACTTAAGGTGATATTCGAATTGCTGGCATAAGGCAAGGTTTCCATTTTATAAAAATTGTAACGCTGTTTTTCTATTTTGTATTTGTCTTTTCGCAAGTATAAAATCACGCCATAGCAACACGAATTTTGTTTGCGTAATTTCTCGGCACAAACCGTCGCAAACGTCGAAACGCGTTCTTTCATTTCATCAAACGTAGTGATGTTACCATCAAAACTTCGCGTAATGGCAATGTTCTTTTTATCTTTAGGTTCTTCCATTTCCAACACCGATTCGCCCAACAATTCCATTCGCAATCGCATGCCCACGACGCCCATCTCTTTTTTAATAAAAACCTCGTTGTGTGGTAGCGTAAAATCATAAGCGGTCAAAATATTTTTGGCTTGCATTTTTTTCGTCAAACGAAAGCCAATGCCCCAAACGTTTTCAATTTTGGTCCATTTCAAAGCTTTGATGCGCTTTTCTTCGGTGTCAATCACATACGAACCTTGGGTGCGTTCTGGAAATTTTCGAGCAATCTTATTCGCCACTTTGGATAACGCTTTGGTGGGTGCAAAACCAACCGAAACCGGAATACTCAACCATTTCATGATGCGCTTTTTCATCTGAATACCGTAATCCTGATAATCATCGATTTTCATACCGTCAAAGTTCAGAAATGCTTCATCAATACTGTACACTTCCACATGCGGTGTAAAGCCTTCTAAAATTTTCATGACCCGACTGCTCAAATCACCATAGAGCGCATAATTGGAAGAAAAGACACGAACGCCTTTTTGCTTTAATTCTTGTCTAACCTTAAACTCGGGACCACCCATCGGAATACCTAACGCTTTAACTTCATCACTTCTCGAAATAATGCAACCGTCATTATTAGACAAAATAACAATCGGTTTTCCAATCAATTGAGGCTGGAAAACACGTTCGCACGAAGCATAAAAATTATTACAATCGACTAAAGCATACATCTCGTAAATTTACAAAATAGCACTTTATACAGATGTTAATTTTGGTACTTGTTGATAATTATTTGAAGCGAATGGTTTGGGCTTTTTTGGTTTCGATATTCCTGCTTTCCGTTCTATCCCGAAGCTTCGGGATGCCACTGCAATCAGGGCTAGGGTGTAAGCGTCTTTTGTGAAATCAGTACTATAAAAAAAACCAGCAAAATTACTTTTGATGGTTTTCAGTATAATGATAGGTTAGAAATTTATTTCAATAAATTACTGATTACGGTTGGATACAATCCAATAGCAATATTCAATCCAATAGCGACCACACCTACAGCATAATAAACAAAAGGTGTTGCTTGTTTTTCGGCAGCTGGTTCTTTAGTGTACATGGCTAAAATCAATTTGAAATAATAGCCCACGCTAATAATCGAGTTGATGACTCCAGCAATAACAACCACTAAATACCCAGCTTGGATAGTTTGTGTAAACAAATTAAATTTCGCAAAGAACCCTGCAAAAATTGGAATACCCGCCATCGACAACAGCGACATGGTCAACACAGCAGCCATCAACGGATTGGTTTTTCCTAATCCGTTAAAGTTGGTAACATCTTCGTTTCCTTTGTCTTTAGTAACGCTTATCACCACTGCAAAGGCAGCAATTCCAGCTAAAGCATACGCAAAAGTGTAGTATAATAAATTTCCAGCAGCATTAGCAATACTCAATACCGTCATCAGCATAAATCCCGCGTGAGAAATACCCGAAAAGGCCAACATACGTTTTACATTTTGTTGACGCAACGCCATAATATTTCCAACCGTCATCGAAAGAATCGAAATGACTACTATAATATTTTGGAATTGAATGGTTGGGAACAAGTTCATCGCAGCCAACAGTTTGTATAATGAAGCAAAAGCAACTACTTTAGCTAACGTACTCATCGTAGCAGTAACCAAAGACGGTGCGCCTTCATATACGTCTGGAGCCCAAAAATGAAATGGTACAGCAGCTATTTTAAACAACATTCCGATGGTGATTAAAGAAACGCCAATAGAGAACCAAACTGCTTTGTCTAAAGCACCCGAAAACTCGGTAATTTCTTTTAAATCGAAAGTTCCAAAAGTTCCGTAAATCAAGCAAATTCCGAATAAAATAAATCCAGAAGCGAAGGAACCCATTAAGAAATACTTCATACCGGCTTCGTTACTTTTAATGTTTAAACGGCTGCTTCCTGCTAAAATGTATAATGCAATAGAAAGCGTTTCAATTCCTAAGAAATACATTGATAAGTTAGCAAAAGAAACCATGGCAACGGCTCCAGCCAAAAGAAATACTTTGATGGCTACATAGTCGGAAATTTTCGTTTGATGTTCTTTATACACATCATGACTCATCGCCACCAAGAAAATGGTTAGCAAAATAAACAGCGATGAAAAAGCATCGGCATATTTATCGGCAAAAATCATGTTGTTGTAATCACTACTCAATTCTGCGATAGAATAGAGGTGTAGTGTTGACCCAAGAATTCCTAACAATCCTAGAATTGTTATGGGAACAAGAGCTTTTCTTAAATTAAAGATTTCAGCGATTAAGCAAAAAACACCAAGTGCTGATATGGCTATTAATGTATTCATTTATGATTAGTTAAATCTATTAATTTGAGTTAAAATTTCTTTGATGCTTGGGCTTACCAAGTCAACTATTGGTTTTGGATACAATCCGTAAAACAATAAAAAGGCAATTAGAATTACAAAAACGATAGCTTCGCTAGTGGTTACATCAGCAAAAACTTTAGTATTGGTTTCTCCAAGCATTACATTTTGAAACATTTTCAACATATAATAAGCCCCTAAAATAATGGTTGTTCCACCAAGCACGGCAAACCAGATATTTACTTGAGACAAACTGTACAATACGGTAAATTCTCCCACGAAGTTAAATGTTCCTGGTAAAGCTACAGAAGCTAATACCAAAATCATAAACATTGAAGTGAATTTAGAAGCTTGTGTACGAATGCCGCCTAGTTCGTCTATTTTATAGGTTCCAAAACGTCTGAAAATTACCTCCGCAGCAAAGAACAATCCGACGATAACAAAACCGTGAGCAATCATTTGCGAAACCGCACCGCTTAAACCATCTGCTGTTAGTGTATAACATCCTGCTGCAATCAACCCAACGTGTGCTAGCGACGAATAGGCTAATAATTTTTTCAAATCTTTTTGACGTAAGGCTACAATCGAACCATAGATAACGCCTGCAATACTCAACCCGATTAAGATAGGCATGTAGGTTTTAGCTGCTAAAGGTGCGATAGGTAATTGCCAACGAATCACGCTGTACAATCCCATTTTTAGCATGATACCTGATAAAAGCATCGTTCCGATGGTTGGTGCTTTTTGGTACACTTTTGCTTGCCAAGTGTGGAATGGTATAATTGGGATTTTAATTGCATAAGCTAAAAAGAATGCGAAGAATATCCATGTTTGTTCTGTAGCTGATAAATTTAATTTGGTTAAATCGGTTAATAAAAAGCTTCCTGCTTTGGTATATAAATAGGCAAAAGCCACCAACATAAATAACGAACCACCTAAAGTGTAGATGAAGAATTTTACTACTGCTTTTTTGCGTTCTTCTGCATCACCATTACCCCAAACTAAAGCAATAAAATAGATTGGAATTAAAGCCAATTCCCAGAAAATGTAATATAATAAACCGTCTGCAGCAAGGAAAGTTCCAGTCATTGCAAATGCCATGAACAATACTAACGCATAAAAGTTTTTCGATTTCTCAAAATGGTTTCCGAAACCAGAAAAGATAATGATTGGTGTTAGGGAAGCCGTCAATAATACCATGGCCAATGAAAGTCCGTCTGCTTTTAAAGCAAACGAGACATTGGGTTGTAAAATCCACGGATTGTTTAAGCTGATATCTATTCCGCCCAAAAAGTGATTTACCAATACCGATGCACAACCTAAAGCTGCCAAACTGAATAATAAAGCCACTTTAGAAGCAAATTTATCTCCTGAAAGGAAAGTTGCCAATGCACCAATTAAAAGGATAATTAATATAAGTGATACGTTCATTTTCTTAAAATTATTGCGCTAAAAATAAATAACTAACTAATGCCAAAACTCCAATAACAAAGGCAAACAAGTACAATCCAATACTACCAGATTGTAACGATTTACCCAAATTGCTAAGTCCGTTTGCTGCCGATCCAAATCCATATACTACATTTCCTAAAGCAGGTTCCAATGTAGTTCTGAAGAAATTAGAAAGCGCATTTATTGGTTTTACAATTAATGCGGTATATACTTCATCAACGTAATATTTGTTGTAAATCGTTTTAGAGAAACCAGTAATATCGGCATCTTCTTTAGGCACATATCCTTGTTTGATGTATTTAGAATACGCCCAAACAATTCCGATAATAGCACCAGTTAAAGCGATTGCCATTAACATTAGGGCATTCCCTTCAAAAATACTTTCTTCTTTGTGTTTGGTTGCTAATATTGGTTCCAAGAAGTGATTCAACCAACCATTTCCGATAGGTTTTGGCAAATTGATTAAACCACCAATAGTAGCTAATGCTGCTAAAATAATTAACGGCAACGTTATTAATTTCGGACTCTCGTGTAAATGGTGTTTTTGTTCTTCGGTACCTCTAAAGTCTCTAAAGAACGTCAAATACATCAATCTAAACATATAGAACGCTGTCATGATGGATGCAATTGAACCTACAATCCACAACACTTTGTTATGCTCAAAAGCTACCATTAAGATTTCGTCTTTTGACCAGAATCCTGCGAATGGAAAAATACCTGCAATGGCTAATGTTGAAATTAACATAGTTGCAAAAGTGATGGGCATTACTTTTCGTAAACCACCCATTTTACGCATATCTTGTTCACCGTGTAACGCATGAATCACCGAACCTGAACCCAAGAACAAACACGCTTTAAAGAAGGCATGAGTAATTACGTGGAAAACAGCAACATTATAAGCACCTAATCCTAGAGCTAAAAACATTAGTCCTAATTGCGATACCGTTGAGTAAGCCAATACTTTTTTAATGTCGTTTTGAAGTAATCCGATGGAAGCAGCTACTACAGCAGTGATTGCTCCCACTACAGCAATGATGTTTTGTACTTCAGGCGTTAGATCAAATAAGAAGTTCATTCGAGTGATCATAAAGATACCTGCTGTTACCATGGTTGCCGCATGAATCAATGCAGAAACTGGAGTTGGACCCGCCATCGCATCTGGTAACCAAGTGTATAGTGGTAATTGTGCTGATTTACCAGTTGCTCCTATGAATAGGCATAAAGCGGCTAACGACAATAAAGGCCAAGCATCTACACCATTTGGCATTGGTGAATTATGAAATTGTACTATTGAATGACCTAATTTTAAATAATCAAGTGTATTAAAGGTGTAAGCCAAAATAAAAATTCCAATCAAGAAACCTAAATCTCCAATACGGTTCATGATGAATGCTTTTTTAGCAGCATCGTTATAGTCTTGATTCTTATACCAAAATCCAATAAGTAAATAGGAGCAAAGTCCAACGCCTTCCCATCCGATAAACATTACTAATAAGTTGCTTCCTACTACCAAGGTAATCATGAAGAACACGAACAAATTCAAATACGCAAAAAATTTGTGCATATTGTCATCTTCGTGCATGTAGCTGATGGAATATAAGTGAATCAACGAACCAATTCCGGTTACGAATAATAACCACAATAATGATAATTGATCTAATAAAATTCCGAAATCAACTTTAAGTTTTCCGATTTGAATCCAATCAAACAATTTGAATGAAAGAGGTTTTCCAGTTTGATTTAATTGCATGAAAAAGTACACACTTACCACAAATGAAACTGCTACTGCAATTGTTCCAATGGCACCTGAAATTGTTTTTCCTGCTTTCTTTCCTAAGAAAACATTGAATAAGAACCCAACAAATGGGGTTAATAATAAGAGTAAAACTAAACTATTCTCCATTAGGGATTATCCTTTTAAGTTTTTTAAATTTGAGATGTCTACCGAACCGATATTTCGGAACACAGAAACTAATAGTGCTAAACCTACCGCAACTTCTGCCGCAGCAACCGCCATCGAAAAGAATACAAAAACTTGTCCTTTAGCATCTTGATGGTAGGTTGAAAAGGCTACAAACAATAAGTTTACTGCATTTAGCATAATTTCTATCGACATGAATACGATGATGGCATTTCGTCTGTATAATACTCCGAACACTCCAATACAAAAGAGTAATATCGAAAGAAAAATATAATTTTCTATACCTATTTGATTTAAAATATTGTTCATATTACTTTCCTTGTTTTTCTTTTTTAGACAATAATACCGCGCCAATCATTGCTACTAAAAGCAAAATTGAAGCAAACTCAAACGGAACCATAAATCCATTTTTTCCATCTAACAACACGGTTCCTAATTTTTTAATTGATTGAAAGTCGCCTTCGATTGGAGCATAATCTCCAAAGAACGGTTTCGAATTTCTAAACAACACCATTAAAACTGTGGAAAGCAATACTAATACAGTAATCGCTCCAAGTCTTGTAATACGTGGTTTATGCACTTCGTCTTCTTTGTTCAAATTCATCAACATGATGGTAAATAGGAACAAAACCATGATGGCTCCAGCATAAACAATAATGTGAACAATGGCTAAGAATTGCGCATTGAACAACAAATAATGTCCAGCAATTGAGAAAAAACAGATCACTAAATAAATAGCACTATGAATAGGGTTTTTACTGTAAATGGTCAAAAAAGCAGTAGACAAAGTAAGCGCCGCTAAAACGTAAAATAATATAAGTACTGGTGCCATGATTAATTTAGATTTTTAGTGTTTGCCATTGCCATTTCTAGTGGCATTACCAATTTGTCTTTGCCGAAGATAAAATCTTCTCTATCGTATTGTGCCGGAACTAACTCTTTTGAAATAGTTAGGTAAATGGCATCTTTTGGACACGCTTCTTCACATAATCCACAGAAAATACAACGCAACATGTTGATTTCGTAGATTTCGGCATATTTTTCTTCTCGGTACAATTTTTCTTCTCCCGGTTTGCGTTCGGCAGCTTTCATGGTGATGGCTTCTGCCGGACATGATAAGGCACACAAACCACAAGCCGTACAGTTTTCTCTACCTTGTTCATCGCGCTTTAACATGTGTCTGCCACGATATACTGGACTGAAAGCACGAACTTGTTCTGGATAATGAATGGTTGCTTTTTTTCTAAAAAAGTGTTTGATGGTAATCCACAAACCTTTTACGATGGCAATCAGGTATAATCTTTCTAAAAACGTCATTTCCTTATTGGAAACCTGTTTTTTCTTACCTGATAATGATATACTTTGTATTGCTGTTGACATAATTGCTGTATCTTATTTAAAAGCTAAAATGCAAATTCCGGTTATAATAATATTGGCGATTGAAAGTGGAATTAAGATTTTCCATCCCAAATTCATCAATTGATCGTATCTAAATCTTGGTATCGTCCATCTGATCCACATAAAGAAAAAGATGAAGAAACACAGTTTTATAAACAAGGCACCCATACCAATAACGTTGGCGATGTTTACGCCCCAATGTTCTACAGCCCAACCCATGCCAGGATAGTTATAACCACCGAAGAACAAAATTGAAATGATAGTTGCTGAGATAAACATATTAGCATATTCGGCAAACAGATAGAATCCCATTTTCATGGAAGAATATTCGGTATGATAACCACCGATTAATTCGGATTCACATTCTGCTAAATCGAAAGGGGTTCTATTCGTTTCGGCAAAGGCACAAATTAAAAAGATTAAGAACGATAAAGGTTGGTAAAACACGTTCCAATGAAAACCGTGTTGTTGCACCGATATTTCTTTCAAACTTAAAGTACCCGTCATCATCAATAAAGCAATCATCGATAATCCCATCGCAACTTCGTATGAAACCATTTGCGAAGCGGCACGAACAGCTCCCATTAAAGAGAACTTGTTGTTTGAAGCCCATCCACCAATCATAATTCCGTAAACTCCAATAGAAACTACGGCGAAAATATACAATAAAGCACTATCGGTATCGGTAGCTTGAAGAATGACATCTTTTCCAAAAATGTGTAATTTATCACCCCAAGGAATTACCGCACTGGTCATTAAAGCGGCACTCATTGCGATTGCTGGTCCAACAAAAAATAAAAATTTGTTTGGTGTGTTAGGTTCAAATTCTTCTTTTGCAAAAAGTTTCATACCATCTGCAAGAGGTTGTAATAAACCACCCCAACCGGCGCGATTGGGTCCAACACGATCTTGAAGAAAAGCAGCTACTTTACGTTCTGCCCAAGTAGAATACATTGCCATTACCATAGTAAAAGCAAAAATGACTACAATGAAAATACCTTTTTCTATAATAAAACTATCCATTGTTCTTAGTATCTAATTTATTACCATCAATTTTTTCGTTGTAATCGATTTCGGCCATACTGATTTTTTTACGGTCGATATCTCTACCCATCAAAATTCCTTTTTCAGTTTCAATAACCACTTTATCAGTAGTGTTGTATTTTTTATTTTGGTTGATAACCGAGTCTTTTTCAAATTTACGCGGTCCTTCAATAACCCAGTCACTCACTTCTTTTTTGTCGAAACGACACGTATTACAAATGAAATCTTCTACTTCGTGGTATTCATCTTTACGAGCGGTGACTCTTTGAATTTCGTTCCCAAACATCCAAAGGGTTGTTTTTCCACAACATCCTGGCGTAGTACATTCTCTGTGCGCATTGAAAGGTTTGTTGAACCAAACTCTTGATTTGAATCTAAACGTTTTATCGGTTAAAGCACCAACGGGACAAACGTCGATCATGTTTCCAGAAAATTCGTTGTCGATGGCTGCAGAAATACAGGTTGAAATTTGAGAATGATCACCGCGATTCAATACACCGTGAACTCTTTTATCTGTTAATTGATCGGCAACTTCTACACAACGTTGACAAACAATGCAACGGTTCATGTGTAATTGAATTTTGTCTCCAATGTTTTCAGGTTCAAACGTTCTTTTCTCTTCGATAAATCGTGTTTGCGACTTTCCGTGTTCGAAACTTAAATTTTGCAAATCACATTCGCCTGCTTGGTCACAAACTGGACAATCTAATGGGTGATTGATTAAAAGAAATTCGGTTACTGCTTTGCGCGCTTCAGTTACTCTTTCAGAAGATTTGCTGGCTACTTCCATCCCGTCTTGACAACCTGTTACACAAGAGGCAACTAGTTTTGGCATCGGACGAGGATCAGCTTCACTTCCTTTGGTAACGTCAACCAAGCAGCAACGGCATTTACCGCCCGTTCCTTTTAGTTTAGAATAATAACACATGGCTGGCGGAACAGATTCTCCACCAATCATACGAGCCGCTTGCAGGATGGTTGTTCCTGGTGCTACTTCAATTTCTTGACCGTCTATGGTTACTTTCATATTTTTAAGCTCTAGGCTTTAAGCTTTAGGCTTTAAGCATAAACTTTTTAGGGCTTACGGCATATAGCTTACGGCTTATAGCCATTTTTATATTTCTTGTTTCGACACTAAATGTTTCACCTTTTCAAAAGGTTCAGCAACAAAGTGATCTCTATTCTTTACTTTTTCTGGAAAACGAATGTGGTATTCAAACTCGTCTTTAAAGTGACGAATAGCTGCTGCTACTGGCCATGAAGCCGCATCGCCTAAAGGACAAATCGTATTTCCTTCAATTTTTGATTGGATGCTCCATAACAGTTCAATGTCTTCTTCGCGACCTTGACCGTTTTCAATTCGCCACAATACTTTTTCTAACCAACCTGTCCCTTCACGGCATGGAGTACATTGACCGCAAGATTCATGATGGTAGAAACGAGCAAAATTCCATGTGTTGCGAACAATACAAGCTCGATCATCATACACAATAAATCCACCTGAACCCAACATCGAACCGGTAGCAAATCCACCATCGGATAAACTTTCGTACGACATTAATCGGTCTTCACCTGCAGCGGTTTTGTAAATTAAGTTAGCCGGCAAAATTGGCACCGAACTTCCTCCAGGCACTAATGCTTTTAAAGGTCTGTCGGTTTGCATTCCACCACAATATTCATCTGAATTCATGAATTCGTATACAGACAACCCCAATTCAATTTCGTAAACGCCTTGGTTTTTAATATTTCCAGAAGCCGAAATTAATTTGGTTCCAGTCGAACGACCAATACCAATTCCAGCATAATCTGCACCCGAATTATTGATAATCCATGGCACAGTCGAAATGGTTTCTACGTTATTTACAACCGTTGGGTTTTGCCACAATCCTTTAACCGCAGGAAATGGTGGTTTCAATCTTGGATTTCCACGATTTCCTTCTAAAGATTCAATTAAAGCCGTTTCTTCTCCACAGATGTAAGCTCCGCCACCAATTTGAACATACAAATCCAAATCGTAACCCGAACCTAAAATATTTTTACCCAACCAACCAGCAGCTTTAGCTTCGGCGATGGCTTTTTCTAAAATTTTATAGACCCACATGTATTCTCCACGGATGTAGATGTAGGATAAGTTGGCACCAAGTGCATAACTGGATGTAATCATTCCTTCAATTAAAAGGTGTGGAATGTACTCCATCAAGTAACGGTCTTTAAACGTTCCTGGTTCCGATTCATCGGCATTGCATACCAAATGTCTTGGGTTGCCCGACTTTTTATCGATAAAACTCCATTTCATACCAGCAGGAAAACCTGCGCCACCACGGCCGCGAAGTCCCGAAGTTTTTACTTCTTCTACTACTTCGTCTGGAGTCATTTTCTTCAAGGCTTTTTCTACCGAAGCATAGCCACCTTCACGACGGTATACTTCATAGGTTTTAATGCCTGGAACATTGATTTTGTCTAATAATATTTTTCTTCCCATGATATTATTTATCGTGTAAAGTGATTTTTCCGTCGTTACAATCAGCAATTAACTGATCAATTTTTTCTTTTGTCAAATGTTCTTGGTAGAAATCACCCAACTGCATCATTGGTGCATATCCGCAAGCACCTAAACATTCTACACCACGAACTTCAAACTGTCCGTCGGCAGTAGGTTCGCCAACTTTTACACCTAATTTTGAACAGGTGTAATCCATCAAATCTTCTACGCCATTTTGACAACAAGGCGACGTTTGACAGAATTCGAACATGTATTTACCAATGGGTCTTTGGTTGAACATGGTGTAAAACGTCACTACTTCATAGACTTCGATGGGTAAAATGTTAAGAATTTCGGCTACTTTATTTTGCAATTCAATACTCAACCAATTATCGTGAGCATCTTGAACTTCGTGCAAAACAGGCAATAAAGCTGATTTTTGCTTGCCTTCTGGATAATGACTAATTAATTCATTAATGCGGTTCATCAATGATTCGGTCATGTTTATCTCTTGTTTTATATGTGATCTTTCCATTCTATATTTTAGATTTTAGATTTAGGATTTTATGATTTAAAACGTTTTCCTTGAGAATCCGTTATTTCTAAAATGCCATAAATCTATATTCTTCTTTCTTAAATCTTTATGCGTCTAATTCGCCTGCAATTACATTTAAACTTGATAATATAACGATAGCATCGGATAACATGCCGCCTTTAATCATTTCAGTATACGCTTGATAATAAATAAAACAAGGTCTTCTGAGTTTTAATCGGTAAGGCGTTCTACTTCCGTCAGTAGTTAAATAAAATCCTAATTCTCCGTTACCACCTTCAACGGCATGATAAATTTCATCAACTGGAACAGGAACTTCACCCATCACAATTTTGAAGTGATAAATCAAGCTTTCCATGTTGTGGTAAACATCTTCTTTTGGAGGTAAATAATAATCAGGAACATCAGCATGAATTGGTCCTTCTGGCAATTTGGCTAAAGCTTGCTTAATGATGCTTAAACTTTCCCAAACTTCAGCATTACGAACGCAAAAACGATCGTATGTATCCCCTGATTTTCCTACAGGAACGTCAAATTCAAAATCTTCATAAGAAGAATATGGAGCCGCTTTTCTAACGTCATAATCAATTCCAGCAGCACGTAAATTTGGACCTGTTAATCCGTATTGCATAGCGCTTTCTGCAGTAATTCCACCAACATTCACAGTTCTATCAATAAAGATTCTGTTTCTTTCAAAAAGATTTTCAAATTCTTTCCAAGCTACAGGGAAATCAGTTAAGAAAACGTCTAATTTTTTAAAGGCTTCTTCCGACCATTCTCTTTCGAAACCGCCGATTCTACCCATATTGGTTGTTAAACGAGCACCACAAATTTCTTCGTAAATCTCGTATACTTTTTCTCTAAATTGGAACACATACAAGAAACCTGTATAGGCTCCAGTATCAACACCTAAAATCGAATTACAGATTAAATGGTCTGTAATACGTGCCAATTCCATTACGATAACCCTTAAATATTGAGCTCTTTTAGGCACTTCAATGTTTAACAGTTTCTCAACAGTCATCCACCACGCCATGTTGTTAATAGGTGATGAACAATAATTCATACGATCAGTTAACACATTGATTTGATAAAACGGACGGTTTTCTGCAATTTTTTCGAAAGCACGATGAATGTAACCAATAGTTGGTTCGGCATCAAGGATGCGTTCACCGTCCATCAATAAAATATTTTGAAAAATACCGTGAGTAGCTGGGTGTGTTGGTCCTAAATTTAAGATAGAAAATTCACTTCCATCTTCATTTCGGGTTTGCTCTATAACTTTAGCATATCGATGCTCTGGTGGTAATAATAAATCTGACATTTATAATGTTGAATTATTTAATTATTAACTGGTGTTCTTCCGAAGAAGCGGTCGTCTTTGTCGGTTCTTCCGCTGTCTTCCATTGGAAATTCTTTGCGCATTGGATGAGAAACCATTTCATCCATATTTAAAATTCGCTTCAATTGTGGATGTCCAATAAAATTAATTCCGAAGAAATCCCATGCTTCACGTTCCATCCAATTGGCACACAAAAACAAATCTGTAATGGTTACAGTTTCTGGGTTTTCTGGTAAAAAAGTTTTTACTCTAAGTCTCACATTTTCCACCCAATTGTGCATTTGATAAACCACTGCAAATTGATGTGTTTCGTCGTTATCAGGAAAGTGAATTCCAGTTAAATCGGTTAGGAAATGAAAGTTTAAATCTTCTTCTTCTTTTAGAAAACGGATAACGTCGTGAATCGCATTTGGAGTTGCCTCTAGGGTGAAAATATCTCTTTTCATCTCAAAATTCAGAACGTTGTTTCCGAATTTTTGGGATAGTTTTTCTTGTATGTAAGCAGTTTCTAAGGCCATATTATAGGTTGTAAGAAGCTAATAATTCTTTGTATTCTGGCGAATTTCTTCTGCGAACCGATTCGTTTCGAACCAATTCTTGTAGTTGCATTACACCGTCTACGATTTGTTCTGGTCTTGGTGGGCAACCCGGTACATAAACGTCAACTGGAATTACTTTGTCAATTCCTTGTAAAACAGAGTAGGTATCGAAAACACCACCTGATGAAGCACAAGCTCCAACAGCAATTACCCAACGAGGCTCCGACATTTGTTCGTATACTTGACGTAAAATAGGGGCCATTTTTTTAGAAATAGTTCCCATTACCATTAACATGTCGGCTGGGCGAGGAGAAAAACTCACACGCTCAGATCCAAAACGCGCTAAGTCATAATGAGATGCCATAGTAGCCATGAATTCGATTCCGCAACAAGAGGTAGCAAAAGGTAACGGCCAAAGTGAATTTGCACGAGCCATACCCACTACATCGTTTAGTTTGGTAGCGAAGAATCCTTCACCTGTAACTCCTTCTGGTGGAGCAACCATATTTATTTTTGAATCACTCATTTATAATTCGTAGTTTATAGTTAGTAATTAAAGTATTATTCCCATTCTAGTGCTTTCTTCTTAAGAATGTAGAAGAATCCCACTAAGAGTAACAACATAAAAATAACCATTTTAATCATTCCGTCACCGCCTAATTCTTTAAAATTTACCGCCCAAGGATATAAGAAAATTACTTCGACGTCAAAAAGAACGAAAAGAATAGCGACTAGAAAATATTTTACAGAGAACGGAATACGAGCATTTCCAACGGACTCAATTCCACACTCAAAGTTAATGTCTTTGTTTTTGGAATGTCTTTTCGGACCTAAAAAGCTGGAACCAATTATGGTTGCGACAACAAATCCAACGGCTAATCCCATCTGCATTAGGATTGGTAAATAATCATGTTGAGTAGATTGCATATACCTAAAATTTTAGACTTTTATAAAATAGCCACAAATATACGTTGCAATATTTAATTCACAAAAATCAAAGCTGAAACGTTTCTTATTTATTACTCAAAACTAACTATTTAAACCAATTCTAAATAAAAGAATAAAGCATAAAAAAACGTCCCGATATTATCGGGACGTTTAGACCATTGAGGTAACCAAAAAATAATATATATTAGTCTTCGATAACAGCTACTTGAGCTGCAACTTTACCTTTTCTTCCTTCTTCTTCTTCGTAAGAAACTTTGTCACCTTCATTTAGTGATTCAGCTTTAATACCTGTTGCGTGAACGAAAATGTCTTTTCCATTTTCATCATCTGTAATGAATCCGTAACCTTTTGACTCATTGAAAAATTTAACTGTACCTGTGCGCATTTTGTAATGTAAAAAAATTAATAATGGTCAAAGATATACTTATTTCTGACATAGCAAACAAAAATCAAATAAAAAAGTTAAAATAATAATCTTAATTTAAAATTCTAATTGAATGATTTTCAGCTAAATATTTGAATTATCATTAAAATTAAAATAAAAAAGCAGCTATTTATGAATTTTTAACTAGTTGTTTTCTAATTGGTTGCGAATTTGATATAAATTACGTTAGTTCAACTTTAATGTGTAATTCGTTCAATTGAGCATCATCAATAACTGATGGAGCATCAATCATAACATCGCGTCCCGAATTGTTTTTTGGGAAGGCAATAAAATCACGAATGGTTTCTTGTCCTCCTAAAATAGCCACTAATCGATCCAATCCAAAAGCCAATCCACCGTGTGGTGGTGCGCCAAATTGGAAGGCATCCATCAAGAATCCAAATTGATTGCGAGCTTCTTCTTCAGTAAATCCTAAATATTTGAACATTAATTGTTGCGTAGCTTTATCGTGAATTCTAATCGAACCACCGCCAATTTCATTTCCGTTCAACACCATATCGTAGGCATTAGCACGAACTTTGCCTGGATTGGCCGCCAACAACTCCATATCTTCAGGTTTTGGTGACGTAAAAGGATGGTGCATCGCGTGCCATCTTCCAGATTCTTCATCTAATTCTAATAATGGAAAATCGACTACCCATAACGGTGCAAATTCTGCTGGATTTCGTAAACCTAATCGTGTTGCTAATTCCATTCGTAGTGCAGAAAGTTGGGTTCTGGTTTTATCGGCAGGACCAGAAAGCACAAAAATCATATCACCAGCTTTGGCGCCTGTAATTTCAGCCCATTTTGCCAAATCTTCTTGATCGTAGAATTTATCAACAGACGATTTATACGTTCCATCGGCTTCACATTTTACATAAACCATTCCCGAAGCACCCACTTGTGGACGTTTTACCCAGTCAATTAAGGCGTCAATTTCTTTACGAGTATATGCTGCACAATTTGGAGCGGCGATTCCAACTACTAATTCAGCTGTGTTGAAAACAGGGAAATCTTTGTGTTGTGCTACTTCGTTTAACTCGCCAAATTTCATATCAAAACGAATATCGGGTTTGTCGTTTCCGTAGGTTTTCATGGCATAATCGTAGGTGATTCTTGGGAATTTTTCTACTTCAATACCTTTTATTTCTTTAAGCAAATGGCGTGTTAGTCCTTCAAATACATTTAAAATATCTTCTTGTTCCACAAAGGCCATTTCGCAATCGATTTGGGTGAACTCAGGTTGTCTATCGGCACGTAAATCTTCGTCGCGGAAACATTTTACAATTTGAAAATATTTATCCATTCCGCCCACCATCAACAATTGTTTGAAGGTTTGTGGCGATTGTGGTAAGGCGTAAAACTGACCTTCGTTCATTCTACTTGGAACTACGAAATCTCTTGCGCCTTCGGGAGTTGATTTGATTAAATAAGGCGTTTCCACTTCACAAAAATCCAAATTAGAAAGATAATTTCTAACCGCTTGGGCTACTTTATGACGAAACAACAAGCTGTTCTTTACCGGATTTCTACGAATATCCAAGTAACGGTATTTCATTCTGATGTCTTCGCCACCGTCGGTTTCGTCTTCAATGGTAAATGGAGGCGTTAGTGCTGCGTTCAAAATCGTCATTTCTTTTACAAGAATTTCGATTTCACCTGTTGCGATATTTTTATTTTTAGCTTCACGCTCAATTACAGTTCCTTTTACTTGCACTACAAATTCTCTTCCAAGCGTTTTGGCCAATTCGAAAACCGATTTTTCAGAACGACTTTCGTCAAACAACAATTGTGTAATTCCGTAACGGTCGCGCAAATCAACCCAATTCATGAATCCTTTATCTCTTGATTTTTGCACCCAACCGGCTAAGGTTACTTCTTGGTTTATGTGTGAGGCGTTCAATTCACCACAATTATGACTTCTATACATTTGGAATAAAATTTTATAAATAACAAATAGACCTTGGTCTCGGGTGCAAAAGTAAAAAACTTCAACCGAAATAAGCACTAAATATTTTCTTAATGATTATTTACTACTAAATAAATTTAGCTACATTTGGATTTACTTAAAATAAAAACATAGAATATGAAAAAAATCGGAATCTTATTAATGGCACTTGTATTTTCTAATATAAGCTTTGGTCAAGAAAATACTGTAAAGTTTCAGGCAGATATTGCTAATAGAAATGGCGACATTATTTTTATTAAAAACAAAAATGTAATTGTTAGAGAAATTAAGGTGCAAGGTGATGGACACTTTTTTACTTCTTTTGATGTTAAAGAAGGCATGTATCAATTGTATGACGGACAAGAATATACCGATTTGTTTCTAAAAAACGGATATGATTTGACGTTGAAAATGGATTCTAAAAATTTCGATGAGTCTGTTTCTTATACTGGAAAAGGATCGTTAGAGAATAATTATTTAGCTCAGAAAATACGCGACGATAGTGCTTTTAACTATGAAGAGATGTTGGCTTCAACTCCGGATGATTTCAACAAAAAAATCAATGACAAACAAAATGCAGCAATTGCCAAACTAGAAAAAGGCGGTTATGATGTGAATTTTATTGCGCTTCAAAAGAAAGCGGCGCAACAAGAATTGTTTGAAATGAAAATGTATTTCAAACAAAAACAAGAACAACAAAAATTAAATAACGCTCCGGCACCATCCTTTGATTATGTAAATTATGCAGGTGGAAAAACCAAATTAGAAGATTTAAGAGGAAAATATGTGTACATTGATGTTTGGGCTACTTGGTGCGGACCCTGTCGTGGTGAGATTCCTCATTTGAAAAAAGTAGAAGAAAAATACCACGGTAAAAACATTGCTTTTGTGAGTATTTCTGTCGATGTTCAAAAAGATTTTGAGAAATGGAAAACGTTTGTAAAAGATAAAGAATTAGGCGGTATTCAATTGTTTGCTGATAAAGATTGGAATTCTGATTTTACAAAAGCTTTCGGAATTAATTCGATTCCAAGATTTATACTTATAGATCCAACCGGAAAAGTGGTTGATGCTGATGCAGCGCGTCCTTCAGATCCTAAATTGGTTGAAAAATTGGATGGACTTTTAAAGTAATCTTCCTTTATATAAAAGCAAAAAGCTCCGAATGATTTCGGAGCTTTTTTGTTTAACCACATTTATAACTAATTTTCAAGAGTTATTTTTTTTTGCAAGTCTTCGGTCACGTAAACGGTATTTTATACGTTTTACCAAGTAGAACATTACCGGTACCATGATTAATGTTAACACCGTTGCATAAGTCAATCCGAAGATGATAGTCCATGCTAATGGTCCCCAAAACATAACGTTATCTCCACCCATAAATAAGTGCGGATTCAAGTCGGTTATTAAAGAGAAAAAGTCAAAGTTCAATCCGATGGCTAACGGAATTAATCCCAAAACGGCTGTCAATGCTGTTAATAATACGGGACGTAATCTTGATTTTCCTGATTCGATGATTACTTCTTTTATTTCTTCTATAGATAAATCGTCGTGACTTGTTAAGTGTTTATCAGCCACTTTTTTGTCTAATAAAAGCACAAAGAAGTCCATCAATACGATTCCGTTTTTCACCACAATTCCAGAAAGCGATATGATTCCCATCATCGTCATTAAGATTACAAAATCCATATTGGCAATGACATAACCATAGAAAACACCACTAAAACTCAATATTACAGTAAACAAAATAACGACTGTTTTAGAAACCGAATTAAATTGTAATACAATAATAATTGTGATTCCTGCTAAAGCTAAAAACAACGCCAACATCAAGAAACTTTGGTTTTTACCTTGTTCTTCTTGAACTCCAGAGAACGAATAAGTTACCGATGGATTTAAGTTATAGCCTTTAAGCTCTGAAGCAATTTGTTTTGTAATTGCATCCCCATTAAAACCAGTTAAAACATTAGAATAAATGGTCATTATTCTTTTTTGATTTTTACGTTTAATCTGATTGTAAGTGGTTGTTTTTTCAGTTTTTGAAACCGCAGAAATTGGAACTTGAACAATTTGTCCGTTGTTTTGATTTCTGAAAGTCAACGATTGGTTGAACAATACGTTTTCATTCTTGCGTTGGTCGTCTTGCATACGCATAGTGATGTTGTAATCGTCATCACCTTCTTTGTAGGTAGAAATCTCTTGACCGTAAATAGAACGTCGTAAATTAAACCCAAGTTGACCTGTAGAAACTCCTAAACTTCCTGCGTTTACGCGATCTACTTTTACTTCTAATTCAGGACTTTCTTTGTTTACATCAACATCCAAACGCTCAATTCCACCAATATTTTTAGAATCGATAAAAGCAATCATTTTGTGTGCTTCTTTCAGCATTACATCATAATCCGTTCCGGTTAATTGAATACTAATTGGATATCCAGCAGGTGGTCCATTGGCATCTTTTTCAACCGTAACTTTAGCGCCAGCGATTCCTTTTACTTTACGTCTAATTTCTTCTAAAACATCTGTAGTGTTAACACCACGTCTGAATTTGAATTCAGAAAAATTAACCGTTACCTTTCCTTTAAAAGGCGTTTCAGAAGCAGAACCCGCATCTACATTTGGATTTCCAGCACCTTTTCCTACTTGTGAAACAATGGATTCGGCTAAGAAGTTTTCATTTGTTTTTGGATCAATGTATTTCTTCATGATAGAAATCACTTGATTCTCAACAAATTTTGTGGCTTTGTTAGTTTTTTCAATGTCAGTTCCTTGCGGATATTCGATGTATGTAATGATTTGTTTTGGGATGTTTTCTGGGAAAAACAATACTTGTCTTGGGAAAATTCCCAACAAAACAAAAGAGAAGAACATCATCCCGATGATTCCAATCAAAGCATACCAAGCTCTTCTACCGGTTAAAATTTTGGCTAAAAATGATTTATATTTTTCTTCCATTCTCGGGAAGAAGCTGTGTTGGAAATCTTGAGTCCATTGGTATAATTTGATTTTATACAACCACATTAATCCTAATGAAATGATTGCTAAATGCCCGATGGCTCTTGCAAATTTAGAATCATAAATGTTTCCAATTAAAACAAATACTACTCCAATAATCGTGAAAATAATGGAATATAATTTAGCCGATTTTTTAGAAACATTTTTATCTTCTATATCCATCGAACCACCAGTCATTGCCGCATTAACCACCATCGCTACAAATAATGACGCCGATAAAGTTATGGTTAAAGTAATCGGGAAATATTTCATGAATTTACCCATAGTTCCTGGCCATAATGCAAAGGGTAAAAATGCCATTAAAGTCGTAGCGGTAGAAGAAATTACAGGCCAAGCAATTTCACCAATACCAATTTTAGAAGCAGAAACGCGGTCCATTCCTTTTTTCATATTGGCAAATACGTTGTCAACCACTACAATTCCATCATCAACCAGCATTCCTAATCCCATCACAAGACCAAAAAGCACCATGGTATTTAAGGTTAAACCAAATGCGGATAGAATGCTAAACGCCATTAACATCGAAAGCGGAATAGCAGCTCCAACGAATAACGAATTTCGTAATCCCATGGTGAACATCAACACAATCATTACCAGTACAATACCAAAAATAATATGGTTCGAAAGTTCATCTACTTCGTGTTCTACTCTTGAGGATTGGTCGTTGGTAAGCTTCAATGATAAATTCGAAGGTAAATAGGATTTTTGCGCTTTTTCAATCTTTTCTTTGACCTGTTCAATAGCCGAAATCATGTTTTCACCCGAACGTTTTTTCACGTTAAGCATCACAACTTCAGTACCTTTTTCACGAGCATAGGTCGTTTTTTCTTTTTCTTTAAAACTTACTGTGGCAATGTCTTTAAGGTACACTGTTCCGCCAAAAGATTTTACAATAATGTTTTCTAACTCCTTTGGATCTTTTATTTCCCCAACAATTCGGATGTTGTTTCTTGAACCTTGAGAAATTAAATTTCCGCCAGAAAGCGTCATGTTTTCATTTCTCACTGCATTTTGAATGTCATCAAAGCTTACTTGTGCTGCGGTCATTTTGTAAATGTCAACAGCAATTTCAACCTCTTTGTCGTCTACACCAAGAATATCTACTTTTTTAACTTGAGGTATTTCTTCAATATCGTCTTGAAGTAATTCACCATATTTTTTTAGTTGTTGCGTAGTATAATTTCCTTGTAAGTTGACATTTAAAATTGGCACTTCTTCCGAAATGTTTAATTCAAAAACACTCGGTTCCACTTTACTTCCGTTGTCCAAATTAGGCCAATCGGTATCGGCTTTTGCCAAATCAACTTTATCCTTGATTTTGGTTTTAGCCTCTTCAATTTTTACTTTATCGTCAAATTCAACGATAATCATTCCGTAATCTTGAAACGAACTAGACGTTATTTTACCAACACCACTGATGTTTTTAAATTCCTTTTCGAGTGGTTTAATGACTAACTTTTCAACATCTTCAGCCGAGTTTCCTGGAAAAACGGAAGAGATGTATACTTTATTTTCAATAATTTCTGGGAAATCTTCGCGTGGCATTGTAATGTAGGCGGTTACTCCTAATATTACAATCAAAAGTGTCAAGATATATACTGTAACGCGATTGTCTACAGCCCAACTTGAAATACTAAATTCTTTGTTTGTGTGACTCATATAAATTTTAGATTTTAGATTTTAGATATTAAATTTGATATTTAAAATCTACTATTTACTTTTAGAAATTCAATTTCATTCCTTCAGAAATCGTGTTTACACCTTCAGTAACAATAACATCATTTGAGGATAAACCGCTTAAAATTTCAGTAACATTATCAGAAGATTTTCCTATTTTCACCAATACTTTTTTGGCAACGGCTTTCTTACCATTAATTTCAGAGGCTACAAATACAAATTTGTTGTGCTCGCCATCTTCTTGAACCACATTGGTAGGAACTACAATAGCATTTTTACTAACGTAATCGATGATTTTAAGTTTGGCAACTTGATTTGGACGCAATAAATTTTCTGGATTTGGAACAGCAACTTCAATTCCGAAGCTACGGTTACTTGGGTTGATGAAAGTGCCTACTTGACGCACTTTACCTTTGTAGGTTTTTCCTAATGATGAGATGACCACATCCACTTGTGTACCTACTTTTAATTTCCCAATGTATGTTTCAGGAACAGTAGTAGATACATACATATTTCCTAAATTTACAATTCGCATTAATCCTTGTGGACTGGCAGCAACTACTTGACCTCTTTCTACAAAAACTTCGTCAATGGTTCCAGAAAATGGCGCTCTAATTAAGGTTTTAGACAATTGAGCTTTAGCTTGAGCTACCGATTTTGACAAACTAATCATTTGTGTTTGTGCTTGCAAGTATTGAATTTCAGATCCAATTTTTTGATTCCAAAGATTTTTTTGTCTTTCAAATGTCGTTTTCGCCAATTGATATTGTGTTTCCAAACTCGCCACTTGTTGACTAGAACCACCATCATCAACACGACCCAGAATTTGTCCTTTAGTGACATGTTGACCCGCTTTTACGTTCAACGTTACCAATGTTCCTGGAATTTCGGGTTGCACTAAAATATTTTCTTTAGTGTTAACATTACCTTGAATGTCTAGATAATGATTGAATAAAGTATCTTTTAGAGTCAAAACAGAAACCAACGCTTCTTCGTCTTTTTTAACTTCTAAGGTGGTTAAAGCAGCGTCAATTTTGGCTAAATCGGCTTGGATTAAGGCTTTTTTAGCTTGAAGTTCTTTCGTGTTTTTTGATTTGATTAAATCGTCAATGGAAGCCGAATTTTCTTTCTTTGAACAAGAAAATAGCGACAAGGATAAAACGGTTATTAAGAGTATTTTTCTCATTTTATTTTTGGGTTTGTGAGTTTATTATTTAGTTCCGATTACTTTTTCTAAGGCGGCTTTTTTATTGATTACATCCACCATGGTTTGCAAATAGTTTTGTTGCGAAGTATACAATTGACGTTGTGCTTCGGTAAAATCGAAGCTGCTTGAAAGTCCTTCTTTGAATTTGATTTCTTGTTTTTTCTCAATGCGTTCGGCCAATTTTAAATTTTCTTTAGAACTGTTGTATTGTTCTACACTGTATTCATAATCGCTTTTGGCATTTTGATAAGCTAATTTCAGTTTTTGCTCGGTTTCGGTCAAATCGGTTTTGGCTTTTTCCAAAGCAATTTTAGCTTGTTGTGTTCTAGCGCTTCTGGCAAAACTGCTGAATATTGGTACGTTCAAACTCACACCAAGATTGGAATAATTAAAATAACGTTGGCTTGAATTAAAAAACGTAAACGTATTTCCAAAGGAGTTGTAACCAAAGTTTACACCAGCAGCTAAGGTTGGTAATGCTTTACTTTTTTGAAGTTTTAATTCCAAACTGCGTTGGTCAACAAAGTTTTGTGAAATGATAAAATTGATGTTACTAGAAGCATTAAATTCGTTGCTTTTTAAAGCTAAATCGAGATTACTTTGTGCCAAAACATCCAATTTATCGGTTAAAGCCAAATCCGAATCGATGTCAATTCCCAAGTTTACTTTTAACATTTTTAAGCTAATGTCTTTCAATCGGGTTACGTAGTTTAAATTACTATTTACTGACGACAAGGTGATTTTTAGTTGTTCTACGTTCTCTTCTTCAATAAGACCATTTTTATAGGTTTGATCGGTGTCAAAAAGCGTTTTTTCCAAAATAGCTTTGTTTTTTTGAAGAATTTGAGCGCTTTCATCAGCAAGTAACACATTACCATACGAGTTGATGATCATTTCTCTAACTTCGGTATCGGTTTTTACTTTGTAATTTTCATAAAACTGAAGATAGGTTTTCGATGCTTGTAACGCCACTAAATAGGAACCATCAAAAATCAATTGGGTTAACGAAAGACTTCCGCTACCGTTGTGTTTGGTTCCGAAAGTAACTTCTGCAAATTCCCCAGCAGGACCACCAAAAATCTGAGCAGGAATTAATGAGGTTTGTAGTTTGAAATTATTCTGATAGCTGATAGCGCCATTAATTTGTGGCAAACCCATAGCGGTAGTTTCCCATTTTTTCTTTTTGGCCATTTCGATATCGCGCCCAGCATTTATAGCCGTTCTGTTGTTCGTCAAGGCATGACTTATGGCTTGTTCTAAACTAAACGAATAGCTTTGTTTTTTATCTTGAGCCTGAATAAAGCTCGCTAATAAAAAGATGATTAATACTAATTTGTTTTTCATGGATTGATGATTATGTATTTAGGTTAGATAATTGTTTTTCGAGTTCTATAATTCCTTTTGGAGTTGCCATAGCTCTGGTGTGGTATTCTAGAGCAAAATTTTCTAATTTGACCGATTCTTTTTCAGAAGCAGTACTTTCTTTTATCGAGAAAATCAGCAAATAATAAAATTTAGCATAAACTTCAACATCCAAATCTTTTCGATACAAATCTTCTTCCATACCTTTAATGATGTTTTGCTTGAACATAGTATTGCAATCTTCAAGCTCGTTAGCAATCATTTTGGAATGGATTTCTGGATAATGCTTTTTGAGTTGATAAACAGGAGAGTTGTCAATTGTTTGAAACATTTCTTTAAACATTCTTCTGATTTCAAAATTTTCTTCAATGGCATTATATTCTTTGGCTATAATTTCATCGATAATCGTGTGTATTTTTTGATGAATTATTTCTGTGCCTTCTTCAATTAAGACTTCTTTGTTGTGAAAATATTTATAAATCGTTTTTTTAGAAATACACATCTCACAGGCAATATCATCCATAGTCACGCTTTTGAAACCCAGTTTCAAGAACATTTCTGTAGCTTTTTTGATGATTTTTTCTTTCATTTTATTCTAAATTTCGAGTGCAAATGTAATTAGGAAACTTTGGAAACAAAAATAGTTTCCTTATATTTTACATAAATTTAACATTAACTTTTCTTCTCAGGTTTGATAATCATTCGTAAGGAAGAGTTTTTTGTGAAATAAGCTATTCCCCAATGGTAGAGTGTGTTAACTTTATTTCTTGGCATCGATAGCGACATTAAATGCACAAACAACCAAGCCAACCAAGCGAACGTTCCTTTAAAATGTAGTTTTGGTTTTGGAATGTCAACCACGGCCTTACTTCGACCAATAATGGCCATCGAGCCTTTGTCTTTATATCGAAATGGATGTTCTGATTTTCCAATTTTTTGGTAAATCAAATTTTTGGCAAGATTGCTGCCTTGTTGCATCGCAACTTGTGCCACTTGCGGATGCCCATTTGGAAAATTGGCATCACTGTCCATGTAACATGTATCGCCAATGGCAAATATGTTTTCGGTTGTTGTAACTTTGTTAAATTCATCAACGATCAATCTATTTCCACGACCATAACATTCGTTAGGTAAACCCGAGAATCGCATGGCGGTTACTCCTGCGGCCCAAATTAAATTTTTAGATTTGATGCTGTTTCCTTCTTTAAAATAGATGGTTGATCCGTCAAAATCAGACACATGTGTGTTTAAATTTACGACGACACCAATTTCTGTAATGGCCTTTAAAGTATCTTCTTGCGAGGCAATACTCATGGGTGATAAAAGTGCTTCTCCGCCATCAACTAAGTAGATTTTACCATTAATAAATTCCGATAATTCGGGATATTCATTCTTTATTATGGTTTTACTCATTTCGGCAAACATTCCCGATATTTCAACACCAGTCGGTCCACCACCAGCCACCACAATGCGTAATAATTCTTCTTTTTCTTCTCGGTTATTTGAAATCGCTGCGGCTTCTATGCGTTGCAATAAAATGTTTCGCATGTTCAAAGCATCTTCCAGAGTTTTCATCGGAATGGCGTTCTTTTTCACATTTTCCATCCCAAAATAATTGGTCATGGTTCCGGTTGCAATGACTAAATAATCATAGTTGAGTTCACCATTTGAAAGGATAATTTTGTTTTCATTGGCGTTAATTTCTACCAATTCACCCAGCCAGAATCGGATGTTTTTTGAACCAGAAAACATTTTTCTAAAAGGATAACTAATGGAAGAAGTTTCCAAAAAGCCTGTGGCAACTTGATATAACAAGGGTGGGAAAAAGTTGTAATTGATTTTATCTACCAATACTATCTCGAAACCATCAACATTTGAAAGATTTTTTGCGACGTTCAATCCTGCAAACCCACCGCCAATTATAACTACTTTTTTCATGGTTTAATTTTTTGAAGTAAATTCTATGTTGGCCATTAGGTTGATATTAGAGCCAATTAGTAAACCCGAATTTTCAACATTAGTATTAGAAAACAATTTAAAATCACGACGATTGATTTGTCCAATAATTTCAAAAATAACTTTTGAAAAACCATTTCGAGTTTCAAAGTCTACAATTTTTGCATCTAATTCAACAGTTTTAGTAATGTTGTTTACCGTTAAATCGCCTTTTATAAAATTGATATCGGCATTAATTTTTTCAAATGAAGTAGACTTAAAGCTCACCGTTGGATGTTGTTCTGCATCAAATAAATCATTCAATTTTAGATGACTATCAATGTGTTCTAATTTACCTTCTTTTTTATGAACGTCTACTACAAACTCTATCGAAGCATCTACAAGCTCATCGTTTAGTACTTCTATTGAGCCATTAAATTTATTGATAGAACTTGCCAAATAAGCAATTATAGAATGTCGAGCTCTAATTAAAAAATCGGATTGTTGCGAATTGATAGACCAGTTAGTTGTATTCATTTTGAGAAAGAATTTTATACTATTTTGATGGCAAAGATATACAGGAAACTTTTAATACTAAAATAGTTTCCTTAGTATTTTGATAATTTTAACATTTCAAGCAACCCATGAAACTGTAAAGTAGTTGTGTATTTGTAATCAAATAATATGTAGTTTTGCACTTCTTGTAAACGAAACAAGTCACTCATTATGCAAGCAATCTCACAGTATCAACAACTTATTTCTGATTATTTCACAGCATTACATCTCAATAAAGAACCCAAAAATCTTTATGAACCCATAGAGTATATTTTGCATTTAGGCGGAAAAAGAATGCGTCCAATTTTAACATTAATGGCTGCTGAAGTTTTTGATGTGGATTGTAAAAAAGCATTGGCGGCTGCTACTGCTATTGAGGTTTTTCATAATTTCTCATTAGTGCATGATGATATTATGGACGATGCGCCTTTGCGTCGCGGTAACGAAACCGTTCATGAAAAATGGAACATTAATACCGGAATTCTTTCGGGAGATGCTATGCTGATTTTGGCGTACCAACATTTTGAAGAATACGAGCCAAAAATCTTCAGAGCATTAGCCAAATTATTCAGTAAAACAGCTTTGGAAGTTTGCGAAGGCCAACAATACGACGTCGATTTTGAAACCAGAGACGACGTTACGATTCCAGAATATTTAAAAATGATTGAATACAAAACGGCTGTTTTAGTAGGTGCTGCTATGAAAATGGGCGCTATTGTTGCCGAAACTTCGGAAGAAAACGCCAATTTAATTTATGATTTCGGATTGAATTTGGGGATTGCTTTCCAATTACAAGACGATTATTTAGACGCTTTCGGAAATCCAGAAACCTTTGGAAAGCAAGTTGGCGGCGACATTATTGAAAACAAAAAGACCTATTTGTATTTGAAATCCATTGAATTTGCTAAATCAGATGAAAAAGAACAATTGTTGCATTTATTTTCAATTCAACCCGATGATAATACTGATAAAATTAATTCGGTAAAAGAAATTTTCAATCAAACTGGAGCTTCCCAAGCCACTCAACTAGCTATAAAAGAATATACATTCAAAGCTTTTGAAACTCTAGAACAAATGAATATTGATGCTGGTAAAAAAGCACTTTTAAAAGTTTTCGGCGAAAATTTAATGGATCGCAAAGTATAAATTGTGAAGTGGTTTTTGACTTTATCGATTTTCAACAATACCAATAATCACGAACGAGGCGCTTTCTTTTTCACGTTTTGTTTTCCTTTTTTCACCATTGTAGCGTTGTGGATTGATTCGGTTTCTTTTTGTCAAAACCACTTTGATGGAAAAATGCTGACCAACGTTTTAGCCATTACCTATTTTGTGTTCTTCTTCATTTCAGCGCAAGCCAATCTCAGAAAATTGATGTTTTGCATGGTATTTTTGTCGTATATCGGCGAATTACTATTTTGTAAAATATTGGGGTTGTATGCCTATCGCACAGCAGACATTCCACTTTATGTGCCGTTTGGTCACGCTATTGTATATGCATCGGGATTTGTTTTAGCAACCTCGAAATTGGTTAAGACTAACGAAATACTAGTTAGAAAAATTTTCTCAATAGCATTTACATTACTTTTTCTATCGGTTGGTATTTTTCTAAACGATATGTTTTCACTTCTTTTTGGTTTACTGTTTTTCGGTTTGATGAAAAGAAAAAAGTGGCAAAATGTCTATTACACTATTGCACTTTGTGTTATCTTTATAGAGTTGGTTGGAACGTATTGTAAATGTTGGACATGGGTTCCAAAGACATTTAATGCTATCCCAACTGCCAATCCGCCCATGGGAGCCGTGTTTTTCTATGCAGGTGGGGATGTTATTTTGGCAAAAATTGTAAGTTATTGGAAATCAAATAAAGAATAAATGAATTTTCCCGCACCCACATCTACCGACGAATTGTTGCACAACGCAACAGCCGAAAACTTGTATCAAAACTTAATTCTGCAATTGAATAAAGATTTCAATTTTGCCAACGAACCAGTCGATTTTCATCCCAGTACTACTCCTGATGAATTGAAAGTGCAGTTGCACGAAAAAATCTACCGACTCATTCAGTACAAATTTGCCGAATATTTAAGTCTGCTCTATATTGTGGATGTTCCCGAAGATCAAGTGAAAAAACTAGACGGTTCAGACCTTATGGAATTATCTGAACAAGTTTCTTTTTTGATTTTGAAAAGAGAATGGATGAAGGTGTGGTTTAGAAACCGCTTTTAATTAAATAGTAAAAAACCACTAAAATTAGTAGTCAATACCCAACAAAGGCATTGTAGTGTTTCATGGTTATTTCAATAATTGGTTTGTTGAATAATAGATATTTTTTTGTGACTAACAATCAGACGGATGTTAAAATTATATTCTAATTTTTATTTAAAACATTTATCACTATTTTTGTTAAGAGATAAGATTACGATATTGAAAATATTTTAATTTGCATCAACTGTTCCTTACTTAATTAATCCCCAAACATATGGAAAACTACTTTAAGGAAATAAGGTCACATTTTTTTGATGAAGCCGAAACGTTGTTTTCTATTTGGGATACCAACCTTAACTTTGTGGATGCTAACAAGGCTCTACTCGATATTCTACAAGTAGAAAAAGAACAGCTCATGGGTCAAAATATATCTAAAATGGCTCCTGATACTATAACCAGTGGGCGTTTTGATATATACAAGCAAGTCCTAGAAACTGGTAAAACTGCTATAATTGATGAGGTGAAAACGCATCCTGATTTGGATATTGGTAGTCAATATTACAGAGTAAAAATTTTTAAAATGAAATATGGCATTGGTGTTATCAGTAAAAACATCACCGACCTGAAAATTATCATTAATGATGACATTCAAAAATTACAAGAACAGGCCAGTTTACTACAATATCAAAACACTCAATTATCCGATTTCTGTAATATTGTATCACATAATTTAAGAGCTCCTCTAGTAAATCTTGGTATGCTGACAGATTTTATAGGAGAAAGCAATAATCTTGAGGAATTAAAGGAGTTGTCTTCTAGGTTAAAGCCTGTTATCGAAGGGCTTAATGAGACATTTGATTGTCTAATAGAAACACTTCAATTTCGTTTAGATAAAGAAATAAAAATGGATCAAATTAACCTAGAGGAAAGGACAAACAAAATTCTTAAGGAATTTGAACCTGAAAAAGAAGTCAGTAAAGCTAATGTAAAAATAAATTTTGAATCCTTCCCAGAGATCACTTATCCCCGAAAATATATTGACAGTATCTTGTCTAATTTGATTAGCAACGCATTTAAATATAGATCTCCCAACCGTAATCTTGAACTCAACCTGAGGACTGTGGTAAGGCATGGGAAAGTGCTTTTGGTTGTAAAAGATAATGGCTTAGGTATTGATTTGAATATGCATCATGATCGTATGTTCAAAATAAGGAAAGTATTTCACAAACATCCTCAAGCAAAAGGTTTTGGTTTGTTTATGATAAAAAACCAGATTGAATCAATGGGGGATACCATCTATATTAAAAGCAAAATAAATCGAGGAAGCACCTTTTACATCGAATTTAAAAATCAAAAAAATGACACAAAAGAAATTAGTATTGGTGGATGATGATCAAATTTTTGTTTATTTAACTGCAAAGGCAATTGAACAGACCAAACTTATCGATTTGATAAAGATTTTTGATAACGGATTGGATGCTATTAATTTTTTAAAAGAAAATTCTGGAGAACCTCAATCGTTACCGGAAGTGATACTTTTAGATCTTTCGATGCCCATCATGGATGGCTGGCAGTTTTTAGAAGAATATATTTTTTTGCAACCAAAATTGACTAAAAAAATCATCATTTATATCGTTTCCTCTTCTATCACTCCTGCAGATATAATTAGGGCAAAAAACATCAGTGAGGTTTCAGATTATATTATTAAACCTGTTACCAAAGAAAAACTAATTGAAGTTGTAAAGCAACTATAATAATTACTAGAATATTTCCTGTTTTAAAAAAAAAAACTATTAATTACCTATAAAAAGGAAGTTTTTAAAAAAAAGAGTAGGCTATTCATATTAGTTTAAATCCATAAACCTTATAAAAGGATAACTAAGTTTTTTGGTTACAAAATCTTCTTGGTGATTAAATCGTCGGTAATAATTATGACATTTATAATTTTATTATTATCCGTTCGAGTATAATTTTGTTTTTGGCTAAACAAACAGAATTCCTTGTTATAAGATTTTGGCCAATAAATGGAGTCATTTTAACGCAATGAAGTTACAAAGCTAATAGAACCTTAGTGTTCAATTAGGCATTAGAAATATACTCTAATAAACGGCATCAAAGCATCACTATAAACGCTTTTGTCTTTATCAAAAAGAAGGTTGTATCGAAGACCAACCGTTACGTTATCCATGCGGTAACCAGCGCCTACATACAAACCCGTATTCCAAAAGTTATCTTTTAAGTTGGGTCCGCCAACCATTTGTAAGGTCGAGTTCACACGCACTTGTTCCAGCTCTAATGAAATTTGTGCTTCTTCAATTGGATTGAAAAGTGTGATAAAATTAGCCCCATAAATAGCAGAAGTGTAATAATCTCGTTGTGAAACAAAACTTCCTTGTAGTCCAACACCCATAGAAACATAGCGGTTAAAGTTGTAAATCGCACTCGGAGCCACGGTTACGTCAGTGAAACCAGAACCAATGCTCAAACCCAATCCACCACCAAATTGAACGTGATCCCAAAAATCGCTTTTTTGTTGTTTTTGAGTGCCTTCCTGTCCATAAACTCCAAAACTTAAACCAATAAAAAACAAAATGGATAGTGTTTTTGTTAAATTTTTTATAGAATTCGTTTTCATACCAATGTATATATTTATTTAGCGATATAAATGTAGCAAAAACATTGAAAGATTGTTATAAATATTTTACTTTTGCAGTAATTTTTTAACTACAAGAGTACTTATATATATAAATATGGATAGGTTTTCCTTTTTAAACGCAGCACATACTCAATTTTTTGCCGATTTATACGAACAATATACTCAAAATCCAGACGCTGTTGAGCCAAGCTGGAGAGCTTTTTTTCAGGGTTTCGACTTTGGAATGGAGACGTATAATGAAGAAAATGCTGGAGCCCAATTGGCTAATTATGCTGCAACTTCATCTGATAACGGAGCAATCTCTGAAAAACTTCAAAAAGAATTTAATGTTTTAAAACTGATTGACGGCTACCGCACTCGTGGACACCTTTTTACAGAAACCAATCCAGTTCGCGATAGAAGAACCTATGAGCCGAATTTAGACTTAGTGAATTTCGGACTTTCGGATGCCGATTTGAATACGGTTTTTGATGCTGCTAAAGTATTAGGGCACCAACCATCGACATTAAAAGATATTATTACGCATCTTAAAAACGTGTATTGCCAACACATTGGTATCGAATACATGTACATGAGAAAACCTGAAGTCATTCAGTGGATTCAAAATAGAATTAACATCAACGACAATCTTCCTAAATTTGATGCCGATCAAAAGAAACACATTTTAGGAAAATTAAATGAAGCGGTTTCATTCGAAAATTTCCTTCACACGAAATATGTAGGTCAAAAACGTTTCTCTCTTGAAGGTGGCGAAAGTATTATTCCGGCATTAGACGCGGTAATTGAAGCAGCTGCTGAAAAAGGAGTAGAGCATTTCGTAATGGGAATGGCACACCGTGGTCGTTTGAATGTTTTAGCTAATATTTTTGGGAAAAACACGCAAGATATCTTCTCCGAATTTGACGGAAAAGACTATGATAAAGAATATTTTGACGGAGACGTTAAATACCATTTGGGATTAACTTCTGAAAGAACTACTGCATCAGGTAAAAAAATCAACCTGAATTTAGCGCCCAATCCTTCGCATTTAGAAACAGTTGGAGCTGTTATTGAAGGAATTGCACGTGCCAAACAAGACCGTCATTTTCCAAACGATTTCTCAAAAGTGTTACCCATTGCCGTTCACGGTGATGCGGCAGTAGCAGGTCAAGGAATTGTATACGAAATTGTTCAAATGGCGCAATTGGACGGTTATAGAACTGGTGGAACCATTCATATTGTCATCAACAATCAAGTCGGATTTACAACCAATTACCAAGATGCTCGTTCGTCAACCTATTGTACTGATGTGGCCAAAGTTACTTTGTCGCCAGTACTTCACGTAAATGCCGACGATGCCGAAGCAGTGGTTCACGCGATGCTTTTTGCCTTAGATTTCCGTATGGAATTTGGAAGAGACGTATTCATCGATTTATTAGGATACAGAAAATACGGTCATAACGAAGGTGATGAGCCTCGTTTTACACAACCGGTTTTATATAAAATTATCGCCAAGCATCAAAATCCAAGAGAAATTTATGCAGAGAAATTAATCACTGCTGGGATTGTAGATGCGGCCTATTTGACTCAAATTGAAAACGATTACAAAGCCGATTTAGATCAAAATTTGGAAGCGTCACGTAAGAAAAGTTTAACCATTATCAAACCATTTATGCAAGATGAATGGAGTGGTTTTGAACAAGTTTCAGACGATGTGATGCTGCAAAAAGTCGATACTAAATTCGATAAAAAACAATTAGATGAAATTATCGAAGTGGTTTCTACTTTACCATCGGATAAAAAATTCATCAATAAAATATCTAAAATTGTTACCGATAGAAAAACCATGTATGATAACAATGTTATCGATTGGGGAACGGCAGAAACGCTGGCTTACGGGTCACTTTTAACAGAAGGATACGATGTTCGTGTTTCAGGACAAGATGTGGAAAGAGGAACGTTTTCACACCGTCATGCGGTAGTAAAAGTAGAAGATAGCGAAGAAGAAGTAATTCTTTTAGACACTTTAAAAAACAGCAAAGGTAGATTTCAAATTTACAATTCGCTATTGTCCGAATATGGGGTATTAGGTTTTGATTATGGGTATGCTTTAGCATCGCCAAAAACACTAACCATTTGGGAAGCACAATTTGGAGATTTCTCTAACGGTTGTCAAATCATGATCGATCAATACATTTCGTGTGGCGAAGACAAATGGAACAACCAAAACGGAATCGTAATGTTGTTGCCTCACGGCTATGAAGGTCAAGGTGCAGAACACTCATCGGCTAGAATGGAGCGTTATTTACAACTTTGCGCTCGTCATAATATGTATGTAGCCGATTGTACTACGCCAGCCAACTTCTTCCACTTGTTGCGCAGACAAATGAAAACCAATTTCCGTAAACCCTTGGTGGTATTCTCGCCGAAAAGTTTGTTGCGTCACCCATTGTGTGTGTCAACGCAAGAAGAATTATACAACGGACAATTTCAAGAAACGATTGACGATAAATCGGTAGACAAGAAAAAAGTAAAAACTGTGGTTTTCGTAACCGGAAAATTCTACTATGATATCTTAGCCGAAAGAGAAAAATTAGAACGCAATGATGTAGCTTTGGTGCGTATCGAGCAGTTGTTTCCGTTGCCAGTGGCTCAATTGAAAGACATTATTGCTAGTTATCCCAATGCCGACGATTACGTTTGGGCTCAAGAAGAACCTAAAAACATGGGTGCTTACAGCTATATGTTGATGAATTTCGATTTAGTTAAATGGAGATTGGCATCACTTAAAGCGTATGCCGCACCAGCAGCAGGAAGTAGCACTCGTGATAGAAGACGTCATGCCGATGCGATACGAATGGTTTTTGATAAAAATTTATTTAGATAGTTTTTAAAATCTATTATGAAAAAGCTACTAGTATTCTTTCTCTTTGCAACACTATTTTCTTTTGGACAAGAAATAGAAACACCAAAAGAAGGCAAAGTTTTAGTGTATTTTACAAGATATGATGCCACAGGGTTTTTAATTAATTTTAAATATTTTGATGGAGATAAATATTTAGGGAAGTTCAATTATGGCAAATATATGGTTTATGAATGCGAACCAGGTAAGCATGTCTTTTGGTCAAAGTCTGAAAATTTCGATTTTGTAGAAGCTTCTTTAGAAGCAGGTAAAACTTATATAATTGATTCCAGACCTCAAATGGGTGCATTCAAGGCAGGAGTAAAATTAGTAGTTTTCAATAAAGAACTAGAAAACTACGATAGATATAAAAAACGAATTTTCAAATCAATAGAAAAAGGTGAAAGGTATCTACCATCAGAAGAAGAAGTAAAGAAAGAAGCTGATGAAATTAAAGATACTATTGAAAAGGGAATGGAAAAATTCAACAAACTGAAAAGTGAGAATTCAGACCGAATAGAAATTCTTACAGATGGGATGTTTTATGATAAGGATTTTTTTGTTGAAAAAGATTACACAAAAAAAGAGTAAAAAATAAAATACGTCAAATTTTTGACAAGATATAATTGATAATAACACACTTATAAAATTATAAAAGGATGATTTTAGAAATGAAAGTGCCTTCACCAGGCGAATCGATAAAAGAAGTTGAAATCGCAACTTGGTTAGTAAAAGATGGCGATTATGTAGAAAAAGATCAAGCGATTGCTGAAGTAGATTCAGACAAAGCAACTTTGGAATTACCAGCAGAAGCTAGCGGAATTATTACGCTTAAAGCAGAAGAAGGTGATGCTGTAGCGGTTGGCGCGGTCGTTTGTTTAATCGACACCAGTGCAGCTAAACCAAGTGGAGCTGCTCCAGTAGCAGAAGCTCCTAAGGTTGAAGAGAAAAAAGTAGAAGCTCCTAAGGCAGCTCCAGTAGTAGAAAAAACGTATGCTACGCAAGCGCCATCTCCAGCAGCTAAGAAAATATTAGACGAGAAAAACATCCAACCAACAGATGTTGTTGGAACAGGAAAAGGTGGAAGAATCACTAAAGATGATGCGGTAAACGCAGTGCCATCTATGGGAACTCCAACTAGTGGTAATCGTGGTTCTGAACGAACAAAATTATCCATGTTGCGTCGTAAAGTAGCCGAAAGATTGGTTGCTGCTAAAAATGAAACGGCTATGTTGACTACATTCAATGAAGTAGACATGACGGCTATTTATGCTTTGAGAGCGCAATATAAAGATGCTTTTAAAGACAAACACGGATTAGGCTTAGGCTTCATGTCGTTCTTTACTAAAGCAGTGACTAGAGCATTACAATTATTTCCAGATGTGAACTCTATGATTGATGGTCAAGAGAAAATTTCGTATGATTTCTGTGATATTTCAGTTGCGGTTTCGGGTCCAAAAGGATTGATGGTTCCTGTAATGAGAAATGCAGAAACATTATCTTTCCGTGGTGTTGAAGCCGAAATCAAGCGCTTAGCTATTCGTGCTCGTGACGGACAAATTACGGTTGATGAAATGACAGGAGGAACATTTACTATTTCTAATGGAGGTGTTTTTGGAAGTATGTTGTCAACGCCAATTATCAATCCGCCACAATCGGGTATTTTAGGAATGCACAATGTGGTTGACAGAGCTATTGTTAAAAACGGACAAATCGTTATTGCTCCAGTGATGTATGTTGCTTTATCGTATGATCACAGAATCATTGACGGACGTGAGTCTGTTGGATTCTTGGTAGCCGTAAAAGAAGCATTAGAAAACCCAGAAGAAATTTTGATGGGAGGCAATGCTAAGAAAGCTTTAGAATTGTAAAATTAAGTTTTAATAAATATTGAAATCCCGTTTAGGAAACTGAACGGGATTTTTTGTTTATTTGCACCATTGCGTTAGGGATAGCAGTGGAAATACTTTTGTTTTTTATTTAAAAACAAAAGATTGGAACGTATAGCCCGACCCTTGTGGTAACGCCCAAAAACGAATTATTATGTCGACGAATAAAAAAACGGCTGCTATCGGATTTATTTTTATCACGATGTTAATTGATATCACAGGATGGGGAATTATCATTCCGGTGATTCCTAAATTGATCAAAGAATTGATTCATGGTGACATTAGTGAAGCGGCTAAATATGGCGGTTGGCTTACTTTTGCGTATGCAATTACGCAATTTCTTTTTGCACCGTTAATTGGAAATTTGAGTGACAAATTTGGACGGCGTCCCATCATATTGATTTCGCTTTTTGCTTTTTCAATGGATTATTTGTTGCTCGCTTTTGCGCCAACGATAACTTGGCTTTTTATTGGAAGGATTATAGCTGGATTAACTGGTGCTAGTATAACCACAGCTTCGGCGTATATTGCCGATGTGAGTACACCCGAAAACAGAGCCAAAAATTTTGGGATGATTGGTGCGGCTTTCGGACTCGGATTCATCATCGGACCGGTTATGGGAGGGTTTCTTGGGCACTACGGTTCTCGAGTTCCGTTTTATGCTGCAGCGGTATTGTGTATGTTGAATTTCTTATACGGTTATTTTATTTTACCCGAGTCGTTATCTCAAGAGAATAGGAGAAATTTCAATTTAAAAAGAGCCAATCCTATTGGTGCTTTTATGAACATGAGAAAGCGTCCGGCGCTATATGGATTGCTGTTTTCTCTTTTTTTAGTATACGTTGCTTCCCATTCCATTCAAGGAAATTGGAGTTATTTTACGATGTATCAATTTGGTTGGGATGAAAAAATGGTCGGGATTTCTTTGGGCGTAATCGGACTTTTAGTCGGATTGGTGCAAGGCGTTTTGATACGATGGATCAATCCGAGATTAGGAAATGAGAAGAGTATTTATGTGGGGTTGGCCTTATATACTTTGGGACTTTCGTTATTTGCAGTGGCTACGGAAAGTTGGATGGTATTTGTGTTTTTGATTCCGTATTGCCTTGGCGGAATAGCCGGTCCGGCGATGCAAGCCGTTATTTCAAGCAAAGTTGATGCTACAGAACAAGGCGAAATTCAAGGCACCTTATCCAGTTTGATGAGTGCTTCTACCATTATCGGTCCGCCTTTAATGTCGAGTGTTTTTTACTATTTTACACACAATGAAGCGCCGTTTAAATTTGCTGGAGCACCATTTGTTTTGGGAGCAGCCTTAATGTTAATCAGCACGGTGATTGCTTATTTTTCGTTTAAGAACAAATAATTTAGGCCATACGATTACACGCTAGCCCTGATGGAAGGGAAAAGCCTTTTTCGTTTATCAAACGAAAAAGCTTGGAATGACAGCAGGAATAGGGTTTGTAGAAAATGCCCAAGCCATTCGCTTCTATTTTAAATACACACAATGGTTGAAATAATCGATGATGGCTTTTCCTTGGAGCAACACATCGGCACCAATAATACCCTGAACCGGTTTGGCTTTATATTGTTGCAACGCTTCGTTGACATGCGATAAATCAAAAATTACCAAGTGAAATTCGGTGTCTTTCCACCGACCGAGTTGTAAGGTATTGTCTTTGGCAATTTGGGTAAACATGCCCGTAGCACCGGCACCAGCCGCTTTGGTTTTAGAGCTTCCGGCGGTGAGTTGAAATAATTCGATGCTTTCAAACCCAACACACGTATTACTGGCTCCAGTATCGAGAATAAAGTTTCCTTTTACCCCATTAATACTGGCTTTCACGAGTAAATGTTGCGTTTTTGAAACTTTAAAGTTTATTTTTTTGTATCCTTCTTTTTTGAGGATTGATTGCATGGCTTCCATAATTCAAAAGTAACAGAAAATTTGGAAATAAACTTTGTAACTTTGTCTTTTAAATTTGAAAATGATTCTTACCGATACCCACACCCATTTATATTCTTCTCAGTTTCAAGACGACCGTAGCGAAATGATTCAACGCGCTATTGATGCTGGTGTTTCTCGATTTTTTATTCCAGCGATTGATTCGACCTATACCCAAAAAATGTACGATTTGGAGCAACTATTTCCTGAAAATATCTTTTTGATGATGGGCTTGCATCCGTGTTATGTGAAGGAAAATTATCTGGAAGAATTGGCGCATGTGGAAGCTCAATTTGCCAAAAGAAAGTTCTACGCTGTTGGTGAAATCGGGATTGATTTGTTTTGGGATAAAACGTTTTTGAAAGAACAGCAACAGGCGTTTCAGTATCAAATACAATTAGCAAAAAAGTATAAATTGGGAATTAACATTCACTGTCGTGATGCATTTGACGAAACGTTTGAAGTGTTGGAAAGCGAAAAAGCGGCTGATTTATTTGGAATTTTTCATTGTTTCACTGGCGATTTGGCGCAGGCGAAACGTGCTATTTCATTGGGATTAAAACTCGGAATAGGCGGAGTAGCTACTTTTAAAAATGGAAAAATCGATCAGTTTTTACATGAAATCGATTTGCAACACATTGTTTTAGAAACCGATGCACCTTATCTAGCACCGGCGCCGCATCGTGGCAAGCGAAACGAAAGCAGTTATACGGTATTGGTAGCTCAAAAATTAGCCGAAATTTATAATCTTCCTATAGAAGAAATTGCACGAATTACTACAAAAAATTCCAAAGCCATTTTTGGGATTTAATAGGAAACAAACAACTAGTTTCAAAATATAAAATTAGCCACGAATTACACGAATTAAAACAAATTTGTGTGATGTAATAATATGCAAATCAAAAAAAAGCGGATAAAATTCGTGATAATTTGTGCAATTTGTGGTAAAATGGACAAGAGTCTACTCTAGGATTTAACCATAAAGTAATCAAAAAGTCATATTTTTTTTGTTCATTTGTTATTCTAAAAAATCAGAACCAAAATGCAGAAGTTTGATGCAATTCGACCGTATTATGATACCGAAGTAAACGAGGGAATTCGTTCGTGTTTAAATCACCCAATGATGAAAGCCATAATGGATTTTACCTTTCCAGAGGTAGATGATGAAATATGGAAAGAGCAATTGAGAAGAACGCATTCGATACGCGATTTTCAATGCAATTTCATCTACCAATCGGTGCAGAAAGTGCTCGAAAAATCGTCGGAAGGATTGACCACATCGGGTTTTGAGAAGTTGGAAAAGAATACATCGTATCTTTTTATTTCCAACCATAGAGATATTATTTTAGATACGTCTTTGCTTAATGTGTGTTTGTTTGATCATGGCTTAGTGATGACAGCATCGGCTATTGGCGACAATTTGGTCAAGAAAGATTTTCTCTTAAAATTGTCAAAATTAAACCGAAATTTTTTGGTGCAAAGAGGTTTGCCACCACGTGAATTGTTGCAAAGTTCGAAACTTATGGCCGAATACATTGCACAATTGTTATTGCGTGAAAATCGTTCGGTATGGATTGCGCAACGTGAAGGCCGAACTAAAGACGGAAACGATGCCACTCACACAGGAGTTTTAAAAATGCTCGGAATGGGTTCGGACGAAAAAAATCTGATGGATTATTTTAAGAAGATTAAGATTGTTCCGGTTTCAATTTCCTACGAATACGATCCAACGGATGCTTTAAAAATGCCGCAATTGATGGCAGAAGCTAAAGCTGAGATATATGTCAAAGAGAAAAACGAAGATTTTATTACACTTTTAAGCGGTATCATAGGTCAGAAGAAACGCATTCACATTCATGTTGGTGATGTTTTGGATTCAGAAATTGATGCCATTGTAGCTGAAAATGATAATAATAACAAACAAATTCAAGCTTTGGCACAAGCCATAGACGATTCTATATTACAATCGTATAAATTGTGGCCTACCAATTATATTGCTTATGATTTACTGCACAAAACCAACCAATACAGTAATCAGTATACCGAAGATGAAAAATCATTATTCGAACGTCGTTTAGAAATGAAAATAGACGTTTCTAATCCGATAATGATGGACGGATTTTTAGCGATGTATGCCAATCCAGTGGTCAATAAGTCGAAATACGAAAATGCAATCTAAACCCAACATATTGCTCATTTATACTGGTGGAACTATCGGTATGATGAAAGATTTTGAGACTGGTGCTTTAAAGGCATTCAACTTCAAAAAGTTATTGCAAAAAATTCCGGAAATCAAGCAATTGGATTGTGATATCCAAACCTTTTCTTTTGAAAAACCCATAGATTCGTCTAATATGAATCCTGAAAAATGGGTTCAAATCGCTACAATTATCGAAGAAAATTATGCCAATTTTGATGGGTTTGTAGTGCTTCACGGATCGGATACCATGTCGTATTCGGCATCGGCATTGAGTTTCATGTTGGAAAATCTAGCAAAACCTGTTGTGTTTACTGGGTCACAATTGCCTATTGGCGATTTGCGTACCGACGCTAAAGAAAATTTAATCACGGCGATTCAAATTGCTTCGTTGCAACAGAAAGGCAAGCCAGTTATTCACGAAGTATGTTTGTATTTTGAATACAAATTGTATCGGGGTAATCGTACTACCAAAATCAACGCCGAACATTTCAATGCTTTTACATCGCCCAACTACGCTTCTTTAGCAGAATCGGGTGTGCATTTGAATGTAAATTCTAGTTTTTTATTCCCTAAATCCACTAAGAAGTTTGTCGTTCATAAAGAATTAGACGATCATGTAGTGGTGGTAAAAATGTTTCCTGGCATCAACGAATTGGTGTTGACCGCTTTGATTGCTATTCCGAATTTAAAAGGCATTGTTTTAGAAACGTATGGTTCTGGAAATGCGCCAACCGAGGATTGGTTTATCCAAATTTTGAAGAAAGCCATCAAAAGTGGTTTGTACATTATTAATGTTACCCAATGTTCGGGCGGAAGTGTGAATATGGGACAATACGAAACCAGTACCCAATTAAAAAAGATCGGAGTGATTTCGGGTAAAGACATCACTACGGAAGCAGCGATAACCAAATTGATGTATTTGTTAGGTCAAAAGGTAGCGCCCAACGTATTTAAAACCATATTTGAAACTTCTTTACGAGGTGAGATGCAATAAGCTTTGATATTTGCTAAATTTTGTGGTTATTTGCACTACAATTAGAGAGGTGTCCGAGTGGTTGAAGGAGCAAGCCTGGAAAGTTTGTATATGGGTAACTGTATCGTGGGTTCGAATCCCATCCTCTCTGCAAAAAATGTTTTTTTAATTTTTACAAAAAATTAATTAAAGAGAATGTTCGAATCCCATCCTCATACAAAAATGTTTTTTTAAATTTTTATTAAATTAATTAAAGAGAATGTTCGAATCTCATCCTCTCTGCTAAATTCTTGATAATGCGATATTACTTTTCTCTTCTAGTATTGTTCGTTTTTTTTGGTGCTTCTGCCCAAGAGGAAGTTGCAGAAAAGAAAGTAGTCGATTCGTTGTATCGTGAAGACCAATTTTATATCAATACTTCTTTTATTAATACGCAGAAAACCCCAAGCGGATTAAGACAAAACAAAATTTCTCCAAGTTTAGGTTTCGGAATTTTAAGAGATATGCCAATAAACAAAACAAGAACTATTTCTATTGCGGCTGGTTTGGGGTATAGCATCAATATTCTTAATGATAATTTATATACTTACACGACTTCCGATGCCAATTCGACACGTGTTTACGAAATTATTTCTTCGGATATTTATTTTACAAAAAACAGATTGACTACCCAATATTTAGATTTCCCAATTGAAGTAAGATGGCGAAATTCTACCTATGAAAGTCATAAATTTTGGAGAATTTATACCGGTTTCAAGTTGAGTTATTTGATTGCAGATAAATATAAATTTGAAAATGATTTGGGAACTACTATTTTAAAAAACGATCCCAATCTCAATAAACTACAATACGGATGTTATATTTCATCGGGTTGGAATACTTTGAATGTGTATGTGTATTATGGTTTAAATCCTATTTATAAAACTACCGAAGTAAATGGGCAACGTAATAAAATGAATTTTTTTACTTTAGGGTTGCAATTCTATATTCTATAACCAAAACCAAAATAAGACAATTTGCGGAAGCATTCCAGCGAGGTATCCAATCAGTAGTTCTTGCATAGTGTGTGCTTTCATAGCTAATCGTGAAGAGGCTACAATTCCACTAATGATAAATAACGTAGCTATAGTGTAAATAATGTTCAATTCGTGATGCATACTCATGCCAATCACAAAGAACGTTAATGCGCTTAAGGCAATCATGTGAATGCTGGCTTTGAGATTAGCATACAACAATCCGAATGCAATTATTGTACTAACAATTCCGCCTAGAAAAAAGAAAAATAATTCCTCAAATCGTTCTACAGTTACACTTTTGCTGATGAGAATACCCGTTAATGCAATTTGCATCAATAACGGAATTTTACGTTGTGAAACTTCCGAAAGCATTATGGTATCGACCTTTCCAAAGGTTCTTAATAAGTAAAAAAATGCTAACGGAAGAAAAAAAGTAATGATTATTACCTGAAATAACAACAGAAAATATTGTTCTTTAGCATAATAATTTTCACTAAAAAGAATGTAAAAAACAGTTCCTACTATTGGGATGAAAATAGGATGGAAGAGGTAGGAAAAAAAAGGAAGAATCTTTTTCAATGCGGTGGATTTAAAAACAAATATAGTAAATAGATGGAATTATCATTATCCTTATGGATATAAAAAAAACGAACACAATGTTCGTCTTTTTTATATTTTTTTTCGCATTCGAGCTACCGGAATGTCCAATTGCTCACGGTATTTAGCAATCGTTCTTCGGGCAATTGGGTAGCCTTTTTCTTTTAAAATTTCGGCCAATTGGTCGTCGGGTAAAGGTTTGTGTTTGTCTTCGGCTTCAATAACGTTTTGTAAAATCTTCTTGATTTCAAGTGTGGAAACGTCTTCACCTTGGTCGTTTTTCATCGCTTCCGAGAAGAATTCCTTAATCAATTTAGTACCATAAGGCGTGTCTACATATTTGCTATTGGCAACTCGAGAAACAGTTGAAATGTCCAAGCCAACCATATCGGCAATGTCTTTCAGAATCATGGGTTTCAAACTGGTTTCTTCGCCATCTAGAAAATACTCTTGCTGAAAATGCATAATCGCATTCATGGTTACAAAAAGGGTTTCTTGACGTTGTTTAATAGCGTCAATAAACCATTTGGCAGAATCCAATTTTTGTTTGATAAACTGCACCGCATCTTTCTGCGAATTCGATTTATCTCTCGAATCCTTATAGGTTTGCATCATTTCTTGGTAATCTTTAGAAACGTGCAATGAGGGTGCATTTCTGCCATTCAACGTCAATTCCAATTCACCATCATTAATTCGAATGGCGAAATCGGGAATGATATTTTCAGTCACTTTATTGTTTCCAGTAAACGAACCACCTGGTTTGGGGTTCAGTTTTTCAATTTCGTGAATGGCTTTTTTCAATACATCTTGTGAGATATTGTATTTCTGAAGTAACTTATCGTAATGTTTTTTAGTGAACGCATCAAATTGCGTTTCAATAATATTAGTAGCTAAATCAACCGATTCTGTAGGTGTTTTATGTTTCAATTGCAGCAACAAACACTCTTGCAAGTCGCGTGCACCCACTCCAGAAGGTTCCAATTCGTGAATGACATGCAAGATGCGTTCTACATTTTTTTCGTCGGTATAAATCCCTTGCGTAAAGGCCATATCATCTACGATATCTTGTATGGTTCTGCGGATATACCCCATGTCGTCAATGCTTCCCACAAGAAATTCTGCAATTTCTCTATCGGTATCGTTCAAAATAAACGTATTCAACTGATTGATTAAATCTTGATGGAAACTTACTGGAGAAGCAAACGGACTTTCGCGATCGTTATCGTCATCACTATAATTGTTGGCTTGTAATTTGTAATCAGGCGTTTCGTCGTTACTTAAATATTCATCGATATTGATGTCGTCAGCTTCAATATTGTCGCTTCCTTCATAATCATCGTATTCATCATTGTTGTCAAACTCGTCTTTTTCATAAACTTCTTCCTCATCTTTACCCGATTCTAGTGCTGGGTTCTCGTTCATTTCTTCCAACAAGCGTTGCTCAAATGCCAACGTAGGCAACTGAATCAACTTCATCAACTGAATTTGTTGAGGAGATAATTTTTGAGATAATTTGAATTGTAAGTTTTGCTTTAACATTTTTTATAGTTGCTAAGTAACTGAGTAACTAAGATTCTGAGTTTCTCTTTATGATTTTAAATTAATAAAAATATTTTAAACCTTAGCAACTCAGAAACTGAGGAACTAAGAAACTTAAAATTAAAACTCTGCATTCTGTGGCGTTCTTGGAAACGGAATTACGTCTCTAATGTTTGTCATTCCGGTTACAAACAATACCAATCGTTCAAATCCTAATCCGAAGCCCGAGTGCACTGCCGAACCAAATCTTCTAGTATCTAAATACCACCACAATTCTTCTTCGTCAATACCTAACGCTTTCATTTTTTCAACCAAAACGTCGTAACGCTCTTCTCTTTGAGAACCACCAACGATTTCTCCAATTCCAGGGAAAAGGATGTCCATCGCACGAACGGTTTTTCCATCTTCATTCAAACGCATGTAAAACGCTTTGATGTTCGCTGGATAATCAAATAAGATTACTGGACATTTGAAGTGTTTTTCAACCAAATAACGTTCGTGTTCCGATTGTAAGTCAGCACCCCATTCGTTGATGATGTAATTGAATTTTTTCTTTTTATTTGGTGTAGAATCTCTTAAAATATCAATAGCTTCCGTGTAGGAAACACGTTTGAAATTGTTTTCTAACACGAAGTTCAATTTCTCTAACAATGCCATTTCGCTTCTGTCTGCTTGTGGTTTTGATTTCTCTTCCTCCAACAAACGGCCTTCTAAGAATTTCAAATCATCTGGACATTTCTCCATCGTATATTTAATGACGTATTGGATAAAATCTTCTGCCAAATCCATATTGTCATTCAAGTCATTGAACGCTACTTCGGGTTCAATCATCCAAAATTCCGCCAAGTGACGCGAAGTGTTGGAATTCTCTGCACGGAAAGTTGGTCCGAACGTATAAATCTGACCCAAAGCCATAGCAAACGTTTCGCCTTCCAATTGTCCAGAAACGGTTAAGTTGGTTTCTTTTCCGAAGAAATCTTCTTTATAATTTACTTTTCCGTCTTCGGTTCTTGGGGTGTTGTCGAATGGTAAAGCGGTAACTTTAAACATTTCACCAGCACCTTCAGCATCCGATCCTGTAATGATTGGCGTATTTACATACACAAAACCTTTTTCTTGAAAATAAGTATGAACTGCATGAGCCAATACCGAACGAACACGCATAATGGCTCCGAATGCATTCGTTCTAACTCTTAAATGTGCATTTTCACGCAAGAATTCCAACGAGTGTTTTTTGGGTTGCATTGGGAATTTCTCGGCATCCGAATCACCCAAAATCTCTAATTTAGTAACTTGGATTTCGTATTTTTGACCAGCACCTTTGCTTTCAACTAATTCGCCAATTACTGAAACGGCAGCACCAGTGGTAATTCTTTTTAATGTTTCTTCAGGGGTGTTTTCAAAATCCACCACACATTGAATATTATTAATAGTCGAACCGTCGTTCAACGCAATAAATTGATTGTTTCTAAAAGTTCTAACCCAACCTTTGGCATTTACTTCATAATTTGCTTTAGCGCTGTTCAGTAAGTCTTTAACTTTGGTATGTTTCATTTTATAGATTTTTAGATCATTCGATTTTTAGATTGTTGAAATAACAAGTGAAATCGTATTACAAATATAAATTAATTTTATTTTTCTTCTTCAGTTTCTTCTTCCTCTTCCACTGGTGAACGAAGAATTTTTAGTGCTGGTTCGTCAATAACATCACTTTTTCCACTCCATTTTTCGGTGGTTAAAACTAATGCTGGTAATACCAATAAGTTAGCAAACATGGCAAAAGTTAACGTTACAGATATTAATCCTCCTAAAGCAATGGTTCCGCTAAAGCTAGATAAAGTGAAAATAGCAAATCCAAAAATTAAAACGATGGAAGTATAGAAGGTACTTACTCCTGTTTCATGCAAAGCACTAACGACCGATTTTTTAATTTTACCTTTATTATGAATCAAATCATGACGGTATTTGGCCATGAATTGAATAGCGTTGTCAACCGAAATTCCAAAGGCGATACTAAATACCAAAATAGTTGATGGTTTTAACGGAATTCCGAAATACCCCATCAATCCAGAGGTGATGCAAAGCGGTAAAATATTGGTAACCACCGAAGCAAAAATCATTTTCCAAGAACGGAACATATACGCCATCAATCCAGCAATTAAAAGGATGGCAAATATTAATGATTCGATCAGATTGTCAACCAAATAGGATGTTCCTTTTTGAAACACTAGCGCTTTTCCGGTTAGTTTTACTTCAAATCGATCGCTTGGGAAAATCTGATGGATTCGTTGGTGTAACTTACCTTCAACTTTAGCCATTTCTTCGGTGCCGATATCTTTCATAAACGTAGTGATTCGAGCATACTGCCCAGTAGAATCTACGTAACTCTTCATCAAGTTTTCTTTCGAATTTTTGGTGGCATTTTTGGCATACCCTAAGATGAAAGCTTGTTCTTGCGAAGTAGGTAATTCATAATACTCGGGATTGCCATTGTAATAAGCTTGTTTCGAATATTTTACCAAATTCACAATCGAAACGGGTTTAGAAAGTTCAGGAATACTGTCGATGGTTTGCTGCAATTCGTCCATTTTTCTGATGGTAGACGATTTCATAACTCCTTTTTTCCGTTTGGTATTGATCATGATTTCCAAAGGTTGTACACCGTTGAATTCTTTCTCGAAAAATAAAATGTCTTTAAAGAACGAAGCACTTTTAGGCATTTCGCCAATCAAACTTCCAGAAACTTTCATTTGTGAAACACCAATAACGCTGAAAACCAATAGTAATCCGTAAATGATGTAAATGGTATTTCGTTTGTATCGAACAATGTTTTCAACCGAATTTAGAATGGATGAAAGGTAGTTTTTGTTCAAATGTTTCAAATGTTTTTCCTTTGGCACTGCCATAAAACTATATACTATAGGCACTACAACCAAAGTAAGTAAGTACACCGTGATCACATTGATGGAAGTTACCAATCCAAATTCATACAACAAATCATTCCCAGTAATCATGAAGGTAGCAAAACCAATAGCCGTAGTCATGTTGGTCATCAAAGTAGAAACGCCAATTTTAGAAATCACACGTTGCAGAGCCTTAGCTTGATTGCTATGGTTTTTAATTTCTTGTTGGTATTTATTGATGAGGAAAATACAATTTGTAATTCCGATTACGATGATTAATGGCGGAATAATAGCGGTTAAAATGGTGATTTTATAATGGAATAATCCCAAAGTTCCGAACGACCACATTACACCAAAGATTAAGATACAAATCGATATAAAAGTAGCTCTAAACGAACGGAAGAACAGGAAGAAAATCAATGAAGTGATGAATAATGCGGCACCAATAAACAATCCGATCTCACCTTTCATGTTTTCGGTGTTGATGGTTCTGATGTAAGGCATACCTGAAACCTTCAAGTCTATTTTAGTAGCATCTTCAAATTTCGTGATTTCAGGAACCAAAACATTCAAAATAAACGCTTTTCGAATGGGTGAATTCACCACTTTTTTATTGATGTACAAGGCACCACGAATACTACCCGATTTTTTATTGAATAACAACCCTTCATAAAACGGCAAATCGTTAAAAAGTTGTCGTTTGATTTCAGACAAATACGCTTGGTTTTGAGTTTGCTTTTGATCAATAAGCGGTACCAATTCAAATTTTTCGTTGATGGTATCTTTTTGAAGTTTTTTCAAATCGTTTATAGAAACGATAAGCTCAACTTCTTTGTGCTTTTTTAATGAAGACATCATTTCGTTCCAAGCGGCATAGGCTTTTGGAGTAAAAAAAGCATTGTCTTTAACTCCAATAACGACCAAGTTTCCTTCTTCGCCAAAGGTGTTTAAAAATTGGGTATAGTCTTTATTGGCAGGATGATTTTTAGGTAAAAGATTGGCTTCGTTATAAGTCATCCCAACATTTCTCCATTGAAAGGCAAGGAAAACAGTGAGCAAAAAGATAACCACCAAAATTGTAATTCGGTTTCGAAGTACAATTCCAGCGACAAATTCCCAAAAACCAGTAGTTGATTTCTTTTTCATCAGTGAATTTAAAAACGAGTGCAAAGGTAATGAAAACCGTTTAAAAGCAAAGCACTTAAAACAATCTTTTGAAGAGAAATCTCACTAAAAATTTTATATTAATTTTATACCGCTTTAACAAATTATGATTAAGATTTTCTCATATTTGTAGCATTCAATAAAAGCAATGTTTGCCGATGAAAAATATTAAAAATTCCTTGTTTTATCTGAGTGTTACAGGTGGTTTTACAGCTCTTATGTTTTGGATTGTTTCCAAAGGGAAAATACTTGAAGTTGGTAGAAATGTTGTGGCCAAAACATCTAAAGACACCATGTTTAATCAGTTTTTAGAATCGTTGGTGCATAATCTAAAGCATCCGTTGGCGATTTTATTATTACAAATCATCACCATAATAATCGTAGCACGTTTTTTTGGTTGGATTTTTAGAAAAATTGGTCAGCCTAGTGTTATCGGCGAAATAATAGCAGGTATTTTTCTTGGACCTTCTGTAGTTGGAATGTATTTTCCAGAATATTCAGGATTGCTTTTTCCAACAGAATCGTTAGGGAATTTACAGTTTTTAAGCCAAATCGGATTGATACTGTTCATGTTTGTTATTGGGATGGAACTTGATTTAAAAGTTTTGAAAAACAAAGCCAATGATGCGGTCGTAATCAGTCATGCGAGTATTGTAATTCCGTTTGCTTTAGGGATGGGGCTTTCGTATTTCATCTACCATAAATTTGCTCCCGAAGGCGTAGAGTTTTTATCGTTTAGTTTGTTTATGGGGATTGCTATGAGTATTACGGCATTTCCAGTATTGGCTCGAATTGTGCAAGAACGTGGTATTCATAAAACCAAATTAGGCACTATTGTTATTACTTGTGCTGCAGCCGACGATATTACCGCTTGGTGTATTCTTGCTGCAGTAATTGCCATTGTTAAAGCAGGAAGTTTTGCCAGTTCGATTTATATTATTTTGATGGCTGCGGTGTATGTGCTGATGATGCTTTTTGTAGTAAAACCTTTTTTGAAAAAAATCGGTGATTTGTATGCTAACAGAGACAATCTGAGCAAACCAGTCGTTGCTATTTTCTTGTTGACCTTGATTATTTCATCGTATATAACCGAAGTTATTGGGATACATGCGTTGTTTGGAGCATTCATGACAGGAGCTATTATGCCCGATTTGACGAAAATCAGAAAAATAATCATCGAAAAAATTGAAGACGTTGCTTTGATATTATTATTACCGTTGTTCTTTGTTTTTACAGGACTTCGCACGCAAATTGGGTTGATTAATGACGCCTATTTATGGCAAGTAACGGGTTTAATTATTACGGTTGCCGTGGTTGGAAAATTCTTTGGAAGTGCTTTGGCAGCAAAATTTGTAGGTCAGAATTGGCGCGATAGTTTAACTATTGGTGCGTTAATGAACACACGTGGTTTGATGGAATTAGTAGTGTTAAACATCGGCTACGATTTGGGCGTTTTATCGACAGAAGTATTTACCATGATGGTGATTATGGCTTTGGTAACTACTTTTATGACCGGACCAGCTATCGATGTGATTAATTTTGTTTTTAAACGAAAAGAAGTCCTTATTCCAAATGAAATTATTGAAAATAGTAAGTTTAAAATTCTTATTTCTTTTGGTAATAATGAAAAAGGAAAGTCCCTTCTACGATTGGCCAGCAGTTTTGTAAAAAAGCAAAAAGACAATTCCAATGTTACGGCCTTGCATTTGTCGTTGAGTGATGAGGTGCATTCGTATAATTTACACGATTATGAGAAAGAAACTTTTGAGCCAATTATTGCAGAATCAAAAGTGTTGAATCAAGAATTGACGACTATATTCAAATCCACTGTCGATATTGAAACCGATATTGCAGACATTGCTTCTCGAGGTGAATTTGATTTGGTTTTGGTTGGATTAGGAAAATCCATTTTTGAAGGATCACTTCTCGGGAAAGTGCTCGGGTTTACTACTAGGATTATTAATCCCGACCGACTTTTAGATAAATTTACCGGAAAAGAAGGACTTTTTGACAATTCACCTTTTGACGATAGAACGCGCTTGATTATTTCTAAAAGTAAAAAACCACTCGGGATTTTAGTCGATAAAGACTTGAATGAAGTGAAAGAGGTTTTTATGCCAATTTTCAGTATTGATGATGCTTTTTTAATTGATTATGCTCAAAAATTGATTTACAATAACGATTCAAAAGTTACTGTTTTAGAAATTAATAATCAGGTGAAAAACAATTTTATTATAGAGAATTCGATTACTACTTTAGAAAAAAGCTTTCCTGAAAATATTGCAGTTATTAGCGAAAACGAAATGAAAGCTGGGTTTTTGGCCAAACAAGATTTGATGATGATTTCTTTAGAAAGTTGGAAGAAATTAGTCGATGCTCAAAGTGTATGGTTAAGTACCATTCCTTCGGTTTTAATTATTAAGCCGTAGTAGAATTTAAAATCCTAAGTCAAGAACATAGCTTAATTTAAGAGCAAAATTGTCTTCCAATTTTGGTAAGGCATTAGGGCCATATCGAACAAAAAATGTCAAACCAAATCCTTTGAAAATTTGATTCATTTCAACACCACTTTCAAAAAACCCTTTATCTAACGTTTTGTATTGAAAACCTAGGTGTTGTTCGGGCTTGTCCATAGTTCCCCAGGCCATGCGCGTTACCACAGAAATTAAAGGTTTTATTTTGTAGGCTAATTTCACTTTGTTGAACGTGTGTTTTGCATGAAAAGTCACATACTTGCTCGAGAAAAATTCGTTGAAAAACATGGTTTCAAAACTATTTTTTCCGGCAAAAGTAATGCGTTTAAACAGCCCATCTCGATTCAAATTGTTAGGCGCAATACTGTATAAGTGCGTAAGTGGTACATCGCCAAAGGCAAATCCACCTTGCAAGATAAATGACGTGTTTTGTCCTGATAAATAAGGAATTTCGTGTACAACTTTCACATCAAGTTTAGTGAAATCAAAATCACTTCCGATGATATTTGCAAATGATTTCGTTACTTGAAGTGAGAATTTTGGGAACCTTTTTTCAATTTCAATTCGGCCCGATGAAGTTTGCATATAGCCACTAAACGGATTCCATTGAATGGCAAATTGTGCCGCCGCAATAGTATAGTTGGAATATAAATTGTCGTGTGCAAAGTAGGTGTAGTCAAAAAGAGGTTGAATGTCACTTCTTGACAGACCAAAATAAATATCGGTTTTGGGAAGAAATTTAGTTTCTATAAATCCGGAAAATGCTTTGTTGCTATAAAAAGTAGAAATGTTGATGGGACGCGGGTCATAAATCTTGAATCTTCTGGCTTGCGTGGCAAATTGAATCTGACCAATTTCACTCAAATCATTAGTATACGAAGCACTTACCCATGTGTTGGTTTCCTTCTGTAAAAGATAGGACGGCGTGATGCCATATTTGAATTTTTCATCTTTAAATCCGTATGCTACAAAGCCACTTATTTTATATTTGTCGGATAATTTGTTGTTGGTTACGCCACCAATTCCCAATCTAAATCCTTCAAAATTATTGTATTTGATGATCGATTTTAAATCAACATCAACCACGCTGAGTGGTAAGTAGCCGTTAAATACTTTTTTACCGAAAATGATTTTGTTCTCAATATTTTCAGCAACAGAGAGGCTGTCTAAATTGGTGTAAGTTCTTATTTTTCGTACGTCCAAACTGTCTTTTCGAATAGAATTCCAGTAGGAATCAGGCTTTGACATGCTCGTTTCGGGAACATCAATTTTAATACTTGGTGTTTTAAACGAAACCAACTGATTTATTTTTACATCGTAAGGCGTTGATTCTAGTTTGAGAAAAATTTGATCGGACGCATCTTTCTGTATGCCTTCCAAACTGGTGTTGAATTTAATTGTTTCACCAAAAACATTCAAATCTTCGCTGTTATTACCTTTCACAACAATAAACTTTCGTTTCTCGGGAAACCATATTTTGTGGTCTTTTAGATACTTAAAAGTATAGGTAGCATTGATGTTGATGATTCCGTAAATACGATAAAAGGCTTTGGCAATTCCAAAATTTTCGGCATCAACATACAACAAACCACGAAGTGAATTGGAATTGAATTTTTTGGGTTGAAAGTAAATACGATAGACACTTCTATCTTGAATTTTAACGGTATCCACAATCTTAAACACAAACATGTTTCTACCATAGCTTGAAATCGGATTCTGAATTGGAATTTCCAAAATCTCCAACTGATTTTCATACAGCGAATAAGAAACGAGCTTCAATCCCAAATACTCATACAAGGGTTTCTTAAAACCAGCCATTCGTGAAGCCAAAATGGTTTCTTTGGTGCCGTCGTTATTGTGTTGGATTAGATTTACTTTTTCGGTTTGGTATATGTGTTGTTTTTCAACCAGTTTTTTGAATTTATAATTGGTTGAATCCAAACGCAATCTTCTTTTGTGGAATAAGGATTTCTTGTAAGTAGTATCAATTTTACTTGAAATAGAATCGGGATTGGCAGAAACTAATAGATGTTCGTAATTCTTGTATTCAAAGGTGTTTAACGCTTTTTCGGGTTGGTTTTTGGGTTTGTTTTCAATCACTTTTTTAATGATTAAATTCACTTGGTTCTCAGAATAAATTTCTTGTTGTTTCATGGTATTATTGGTTACCATTTTAATTAAAAGAAATTTGGCGCCAACCGTTTGATAGTAGGTTTTGTCGTAATATCCTTTGTATGAAAAAACTATGGGTTTGTTGTCATCTTTTATTTCAATCGAAAATTTTCCTTCCCAATTGGAAGCAATTGTTTTGTTGTTGTAGGTGATTTTGGCAAACGCAATTGGTACAGTAGTGTCATAATCAATAACTTGACCTTGCATTGTTTTTTGAGAAAAAGCAACATTGCAAAACAGCACAAGAAGGAATATCCAAAACTTTCTCATTAAGATACTTTGATTTAATGGTGTAAAAATAATGGTACAAATGTAGGAATAAAAAAATCCGTCTGGTTCACAAACTAGACGGATTTTAATATAGATTTAACGAACTTACACTTTCATAATCTCGGCTTCTTTTTGAGCCAGATGTTCGTCGATTTTTTTAATAAAACTGTCGGTCATTTTTTGAATGGTTTCTTCGGCTACTTTGCAAACATCTTCCGAAACACCTTCTTTTTCTTGTTTTTTAATATCCGTATTAGCATCTTTTCGGTGGTTACGAATACCAATTTTAGCTTCTTCCGCTTCTGCTTTGGCTTGTTTTACTAAATCACGACGACGCTCTTCGGTTAAAGGCGGAACGCTAATTATGATCACATCACCGTTATTCATAGGGTTAAATCCTAAATTAGCAATCATAATCGCTTTTTCTATAGGGTTCAACATGCTTTTCTCATAGGGTTGAATCGTAATTGTTCTGGCATCTGGAACATTTACATTCGCAATTTGTGAAAGTGGTGTTTGTGAACCATAATAGTCAACAAAAACGCTGCCTAACATTTGAGGTGATGCTTTTCCAGCACGAATATTTAAAAAAGATTTTTCTAAATGAGCCACAGAACCATTCATAGCTTCTTTTGCTTCGTCAATTATAAAGTCAATTTCTTCCATTGTATTTCAGATTATAGCGTCTAAAAATTGTTTTTCTAAATTATATGTTTACTACGGTTCCTACATTTTCGCCTTCGCAAATTTTAAGTAGATTACCTCTTTTGTTCATGTCAAAAACCACAATCGGCAATTCGTTTTCTTGGCTTAACGTAAAAGCAGTGGTATCCATTACATTCAATCCTTTTTTCAAAACATCTTCAAAAGAAATGGAGTCAAATTTTACAGCCGATTTGTCTTTTTCAGGATCAGCGGTGTAAATTCCGTCTACACGAGTTCCTTTCAAAATCACATCAGCATGCACTTCTACGCCACGTAAAACGGCAGCAGTATCGGTGGTAAAATACGGATTTCCAGTTCCTGCGCCAAAAATAACAATGCGGCCTTTTTCTAAATGACGAACCGCTCTTCTTTTAATGTACGGTTCTGCAATTGCTTCAATTTTTAGGGCTGTTTGCAAACGAGTTAACATACCTTTGTCTTCTAAAGCGCCTTGTAATGCCATACCGTTAATAACTGTTGCTAACATTCCCATATAGTCACCTTGAACGCGATCCATACCATTACTAGCACCAGCAACGCCTCTAAAAATATTTCCACCACCAATTACAATTGCAATTTCTACACCTTTGTCGTGAATTTGCTTAATTTCATCAGCGTATTCGGCTAGAATTTTTGGGTCAATTCCGTACTGTCTTTCGCCCATCAATGCTTCGCCGCTTAATTTTAGAAGTATTCTTTTGTATTTCATTACTCTTTTTGTTGTTTGTAGTTGTGTTTTGGAAGTGCAAATATAGTTATTATCTGATTTTATGAAATAGTAATTTAAAATTTATGATGCAATTCTTCGAATGATTTTTTGGCCGCTTCATACCCAATTTTGAAGATGGCATCCATTTTTGTTTTACTTGTTTCAAAAGTACTGTAATTAGCTAGTTCCTTGGGTTCAATAATCCAATTGCAATGTTTAAATTTTTCGTAATTGGAATTGGCCGACAACAAATCGAAGGCTCGAGTGGTAACCGCTTTAATCGAAGTTAAATCTTTAGCGGTAATTTTGTTTATCGGACTTACATAAATTCCGATGATGAAATCGCATTTGTCTTGGAGTAAGTCGGTTGGAAAATGGTTTAAAATACCGCCGTCATTATATATTTTACCTTCAATTTCATAAGGAGAAAGCACGCCGGGAAAGGCAGAAGAAGCCAAAATGGCATCAACAACATTAGTTGTTTTTGGAAATACTTTTAATTTGCCTTTCACCATATCTGTTGCGGTAATGTGGATTGGGATGTTTAGATCGCCAATATTGCGTCCTTGAAATATATCTGTAAAATATTTTTTAAAGGAATCAGAATCAATGATTCCAGCTTTTTTTAAAGTGAAATGTTTCCAGTTGAAAAAATAAATCGATTTAAAGAACTCTAAAATTTCTTCGGGTGTTTTTCCGCTGGCATACAACGCTGCAACTATAGAGCCTGCACTAGTGCCCGAAATTTCTGTGGGATGGATATTTTGTTCTTCCAAAAATTGGAGTGCTCCGGCATGTGCCAAACCTTTAGAGCCGCCACCAGAAAACACATAGCCTATAGATTTTTTTTCGAAGTTCATGCGTTGAGTGTGATTAATGTTACAAATCAGTTATAAAAATAAGACTAATTTTGTAATGTAAAATTACAATTATGAATCCGATACTAAAAAACAGCTTAAAAGCCAGTTTATCCTACCAAGAATATAGAAATTTAACCACACAATATGCCGCAGAAGGGAAAACATCTGGTAATAATCAAACGCCAGATTATGTGAATTATACTAAATTGAATGCCTCGAGAATGCATCGTTTGGATAAAACGATGCAGGTTGTTGATGAAGTTAAAACCGATTTAGAACATCTAAACAAAAAGTACACATGGCTCGTTATCTCGGAAACATGGTGTGGTGATGCCGCTCAAATAGTGCCAATTATGCATAAAATGGCTGAACTATCCGTGAATATTGATTTACGAATTGTTCTTAGAGATGAACATGAAGATCTGATGAATTTGTATTTAACCAACGGCACAAAATCTATTCCGAAACTGATTGTTATTGACGCTGAAACAGATGAAGTAATAGCCGATTTCGGACCTAGACCAAGCGGAGCAAAACAATTGATTTTGAATTATAAAGCCATGCATGGCGTTGTTGATGAAACGGCCAAAATAGCTTTGCAAAAATGGTATTTGGAAGATAAAGGCGTGTCGACTCAAAAGGAAATTATTGCACTAATGAATCCTTAAAAAGTGCGAATGGCAAGTCCTAAACTAAAACTATATACCGAAGTTTTGTTGTGCAGTTTGAAGTCATAACCCGAAATTTCGGCAAAAAGAAGGACGTCTTCATCAGATTCTAAACCGATGCTGTACCTTTGGTAATTGCCAACTAAATTACCTCTACCAAGTGCAAAGCCTTTTCCTAATCCGGCTTGAAGGGTTATTCGAGTTCCGTTTCCAAAACCCGGACTTATGCGCAGGTTTCCAAACATCGGAACTGCCACTAATTGCTCGTCGATTTTCCAATCAATTCCGGTATGCAAACTAAGGCCAATCCATCTATTTTGTTGAATTCCAAAGCCAAATTTGCCAGAAATTCCGTTAGGTAAAAACCAAGTCGTGTTTTTAGAACCGTCGGCGTAGGTTTCGCCTCGATGAATATTGGCAGCTAAAGGAATTGAAGCTTCAAATTGAAGAAAAGTAGCTTTTGTTTTAGGTTTATCTAGGCTTTCAGATTCTTTAACTTCTTGAGAAAAAGAGACGCAGCTTAATAATAAAAGAAGAAGGTAAAAATTAAGCTTCATGGGCTTTAATTTTAGTTTCAAAAGCTTCTGGTGTAATGCCGTTTTCAACGGAATAATCGCCAATTTTGGTTCGGCGTAAACACGATAAATAACCTCCAGAGTGTAATGCTTTTCCAAAATCAAAGGCTAGCGAACGGATATAAGTTCCTTTGCTGCATTGCACTCTAAAGTCAATTTCAGGCAAATTGATTCGTGTGATTTCAAATTCGTATATCGTTGTTTTTCGGGAAGCAATTTCTACCGTTTCTCCTGCTCGGGCATGTTCGTACAACCGAATGCCATCTTTTTTTATGGCCGAAAAAACAGGTGGTTTCTGGTCGATTTCTCCTAGAAATTGTTTAGTGGTTTCTAAAATAAGAGCTTCTGTAATATGTGCTGTTGGAAAAGTAGCCTCTACTTCAGTTTCCATATCATAGGATGGCGTAGTGGCTCCAAGAGTTATGGTGCCAGTATATTCTTTGGTTTGCGCCTGAATTTCAGTAATTTTTTTAGTGAATTTTCCAGTGCAAATAATAAGTAAACCTGAAGCCAGTGGGTCTAAAGTTCCGGCATGACCAATTTTAAATTTCTTTGGAAGATCAAATTCGCGTTTCAAAATGTATTTTAATTTATTCACCGCTTGAAACGAACTCCAAGTCAACGGCTTGTCAATTAAAATAACGTGACCTTCAAGAATAGTTTCGGCAGTCATTAAATAACGTCTAATTTATGTATACAGAAATGGATTACCAATAGTGCAATTCCAACCGCAATTCTATAGTATCCAAAAAGTTTGAAGCCATTTCTACTCAAATATCCGATAAAACTCTTAATAGCAATCAAAGCCACCACAAAGCCAACTACATTTCCAATAATTAAGAAATTAACTTGTTCGTGTGATAATACAAAACCGTCTTTATAGTAATCGTAACATTTTTTTACCGTCGCACCCAACATCGTTGGAACGGCTAAAAAGAAGGAGAATTCGGCAGCTGTGGTGCGTGATAATTTTTGTGACATTCCACCCACAATGCTGGCGCCACTTCTTGATACGCCCGGTATCATAGCTAAACATTGGAACAATCCAATTTTTAAAGCGGTTACATAACTAATTTCTTGGTTGGTTGCGATTTCTGTTTTGGTTGAAAACCAATCATCAACTTTTAATAAAATGATACCGCCTATTAAAAGCGAAACCGCTACGGTAACCGGATTTTCTAGTAAGGCATCTATTTTTTTACTGAATAGCAATCCGAAAACCACAGCTGGAATAAAAGCTACCAACAATTTGAAGTAAAAATCAAAACTTTGAAAGAAGCGTTTGAAATATAAAACTACCACAGATAAAATGGTGCCCAATTGAATGACCACGGTAAATAATTTGGTAAATTCTTCATGCGAAATTCCCATAAACGAACTCGCAATAATCATATGACCAGTGGAAGAAATCGGGAGAAATTCGGTTATTCCTTCAATAATTGCCAGAATAATAACTTGTAAATAATCCATTTTTAGTGAATAGTGATTAGTAAAAAGTGATTAGTTACTCTTATTTATTTTTTTTAAAAATAGCGTAAATGGTAATTCCAAAACCAATTAATACGGTTGTGGGTGCCAAACGAATTCTTCGGAAACTAAACAATGCCTCTTCATTAAATACTTTTGGATTGTCACTGCCACCGCCACTCATTAGAAAAAACCCTAATGCGATTACTCCAATTCCAATTAATAAGAATTTGTAATTTACCTTGTCAAATAAAAAATCGGTGGTTTGTTCGTTATTTTTCATCATATTTTTTGTCTTTTAGTCTATTGTCTATTATCTATCCGTCTATTATCTATCCGTCTATTATCTATTCTCTAATATAAATCGTCGGTTCTTAAATTTAAGAAACGTTGTGTTGCAAAGTACGTTCCAATCCATGTAATTAGAATTCCAAGAGCTAAAACGCTTGTGAGAACCGCAACAGTTAACAATTGGTCTTTAAAAATATCCAACGCAGGATAGTTAGTTGAAACATAGAATAAAACTCCAATCAATGCTGCAATGGCTAACACAGATCCAATGATTCCTAAAATGATACTTCTTGTTACAAAAGGTTTTCTAATAAAGGCTTTGGTAGCGCCAACCATTTGCATGGTTTTAATAATAAATCTATTGGCATAAATGGACAATCGAAGCGAACTGTTGATCAGCAAAATAGAAATCACGGTAAAAATGCCACTGATGATTAAAATCCACATACTGATTTTCTTCACGTTGTCATTGACCAAAGTAATCAGTTGTTTGTCGTAAACAACATCGGCAACCATAGCGTTTTTTCTAATTTCAGTTTCCATTCTAGAAAAACCAGGATTGGTTACATATTCTGCTTTTAAATGAATGTCGTACGAATTGTATAACGGATTGGCTCCTAAAAATTCGGTGAAGTGCTCGCCAAGGGTTTTTTCGTGTTCTTTAGCAGCTTCTTCTTTCGATACAAATTTGAAATCTTTAGCAAATTTACCTGCTTTCATTTCGGTTTCAAATGCTTTGAAAACAGTATCTGTTGCTTCATTTTTAAAGAAAACACTCATCACAATATCTTCCTTGAAATTGTCTGAAAGTCTTCTCGAATTAATTACAAAAAGCCCTAATAATCCCAGTAAAAACAATACTAAGAATACACTCAATACTACCGAAAAATAGGAGGAAATTAATCTGCGTTTTTGAAATTTGTCAAAATTGGATGCCATACATACTGAATTAAGCCGTAAAAATAATAAAGAATTTGTTTATTCATAGTTTATAACGTTTAAAGTTTTGACTTTAGTACAATAAATGTAAATTTGTGACCGATTACCGTAGACATTAACTTTCGATTAACTTTCAAGGATTTATTTGAAAATTTAAACAAAGTAAATTCTTACAAGAAAATGTGTTTTAAAAGCGATAATCGTATAATCATTAAAATTAAAACTTAGTCACTCAGAATCTCAGTGACTCAGAACCTTAAAATATGAAATACTTCCACGAAAAAATCGAAGCCAAATGGCAACACTATTGGGCAGAACACCAAACTTTTGCTGCATCAAACAACAGCGATAAACCAAAATATTATGTTTTGGACATGTTTCCGTATCCATCGGGAGCAGGATTACACGTTGGTCATCCGTTAGGGTATATTGCTTCCGATATTGTGGCTCGATTCAAACGTCATAAAGGTTTTAATGTGTTGCATCCGCAAGGTTACGATTCGTTTGGTTTGCCTGCCGAACAATATGCGATTCAAACGGGTCAACATCCCGAAAAAACTACTCGTGAAAATATTGCGCGTTACCGTGAACAGTTGGATAAAATCGGATTTTCATTCGATTGGAGTAGAGAAGTACGTACCTCAAATGCCGATTATTACAAACATACACAATGGATTTTCATTCAATTGTTTAATTCTTGGTATAATAATGATTCCGATAAAGCAGAAGATATTGCAACTTTGGTTTCCATTTTTTCAACAGAAGGAAATGCGAATGTCAATGCGGTTTGCGACGATAATATAGCTACTTTTTCGGCTGCTGAATGGAATGCTTTTTCATCGTCAGCACAACAAAAAATACTATTACAATACCGATTAACGTATTTGGCAGAAACCGAAGTCAACTGGTGTCCAGCTTTAGGAACTGTTTTAGCCAACGATGAAATCGTAAACGGTGTTTCTGAACGTGGTGGACATCCAGTGATTCGTAAAAAAATGACCCAATGGTCGATGCGAATTTCAGCTTATGCCGAAAGATTATTACAAGGTTTAAACGATATCGATTGGAGTGAATCCATCAAAGAATCTCAAAGAAACTGGATTGGAAAATCAGTTGGTGCTTCGGTTGATTTCAAATTGAAAGATTCAGATAAACTAATTTCTGTTTTCACAACAAGACCTGATACCATTTTTGGAGTAACGTTCATGACTTTAGCACCAGAACATGAATTGGTGTCTCAAATCACCACACCAGAACAAAAAGCTGTGGTAGAAGCCTATGTAGAAGCTACTGCAAAACGTTCAGAACGTGAAAGAATGGCCGATGTAAAAACCATTTCAGGAGTGTTTACAGGTGCATATGCCGAACATCCATTTACGAAAGAATCCATTCCGGTTTGGATTGGCGATTACGTTTTGGCGGGTTACGGAACCGGAGCAGTGATGGCGGTTCCATGTGGTGATGAACGCGATTATGCTTTCGCGAATTTCTTTAAAGGAACGCACGGAATGCCTGAAATTAAAAACATTTTCAATCAAGATATCTCGGAAGCAGCTTATGGTGAAAAAGGCGGTTTCGAATTGGTAAACTCTGATTTCTTAAACGGATTAGGATACAAAGATGGAACGAAAAAAATCATCGAAGCACTAGAAAAAATCGGACAAGGAAAAGGCAAGACCAATTACCGTTTGCGCGATGCCGTGTTCTCTCGTCAACGCTATTGGGGTGAACCGTTTCCAGTGTATTATGTAAACGGATTACCACAAATGATTGATGCCCAACATTTACCAATCGTATTGCCCGAAGTTGAAAAATACTTGCCCACCGAAGACGGTCAACCACCATTAGGAAATTCTTCTAAATGGGCTTGGAATACCGTGACTAATGAAGTTGATTTTAATGAAAATATTGATAACGTTACCGTTTTCCCTTTAGAATTGAATACGATGCCAGGTTGGGCAGGAAGTTCGTGGTATTGGATGCGTTATATGGATGCACACAATTCAACCGAATTTGCGTCAGCCGATGCCCTAAAATACTGGGAAAACGTCGATTTATACATTGGTGGAAGCGAACACGCTACCGGACATTTATTGTATTCTCGTTTTTGGAACAAATTCCTAAAAGATAGAGGTTATGCCCCTACCGAAGAACCGTTTAAGAAATTGATCAATCAAGGAATGATTTTGGGAATGAGTGCTTTTGTATATAGAGTTGAATATTCTGTAGACTTGTCTTGGGGATCTGATAAAACGGATAATTCAGAAAAAAAATATAGTTTAAATAAGTTCTTTGTTTCAAAAAGATATACAGACAAAAAAGAAATAAATGAGATTTTAGTTTCTCAATATGAAGGTAAAGTTTTTGAACCATTCAATGATGTTTTTAAAAGAGAAAATTTTGAGCTTTTAACAAAAGGAATAAAAGTTACTAATGTAACTCCAATCCACGTTGATTTATCTGTTATCAATGACATCACTAACGAATTAAATATTGAAGCATTCAAAAACCATCCATTATATTCTGATTATAAAGATGCCGAATTCATACTAGAAGATGGAAAATACATCGTGGGTCGAGAAGTAGAAAAAATGTCCAAATCCAAATATAACGTTGTAAATCCAGATGATATTTGTAATGATTATGGTGCCGATACCTTGCGTTTGTATGAAATGTTTTTAGGGCCATTGGAACAAGCAAAACCATGGAATACTGCTGGAATTACAGGAGTTTCTGGTTTCTTGAAAAAGCTATGGCGTTTGTATTTTGATGATAACGGTTTGATTGTTACTAATGATGAACCAACACCCGAAATGTACAAATCGCTCCATAAAACCATCAAAAAAGTAACTGAAGATATCGAGAATTTCTCGTTCAACACGTCGGTTTCACAGTTTATGATTTGTGTCAACGAATTGGCAACGATGAAATGCAATAGCAGAAAAATTCTGGAACCATTAGCGATTTTGGTTTCGCCGTATGCACCACACATTGCGGAAGAATTATGGAGTCAACTGGGTCATGAAGGTTCGGTTTCAACAGTAGCGTTTCCAATTTATGAGGAGAAATACCTGATAGAATCTGAAAAAGAATATCCAGTCTCGTTTAACGGAAAAATGCGTTTCACGATTAAATTACCTTTAGATTTAACCGTTCCGCAAATTCAAGAAATTGTGATGGCAGACGAAAGAACCATCAAACAATTAGACGGTAGAACACCTAATAAAGTGATTATCGTTCCTGGAAAAGTGATTAACTTGGTAGGATAAAAATTTGTTAAATAAAAAAGTGCAAATCCAAATGTGAAGAATTTTCTTGATATTTGGATTTCTTTTTTAAACACGTCAACCATGAAAAAAATAATTTTCTTATCGTTATTGGCTTTTAGTAGCTATAGTTTTGCTCAGGAAACTTTTCAAGAAAAAGACGAAGTTAGGGCTAGTTTTTATTACGGAATTGGAGCTAATGTCAATGGATCTTACAAGATTGACGATAAATTAGCAGCCAGTAATTTTCCGCAAACGGTGCAAACCACACCCGAATTTATTATTGGTATGGATTATTTTGGTAACGATTTTTCGATCGATACGGAGTTGGCATCGCAATTTTTTAAAAAATCAAATTCCAATGGAACGAGTTCTGGAAATTCTACTGCTTTCAAATTGAGAGGGCATTATAATTTTGTAAACAGTCCTAAATTTTTCTTTTCAGGCGGTTTGAATTTAGCCTATACTATGAATGATTATGGAGTAAATGCTTCCAATAATCAGGTGGATTTGAATAATTTAAATACCAGTACTTCCAATTACATCCGATTGAGAAATGGAATGTTCTACACGGGTCCGTCTATAGCGTTTGGACTTAAAAAAAATGACAAAGTTTCCGTTCGCTTGAATCTTGGGTATGAGTTTGCCTTAGCTTCTGGAAAATGGAAGTCCGATTTTGCCAATGTAAGTAATTCGTTTTCCGAAAATGGACACAACCGCTTCATGATTGGATTGGTGTTTATGTCTAACAGGTCAAAAAGTCAGAAAGAATAAAATGGCTTACAATTTGATGCTTGCTCCATAAATATTAAATTTAAAATTATGGGAATGGGGTATCTATTTTTAGCCGGAATTATTATGCTGATGAGTTGGCTGGTAAGCAGTCGACTGAAAAGTAAGTTTGAGTACTATTCGCAATTGCCATTACAAAATGGTATGTCGGGAAAAGAAATTGCCGAAAAAATGCTTGCCGATAACGGAATTTATGATGTAAAAGTCATTTCTGTTGAAGGCCAATTGACCGATCATTACAACCCGGCAGATAAAACGGTGAACTTGAGTGAAGCCGTATACAACCAACGCAATGCGGCTGCAGCTGCGGTAGCGGCACACGAATGTGGTCACGCGGTACAACACGCTAAAGCCTATAGTATGTTGGAGTTGCGTTCGAAGTTGGTGCCTATAGTATCACTTGCCTCAGGAATTGTACAATGGATATTGTTAGCTGGAATTATTATGATTCGTACATTTCCAGCACTTTTGTTGGTAGGAATCGTAGTTTTTGCCGCCACAACTTTGTTTACTATTATTACGTTGCCTGTAGAATACGACGCAAGTAACAGAGCTTTAGCGTGGTTGAAAAACAAAAACATGCTGAATCAAGCCGAATATGCCGGTGCTGAAGATGCTTTAAAATGGGCAGCACGAACCTATGTAGTGGCCGCCATTGGTTCGATAGGAACGTTACTCTATTATGTTTCGCTTTATATGAGCGGCAGTCGAAGAGATTAATTTTTTTGAAATAATATGAAATCCGTTATGAGAATAGCGGATTTTTTATTTGGCAAAAGTGGATAAAATGACCGCTACTGATAACCAAGCCACACCGTGAATTAGTAGGCATTTTACATAGCTTTGGTTGCCATAAATTTGTTTCACCAAATGCACCATAAAATAAATTAAACTCACTGGAATCATTACATAAAGCAGCAATACACCCATATTTGGGGTTTTGGCATCGCCTGGGAAAAGTTCGTAGCAAATACCTACAATTAAAATATAAATGATGTAAAAAGCAGTGGTTATGTTTTCTTTTGAGAATTTGTTGAGGTTCATTTGATGTTTAATAGCTAAAATTTTATATCTACAATTGTATCTGTCGTTCTATTTGTTGCTCCAAAGAGATGAAGGTTTCGGTTCTGGAAACGCCATCGATGGGTTGGATTTTTTTATTCAAAAGTTGCATTAAATGTTCGTTATCTCGACAAATAATTTTGATAAGAATACTCCAATTTCCAGTTGTATAGTGGCATTCGAGCACTTCAGGAATTTTTTTCAATTCTTTTACGGCTTCCGAATTGCTCGCAGCTTTTTCAAGATAAACCCCAATAAATGCCATGGTTTTATAGCCTAAAACTTTATTGTTTACAATGAATTTAGAACCCGAAATCACGCCAGCTTCTTCCAGTTTTTTCAATCGTTGGTGGATGGCTGCGCCCGAAATTCCGATTTTGTTGGCGATTTGTAGAATAGGTTTTCTCGCATCTTCCATCAAATCACGTAGAATTTCCTTGTCGATTCCGTCAATTTCTATTTGTAGCTGATTGATTTTCATTAATTGTGAATTTAAAGCAAAAATAGAAATTTTGTTTCAGATTATAATAAAAACTAATTGCTTGTGACTAATTTATCAGGATTATAACCAATATAGGGCATTTCAGTTTCTTTGAAAATTACGCCAAATTCTTCTAATTCTTTCAAGATTGGTTCGTAAACTTCTTTTTTAATTGGCAATTGCACGCCAGGTGTTTTGATGTTACCGTTTAAGATTTGCAAAGTTGCCATAGCAACAGGTAATCCCACGGTTTTGGCCATGGCGGTATAGGTTTGATCGTCGCCAATGCACACCATTTTAGAGTCGATTTGGTGGTCTTTACCGTTGAGTTCGTAGCCAAATTTGTGGTACATTACAATCATGTCTTTGTCATTGGGTTGTAACGACCAGCTGTCGTTTAAAATGCGTTCTAGAATTTGTGCTGGTGTAGCATTTTTTAATCCAACAATTTTATTTGAATTGAACAAATCGAGTTCCAACAGTTTGTCCCACATGATGTCATCTTGCTCAATGTTAAGCGCCAAACGGGTTTTAATTTCTACCGAATCGGTTGGGTGGTAGGGTAAAAATGAATTGGTGAATTCTCGGAAACTCATGGTTTCTGAGTTTTCCATAGTGTAAGTGTCATCGGTCATGCCAAGTTGTACAAACATGTTCCAAGCTTTGGAAAAACCTACTCTTCGAATGGTACCACGATACAGTGTTAACACATCGTCTAAACCATAAACGCTTCGGTATTTTAGCGAATCGCGGTTGGCATAGCCTTCAAATTTTCCGTAACCTTCAACGGCAAGAAATTCGGTTCTTCTGAATAATTTAGTGTACGGGATGTATTTGTATTTACCTTCTTGAATGAATTTGGCAGCACCGCCTTGACCCGCCAATACCACATTTCGTGGTGCCCAAGTAAATTTGTAATTCCACAAATTGGTATCGCTTTCGGGAGCCACTAATCCGCCACAGAACGATTCAAACAGGAGCATTTTTCCGCCTTTATCCCGAATTTCGTCTAAAACTTTCATGGCGCTCATGTGGTCGATACCTGGATCCAATCCGATTTCGTTCATAAAAATCAATCCGTTTTCTTTGGCAGCAGCATCCAATTCTTGCATCGCATCGGAAACATAAGAAGCGGTAACCATGTGTTTTTTGAAGGTGATGCAATCTTTGGCCACTTCAATGTGCATGTGCGCTGGAAGCATCGAAATTATAATATCGGCTTTTTGAATTTCAGCATGACGTTGTGCTTCGTTGTGGATATCCAGTTGAATAGCGGTAGCATTTGGGTGGTTGTTGGTTTTTCTTTGTGCCAATTCTAACGATAAATCTCCTATAGTTAAATGAAGATTTTCTTGCTCCGATTTGTTTAATAAGTACTGAATTAAAGAAGACGCCGAACGACCTGCTCCGATGATTAGAATGTTTCTCATGGTTTGTTTGTAATAGGCTGCAAATTTATGAAATTGGAATGATTTTCGTTTACTAATTGATAAAAACAAAAAAGCTCATACAAAAACGAATGAGCTTTTAAATTTTATGTAAAGAAAATTACTCTAAATCTTTTTCCAAATCTTCGAGTTCTTTTTTGGCTTCTTGTTTGGTTTCGATTTTTTGTTTTTCAAATTGCGTATCAACCGCGACTTTATCTTTGATTAAAAACGTTTTTCCAAGAACGACTAAAGCACAAATGTAAGTAACAATAAAAAGACGTTTGGGAAATTTTCGCTGGTCAACCTCTGACTTTTTAAAAGCCAAAAAGATGAATAACAACGCAATTCCGATGGGTGCAAGCGCTAAAGTATCTAAAGGCAATGCTGAAAATACAATACTAAGTATAGTAAAAATTACGGCAATAATTAAAAATGCTTTTCTCATAATTAAATTCCAGTTGCTGAAGTTAAAGCCAATTGTCCGGTTCCAACAGGAATGCTGAATTTCATTAAAACAGGCACTTTTTTGGCATCGGCCGTCAAGTAAATTAAGTTTTTATCTTTTCCTTTTAATACATCTGTTTTGGCGCCGATAGAAAGTTTGTAGCAATTTTTAGAACCTAAATTTCCAGCAGAAACGGTTTCGTTTCCTAGTAATTTAACGGTAACTGGAATTTGCTTCTCGTCAAAAACGATAGTAAACGACTGACTTTGTCCGGTTTTCATTTTAGATAAATCCATCGTTCTTAATTTGTACATTATCGAAACCACATCTTGTGTAGAGCCGCCAATAGAGAAGGTTTTGGTTGTTTCGGGTTTGTTTCTTTTTTTAGCAGTACTGGTTACCGAATTGCCTTTGAAAACGTACTTTTCTTTCTTGGTCCAACCGCCTTCGTCGATGCTTCTTTTATACAAGCTAGGTTTTAGGGTAATTGGGTCGACATACGATTCGTAGATGTCACGAATTTTGAAAAACTTATCCCACTTAGCATAGGTTTCTAATTCGCAATTCAAATGCAAATACGAATTTTTCGACGTAGAAACGATATCAGTAGATAAGGTAACTTGTGCCAATTGGGTCATTAATCCACTCATATTGTAAGAGCCTGCAAAAACTAATTTTTCTCCGGCTGGAATTCCGACATTGTTTTCCGTTTTAAACGAGCAGAAAATCAAGGCAATAGCCATTATAAATAAAATCTTTTTCATTTCTAAAAATTATGGTGCAAATATAAAATTTTAATATTGGTATTCCCGAAGCATCGGAACAAAAAAAACACAAAAGTCCTTTACCATTCCATACATAACTGATAAATTTGTGAAATAGTATAAATTAAATGAATACTGTATTTAGTACAATACCTTATGGATAAAAAAATTCTTTCGGCGGCAGGATTCTTCGGAATGTCGGCCATTATTTTGGGAGCCTTCGGAGCTCATGCTTTAAAAAAAGTATTGACAGTAGATCAATTAGCAACCTTTGAAACTGGAGTGAAATACCAAATGTATCACGCTTTGTTTTTGTTATTTTTAGGATTGAATACCCATTTGAGTGCTGCAACAAAAAAAATAATTTTAGGCTTTACTATTTCGGGAGTAATCTTATTTTCGGGCTCGATTTATCTTCTGGCAACCGACACTTTGAATGCTTTTGATTTCAAAGTAATTGGATTTGTGACGCCAATCGGAGGATTACTGTTAATAGTAGCTTGGAGTATATTAATGGGGCATTTTTTAAAGAAAAAATCATAATTTCTTAATTTACTACAACGTTGTAATAATTAATTTTTACCTTTGCGGTCTAATTATTATTGCAACAAACTAATTTTCTATGGAGAATACTGCCCATTTCACGAAATCGATTTCGTTAGAAAAATACGGAATTAAAAATGCACAAGAAATTATATACAATCCATCGTATGAATTTTTATATAATGAAGAATTAGATTCAAGTTTAGAAGGTTACGAAAGAGGTCAACTTACCGAACTTGGAGCTGTAAATGTAATGACCGGCGAATTCACAGGTCGTTCTCCTAAAGATAAATACATTGTTAAAGATGCCGTAACTGAAAATACCATTTGGTGGAATTCAGATAAAGCAGTAAATGATAACAAACCTATTTCACAAACTACATGGAATGCCTTAAAAGAAACTACCGTAAACCAACTTTCAGGTAAACGATTATTTGTGGTAGATGCTTTTTGTGGAGCCAATGAAAATACTCGTCTTAAAGTACGCTTCATTATGGAAGTGGCGTGGCAAGCTCATTTTGTTAAAAATATGTTCATCCGTCCAACGGAAGAAGAATTGGAAAATTTCGGAGAACCCGATTTTATCGTGATGAACGGTTCTAAAACAAGTTTTAAAGAGTATGCAGCTCACGGATTAAATTCTGAAGTATATGTTGCTTTCAATCTTACTGAAAAAATCCAATTGATTGGAGGTACTTGGTATGGTGGCGAAATGAAAAAAGGCTTGTTCTCCATGATGAATTATTACCTGCCACTTCAAGGCATGGCATCGATGCATTGTTCTGCCAATAAAGGGAAAGATGGTGATGTGGCTGTGTTCTTCGGATTGTCTGGAACGGGAAAAACTACTTTGTCAACCGATCCAAAACGTGAGTTAATTGGTGACGACGAGCACGGTTGGGACGACGAAGGCGTATTCAATTTTGAAGGTGGATGCTATGCCAAAACCATCGATTTAAGTGCGGCAAACGAACCCGATATTTACGGTGCAATCACTAAAGATGCTTTGTTAGAAAACGTAACCGTTGATGCCAATGGTGTAATCGACTTTAAAGATGGTTCTGTAACTCAAAATACCCGTGTATCGTATCCCATTTATCACATTCATAATATTGTAAAACCAGTTTCTAAAGCAGGTCATGCGACCAAAGTAATTTTCTTAACGGCAGACGCTTTTGGAGTGATGCCTCCAGTATCCAAACTAACACCAGAACAAACTAAATACTATTTCCTTTCTGGATTTACGGCCAAATTAGCAGGTACTGAGCGCGGTGTAACCGAGCCACAACCAACATTCTCGGCGTGTTTCGGAAAAGCATTTTTATCGTTGCATCCAACGCAATACGGTCAAGAATTGGTGAAGAAAATGGAACAACACAACGCTACGGCCTATATGGTAAACACCGGTTGGAACGGAACGGGAAAACGTATCTCTATCAAAGATACGCGCGCTATTATTGATGCCATCTTAGACGGTTCTATCGAGAAAGCAGAAACAAAAGTAATTCCAACGTTCAATTTTGTAGTACCAACGGCGCTTCACGATGTCGATTCGGCTATTTTAGACCCGAGAGATACATATGCCGATCCAACCGAATGGAATGCCAAAGCAACCGATTTAGCCTCTCGTTTTATTAAAAATTTTGTACAATATACCGACAATACCGAAGGACAAAATCTGGTAAAAGCGGGTCCGCAATTATAGCATAACAAACAAAAACTAACTTAAACAAACGGAAAAGGTTCGGCAGCAATGCTGGACTTTTTTTATTAGAAGCGGTTGGTTTGGTCTTTTTTGTAATCCTTATTCCTGCTGTCCGCGCTACTTGGTAGCTCGCTTCCATCAGGGCTAGTGAGTATGCGTCTTTTGTAAAGTTTTCATTTTCAAAAGAATTTTAAATAAAAAATCCCAAACTCATAAGGATTTGGGATTTTAGTATTTTGAAAAGTTTGATTTATTTTCCTTTGTTTGCTTCAACTACATAACGCTCTAAAGCCATCGTCATTGATGGAGTTTCTGGCGTTGGTGCCAAAATGTCAATGCGTAATCCGTGTTCCAAAGCTTCTTTTTGAGTAGTGCTTCCAAAAACGGCAATGCGCGTATTATTTTGTTTGAAATCAGGGAAGTTTTTAAACAACGACTTGATTCCAGTTGGACTAAAAAACGCCAAAACATCATAATATACATCTGCTAAATCAGATAAATCACTCATCACTGTTTTGTAAAAAATCGCTTGTGTCCAGTTGATTTTTAAGTTATTTAAAGTAACTGGTGCATCGGCATTCAATTGATCAGAAGCAGGCAACAAGAATTTTTCGTCTTTATATTTTTTGAAAAGCGGTGCCATATCAGCAAAGTCTTTCTGACCCACATATATTTTACGTTTTCTGTACACCACATATTTTTGAAGATAAAAAGCAATCGCTTCCGATTGACAAAAATATCTTAAATCTTCAGGAACTTTATAGCGCATTTCTTCTGCCACTCTAAAAAAATGGTCGACAGCATTTTTGCTGGTTAAAATTATTGCCGTAAAGTTATTAAGGTCAATTTTCTGTGCCCTAACATCTTTAGCGCTTACGCCTTCTACATGAATAAAAGAGCGAAAATCAACTTTTACCTTATGCTTTTGTTGTAAATCAAAATAAGGCGAATTCTCTACTTTTGGCTCTGGCTGTGACACCAAAATTGTTCTCACTTTCAAATTTGACATGTTTATGCTCAATTTTTTGTAATCAAATAATATATGAAATAATAGGGCGCTATTTCAAGTGCGCAAAGATACAAAATAAAATAAAACAACTTACCGAATATTAAATTTTGATAATTCTTTAAAGAAAGGAGATAAGTTAGCAGGTTTATTATTAATAATGTAACGATTATAACCAATAATAGTGATTTTGATGCATAATCACCATAGAACAACATGATTGTAACTGGTAATAACAGTAATCCAGCATAGGTTCTAAAGTTAACTTTCTGTAAATTAAACTGCTCAATGATTTCTTCGATGCCAAAAGTTGCGGCAATTATTTTTTCTACAATAAATTTACTTAATATAAAAACAGATAAAAGGGTGAATATCCTAACGTATAAAATCCAGTCTGTTTTGTCGGGATATTTAAAAAAGTGAACCAAAATCATTTGGATGAAAAACGAAAGGGAAACCAGATTTACGGTGAAAAGCAAAACATTAAATCCACTCATCAAATGACTGCTTTCTCGATAAATCTTGTTGTATTTGTCCGATACAATCAGCCTTAAAAAATCATTAAATCGAGATTCGAAAGCCGTTTTCGCCAAAACAATTAGCGCCAAAGTAATGACAAAAATTAGAGTTGCCCAATCTTTGTTTGCGATAATTCTGTAATGTAATTCGAGTGCTATCATGAGTCGCAAAATTACTAAATTTTATTTGTTGATTACTATTATAATATTATTAAGATTATCAAGTTATAAAATGAGTATTTTTGCAAAAACTTTTTTAAATTGCTATGAACTGCGGTATTGTCATTATTCCAACATATAACGAAATTGAAAATATAGAAAGCATTGTGAGAGCGGTGTTTTCGTTACATAAATCCTTTCATATTTTGATAGTTGACGATAATTCGCCAGACAAAACAGCCGATAAAGTTAAAGAGCTTCAAAAAGAGTTTGAAAATCGATTATTTTTAGAACAACGAACTAAAAAAGCAGGATTAGGTACGGCGTATGTACACGGATTTAAATGGGCATTGGCAAGAGAATATGAGTTTGTTTTTGAAATGGATGCCGATTTCTCTCACAATCCAGTTGATTTAGAGCGATTGCATGATGCTTGTCATTTTGGTGGTGCCGACATTGCTATAGGATCTCGCTATGTAACGGGTGTTAATGTGGTCAATTGGCCGTTGAGTCGGGTTTTATTATCGTACTTTGCTTCGGTATACGTGCGAATGATCACAGGTATGAAAATTATGGACGCCACGGCAGGATTTATTTGTTACAATAGAAAGGTGCTGGAAAGCATCAATTTGGATAAGATAAAATTCATTGGATATGCCTTTCAAATTGAAATGAAATACCGTGCCTTTTGCAAGAAATTCAATATTCAAGAAGTGCCCGTTATTTTTACTGATAGAACCAAAGGGCAGTCTAAAATGAGTGGTTCAATTATAAAAGAAGCCATCTTTGGAGTGTTATCACTTCGAATTAAAAAGTTATGTAACCGATTATAAATATGAATACCGTTTTAATTAAAAATGCAAAGATTGTTAATGAAGGAAGAATTTTTGAAGGCGATGTTCTAATTGAAGGTGAATTTATTACCGAAATTTCAGCTAGCATCAGTCATAAAAGTTCGAATTGCAAAGTTATTGATGCCGAAGGAAGTTATTTAATTCCGGGTGCTATTGATGACCAAGTGCATTTTCGTGAACCCGGTTTGACGCACAAAGGAGATATTGCTTCTGAAAGTCGTGCTGCCGTAGCAGGCGGTATAACGTCGTTTATCGAGCAACCCAATACGGTACCTAATGCGGTGACTCAAGAATTATTGGAACAGAAATACCAAATTGCTGCCGAGAAATCGTATGCGAATTATTCGTTTATGATGGGTGGTACCAACGATAATTTGGAGGAAGTTTTGAAAACCAATCCTAAAAATGTGGCTGGAATCAAATTGTTTTTAGGTTCTTCTACAGGAAATATGTTGGTGGATAATCCAGAAACACTAGAGAATATATTTTCAAGTACTAAAATGCTTATTGCGGTTCATTGTGAAGATGAAGCAACTATAAAAGCCAATTTAGAAGAGTATAAAGCAAAATATGGTGACGATATTCCAGTTACTGCGCATCATTTAATTCGCAGTGAAGAAGCGTGTTATATTTCGTCTTCTAAAGCCATTGAATTGGCTAAGAAAACAGGTGCTCGATTGCATATTTTTCATATTTCAACAGCTAAGGAATTGGATTTGTTTACCAATAAAATTCCACTTGAAGACAAACAAATTACAGCCGAAGTTTGTGTGCATCATCTTTGGTTTACCGACGATGATTATAAAACTAAAGGTAATTTTATCAAATGGAATCCTGCGGTTAAAACAGCTGCTGATAGAGAGGCGCTCTGGAAAGCTTTGTTGGACGATAGAATTGACGTAATTGCTACCGATCATGCGCCACACACCTTAGAAGAAAAATCTCAAAAATACTTGAGTGCACCTTCAGGTGGACCTTTAGTACAACATGCCATCGTGGCTTTATTTGAAGCGCACCATCAAGGTAAAATTTCGGTTGAGAAAATTGTTGAGAAAATGTGTCACAATCCGGCGAAGATTTTCAAAATTGAAAAAAGAGGTTTTATCAAAGAAGGGTTTTATGCCGATTTAGCCATTGTAAATCCAGCCAAACCGTGGAGTGTCAATAAAGACAATATTTTATATAAATGCGGTTGGTCGCCGTTTGAAGGAACCAATTTCAAATCAAGAATTTCTCATACCTTTGTTAACGGACAATTGGTTTATGAAAATGCAAAAGTGAAAGAAATTAAAGCCGGAAAGCGCTTGCTTTTTGATCGATAGTTTCTGAAAATAATTCCATATAAATGAAAAAGTTTACTCTATTTTTTATAGCTATAATTTTAACAATTGCCAGTTGTAAAGACAAAGTTATTGAGAAGCCTAAAAATCTTATCGAACGCGATAAGATGATTGATGTTATATACGATTTGGCCATTTTAGAAGCGGCAAGAGCGCAAACTTCAGGTAGTTATCAATACCCAAAAACGACTCAGTTTTTAAAAGAAAAGTATAAAATTGACAGTTTGACCTTTGCACAAAGCACACAATATTATGCCTCTGATATGAAAGAATACAAAAAAATGTATGATGAAGTAAAAGAGCGCTTGAATGTTGAAAACACTAAGCTTAACGGCGGACAACCTGTTAAGGAAAACCCAGAAGAAGGCATTGTAAAGTAATTAGTTCTTGAAATATACTGCAATTTCATTTAAGTAACTATCGATTGATGTAAACGAATAGTTAAGATGCTGTTTAATTTTTTCGTTTGAAATTTGTTCTTTGTTTAAAAGCGATTGTGCACTTAACTTAGATATTTTTCTTTTGGTTCTAAAAAATGTAGATAACACCCAATCCAATCGCCAAGCTATATTTAGCAACCAGGCTTTAGCTTCTATAGTTGGTTTTTTCGCTCCAATTTTTGCTGCAATTTTAAAGATTATGTCTTTGTAGGAGATGTTTTCTGCAATTAGGGTAAAGCGTTCGCCATTGCAGTCAGAAATCATTAAGAGTCTCATTATTTTTACCACATCGGTTACGGCTACATAGGCAGAAGAGCCTTTGGTATAGAACGGAAATCCTTTTTTGATGGCAGTAAAAAACGCACCACTACCTTGGTCCCAAAACCCAGGTCCGAAAATCACACCGGGATTGACGATCACCACTTGTAATCCTTCTTGATGACCGCGCCAGACTTCCATTTCGGCACCATATTTTGAAATCGCATAATCGCTGTGTAATACTTCGGGATTCCATTCGGTTTCTTCAGTAATGAAAGCGTGTTGCACATGGTTTTGAGTTAAATCACCTAAGGCTGCAATTGAGCTAACGTGGCATAATTTTTTTATGTTTTTATCAATACAAAAATTTACAATGTTTGCGGTGCCTTCGATGTTTATTTTTCGTAGTTGATTTTCGTCGTTTGGATTAAAAGAAATACAAGCGGCGCAATGGTAAACGTATTCTATGTTTTGAAATGCTATTTCTAAGGATGGGATATCAATAATGTCGGCTTTGAGCCATTCTATTTTGGCAAACAAATCACTTTTTTGATACAATTCAAAAAGGGCTTTTGTTTTTTCAATTTGTTTCGGGTTTCGGTAGATAGCGCGTAGGTTGGATTCGCCATTTTCTGTTAAATGAACGAGCAAATGTGCGCCTACTAATCCGGTTCCGCCTGTAACTAATATCATGGTAGCAAAGATAATTAGTTTGTTGGATTATTGGATTTTTAACTTCGGAAAAAAGTAAGCCTTCTGATTTTCTTTTAGCCCTGATTGAGACGATAGCTCTTGTTGAGGTACGAAACAAGACTAAAGGCGAAAGCAGGAATAAGGATGGCTGATAAAGCCCGATCCATTCGCTTCTATTACTTAAAAATTTGATTTTGCCAGTGCCTTGTGTTTCGCTATATTTGCGCAAATTATTGATTAAAAATGAAGAATTTAGTAGCAGAATTGCAATGGCGCGGATTGGTGCATGATATGATGCCAGGCACGGAAGAACAACTTTTGAAGGAAATGACGACGACGTATATTGGGTTTGACCCAACCAGCGATTCGTTGCATATTGGGAGTTTGGTGCCGATTATTTTGTTGGTTCATTTGGAGCAATTCGGACACAAACCGATAGCTTTAGTGGGTGGTGCAACCGGTATGATTGGTGATCCTTCTGGGAAAAGTGATGAAAGAAACTTGCTTGATGAGGCGACTTTAGAAAAAAATGTAGCTGGAATAAAAGCGGTATTGTCTCGATTTTTGGATTTCAATTCGACGGCTGCTAATGCTCCGATTTTGGTCAATAACTACGATTGGATGAAAGATTTTTCGTTTATCAATTTTGCACGTGATGTGGGAAAACGTATTACGGTAAACTACATGATGGCGAAAGATTCGGTGAAGAAGCGTTTGAGTGGCGAAACAGGCGAAGGAATGAGTTTTACCGAGTTTACCTATCAGTTGATTCAAGGGTATGATTTTCATCATTTGTATAAACATAATAATTGTTTGTTGCAAATGGGCGGTTCTGATCAATGGGGAAATATTACAACCGGTACAGAATTAGTGCGCAGAATGAATGGAGAAGGGGCTAAAGCGTATGCTATGACGTGTCCATTGATTACGAAAGCCGACGGTTCTAAATTTGGAAAAAGTGAAGGTGGAAACGTTTGGTTGACGGCTGATAAAACGTCTGTGTATAAATTTTACCAGTTTTGGGTAAATACTACCGATGTAGATGCGGAGAAATACATTAAGATTTTTACGTTTTTAGAAGAAGATACCATTAATAGTTTAATTGCGGAACATCATGAAGCGCCGCATTTGCGTGTGTTGCAAAAACGTTTGGCTGAAGAAGTAACGACTTTTGTTCACGGAAAAGAAGAATTGGAGAAAGCTATTTTTGCTTCGAGTGCTTTTTTTAGTCCGACGATGGATGATTTAGCGCGATTGGATGACGCTACTTTTGTTGAGGTTTTTGATGGCGTTCCAAATGCTAGCATATCTAAAGAAGATTTTGGTGCTGGTTTGGACATGATTGCAGCACTTTCGGCGAGAACTAACTTTTTGGCGTCTAATAGTGATGCACGTCGCGAACTGAAGCAAAATGCTATTTCATTGAACAAAGCCAAAGTTGCAGAAGATTATATAATTACGGAAAAAGATTTGATTAAAGGAAGATTTTTGGTACTGCAAAAAGGAAAGAAAAATTATTATTTGATACAGGTAGTATAATTGAAAAGGAGCTTTTTTAGCTCCTTTTTTAATATACCATTAGGTTGCAACCTCTAATATCAGAATTGTCAAAACGCCCTAATACTTCAAACGAATTGTTAGGATATTTTTTACCTAAATCTTGAGTAGCAATAAAAGAGCACGAATTGATATTGGCCAAATCGATTACGTTGATACCGCCTGTTTTTCCTGTGGAAACATAAGTAAGGGCATCTTCGGTGTCGCGAATTAAGATATTCATCCAATTGGGGCATTCAAAAATACCGTCTCCTAACGAATACGCTTGCGATAGTAATTCGGTCATGCCGTATTCGGAATGTATGGATGAAACCCCAAAACCATTGCATAATTTTTCATGTAATTCTTCACGAATGATTTCTTTTCGCTTGCCTTTCATGCCTCCAGTTTCCATGATGATGGTGTTTTTTAATTGAAATTTTTGTTTCTCAATTAAATCCAATAAGGCATAGGTTACACCAATTAAAATTACGTTTTGACCTGCATTGTCAAGTTCAATTACTTTAGCGATAAGTTCGTCGTAATTGTGTAAATAGAATCCGCTGTTTTCGTTGTTAGAAAGTGCTATTAAATCTTTCACCATATAAATTAGAGATGAACCGCTTCGTTCTAAATAGGATGGGAGCAGCGCTAAAACGGCATAATCTTCAATGTTACCATAAAATTCTGAGAAGGCATTGCGGTAACTTTCTTCGTATAAAGTAATATCTGTAATTAAGTGTTTACTAGTAATCATTCCGCTAGTGCCACTGCTGGTAAAGGTTTCTTGAATTGCTTCGGTTGAAGATAAAACGTTATGACTTTTAAAAAACTGAATGGGTAAAAACGGAATTTGCTGTATTGATTTTACACTACCTTTTTCAACGTTTAGTAATTCGCAAAATTCACGATACACTGTATTATTTTCGTATTGGAAACGAAATACTTTCAAAGCTATTTTTTCAAATTGCTTTTGATTGGAAATGGTGAATATGTCTTGTGGAGCAATCAATGATTTTTTTGTAAAAGTAATGAAAATAAAAAAGCTCCAACGTGAATTGGAGCTTTCAAATATAATTTTAATTAATTATTCAATAACTAATTTTCTTGTAGCAGAATTTCCTTCTTCAGTAATTTTCACCATATATACTCCTGGGTTTAAACCAGATACATTGATAGCACTTTGAGAAGTTGTAGTGTTTAAAACTTGTTTTCCTAATACGTCAAAAACAGTAACAGTTCTTTCAGCGTTAGCATCGGTATTGATGTAGAAAACACCGTTTTTAACTGGGTTTGGATAAACGCTTAATCCTGAAATGGCATTTTGTTTAGTACCTAAAGCAACTACAGTTGATGTAGCATCGGTCCAGTTAGTAGCTATTCTTAACTCATCTAATTCAACAGTTGGAGTGTCTGTAGCACTACCTTGTCTTATTAAGAATTTTGCAGCTTGAGTTAAATCAGTCCCTGTTGTATTTGTTGCTGTAGCAGTTTCAGTTGGTTCAGCACCACCTAAAGTTGGATTAACCCATACTTTAACAACGTCATCAGCAGTTGAAGCGTTAAAGGTATAACTAACAACTATCAAATAGGTTTGATTTACATTGTATGCTGTAGCTCCAAAAGCAGTATTAGCAGCTGTAGTTCTTGGGTTTACACCTATGTTAAAAGTAGAAGCATCAATTTTTTTCAACCATAAAGTGGCTCCAAAAGTAGATCCGGTTGAAATTAAACCAGCACAATAACCACCTGTGGTACTTGTTGTTGCTGATAAATCAGTAACATTTAATAAGAATGAATAGTAAACAGAGCCTGTAGTCTGAACTGCAAAATCTTTAGATGCGTCAATACCAGCTCCTCCAAAAGACACCTTATTTCCTGTTGAAGCAGGAAGACCAACATAGCTTAAGCTAGGTGCTGTTATTGCTAAATCATCACCTGTGTTAAGTGTATTCCAAAGAGGTTGCGTTTGTAGTGTTGCACCAGCTGCATAATCAAATCCTTCATAAAATGGAGGTGCTTGTTGTGCGAAAGTAGCAGTTGCAATTAATAAAGATGCTAAAATGTAAAGTTTTTTCATATTTTTTAATGTAAAATTAGACCGCAAAGATAATGACTATTTTTACAAATAAAAATAATCAAAGTAAAAAAATAGTTAAATCAAAAAAGATTTAACTATCTGACAATTAATTTTCTAGTAGTACTTGCGTCTCCTTCTTCAATTTTGATGATGTATACGCCAGGTGAAAGAGAAGAAATATTTAACTCTTTAGATGTCAAAACAGTTTGAAGTACTTTTTTACCTAATACATCAAATATGGTTATTTGTTTGTCATCGTTCGATTTTGTAGTAATATATATTCTATCGCCACTTGTTGGGTTAGGGTATATATTCAAACCTTCAATAGTACTTTCTTGTACTTTTGATTGCTGTTTTCCATCTTGAGCTGAAGCACTAGTAGCGCTTAAACAAAGGAAAAATAGAATGATATAAAAGTAATTTTTTGTCATGAGTACAATTTGGTTAAAGCAAATATATAAAAACTTTTCAAATACCATACCAAAATAAATAAATTTTAACGTATTTAATCATAGGAGTTTGTAATAAATAACTCTTGAATTTATTTTTTTACAATTTCTAAATAGAATGATGTTTTTTTATTTACGCTAAGTTAACAATTATGGTTTTTTGAAAAGAATTGATAAAATAGTGTTAACAGAGTTTTAAACTTGCAGAAGTAAATTTGCCCATTAAATAATAATATCAAATACTATTTAAATGAGACTATTTTACGCGATAATTTTATTCTTTGTATCACAGTTGTTTTTTGCTCAAAATTCTGTAATTAAAGGAGTTGTAATAGAAGAAGCAACAGGAAGGCCATTGCCAGGTGTTAACATTATAATAAAGTCTTTAAAAAAGTCAACCATTTCTGATGCCGATGGAAGTTTTATTTTTAGAGGATTGCCAGTCGGAAAATACGACATCCAATTTTCTTTTTTATCCTTTGAATCTAAAATTGTTTCAGAAGTTGAAACCGTTGCAAACGATACCTATTCGATGACAGTCTCATTAGTAGAAAAGAAAAATGAATTAGAAGAAGTAGTTATTAAATCGGTAAAAGCGAAAGCAGAATCGGTGAAGTCACTTTTAAGTATGCAAAAAAATAGCGTCAGAGTATCGGACGGAATTTCGGCAGAAACTATCAAAAGAACTCCAGACAAAACCACTTCAGATGTGTTGAAAAGAATTAGCGGCGCGAGTATTCAAGATAATAAATTTGTTGTTGTAAGAGGATTAAATGATCGGTACAACACCTCGTATTTAAATGGAGCGCCATTACCCAGTTCTGAGCCCGATAGAAAAGCTTTTGCTTTTGATATTTTTCCAGCCAACATGATTGATAATTTGGTGATATACAAAACAGCATCACCTGATTTGCCTGGAGAATTTGCAGGTGGTGTTATCGAAATTAATACCAAAGCAACACCCGATAAAAATTTTCAAACGCTGTCTATTGGTTCAGGTTATAACACCATAACAACTGGAAAGAAACAAGTGTATTATACTGGAGGTAAAAAGGATTGGATGGGATTAGACGACGGATCTCGAACATTACCCTCTTATTTCCCATCAACCAGTCAGTTTCAGGCATTACAAGCGGCAAATAATCAAAGTAGTATTACCCAAATTGCCAATGTGGCAAAGACGTTTCAAACGGATTGGAATTTGTATGATAAAAAATTTAGTCCGAATACCAGTTTTCAATACACTTTTGGAAGGTATTTAAAGATGCAAGACAATCAAAGTTTGGGTTTTTTGGCTTCGGTTACCTACAACAAGACCAATAATTACAATCAAACGCTAAGAAAAAGTTATGAAACTCCAGGAGCTTTGTTGACCGATCAAGTGGATGATAATTATTCGGAACAAGTACTACTTGGGGTTTTGGCTAATGTTTCTTTAAAAATGGATGCCAATAACCTATTTACATTCAAAAATTTATACAGCATCAATTCTAATAATAAGGTAATTGACCGAAATGGATCTTTATCACAAGAAAGTGATCCGTTATACATTAATACTACTGCTCGAATGTTTACGAGCAATAAAATATATTCAGGGCAATTGAATGGGGAACATTTTTTGCCTAAAAGTAAAATTAAAATCAGTTGGGTTGGATCGTACAGTAATGTTTTGAGAACGATTCCAAACGAGAGAAGAAATACCTACGTATATGTAAAATTTGATGACGGAACAGTAACACAACCCTCAGCTTTTTTCTCTATTAATACCGTTGGTGGTGAATCACCTGGATCTATGTATGTTTCTGAAAATGCAGAAGATATTTTTAGTACTAAAGTAGATGTCAATAGAAAAGTAAAATTCACAGAAAAATTCAGCACTGATTTTAAAGTTGGCTTTTTTACGCAATCACGTTACAGAGATTTCTCTGCCAGACAATTGGGTTATATTCCATTTAATGGTACAGTTAATGGAGTGAATTACGGTGGTTCAACATTCTCATCAACAATCCCTTTCTTAGACAATTCTACTATTTTTAACAGCTCCAATATGGGCATAATTGCGCCAGGAGTAAGCGGATTAACCCTATTCGATGGAACTAAAGGTAACGATTCTTATAAAGCATCTTCTCGATTGAATGCGGTTTATGCTATGTTAGACAATTCATTTAATAAATTACGTGTTATTTGGGGTGTTCGTATGGAAGATTATTCACAATTGCTAAGTTCTAAAGCCGATAATGGATTGCCTATTAATGTTGACAATGCTCAAGTTGACTTCTTACCATCGGTTAACTTTATTTACGGATTGAATAAAAAACAAAACCTTCGGTTGAGTTTTTCAAAAACATTAAATCGTCCCGAATTTAGAGAGTTAGCACCATTCCTTTTTTATGACGCAGAAACCAAACGCAATAGAGAAGGATCGCCATTAATAATTGCAAAAATCTTTAATGCCGATTTACGTTATGAAATTTTTGCTGGAAAAGGGCAATTGTTTTCGGTGTCTGCTTTTTACAAAAAGTTTGATGATCCGATAGAATTACAAGCGCAAGCCAACAATACCGATAAATATAAAAATGCAAAATCGGGTGAAAATAAAGGAATGGAAATTGAATATAGAACGCTGTTGAGTTCTGTTTTTGGAACTGAAAACACCAAAATATTTGATGATATTACTTTTTTTACCAATCTCTCCATCATTCGTTCTAAAGTTGATATTTCCAATTTAGTGACTTCATCTACACTACAAGCAATTCCTTTACAAGGTCAATCACCTTACGTTTTTAATGCTGGACTTCAATATATTAATTCAGAATCGGGATGGGCATCTGCTATAAACATCAATAAAATTGGCAATAGGGTTGCCATTCAAGGCAATCAAACCTCGGGTGCATCTACACCTGCATTTTGGGAAAAAAGCAGAACTTTTCTAGACATGCAAATCACTAAAAGTTTTCTAAAAAATAAATTGGAAGTAAAATTCAACGCTCAGAACATTTTGGCTCAAAAAGCAATTTTTTATCAAAATAATGATTTAGGGAAGAACAATGCAAAAGGGATTGCCAAAACATTTAACTCCATTTTTACCGGAGACGCTCAAAATAAAAACGGCTACAATCCCGAGGAAGATGACTTGGTTTGGCAAACTAAATACGGACCAACTTTTTCATTGACATTTAGTTATTCGTTTTAATAAAATAACAATAGTACGTAAAGGGTAGTCAATTTTGTCTGCCCTTTTTTATTTGTAAATACAGGCAATTAACAATTTATAAACGTATGATTATTGTTAAAATAACAATTTAGACACTTAAAATTATTGTTTAAATAACGATTTGTTTCTCATGTATTTACATTCAGATTTTACCTTTGATAAAATTAAAAACAACACTATTTCATCATGAAAAAAAATTACTATGTACTAGTTTTATTATTGGTTAGTTTTTTTGGTTTTTCTCAAATAACCAACACAACGTACCGAGGCGCATTTGCACCATCACCTACACCTATGTGGACAGATTCATGGACCAATTATGATCCACAAAATACAGTTTATCCAACACCTACAGTGGATGTTACGACTAACATTACCGCTGATACTCATTGGACGGCTTGTAACACCTATTATTTAAGAGGACAGATTTATGTAAAAAATAATGCTGTTTTAACCATCGATCCAGGTGTGGTTATTAGAGGTGATCATACTGCGGTTGGTGCAGGATTGTTTGTAACTAAAGGAGCTAAAATTATTGCAGTTGGAACGGCAACAAGTCCGATTGTATTTACTTCAGACAATGCACCGGGTTCAAGAAACAAAGGCGATTGGGGAGGTGTTATTTTGTTAGGAAAAGCTTCTTACAATATTAATGGAGGTGTGAATAATATCGAAGGAATTGCCGCTAGCACAGATACCGAATATGGCGGTGGGGCTACTCCAGATGATAATGACAATTCAGGAACTTTGAAATACGTTAGAATTGAGTTTGGAGGGTATGTTTATGCTGCCAATCAAGAAATCAACGGATTGACTTTTGGCGCTGTAGGACGCGGAACTACCATTGATTACGTTCAAGTTTCTCATGCCAATGACGATTCATTCGAATGGTTTGGTGGAACAGTAAACTGTAAACACTTAGTAGCTTACAGAGGTTTGGACGACGATTTTGATACGGATAACGGCTACAGCGGAAACGTTCAATTTATTTTAGGCGTAAGAGACCCACAAGTTTCGGATAATCCATTGGTATCTACCTCAGAAGGATTTGAATCGGATAACAACGCAACAAGTACTGCAGTTTCGCCTTACACCAGTGCTATTTTCACCAACTGTACTTTAATCGGACCATCTTATAGATTGACCTTACCCAATGGTGGAACTTTAGCTTCAGGGTACAAGAGAGCGGCACGTTTGAGAAGAAACACTCAATTAAAAGTATACAATTCTGTGTTTTTAGATTTCCAAGAAGGACTTCACATCGATGGTGCTACCACAGAAGCTAATGCTACGGCAAATACTTTGAAATGGAAAAACAACATCTTAGCGGGTATTGTTACTACGTCAAAAATACTACAAGTAAATACAGGTTCAACCTTTGATATTACCACTTGGTACAATGCCAATGCCAACACTACAGTTGCTTCTAACGCTGGATTATTAATCAATCCTTACGATGTTTCAAATGCTACTAATTATGTAGGATTGGATTACCGACCAGGGTCAACTTCAATTGTAGCTACTGGTGCTGATTTCTCGGATACTCCTTTTACAGGAATAGTACAAAATACTTATTATGTTGATGCAGATGCCGATGGTTATGATAACGGAGTTGTTGAATTGAATGCCACTACTGCTCCAACAGGATATTCTGCTACAACCTTAGGTTCTGATTGTGATGATACTAATGCGGCGTATCATAGTAACTGTCCGGTTGTGACTAACACAGTGTACCGAGGCGCATTTGCACCATCACCTACACCTATGTGGACAGATTCATGGACGAATTATGATCCACAAAATACAGTTTATCCAACACCTACAGTGGATGTTACAACTAACATTACCACTGATACTCATTGGACGGCTTGTAACACCTATTATTTAAGAGGACAGATTTATGTAAAAAACAATGCTGTTTTAACCATCGATCCAGGTGTGGTTATTAGAGGTGATCATACTGCGGTTGGTGCAGGATTGTTTGTAACTAAAGGAGCTAAAATTATTGCAGTTGGAACGGCAACAAGTCCGATTGTATTTACTTCAGACAATGCACCGGGTTCAAGAAACAAAGGCGATTGGGGAGGTGTTATTTTGTTAGGAAAAGCTTCTTACAATATTAATGGAGGTGTGAATAATATCGAAGGAATTGCCGCTAGCACAGATACCGAATATGGCGGTGGGGCTACTCCAGATGATAATGACAATTCAGGAACTTTGAAATACGTTAGAATTGAGTTTGGAGGGTATGTTTATGCTGCCAATCAAGAAATCAACGGATTGACTTTTGGCGCTGTAGGACGCGGAACTACCATTGATTACGTTCAAGTTTCTCATGCCAATGACGATTCATTCGAATGGTTTGGTGGAACAGTAAACTGTAAACACTTAGTAGCTTACAGAGGTTTGGACGACGATTTTGATACGGATAACGGCTACAGCGGAAACGTTCAATTTATTTTAGGCGTAAGAGACCCACAAGTTTCGGATAATCCATTGGTATCTACCTCAGAAGGATTTGAATCGGATAACAACGCAACAAGTACTGCAGTTTCGCCTTACACCAGTGCTATTTTCACCAACTGTACTTTAATCGGACCATCTTATAGATTGACCTTACCCAATGGTGGAACTTTAGCTTCAGGGTACAAGAGAGCGGCACGTTTGAGAAGAAACACTCAATTAAAAGTATACAATTCTGTGTTTTTAGATTTCCAAGAAGGACTTCACATCGATGGTGCTACCACAGAAGCTAATGCTACGGCAAATACTTTGAAATGGAAAAACAACATCTTAGCGGGTATTGTTACTACGTCAAAAATACTACAAGTAAACACAGGTTCTACTTTTGATATTACCACTTGGTACAATGCCAATGCCAACACTACAGTTGCTTCTAACGCTGGATTATTAATCAATCCTTACGATGTTTCAAATGCTACTAATTACGTAGGATTGGATTACCGTCCAGGGTCAACTTCAATTGTAGCTACTGGTGCTGACTTTGCAGACATCAACACTTTAGCCAATACCACATTTGAAAACAATGAAATAACATTAAAAATTGCTCCAAATCCATTCGGAAATAATTTCAAGTTGTACTTATCATCTCCATCATCTGAAGATGTAAAAGTTTCCATTTACGACATGACAGGCAGACTTATAGAATCACAAAATATCGAATTTTTGAATGTAAATAATCAAGAGTTTGGAAGTGACTATAATGCTGGAGTTTATATTGTAGTGGTTAAACAAGGCGAAATTTCTAAATCATACCACATTATTAAAAAGTAGTCAGTAGTTTTTTTCAATAGATTGAAAGGCCTCATGAATTAAGTTTCATGAGGCTTTTCGCTTTAAAATAACTTTTTTAGGATGCTATTTTGCGATATTATTGGTTTGTTTTCTAATTGTTACTTTAATGTTATCATATTAGATTGCGGTTACTATTTTATAACGTTTTGTATTATCTTTACCATTGAATAAAAATTACTAACTTCTGTTTTTTATGAAGAAAAAAGACATTAAGATTTTATTGGTTGATGATGAACAAGATATCCTAGAAATTGTAGGATATAATTTGACACAAGAAGGATATAAAATTGTAACAGCAAGTAACGGTAAAGAAGCCATTGCTGTGGCAAAAAAAGAACGTCCACAATTGATAATCATGGATGTGATGATGCCCGAAATGGACGGAATGGAAGCGTGTGAAAACATCCGAAAAATCCCAGAGCTTAGCAACACCATCATCACTTTTTTAACGGCTAGAAGTGAAGACTATTCTCAAGTAGCTGGTTTTGACGCTGGAGCTGATGATTACATAGCCAAACCAATCAAACCAAAATTGTTGGTGAGTAAAGTAAAAGCATTGTTACGAAGATTAAAGGACGAAACAGGTTCCAGTGAAAACCTTAATGTGGGTGGTATCGAAATCAATCGTGAAGAATATAAAATTGTAATGGAAGGAAGAGAAATCGTACTTCCAAGAAAAGAATTTGAATTGTTTTATCTATTGGCTTCCAAACCTGGAAAAGTATTTAAAAGAGAAGAAATTCTCGATAAAGTTTGGGGTAATGAAGTTATTGTTGGCGGAAGAACCATCGATGTTCACATCAGAAAATTACGCGAAAAAATAGGTGAAGATCTTTTTAAAACCATTAAAGGTGTAGGGTATAAATTTGAAGCTTAAATTCCGTATTTTTACCGCATTAATTGCAACCACAGATTGTTTTCCAACATGGGATTAAGCTTTAAAAAAACATATACTTTTGCTGTAATATCTACGTTTTATATTACACTTTTTTCAACCACTTTAGTAGCGGTATTGTTGTTTTTGTTTGCTACTTTCTCCTGGCAATTTTGCGTTGCTTTTGCCTTTTCAATTGCTGTTTTCTCTTTTTTTGTATTGCAATATCGTGTAGAACATTTTATTTACAGACGGGTCAAAAAAATCTACGACGACGTGTCGCTTCTAGATTCAACTACACTTCGAACACAATCCATTACTACCGATATGGCTACGTTAACGCGTGAAGTAAAAAAGTTTGCCACCGACAAAAAAATCGAAATTGAAAACCTAAAAGTCCGTGAAGAATACCGACGCGAATTCATGGGAAATGTGTCTCACGAATTAAAAACACCACTTTTTACGGTTCAGGGTTATCTTTCTACGTTGCTTGATGGCGCCATGAAAGACAAAGATTTGCGTAAAAAATACATCGAAAGAGCCGAAAAAGGAGTAGAACGTCTCATTTACATCGTGGAAGATTTAGACATGATTGCCAAATTGGAAATGGGCGAATTGAACCTGGAATACTCCGAGTTTAATATTGTGGAACTCATACAGAATGTCTTCGATTTATTGGAAATGAATGCCGATAAAAAGAACATTATTCTCATGTTTGATCGAAAATACAACAAGCCTGTAATCGTTTATGCTGATCAAGAAAAAATCCAGCAAGTATTGACTAATTTGATCATGAATTCTATCAAATACGGAAAAGAAAACGGTACTACTGAAGTATCTATTGAGGATTTGGTTAAAAATAAAATTATCGTTAGAGTTAGAGACAACGGCGAAGGAATTGAAAAACAGTTCATTCCAAGACTTTTTGAACGATTTTTTAGAGTTGATAAAAGCGGTGCACGCAGTGAAGGCGGTTCTGGATTAGGGCTTTCTATCGTGAAGCACATTATTGAAGGTCATAATGAGAAAATATATGTAGAAAGTGAATATGGCAAAGGCTCTGAGTTTTCATTTACCTTAGAAAACTTGAAATAATTCGTGCCAATCGGTTGTGTCATTTATTTTTGGTAATCCTGCATATAACGGTACGGCCAACAAATCTTCTAATTTAAATTTATCTTGTTTTGAAGTAGGAATCAGTCCTTCTTTTTTATATTTTTTAGCTAAATATTCTTGCTCAAATTGTCCCGGAGTTGGTATGAAAAAAGCTTTTTTCTCCAATTTTGCCAAATCCATAACGGTAGTATAACCCGAACGACACAGCACCATGTCACTTTCGTTAAACGTCTTTTCTAATTGTTCGCTTTGCATAAAATTATAGTACGTAACGTTACCCATTTGTTCTGTTTTTTGTTCGGCTTCAACCTTACCTTTGATAAAAATTACTTTTTCAGAATAGTCTTGTAACTCAACTATTAATCGTTTTTCTAATATAGTGCGCTGTGGTTCTGGACCTGATAAAATCACCATCAATTGGTATTGGATAGGAAGTGTTTTTTTACGCAATCGACTTAAAACTCCGATGTATTTTAAATTGAGATTCGTTTCTTTTAAATGACCAAGTTTGCCCGATAAATTCGGAATTCCACTTACATCGGGAATCCAACATTCGTCAAATTTAGCTATAAAATGTTGGTGTAACTTACTCGAAATCCACGTAGTTTTGCCCGATAAAACGGTCAGTTGATGGGTGATAAAAACACAAGAAATTTTTTTGTTGTGAACGCCCAATCGGTTGTCTGAAATAATGCCATCAAGGTTATACTCTTTAATCCATTTTTTGACTAATTTTTTTTCAGAAAGAATGGCATTGATGGTTTTCGGACTATTTTTGATTAATTTCCATTTAAAATTTTCGCCTTTTTTGGCGTATTCAATACAATAGGAAGGTAAATCCAGAGCTGTTAAGTGCGGAAATTCTTTTTTTAACAGTGCCAAAGCAACACCATCCGAGGCAATTATTGGGTTAAAACCATTTTTTTCTAAAGCACGAATGATCGGAATACAACGTGTAGCGTGACCCAATCCCCAATTTAATGGGGCTACAAGAATGTTTTTTGGCGAATTATTAAACGGCATCTGTTACGATTCTATTAAGTTTTGAATTGGCAAGATAAAACTAATTACTATCTTATATATTTCCTTAATTTTGCCAAAATATTAAATTTAGTCGTGGGAAGTAAAAATAAGTTAAAAAGATTTAGGGAAAACGAAACATTTGAAAATGTTTTTCAGCCAACTAGAGAAGAAGTAGTAAGCAATAGTTTTCCGCTTAGAGGCAAATGGAATAGCGATTTTTTCAAAAATGATAACCCAATCATCATTGAGTTAGGTTGCGGAAAAGGAGAATATTCGGTTGGTTTGGCAGCGCGTTATCCCGATAAAAACTTTGTTGGCATTGATATCAAAGGTGCTCGTTTTTGGCGCGGTGCTAAAACAGCTGTCGAAGACGGTATGCATAATGTAGCGTTTATCAGAACTCAAATCGAGTTGATCAATCATATTTTTGCTGATGGCGAAGTGTCCGAAATTTGGATAACATTTCCAGATCCACAAATCAAATACAAACGTACCAAACACCGCATGACCAACGCTGAATTTTTAAAATTGTACAAAAGAATTTTAAAACCAGAAGGTGTGGTCAATCTTAAAACCGATTCCGAATTTATGCACGGCTACACGCTAGGGTTGTTGCATGGAGAAGGTCACGAAGTTTTGTATGCCAATCATAATGTGTATAAAAATGAAGGCGCTCCAAGTGAAGTGACGGCAATTCAAACTTTTTATGAGAAACAATATTTGGAAGTAAATAAAGCAATTACGTATATTCGTTTTAAAATCAAATAAATGGGGATTTTGCTTCCGTTCGTTTTCGGCTTTTTAGCAGCAGTTATTGGGGTTCTTCCACCAGGATTGATCAACATGACAGCCGCAAAAGTGAGTTTGGTTGACGGACAAAAACGAGCAATGATGTTTGTTTTAGGGGCTTTAATAATCATTTTTTTTCAAACCTATATTTCAGTAATCTTCGCTGAATATATCGATAGCCATCAAGAAGTACTGATTTTACTTCGCGAAATCGGTCTTTTTATTTTTATTGCATTAACGGTTTACTTTTTAAAATTTGCTAAAAAACCCAAAATACACGACGAAAATGAGGCCGTAAAAAGCAAACGCAGTCGGTTTTTTATGGGAATGGTGATTTCTGCTATTAATTTTTTCCCCATTCCATATTACGTATTAATTAGCATAGCCTTAGCTTCGTATAAGGTTTTTACTTTTGATATTTTTCCTATTTGTAGTTTGGTATTTGGAGTGGTATTTGGCTCTTTTGCGGTGTTTTATTTTTATGTAATGTTCTTCAATAAAATGACCTCCAAAGCCGATTTTCTGATTAATAATATGAATAAAATGATTGGTATTATTACTGGTTTGGTGGCTTTGTTGACTCTTTTTAATGTGGTAAAATATTACTTCTAATGGAAGAAAATTTCTTTGAACGTGTTTACGCTATTGCCAAGCAAATTCCCGAAGGCAAAGTAACTTCCTATGGTGCCATTGCCAAAGCTTTAGGTACAGCTCGTTCTGCCAGAATGGTAGGTTGGGCCATGAATGCGTCACACAATAGACAAGATGTTCCAGCGCATCGAGTAGTTAACCGAAAAGGATTATTGTCGGGTAAACATCATTTTGAAGGTACTAATTTAATGCAACAATTACTCGAAAATGAAGGTATTGAGGTAATTGACAATCAAATTGTAGATTTTGAAAAACATTTTTGGACTCCCGAAGTTACTTCTTGATGATTTCCATAAATTGTTCGATTAATTTGTTTTCATAATCAAAATTCACTTCCTCTTCTTCCACTTGCTGTGCTTCAATTTTGTGCTGATACAAGCGCCACCTTTTATTGTTGTACTCTAAAGCAGTGAGGTTTTCAACCCAATCTCCCGAATTTAGATACATCGTACGACCTTTTTTGTTAGAAACTTGTTCCATTTTAGGTTCGTGAATGTGTCCACATATTACATAATCAAATCCGTTTTCAATAGCCAATTCGGTGCATACATTTTCAAAATTGGTAATGAATTTCACAGCCGATTTTACACTGTTTTTAATTTTTTTAGAAAGCGAATACGGTTCTTTGTTGAAACGAGCCAATACCCAATTGATAAACCGATTCAATACAATCAATAAATCATAACCCCAACCGCCAAGTTTGGCCAACCATTTAGCATGATTGATCGAGGCATCAAAAACATCACCATGAAAAACCCAAGCTTTTTTACCGTCTAAATTTAAAGTCAATTTATTTTGGAGGCTAAAATTTCCTAAATGAATATCGGTAAATTTTCGTAAAAGTTCGTCGTGATTGCCTGTTAAATAATAGACTTTGGTTCCTTTAGAACACATCGAAATGATTTTCTTCAAAACCTTTAAATGACTGGCTGGGAAATATGATTTTCGGAATTGCCAAATATCCACAATATCACCATTCAGAATTAGAATTTTAGGTTTGATACACGATAGGTAGTTCAATATTTCTTTGGCATGACAACCATATGTTCCAAGATGAATATCCGAAATGACAACAACTTCAATTTTTCTTTTTTTGCTAGACATGTTGTTTCTTACAAAGGAAACCAACCGAGATGTACAAAATGTTACAGGTTCATTATTAAATTATTATATTAACTTTTGATGATATTAGTTTTGTCCTAAATTCTTCTAACAAAATTTTATCATTTGTGTATCTAAAGTTTACATCCTTAAACTTTTAAACTCATAAACTTCTTTACTATCTTTGCAATCTAAAATGAGTCTTAATAAAAAGACGTGATTTTGATTTAATTTATTGAAAATGAAGTTAGATAGAAAAGAAATACTGAAAGCATTAGAAACCATAACTATTGCTGGCGAAGGAAAAAACATGGTAGAAAGTGGCGCAGTGAAAAATGTGCTAATTTTTGGCAACGAAGTTACTGTTGATTTGATGATTTCAACCCCAGCAATGCACATTAAAAAACGTGCTGAAGACGATATCAAAAAGCTAATTCACGAACAGTTTTCTCCAGATGCTGTTGTAAAAGTTAACATCAAAGTGGAAGCTAAAGAAAATCCTAACGAAATTAAAGGGAAATCTATTCCAGGAATCAGTAATATTATTGCCGTTGCTTCGGGTAAAGGTGGTGTTGGTAAATCTACAACAACAGCTAATTTAGCGGTAACTTTAGCCAAAATGGGATTTAAAGTTGGGGTTTTAGATGCCGATATTTATGGGCCAAGCATGCCAATCATGTTTGATGTTGAAAACGAAAAACCCATTTCAGTTGATGTCGATGGTAAATCAAAAATGAAACCGATAGAAAGTTATGAAATTAAATTGCTTTCTATTGGATTTTTCACTTCCCCAAGTCAGGCCGTAATTTGGCGTGGACCAATGGCTGCTAAGGCATTAAACCAAATGATTTTTGATGCCGATTGGGGTGAACTCGATTTTATGTTAATCGATTTACCACCAGGAACAGGAGACATTCACTTATCAATCATGCAGTCGTTGCCTATAACAGGTGCCGTAGTGGTAAGTACACCTCAAGCAGTAGCTTTGGCTGATGCTCGAAAAGGAGTCGCTATGTTTATGAGTGAAGCCATCAATGTTCCGGTGTTAGGGATTATTGAAAATATGGCGTATTTCACACCAGAAGAATTGCCGAACAACAAATATTACATTTTCGGACAAGAAGGAGCTAAAAATCTTTCAGACGATTTACAAGTGCCATTTTTAGGCGAAGTGCCACTGGTTCAAAGTATTCGCGAAGCAGGAGATTATGGACGTCCAGCAGCATTACAAACCGCTTCTCCGTTAGAAAAAGTGTACGAAGAAATTGCGAGAAATGTAGTGCAAGAAGTGGTGAATAGGAATGAGAATCTTGCTCCAACCGAAGCAATCAAAATAACCACAATGGCAGGTTGTTCTGCTGTAAAAAAATAGATTTCTGGAGTATTAGATTGTTGGATTTATAGGTCTGACAATATAAAAACTCTAACAATCCAACAATCTAAATTATGACACACGAAGAATTGACTTTAAATATCGAAAAAGCACTAGAAGAAATCAGACCTTTCTTGAATTCGGATGGTGGTGATATCAGTTTGATTTCCATTGAAGATGAAAAACACGTAAAAGTGCGTTTTCAAGGTGCTTGTACGAGTTGTAGCGTAAATCAAATGACGCTTAAAGCAGGAGTGGAAACGACTATTAAAAAATATGCTCCACAAATAGAAACCGTAGAGAACATCGCATAATTCTTTAGATATGATAAAAGTCATATTTAAAGAAGCTGTTGCTTTGTTACTTTGCCAATCTTAATTTTGAAAAAATGATTGAAACCGATATACTTATCATAGGCGCAGGTCCAACAGGACTTTTTGCCGTTTTTGAAGCAGGATTATTACAATTAAAATGCCATATTATCGATGCACTTCCACAACCTGGTGGGCAGTTGGCCGAATTGTATCCGAAGAAACCAATCTTTGATATTCCAGGGTATCCCGAAGTTTTAGCTGGCGATTTAGTAACCAATTTGATGGAACAAATCAAACAGTTTCAACCTGGATTTACTTTGGGAGAAACCGCTCAAACCATACAAAAATTAGAAGATGAAACTTTTATAGTAACTACTAATGAAGGAACAAAACATCATGCAAAAGCTATTGCAATAGCTGGTGGTTTGGGAACATTTGAACCAAGAAAACCCATTTTAAAAGACATCGAGTTTTACGAAAAAGAAGATAGAGGTGTTGATTATTTTGTAAAAGAACCCGAAAAATATCGTGGTAAAAATATTGTGATTGCTGGTGGTGGAGATTCTGCTTTAGATTGGAGTATTTTCCTGTCAAATGTAGCCAAATCAGTGACATTAGTACACCGAAGAAATGAATTTCGTGGTGCTCTTGATTCCGTAGAAAAAGTACAAGAATTGAAATCATCTGGAAAAATAAAATTGATTACGCCAGCAGAAGTTGTCGGTTTTAAAGGGAATGAGCGCATTGAGTCGTTAGATATTGAAGTTAATGGCGCCCGAATGAATGTGCCTGCCGATTATTTCATTCCACTTTTTGGGTTGACTCCTAAGTTAGGTCCAATTGCTAATTGGGGATTAGAAATTGAAAAAAATGCCATCAAAGTAAATAATGCTTTGGATTATCAAACTAATATTCCCGGAATTTACGCCATTGGTGATGTAAATATTTATCCGGGTAAATTAAAATTAATTTTGTGTGGTTTTCATGAAGCCACCTTAATGTGCCAAAGTGTGTACCAACGCATCAATCCCGGTAGAAAATATGTACTAAAATACACTACCGTTTCTGGTGTAGACGGATTTGATGGAACGAGAAAAGAAGCTGAAAAAGCCGTTGTAAAATCGATTGACTAATGCCGCAAGATATTACCATAAAAATTACGGATAGAGAAGGGCTTGTGCACGAAGTTCAAGCACCAACCGACATGAACCTTAACATTATGGAACTGATTCGAATGTATGAATTAGCTCCTGAGGGCACCGTTGGGGTTTGCGGCGGAATGGCGATGTGTGCTTCTTGTCAGTGTTATGTTTTAAATGATGTTGTTACACTAGAAAGAAATCCCGATGAAGAAGCGATGCTTTGGGAAGCTTATCACGTAAAAGAAAATTCAAGATTGGGTTGTCAAATTCCAATTACTGAAGAAATAGACGGATTGGAACTTGAAATAGCACCTGAACAATAACAAAAAGGCGAGAAGAAATTCTCGCCTTTTTTACAGATAACAATCAAAACTACTTTACAAGCATTTTCTTGTTTTCGGTGTACATACCATTTTCGGTCTCAATATGTACTTTGTAGATATAATATCCACTGGATAGATTGGCTTTGTTTTTATCAATCACGATATTGTTTAATCCTGATGAATAATTATGGTTAATAGGTGTGCTAATCAATCTTCCTGTTAAATCAAATAATTCAATTTTGACGTTAGCGTTTTCATTAAGAAATATCGGAATGGTTGTAGTATCTATAACAGGATTTGGAAAATTTTGCCCAATTTGATTTCTATTATAATTCAATTCATCGATCATTAACGTTGGTCCAGCCACATATATGGTATGGTTTAGTACAAAACCATCGGCTACAGTCCCTGCAACAGAAGATAATTCGCTTGTCACTCCATCAGAAAATACATTATCGGAAGCATTATAAGTATAACCCGTCATTCCTTTTGTATAGCCATATGCAGTAGCGGCATTCACAAGGTTTACAGCACTAGAAGTGCCTTCAGGAAAAGCAATTTGAGTAACTAATAACGAAGTTCCATCGGGTTTATAGACATGAACATGTATGTGCGTCGCTCTTCCAGAATACCAACCCGGAAAAATAGACGTGAAAGTAACTAAACCATTGGCATCTGTAACTTGTCTTCCTCTTAAGAAATGAACAGTAGTATAATTAACGGTTTGCATTGCTGTTCCACCATATTCTGAATAATAACCATCTTTATCGCAATGCCAAATATCTACTAAAGCACCTTGATAAGCGCCGCAATTGGCATTGGTGTTGTTAATGGTAATGTTTATAGTAAAAGCAACTCCAGTACGATTGTCTGAAATGATATTGCTTCTTACATAGGAACCAGGAGTTATTGTTGGAAATGGACCAGCGGTTTCGCTGTTGGTTACACTACAAACGGCAACATCTTCTTCGTTAGACTTGGCGCTAATTAAAGACGGTACAGCAATTGCCAGACCTAAAAAACCAACGCTCTTTTTTAAAAACTCTTTTCTTTCCATACCTAAAAAAATTAATTCAAAAACAAACCTAATGGATTCTTTTTTCATTCAAAAATAATTGAGGTAAACGGAACTTTTTTAAAGGTAAATTAGATTAAAACTTCAATAATCAACAGCATAGCATTAGTAGATAGGGCTTCGAATTCAATTTGCTCTATATCCCAAATTATTAATCCATCTCGGTTTTCTAATAATCGATTTTGGAATTCGAAAGCCCCATTTAACACAAATGTGAAAAGGCCATGTTCTTTGTTTTTCATAGTATGAATGGCTTCGCAACGCGCATCGAATAAGCCAATAGAGAGGCAGAAATTTTCATATTCGGCTAATGGGATTACTTTATTTCTAGGGTCTAAATCAAATGTGATTTTATTTGAATCTTGACTTTTAAAATTAAATCGGATTTGTAAAAAGTTGACTAACTCTATTTTGTAAGGATTAGAAATTGAAAAGGTTGTTTCTTCTTCCGCTGAAAAGAGTTGAACTTGATTAACCGTTATAAATTCAGTCGTGTTTTCGGTTTTAAAATCGATGGCGCCAACTAAAGGTATCAAAACAATGGTCTGGTTTGCCTCAACCGAATAAGTCATGCTTTCTTGAGGAGCAAGCGTTTCATCATTTAAAACAGTTAATTGACCGAAAGGTTTTCTACTTTCTTCTTGATAATTTAGATAATTGAATGTTGAAAAACAGCTATAGATACTGCTTTCTGTTTTTCCTCGAAGCGCTGATTGAAAAATTTGTGAAGGTGTTTGAGCCAGCATTTTACTGAAAATATTTTAAAATTTCTTCTTTATAAGTATCTCCAATTGGAATTAAAAAATCTTCAATTTGAATCGTTTTGCTTTGAAGTGATTTTACCTTTTTTATCGGAATTATGTAGGATCGATGCACTCTAACAAAATCTTTTTCCGGGAGTTTTTCCATAATATTTTTCATGGAAAGACGGGTAACAATTTTAGTTTGAGTACTCAAATGAATTTGAATATAATCGTCAAGGCCTTCTATTAAAAGAATGTCATTGTATTCTATACGGCGTAATTTATAATCGGCTCTAACCATTAAATGCGTTTGAACCGATGCATCATTTCTAAATTGAAATTCGTTTCGAGCTTTTTGAACAGCAGTTTGAAAACGCTCTTGCGAAAACGGTTTTAGTAAGTAATCGGTAGCATTCACATTAAATCCTTCTACAGCGTATTCACTATAAGCGGTTGTGAAAATTACAATCGGATCGTTTTCGAGCATTTTATAAAAATCAATTCCGGTTTTATTAGGCATTTGAATATCTAAAAAAATTAAATCGACAGGATAATTTTTCAAATATTTGAGTGCTTCACTTTGCTTAGTAAATGTTTTATCGAGCACAATAAAATCAATCTCTTCACAAAAATGAGAGATGATTTTTAGTCCTAAAGGCTCGTCATCTATGGCAATGGCTCGTATCATTCCAAATTTATTTTTAAATTTACTTCAAAAACAGCATTCGCTTCTGAAATGCTTAAAGTATGTTTGTTTGGATACATGTATGCTAATCTTTTAGTCGTGTTGTCTAATCCTTTTTCCGATTTTAGTTCTTCAGGAATCGATACATTTACAATCGAATTTTTTATTTTTAAGATAAAATCATTGCGTTCAATTTTGATGTCAATTTCAATAAACGAATTTTTATCGGGGTTGATGCCATATTTAAACGCATTTTCAATAAATGGAATCAAAATTAAAGGCGCTATCATTTTGCCAGAAGGATTGCCTTCAAAAGTTACAACGAGATTGGTTTCTTTGTCAATACGTAGTTTTTGCAATGCAATGTAATCGTTAATGTGATTGATTTCTTTTTCTAACGATACAAAATCAACAGCACTTTCTGTGACTACATAACGCATCATGTTGGATAGTTTTAGTACGGCATTAGGCGCTTCATTCGATTTCTCTAGCGTTAATGCATAAAGACTGTTGAGGGTGTTGAAGAGAAAATGTGGATTTATTTGGGCCTTTAAATAAGAAACTTCGGCATTTAATTTTTCCGTTTTAATCTTTGATAAATTGCGATTCATTTTGATTAAAAGAGCAAAAGAAAGCATTAAAAGATAGGAAATTAGGATTTGTGTATCAAAAAATACAATGGATTGACCAATTCTTTCAGGTGGGTGATGATCAAAGCCAGGTACTTGCCGAAAGACCTCATTAGGGATTATTCTATTAGGAAAATAAATGAATAGTAGAAAACCGATACAGCTAACAATAAAAAATGGTATTTTATTGTTTTTCAAAAATAATTTAGGAATTAAGTAATAGTAGTTAACGTAAAACAATAATATCAACAGGCTATATCTTAAAAAATACCCTTGAAAAGGCCTGATGTGTATTAATTTCCAGCCTTCATTAAAATCGGGTGAAGTCAGAATTGGAATACTCAAAAAAGCCAAACAACCAATAACGTTGATTAAGATTTTTTGAGTATTTGGCTTCATATTCTCTAGATTTATTTCAAATCTAAAAAGAATACTATAAAGTTTTATTTTTTTGAGGTAAATAATGCTTTTTTGTAGATGAACACTAAGGTTGAATGATACTCATTGCCTTCGGTAAAAGGCGTTCAACAAATTTACTATATGCTAAGGTTGAAGGATGTAGTCCATCCGAGGCTACTAAACTAGGTTGCGCCAAACCTTGTTTGGTAATGTCGGTAATGTTTACAAACTTAATGTTGTTTTGCAAGCAATAATTCTCAATATACGCATTGTATTGGTAGATGCCTTGGGAAATAGTCATCGAACCTTGTCCAAAAGCAGTATAGGCATAATCTGGAATTGAAATAACGATAAGGTTTTCTTTTTTTCCTTTTCCTTTTTGTATGGCAGTGTTAACTAATTCAGGAAATTCTTGTTCAAAAAGACTAAAGGGTTTATTCTGAAACTGATTATTTACGCCAATTAACAATGTCACTAAATCAAAATCATGGGGTGGATTTTGAGTAGCAATAGCTGCTTTTAAATCGGAAGTTGTCCATCCTGTTGTCGCAATAATTTGGGTAGAAAAAAGGCCAATAGAAGCATCGTGTTTTTTGATGCTATCTTGTAATTGTATGGGATATCTACAGGTTTCACAAACACTTTGTCCAATAGTATAACTGTCACCTAGCGCTAAATACTTTAGATTTCGGGGTGGTGTTTGATTAACAACAGTATTGTTTTCGGTGCTGCAACTCGTAAAAAAGAGTGTTACAATCAAAATCACTGTAATTTGAAATTTTATTTTCATAACAAATAGTTTCTAAAAACAGTTACGTTGATTAAAGGATGTTGGTTTTTTAAACCAGTTCCACATTCGTCAAGATTTGTTCTTCAATGGCATTCCACAAACCGATACGTTTTTCTAGAGCCATAATAGAAATTTCTTTCACTTCTTTCCATTTGGTTTCATTGTCACATAGTTCATCAATCATTTGCATCGCCATTGGCCCATGTTCATCGGCATCCAACTCAATGTGGCGCTCAAAATAGTATACCAACTTATCTAATTTAATTTCTGGGAAATTACTTTGGAAATTCTTCAATATTTCGGTAAACATTTTCGGGATCAAATCTTCACGTCCAAAAGTAAAAGCAGCAGCAATTTGATGTGGCTTTCCTTCTTCAATTACTCGAAAAGTAAAATCTAAAAAGGCTTTTACATTAGGATGTAAATCACTTTGCTTAATCGAAACAAAGATATTTTGAGTTGCAGTTACATTTTCAAGAAAAGCGGAGATTGGCTCTGTGTTAGCACCACATTCACGCATAGCATCCAAATACATTTCGAAATGACTTTGTCTCGAACCGTCAAAAGCCAAATCGGTTTCTTCAGCTACTACAATTTCATTGATTAAATAGCGAGTAGCTGGATTTCCAACAGGTAACCAAGGAGTGGTAGTGCAAGTCAATTTGTTTTGCAAGGCTTTCAGCAACGACATAAAATCCCAAACAGCATAAATATGATTTTCTAAAAAGCAATGTAAATCTTCTATGGTCTTTACATTTTCGTAAAGAGAATGATTTAATAATTGGTTTTTATGATGCAATATTGACTGGTTTATTTCTTGAATGTTCATGACTTTTTTAGTATGATTTACGAATTTACTATACTTTTTGGATTTGTATAATCTATACAAATGTAAAAAAGCTCCTCGAATTCGAGAAGCTTTTTGTATCAATTTTATTTATTGTTTAATCTTTTATTTGAAGGCTGGAATTCCAGTGATATCAGCTCCTGTAATCAACAAGTGAATGTCATGTGTTCCTTCGTAAGTAATTACTGATTCTAAATTCATGCTGTGACGCATAATCGAATACTCTCCAGTAATTCCCATTCCGCCCAACATTTGACGCGCTTCACGAGCAATGTTAATGGCCATATCCACATTATTTCTTTTGGCCATCGAAATTTGAGCAGTCGTTGCTTTTCCTTCGTTTCTCAAAACGCCCAATCTCCATGTCAACAATTGTGCTTTCGTGATTTCAGTAATCATCTCAGCTAATTTCTTTTGTTGCAATTGAAAACCAGCAATTGGTTTGTCAAACTGAATACGTTCTTTAGAGTATCTTAAAGCCGTGTCATAACAATCCATAGCCGCACCAATAGCGCCCCAAGCAATTCCATAACGAGCCGAATCCAAACACATCATTGGAGCTCCAAGACCCGATTTACCGGGTAATAAATTTTCTTTAGGCACTTTTACGTTGTCAAAAATTAATTCACCAGTAGCACTAGCACGTAATGACCATTTGTTATGCGTTTCAGGAGTAGTAAAACCTTCCATGCCACGTTCAACAATTAATCCGTGAATTCTACCCGATTCATCTTTTGCCCAAACTACGGCAACATCTGCAAAAGGCGCATTCGAAATCCACATTTTAGCACCGTTCAACAAATAATGGTCACCCATATCTTTGAAATTGGTTACCATACCACTCGGATTCGAACCGTAATCAGGTTCGGTCAAGCCGAAACAACCCATGAATTCACCGGTGGCTAATTTAGGTAAGTATTTCATGCGTTGCTCTTCAGTTCCGAATTTCCAAATAGGGTACATCACCAATGACGATTGTACCGATGAGGTTGAACGAACACCAGAATCACCGCGTTCGATTTCTTGCATGATCAAACCATACGAAATTTGATCTAACCCGGCACCGCCATATTCTTCGGGAATGTATGGACCAAAACCGCCAATTTCACCCAAACCTTTAATAATTTGTTTTGGAAATTCAGCGCGTTGTGCATACTCTTCTATAATCGGAGAAACTTCGCGTTTCACCCAAGCACGAGCCGAGTCGCGCACTAATTTATGTTCTTCTGTTAGTAAATCGTCTAACAAATAATAATCGGGAGCTTGAAATAAATCTGGTTTCATTTTAGATAAGTTTTTATTTTACGAAAACGTTTGCAAAGGTAAGAAAATAGAATTGAGAAATAGTTCAACGTTTGTTATTTTTTGAAGCTATTCCAGCTTTCGCCTTTATCACTCCATTGCATTCCGTGGATACCGGCTTAATCTGGGCTAGGGCTACATCTTTAAATTGAAGTCTTTTATGTTTTTACGTTGGTAAGATTAAATTCAGTATTTTTAATAAAAATTTCCATATTTAAATGAAACAATTTATATTTTTTTTACTATTTACAAGCTGTAGTCTTTATAGCCAAACACCAATATCATTAAGAGATAAAGTAACCAACAGTCCTGTATCCTATGCTAATATTTGGAAAGATAAAGTATTGTACAAAACTTCCGATTCACTCGGTGTTTTTCAAGTTGACACAAAAGACCTTGGTCATTTTTTCAAGATTACGTGTGTAGGATATAATGATACTATTGTTAAAATGAGTCAGGAAATAAGACTGCAGCAAAGTGCCATTGCTCTCGATGAGGTAGTTATTGCGAAACGTAAATTTGAACAAAAACTAAAACTTGGTAAAGCAAATAGAGGTGATACACGTTATGGAGTTCAATGGGATAGCAAAACAGGGATGGTCGCAAAATTTTTTCAAAACGAAAAGAAAGAAGTTTGTTATTTGAGTAAAGTTCGTTTTTCGGTATATTCAAGTGCCAAAAATAGAAAATTAATGGTTCTGATTTACTCGGTTGATAAAAATGGAATACCGAGTGAATTAATCAATACCGAAAATATTATATTGAATCCCAAAAAAGGAACTCATGTGGCAGAAATTGATTTGAATAAATGGAATATAGAGTTTCCAAAAGAAGGAATTTTTATAGTAATTCAACATCCTTTGTTAGAGCAAAATAAGTTGTATGCAGAAAATACGACCAACCCGAATGCTTTTATTTATGAGCCATTAATAGCTGTAGATTATTCGAATGGTTATAAAGATACCTGGTATTTCAAAGATGATAAATGGAATAAAAATGAGGTTTATTCCGTAGCTGTAGAGTTGCAACTCACAGATTAGTTACATTTTTAAATAAAACGCTTTTGTTAATTCTATGTAATCATCGGTATATTCATGACGATTGATTTCAATAACCAATTCATCCGCCGTTAAAACTGAAAGCTCGTAGCGTTTAAAAGCCAACAAACTTCTCACAATTGGGGTGTTGTGCGATCCTTTTACTCGAGTAACTTTCACTGGAAATAATTCGACTTCGGCACATAAATCAATGAATTTTTCTTCTTCTTTAAAGGGAATGATTACCGCAAAAATGCCGTTTTCAGACAATAACAAATCCGCAGCTTCAACTAAATCTTCAAAAGGCATGGCATCTTGAAAGCGTGCTAAATCACGTTGGGAATTCTCGGTTTTAAAATCTTCAGAATAAAATGGCGGATTGGAAATAATGATGTCGTATTCGTCTTCGGGTTCGTCAACAAACTCATCCAAACCGGCATGAAAACAAAACAATCGATCGCCCCAAGGAGAAGCTTCAAAATTTTCGACACATTGTTCGTAAGCTTCTTCGTCAATTTCTAAAGCATCGATTTGCTCAGCATTACTGCGTTGTGCCAACATTAACGAAAGAATTCCGGTACCCGCACCAATATCCAAAACAGCATACGGATTATTGTCAATAGGGCACCAAGCACCAAGCAAAACGCCATCGGTGCCAATTTTCATAGCACATCGGTCTTGTTGAACACTAAATTGTTTGAAATTGAAAGTAGACATAAAGTTTATCGAAGCGGGTTTTTCAAATAAACAAAAACACAAATAACCAAAGTAACTTTCTTAAAGGTACATTTCGACTAAACCTTCTGGTAAATTCATAATGACCTTTTTGTTTTCTCGATCAATCTTAACCAAAAACTGGTCAATCATTGGAACAAGAATTTCTACATTTCCATTAACAACTTCAAAAAGTGGTTGTGCGGAAGTATCGTTTATGGAGACAATTTTCCCAAAAACGCCCAAGCGTTGGTCTTCAATTTCAAATCCGATAACTTCGTGATAGTAGAATTGGTTGCCCTCTAGTTTTGGGAGCATGTTTAAAGGAAGGTAAATTTCGCAACCCATAATGGCATCAGCTTCTGCTTCATCATCAACATCTTCAAACTTCACTCGAAGAAAATCGCCTTTGTGTAAGTTGCTATTTTCAATAAAAAATGGAACCAAGTTTTTGTTGAATTCAACAAAAACTGATTCCATATCTTCATATAACTCGGGTTCGTCCGTATCTAAATAGATAAGAACTTCTCCCTTGAAACTAAATTTTTTAGCGATTTTGCCTAGGTAGAAACAATCTTCTTTACGCATTATCGCACTAAATTACGCTTCAGTTTCTTCGCTAGCTTCTTCAGCAGCTGGAGCTTCTTCTACCGCTGGAGTTTCCTCAGCCGCAACTTCTGCAACAACTTCTTCTGTAGTTTCTTCTACTGCTTCTTCAGCAGCAGCTTCAGCTTCTAATGCTTTTGCAGCTTCAGCAGCAGCATTAACACGTTTTTCGTTAGCTTCTTTTTCTGCTTTTAATGCTTTAGCTTTAGCATCTGCTTGTTTTTTAGACAATCCGTCTTTTTTAGCATCTACTTTACCCGCTTTTTCTTCAATCCAAGCCGCTAATTTTGCATCCGCTTGTTCTTGTGTTAAAGCTCCTTTACGAACGCCACCATCTAGGTGATGTTTTAATAAAGCGCCTTTGTAAGAAAGAATTGCTCTTGCAGTATCTGTTGGTTGAGCACCATTGTGTAACCATTGAACTGCTTGGTCAAGGTTTAATTCAATAGTAGCAGGATTGGTGTTTGGATTGTAAGTTCCGATTTTTTCAAGGAATTTACCATCTCTTTTTGCGCGAGCATCTGCCGCTACGATCCAGTAAAAAGGTTTTTGTTTTTTACCGTGTCTTTGTAGTCTAATTTTTACTGACATAATCTTGTGATTAAATTTTGAGGTACACGACCTCTGTTAATTAAGGGTGCAAAGATATAAAACTTTTTGATTCAAACTAATACCTTGCGGAAAAATTGTTTTTAATCGATTTTTAGTTAAAAAAACTATGCTAATTCAGTAAAAAAACTATTTTTGTAATTGTAAATGAAATTTTAAAAATGAAAAAGATAGCTTCCCTAATCGCAGTTTTAGTATTGTTCAGTTCTTGTCAAGAGGATGTTAAGTTTAATAACCCAGGTTTTCAAGCCTACAGAGATGGTTTGTTGTTTAGAGGTATTGATGTTAAAGCCTACAAGTCTGCTTCTACTGGTGCATTGTCATTAGTAGCTCTAGCACAAGATGAAGATGTAACCATAGATGTTGCTAACTCTGCAAAAGGAACGTATTATTTTGGTACAACAGCTCTTGCAACTAATGCGTCATATAACTCATCGTTCAATAATGTTAATCTTAGTTATGAAACGGTTCTTATTTTTGGTCCAGTAGCAAATATGAGTGCCGCAATGACAGCAGGAGGAACGGGTTATGTTTCTGATTGTACTTTGTCTGGAGGTCAATATACATGCACTAACTCACACCAAACTACTGGTGGTTCGGGTTCGGGTTTGTCATTGTCTGTAATCACCAATGCATCAGGTGCAGTAACATCTGTAAAAGTAGCGTCTCCAGGAAATGGATATAAAGCTGGTGATTTAATTACGATTGTAGGAGGTAGTAATAACGCAAAAGTCAAAGTCTTGAACGTAGAAGGAAGTAATGGTGAAATCGTGATTACCGAAAATACAGGCGATACTGTTTCTGGAAATTTCAAGTTCAATGCCGCTAATACTAGTGGAAATCCAGACGGAGGTGAATTGGTAAATTTTCAATACGGAACCTTCTATAAAGTACCTGTTTTAGCAGCTCCCTAATTGAATTTAAGATACTACTATACAAAAGCCATTCGAATTTCGAATGGCTTTTGTGTTAAAAAAAGAATTAAAACCTAATTCATAGTAGTTTACGTTTTTATTTAACCTATCTTTGACAGGAATTTTAAAAAATAATTATGAATATTTTTGTTGGAAGTCTTCCTTGGAGTATTGAGGAAGCAGATTTAAGAGAGTCTTTTGAAGTGTACGGATCGGTTAGTTCTGTTAAAATTATTACTGATAAATTTACTGGAAGAAGTAAAGGTTTCGGTTTTGTTGAAATGGAAAACGATGAAGAAGCTGAAAAAGCAATAACTGAATTGAACGGTGCTTCAGTTGAAGGACGTACAATTGTAGTTAATAAATCAGAACCAAAACCAGAAGGAGAAAGAAGATCTTTCTCTAACAACCGTCCAAGTGGTGGTGGTTACAATGGTGGTGGTAATTCTCGCGGTGGTTCAAGCTACAACGATAGAAACAGTGGTGGCGGTAACAGAGGAAGATACTAGTTTTTCAAACTTATTATACTACAGAAACCATTCGATAATTCGGATGGTTTTTTTTATTCTTAACAGCGAAAGGCTTGGAACTTATCAGCTATCCTTTTTCCTGCTTTTCGTCATGCGCGGCATTTCCTTCAATCAGGGCTAATAAGTCAGCTTTTTGAACTTTTGTTAATAACTAAAATTCATAAATTATTTTGTAAATTGTACTTTTGAACAAAGTCAAAACAATCCTTTTCTTGATATTGATTTTTGCAATTGACATTGATTTTTGTAAAGTATGTATTTAATTTTCGACACCGAAACTACCGGATTACCTAAAAGCTGGGCTGCCCCAATTTCCGATACCGACAATTGGCCAAGATGTATTCAAATTGCTTGGCAATTGCACGACGAAATGGGAAACCTTATCGAACATCAAGATTATTTGGTCCAACCAGACGGGTTTAATATTCCATACGATGCTGAACGCATTCACGGAATTTCAACCGAATTAGCACAGCAAAACGGAATTCAACTCAAAGAAATGTTGGAAAAATTCAACATCGCTTTGTCGAAGGCAAAATATATTGTTGGACAAAACGTAGGTTTCGACGTAAACATAATGGGTTGCGAATTCTACCGAATGGGAATTAGTTCTCCGATGTCGCAAATGCCTGTTCTCGATACGTGTACCGAAGTTACCGCATCACTTTTAAAATTGCCTGGTGGACGCGGTGGAAAATTCAAATTACCAACATTAACCGAATTACATCGATATCTTTTCAACGAACCATTTGCAGAAGCTCACAACGCCACTGCCGACGTTGAAGCTACAACGCGTTGTTTCTTAGAGTTAATTCGTACTGAAATTTTCACCAAAGAAGAACTTGATGTAACACCCGAATATTTCGAAGATTTTCAACTGAAAAACCCAAGGTCGATTCAGTTAATTGGTCTAAAACACATCAACCTCAAAGAAGCTTCAGGCCAAATTAGAAAGAAACTTCAAAAGGTTGAAAACGAAACCGTTCAAACCGCAATTTCCGACGAAGATAAACGCGATTTCAAGCATTCTAAATTTGCTCATTTACACAATCATACGCAGTTTTCGGTACTCCAATCTACCATTGGAGTTCCAGCTTTAGTTTCGGCAGCAGCCAAAAATAAAATGACCGCAGTTTCCATGACCGATACCGGAAATATGATGGGTGCTTTTCATTTTGTAAGTGCGGTTATGAATCATAACAAAGCTGTAAAATCCAAAATTGAAGCAGCAATTGCAAATGGTGAAGAGCCAGAAGATGCTGAAATCAAACCCATTGTAGGTTGCGAATTTAACATTTGTGACAATCATAAAGATAAATCCAAAAAAGACAACGGTTATCAAGTGGTTTTTCTTGCCAAAAACAAAAAAGGCTATCATAATTTGGCAAAAATGGCATCCATTGCCTACATCGATGGGTTTTATTACGTGCCAAGAATTGACAGAACTGTTGTTGAAAAATACAAAGAAGATATCATTGTTTTATCCGGAAATTTATATGGTGAAATTCCGAGTAAAATTTTAAATATTGGGGAAAACCAAGCCGAAGAAGCACTAATTTGGTGGAAAGAACAATTTGAAGATGATTTTTATTTAGAAATCATGCGCCACAATCAAGAAGATGAAAATCGGGTAAATAAAACCTTAATTGAATTTTCGCAAAAGCATAAAGTAAAATTAGTTGCTACCAATAATACCTACTACGTAAATAAGGAAGATGCGAATGCACACGATATTTTGTTGTGTGTAAAAGATGGTGAAAAGCAAGCAACACCAATAGGTCGCGGTCGCGGTTACCGCTACGGATTGCCCAATCAGGAATATTATTTCAAGTCGGAAGACGAAATGAAAAAATTATTTCAAGATTTGCCGGAAGCCATTATAAACGTTCAAGAAATTATCGATAAAGTAGAAACGTACTCGTTATATAGAGATGTTCTGCTCCCAAAATACGGAATTCCAGAGGAATTTATAAATCCAGAAGATGCTATTGATGGCGGAGTTCGCGGTGAAAATGCCTATTTGCGTCATTTAACTATGAATGGTGCCCAAAAACGTTATGGCGAAATTACTCCAGAAATTCAAGAACGATTGGATTTTGAATTGCTCACCATTTCCAATTCGGGTTATCCAGGTTATTTTTTAATTGTACAAGATTTCATTGCCGAAGCCCGAAAAATGGATGTTTCCGTTGGGCCAGGTCGTGGTTCGGCCGCAGGTTCAGCGGTGGCATATTGTCTTGGAATTACCAATATAGACCCTATTAAATACGATTTGCTTTTTGAGCGTTTTCTAAATCCAGATAGGGTTTCGATGCCCGATATTGATATCGACTTCGACGATGAAGGTCGTGGTCGCGTTATGGATTATGTAATCAAAAAATATGGTGCCAATCAAGTAGCGCAAATCATTACTTATGGTAAAATGGCCACCAAATCAGCCATTCGTGATACGGCTCGTGTACTAGATTTACCATTGTTTGAAGCGGATAGAATTGCTAAATTGATTCCAGGAATGATGCCGTCTAAATGGAATTTAGCACGATTTATTTCTGAAAAAGAAGAAGATGTTAAAAAAGCGCTTCGTTCAGATGAATTTGATAAAGTAAAAGAATTAATTGCAATTGCTAAAGAAGGCGATTTAGCAGGAGAAACCATCCAACAAGCAAAGGTTTTAGAAGGTTCGCTTCGAAATACCGGAATTCACGCCTGTGGTGTTATCATTACGCCAGACGATATTACCAATTTCGTTCCGGTTACTACTGCCAAAGATTCTGAATTATATGTAACCCAATTTGATAACTCTGTTGCCGAAAGTGCCGGATTATTAAAAATGGACTTCTTGGGTTTGAAAACCCTTACGTTGATAAAAGATACTGTAAAACTAGTAAAATATCGAACTGGAATCGAGCTCAATCCTGATGAATTTCCAATTGATGATGTTCAAACTTATGAGCTATTTCAAAGAGGTGAAACTGTTGGGATTTTTCAATATGAATCACCTGGAATGCAAAAATACTTGCGGGATTTAAAACCAACAGTTTTTGGCGATTTAATTGCCATGAATGCATTGTATCGTCCTGGACCATTGGAATATATTCCTTCCTTCGTTCGCAGAAAAAATGGTGAAGAAGAAATAAAATACGATTTAGATGCCTGCGAAGAATACCTTGGGGAAACCTATGGAATTACCGTTTATCAAGAGCAAGTAATGCTTTTGTCGCAATCGTTAGCCAATTTTTCTAAAGGTGATGCCGACGTTTTACGTAAAGCTATGGGTAAAAAAGACCGAGCAACGTTGGATAAAATGAAACCAAAATTTGTCGAACAAGCTGCTGCTAAAGGGCATGATGCTACTATTCTAGAAAAAATTTGGAAAGATTGGGAAGCTTTTGCAAGTTATGCTTTCAACAAATCACACTCAACCTGTTATGCTTGGATTGCCTATCAAACGGCTTATCTAAAAGCACATTATCCTGCCGAGTATATGGCTGCTGTTTTGTCCAATAATATGAATGACATTAAGCAAGTTTCGTTCTTTATGGAAGAATGTAAACGAATGGGGTTAAAGGTTCTTGGACCCGACGTGAATGAATCATTTTATAAATTTACTGTAAACAATGATTACGCAGTTCGTTTCGGAATGGGTGCGGTAAAAGGAGTAGGAGCCAATGCAGTGGATACTATTGTTCAAAACAGAAAAGACGCACCCTATAAATCCATTTTTGATTTAGCAAAGAAAATCGACCTTCGGGCCGCGAATAAAAAAGCTTTTGAAAGTTTGGCTTATGCTGGCGGATTTGATTGTTTTCCAGATGCACATCGAGCACAATATTTTCATATTGAAGGCGAAGGCATTACATTTTATGAAAAAGCCATGCGTTATGGTTCGAAGTTTCAAGAAAATGAAAATTCGTCGCAAGTGAGTTTGTTTGGTGAAACTAGCGATGTTCAAATTGCGGAGCCTGTGGTGCCACCATGTGAAGAATGGAGCACGATGGAGAAATTAGCCAAAGAAAAAGAAGTGGTTGGAATTTACATTTCGGGTCATCCTTTAGACGATTATCGATTTGAAATGAAGCATTTTTGCAATGTCCGATTAGCGCATTTAAAGGGTATTGAAAGTCTTGTAGGTAAAACATTAACATTTGGCGGTATTGTGACTAATGTGCAGTATCGAACTGGGAAAAATGGTAAAGATTGGGCCATGTTTACTTTGGAAGGATATGATGAAAGTCACGACTTCAGAATTTTTGATGAAGAATATCTAAAGTTCCGACATTTCCTAGTAAATAATCAGTTTATCTACTTTAAAATCAATGTAAAAGACGGTTGGGTGAATCGAGAAACAGGCAAAAAATCCGATCCAAGAATTACGTTTCAAGACGCTAAATTACTGGCAGATGTGTTGCCAACATTTGCAAAAAAGTTGGCCATTCAATTGGATATTTATGATTTGCATCAAAATTTGATACAAAAATTAAGCGAGGTTTTCAAAGCCAATACTGGGGAAAATCAAGTGAGTTTTGAAGTGATGGAAATTGAAAGAGTTAAAAAAGTACCTGAAATTCCAATCGAAGTAGTTGCGCCAAAAATGGAACTTCCAATCGAAAATGATAGCGATTTAGAAGACGATAATTTGGATGTTGAAACCGAATTAGAGGAAGAGGATATGGCTCCTGATGTTTCTGAAGAAACCGAGCAAAATAGAGTCGTTACCCGATTAGCAATGCCTAGTAGAAAGTTGAAAATCAAAATTTCAAAAGAGCTTTTAGAAGAATTGGAAAAGTTACAAATCAATTTTAAACTCAATTAATCAATTAAAACAATTAAAAAATAACTAAAAGTAATACAAGTTCCATTTGCATAGTAAAATGTTTCTTTATCTTTGTAGCTCAAAATAATAAATTAAAAAATAAGAATATGGCATTAGCAATAACAGATGCTACTTTTGATGAAGTAGTGTTGAAATCAGACAAACCAGTAGTAGTAGATTTTTGGGCAGCTTGGTGTGGACCTTGTAGAATGGTTGGGCCAGTGATTGACGAAATTCACGGAGAATATGACGGTAAAGCTGTAGTAGGTAAAGTTGACGTAGACGCCAATCAAGAATTTGCTGCAAAATATGGTGTTAGAAACATTCCAACCGTACTTATTTTCCAAAACGGAGAAGTAGTAGGTAGACAAGTGGGTGTTGCTCCTAAAAAAACATACACTGACGCTATTGATGCGTTACTATAATACAAATTCAAATCAGTTATAAGGTCTAACGAGAGTTAGGCCTTTTTTATTTGTTAAAATAATTTTCAAATCGATTCATTTTCAAATTTTCAAATTATCTTTGGGTTATGAAGATAGAAGAACAAAAAGAACTCATTTCCGGATTCAAGCATCTTGAATTGTTAGCCAATCAAGTAGTTGAAGGGTTTATTTCGGGTATGCACAAATCTCCTTTTCATGGATTTTCTGCCGAATTTGCAGAACATAAAACCTACAATACAGGAGAAAGTACCAAGCACATTGACTGGAAATTATTTGCCAAAACTGACCGATTGTATACCAAAAGATTTGAAGAAGAAACCAATCTTCGTTGTCATTTAATAATTGACAACTCGTCTTCGATGCATTATCCTAAATTAGAAGGAAATCAGCCGTTCTACGAGAGTAAAATCGGATTTTCAGTATTGGCTTCGGCCGTATTGATGAATTTACTTAAAAAGCAACGTGATGCGGTTGGATTGAGTGTCTATTCGGATAATTACGAATATTATGCGCCCGAAAAAGGAAGCGACCGCCATCATAGGATGTTGTTGAATAAATTGGAAGGTCTCCTGGAGTCACCCAAAATATCAAAACCAACCGATACGATTACTTTTTTACATCAAATTGCTGAAAAAATGCACCGTCGTTCTATGATTATTATTTTTACAGATATGTTTCAAAACGACAATCAAGAAGCCTTGTTTAATGCGCTACAACATTTAAAACACAACAAGCACAAAGTAGTTTTGTTTCATGTAATTGACGAAAAAAGAGAGCTGAGTTTCGATTTTGATAACACACCACGTAAATTTATCGATGTCGAATCAGGAGAAATTATCAATCTATTTGCTGAAAATGTAAAAGAAGAATACGAAAATAATATTAAAAAGTATTTTAAAAGCATTTCGTTAACCTGTGCTCAGAATAAAATTAAGTACGTTCCTGTTAATGTTGGTGCCGATTTCGAAAAAATAATGACTACATATTTGGCTGAAAAACAAATGTTTGGTTAGTAGAGTTGAAAATAACTAAAAAAAATAAGAAAAAACGTTTGCAAGTATCAAAAACGTGTGTATATTTGCAACCGCAATAAAGCGATGGTTTGGTAGTTCAGTTGGTTAGAATACATGCCTGTCACGCATGGGGTCGCGGGTTCGAGTCCCGTCCAGACCGCTAAATTGGGAAAAGCACTTCAGAAACGAAGTGCTTTTTTGCCCAAAAAAGCAAATGAAATGTAAGTGTTGTTTTTATTTTAATTCAGCAAGTCATTCAAAATTAGTTGTGTTGTTTCGTCAAGCCTTGTAAACTTGACAAAATGGTTTAGTAGTTAGACCAATGAAAAGCTTTCCACTTTTGTGGATGGCTTTTTTGCTTTTATAAAGTTTCATCTTTTTTTACTATTTTTGAATCCATCATGAAAAGAATAATTCAAATAGCATTTTTTACGGCAGTAGTAGTATGTTCAGCTGGAAATACTTTCGGACAAGATAAACAAGGTACTGATCCCGACGGTTCTTTGAAGCAATCGATTTACATAAAATATAAAAGAGAAGTTCAAGCTTTTGATAAGAAAGCTTTTGATGCCTTGTTTTTCGATTTTTTTCAAAAGCAAAATGATAATACGATAACGCTAACGAAAGAAGAATACTACACCTATACTATTAAAATAGCTATTTATTCGGAGAAACTTGGACTTTTGTATAAAAATCAAAAAGAAGAAGCCCAACGTACCAAACAAGAATGGTTTGATAAAAAATATTCCGACTATTTAAATTCCAAACACTAATATACTTTGAAAAAGTTTTCAGTTCTATTATTACTCTTGTTTTTGCAATCTTGTCAATATTTTGAGAAGCAAGTGCCTTCTGAAAAAGAATTGCTGGAAAAACAAATCAAAGAAATAAATTGGAAAGAAGTTGATGAATACCCATCTATAGTCGACTGTCAATCTATATCTGATGTAGCGCAACGGAAACAATGTTTTTTTGAGTTTTTATCGGCAACAATACAGCAAAAATTGAGTGTGGATACGTTGAAAATATTATTTCCGAAACTCGATACCATTGAAGTAAAGGTTACCGTAAATCCTGATGCTACTATGCAATTTGAACCTCAATTTCCTAGAGATACAGTGGCTTATGACACCATCAAAATCGACAGCATTTTAAAACTGAAATTGGTCGATTTTCCAAAAGTTAATCCGGCCAGCAAACGTGGTATTCCTGTTAAAACGCAATTTATTTTACCAGTAATCATTAAAACGGGTAAATAATTACTTCGAAAACGTTCTGCCTTTCCAAGTAAAAGTTCCAAATAACGAATAGATTCCTATTAAACTCGAAAAAATGGGATATATTAAGCTACTGGCTAAAGGCAATACGATTTTTCCTTTTCTTAAATATGCATTCGATTGGTAAAGTAATATGTAATCGATACCATATTTTACAATGAAAATGCATAGAAGAATGGACCAATTGAGATAATTAAATAGCCAAAAAGTAAATCCAACCACCAAACTCAAGTTCATTAACAACACGGCCACCGCCAAAATTTTAGCATAAGTGTTTTTATAACCCGTAGTTTTGCTTGCCCAACGAACGCGTTGCATGAATAATTGAAACAAATCGTTTTCGGGTTTGGTTTTTACTAGGAAACCGGTGTTGCGTAAGTATGCTATTTTTTCAGGATTTTTTTGAACCGCCTTTTGCAATAAAAACACATCATCACCGCTAGCTTGTTCGTTAATGCCACCAAAACCGTCCAATTCATGGAAGAATTTTTTCGTATAAGCAAAATTAGCGCCATTGCACATAAACGGTTTTCCAATTCCGAAACTGCCTATGGTTGTTCCTTGCAAACTCAATAAATCCAGTTGTTGGAAGTGATGAAACCAGTTGTTTTTGGTTTTGTAAACTACCGCTCCAACCACCATTTCGGTGCTGTTTTTTTGAATAAAATTATCCAAAGTCAAGAGCCAGTTTTTGTTGACTGTACAATCGGCATCCGTAGTGATAATCCATTCGTTTTTTACAATCGGTATGGCCCGAGTGATGGCATCTTTTTTAGGAGAATTAGACAAGTGCAAATTTTCTAAAAGCGTCGAATGAATCAATCCGTTTTCCATGCGCCATTTGATGTACACACGTTCTGAAGCGTCTTCCGAAAAATCGTCAATCATGATAATTTCAAACAATTCGACAGGATAATTTAGATTTGAAATGGATTGTAATAGTTTGCCTAAATTCTTTTCTTCGTTTCTAAACGGAACAATGATGGAGAAGGTTGTTTTGGGTTTTTCGTTGGTTCTTTCAAATGATTTTACTTTGTGAAAACCAATTGTAAGCTGTAAAATGAATACAACATAAAGACACAAACAAATGAAAAGTACTATTTCAATCATAAAATTTATAATACAGATTACACAAATTTACATAGATAAATGATACAATTCGATATAAATATCTTTACACGAGTTAATCTCTTTGTGGAGCAATCTTAAAAATTAACACAAAATAACTTCCAATGATCACAGGCAACACCACATTCAAAAACCACATGAGCGTGGTTACAAAAATGACCACCCATTCGTTAACACCCAGTAATCCGAAGAAATACACAGCCAAACTGCCTTTTAAAGCAAAGTCTAAAAATTGAAAACTCGGAATGATGGAAGCTAAAAAATAAACGGTAGTAATGGTTGCCATCAATGTGGTGTATGATAAATCAACATCAAAAGCCAAAAACAAAAAATAATATTGATGGGAAAACACCAAATAGCGACACATTCCTAATGCAAAATTCTTGCGGTGAATGTTCTTCGGAATTTCGTTAATTCGTTGTATTAAGTTTTCAATCGAATAGCCTTTAATGGCAATGGTTTTGGTAAAGTAGGAAACCAATAGAAACACAACTGTAAATACTAAAATTCCCAAACTCCAAAGCCAATAGCCCAAAAGGAGCATGCCTAATAATCCAAAAAAGCCAGTGGCAACAATCTGAATTCCGTTGCAAATCAAGTTGAGGAAAATAATTTTTTTAGCCTCATTTTTTTCAAAATACAACGCTTTTCCAGCATATTCACCAACTCCAACTGGAGTAAAAACGCCTAAGGTTAAAGCGGCAAGGACTTGTTTAGTAGCTTCGTAAACGGATATTTTTCGAACTACTTGAGCCAAATTTTGCCATTTTAAAATCTCAAAATAACGGTTTAGAAAACTGAAAAATAAAATAAAAGCAATTCCTGCAACCGACTGGTTCTTATGGTATAACACTAAAAAACGTTCCCAATCTAACTTGTCGTTGTGCGCTAATTGATCATAGATAAAATAAAAAGCCGCAATAACAATCAAAAGTTTGATTATAAAAACGCCGAATTGTTTAGCTTTGTGAGGAATTGAAATCATTGTTGCAAAAGTAGTCAATTTGAAGATGAGACAATTTGAAAATTTGAAAATGAAAAGCAAAATAGGATGTAACGGTTAATGAAAAATTGATAATCCTCAAAACATATGGCACACGAACGCATCATATTAGGAATCGACCCTGGAACCACCATTATGGGTTTTGGTTTGATTAAAGTCGTCAATAAAAAGATGGAATTTCTTCAGTTAAACGAATTAATTTTATCCAAATACGACGATCATTATACTAAATTGAAAGTCATTTTTGAACGGACTATCGAATTAATTGAAACGCATCATCCTGATGAAATTGCTATTGAAGCACCTTTTTTTGGAAAGAACGTGCAATCGATGTTGAAGTTGGGAAGAGCGCAAGGCGTAGCAATGGCGGCCGGATTGTCGCGTCAAATTCCGATTACAGAATACGAACCAAAAAAAATAAAAATGGCGATTACCGGTAATGGAAACGCCACCAAAGAACAAGTCGCCAAAATGTTGCAACAACTTCTCGGATTGAAAACACTACCCAAAAACCTCGATTCTACTGATGGATTAGCGGCTGCCGTTTGTCATTTTTTTAATTCTGGAAAAGTGGTTGGAGCTAAGAGTTATACCGGTTGGGATGCTTTTGTAAAACAGAATGAAGAACGCGTAAAGAAATAATGAGCGGCATCTACATCCACATCCCTTTTTGCAAGCAAGCATGTCATTATTGCGACTTTCATTTTTCAACATCTTTGAAAAAGAAAGAGGCAATGGTTTTGGCTTTGGCTAAAGAAATCGAAATGCGAAAAAGTGAGTTCCAAGATGAGGTTGTGGAGACTATTTATTTTGGTGGTGGAACGCCGAGTATTTTAGAAATTTCCGATTTAAAATTATTGATTGATACGGTTTACAGTCATTATAAAGTTATTAAAAATCCAGAAATCACTGTAGAAGCCAATCCAGATGATTTATCTAAAGAACGCATCATCGAACTGTCTCAACATAAAGTAAACCGACTTTCTATAGGCATTCAGTCGTTTTTTGAAGACGATTTAAAACTGATGAATCGTGCTCACAATGACCAAGAAGCACGAGCTTGTTTGGAATTTGCTACAAAACATTTCGACAATATTTCGATTGATTTGATATACGGAATTCCAGGCATGAGTAACGAAAAATGGCTTCAGAATATCAAAACCGCTTTATCATATAATATTCCACATATTTCCAGTTACGCCTTAACGGTAGAACCCAAAACGGCTTTGCACTCGTTCATCCAAAAAGGACTTATTCCGCAACCCGACGATGAAGTAGCTTCAGCACATTTTCAAATTTTGGTAGACCAATTAGCAGAACACGATTTTATCCATTATGAGATGTCTAATTTTGCCAAAGAAAACTATTTTTCTAAAAACAATTCGAGTTATTGGTTGGGAAAAAAATATATCGGAATTGGTCCGTCGGCTCATAGTTATGATGGTGAAAAACGCGGTTGGAATGTTTCTAATAATGCCCTGTATTTGAAAGCAATTCAAGAAAATCAATTGCCCATTGAAACCGAAATCTTATCCAAAACAGACCGGTATAATGAGTATGTAATGACTGGTTTGCGAACAATTTGGGGAATTTCTTTAGAAAGAATTGCTACCGAGTTTGGTCAAACGTATCTCGATTATCTCAACCAACAAGCGGCCAAATATATGGAAGATCATTTGTTGTTTGTAGATGAAAATATTTTGAGAACTACCAAAAAAGGAAAGTTTTTAAGCGACGGAATTGCTTCCGACTTATTTATGCTGAACTAGTTTCAGCATCTGTTGAGTTTAAAGAAAAATGTGTGAACTAGTTTTAGCATCTATTGAACGTAAGAAAACTAAATATGATTAAAGGATACACATATATAACGACAAACAAAAACTTCTCAGTTTTATATATTGGTGCTACTAAAGATTTGAAATATAGGATAGAATGTCATAAAGATGGAACCGGAGCTGTTTTCACAAAAAAATATAACGCTTCTATTTTAATATATTTTGAAGAATTTGATGATTATCGAGATGCATTTGCAAGAGAAAAACAATTAAAGAGTTGGCATAAAGATTGGAAATGGAATTTAGCAAAACTTTCAAATCCTGAATTAAAAGATTTATATTTGGAGTTATAAATTAGTGTCTTTTTAACAAGTTTACATAAAGTTGAAAAGATGCTGAAACAGGTTCAGCATAAATGAAAGCAACAATCAATAATATCGAAATTAATCTATCAAAGCCGATTGATATTTCCATTCCGTTATCCAATACTGATGCCAATCCAATTGCGTGGTATATTGAAAAACCCGAAATTGAACCTGTAAAATTTGGTGATTGGGTTGGAAAAGTGTCGGAAGGAAGTTCGACCAATTTCAATAATATTTTCTTCAACCCACACGGACATGGAACCCATACCGAATGCTTGGGTCACATCACAAGAGAATTCTATTCCATCAATCAATGTTTGAAACAATTTTTCTTTACGGCTCAATTAATTTCCATTGGACCTGAAATGATGAATAATGATTTGGTGATTACCAAAAATCAAATCGAAACCGCATTGAACGGAATAATTCCTGAAGCAATTGTCATTCGAACCTTACCCAATTTAGAATCGAAAAAACACACCAATTATTCCAATACCAATCCGCCTTATTTGGAAGAAACTGCTGCCACATTTATTCGAGAAATCGGCATTCAGCATTTATTGATTGATTTGCCTAGTGTAGATCGGGAAGAAGATGAAGGGAAATTGTTGGCACACAAGGCTTTTTGGAACGTAAAAGACGTTACTAATTTGAATGATGATGCACGATTGCATTGCACCATAACGGAAATGATTTTTGTTGAAGAAACTGTTTCAGACGGAAGTTATATTTTAAATTTACAAATTGCTTCATTCGAAAATGATGCTTCGCCTTCAAAACCTGTTTTATATAAAATATGATTACCGTTTCTACAGATAAAAATAAACTCGATGTGCCGTTCCTTCAAAACTTTTTGAAAGATGTGTATTGGGCCGCGGGACGAACTATTGATGAGGTTCAGACCACGATTGACAGTTCGGTTTGTTTCGGAATTTATTTGAATGATATTCAAATCGGATTTTGTCGTGTCATTACCGATTATGTAGTTTTTGCGTATGTGATGGATGTGTTTATTGACGAACAACATCGTGGAAAAGGCTATTCGTCTATTTTAATCCATGCGATGATGAGCGAACCTCAATTGCAACACGTCAAAATTTGGCGTTTAGCTACATCGGATGCCCATTTTTTATATCAAAAATTTGGATTTACAAGTTTGGCACATCCTGAAAAAATGATGGAGAAAATAGTTACAAGTAAACAGTAATTAGTGAATAGTCAAAAGCTAATCACTAATTATTTATCACTAATCACTTAAAAAAATGAACATACAACAACTTTACGAATTTTGCTTGTCCAAAAAAGGAGTTACCGAGCATTTTCCATTTGATGAAGACACTTTGGTTTTTAAAGTGGGTGGCAAGATGTTTTGTTTGACTTCACTCAAAGAATGGGAAAAAGGCACGCCAACACTCAACTTAAAATGCGATCCAGAACGTGCTGAAGCACTTCGAGCCGAATATGAAGCGGTAAATCCGGGATTTCACATGAGCAAAACCCATTGGAATACGGTTGATTTTCACAGTGACGTATCCAATAAAATGATGTGCGAATTGATCAACCATTCTTACGATTTGGTTTTCAAAAGTTTGACTAAAAAAATTCAAAACGAAATTATTGAATTAGAAAATTAGGCATTACTTTTGCGTAGCGAATAAAATAAAATTCAAAACAACTATCATGATTGATAATTTAAAGAAAATATTGAACGAAGACCAAGATCCAAAAGCGATTGAGAAAATCACTGCTAAACTGGAAAATTTATTAATGTCTAACGAAGAAGTTGGATATATTGCGGTTCAAAAGAAACCAGCGGTCAACATTCTACCCGACAGTATTGTAGTAACCAACAAGCGAATTATTCTTTGCAAGCCTAAAAATTTAGGATTGTCTATGGAATTTGTGGATTATGATTGGGATGATATTGCGGCAAGTTTTGTAAAAGAAGGAATTTTAGGTGCCGATTTTACGTTTACTACCAAATCTGAATTGACCCATACCGTTGATTATTTGCCAAAAAATCAAGCTAGAAAGCTATATACGTTTGCTAAAGAACAATTGGACTTACTGAAAAACCCAAAACCTGCAGCTCCAATCGTTGAAGACGTAAAACCAATTGAAACGGTTGAACCATCAGCTGAAATAGAAGAAACAATAGAAGAAGTAGCCACAGAAGAAGTGACTAACTATGCAGAAATACTGCCTGTAGCACAATCGGGTTATCGAGATGAAAAACAGCATCCTGATGGAATAAACGATTCTGGTGAAAGAAGACTTAGTGAACTATCTCAAGACGAATTGTTTGAAAAGCTTCAAAACTATAAGAAGTTATTAGACAACGGATTGATTCTTCAAGGTGAATACGATAATTTGAAGAAAGAAATTTTAAGTTATATGTAACATTAGAACATTAGTTTTTAAGGCGCATTTTTATGCGCCTTTTTCTTTATGTCTATAGTTGAAACTTATTTATCGATACATTCATCTACAGTAAAACTAAATTTATCGATTTTACAAAAAACTTCATTACTTTTCGGTAATATTATATAATATTTGAACAAAACTACTAATCCCTTACAATGAATAAATTACTGAACATTCTTTTTATTGAAGACGATATTATAGAAGGAATGAAGTTTAATAGAGTTCTATTTAAACTTGAGCTAAAACATCGGTTGATTGAGGTAAATAATGGAGAAGAAGCATTAGAATTATTACAGTCAGGAGGAGATTTACCCGATATCATATTATTAGATTTAAATATGCCGAAAATGAATGGGATTGAGTTTTTAAGAATTTTAAAAAAAGATGAGTCCTTAAAAAAAATTCCTACGATTATTTTCACAACCTCTAACAATCAAAAGGACATTCTAGAATGTTACAAAATAGGGATTGCAGGTTATATTATAAAACCATTGAAATATGAAGATTATCAAACAATAGTTAAGAAAACACTTGACTATTGGACTGCTAATGAATTAACATAAAGATTATGTATGGTATTATTAATAAAGCAATAGAAGAACTTGTTACTGCAAATTTTGGTAAAGAAAAGTGGGGGTTAATTGTTGAAAGAAGCGGTATCGAGTTCGATTTCTTTATCAGCAATGAACCTTATGATGATGAAATTACGTTTAAGTTGGCAACAGCTATTTCAGATGAGATGAATATGAAGATTGAAGACGTGTTGATGGTATTTGGTGAATGGTGGATAATGAAAGCAACAAAAGAAAAATACAGTGGTTTAATGGAGTCTGGTGGGGCTAATCTAAAAGAATTTATATTAAATTTACCATTATTTCATAACAGAGTAATGTTAATTTATTCTAAGTTATCTCCTCCAGAATTTAAGGTAACTAATGTAACAGATGATAGTCTTTATCTTCATTATTTATCAAATAGAATTGGGCTTCAAGAATTTGTAAGAGGATTGCTCCAAGGTTTAGCAAAAAGATTTGAGACTAATATTTCAATTGAATTGATACAATCCCGAAATGAAGGTCATTCTCATGAAATTTTTAAGATTATTTGGCTGTAATTATGGAAGATTTTCAATTTAAGTTTAATCTTGATCATTTTAACAAGCTTTTTCCATTCTATCTTTTAATTGATAAAGATTTAACTATTAAAAGATTTGGGAATAGTTTGCATAAATTAATGCCTTTTATCAAAGAAGATGGCTTATTCACGGAAGTCTTTAAAATAAAACGACCAAATCACGATAAAATTGATGCAAATATTTTAACTGACCTTTATTCACAGTTAATTATAATTGAATCGTTAGAGGAAACACCAGTAGTTTTAAGAGGTCAATTCCAAAATTATAATGATTTGTTTCTTTTTGTTGGCTCACCTTGGTTTGTTACTATGGATGAGATGAAAGAAAAAAATCTCAAATCAAATGATTTTGCTATTCACGATCCTCTTATTGACTTTCTTCACATGCTAAAAAAACAAGAAAATAGCAATGAAGATTTAAAAGAATTGATAGTTAAGATTGAAGAACAAAAACAAATTTTAATTCAGGATAAAGAAGAAATAAAAAAACTTTCTTTAGTAGCTAGTTCCAATGAAAATGGTGTTGTTTTAGTTGATTTACAGGGAAATATCTTTTGGGTCAACGATTCATATTTGAACATAACAGGATATGCAAAATGTGATATAATAAATAAAACAATGGTTGATTTAGGTGTTTCTGAATTGACAAACCCTAATGTTTTAAATGAAATGATTTTATCATTTAAAGAGGGAAAAATATTTGATTACGAGGTAACACATAAAAAAAAGGACGGAATGTCTTTTTGGGCAAGAATGAAAGGACAGCCGGTTTTAGATTCTAATGGAAAATTTGTTCAATATTTTGTGGTAATTGAAGATATAACAAATGAAAAAAGAATTAGCGATCAACTTAAAAAATCTGAAAACAGATTAGCCTCTTTAATTGTAAACTTACAGCAAGGAATTTTGCTAGAAGATGAAAATAGAAAAATACTTCTTGTAAATAAGAAATTCTGTAATATGTTTAATATAAGCCTCGATCCAGAGTCAATGATTGGAATAGATTGTACTGATTCTGCCGAGCAAGCAAAAGGATTTTTTAAAGATCAAGAATGTTTTGTTAGTAGAATAAATGAAATATTAGAAAATAAGCAAGTCGTTACTCAGGAAGAACTAGAATTAGTTGACGGAAGATGTTATGATAGAAAATATATGCCAATTATATTGGATGGTGTTTTTAAAGGGAATCTATGGAGTTATGAAGATATTACGCTGAAAAAAAAGTATGATAAAAGCCTAACACACGAAAAAGAAAAATATAGAAGCATTATTGAAAATATGAATATTGGCTTGCTGGAAGTTGATAATAATGATAGAATATTACTTGCTAATCACTGTTTTTCTCAGATGAGTGGTTATACTATAGATTTTCTTATAGGTAAAAAGGGAGCAGAAATTTTTTTAGATGAAGAAGAAAAAAACAAACTCAATAATAAAGAAAAAGATCGAAAAATGGGAATTTCAGATTCCTATGAACTTATTATCAAAAACAAAGATGGTGAAGAACGAATTTGGCTTGTGAGTGGTGCGCCTAATTATAATTTAAATGGTGAACTGATAGGGTCTATAGGTTTACATTTTGATATAACAGACGTTAAAAAATTCGAAAATCAAAGACAACAATTGCTAGAAAAACTAGAAAAACAAAACGAACAGTTGTTAGATTATGCTCAAATCGTTTCCCATGATTTGAAATCTCCTTTAAGAAGTATTCACTCATTGATTACATTTATTAAAGAAGACACTGATGTAGTATTTAATGAAAAAACAATTAGATATTTTAATCTTATTCAAGAGAAAACAGAAAAAATGGATTTTTTAATTCAAGGAGTTTTAACTTATTCTAAAATAGAAAATATAGAAATAGTTAAAGAAGAAATTGATTTAAATGATTTAGTGAATAATATTAAAGAAATTATTTTTATTCCGTCCCATATTAATGTAGTTGTTAAAAATAAGTTGCCCATAATTAGAAACGATATATTCAGAATGCAACAGTTGTTTCAAAATTTAATAAGTAATGCAGTAAATTATAACGACAAACCTAAGGGATTAGTAGAGATTTCATCTGAAGAATACAATGACAATTATGTTTTTACCATAAAAGATAATGGAATTGGAATTGAAAGAAAAAACCAAAAAAAAATATTTGAAATGTTTCAATCGTTTAATTCTGATTATAAATCAACCGGTATAGGACTTTCAATTGTTAGAAGAATCATAAAGAATGGTGGTGAAAAAATATGGCTAGAAAGTCAAAAACAAAAGGGGACAACATTTTTCTTTACATTACATAAATAAATTATGAAAGAAATACCAAACTTAATTTATTTGAATCAACTTTCTAACAATGACAAAACAGTAAGTAATCGATTGATGTTAGTTTTGCAAGAAGAAATCCAGGAAGAAATAGAAAGTTATAATTTAAAAATATTTCAAAATGATTTTGTTTCAGCGGCAGAAATGGTTCATAAGTTAAGACATAAAATAGGATTTCTTGGAATGGAACAAGCCTATAATATGTCTAGTCAATTTGAGCAAAATTTAAGATTTAATTCGTTAAATTTAAAAGATGAGTTTGAATTGGTTTTGGAAGTTATAAAAGAATTTATATTAAAACATTAATTAAATGAAGTGCATAATAATTGACGATGAAAAATTTGCAAGAACGGTTTTATCAACCATGATCCTTAAATCTCCAGATCTTGTTCTTGCTGAAGAATTTGACAATGCAATAGACGCCATTAAATATCTCAATGATAATCATGTTATAGATTTAATTTTTTTAGATATTCATATGCCAAAGTTTTCTGGTTTTGATTTTATTAAAACGTTAAAAAATTTACCACAAATAATTTTAGTTACAACGGACAAAAATTTTGCAATTGATGCTTTTAATTATGATTGTATTACCGATTATTTAGTAAAGCCAATTCTTCAAGAACGATTTGACAGAGCAATTAATAGAGTGAAAATCAACAAAGAAAAAGTAAATAACTTTGTTGGTTTAAACCATTCTACTAACAAAGAAATCTACATAAATATTGATAAACGATTAGTGAAAATTGATATTACGACTATCAAGTATATTCATGCTAATGGCGATTATATTGTAATTAAAACGGAAGCTGTTAATTATACCGTTCACACTACTTTAAAGAAAATAGAAGAGAAGTTACACAACTCCTCTTTTCTAAAGATACACAGGTCTTACATCATAAATTTAAATAAAATTATAGATATTCAAGATTCTACAGTTTTAATAGATAAAGAAGTTATTCCAATAAGTAAAAGTAAACGTTCAATATTAATGGAATCCCTTAATCTTTTATAAAAGGTCATGTTTCTATACTTTTAAAACCTCTTTTTTGAGGTTTTTTTGGTTTATATAAACACCATATCGATAGTTAAAGCATTTTTAACTTCAAGAATAACAGTTTCAACGAATTTTTGGTGCTCTCAAATCACGTTAAAGCTAATTTTGTTAAAAAAACAGGTAACAAATTAGCCAATAATAGTATGAATTTCAATTTTTCTAAAACTTTTTTCACTTTAATGCTTTTACTCAATGAAACTAGTTTTTTTGCTCAAGATCAGGATGAGACTAACAGTTTTACAGATTCGAGCTCAGAAACTTTTGCAAGAGATTCTCCGCCTGTAGCTAGTATTGATACGTATCAATATTATATGTTAGGAATTGCAGTTCTCTTAATATTTTATTTTTTTAATAAATATGAAATAATTAAAAAAGAATAATTAATATCTGTGTATGAATACAAAATATTAATGATTCTCAAAAAGAAGATATAAAAATAAAGTAAAAAATATACCCCTAAAACCAATTCAAGTATGACTGTCCCAAATCAATCAAAATTAGAATATTTTAACTCCTATGGTTTAGTTTTTGATGACAGGTTCTATTTTAAAACTGATTATAATTTTTCATGCATTCCATTTAATTCCATTAAAAGAATTAAAATAGTTAAAGGCAGAGAATTTAAAATCAATTTGCTAATATTTTTAATTTCATCTCTCTGCATCAGTTTTTCTTTTCTTTTATTAGATGAACAGATGGTATTTAAAATAATAGGTGTCATCATAATGACTCCATTGATGATAAGCTCTTTTTTGTATAAAAAATATTGTTATAAAATTGTTATTGTTACCAAAGATCACCAACCTATTTCAACAATTGTAAATCTGAATTCAAAAGAGGAGGCAAAAAAAATAGTTTCTCAAGTAAACAAAAAACTAAATGTTACTCACAAGATGCTAGAAGCTAGTTAATATTGGAGTTTATCAATTAACATATTAAAATGAAAAAAAATGGAAAAAAGAATATACGTCTATGACACTTCTAAAGGTTTTTCATCTTTTATAAAACATTATTATTCTGAAAAAATGCAAATTGATGTTTGTACAAATAAAAAGAACTTCTTTATAGATAAAATTACTGATTATCAAGTGTGCTTTTTCATAGTAAATGATATAGAAGATTTTTTTAATTTACGAAAAGTATATTTGAAAATTGAACATTTTTTTATTGGATCTCCTCATAAAATAATGTGTGAAAAAATTGAAAATTTACATTATGAAGATGTTGTTTATATCGATTTCAATCATAATAAACACGATATATTAAATACGATTAATTATAATTTGTCCTATAAAAACATTATTTAAATCAATTTAAAAAAGACATCACTGACAGTTACTTTTATTAAAGTTTAATGAGCCATAAAACGGTAAGGAGTTTTGTGCTCAACTGTCAGTTTGTTTATTTTAAGTATTTACATCGACTTCTTCTGCTTCTCCACAAAACCATCCGCTTGTAATTTCAATAATTCTAAAGCGCCTTTCTTTTTGTAGGTGTACAGTTCTTTATCGTCTTTAATATCGGCATACACTTTATCATAAATGGCCGCATCGGTTTTCTTTTGCAAATCACTTTGGTAGCGATTTTGTTCCAATACGTTTTTGATTCCCATTTCGGCAGCTTCTTGTTTGAAATCATATTCGCCTCTTGGGGATAACAATTTGGCAATAATTGGCGAAGTTTCTATGGCTAAAAACAACAACATAATAAAAAACGAAGGCAACCAGGGTAATTTGTTCAAAGCATTAATTCGAGCCATTAATCCATCAAAGCCATCAATAATAGGTTGGGTTTCGGTCACTTTTTTGTCTAAATTGGCTTGTAAGGTTTTGGCAGTTGTTTCTTTTTCGGCAATGATTTTGGCATTGCTTATTTTTAAGGAATCCAGTTGTTTGGAAGCCAAATCATAAGCAGCACGTTTTTCTTTATAAATAGGGCCTTTACCCATTTTTTTGGTTCCGGCACTTCCTTCGGCTTCGGTAATATAGGATTGATAAAGTGCAGCAACTTCTTTTTCTTTCTTAGTAATTGAGGCTTTCAAACTATCAGTTTCGGCTTTGTTTTTATCGACATCAGTTTTGAAGTAATTCGCGACTTGCTTCTTGTTGTTTATCGCCATTTCGTTTTTCTCTTTCAAAATAACGGTGTTGATTTCCTTTTGAAAAATTTTGATTTCCAATGGTTTTGAAATTACGATAGCAATGATAATGGCCAATACAATTCGTGGTGTAGCTTGGATAAATTCGTCCAAAAAATTATCTCGTTTTTTAATAGTAGAAACGATGAATCGGTCGAGATTGAAGATTAACAAGCCCCAAATTAATCCGAAGAAAACTGCGGTGTAAATGTTGTCGAAAACCGTGAATAGCGCATAACTACCTGCGATAAAAGCCATAATGGCTGTGAAGAAAACAGTAGCGCCAATTCCGGCATATTTGTTTTGTTCGCCGTTGGAACAACCGTTCACAATGTCACTATCGACACCCGAACATAAGATAAAGAAACGTTTTAACATGATGATTGATTTTTGATTTTCTCCGCTGCGCTTCGAACAGTTCGGCTTCGCCTCGGGTGATGATTGATGCTATACAAATTTAACGCCAAAAAAATCAGAATGTTATAAGTTGTTGATTTTTAACAAAAAAAATCCGTTCACTCAATTAAGAATAAACGGATTTTTAAAAATTGCGTTCTTTGCGTAAAGCCTTGCGTTCCTTGCGGTTAAATTATTTACTCATTTCCACAAAATACTTATAAAACAATGGAATAGTTTCAATACCTTTCAAGTAATTAAAAATTCCAAAATGTTCGTTAGGCGAATGAATCGCATCACTATCTAAACCGAATCCCATTAATATAGTTTTCGATTTTAATTCTTTTTCAAATAAAGCTACAATTGGAATGCTTCCACCAGAACGCACTGGAATGGCAGGAACTCCAAAAGTTTCGGTATAGGCTTTGTTAGCGGCTTGATATCCAATGCTGTCAATTGGGGTTACATAGCCTTGCCCGCCATGATGCGGTGTAACTTTGACTTTTACTGATTTTGGAGCAATACTCACAAAATGTTTCGAGAACAATTCGGTGATTTCTTCCCAATTTTGATTCGGAACCAAACGCATGGATATTTTAGCATAAGCTTTGCTTGCAATAACTGTTTTGGCGCCTTCACCAGTATAACCACCCCAAATTCCGTTTACGTCTAAGGTTGGACGTATGGAGTTTCTCTCGTTGGTTACATAACCGGTTTCACCATACACATCGTCAATATTTAAGGCTTTTTTGTAATTGTCTAAACTGAATGGAGCTTTCGCCATTTCGGCTCTTTCAGCAGCAGAAAGTTCTTCTACTTTATCATAAAAACCTGGAATGGTAATATGGTTGTTTTCATCATGCAACGAGGCAATCATTTTAGTCAACACATTAATCGGATTAGCAACAGCGCCACCATAAAGTCCGGAGTGTAAATCGCGATTAGGTCCGGTAACTTCTACTTCTACGTAACTTAAACCACGTAAACCAGTAGTAATGGAAGGTTGTTGGTTGGAAATCATTCCAGTATCGGAAATCAAAATCACGTCATTGGCTAGTTTTTCTTGATTTTGAGTAACAAACCAACTCAAACTTTTAGAACCCACTTCTTCTTCGCCTTCAATCATAAATTTTACGTTACACGGCAAGGTGTTGCTTTGGATCATGTATTCAAATGCTTTAACGTGCATGTACATTTGTCCTTTGTCGTCGCAAGCACCACGTGCAAAAATGGCGCCTTCAGGGTGAATTTCGGTGGTTTTAATTACGGGTTCAAACGGTGGAGAAGTCCATAATTCCATCGGATCTGGTGGTTGCACATCGTAATGTCCGTATACCAAAACGGTTGGTAAGTTTTTATTGATTATGTGTTCTCCAAAAACGATTGGATAACCCGGTGTTTCGCAAATTTCAACATGATTACATCCTGCTTTTTCCAAACTTGCTTTTACGGCATTGGCAGTGTCAATAACATCTTGGGAGTAAGCAGTATCGGCACTTACCGAGGGAATTTTTAATAATTCGATTAATTCGTTTAGAAAACGCTCTTTGTTTTCTTGTACGTATTGTTTTATATTGTCCATTATATTTGATAATTAATAACTTCAAAAATACTAAAAAATAATTTTAAAAAAATTTATAATTCATCATTCATAATTCATAATTATACTTATATTTGCACTCACAATTTTTGCGGGTATGGCGAAATTGGTAGACGTGCCAGACTTAGGATCTGGTGCCGCGAGGCGTGTAGGTTCGAGTCCTATTACCCGCACAAAGCCCTAACGAAAGTTAGGGCTTTTTTATTTTTGTGAAATCTTAAGAATAAAAAAAACGCCTTTCAAAAGAAGGCGCTTTTAGTTTTATTTAGAGGATTTGATCCAACTATCAATTTTCTTTTCGAGTAGTGCTAATGGCATAACTCCCGATTCTAAAACCATGGCATGGAATTTTTTAATATCAAATTTAGCTCCCAATTCTTTTTCGGCTTTGTGACGCAACTCGATGATTTTTAATTGTCCAATTTTATACGACAAGGCTTGTCCGGGAATGGCCATATAGCGTTCTACTTCAGAAGTAATACTGGTTTCACTTTCGGCTTCGTTGTCTAACGAATATTGAATGGCTTGTTCGCGCGTCCAACCTTTGGCATGAATTCCGGTGTCCACAACTAAACGAATGGCTCTGTGAATTTCGTCGTTTAGCATGCCTAGATACTGGTATGGGTCTTTATATAACCCTAATTCTTTACCCAAACTTTCGGTGTATAACGCCCAGCCTTCGCCATAAGCCCCAAACCAATTGTATCTTCTAAAATCGGGTAAGCTGGTATTTTCCTGTTGCAACGACATTTGAAAATGATGTCCCGGAATGGCCTCGTGCAAGAATAAATCTTCGTCTTCAAGTACGTTATACTCTTTGGCATTTGGAATTGGAACATAGAAAATACCAGGTCTCGAGCCGTCAACGGCACCTTGAATGTATTCGGCACTGGCGGTTTTTTCACGGAAAGCTTCGGTTCTTCTAATTTCAAACTTGGTTTTGGGTTGCAGCGAAAATAATTTATCTACGTTGGGTTTTATGGTGGCATAAATTTTTTGAAAATGCGCTAAAACTTCTTCAGGTTTGGTGTAAGGTTTTAGTTCTTTTTTGTTGCGAACTTCGTTTAAAAATTCTTTTAAAGAGCCTTTAAAGCCGACTTGTTCTTTTACTTTTTCCATTTCGGCATTCAAACGCGCTACTTCTTTTAGACCGATTTCGTGAATTTCTTCAGGTGTTTTGTCGGTTGTAGTCCATTGTTTTACATAGGCTTTGTAGATTTCTTTTCCGTTTGGAATGCTGCCAATACCGCTTGTGTTTCTGGAAGCTGGAAGGTATTCGGTTTTGAGAAAAGCAATCATTTTTTGGTAGTTCGGCATCAATTTTTCATTGATTACTGCCGTATATTCTTTGGTTAAATTACTTTTTTGAGCTTCAGTGAAATCAGTTGGAAATGTTTTTAACGTGGAGTAAAAAATATTGTCTTCTACTTTGGGTGTGATGATTTCTTCGAATTGTGGAATCACTTTTACCGTCAATGATTTTGGCAATACCATTCCTTTGTCGATTCCTTTTTTCATGTAGACGATTGCCGAATCAATCCAAACGGCATATAAGTCCATTCTTTTCAGGAAGTTTTTATAATCTTTTTCGGTTTTGAAAGGTTGTGCTGCCGAACCGCTAGCGTATTGTGCCATGGTTAAATGCGTGCCCCAAAATTGTTGCAGCGGCATTAAGTTGGTGGGTTGCTTTAGGAGTTCTTTACCCACTTCAACTTCCCATTTGATGATTTCGTAGCTGTTTAATTCTTCTGCAGAAAGATTTTTGGTGTCAATATTAGCCAGTTCGTTTTCGTATTTCTCAAAAAATTCGGCTTGTTTTTTTCGGTACGAATCGGTCATTTCAAAAACCAATTGGTCGTTGTATTGATTTTGACCATTAACAGTGGCGTCTAATGGGCTTAAAGCATTTTTATCGTCAAAATAATTATCCGTTAGTTTTTTAAAATCGATGGCTTTTTCTTCCGATTTGCAATGCGTTAAAAGCAATGATAGCAAGATTAATGAGGTAATCACTTTGAATTTTTTCATAGGTAATTTTGGTTAAAGTGGTTTAAAACTACTGATTTTTTCATTACAAATGCAAGCTAGCCCTGATTGAAGGAAATGCCGCGCATGACGAAAAGCAGGAAAATGGTTTGCAAAAGGAACCAAGCCATTCGCTTCAAAAAACATTATGCATTGAGCGCTTCTACCACGATGTCTTTGTCGTTGAGCATGTCTTTAAGCATGTTTTCGATGCCGCTTTTAAGGGTAAAAGTGGATGAAGGACAGCCGTTGCACGAACCTTGCAGAATGACTTTTACACGTTTGTCATTTTCATCATAAGAATCGAAAAGAATGTTGCCACCATCAGCAGCTACGGCAGGTTTCACGTATTCTTCAAGAATGTTGATGATTTGTTGCGAAGTGGTGTCGAGGTTGTCGAAATTTTTGATTTGCTGTTTTTCGTGTTTGGCATTTTCTACGATACGTGTTTCGTCAATAACGGTACCGCCATTTTCGATGTATTGTTTGATGAATGTGCGAGTTTCAAGCGTAATTTCTTCCCAAGTAGCGATGTCGTATTTGGTGATTGAGATGTAATTTTCGTCGATAAAAATTTCTTTTACAAACGGAAACTGGAACAAATCTTTAGCTAATGGCGAAGCAGCGGTTTCGTCGATATTTTTGAATTCGACTGCCGTTTGGGTTAGTCTTTTGCTTACAACAAATTTAAGAGTTGCCGGATTTGGAGTGGTTTCTCCGTATACGGTAATGGCTGATTTTTTAGGTTTTAAAACGTCTTCGATGATGATTTTTCCGCCTTTGGTAACGTAGTCTTCAATTTGCTCGGCTACAGCGTCTTTTACATCATTCCAATCGACAATACTAAAGCGTTCAATAGCGATGAAATTACCAGAAATATATACTGTTTTTACAAAAGGCAAGTAAAATAATTGTTGTGCTAAAGGAGAATTTTTGGCTTCGTCGATATTTTTAAATTCGAAGCTTTCATTTTGAGTGATGAAATCGGGAAATTCAAATTTTAAAATTGTAGGGTTTTGTGTTTCTTTTATGTTGATTTTCATAGTGAATCGTGTATTTTTCTACAAATTTAACAAAGTTATTTTATGGGATTGTTTATATTTGGACTTTTAAACAATTAATTAACATTTGTGGCGTTATTTCTTAATGCCGAATTATGTTTCCTAATAAAAATTCATATGAAGAGACTTTTACTTTTTTTTGCTTTTCTTTTTCTTTTTCAAAACAGTTTTTCACAGGTAATTAATGTAAACACAACAACTTATACGGTGCCACAATTGGTGCAAAACGTATTGTTTGGAGCTACTGGATCAGCGGCTTCGTGTGCGGGAACCATTTCTAATATTACTTGGAGTACAGGGACGAATTTTGGTTCAACAAATGGAATTGGTTACTTTACCAATACCAATCCGAGTTTCCCACTTACAAACGGTGTTATTTTGAGTACAGGTAGTGCTACTGCGGCTCCTGGTCCGAATTCGGCTACCCAGAGTAATGGTACATTCACTTGGACTGGTGATCCTCAGTTGTTTAATTATATTCAAGGATTGGGAATCGATCCTGGATTGACCAGTTATAATAATGCTACGACATTGGAATTTGATTTTGTGCCTTTGTCTACTACAATGAGTTTTGATTTCTTGTTTGGGTCGGAAGAATATGGTACTTTTCAATGTGATTTTTCGGATGCTTTTGCATTCTTTTTGACCAATGTTACCGCTGCTACACCGCCAGTAAATTTGGCTTTAGTGCCAGGAACATCCGATCCAATTTCTGTGACTACTATACGAGACGATGCCAATAATAGTTCGTGTACTTCTGCTAACCCTACTTTTTTTGGGTCGTACACGGCACCACCTTCTGCAGCAGCTACAGCGGCCCCAACAAATTTTAATGGGTTGACTGTGTTGATGACAGCGTCTTCAACGGTTGTTCCCAATGATTTGTATCATATTAAGTTGGTTATTGCTGATAGAAATGATAGTTCATGGGATTCGGCAGTATTTTTAGGAGGAGGAAGTTTTAATATTGGTAGTGTTGTTACTTCAGGATCTGGTTTTAATGACCCAAGTTACACGGTAGCTGCTGGAAATGCTATTTGTTTTGGAGGTTCAAGGGATATTGTTTTTGGAGCAAATTCTATACCCGGAGCAATATATTCATGGTATAATGGAAGTACGTTAGTGTTTTCTGGACCGAGTAATACATACAGTGTGACCCAGCCAGGAAATTATACAGTTTCGGTTTTATTGCCTTCAGGATGTCAGTACAGCAGTACAAATACTTTTGTGGTTGAATTTTATCCGCCTATACCTTTGTTACAACCATTAGATTTAACTGAGGCTACAGGCATTTTCAATTTAGGCTCTAATACACCAGTAATGCTTAATGGGGCTAATCCTGCAGATTACGATATTAGTTATCATTTAACACTATCAGATGCTCAAAATATTGCAAATCCGATTGGTAATTTAACTACATTTCCAGGGACAAATGGACAAGTGATTTATGTGGCGATTCAGGATTTTGGTGGTGCAGGTTGTACAGAAGTTAGAAGTTTTGTGTTGTATACTTCGTGTTCGTCTATCACATTACCATCTACAAATCAGTCTTTGTGTCCTGGTGCTGATCCAACAGCATTTTCTGTAAACACAACTTTTACAGGGACTAATGCTATTAGTTATGTCTATTTTAATTCCGTTCAGACCGCAGATAATATGTATACTGGTGGAACTTTGTTAGGATATGCTACACCCGATGCATCTGGTCTTGCTACTTATGATGCTCCTGTTTTAGGTAGTGTAGGGTCGTTGCCAAATGTTATCGGGACTTATTATGTATATGCAATTGCAGATCCAGCTCCAACAGATACAACTTGTAGACCTTTTCAATTGATTCAAGTGAATGTAACTTCGGGTGCCACTTTAACGCTAACTTCTTCACCAGCCACTACTACCCAAACGGTTTGTGCTAATGCAGCTATTACCAATATCACGTACACTTTTGGAGGATCAGCTACAGGAGCTACAGTAACGGGATTACCAACAGGCATTACAGCCAGTACCACTGGAACAACAGTAACCATTTCGGGCAGCTCTAGTGCTGCAGGAACGTATCCTTATACCATTGCCACTACAGGAGGCGCTTGTGGCGCTCCAACATTAACAGGAACTATTACGATACAACCATTAGCGACGTTAACGCTAACCTCTACACCAGCTACCACCTCACAAACGGTGTGTTTGAATGCGCCAATTACTAGTATTACGTATGATTTTGGAGGTACGGCTACAGGTGCTACAGTCACTGGATTGCCAGCAGGAGTAAGCGCAAGTACCACAGGAAGTACGGTTACCATCTCAGGAAGCCCAAGTGCTGTTGGAACGTTCCCATACACGATTACCACTACAGGAGGCGCTTGTGGAACACCATCGTTAACAGGAACTATTACCGTACAACCATTAGCTACGTTAACCCTAACCTCTGCACCAGCCACTAGTACCCAAACGGTTTGTGCTAATGCAACTATTACTAATATCACGTATACTTTTGGAGGTACCGCCACTGGTGCTACAGTAACTGGATTACCAACAGGTATTACAGCCAGTACTACTGGAACAACAGTAACCATTTCGGGCAGCTCTAGTGCTGCAGGAACGTATCCTTATACCATTGCCACTACAGGAGGCGCTTGTGGCGCTCCAACATTAACAGGAACTATTACGATACAACCATTAG